>Ga0074197_1000048_pt1 | contig 204922 bp, 201 predicted proteins | sample EPASupsiteSAE305_FD_64526 | JGI IMG/M metagenome (GOLD analysis project Ga0074197, IMG submission 64526) | Bioremediated contaminated groundwater microbial communities from EPA Superfund site, New Mexico - SAE3-05 reassembly with SPADES | ecosystem: Environmental > Aquatic > Deep subsurface >... | reverse complement strand
CCGCCGCCCAATCCACCTCCGATACCGCCGGGGAGCTGGCCCACCTGGCCCAGGAGATGCAGCAGGTGGTAGCCCAGTACCGCCTCTAAGCCGGAACTGCTGCGACAAAAAAGGCGCCCGCGGGCGCCTTTTTTCCTGGGTGGCCGCCACGGCGGCCAGGCCGGGGCCTAGCTGCGTTCTGCGACAAAGGCGCCAAAGCGCTGGTCGGCCACCTGGATGTGGTTGATCAGCCACTTGGCCAGGAAGCGGGAAAGATCCAGGCTGGCCGAAGGCTCGCCCACTTCCACCCGCAGTTCCATTTCCCCCACCTGCAGCAGCAGTTCCCGGTGCAGTTCCCGGTGGGCCGGCAGGGCCGGGTAGGCGGCCGCCTCCATCAGGGCCTCCTCGCTGGCGAAGTGGGTGCGGGTATATTCCAGCAGCTCGGCCACCGCCCGGCGGGCCTCGTTCTGGGCCGTGTCGCCGTCCTGCTCCAGGGCCTGCTGGATGCGGGCGACGATGGCGAACAGCTGCTGGTGCTCCTGGTCCACCTGGGGGATGCCCACATGGTACTGGGGGCCAAACTGGACAATGGCGTTGTCGCGCATGATCGATTCCCTGAATGTTGTTTGGCGCCATTCTCCCACGGCGGCACCAGCCTTCGGCGTGACCGAATTCACTATGCGGCAAAGGCCAAGGGGTGCTTTCGCCGGCCTCGGTAGAATGTCGCCATGACCACCGCCCTCCTGCTCCTGCCCGATTTCTGCCTGATCCTCCTGGGATTGCTGCTGCGCCGCTACATGCATCTGGGGGATCATTTCTGGGCCGGCATCGAGAAGCTGGTCTATTTCATCCTCTTCCCCGCCCTGCTGGTCAATGCGGTGCTGAAGACCCGCCTGGACCTGGCGGCGGCGGCGCCCCTGCTGGCCACCGCCCTGCTCTCCATGGGCGCGGGCATGGTGCTGAGCTGGGCCGGCCTCAAGTGTTTCCGCCTCAAGCCCCTGGTGCTGGCCTCCCTCTTCCAGTGCGGCTTCCGCTTCAATTCCTACATCGCCCTGGCGGCGGCGGGCCTGCTCTTCGGCACCCCGGGTATCGCCACCATGGGCCTCATCGTCGGCGCCGCCGTGCCCCTGGCCAACCTGTCGGCGGTGTGGATGCTGGCCCGCCACGGCGAGGCCGGTGCCCTGCGCGAGGTGGCCCGCAATCCCCTGATCTGGGCCACCGCCTCCGGCTTCCTGCTCAACCTGGCCGGCTTCGTGCCGCCGGCGCCCCTGCAGATGTTCCTCTCCCGCCTGGGAGACGCTTCCATCGCCCTGGGTCTGCTGGCCGTGGGGGCGGCCCTGCGCCTGCGGGGCCAGGCCGAGGTGCGTTCCGCCTCCTTCTACATCCTGGGGGTAAAGCTCCTGCTGCTGCCCCTGGTGGCCATCTTCGCCGGTCCCCTGCTGGGGCTGTCCGGCCTCTACTACCACGTGGCCATCCTTTTCGCCGCCCTGCCCACGGCCTCCTCGGCCTACATCCTGGCCATGCGCATGGGGGGTGACGGGCAGAGCGTGGCCTGGCTCATCTCCGCCTCCACCCTGGCCTCCATGCTGACCATGCCCCTCTGGATGAGCCGCTTCCTGGGCTGATGCAGCGGCTGGGGTAAAGTGGCGGCTTCTCCACCGGGGTTTGCGCCATGACGACCGTCTTCGATTTTTCCGTCCGCCGTGCCGACGGCAGCCAGCAGTCCCTGGCCGATTACCGGGGGCAGGTGCTGCTCATCGTCAATACGGCCAGCCGTTGCGGCTTCACGCCCCAGTACGCGGGCCTGGAGGCCCTTTACCGGCGCTACCGGGAGCAGGGCCTGACGGTGCTGGCCTTTCCCTGCAACCAGTTCGGCGCCCAGGAGCCGGGCAGCGCCGAGGAAATCGCCAGTTTCTGCTCCCTCAACTACGACGTCAGCTTTCCCGTCTTCGCCCGTCTCGAGGTCAACGGTCCCCAGGCCGATCCGCTCTTCCGCTGGCTCAAGCAGGAGCAGCCCGGCTGGCTCGGCACGGCCGCGATCAAGTGGAAATTCACCAAGTTCCTGGTGGACCGGCAGGGCCGGGCGGTGGGGCGCTATGGGCCCATGACCAAGCCGGAAGCCCTGGCCCGGGCCATTGAGGCCCGGCTGGCGCTGCCGTGAAGCACCTCCTCCTCTGGGTGGCGCTGTGCTGGGGCCTGACAGCCTGCTCACCGCCCCAGCCCTTTCACCATACCGATCTCAGCGGTGCCACCTTCGCCGCCGAGTTCCCGCGTGCCCTGGCGGACCAGGGCGGCCAGCCCCGGCGTCTGGCGGACTTCCGCGGCCGGGTGGTGATCCTCTTCTTCGGCTACACCTCCTGCCCCGATATCTGCCCCACCGCCCTGGCCCGCTTCGCCGCGGTGCGGGAGGCCCTGGGGGAGGAGCGGCAGCGGCTGCAGGTGCTGTTCGTCACCCTGGATCCGGAGCGGGACAGCCCGGCCCGCCTGGGCGAGTACGTCACCTGGTTCGATCCGTCCTTCCTCGGCCTGTGGAGTGACCGGGAAACCCTGGCCCGGACCGTGGCCGAGTTCCGCATCACTGCGGTGCGCCAGGAGGTGGGCGGCGGCCTGGGCTACACCCTGGATCACACGGCCGGCGCCTACGTCTACGATCCCCAGGGACGGCTGCGGCTCCTCATTCCGGATAACGCCCAGGTGCCCGCCGTGGTGGCGGACCTGCGCCGGCTGCTGCGGGAGGACTGAGCCGGCGCCGGATCGGACAAAGGATCGGGCAAAGAAAAAGGCCGGCCCCTGACGGGAACCGGCCTTCTTGCCGCGGGATGCCGGGCGTTCAGGCTGCCAGCAGCCCCTTCATCTTCTGCAGGGCCTTGACCTCGATCTGGCGGATGCGCTCGGCGGAAACGCCGAATTCGGCTGCCAGGTCGTGCAGGGTGGCCGGGTTTTCCTCGTCCAGCCAGCGGGCTTCGACAATGCGCCGGCTGCGCTCGTCCAGGCCGGCCAGGGCCTGTTGCAGGCCGTCGCTTTGCAGCCGGTCGTATTCCCGGGCTTCCAGCACCTGGGTCGGCTCGGCGGCGCTGTCGGCCAGGTAGGCGATGGGTGCCACCCGGTTGTCGTCCTCGTCTTCCGGAGTGCCGTCCAGGGCCAGGTCGCGGCCACCCATGCGGGTTTCCATTTCCACCACTTCCTCGGCCTTGACCCCCAGCTTGTAGGCGATCTCGTCCACTTCGGCCGGGGTCAGGGTGTCGCTGCTGGCCTTGAGGCTGCGCAGGTTGAAGAACAGCTTGCGCTGGGCCTTGGTGGTGGCCACTTTGACCAGGCGCCAGTTCTTCAGGATGTATTCGTGGATTTCAGCCTTGATCCAGTGCATGGCGAAAGACACCAGGCGCACGCCGCGGCTGGGGTCGAAGCGCTTCACCGCCTTCATCAGGCCGATGTTGCCTTCCTGGATCAGGTCCGCATGGGGCAGGCCGTAACCCAGGTAGCCCCGGGCGATGGCGATGACCAGACGCAGATGGGAGAGCACCAATTGACGTGCAGCATCCACGTCGTCTTCCTCGCGGAGACGGCGGGCCAGGGCGAATTCCTCAGCCTCGCTCAGCATCGGGAAGCGCCGAGCCGCCTGGATGTAGGCATCCAGGTTGCCTACCGCAGAGGGCAGGCCATGAGACAGGGTCAAAGCTTGGGTCATAGGGTGGGTCCTCCTTGAACTTCTTGTGCACAGTTTAGCACTCACGTCAGTAGAGTGCTAACAGGGCGAAAAGTTCAGCCATCCATTATAAGAATCAAGGTGTTGAGCGTCTTGCCGGCCTGGACCCGGCAAAGAAAAACCCGGCCCCGGGCATGTGCCTGGGGCCGGGTTCCGGTGGACTCGCTGCGGGCGGGCTTACTTGGACTTGGTCAACTGGCCCAGGTCGCGCACGGCACCCTTGTCGGCGGAGGTGGCCATCAGGGCGTAGGCCTGCAGGGCCTTGGAAACGACGCGGCCCCGTTCTTCCGTGGGCTTCCAGGCCTTGTCGCCCTTGGCGTTTTCCTCGGCGCGGCGCTTTTCCAGCTCCGCATCGGAGACCGCCAGATGGATGCGGCGGCCGGGGATGTCGATCTCGATGGTATCGCCGGTGCGCACCAGGCCGATGGCGCCGCCCTCGGCCGCTTCCGGGGAAGCGTGGCCGATGGAGAGGCCGGAGGTGCCGCCGGAGAAGCGGCCGTCGGTGAGCAGGGCGCATTCCTTGCCCAGGCCGCGGCTCTTCAGATAGCTGGTGGGGTAGAGCATTTCCTGCATGCCGGGGCCGCCCTTGGGGCCTTCGTAGCGGATCACCACCACGTCGCCGGCCACCACTTCGCCGCCCAGGATGGCGGTGACGGCGGAATCCTGGCTCTCGTAGACCTTGGCCTTGCCAGTGAATTTCCAGATGGATTCATCGACGCCGGCGGTCTTCACGATGCAGCCGTCGAGGGCGATGTTGCCGTGCAGGACGGCCAGGCCGCCTTCCTTGCTGTAGGCGTGGGCCACGTTGCGGATGCAGCCGTTGCTGCGGTCCTGGTCCAGCTCGGTGTAGCGGCGGTCCTGGCTGAAGGCGGTCTGGGTGGGGATGCCGCCGGGGGCGGCGCGGAAGAATTCCAGGGTGCGCTGGGAGCCGGCGCGCTGCACATCGTAGGTGTCGATGGCTTCGCCCAGGGTGTGGCAGTGCACGGTGGGGGTGTCGCGGTGGATCAGGCCGCCGCGGGACAGTTCGCCCAGAATGGCCATGATGCCGCCGGCCCGGTGCACGTCCTCGATGTGGTAGTCCTGGGTGGCCGGGGCCACCTTGCACAGGCAGGGCACCTTGCGGGAGATGGCGTCGATGTCGGCCATGGTGAAGGTGACGCCGGCTTCCTGGGCGGTGGCCAGCAGGTGCAGCACGGTGTTGGTGGAGCCGCCCATGGCCACGTCCAGGGCGAAGGCATTCTCGAAGGCCTTCTGGTTGGCGATGGAGCGGGGCAGCACGGAGGCGTCGTTCTCTTCGTACCAGCGCTGGGCCAGACGCACGATGCGGCGGCCGGCTTCGAGGAAGAGGCCCTTGCGGTCGGCGTGGGTGGCCACCAGGGTGCCGTTGCCGGGCAGGGACAGGCCCAGGGCTTCGGTCAGGCAGTTCATGGAGTTGGCGGTGAACATGCCGGAACAGGAGCCGCAGGTGGGGCAGGCGGAGCGCTCGAACTCCTCGACTTCCGCGTCGGAACAGTTGCTGTCGCCGGCCTTGATCATGGCGTCGATCAGATCGACGGCGATGGTCTTGCCTTCCCACTTCACTTTGCCGGCTTCCATGGGGCCGCCGGAGACGAAGATGGTGGGGATGTTGACCCGCATGGCGGCCATCAGCATGCCCGGGGTGATCTTGTCGCAGTTGGAGATGCACACCATGGCGTCGGCGCAGTGGGCGTTCACCATGTATTCCACGGAGTCGGCGATCAGGTCCCGGGAGGGCAGGCTGTAGAGCATGCCGTCGTGGCCCATGGCGATGCCATCGTCGATGGCGATGGTGTTGAATTCCTTGGCGATGCCGCCGGCCGCCTCGATCTCCCGGGCCACCAGCTGGCCCAGGTCCTTCAGGTGCACGTGGCCGGGCACGAACTGGGTGAAGGAGTTCACCACGGCAATGATGGGCTTGCCGAAATCGCCGTCCTTCATGCCGGTGGCGCGCCACAGGGCGCGGGCGCCGGCCATGTTGCGGCCGTGGGTGGAGGTGCGGGAACGATAGGCGGGCATAGTCGGGTCTCCAGACAACGTAGGCTGCCCGGAACCGGTCCGGGCGGCTGAAAATCAGGGCCTAAATACTAGCATGTTATGATCGGACGCCCGCTTGACGAAAACGGCGGCGTTCCACGGTTTTTGCTGCAAAAGACGGAGTTAAAAGCCATGCGCATTTCCCGAAAACTGGTGTTCTCCCTTGTCGCCATGCAGGTTCTGATCACCCTGGTCGGGGTGGTCGGCCTGAATCGTTTTGACCGGCTGGAGCAGTCCCTGGCCGAGATTTCCGATGTCTGGCAGCCCAGCATCCGGGCCGCTTCCGGCATCAATGCCGAGTCCCTGGACTTCCGCAACCGGGAGACCCAGCTGCTGATCGCCCGCAACAGCGCGGAAATCGACGACGCGGTAAAGCGCGGCAACCAGAATCTCGAGGCCTTGCGCAAGTTTGACCAGGCCTTCCAGTCCCTGATCCATGGCGACGAAGAAAAAGCCCTCTATGCCGCCTATCGGGAAAAGCTTGAGGCCTATCTGGCGACCCACGAGCGGATGGTGGCCCTGGCCCGGGAAGGGCGGCGGGACGAAAGCATCGCCTATTTCGAGGGCGATTCGCGCAAGGCCATCCGCGCCCTGCGGCCCACCATCGACGCCATCGTGGACTACACCGTGAAGGGCGCCGAAAAGGCCCAGCAGGAGGCCCGCACCATTTCCCGGGTCGGCCAGATGTGGATCATCGGCATCAATCTGGTGGCCCTGGCCCTCGGTGCGGTGCTGGCTTTCTGGCTCTACGGTTCCATCGTCCGGCCCCTGCAGAAGATCCGCGAGGAAGTGCTGGGCATCGAACAGAGCGCCGACTTTACCCGCCAGCTCGACGCCCATGGCCACGACGAAATCGGCGAAACGGCCCAGTCGGTGAACCACCTAACCGCTTCGGTGCGCGCCGCCCTGCAATCCATGCTGGCCGGCATTGCCCAGGTGGCCTCTGCCGCCGACAGCCTGGCCGAGGCCTCGCGCCAGGTTTCCGCCGGCTCCGGCGCCCAGTCCGAGGCCGCATCCTCCATGGCGGCCACGGTGGAACAGCTGACGGTGAGCATCAACCAGGTGGCGGACAACGCCAGCCGGGCCTTCGAGCTGGCCCAGGCCTCCGGCCAGGCCTCCCGGGAAGGGGGCGGCGTCATCGCCAATGCGGTGGACTCCATGGGCGGCATCGCCCGCCGCATCGAGGAGACGGCCGCCGCCATCCGGGAACTGGGCGTGGCCTCCCAGGAAATTTCCGGCATCGTCCAGGTGATCAAGGAGGTGGCGGACCAGACCAATCTGCTGGCCCTCAACGCCGCCATCGAAGCCGCCCGGGCCGGGGAGCAGGGCCGGGGCTTCGCCGTGGTGGCCGACGAAGTGCGCAAGCTGGCCGAGCGCACCGCCCTGGCGACCCAGGACATCGCCGCCAAGATCGCCGCCATCCAGTCCGGCGTGGACCATGCCTCCTCCGGCATGGAGCAGGCCGTGGGCCTGGTGGAGCAGGGTGTGACCCTGGCCGACACGGCGGGCGGTGCAGTGACCCGCATCACCGCCGGGGCGGCGGAAGTGGAGCAGGAGGTGAATGCCATCTCCGGCGCCCTGCGGGAGCAGGGGGAAGCCAGCAACCAGATCGCCGGCCACGTGGAGCAGATCGCCCAGATGAGCGAGGAAAACAACCGGGGCGCGGAGAACACCGCCCAGCTGTCCGGCAATCTGGCGGCCCTGGCCCAGGAGATGCGGCAGACGGCGGAACGCTTCAAGGTTTGAGCCGATACTGCTAGGCTTGCGGCCTTACGCCTCGCCTCCCGGTCTTTCCATGCTCATCCATCCCCAGTTCGATCCCATCGCCGTATCCCTCGGCCCCCTGGCCGTGCGCTGGTACGGTCTCATGTACCTGGTGGCTTTCGCCGCCTTCTATTTCCTCGGGCGTCAGCGCATCCGGCGCCGGCCCGACGGCGGCTGGAGTCTGGAACAGCTCGACGACCTGCTTTTCTGGGGTGTCCTCGGCGTGGTCCTGGGCGGGCGCCTGGGCCAGGTGCTGTTCTACGAGCCGGGCTACTACTTCGCCAATCCGGCGGAAATCCTGGCGGTGTGGAAGGGCGGCATGTCCTTCCACGGCGGCTTCCTCGGCGTGCTGGTGGCCATGGCCTGGTGGGGGCGCAAGCACGGCAAGTCCTTCTTCACCGTCACCGACTTCATCGCCCCCCTGGTGCCCCTCGGTCTTGCCGCCGGGCGCATCGGCAATTTCATCAACGGCGAACTGTGGGGCCGGGTGGCCGACGCCAGCCTGCCCTGGGCCATGATCTTCCCCCAGGTGGACAGCCAGCCGCGCCATCCCTCCCAGCTCTACCAGGCCGGGCTGGAAGGGCTGTGCCTGTTCGTCCTGCTGTGGCTCTACTCCGCCAGGCCTCGGCCCACAGGCGCCGTCTCCGGCGTCTTCCTCATCGGCTACGGCGCCTTCCGCTTCATCGCCGAATACTTCCGCGAGCCCGATGCCGGCATCTTCGGCCACAGCTACGCCATCAGCATGGGGCAGTGGCTGTCCCTGCCCATGGTTGCCATCGGCGTCTTCATCCTGCTGCGGGCCCGGCGCCAGCCTTGACTTGCCGCGGGGCTTCTCTACCATCGGGGACACCCCCGCCGGAAGAACAAGGAGAAGCCCCATGGCCACCGCCCCCAGCAAAACCGCTGCCGCCCTGCCAGCCAAACAGCTGGCCCGCATCCGCGAACAACTGAAGGAATGCGCCGCCAGCCTGGGCGGCGAAGTCTCCGCCCGGGCCCGGGCCGCCCAATTGGCGGAAACCTATCTCGGTCTGGACGATGGGGGCCGCCACGAATTCCTGCGTGTCATCGCCCTGGAGTTCGGCCCCGATCCCAAGCGCGTCGCCTCCGCCCACAGCGCCTACCAGCAGGCCGTCGGCAGCCCCGCCCAGTGGGATGCGGAAGCCGCCTTGCGGGCTGCCATGCGTTCTTCCCGCATCCGCATCCTGACCCAGTTCAATGCCATTCCCCAGGGCGTGAAATTCCTGGTGGACCTGCGGGCCGACCTGCTGCGCTTTCTCGACAAGGACCCGGAACTGAAGGCCCTGGACCGGGAGCTGGAGAACCGTCTCACCTCCTGGTTCGACGTCGGCTTCCTGGAAATTTCCCGCCTCACCTGGCAGGCCCCGGCGGCCCTGCTGGAAAAGCTGATCCAGTACGAAGCGGTGCACGAGATCCGTTCCTGGAAGGACCTGAAAAACCGTCTCGACTCGGACCGGCGCTGCTACGCCTTCTTCCACCCGCGCATGCCGGTGGAGCCCCTCATCTTCGTCGAAGTGGCCCTGGTCAATAAGCTCTCCGACTCGGTGCAGCACCTGCTGGACGAGGACGCCCCCACCGCCGACCCGCACCGGGCCGACACCGCCATTTTCTATTCCATCTCCAACACCCAGGTGGGCCTGCGCGGCGTCTCCTTCGGCAACTTCCTGCTGAAGCGGGTGATCGACGACCTGAAGCGGGACTTCCCTCGCCTCAAGACCTTCGCCACCCTTTCACCCCTGCCCACCCTGCGCCTGTGGGCCGACCGCAACCCGGAAGCGTTCGCTGCCTGCTTCGCGCCCGATCTGGCCAAGATCGCCAAGCAGGCCGGCATCGAACCCGACGCCGATGCCCTGCGGGCCCTGCTGCCCAAGGGCGAATGGGCTGCAGATGCCCGTCTGGCGCGGCTCATCGAGCCGGGCCTGGTGCGCCTGGCCGCCCGCTACCTGCTCACCGGCAAGTCCGGCGACAAGCCCTTCGACCCGGTGGCCCGCTTCCACCTGGGCAACGGCGCCCGGGTGGAGCGCCTCAACTTCCTCGCCGACACCGCCGCCAAGGGCTTCAAACAGTCCTACGGCATGATGGTCAACTACCTGTACGAACCGGACGACCTGGAAGCCAACGTGGACGCCTTCGTCCGCGAAGGCCGCCTGGCGGCGGTGGCGGCAGTGAGGCATGCGGCGAAGGGGTGATTGGATAGGTTGGAGTGCCTATGCCGATAAATAAGATACGAGCCACGCTTGCGAAGCTGGGCAAAAAGCATCCTGTATTCCATTCCGAGGCTGATTTTCAGCACGCCTTGGCTTGGGAGTTGCAGCTAGACGATCCAACAGCAAGCATTCGGCTGGAGAAGCAGGTGGCGGAAAGTGGCAAGCGCGTGCATTTGGATTTGCTGGTCCAGTCGGATGGTGAAGAATTAGCGATAGAGTTGAAGTACAAAACAAGGCTGTCGAATCTGACCTACGCAGGAGAGGATTTCCTTTTGCGGAATCAGAGCGCTCAGGACTTGGGGCGATATGACTTCATCAAAGATGTTGGGCGTCTGGAGGTCTATACCCAGGCTCACCGTGGCTCCAGCGGCGTGGCGATCTTTTTGACGAATGACCAGACCTACTGGAATCCATCAAAGAAACACAACGCAGTGGATTCTGCTTTCCGCATTCATGAGGGGCGAGTATTGCAAGGCCATGCTGCTTGGGGCGATGGAGCTGCCGATGGAACTACAGACAAGCGCCAAGATGTGCTCACCTTGCGGCACACATACCAGGTGAACTGGTCTGACTACTCTTCTTTTGGTACGGGACTTGGCGATCAATTTCGCTATGTTCTCTTACATATCCCAAGAGAGACCTGATTGGATGAGGTATAGGTTTACCTCGCATGAGAAAAAGCCCCATACCGTTCCCGGTGCGGGGCTTTTCTCTGTGTCCTCTGTGGCTAACCAGCAGTTCAGCGCCGCCGGCTGCTACCCCCACCAGGAATCGACCCCAGCACCCCGCGGATGATCTCCCGGCCGATTTGGGAGCCGATGGCGCGGGCGGCGCTCTTGGCGCATTTCCTGCACGCCGCACTCAAGGCTGACGCTGCTCGTTTGAGGGCTTGGGGCTGTGTAGGCCCCGGGGCCCCTACTGCTTCCTGTCAGAATCCCTGGGTATAGGTCAGGCGCCAGATGCGGGGTTCTGCCGGGTGGCTGTGCACGTCGGGCACGGCCGCCGCTTCGCCTCGCAGTCGGGACTCGTAGTAGTAGTCGATGTCGCTGGCCTTGCGGTTGAAGAGGTTGAGCACTTCCAGGGTCAATTGGCTCTTGGCGGCCAGCTTGTAGCCCACGTTGAGATTGACCATCACCGAGCTGCCGGAGCGCACCGAGTCGTCTTCGATCAGGGCCCGGGGGCCCAGGTAGCGCAGGCGCAGGCCGCCGCGCCAGGGGCCCAGGTCGTGCACGGCGACGCCGACGGAGGCGGTGCGTTCGACGGCGCCGGGGATGTGCTTGCCGGCGGCATCGTCATCGCGGAAGCGGGCCTTGGAGAGGGCGATGTCTGCATCCAGGGTCAGCCAGTCCCGGGGCGTCCAGTAGTTGGACCATTCCACGCCCTGGCGGTGGCTGGGGCGGCCGGCTTCGGTGGTGCCGGCGTCGCCGACGAAGAGCAGTTCCGAATCCAGGTCCAGGCGCCACAGGGCGACGCTGGTGTTCCAGCCGGGGGCCGGGGCGCTGCGCCAGCCCACTTCCTGGCCCCGGGATTTGACCAGGGCCGGCACCCGGGACATGGGGTCGCCCGGGTTGGAAGGATCGACGCGGATGGTGGTGCCGCGGGCATCGTTGCTGTGGAAGCCCTGGCCCCAGTTGTAATAGAACTCCTGGTTGGCGAAGGGGCCGAAAATGAGGGACAGCTTGGGGCTGGTGATGCCGTCGTTTTCCTTGCCGGAATTGGCGGCCAGGCTGGAATCCACCTTGAAGCGGTAGCGGTCGTGGCGCAGGCCGGCGACGCTGCGCAGCCAGTCGCTCCACTGGGCGCCCCACTGGCCGTAGAGGCCCAGGCTGCCCTGGTTCACGCTGTCGCTGCGCACGGTGGACAGGCGCTGGCGGGCGGCGGTGCGGTACAGGCCCACGTTGTCGATGTCGTCCTGGCGGCCCTGCACGCCCCAGGTGAAGTCCCCTTCCTTGCCCAGCCACTGCACCGGCTGGCTGCGGCTCCAGCCGAAGCCGCCGTAACGGCGCCGGTCGGCTTGCTCGAACTGGTCACCGTTGACCGGATCGTCCATGGCGTAGGTGAAGTTGGAGAAGAGGTTGAGCCGGTAGTCCACCAGATAGGCGTTGGCCCGGGTCTGCACCGCCCCGTCCTGCCGTGCCCACTGGCCGGAGAGGGAGAGGCGCCGGGTGTTGCCGCCGGCGGTGGGGTCCAGGCTGCCGTAGCGGTTCACCAGACCCTGGTCCACGGCCCGTCGCGCCAGCTGGTCGGTGGAGGTCCAGTCGCCGTCGTAGGCCATGAAGGCCACCGAGTGGCCGTTGTTGCGCGTGCCTTCCGAATAGCGCAGCACGCCGTTGAGGCGCTTGTAGTGCTCCGGCACTTCCCAGGGGCCGTCGTTGTGGAACACCTCCACGGCGCCCAGCCAGCGGCCGCCGCCGGCGGTCTCCTTGTCGGCGGCAGTGAGGAGGCGGCGGTAGCCGTTGCTGCCGAGGCCGATGCTGACGTAGTCCTCCGGCAGGGCGCGGCGGTAGTCGATGCGGGCGCTGCCGGCGGAGGAGAAGTCGCCATCCTCGGCGGCGTAGGGGCCCTTCTTGTACTGGATGCGCTCCACCAGCTCGGGGATGAGGAAGTTGAGGTCCAGGTAGCCGTGGCCGTGGGCGTGGGTCGGCAGGTTGATGGGCATGCCGTCGATGGCGACGGAGAAGTCGGTGCCGTGGTCCAGATTGAAGCCGCGCAGGAAGTACTGGTTGGCTTTGCCGTCGCCGGCGTGCTGGGTGACGATGAGGCCGGGCACGGTTTCCAGCACTTCCGCCGGGCGCAGCAGGGGGCGGTTCTCCAGCTGCTTCGCCGTCACCGTGCCGACGCTGGCGGCGTCGGCGACGCCGATCAGGTCCTGGGCGCCGGCCTTTACTTCGATCACGTCCAGGGTCGGCATGCCTGCGGCCCCTGCCTGGAGGGGCAATAGCAGCGCGGCTCCCGGCAGGGCGCCGGCCAGCAGGGCCGTCCTTATTGCCGCCTGGAGGCGATGGTTTTTGAAAGGTGTGACGATATTATTATTTTTCATATCCGGGGGCGAGAGCATTGGCAGGTGGTTGGATGACAGCGCAGGATCGGGCGGGCGGTTCAGGCCGGCAGGGGCCGGCGGGCGAGGCGCAGGGCGAGCAGGAAGCTGGCGGCGATGATGCACACCAGGGCGAAGCCGAAGGCCAGTTCCTTGCCGTCGCTCCAGGCTTCCACCGCGGGGGAGAGCATCTTGGCGGCGCCGAAGGCGGCCACCAGCAGGCTGACGGCGGAGACCACCAGGCCCATGACCCGGGAGGCCACCAGGGCCACCGTGTCGGCCCGGGCGATGAGGCGGGAGATCCACAGGCCGTTGATGCCGTCGGTGATGAGCATGCCCAGCATGAACAGCAGGGAGAGGCCCAGGGCGTGCTCCCAGCCGCCGTGGCGGGTGGCGGTGAAGGCGAAGAGGGCGGCCTGGGACAGGGTGTCGAAGGAGAGGGCGAAGAGGGCGCCGACGGCGGCCACCAGCAGGGGGTGGCCGGCTTCGGTGAGGCGGCCGAGGAAGCGGCCCTTGATGCCGGCGGGGCGCACCATCTCGCCCGGAGCGGCGGCCAGCACGGCCCGCAGGTTCACGGCGCCGAGCAGGGTGAGGAAGGCGATGGAGATGAGGCCGCCCACCCATTCGAACCATTCGGGCACCTGCCATACGTCCGCCAGGGTGCCGACCGCCAGGGCGATGGCGACGACGATGGCGCCGTGGCCAAGGGAAAAGAGGGTGCCGCAGTAGCGCGCCAGGCCCGGGTTGCGACGGCTGTTGAAGCGGGTGAGGCCGTCGATGGTGGCCAGGTGGTCGGCGTCGAAGCCGTGCTTCATGCCCAGGATCAACACCAGGGAAGCGAGGGCGAGCCAGTTGTCGGGCAGGGTATCCACGGGCCGTGAGGGGGCCGCCGGCGGGCGGCAGAAGGTTAGAAAGTGTGAAGAATAAACTTTACGTCACACGATTGGGGTTGACCTGGATCAGAAAGCGGCAGGGAAATCCGGGGCGATGGACTCAATCCGCTCCATGGCCGGCCGGGCTGAGGTCGAGGGCAGGTGTACCGGCGGCAGGGCGCCGCCGGGGGCTTCAGGCGGCGGGGAGGTCCCGGGGCAGGGTCAGGCGGAATACGGCGCCGCCTTCGGGATGGTTGCTGGCGACGATGCGGCCGCCGTGGCGTTCGACGATGCCGTAGGAGATGGAAAGGCCCAGGCCCGTGCCTTCCCCCACCGGCTTGGTGGTGAAGAAGGGGTCGAAGAGATGACCCAGGGCTTCGTCGGGAATGCCGGGGCCGTTGTCGTGGAAGGTCAGGCGCAGTTCCCGGTCCCCCAGTTCGCCGCTGATCAGCAGCGCTCCCCCGGGCTGGGCGGCGGTGGCCTGCAGGGCGTTCTGCACCAGGTTCATCACCACCTGCTGCAGCTGCCCCGGGGAGCCCCGAAGGGGCAGTTCCGCCGGCAGTTCGGTGCGTACGGTGAAGCTGGGCGGGGCGCTCTTGGCCACCCAGCGTACCGCCCGCTGCACCACTTCAGCCAGGTTGAAACGTTCCGCCGCCTCCCGGTCCAGGGCGGAGAAGCGCTTGAGACCGTCCACGATGTCCCGGGTGCGCTCGGCCCCTTCGATCATACCGTCGATGAGGGGGGACATGTCTTCCAGGATGCGGTCGATGCGCAGTTCGCTGCGCAGTTCCTCCAGTTCCGGGATGCAGTCGCAACCCCGGTTGTGTACCGCTTCCAGATAGGTTTCCAGGCGCCCGGCGTAGCGCTTCAGGGCCAGTACATTGCCCAGCACGAAGCTGATGGGGTTGTTCAGTTCGTGCGCCACCCCGGCCACCAGGCGGCCGAGGGAGGCCATCTTTTCCGAGTGCAGCAGCTGCTGCTGGGTGCGCTTCAAGTCCTCGTGGGTCTGCCGCAGTTCCCGGTAGGCCCGGCGCAGTTCCCCCACCGGGCGGCCGGTGACCACCATGCCGATCAGCTTGCCGGTGCCGGAGAGGCGGGGCGTCCAGTTGAAGGAAACGGGTACGGCGCCGCCGTCCTCGGCCTGCAGGGGCAGCTCCACGTCCTGGGCGCCGTCGTGGCTCTGGCTGGCGAAGAAGCTGCGGGCCTTGTCCCGGGCCTTGTCGTCGGCGAAGAGGTCGAAGATGGAAGTGCCCTTGAGGGTCGGCTCGTCCCGTCCGGTGTAGCGCTGGAAGGCCGGGTTCACCTCCTCGATGGCGCCGTGGCGGTCGCACACCACCAGGATGTCGGACATGGAGGCGAGGATGCTGGCGATGAAGCGGTGGGACTCCTCCAGGGCGGCGTTGTTCTGCTCCAGGGCCACTTCGTACTGCAGCAGGTCGTTGTAGACCTCGTCCATCTTCTGGATCACCTCGATCCACACCTTCTCGTTCACCCCCTCCAGCAGCTGGGCCGGCTCCGGCAGCAGGCTGCCGTCGAGCAGGGGGCGGGCGGGACGCTTGGCGGTCATGGCGGCGGGACTAGCGGCTGGGCTTCAGGTGCAGGTGGCGATAGCCGTGGCCGTGGGCATGGCTGTGCTTGTGGCTGTGCTGCTTCTGGCTCTCGTCCAGTTCCACGGTGACCAGGTTGAGCTGGCCGTGGCGCACGCCGCGCTCGGCCATGAGGGCCTGGGCGAAGGCCCGCACGTCCTCCGTCGGGCCCTTGAGGATGGTGCTCTCGATGCAGTGCTCGTGGTCCAGGTGGGCGTGCAGGGTGGACACGGTGAGGTCGTGGTGGTCGTGCTGGATGGAGGTGAGGCGCTCCGCCAGTTCCCGCTCGTGGTGGTTGTAGACGTAGGAGAGGTTGGCGACGCAGTGGTCCGATTCCTTGCGCGCCTGGCGCCAGGTTTCCAGCTGGGAGCGGAGGATGTCGCGCACCGCCTCGGAGCGGTTGCTGTAGCCCCGGGCGGCGATGAGGGCGTCGAATTCCCGGGCCAGGTCCTCGTCCAGGGAAATGGTGATGCGTTCCATGCGTTCTCCCTCGCCGGCGGGCGGAAGGCCGCGGAATGCGGCAGGCCGGCGCAATGCCCGCCAGTCTACCAAAAGGCACCGGGCTCCACGGCGCCGCCGGTGATGCCGCCGCAAAAGAAAAGGCCCGCCGGAGCGGGCCTGGGGATGCGGTGCGCCGCCATGGGCAGCGCCTTGATGCTCAGCCGCGTTGCTGCAGGGCGGCGATGCGCTCCTCGATGGGCGGGTGGCTGGAGAAGAGGCTCATCCAGCCCTTGCCGCCGGCGATGCCGGAGGCCGCCATATTGGCCGGCAGGGGCTCGGGGGACAAGCCGCCGAGACGCTGCAGGGCCGCCATCATGGGGCGCGGGTTGTTGCCCATGAGCCGGGCGGCGCCGGCATCGGCCCGGAATTCCCGCTGGCGGGAGAAGTACATGACGATCATGGAAGCGAGGATGCCGAAGACGATGTCGCACACCACCACCGTCACCATGTAGCCGAGCCCGGGGCCGGAGGATTCCTCGTTGTCCTTGCGCAGGAAGCTGTCCACCAGATAGCCGACCACCCGGGCCAGGAAGAAGACGAAGGTGTTCACCACGCCCTGGATCAGGGTCAGGGTCACCATGTCGCCGTTGGCCACGTGGGCCACCTCGTGGGCCAGCACCGCCTCCACTTCCTCCCTGCTCATGGATTGCAGCAGGCCGGTGGACACGGCCACCAGGGAGTTGTTGCGGCTGGGGCCGGTGGCGAAGGCGTTGGCCTCGCCCTCGTAGATGGCCACTTCCGGCATGGGCAGGCCGGCGTTCTTGGCCAGGCGGGCGACGGTGTCCACCAGCCAGGCTTCGGTGGGGTTGCGCGGCTGCTCGATGACCTGGGCGCCGGTGCTCCACTTGGCCATGGGCTTGGACAGCCACAGGGAAATGAAGGAGCCGCCGAAACCCATCACCGCGGCGAACCCCAGCAGCATGGGCAGGTTGAGGCCGTTGGCGGTGAGGAAGCGGTTGAGGCCCAGCAGGTTGATGACCAGGCCCAGGACCACCATGATGGCCAGGTTGGTGGCAAGGAAGATCAGAACGCGTTTCATGGCATTGCTCCGGTAAAGACTGGATCAGAAGGCAGGTTGCAGATTGAGCTCCGCCTCTTCCGCGGCGGGCAGGCGGCGGGCCAGACGGCCCTGGCGGCGCAGGGGGGCGACACTGCGCCGCAGGGTCCGGGCCAGGGCCTGGGCAGCCCGGTGGGCGGCGCCGTCGATGGCGGCCCGCAGGTCGCCGGCCACGTCGCTGACCACCAGCGGGGCCTGGCCGTCCACTTCCACCTGGATGCGGCACAGCTTGTCCACGCCGCCGCGGTGGCCGTTGCGGTCCATCAGACGCACGGTGACGGCGCGGATGCGATGGCGGCTGCGGTCCAGGGCGAAGCCGAGGCGATGGGCGACGTAGCTGCGGATCTCGGCACCGATGTCGATGCGACGGGCGATGATGGTGGGTTGCATGGCGTCCTCCTGTGGCAGAAAGCGAATCGAGAACGCAGCTTAGGGGCTTTCGTTGTCAGGAAAAAGCAGAGAGAATCGAATCATTACTTCGTAAAAAACTGAACATGAGCGCCCCCAACACCTCCCCGGCCAGTTTCAACCACCGCCATCTCCATTATTTCTGGGTGGTGGCCAAGGAGGGCGGCATCAGTCGCGCCGCCGAGCGCCTGGGGGTGGCGGTGCAGACCATCAGCGCCCAGCTGAAGGAACTGGAACAGTCCCTCGGCACCGCCCTGTTCACCCAGGAAGGGCGGCGCCTGGTGCTGACCGAGGCGGGCCGCACCGCCCTGCATTACGCCGACCAGATTTTCCTCCTCGGCGAGCAGCTGCAGGAGGCTCTGCAGCTCCAGTCTGCCGCCGCCAGCCTGAAGCTGACCGTGGGCATTTCCGACGCCCTGCCCAAGCTCATTGCCTACCGCCTGCTGCAGGCCGCCATCGACCTGCCCCAGCCGGTGCGCCTGGTCTGCCATGAAGGGGAATTCGACGAACTGCTGGCCGATCTGGCCCTGCACAAGCTGGATGTGGTGCTCACCGACCGTCCCGCCGGCAGCCGCCCCAATCTGCGGGTGTACAGCCATCCCCTGGGGGAGTGCCGCATGGGCGTTTTCGCCACGGCAGAGCTGGCGGTACGCTATGGCCCCGGCTTTCCCGATTCCCTCAACGGCGCCCCCCTCTTGCTGCCGACCCGGGACACGGCTCTGCGCGGCCGTATCGACGCCTGGCTCTCGGCCCGCAACCTGCGGCCCGACGTGGTGGGGGAATTCGAGGACAGCGCCCTGATGATGACCTTCGGCCGTTCCGGCCTGGGCCTCTTCCCGGCCCCGACCCTGCTGGCCGACGCCCTCGAGGAGCAGTTCCGCGCCCGCCCGGTGGGCGGCATGGAGGACGTGCGGGAGCAGTTCTACGCCATCTCCAACGAGCGCAAGATCCGCCACCCGGCGGTGGAGGCCATCCGCCTGGGGGCGGAGAAGCTGCCTTTGGGGTAGGGCTGGAAGGCAGGCAGGACGGGGCTGCTAGCCAGCCCCTGCCTGAAATGCCCGTACTTTCTGGATCGCCGGCCGGTGCCTAATGCACCGTGCACACCATGCACGGATCGAAGGAGCGCACCACATGCTGCACCAGCACCGGCGCCGCTTCATCCTTGGGGATGGGCAGGCCCACCAGGGCCTGTTCCAGGGGGCCTGGGGTGCCGGTGGCGTCCCGGGGGGAGAAGTTCCAGGTGGTGGGGGCGATGATCTGATAGCCGGCGATGGCGCCGTGCTTCACCGTCAGCCAGTGGCCCAGGCTGCCCCGGGCGGCTTCGGTGAGGCCGACGCCGATGGCGGCATCCGGCAGTTCGCCGTGGGCGCAGAAAGGCTCGCCGGGGGCCAGCTGCTGCACCCAGTTTTCCATGGCGGGGATGAGGGCGGCGATTTCCAGCATGCGGGCGACGATGCGGGCGGTGACATTGCCGCCGGCGGATTTTCCTTGCCCGTTACGCACCAGGTCCTGGGCCAGGGGCTGGCCGGCCACCAGTTGCCGCGCCAGGGCGCCCACCTCGGCCACCTGGCCGCCGTAGCGGGGGGCCTTGCACCAGGTGTAGGCGTCCTCCTTCTCCAGCAGGGGCCGGGTCTGCCCCTGGGCGGGAGCCTGGGGGGCGTCGCCGGCCAGCCAGGCGTGGCTCAGATCCTCGACAATGCGGGCGGTGTCCAGCTCGGCGCGGCGGCCCTTGGCGCCGTCCCAGACGCCGGCGGGGAAGAGGCTGCCGACGGAGCCCGGATAGGCGCCGACGCTCAGGAAGAGATTGCCGGCCCGGCCCACCTGCTGCAGGCCCAGGTCGTCGGCCAGGGCCAGGAAGCGGGGAAAGTCGGCCTGGCGTCCGGCGGCCCAGGCCCGCAGGGCGTCGGCTGAATCCAGGGCGGCCACGGTTTCCAGGGCGTCGCCGAACAGCGTGCTTTCCAGCCAGGCGCGGAACTCCCGCAGCACGGCGTAGAGGCGGATCTTCTCCGCCGCCAACACCGCCCGGGTGGTGCCGCCGGGCTGCAGGGCCATGGTGTGGGGCCATTTACCGGCCAGGTAGCCCTGCAGGCGCATGAAACCGGCCCGGGCGGGCAGCATCTCCGCCGTGGCCCGTCCCGTCTGGGCCTTGAAGCGGCCTTCGGTCTCGGCGAACCAGGGCTTGGCGGCGTAGGCGGCCCGGGCGAAGTCCGGCATGAAAAAGAGGTAGAAGTGGGTCAGGTGGTCCGCCAGGTTTTCCCCGGCCTGGATCAGGTTGCGGGCGAGGCGGCCGTTGGGCGGCGGGGTCAGGCCCATGGCCTCGGCCAGGGCGCTGGCGGCGGCGGCCGACTGGGCGACGGAGCAGATGCCGCAGATGCGCGGCACGATGGCCAGGGCATCCAGCGGTGCCTTGCCCAGCAGCATGGGCTCGAAGCCGCGGTAGAGGGGGGCGTTCACCCGGGCCGAGTGCACGGTGCCGTCATTCACCTCCAGGCTCACTTCCAGGTCGCCTTCGACCCGGTTGAAGGGGCCCAACACCAGCTTGCTCATTTCAACCCCGTCTTGCGGATGGCCGGCATCACCACCGGATGGTCGGCGGCGGCGTTTTCCCGAACCCGTTTCGGCGTGGCCGATTTCGACAGGGCGGCGAGGGCGACGAACCAGGCCTTGGGCATGTCCGAGGGCAGGCCGATGGGAATGCCCGCCACCTTGGGCGTTTCCATGAAGGGATGGCCCGGCTCCTCGAAGCTCGGCTCGGTACAGGAGATGCAGGGGTAGCCGCCGCGCAGGCAGGAGCCGACGCCGTTCCACACCCGGGTGTTGCAGTCGGCGTGGGCCTGGGTGCCCTTGCAGCCCAGGTTTTCCATGAGGCAGCCCAGCTCCGAGGGCTTGTGGGCGCTGGCCTTGAATTCGTAGAACTCGTTGCGCGGGCAGCCGTGGTGCACCAGCTGGTCCGAATAGAAGCGGGGGCGCTGCAGGGCGTCCAGGTCCCTGGCCTGCAACTGGCCCAGGGCCAGGGCCATCAGGCTGTCCACCACCCAGCCCGGGTGGGTCGGGCAGCCGGCCACGTTCACCACCGGCAGGCCGGCGGCGCTCTGCCACTCGGCGCCGAGGATGCCGCCCTTCTCGTCGCCCTCGAACTGCAGGCCGCAGGCGTCGGTGCTGTTCTCCCCCGCCGCCGGCACGCCGCCGAAGGCGGTACAGGAGCCGATGGCGAAGACGTGGCGGGCCTGGCCGGCCAGACGCTGGACCCAGTCCAGCATGGGAATGCCGGTGCCGGCGAGGATGTGAAAGCGTCCGCTACCATTGGGCCCCCGCAGCACGGCGCCCTCGACGCAGAGGATGTCCACCGGCACCTTGCCGCTGGCGGCATCTTCGAGAATGGCCAGGGCCTCGGGGCCGGAAGCTTCGGAGAGGGCGGGATGGAAGAGCACGCGGATGCCCACGTCCTCCAGCTGCCGCAGCAAATCCCGGGCGTCGGCGCCGAGCAGGGAGAGGGTGCAGCCGCCGCAACCGCCGGCCTGGAGCCAGAGGAGGTTCACGGGAAAACCTTGGCCACAGAGGGCACAGAGGACACAGAGTTTTTCCAGGCTGTGCGACCGTCGGCGCTTGCTTCAAGCGTGAGGAACGGCAAATTCCAGAGGACACCCTCTGTGATCTCTGTGCCCTCTGTGGCAACGATCTTAAGCATCACCCCTTCTCCAGCCCGTAGCGCACCAGCTTGTTGCGCAGGCCGACGCGGGAGAGGCCAAGGTCGGCGGCGGCCTTGGATTTGTTCCAGCGGTGGCGGATCAGGGCCTCCTTCACCACCTTGGCTTCCAGCTGTTCCATGCGCTCCTTGAGGCCGCCGGAGAGGTCGGCGAGGAAGGACAGTTCCGCATCCTCATGGACCCCCACCGGGGCCCGCAGCACCCGGGGCGAAAGCAGTTCGGCGCCCAGTTGCTTGCCTTCGCACAGGGCCAGCATGCGCAGGATCTCGTTCTGCAGCTCCCGCACGTTGCCGGGCCAGCGGTAGGCGGCGATGCAGGCCAGGGTCTCGGTGGTGAAGCCCTGCACGGTCTTGCCCAGGGCCTTCTGGGAGGCTTCCAGCAGGCGCTGGGCCAGCAGGGGAATGTCCATGGGCCGCTCCCGCAGGGGCGGCACGTGCAGGGTGACGGTGGCCAGGCGGTAGTAGAGGTCCTCGCGGAAGCGGCCTTCCCGCACCTCGGCCTCCAGGTCCCGGTTGGTGGCGGCGATCACCCGCACATTGACGCTCACCGGCCGGGGGCTGCCCAGGGGGCGGAATTCGCCCTCCTGCAGCACCCGCAAGAGCTTCACCTGGAAGGCCGGGGAGGTCTCGCCGATTTCGTCGAGGAAGATGGTGCCGCCGTCAGCCTGCTGGAAGAGGCCGATGCGGTCCTCGTAGGCGCCGGTGAAGGCGCCCCGCTTGTAGCCGAAGAGTTCCGCTTCCAGCAGCTGGTCCGGCAGGGCGCCGCAGTTCTCCACGACGAAGGCCTGGCGGTCGCGGCGGCTCTGGTAATGGATGGCCCGGGCCAGCATTTCCTTGCCGGTGCCCGATTCGCCCATGAGCAGCACCGAGAGGTCGTAGGGGGCGATGCGCTGCACCATGTCGCAGACCGGGTTCATGGGGCTGCCGGCGCTGCGGGTGAGGCCGTCCAGGCCCAGCTCCCGCTTCACCCGCTCGTACTTCATCTCCACCTTGCTCGCCAGCACTGGCTCGGCGGCGCGCAGTTCCAGGGAGAGGCGCTGGTTGTCCTGCTGCAGGCGCCACACGTTGGCGGCGCTCTTCAAGGTCAGCAGCAGCTGTTCCGGCTGCCAGGGTTTGAGCAGGTACTGGTAGATGCCGGCCTCGTTGATGCCGGCAATGATGTCGCCGGCCTCGGTGTAGCCGGAGAGGACGATTCGCACCACGTCGGGCCAGCGCTGGCGCACCTCGGTGAGGAAAGCGACGCCGGAGGTGCCGGGCATGCGCTGGTCGCACAGCACCACCTGCACGCCCTTGCCGCCGCTGGCGCCCTGCTCCCGCTCCATGATGGCCATGGCTTCGTCGGCGCCGGAGGCGGTGAAGACGGTGAAGTCTTCTTCCAGGGTGCGGCGCAGGGCCTCCTGGGAGCGGACTTCATCGTCCACCACGAGGACGGCGGGCAGGGCGGGGACGTTTTTCATGGCGCTTCAGTTCGTCTCGGGGACGCTCCAGCCCAGGTCCCGGTGCTTCGCCAGATGGCGCGGCGTCCAGGACTGGGGCGACTTGTGCACGAAGTGGTAACGGGCCACATGATAGCTGGGGTCGAAGCCGTAGAAGTTGCGCTGCATGTGGGCCAGCTCCTCGGCCCGCCAGGCGGAAAGGGGCTTCTCGGCCTCGTCGGCAGCCCGCCGGGCGGCCTTCTCGGCCAGGCGCTGGGCCAGGTCAGGCGCGGCAGCCAGCTCGGCGGCGCGGCGGGCCACGTCCACACGGAAGGCCTGCGGCGTGCCGGCCAGGGCAGCGTCGAGGAAGCCCAGGGCGACGCCCTCGTCAGCGGTCATGGGCAGGCGATGCTGCATGATGGCCCGGGCTCCATCGGCGCCGACCCGGGGCGGCAGCAGGTAGGTCCAGAATTCGGAACCGTAGAGGTTGCCCATGTTCTTGTAGTGGGGGTTGAGGATGACGCCCTGGCGGGCCCACAGCAGATCAGCGGCCCGGGCCAGGAAGCAGCCGCCGGCGCCGGCGTTGCCGCCCAGGGCGGCGATGGTGAGCTTGCCGGTGGCGCGGATGAGGGCCTCGGCCAGGTCGTCCATGGCGTTGATGTTGCGCCAGGACTCGTCGGCCGGGGAATCGGCGGCCTCGATCAGGTTGAGGTGGATGCCGTTGGACCAGAAGTCCCGCCCGCCCATCAGCACCAGCACGGACGTCGGCCGTTCCAGGGCGAAGCGGAGGGCGGCCAGCAGGCGCTGGCAGTGGCCGGTGCCCATGGCGCCGTTGTAGAAGTCGAAATGGAGGAAGCCGACGGCGCCGGCCTCCTCATAGCGGATGTCCTGCCAGGTGGCGTGGTCGGCGGCGAACCAGCCGTCCAGGGGCGCTTCCGGGATCTCGGCCAGCCGCTCGGCGAAGGCCGTGGTGGCGGGCAGCTTGAAGGCGTGAGGGAAGGCTCCGCCCCGCTTCACATGGCCCAGCCACAGGGCGCCGTCCGCCGTGGCCCGGCACAGGGCGGTCTGGCGACGGGCGATGATGGCGCCGGGCGCGCCCCGCAGCTTGGCTTCCGGCCAGGCGTCGTAGAGATGGCAGGGTTCGCCGAAGAGTTCGTCGAGCACGCCGGGAAAGCCGTCGGCGGCGTTGAGCTTGCGCAGCACGGTGGCGGTGCCGTCCCGGGACCAGTCGATGGCCCGGTCCGTCTGCCGCATCAGGGGGCGCTCCCGGCCTCGGACCGCAGGATCGGCCGGGTCGGGGCGGCGGGGCGTGAAGCCGCCGGCCTGGAAACGCTCGATGGCTTCCAGGGAGGCGCTGCAGGCGGCCTCGGTCACTTCCTGGCGGTACACGCTGGCCTTCTTGCCGCCGCCCAGGGGGAATTCGGCGCTGGCCCAGACCGGGCCGGCATCCATCTCCGCCTCGGCCTGCAGCACGGTGACGCCCCAGGTCTCCTCCCCGTTCTGGATGGCCCAGTCCAGGGCCGAGGGGCCCCGGTCGCCGACGATGCCCGGGTGCACGATCAGGCACAGGTGCTTGGACCACAGCTCCTCGGCGATGGCCCGCTTGAGGAAGGGGGCCAGGATCAGGTCGGGGCGGAAGAGGGCGACGGCCTCGGCGGTGACCGAATCGGCAATGTCGAACTCCACCGACACCTCATGGCCCCGGGCCGTCAGTTCGGCGTGAAGGCGCTGGGTCAGGCTGTTGAAGGTGTGGGTGAGGAGGAGTATGCGCAGGGAAGCCATAGGGCCGCAATTCTAGCGGCCCCGGGGCTTTTTTGACTTGATGTAACGCAATCAGCCGAGGAAGAGGTCCACCCCCAGCATCAGGGCGATGCCGCCGGCCAGGGCGCCGGAAACCTGGGGCAGGCCGCCCCGGCTCTTCAGTTCCGGCAGCATTTCGTGGAAGACCACGAAACCCATGGCGCCGGCGGCGAAGGCCAGGCCCACCGGGTAGAGGGCCGGGTTGTCGCCCAGGACCGTGGCGGCGATCCAGGCCCCCACAGGCTCGGCCAGGCCGGTGGCGGCGCCCAGCAGCACGGCCCGCTGCAGGTTCATGCCGGCAGCGCCCAGGGCCAGGGCCACCAGCAGGCCCTCGGGCACATCCTGCACGGCGATGGCCAGGGCCACCGGCACCACGGCCCCTGCACCGCCGCTGGCGGCGATGCCCACCGCCATGCCTTCGGGGAAGTTGTGCAGGAACAGGGCCAGGGCCAGCAACATGCCCCGGGAAGCATGGGTGGCCGGGCCATGGACGCCGCTGACGGCGTGGGCGTGGGGCAGGGCCTTGTCCAGGCCCAGCATCAGGCCGACGCCGGCGCCCAGGGCCAGCAGCACGGCCAGGGGCGAGGCATTGCCAAAGACCGGCGCGGCGGCTTCGATGGCGGGAATGAAAAGGGAGACGATGGCGGCGGCCAGCATCACCCCGGCGGCGAAGGCCATCAGCTGGTCTTCCCGGCGGCCGTTGAGCTTGCCGAGGAAAAGCATGGCCACGGCGCCGGCGGCGGTGGCGGCCGCACCGGCCATGCCCCCCAGGAGGGCGCCGGTCATGCCGCTGCTTTCCAGGGCATCGAGCAGGGCGGCCACACCGTGGGCCGCCAGGATCACCGTGCCGGCCACGGCGATGGCCAGGCCGGCGCCGCGGCGCCAGGGATGGCGGCTGTGCAGGACATGGTCGTCAAGCTGATGGATGAAAGCGGACATGGTGGACTCCCGGTGTTGTTCCTGCCATTTAAGCAAAGCGGGAAAGATTGATCCAATGAATTGATTGAAAGACCGCGATAGTCATTGGCAATTACGATTTGGTAAATCGTCATCCTCCTCCCTTAGTCCATGAGGATTTTTTCGCCGTTCCCGAAAAAGTAATTTCCAGCATTTTTAGGGGCTTAGCGGCGGAATTCAGGCGATAAGCATGTCGGTATCACCTTCGTATTATTTTTCAATGAGTTAGCTTTGGTTAGCATGGCTCCAGATTCCCGCCGTCCCGGCCGGGAACGAGCGGTTACTGTCAAAAAATTGACCGCCACCTGGGAGGTTCGCTGTATGCAACGCCACAGTCGTTCTGCTTCATCCGGCTCGCCCGCCGCCCCTGCTGCCCCTGCGTCACCGCGTCGCCCCAGGCGCCGTGCCGCGCCGTTTCTCGCCTCCGTGCGTTTTCTCGACGGCAGCCGCAATGTTTACGAGGTTTCCAACGCCAAGGATGTGGCCGACGCCCGTCGCATGATTCTCGAGGAATTGAGCAACGTGGCCGCCGCCATGATCGTCGTGCGGGACTGACCCCTTCCCGCCTGGTAAAGAAAAAGCCGGCCGGGCCCACAAGGCCCGGCCGGCTTTTTTGCGTCCGTCTTACTGTCGTTCCGCCGTCAGCAGATGCGCGGCAGCTGTTCCCCGGTGAGCCAGTCCACGATGCGCTTGCCGCCGAAGCCGGTGGTCATCTGCACGAAGTGGTGGGGGTCCTCATGCACGCTGCCGACGATGGCGGCGCCGGTGCCCTGGGGATGGGCCTGCAGGGCGGCCAGGGCCTTGTCCTTGTCTGCACCGGCGACGATGGCGATGAGGCGGCCCTCGCAGGCGCAGTAGAGGGGATCGAGGCCGAGGAATTCGCAGGCGGCGGCCACCGCCGGCTGCACCGGGATGCGGGCTTCCTGCAGCATCATGCCGACGCCCGACTGGCGGGCGATTTCATTGAGGGTGGTACCCAGGCCGCCCCGGGTGGGGTCCCGCAGCACCTTGACCTGGACGCCGCTGGCCAGCAGGTCGGCCACCAGGCCGTGCAGGGCTGCGGTGTCGGAAACGATGGGGGATTCGAAGGCCAGGCTTTCCCGCTGGCTCATGATGGCCATGCCGTGGTCGCCGATGGGGCCGGAGACCAGGATGGCGTCGCCCGCCGCTGCCCGGTTGCCGGAAAGCTCGATGCCGGCGGGCAGCCAGCCGACGCCGGTGGTGCTGATGAAAACCCCGTCGCCCTTGCCCTGCTCCACCACCTTGGTGTCGCCGGTGACCACCGGCACGCCGGCTTCCCTGGCCGCCGCCGCCATGGATTCGACGATGCGCTTGAGGTCCGCCAGGGCGAAGCCCTCTTCCAGGATGAAGCTGGCCGAGAGATAGAGGGGCTTGGCGCCCATCACCGCCACGTCGTTGATGGTGCCGTGCACCGAGAGGCAGCCGATGTCGCCGCCGGGGAAGAAGAGGGGCGACACCACGTGGGCGTCGGTGGCCATCACCAGCCGGCCCGGGCCGTCCGGCAAGGGCATGACCGAGCCGTCGTTGCCCTGGGCCAGGTAGTCGTTGCCCAGCAGGGGGGCGAACAGTTCGTCGATGAGCTGGGCCATGGCACGGCCGCCGCTGCCGTGGCTCATGTCCACGCGGCCGCGCTTGAGGTCCAGGGGGCGGATGTAGTTCTGTTTCATGGCGGGACTTTCGCTCAGGCCGGCAGTTCGCGGAAACGGCCGTAGGTGTAATGGGCGGCGCAGGCGCCTTCGGAACTGACCATGCAGGAGCCGACCGGGTTTTCCGGGGTGCATACGGTGCCGAACAGCTTGCAGTCCTGGGGCCGCTTGACGCCGCGCAGGATGGCGCCGCATTCGCAGGCCTTGTGGTCGGGCACGCTGACGTAGTCCTCGCCGAAGCGCTGTTCCGCATCGAACTCGGCGAAGCCGCCGCGGATGCGCAAGGCGGAATAGGGCACGGTGTGCAGGCCGCGCCACTCGAAGGCCCGGCGCAACTCGAAGACCTCGGCCACCAGATTCTGGGCCTTGAGGTTGCCCTCCCGGCTGACGGCCCGGGAAAACTCGTTTTCCACCTCGGCCCGGCCTTCATTGACCTGACGCACCAGCATGCGGATGGCCTGCATTACGTCCAGGGGCTCGAAGCCGGCGATGACCACGGGCTTGCGGTATTCCTCGGCGAAGAACTCGTAGGGCCGGCTGCCGATGATGGTGGAGACGTGGGCCGGGCCGATGAAGCCGTCCAGGGGCACGGTGCCCAGCTTCCTCACCTCCGGCGATTCAAGGATGTTGCTGATGGCCGAAGGGGTCAGCACGTGGCAGCACAGCACGGAGAAATTCTTCAGCCCCATCGCCTTGGCCTGCTTGATGGCCACGGCGGTGGGCGGGGTGGTGGTCTCGAAGCCGATGGCGAAGAACACCACCTGCTGCTCGGGGTTCTCCTGGGCCAGCTTGAGGGCGTCGGCGCTGGAATAGACCATGCGGATGTCCGCCCCCCGGGCCTTGGCCTTGAGCAGGGAAAGACCGTCGGAGGCCGGTACCCGCAGGCAGTCGCCGTAGGTGCACAGGATCACGTTGTGCTTGAGGGCCAGGCGGATGGCCTGGTCCACCCGGCCGATGGGCAGCACGCAGACCGGGCAGCCGGGGCCGTGGATCATGCGCACATTGGCCGGCAGCAGGTCGGTGACGCCGTAGCGGGAAATGGCGTGGGTGTGGCCGCCGCAGAATTCCATGAAGTGGTAGCGGCGGTCGGGCCGGGCCTCCTTGGCGATGGCGGCGGCCAGGCCCTGGGCCAGTTCGCCGTCCCGGTATTCGTCGACGTACTTCATGGGGAAAACCTTTTGCCACAGAGGGCACAGAGATCACAGAGGGCGGGGGCCATGGGCGGCATTGGCTGGCGCGGGGACATCAGGCCTGGGCCATGGCGGCGGCGCGGGCTTCGTCGTCCAGCTCGGCGAAGAGGGCCAGGGTCTTGGCCGCCTCTTCCGGGTCCAGCTTGGTCAGGGCGTAGCCCACGTGGATGATGACGTAGTCGCCCACGGCCACGTCTTCCACCAGGGCCAGGGAGACTTCCTTGCGCACGCCCCCCAGGTCGATGCGGGCCTGGTCGTCGGGCAGGAGTTCAACGATTTTCGCGGGGATGGCGAGACACATGGTCAGCGCTCCTTCAATATTGGATTCGCGATCCTGATGAGGTGGAATAAGGATCAGAGCTTAGGGATTAACAGCGTTTGCTCGTGGGTTTGCTATTCAGCAACAATTTCTTTAGACAAAACCAGATTTAGTAGCTTTATCTCATCAACTCTTGGTAAGTCTTGTGTCAATTGGCAGAGAGTTTCTGTCAGTTCGTGCATGATGTTGTGAGCCTGTTTCATTTCCGAAACCTCAAGAACCTTGGTGCCTTTGTTCTCCATACCATTTTTGATTGGATTGCCAAGGAATGCACTTCCAAACAACTGTTGATCATTGCTCCGGCACCAACAGTAATGAGCCAATGCATTTCGGAGAGGTCGGGCCTTAGAAATGGCATCTAAAGTTTGTTTGACCCTGTCTTGCAAAACCTCGGATATGACTCTGTCGCCATACCTCCAATGGTGAAGGTCGAGCGCTATCTGAAGTTGCCGTTCTAGATTGCTTGCTGAACTCATGTCGGTGAACGTGCGTGCTGGAAATTCAGCTGCTAGCAATAGCCGGGCTAGTAGAACTGTCATTAAATATTCGATATTCGACCATTCAACAGTCAGCTTCCCAATGAGTTGATACTGCTCATCTGTTAATTCAGAAAATTCCCCAGCGTGATTAAGTGGCATTGCCTGCTCCTCTAGCCTGAACATGTTGCCGGGCCACCCAGGCCTGGCCCAGGGCGATGCCGCCGTCGTTGGGCGGGGCCTGGCGGGCTTCCAGCACGGCCAGCCCTCTGGCCTGCAAGCCGTTGCGCAGGTCCCGGGAAAGCAGGTGGTTGAGCAGGCAGCCGCCGCCCAGGGCGACGGTGGACAGGTTGGCCCGTTCGGCCGCCTCGGCCGCCCAGTGCACCAGGCCAGCGGCCAGGGTGGCGTGGAAGCGGGCGGCGCCCAGGTCGGCGTCATCGCATTCGCCCAGCCAGGTGAGCAGGGGCAGCAGGTCGAGATGGCCGTCGTTGTTGATGTTCCAGCCATCGGTCAGGGGGGCGGCGGGGCCGTGGCGTTCTTCCCTGGCGTGGGCCCGGCCTTCCAGTTCCATGGCGGCCTGGGCCTCGAAGCGCTGGCTGGCGCGCAGGCCCAGGAGGCCGGCGGCGGCGTCGAAGAGGCGGCCCAGGCTGGAGGTGGGCGGGCAGTTGAGATTCTTGCGCAGCATCTCGGCGATCATTCCGGCGCCCTGTTGATCAGGATAACGGCGGGCGACGAAGGCTTCGATGTCTCCGTTGCGGCCCAGGGCGTGGAGGGCGGCGGCGGCCAGGCGCCAGGGTTCCCGGGCCGCCCTGTCGCCGCCGGGCAGTTGGAGGGTTGAAAGTCCGCCGAGGCGCTGGCAGTTGGCTCCGTCCACCCGCAGCAGTTCGCCGCCCCACAGGCCGCCGTCTTCACCGAGACCGATGCCGTCCAGGGCCAGGCCGATGACCGGCTTGGGGTAGCGGGTTTCCGCCAGCACGGCGGCGATGTGGGCGTGGTGGTGGGCCACGGCGATGGCCGGAATGCCCCGCTCGGCGGCGAAGGCGGCGGCCAGCCGGGTGGAGGGAAAGTCCGGGTGCAGATCGTGGGCGATGACCTGGGGTTCCACGTCCAGGATGTGCAGCAGGTGGGCCGCCGTCTCTTCCAGGAAATTCACCGTGGGCACGTTGTCCAGGTCGCCGATGTGCTGGGAGAGATAGGCCTCCCGGCCCTTGACCACGCACAGGGTGTTTTTCAGGTAGGGGCCGAAGGCCAGGACGGCCGGGCCCTCGTCCTTGAGCTTGATGGGGCGCGGCGTCTGGCCCCGGCCCCGGCGCAGGAACTGGACGCCGCCCTCGTCGCAGCGGATCACCGAGTCGTCGCTGCGGATGACGATGTCCCGGTCGTGGCAGAGGAAGGCGTCGGCCATGCCGGCCAGGCGCTCCACCGCCTCGGCGTTGTCGGTGACCAGGGGCTCGCCCCCCGGGTTGGCGCTGGTCATCACCAGTACCAGATCCTGGGCTTGGGCCAGCCAGGCCAGGCCCTCTGGCTCGCCGGCGGCGGCATGGAAGAGCAGGTAGTGCAGGGGCGCGTAGGGCAGCATCAGGCCCAGCCATTGCAGGCCGGGGGCGACGCCGGGCAATTGGGTGTCGGTATTGTCCTGCTTGCGCAGCAGGACGATGCTGCGCTCGGGCAGTTCCAGGAGGCCCGCCTCGTCGCCGCCCAGGGCGCAGAGGGCATTGGCCGAGGCCACGTTGGCGGCCATCACGGCGAAGGGCTTTTCCTCCCGGTGCTTGCGTTTTCTCAGTTCGGCCACGGCGGCCCCATTGCGGGCGTCGCAGGCCAGGTGGAAGCCGCCGTAGCCCTTGAGGGCGACGATCTTGCCGGCCTGCAGCAGGCGTACCGCCTCCCGCACCGGGTCACCGGGCATCGGCTGGCCGGCGGCGTCGAGCAGCCTGAGTTGGGGGCCGCAGTCGGGGCAGCAGTTGGCCTCGGCGTGGAAGCGCCGGTTGTGGGGATCGGCGTATTCCGCGGTGCAGGCCGGGCACTGGGGGAAGGGGGCCAGGCTGGTGCGGGCCCGGTCGTAGGGCAGCTCCCGGGTGATGGAATAGCGGGGGCCGCAGTGGGTGCAGTGGGTGAAGGCGTAGCGGTGGCGCCGGTCCTGGGGCGCGAACAGTTCTTCCAGGCAGTCGTGGCAGAGGGCGCTGTCGGGGCCGATGGCAGTGCTGGCGTGACCGCCCCGGCTCTCGACGATGAGAAAGCCGGGCAGGCTGCGCTCCGGTTCCGCTTCCCTTACTTCCACTGCCTCGACCCGGGCCAGTTCCGGCGCCTCGGCCCGCAGCCGGGCGATGAAGCGCTCCACCAGCGGGGCCGGGCCCCGGGCTTCGATATCCACCCCTTCGGCGTCGTTGCGCACCCAGCCGCCAAGGCCCAGCTCAAAGGCCAGGCGATAGACGAAGGGACGATAGCCGACGCCCTGCACCAGGCCGCGGACGCGGACCCGGCGGCAGAGCAGGGGAAGGGTGAGGTCGTTCATGGCAGTGGTGCAACCGGGGCGGCAGAGCCGCCCCGGGGATCAGCGGCGGGCCAGCAGGCCTTCCAGTTCGGCGATGCGGGCTTTCAGGGCGGCGACGTTTTCCTGGCGGGCTGCTTTGGCGGCGGCCAGGCCCTTTTCCACCCAGGCCAGCCACTCGGCGAAGCCTTCGCCGCTGGTGGTGGAAACCCGGATCACTTCCAGGGCCGGATTGACCCGGCGGGCGTATTCCACCGCCTTATCCGCATCGAAAGTCAGGTGGGGCAGCAGGTCCACCTTGGAGAGCAGCATCAGGCGGGCGGCCCGGAACATGTCCGGGTACTTCAGCGGCTTGTCCTCGCCTTCGGTGACGGAGAGGATCACCACCTTGCCGGCCTCGCCCAGGTCGAAGGCGGCGGGGCACACCAGATTGCCGACGTTCTCGATCAGCAGCAGGGAGTCGTCCTGCACCTCCAGCTTTTCCAGGGCGTGGCCCACCATGTGGGCGTCCAGGTGGCAGCCCTTGCCGGTGTTGATCTGCAGGGCGGGGGCACCGGTGGCGCGGATGCGCTCGGCGTCGAAGCTGGTCTGCTGGTCGCCCTCGATCACGGCCACCGGGTATTTGGCCTTCAGTTCCTCGATGCTGCGGCAGAGCAGGGTGGTCTTGCCGGAGCCGGGGCTGGAAACGAGATTGAGGGCGAACACGCCCTTCTCGGCCAGGGCCTGGCGGTTCTTGGCGGCGTAGGCGTCGTTCTTGGAGAGGATGTCCCGCTCGATCTGCACCATGCGCTTCTGGCTCATGCCCGGGGCGTGGGCGCCGGCGGGGCCGCTGCCGTAGTCGATGCTGCCATCGCCGTGATGGTGGTGATGGTCGTGCCCGTGGTCGCCCTGGTCCCCCTCGGCGTGTGCATGGTGATGCTCGCCCTCGTGGGTGTGGGGATGGCTGTGGCTGGTGCCGTCGGCGTGGGTATGCACGTGGCCGTGGGCCGGGGCGGCAGGCTGGGGCGTGACGCCCTGGTGATCGTGATGATGTTCGCCGTCGTGATGGTGCGGGTGGCTGTGACGGGTGCCGTCGGCGTGCACGTGTTCGTGCTGGTGCTCGTCGTGGGCATGGCTGTGGCCGTGACCGTGCTCGTGGCCATGGCTGTGGGCGGTGCCGTCCTCATGGACGTGCCAGTGTTCGTGACCATGCTCGTGATCGTGGAGGGCGTCGCCCTCGATGCGGGTTTCGCCGGCGCCGCAGCCGCAGGTGGTACACATTTGCTCGATGCTCCTTCGATTTCCTGAATTCTGTGGTGAGGGCTGGCCCTCAATCGACTTCCAGTTCCCGCACCCGCATTTCCGTGCCGGCCGTGGGCTGTACCGGGTAGCCGCCGCATTCCGGGCAGGGGTCGTACACCTGGGCCAGGGGCACGGTCTTCTGGCAGGAGAGGCACAGCCCCTCGCCTGGGACGCTGACGATTTCCAGCTTGGCGCCGTCGGCCACCGTGCCCTTGCTCACCGCCTCGAAACAGAAGGCCATGGCCTCCGGCTCCACCGAGGAGAGCTGGCCGATTTCGAGGAAGACGGTCTTTACCCGGGCAAAGCCCTGGGGGCCTTGGGCGGCGTCTTCGACGATTTGCAGCACACCCTCTGCCAGGGACATCTCATGCATGGTGATGCGTATCCAGGGTGATGCCCACGGCGACGCAGGGGTCCAGGGACAGGGCGATGCAGCGGGCCATGTGCCGGGCGGCTTCCGGGGTCGGGGCGGGCAGGCCGGTGGTGTCTTGGACGAAGGCGCCGGCCGGGTGAAAGTTCCATTCCGTGGGGGCAACAATAACATAGCGCTGCACCGTGCCGGCAGCCAGCGCCACCAGATGCAGCAAGGGCCCCCGGGCCGTTTCCACCCGCGCCAGGCCGATGCCGGGGGCCGGGCTGCAGGCGTCCACCCAGGCCGGGTCCCAGTGGCCGTCGAGCAGGGCTTCCAGTTCCAGGCAGCGGGCCTGGAGGCGGGCGGCGGCACGGCGACCGGCCTGCCACAGGGCGGCCACCTCGGGCTGACGGCGGCAGCGGGCTGCGGCGCCGGTTTCCCGGGGCCTGCCGGCCAGGGTCGGGGCCAGGGCATGGGCGGCGAGGCAGTCCCAGTCCCGCTCTCCGGGGAGGGATTGCCACCAGGCGGATGCATCCAGGTGTTCCAGCAGGTCCGTTCCGGGAGCCGCGCACAGCGGCAGTTCCAGGGCATGGGCGGCGAAGCTGCGCCACTGGGGCCGATCGGCGGCGGGCAGGCCCTTGCGCCAGGCCACCAGGGCCTCCTTGCGCGGCGGCAGGCCCAGCAGGGGCGGCCAGTCCAGGCCCAGGCGCCACAGGTGTTCGCCGATCATCTCTCGGCTCAGGCGCTGTCGTTCGGCTCCATCCGGCTCTGCCATCGGGGCGCCGGCGGCAGCGGCCAGGGCCCGGTGGGCGGCGCTGCCCTGGGCGGCGGCACAGAGGGTGAACAGGCGCGGCGCCAGTTCGCCAGCCTCGGCAGCGGGACGGCCCTGCAGCAGGCGGGCGGCCAGAGGGCGGGGGTTGGCGACGCGGGCCGCGGCAATGCCCTGGCCGTCCCATTCCAGGGCCAGTTGCAGCGCGCCGTCGTTTCCCTCGTGCTGGCCCATGCCGGCCTGCCTCCCGCAAAAAAGCCGCTACCCTAGGGGATCGGGGCCGCCATCGCCTTGATTACCGTCAAGGGGGCGGGAGATAGGGGCGGGCGAGGGCCGTACGGTCCGTCCGGTGTGGCGATGAGGGCCGGCTTCCCGGGGGGCGGCGGCGGGGCCGCCGATTGCTCCGGAATCCCCGGCCAATACTGGCGTTGAAGGCCGGCGGCGGATGTTGTCCGGGGACCGCCGCCGTAAGGGTGTATAGGCGAAAACTATAGGATGTATAGCCAATAACCATTGAAAAACATTGACTTACGTCAACAAGACCCTACTCGTGGGATGGACAATGGCGGCACAATATTTCCATAACCCGAAGGGAGTGACACATGTTCCAACTCAAGATCACGCCGACCGCCATCGTCCTGGCGGCCACCCTGGGCCTTGCCGGCCTGGCGCAAGCCGCCGGCAACGAGCCCATCCAGCCGATCAAGCCCGCCAAGGTGGCCAACCCGGCCCTGGTGGAACTGGGCAAGAAGCTGTATTTCGACCCCCGGCTGTCCATGTCCGGCTTCATTTCCTGCAATTCCTGCCACAACCTGTCCATGGGCGGCACGGACAACATCAAGACCTCCATCGGCCACAACTGGAACGAAGGTCCCATCAACGCACCCACCGTGCTCAATTCCAGCCTCAACGTGGCCCAGTTCTGGGACGGCCGTGCGGCCGACCTCAAGGCCCAGGCCGGCGGCCCCATCGCCAACCCGGGTGAAATGGCCTCCAACCACACCCTGGCGGTGGACGTGGTGAAGTCCATTCCCGGCTACGTGGCCGAGTTCAAGAAGGCCTTCGGCTCCGACAAGGTGGATATCGACGGCATCACCAAGGCCATCGCCGCCTTCGAGGAAACCCTGGTGACCCCCAATTCCCGCTTCGACAAGTGGCTGAAGGGCGACCAGAAGGCCCTGAGCAAGAACGAGCTGGAAGGCTACAAGCTGTTCAAGGACAGCGGCTGCGTCGCCTGCCACAACGGTCCGGCCGTGGGCGGCAACTCCTTCCAGAAGATGGGCGTGGTGGAGCCGTACAAGGCTTCCAGCGCCGCCGAAGGCCGGGTCGCCGTGACCGGCAAGGATGCGGACCGCTTCAACTTCAAGGTGCCGACCCTGCGCAACGTGGAAATGACCTACCCCTACTTCCACGACGGCGCCGCCAACACCCTGAAGGAAGCGGTGGACACCATGGGCCGCATCCAGCTGGGCAAGAAGTTCACGGATGAGGAAAACGCCAAGATCGTGGCCTTCCTGAAGACCCTGACCGGCGACCAGCCCAGCTTCAAGCTGCCGATCCTGCCGCCGTCTGCCGACGCCACCCCGCGTCCCCAGCCCTTCGGCAAGAAGTAAGCAGCGCCTCTCGACTTGGAACGGGGGCCGTGGCCCCCGTTTTTTTCTGCACCTAAATGCTTCCGGCTATTGGGAACAGGTGCCGGATAGCCCATAATCCGGGCTGCCGGGAATAATTTGCACCGGTTTTGTTTCCCATCAAAGAGCCGCTACACTCTCGCCTCCATAATCCCGCCCAGATTGCCTGGACGCCCTCATCAATGCTGGAAGCCTCCCAACTGGAATGCGTACGCGGTGACCGTCGCCTGTTCGCCGGGGTGAGCTTTCGCCTGGAAGGCGGAGAATTGCTCAACCTGCAGGGCAAAAACGGCGCCGGCAAGACCAGCCTGCTGCGCATGCTGGTGGGCCTGGCCCAGCCCGTGGCGGGCGAGATCACCTGGCGCGGCGAGCCGATCCGCAAGCTGGCCGAGGATTACCGGGCCGAGCTGTGCTACATGGGCCACCACAACGCCATCAAGGAAGAACTGACGCCCCTGGAGAACCTGCTGGCCTCGGCCCGTCTGGCCGGCGAGCCCCTCTCCGAGGAGCAGGCCCTGGAGGCCCTCTACGCCGTCGGCCTGGCCGGGCGGGAAGACCTGCAGGCCAAATACCTGTCCCAGGGCCAGAAGCGCCGCGTCGCCCTGGCCCGCCTGATCCACGAGCGCCGCGCCCTGTGGGTGCTGGACGAGCCCTTCGTGGCCCTCGACGTGGCCGCCGTGGACATGGTGGCCGGCCTCATCGGCGCCCACCTGCAGCGGGGCGGCCTGGCGGTGATGACCACGCACCAGGCGGTGACCATTCCCGCCGGCAACCTCCGCGAATACCGGCTGGGGGCCTGATGCTCGACCTGCTCTTCGCCGTCATCGCCCGGGACCTGAAGCTGGCCCTGCGCCGCCAGGCCGATCTGGTTTCCGCCCTGTTTTTCTTCATCATCGTCGTCAGCCTCTTTCCCCTGGGGGTCGGCCCCGAGATGGACATGCTGCGCAAGATGGCCCCCGGCGTGCTGTGGGTGGCGGCCCTGCTGGCCACCATGCTGACTCTGCCGCGCCTCTTCGGCGACGACTACCGGGACGGCACCCTGGAACAGCTGGTGCTGGCGCCCCAGCCCCTGCCGGTCACCGTGCTCGGCAAGATGGCCGCCCACTGGCTCTCCTCCGGGCTGCCCCTGACTTTGCTGGCGCCGGTTCTCGGCCTACAGTTCGACCTGTCCGCCGACGGCCTCCTGGTGCTGACCCTGGCCCTGCTGGTGGGCACCCCCTCCCTCTCGGCCATCGGCGCCATCGGCGCCGCCCTGACCCTGGGCCTGCGGGGCGGCGGCGTGCTGGTTTCCCTGCTGGTGCTGCCCCTGTATATTCCGGTGCTGATTTTCGGTGCCGGCGCCGTCGATGCGGCCGTTTCCGGCCTGGGCTTCGAAGCCCATCTGTCCCTGCTCGGCGCCTTGCTGGCCGGCAGCCTGTTTTTCGCGCCGTGGGCGACCGCGGCGGCCTTGAAGATATCTCTCGAATGAACAATCGACTGATCAACTGGTTCAAGTTCGCCTCCCCGGCGACCTTCTACCCCCTGGCGGGCAAGATGATCCCCTGGTTCGTCGCCCTCTCCGTCGTCTTCGGCGTGGCCGGCCTCTACCTGGGCATGTTCGTGGCCCCCACGGACTTCCAGCAGGGCGAGGGCTACCGCATCATCTTCATCCACGTGCCCGCCTCCTGGATGAGCATGTTCATCTACCTGGTGATGGCCTTCTGGGCCGCCCTGGGCCTGGCCTTCAACACCCGCCTGTCGGGCATGATGGCCACCGCCCTGGCTCCCACCGGGGCGCTGATGGCCTTCCTCTCCCTGTGGACCGGCGCCCTCTGGGGCAAGCCCATGTGGGGCACCTGGTGGGTGTGGGATGCACGGCTGACCTCCGAGCTGATCCTGCTCTTCCTCTACATCGGCTTCATCGCCCTGCAGTCCGCCATCGACGACCCGCGCCGGGCCGACAAGGCCGGCGCCGTGCTGGCCCTGGTGGGGGTGGTGAACATCCCCATCATCTATTTCTCCGTGAAGTGGTGGAACACCCTGCACCAGGGCGCTTCCGTCTCCCTCACCAAGTCCCCCTCCATGGCCGCCACCATGCTCTGGGCCATGCTGCTGGTGGCCCTGTGCTTCTGGATGTATTCCATCGCCGTGGCCCTGGGGCGGGCCCGCAACATCATGCTGGAGCGGGAGCGGCACACCGAATGGGTGCGCCAGCTGCTGGCCGGCAAGGAGTCCTGAGATGCACTGGAACAGCGCCTCCGAGTTTTTCGCCATGGGCGGTTACGCCTTTTACGTCTGGGGTTCCTTCGGCGTCACCGCCCTCATCATGGCGGTGGAACCGATCATCGTCGCCCGGCGTCGTAAGAACCTGTTGTCCCGCCTGAAGCGGCAGATCACTGCCGAGAATCTGGCCCAAAGGAGTGAAGAAAGTTGAAAGCCCGTCACAAGCGCATCGCCCTCATCGTCGCCGGTCTGGCGGTTCTCGGCATCGGCACGGCCCTGGTGCTGAACGCCTTCAACAGCAACCTGGTGTTCTTCTTCTCCCCCACCCAGGTCTTGGCCGGTGAGGCACCCAAGGGCAAGACCTTCCGCATCGGCGGCCTGGTCAAGGAAGGCAGCGTCGAGCGCCTGGCCGACGGCGTCAGCGTCCGCTTTGCCGTGACCGACACCGATCAGACCCTGCCGGTGCAGTACAAGGGCATCCTGCCGGACCTGTTCAAGGAAGGTAAGGGCGTCGTGGCCCAGGGCAAGCTGGATGATGCCGGCCTCTTCGTCGCCACCGAGGTGCTGGCCAAGCACGACGAGAACTACATGCCGCCGGAAGCCCAGAAGGCCGTTGCCGACGCCCATGCCAAGGCCGGCGAGAACAAGGCCGCGGCAGAAGCCGGCGACAAGAAGGCGGCCGTCGAGGCAGCCGAAAAGGCTGCGGCCAAAACCCTGAAGTATTGAGAGCGACCCCATGATCCCCGAACTCGGGCACTTCGCCCTCATCCTGGCCTTCTGCGTCGCCCTGGTGCAGGGCGTGCTGCCCCTGGTGGGCGCCCATCAGGGCCGTACTCCCTGGGTCCTCGTCGCCCGTCCGGCGGCCATGGCCCAGGCCCTGCTGGTGGCCTTCGCCTTCGGCTGCCTGACCTGGGCCTTCGTGCAGAGCGACTTCTCCGTCGTCTATGTGGCCCAGCATTCCAACACCCTGCTGCCCACCCTGTACAAGTTCTCCGCCGTGTGGGGCGGCCACGAAGGCTCCCTGCTGCTGTGGGCCCTGATGCTGTCCCTGTGGACCTTCGCCGTGGCGGCCCTGTCGCGCCAGCTGCCGGAGCCCATGGTGGCCCGGGTGCTGGGCGTCCTCGGTCTGGTGGCGGCCGGCTTCCTGCTCTTCATCCTGGTCACCTCCAACCCCTTCGAGCGCCTGCTGCCGGCAGCCCAGGAAGGCCGCGACCTGAATCCCCTGCTGCAGGACCCGGGCCTGGTCTTCCACCCGCCCATGCTCTACATGGGCTACGTCGGCTTCTCCGTAGCCTACGCCTTCGCTGTCGCCGCCCTCCTTTCCGGCCAGCTGGATGCCGCCTGGGCCCGCTGGTCCCGGCCGTGGACCACCTCCGCCTGGATCTTCCTCACCCTGGGCATCGCCCTCGGCTCCTGGTGGGCCTATTACGAGCTGGGCTGGGGCGGCTGGTGGTTCTGGGACCCGGTGGAAAACGCCTCCTTCATGCCCTGGCTGGTGGGTACCGCCCTGATCCACTCCCTGGCGGTGACCGAGAAGCGCGGCAGCTTCAAGAACTGGACGGTGATGCTGGCCATCGGCGCCTTCTCCCTGTCCCTGCTCGGCACCTTCCTGGTCCGTTCCGGCGTGCTGACCTCGGTGCACGCCTTCGCCACCGACCCGACCCGGGGCATCTTCATCCTCGCCTTCCTGGTGGTGGTGATCGGCTCCAGCCTGGTGCTGTTCGCCTGGCGCGCCCCCAAGGTGGGCCTGGGCGGCCGCTTCAGCCTGGTGTCCCGGGAATCCTTCCTGCTCACCAACAATGTCCTGCTGGTGGTGGGCTGTGGCACCGTCTTCCTCGGCACCCTCTACCCGCTGCTGATCGACGCCCTCAACGCCGGCAAGATTTCCGTTGGCCCGCCCTACTTCAACACCGTCTTCGCCCCCCTGATGGTGCCGGTGCTGTTCCTCATGGGCGTGGCCCCCTTCGCCCGCTGGAAGGAAGCCAGCCTGGCCGAGATCGCCCGCCTGTTGCGCTGGGCCTTCGCCGCCGCCGTGCTGGTGGGCGTGGCCGTGCCCTTCATCTACGGCACCTGGCATACCGCCGTGGCCGTCGGCATCCTGGTGGCCGCCTGGATCACCCTCACCGCGGTGCTCAACTTCCTGCAGCGGGTGCGCGCCACCCGGGGCGACCTCTCCTTCGCTGCCGCCGTCTTCAAGCAGCCCCGCAGCTTCTGGGGCATGCACCTGGCCCACATCGGCGTCGCTGTGTTCGTCGTCGGCGTCACCCTGGTGAAGAACTACGAGGTGGAGAAGGACGTGAAGATGGAGCCGGGCGACAGCGTCCATCTGGTGGGCTACGAATTCCGCTTCATCGGCGTGCATCAGGTGGAAGGTCCCAACTACCTGGCCCTGCGCGGCGAGGTGGAGCTGCTCAAGGACGGCAAGCTGGACAAGGTGCTGCATCCGGAGAAGCGCAACTACGCCTCCTCCGCCATGCCCATGACCGAAGCCGCCATCGACGCCGGCCTGACCCGGGACGTGTACGTCTCCCTGGGTGAGCCCATCAACAAGAGCCAGCCGGAAGGCGCCTGGGCCGTGCGGGTCTACTACAAGCCCTTCGTGGACTGGATCTGGGGCGGCTGCCTGCTGATGTCCCTGGGCGGCCTCATCGCCATCGCCGACCGCCGCTACCGGGTCAAGGCCCGGGCCGCCACGCCAACCGCCGCCGCCTCTTCCGCCGCGGCCTGAACGAGCCTGACACGACCATGAACAAGTTCCTCTGGCCCCTCATCGGTTTCATCGTCCTGGTGGTGCTGCTGGCCATCGGCCTCAACCTCAATCCCCGGGAAGTGCCCTCGCCCCTGGTGGGCAAGCCGGCCCCGGCCTTCGCCCTGCCGCGCCTGGACAACCCGGCCAAGACCTTCTCCCCCGAGGAGATGAAGGGCCAGGTGTGGCTGCTCAACGTCTGGGCCACCTGGTGCCCGTCCTGCGTGCAGGAGCACCCGGTGCTGGTGGAAATGTCCAGGCGCAACTACCTGCCCATCGTCGGCTTCAACTGGAAGGAAGTGCGCGGCGACGGCGCCCTGGACAGCAAGCCCGACACCCCGGAGAAGGAAATGGCCCTGGCCATCCAGCGCTCCGGCAAGCTGCTGGCAGCCAAGGGCAATCCCTACCAGACGGTGATCATGGACCTGGACGGCCGCGTCGCCATCGACTACGGCGTCTATGGCGCTCCCGAGACCTACCTGATCGACAAGGCCGGCGTCATCCGCTTCAAGCACATCGGCCCCATCACCCCCGAGGTGCTGGAAAAGAAAATCCTGCCCCTGGTGGCGGAGCTGAACAAATGAGCACCTTCAAGCGACTGTTCCTGGCCGCCTGCCTGGCCCTGGCGGCCCTGGCCCCCTTCGCCTCCCTGCAGGCCAAGGAAGCGGCCGACCTGGCCGCCGACCCGGTGGCGGAAAAGCGCCTCATGGAAATTTCCGCCGAGCTGCGCTGCCTGGTCTGCCAGAACCAGACCATTGCCGATTCCAACGCCGACCTGGCCCTGGACCTGCGCCGGGAAATCCGCGGCATGATCCAGCAGGGCAAGAGCGACCGGGAAATCCTCGACTTCATGGTGGCCCGCTACGGCGACTTCGTCCTCTACCGGCCGCCGGTGCAGAACAACACCGCCCTGCTGTGGTTCGGTCCCCTGCTGATCCTGGTGGTCGGCCTGGTGGCCCTGGTGCGCTACCTGCGCCGGCGTAACGTGGCCGCCACGGCCGCTGCCGGCGGCGGCCTCTCCGAGGCCGAGCGCCGCCGCGCCGAAACCCTGCTGCAGGAAGCCGCCGCCTCCGACAAGAAAGATTCCGCCCAATGACCGCCTTTGCCATCGCCGCCGCCGTCCTGGTGGCCCTCGTCGTCCTGCTGTTGCTGCCGCCCCTGCTCAGGGGCCGGGCGGTGAGCCGGGCCGACCGCCGTCAGGCCAACCTGGCCGTGTTCCGCGACCAGGAAGCCGAGCTGGAAAAGGAAAAGGCCGCCGGCACCCTGGGCGAGGCCGACTACCAGCAGGCCCGGGAAGAACTGCAGCGTCGCCTGCTGGAAGAGGTGGACGTGGCCGCCGAGGCGGTCGCGCCGCGCCAGGGGCCGAGCCGCCCCACCGCCATCGTCCTGGCCCTGCTGCTGCCTGCCGCCGCCCTGCTGGGCTACACCCTGCTGGGCAACCCCAAGGCCCTGGACCCGCGCAACCTGCAGGCCCAGCCCCAGGTGACGGCGGAGCAGATCAACGACATGGTGGGCAAGCTGGCCGCCCGCATGAAGGACAATCCGGACGACGAAAAGGGCTGGATCATGCTGGCCCGCTCCTACAAGACCCTGGGCCGCCTGCAGGAGGCCGCCGACGCCTATGCCAAGGGCGGCAAGCTGCTGCAGGAAAACGCCGCCCTGCTCACCGACTACGCCGAAACCCTGGCCAGCCTCAGCGAAGGCCGTTTCGCCGGCAAGCCGACCCAGCTCATCAACCAGGCCCTCAAGCTCAATCCGGAAGAGCCCCAGGCCCTGATCCTGGCCGGCGTCGCCGCCGGCGAACGGGAGGACTACAAGGCCGCCATCGGCTACTGGGAACGGCTGCTGCCCATGGTGGAACCGGGATCGGAAGAGGAGACCTCCCTCAAGGAAGCCCTGGCCCGCCTGCGGGAAAAGGCCGAGGCCCAGCCGGGGAAAAAGGCCGCCCGCAAGTAGGCGGTAGGCCTGCAAGGCAGGCGGGGCGCCACTTTCCGGTGCCCCATGCCGGAGAGGCGCATCCATCCTGCCTGGGGTGGCAGGTCCTTGTGAAATCCTTGATTTTCCAGTGTTTAAGCAGCGTCTCGGATGGCCCGCACGGGCCGTTCCGCGTTTTTGCGCGGAATTAACCCGCATCAAATATCCGGGCTTTTCGCCTCGGCTAGACTGCTTCCCACGATAGAGAGAAGTCCGGTTCGGGCATTTCAGCCCTGCTGCCGGCCTCAGGGAGAGAAAGCGCATCATGTCCGAGAATCAGAAAACCGGCCTTTGGGCCACCCTCAAGAAGCCCAGCGCCAAGTATTCCTTGTTTGCGCTGATCACCGTCGGCTTCGTCAGCGGCATCATTTTCTGGGGCGGCTTCAACACCGCCATGGAAGCCACCAACACCCTGGAGTTCTGCATCTCCTGCCACGAGATGCGGGACAACGTGTACCAGGAATACAAGCAGACCATCCACTACTCCAACCGCACCGGCGTGCGTGCCGTCTGCTCCGACTGCCACGTGCCGAAGGACTGGGTGCACAAGATGAAGCGGAAGATCCAGGCCAGCCAGGAAGTCTGGGGCAAGCTCACCGGCACCATCGACACCAAGGAAAAGTTCGAGGCCAAGCGCCTGGAACTGGCGACCCACGAGTGGGAGCGGATGAAGAAGAGCGATTCCCGCGAGTGCCGCAACTGCCACAGCTTCGACGGCATGAACACGGACAAGCAGAAGCCCCGCGCCAAGAAGATGCACGAGCTGGCCCAGAAGGACAACAAGACCTGCATCGACTGCCACAAGGGTATTGCCCACCACAAACCCCAGAACATGCCCGAGGACGACGACGAGTAATCTGCGTCGAATCCCACGGCAGGCCGTAACCGGCGGGGCGCAGCAAGGCCCCGCCCCTGAACCAAGCAGCCGGCTCCCCGAGCCCAAATCAAGAATGGAGAGTTACACCATGTTCAAGCAAACCGCCATCGCCTCCGCCGTCGGCCTCATGCTGGCCCTGGGCAGCCAGGCCGCTTTCGCCGCTCCCGACTGGTCCAAGGTCCCCGCCAAGAAGATCACCGTGTTCTACCCGGGCACCTCCGGCATCGAGTGGATCACCAAGGGCACCGACCACAGCGGCGCCAAGGGCATCCGCAAGGGCGAGGCCTGCACCGGCTGCCACGAAGAGGAAATCGCCGACATCGGCAAGAAGGTGGTCTCCGGCGAGAAGCTGGAACCGAACCCGCCCAAGGGCAAGGCCGGCTCCATCCCGGTCAACGTCCAGGCCGCCTACGACAAGGACAACGTGTACTTCCGCTTCTCCTGGAAGCAGCCCGCCAGCGGCGGCGAGAAGCTGGACAAGGACAACGAGGTCAAGCTGACCGTGCTGCTGGCCGGCGACAAGGTGCCCCTGGCCGACCAGGTCGGCTGCTGGCAGAGCTGCCACACCGACGCCCGTACCATGCCCGGCGCCGACGACAAGAAGACCAAGTACGTCAAGGACGGCAATGTGGCCGGCGGCGTCTACTACGATCTGATCCAGTGGAAGAGCGGCAAGGGCGCCAAGCCGGTGGACGGCTACATCGCCGACAAGCGCGTCATGGAAGGCGGCAAGGCCCTGGTGGATGCCAAGGGCGAGAAGAAGGGCGACACCTGGACCGTCACCTTCACCCGCAAGCTCACCGGCGGCGAAGGCGACGTAGCCCTGGCCGAAGGCAAGACCGTGCCCTTCGGCTTCGCCATCCACGACGACCACGCCGGCGGCCGCTTCCACCACGTTTCCTTCGGCTACAGCCTGGGCGTCGGTGCCAAGGCCGACGTGACCGCCGCCAAGCAGTAACGATCTCTCGGGCCGCAAATCTTCGCGAGTTGGCTTTGCGGCCAATTGGGGCGGGGCAGTTGCCCCGCCTTTTTCTTTGCTACTGCCGCGGAGCACGCCGTCTTGAGCCATTCCCCTGCCAACCTGTCCCGGCGCGGCTTTTTGCGCGGCCGCAGCGCCCCGGCGGCGCCCCTGCGGCCGCCCTGGGTCGTGGACGAGGCGGCCTTCCTGCAGCAATGCACCGGCTGCGGTGACTGCATCCGGGTCTGTCCCACCGGCATCCTGACGGCGCTGGCCCCAGGCCAGCCGCCGGTGGTGGATTTTCGCCAGGGGGAATGCACCTTCTGCGGCCAGTGCGCCAGCGCCTGCCGGCCCCGGGCCCTGCGCCGGGAGGATGACCGGCAACCCTGGCCCTACAAGGCCGCCGCCGGCGAGGCCTGTCTTGCCCGGCAGCAGGTGGAGTGCCGCAGCTGCGGCGATTTCTGTCCCGAGGGCGCCCTGCGCTTTCCCGCCCGGGCCGGCGGCCCGGCCCTGCCGGTATTGCTGGAAGACCGCTGCACCGGCTGCGGCGCCTGCCTGGCGCCCTGCCCGACGGCGGCCATCAGCATCGTCCGTCCGGATTAGCCGGCGAAGCGGTCCAGGCGGCGACGGTCCCGCTTGGTCGGGCGGCCCCGGCTGTCCTGGCCGGGGGAGGGGGCCAGGGCCCGCTGTTCCTGCTCGGTGGCCCGGCGCGCCACGGATTCCGCACTTTCCTCATACAGCAGCCGGGCTTCCGGCGCCGGCCGCCGCTGGCCGTTGACCGCCAGCACCGTCACTTCCCAGCGTTCCTGGCCCGTCCCGATGTCGAGGCGGTCGCCGGCCTTGACCTCCCGGGAGGCCTTCACCGTCTGTCCGTTGAGCTTGACCTTGTTGCCCTCCACCGCGTCCTGGGCCAGGGCCCGGGTCTTGAAGAAGCGGGCGGCCCACAGCCATTTGTCCAGCCGCAGGCGGCCGTCGCGGCTGAGTCCGGGAATGTAGGGCAGGGGGGTGTCGTCGACCATGGGGCGTGGAGAGGCTGAAAGGGTTGGGGTAGAACGTGGCTCGGGGATGCTGGCTGGCGCCAGGCAAGCGGCACCAGCCGCCGGCCGCAGTCTAGCGCGCTCCCGGGTCTATGCCCATCCTGCCGTGGTGCCGGCCGTCCCACCGGCTGCTGGGGCTAGTGTCCCGTCGGGAATGGACGGCTGTGGATGCCTGGCCTGGAATGCCCGTGCTGCTTGCATCTCCGGGATGGCATCCCGAAGAGTAACGTCCTTTCTGCCTCTCGGAGGGGCGTGCCCCTGGTGACGGTCTGGGGGGAGGCTGGGCCTATTCCCGCACCGGGCGCTTGCCCAGTTTGCGCTGCAGGGTGCGGCGGTGCATTTTCAGGGCCCGGGCGGTGGCGGAGACGTTGCCGCCGTGTTCCGCCAGCACCTTCTGGATGTGTTCCCATTCGAGCCGGTCCACCGACAGGGGCGAATCGGCCACCGGCGTGGTGGCGTCGCCGGCGGTGCGCTGCAGGGCGGCGACGATCTCGTCGGCGTCCGCCGGCTTGGCCAGGTAGTGGGTGGCGCCCAGCTTGATGGCCTCCACCGCCGTGGCGATGCTGGCGTAGCCGGTGAGCATGACGATGCGGGTGCCGGCCTCCAGGGCGGCCAGTTTTTCGATCAGCACCAGGCCCGAGTCGCCGGGCATCTTCAGGTCCACCACCGCGTACTCGGGCGGATTGGCGCTGGCCAGGGCGTAGGCGCTCTCGGCGCTGTCCGCCGGCGTCACCAGGTAGCCGCGGCGTTCCAGGGCCCGGGTGAGGACCCGGCGGAAGACTTCGTCGTCGTCCACCAGGAGCAGGGTGGGGCAGTCGTTGTCCGGGCCGTCGAGGGCGTCGGTGCTGGCGGGAAGGGTGTCGTTCATGGCCTGTGGCGGTTCAGTGCGGCGAGGGGAAGGGTGATGCGGCAGCAGGCGCCGGAGCCTTCCGGGGCCGGCCGGTTGCACAGTTCGAGGCGGCCCCCGAAGCGTTCCAGGGTGGCCCGGGTGAGGAACAGGCCGATGCCGCTGCCGCCGGCCTGGGTCGGGTCGTCCTTGGTGCTGACGAAGGCCTGGCCCAGGCGCGGCGCCAGGGCGGGGTCCAGGCCCGGGCCCCGGTCGAGGAATTCGATGATGCAGTCCTCGCCCTGGCAGCGGCTGCGCACTTCGACCCCTTCGGGGGAGGCGTCGGCGGCGTTGTCCAGGATGTTGATGAGGGCCTGCTCCAGGCTCGGCTCCGCCTGCACCAGAGGCTCGGCGTCGCCATCTGCCGACTGGTAGTCCACCCGCACCCGGGGCCGCAGCACGCGCCAGCCGTCGAGCAGCTCGTTGAGCCACTGGCCGAGGGGTCGGGCGGGGGCGGCTTCCTGCCCTTCCCGGGCGGCGCCGGCGGAAGCCAGGACCTGGGTCAGGGTGCGCTTGCACAGATCCACCTGTTGCCGCAGCAGGGCCAGGTCTTCTCCCAGGGCCGGGGTCTGGCCGTGTTCAAGCTCCAGTTCCCGCAGCACCACGGCCATGGTGGACAGGGGCGTGCCCAGCTTGTGGGCGGCGCCGGCGGCCAGGGTGCCCAGGGCCAGGATCTGCTCGTGGCGCAGGGCCCGCTCCTGTTCCCGCTGGCGGGCCTCGCCCAGCTCCCGTTCCCGCTCCCGCAGGGTGGCGGCCAGGCGGGAAAGGAAGAAGGCAACGATGAGGGCGCTCACCAGAAAGTTGAACCACATGCCCAGCACGTGCAGGGCGAAGCCGCCGCCGTGGCCGGCGTGTTCCGGGGCGACGCCGCTGGCCCGGGCAAGGATTTCGTCCAGCCGGGCCAGGTCGCCCTGGGGCGGCGGCAGCGGCAGGTTGAAGAACATGAGGAAGGTGTAGGCCCCCAGGGTGATGCCGGCCATGGCCCAGATGTAGCGCCCGGGCAGGGTGGCGGCGGCGATGGTGAGGGGCAGCAGGAACAGGGAGACGAAGGGATTGGCCGAGCCGCCGGCGTAATAGAGCAGCAGGGTCAGCACCAGCACGTCGGGCAGGAGCTGGCAGAAATATTCCCGGTCGCCCACGGGCCGGGGGCGGCCCAGGCGCCACTGGGTGTACAGATTGAAGAGGCCCAGGCCGATGCTGGCGGCGGCCATGGGCAGGACTTCCAGGGGAATGCGCAGCCAGCCGGCAGCCAGCACCAGGACCAGGCCCTGGGCCAGGACTTCGATCCGGCGCAGCATGACCAGCCGGGCCAGGGGCTGGCCGGAGGCGACGGACGGGGTGGCGGGCAGGGAGGGCGTGGCGGCAGGCATCGCCGCCATTCTAGCGCCCGCGGGGCGGGGCGAGGGGATGTGGGGTGCCGCTGCGACATTTTGCCGCGGCACCCGCGGGGGTCAGGGCAGGGGGCTTTCCAGGGCGAACAGCTCGGCCACGGTCTCGCGGCGGCGCACCAGGTGTATCTGGTCCCCGTCCACCATGACCTCGGCCGCCCGGGGGCGGGTGTTGTAGTTGGAGCTCATGGAGAAACCGTAGGCGCCGGCGGACATCACCGCCAGCAGATCGCCCGGCACCACCGCCAGTTCCCGCCCGTGGCCGAGGAAGTCGCCGGATTCGCAGATGGGGCCGACGATGGAGTAGCTGGCCTTGGCAGCATTGCCGGGGGCCACTTCGACGATGTCGTGGTAGGCATCGTAAAGGGCGGGGCGCATCAGGTCGTTCATGGCCGCGTCCACGATGGCGAAGTTCTTTTCCTCGCCCGGCTTCAGGTATTCGATCTTGGTCAGCAGCAGGCCGGCGTTGCCCACCAGACGGCGGCCCGGCTCCAGGATGACCTGCAGGCCGCGCCCTTCGAGCTTCTGCAGCAGGGGGGTGAGGTAATCGGCCACCCGGGGCGGCGCTTCGTCCAGGTAACGGATGCCGAGGCCGCCGCCCAGGTCGATGTGGTGCAGGCGGATGCCGGCTGCGGCCAGCTGGTCCACCAGGGCCAGCACCTTGTCCAGGGCTTCGGCAAAGGGGGCGGCGTCGAGCAGCTGGGAGCCGATGTGGCAGTCGATGCCGGTGACCTCGATGCCGGGCAGGCCGGCGGCGCGGCGGTAGAGGGCCAGGGCATCCTCGTAGGCGACGCCGAACTTGTTCTGCTTGAGGCCGGTGGAAATATAGGGGTGGGTCTTGGCATCCACATTGGGATTGACCCGCAGGCTCAGGGGGGCCTTCTTGCCCAGGCGCACGGCGACGGCGTTGAGGCGGTCCAGCTCGGGTACGGATTCCACATTGAAGCAGCGGATGCCCACTTCCAGGGCCCGGGCCATTTCCGCTTCGGTCTTGCCGACGCCGGAGAAGACCACCTTGCCGGCCTCGGCGCCGGCGGCCAGGACCCGTTCCAGTTCGCCGCCGGAAACGATGTCGAAACCGGCGCCAAGGCGGGCGAAGAGGCTGAGAATGCCCAGGTTGGAGTTGGCCTTGACGGCGTAGCAGACCAGGCCGCCGGCACCGGCGGGATGGGCGGCCAGGGCATCGCGGAACTCGCCGTAGGCGGCTTCCAGGGCGGCCCGGGAATAGACGTAGGTGGGCGTGCCGAACTGGGCGGCGATGCTGCTCAGGGCAACGGCTTCGGCGTGCAGGACGCCGTTTTTGCGGGAGAAGAAGGTCATTGCGGCTGTATCTGGGAAGGGGAGGGGGACTGCATGTTAGGATTGGCGCCGGTGTTCGGTGCCGGCCGGGCCTGCCCGTCGGCAGACGGCGGATAGACCAGGGGGCCCTTGCTGCCGCAGGCGGTCAGCGTCAGGGCCAGCAGGCCGGCAATCAGATAACGTAGGTGCATGGCTTACGGCTCACTTGGAATTCTGGCGCAAGGAGAGGGCCCCCAGGAGGCCGACCTTGTCGTGACCGGTCATGGTAGCACAGGGCCCAAACCCTTGCCTTCACAGCAGAATGGATCGGATATGGAAGAAAGCGAATTCAACGCCCTGGCGGAAAAAACCCTGGCGGCCATCGAGGCCGGCCTGGAAAACAGCGGGGCCGACGTGGATTTCGAACTGGGTGCCGGCGGCGTGCTCGAAGTGGAGTTTGCCGACGGTTCCAAGATGATCATCAACCGTCACGGCGCCGCCCGGGAAATCTGGGTGGCGGCCCGCTCCGGCGGCTTCCACTTCCGCCCCGACAACGGCAACTGGATCGACACCCGGGATGGGAGCGAACTCTTTGCCAAGCTGGAGCGCCTGCTTGCCGAGCAGGCCGGGGAGCCGGTACCCCTGCGCTGAGCGCCAGGCGGCGTGGCCGCCTGAGAGGGGGGCGTCCCGTCAGAAGGTCAGGACCTTGTCCGCCTCCAGGGTCCATTGGGCCAGTTCCGGCAGGGTGCCGATGGCGGTGCCGGCGATCAGGGGCAGTTCATGCACGCCCCGGGCCTGGGCGCAGGTCCGGCACAGCTTCACCGGCACGCCCTGGGCCACCAGGGCCTCGATCATCTCCCGCAGGCCGCCACCGGCGGCCGCATCCACCTGATTGGCCAGACTTGCCACCACCGCATCGGACATGAGAAAGAGGCGCACCGCCGGCCGGGCTTCGTTGCCGGCCAGGGCCGTGGCCAGGCGCAGGGCGGAGAGCACCCGCTCGCTGCCGTAGGGCGGGGCGTGCACGATGATGAGTACGTTCTGCATGGCGGCTCCCGCTCAATCCACCGGCTTGCTGCCGTCATCCTTGGGTTCGGGCGGCACTTCGGCGGGCACGTTTTCGCTGTAGAAGAATTCCTTGGCGGTGCCGGTCTTGGAGCGTTCGCTCGGCACATCCACGGATACCAGGCCTTCGGGCGCCGGCTGGAAGCTCTCCGGCACATCCTTTAGGGCCGTGTGCATGTAATTGATCCAGATGGGCAGGGACACCAGGCCGCCGGTCTCGCCGCTGCCCAGCTTCTTCGGCTGGTCGAAACCGACCCAGGCGCAGCCCACCACGGTGGCCTGGTAGCCGCAGAACCAGGCGTCGATGTAGTCGTTGGTGGTGCCGGTCTTGCCGGCCAGGTCGCGGCGCTTGAGCTGCACCGAGGCCTTGGCGGCGGTGCCGAAGATGGCCACGTCGCGCAGCATGGAATCCATCAGGTAGGCATTGCGCGGGTCGATGGCCCGGTTGCCTTCGTCGCCCACCGGCACCGGCTGGGCCTGGGCCAGGATGTTGCCCTTGTCGTCCCGGATGTCCCGCACCACGTAGGGCTGGATGCGGTAGCCGCCATTGGCGAAGACGGCGTAGGCGCTGACCATCTGCCAGGGGGTGACGGAGCCGGCGCCCAGGGCCATGGTCAGGTAGGGCGGGTGCTTCTCGGCGTCGAAACCGAAGCGGGTGGCGTAGTCCTGGGCGTACTGGGTGCCGATGGCCTGCAGCACGCGGATGGAGACCATGTTCTTGGACTTGGCCAGGGCCGTGCGCAGCTTCATCGGGCCTTCATACTTGCCGTCGTAGTTATGCGGCTCCCACGGGGTGCTGCCGGTGGCGCTGGCGGGAATGACGATGGGCGAATCCTGGACGATGGTGGCCGGGGTGTAGCCTTTCTCCAGGGCCGCCGAGTAGATGAAGGGCTTGAAGCTGGAGCCGGGCTGGCGCCAGGCCTGGGTGACGTGGTTGTACTTGTTGCGGCTGAAGTCGAAGCCGCCCACCAAGGCGCGGATGGCGCCGTCCCGGGGGTCGGTGGCGACGAAGGCCGATTCCACTTCCGGCAGCTGGCTGATCTGCCAGTTGCCCTTGTCGTCCTTCTGCAGGCGGATGATGGCGCCCCGCTTCAGGCGCTTGTTGGGGGGCGCCTTGTCATCCAGCATGCGGGCGGCGAACTTGAGGGAGTCGCCGGAGAGCACCACCAGCTCGCCTCCCCGTTTGTAGGCCTTGACGGTCTTGGTGTCGGCCTGCAGCACGATGGCGGCCTGCAGGTCGCCCACGTCATTATGGTCGGAGAGCAGGTCTTCCAGGTCTTCGTCCTGGTCGGTCTGCACTTCCTTCATGTCGGCGTAGGCTTCCGCTCCCCGGTAGCCGTGGCGCCGGTCGTAGTCCATGACCCCCTTGCGCAGGGACTGGTAGGCGGCTTCCTGGTCGGCCTTGAGGATGGTGGTGTACACCCGCAGGCCGCGGGTATAGACGTCGTCGGGGAAGCGCTCGGCGGCGATCTGGCGGGCCATTTCGGCCACGTAGTCGGCGTGCACCGAGAACTCGTTGGCATCCCGCTTCACCACCAGGGTCTGCTTCAGGGCTTCCTCGTGCTGCTTGTCGTCGATGAAATGCAGTTCGTGCATGCGCCGCAATACATATTGCTGGCGCAGGCGGGCCCGCTTGGGATTGACCACCGGGTTGAAGGAAGAGGGAGCCTTGGGCAGGCCGGCCAGCATGGCCGCCTCGGCCACGGTGATGTCGTTGAGGGACTTGCCGAAATAGATCTGGGCGGCAGCGGCGAAGCCGTAGGCCCGTTGGCCCAGGTAAATCTGGTTGATGTAGAGCTGGAGAATCTCGTCCTTACTGAGGTTGTGCTCGATCTTGAAGGAGAGCAGGGCCTCATAGAACTTGCGGGACAGTGTCTTCTCGCTGGAGAGGAAGAAGTTGCGTGCTACCTGCATGGTGATGGTGGAAGCTCCCTGGCGCTTGCCGCCGCCGGAAAGGTTGGCCACCGCCGCCCGCAACACTCCCAGGGTGTCCACGCCTCCGTGCTGGTAGAAGCGCTCGTCCTCGGCCGCCAGGATGGCGTGCTTCATCACCGGGGGCACGTCCTGGATGCGCACCAGGGCCCGGCGCTCCTCGCCGAATTCGCCGATCAGGGCGCCGTCACTCGAGTAAACACGTAAGGGAATCTTCGGCCGGTAATCGGTGAGGACTTCCAGGGAAGGCAGGTTGGGATAGGCTAGGATCAGCACCATGCCCGCCAGGGCGGCACCGATGACGGCGAGTCCGGCGACGATGAATACGGGATAGAGAATCCAGCGCAGGGCCGGGGGGAGGGAGGGCAGGGCAGGCAAAGGGGCAGACCTGTAACGACGGGAAACGCGGATTATACGCCGGCCCTTTTGCCGGGGTTAATTCGCTTTACATGCTCTATAGTTGCTGCTAGCATCTAAAGTAAATTATCTGTATTGTCCCTAACTATATATATTTAAAGGGACTTTTTTGGGGAGTCCGGTTTGCAGCTCGACCTCTCGATATTCAATCCGAAGGCCAAGCCCTTGATCGGTCTGGACATAAGTTCGTCCGCCGTCAAGATGGTCGAGCTTTCCGGTAATGCCAAGGATGGTTTCCGCGTCGAGCGATATACCATCGAAGTGCTGTCCCGGGACGTCATTGCGGATGGCAATATCGTCAATCTGGAAGCCGCGGCGGAATCCGTCAAGCGGGCGTGGAAACGCATGGGTACTTCCACCCGTCAGGTAGCCATGGCCTTGCCGGCCGCGGCCGTCATCACCAAGAAGATCATCGTTCCGGCCGGACAGCGGGAAGAAGAACTGGAAGTACTCGTCGAATCCGAGGCCAACCAGTACATTCCCTTCGCCCTGGAGGAAGTGAACCTGGACTTCCAGGTTATCGGTCCCGCCCCGTCCTCGCCGGATGAGGTGGAAGTGCTGATTGCCGCCTCCCGCAAGGAAAAGGTGGAAGACCGGGTGGCCGTGGCCGAAGCAGCCGGGCTCAAGGCGGCAGTCATGGACGTGGAGTCCTATGCCGCCCTCGCCGCCTTCGAACTGATCGAGCGCCAGTTGCCGGACCAGGGAAAGAACCAAGTGGTGGCGATTGTGGATATCGGCGCCAACGTCACCAACCTGACGGTGATGCGTAATGGCCAGCAGGTCTATGCCCGGGAGCAGGCCTTCGGTGGCGCCCAGCTGACCCAGGACATCGTCCGCCAGTACGGCATGAGCTTCGAAGAGGCCGATGCAGCCAAACGCAATGGCGGCCTGCCGGAGAACTACGAAGCCGAACTGTTGCGTCCCTTCATGGAAAGCCTGGCGCTGGAAGTCTCCCGGGCCCTGCAGTTCTTCTTCACTTCCACCCAGTACAACCAGGTCAATCATCTGGTCCTGGCCGGTGGATGTGCGGCCATTCCCGGGCTGGACGAAGTGGTGGCCACTCGGACCCAGGTCAATTGCCTGGTCGCCAATCCCTTCGCCGGCATGTCCGTCTCGGACCGCGTCCGGCCGCGCAACCTGGTCAATGATGCCTCTTCGCTAATGGTGGCTTGTGGCTTGGCCTTGCGGAGGTTTGAAGAATGATTCGAATAAATCTTCTTCCTCACCGCGAGGAAAAGCGCAAGGCGCGGCGGCAGCAGTTTTATGCTTTGGCGGGGCTAATCTCCGTTTTGGCATGTCTCATTATCTTCCTTGGTTATACCGTGATTGGTGGTTATATCAGCGTTCAGGAAGAAAAAAATGCCTTCCTGAAAAAGGAAATTGCCAGCCTGGACAAGGATATTGATCTGATCAAGGGGTTGCGTGAGAAAACCCAGGCCTTGCTGGCGCGCAAGCAGGTTATCGAGTCCCTGCAGCGCGATCGTGCCGAGGCAGTTCGGCTTCTTTCCGAGTTGGCGATTCAGGTGCCTGAGGGGGTTTATCTGAAGTCGATCAAGCAGGAGGGGGGGCAGGTAACTCTCACCGGCTTGGCCCAGTCCAATGCTCGAGTCTCGACGTTGATGCGTAACGTGGAGGCTTCCCAATGGATGGAGAAGCCCAATCTGATTGAAATCAAGTCAGTAGATGTGGCGCGTCGGCGTTTGAGCGAGTTCAGCATGACCTTGACGTTGACGCGAGAGTCTTCGGATACGGCCAAGGAGAAAAAATGAATAAGCCAAAAATCTCTTTGCCAGCGCTGAACTTTGAAAAAATCGCACAGGATTTTCGTAACCTTAACCCCAATGATATTGGAGCCTGGCCGGCTGTACCAAGGTTTGCCGTGCTGATTGGACTTTTTGTTGGCCTGTTGGTTGCAGGTTACGTGGTCGTCTGGAGTGAGCAGTATGGTGTGCTCGATGGCCGGCGAGAGGAAGAGCTGAAACTCAAGGACGAATATGTCAGCAAAAAGCGCCAGACAATCAACTTGAGCCTTTATGAGCAGCAGCTCAATGAAATTGACCGCTCGTTCGGCGCATTGCTGAAACAACTGCCAAACAAGGCGGAAGTTGAATCCCTTCTTGTGGAAATCAATCAGTCCGGTTTGGGGCGGGGGCTTTCCTTTGAGTTATTCAAGCCTGGTCAGGAGGCGCTTAAGGAATTTTATGCGGAGCTTCCTGTTTCCGTAAAATTGACCGGGAATTACCACGATTTGGGTGCTTTTGCCGAGGATATTGGCAGGTTGCCTCGTATCGTTACGCTCAACAACATCGCAATCGCCCCTCAAAAAGATGGCAGCCTCAGCATGGAGGCTATTGCCAAAACCTTCCGTTATCTGGATGAAGAAGAGGTCGCCAAGCAGAAGAAGGCGGCACAAGAAGCTGCGAAGAAAGCTGCGGGAGGCAAAAAATGAGTAACCGTCGTCTGGCGATCGGTGCAAGTGTGCTCGTTTTGGCTCTTGGCGGATGCGGGGATGGTGAGCACGAGGACTTGAAGCAGTGGATGCAAGAATCCACCAAGGATCTGAAAGGGCGAGTGGCCCCTCTTCCTGAGATGAAGCCTTATGAAGCCGTTGCTTACGATGCCGCCGGCAATATTGATCCATTTAAGGCAGCCAAGCTGAACCCGGCCAACAAAGCGGGCGGAGGCGGGCTGCTGCCGGACTTCAATCGCCCGAAGGAGGCCTTGGAAGCTTATCCGCTTGAATCGCTGAAGTATGTGGGCTTCCTCTATCGGGGAAAGCTGGCAAATGGGATTGTTCTGGCTGACAGTTCGCTGCACCAGGTAAAGATCGGGAATTACATGGGCCAGAACTTTGGGATCATTACCAATATTGATGAAACGCAGATTGTTTTGCGTGAGTTGGTTCAGGAAAGTTCTGGTGATTGGGTGGAGCGTGTCAGCTCGCTACAACTCCAGGAAACGGGGGACGGAAAATGAAGTTTTATAAACAGATCCTGAAGGTTGCATCCCTGCTGGGATTGCTATCCTTCTCCGCCTATGGGGTGGCTCAATCCAACGCGATTGAAGCGATTAATGTAGCAACCCAGGGCGACTCCGTAACGCTCAAGGTGTCTTTAAAAAATCCGCTGGCTGCTATCCCTGCCAGTTTCAGCGTTGCCAGCCCGGCGCGCGTGGCTTTGGATTTCCCGGATACGGAAAACAGCCTCGGTAAAAATGCCGAGCAGTTGTCCAGCGGCGGTATTCGTGGCTATAACGTTGTTCAGTCCGATAAGCGGACCCGGTTGGTTCTGAACCTGAATCAGCCCATGGCCTACGAAACGCGCCTAGAGGGCAATCAGGTTTACGTCACGCTGACGAAGGTGACCGGGGCGATTGTGGCTGACAACAAGGTCAGTCAGTTTGCCGAGTCAAAATATGCGGCGACTACCCACGCAATCCGCTCGATTAATTTTAGGAGAGGGGCGGGCGGGGAAGGGCGGGTGATCATTGATCTCAGTGATGCCAATGTTGGTGTGGATGTACGCCAGCAAGGGGAGCAGGTAATTGTCGAGTTCCAGAAGGCAACTCTGCCGCCACACATGGCCCAGAAGATCGATGTGACCGATTTTTCCACGCCTGTAACCAGTGTTACGGCAATGCCGCAGGCCGGCAATGCTCGGGTTGCAATTTCAGCGAAGGGGCTCTGGGAACATCAGGCCTATCAGGCTGAAAATCAGTTTGTCATTGAGGTTAAGGCCGTTTCTGAAGATCCGAACAAACTGGCCCGTTCCGGCGGCCCGCATGAGTATGGTGGTGACAAGATATCCCTCAATATCCAGAACACCCCGGTAAAACAGTTGCTGCAGACGCTGGGTGAGGAATTTGGCTACAACGTCGTGATGTCGGATACCGTGTCCGGCTCGATCAGCCTGCGCCTGCAAAATGTTCCGTGGGATCAGGCGTTTGACCTGATTCTGGAACGGGGTGGATTGGATAAGCGTCGGCGCGGAACTGTTCTGCTCATTGCCCCGAAAGATGAGTTGTTGAAGAAGGAAGAGCTGGAACTTCAGGCCAAGCAGCAGATCAGTGATGTTGAGCCGTTGAAGACAGAAACCTTTCAATTGAACTATCAACGGGCAGAGGCTTTCCATAAGGTCCTGACCGATGAAAAGCAACGGATTCTATCCAAGCGCGGTAGCGCGGTGATGGACCCAAGAACCAATACTTTGTTCATTCAGGACACTCCCACCCGGCTTGAGGAACTGCGCAAAATCATTGCGAAAACCGACGTGCCGGTACGGCAGGTTTTGATCGAGGCCCGAATCGTCGAGGCGACAGACAACTTCAGTAAGAACCTCGGCGTTCGACTTGGTTTTAATGACATCAGCAATCCAGCCAATGGAACGGGGCGTCTGCAAAGTCGGATTGGCGGCAGCATGCTGGATCAGGCGCGGGAGACCTATCAGAACGTAATTAGCCGTACCATTGATGCCTCGACAGGTATCGAAACCATTACCCGGCCTGCGAAGGTGATGCTGGATAATTCGGCCACCTACAATAATTCTGCGACTAGCGTTAATTTGCCTGCCAGTGCGATCAAGGGCTCCCAAGCCGGAGCTTTCTCGCTGGTCCTTTTCAATCCCAGTGCCACCCGCTTCCTCAACTTGGAACTGTCGGCCTTGGAAGTGGATGGCAAAGGGAAGGTGGTTTCCAGCCCGCGTGTCATGACCTCGGATCAGGCAGAGGCCATCATTGAGCAGGGTATTGAAATTCCCTACCAGCAGGCTACCAGTTCCGGGGCCACCGCCGTGATGTTCAAGAAGGCGAATCTGTCCCTGAAGGTGAAGCCCCAGATTACGCCTGATGGCCGGGTCATCATGTCTCTGGATATCAACAAGGATGTTCCCGATACCACCATTGCCAGCAATGTGATCGCCATCAAGACCAAGCACATCAAGACCGACATCCTGGTGGAGAACGGCGGTACTGTGGTAATTGGCGGTATCTACGAAGAAACTGAGAGTCAGGCCACCAGCCGTATCCCGTTCCTGGGTGACCTGCCTTATGTCGGCTTCCTGTTCCGCAATACCCGGACGGATCGAGACAAGGTGGAGCTGCTCATTTTCATTACGCCGAAAATTGTCTCTGGCGACCTGGCTTTGCGTTAAAGCTTGTCGGCGGCCGTCTGGTGATGGCCGCCGCTTCGGGGTGCGCTGAAATAGCAACCTGCTGGGCAGGGGAGTGCTGAGTGGACGAGCAAAAGAAAATGGCCCGCAATGCGGGCCATTTTCTTTGGTGTTTGGTGGTGATGGGCAGAATCGAACTGCCGACCTATGGGTTATGAATCCATCGCTCTAACCGTCTGAGCTACATCACCATATTGTTTGGCGGCCGCGTGCGACCCCAATCCAAGGTGCGCGATTCTATCTTTCAGGGCGCTCCAGGTCAACTATCCAGCGTCGTGTCGCTTGGGGGGCGTTTGGATTCCGGCCTGACAAGGCGGGTGGTTTTCGTGCTGTATAATAATCCGATGAATTTACGAAGATTTCTGTTGCTCTTGTCGTTGCTGTCCGCCATGGCGGTGCAGGCGCAGGGTGAAATCATGCGAGCCATTCCTGATGGGGCGTCGTTTGGCGAACTCAAGGGAGTGAGCAATGGTCAGATTGCCATTGGCGCTTATCTGTATCGGCTGGCGCCAGGGGCGCAGATTCGCGGAACAGACAATCTGATCCGGATGCCCGATGTACTGGCATCCGTTAGCGGTGGGGTGCCCGTGCGGTATCAGGTGGATGTAAATGGCGATGTGATCCGCGTTTGGATCCTGTCTGCGGCTGAATATGCGAACCTGAATCCCCGGAAAATTCCGGCCCAACCGCTGCCATTGCCCACTTTGCCTACCATGGGCACTGCCGGCACTGCGGCAGCATCCTCCAACTGATGCAGCTTCCGGCCATTCCGGCCTCCATCACCTATACGTAGCGATCCCGTGTCCAAAAAGCTTTACATCAAAACCTTCGGCTGCCAGATGAACGAGTACGACTCGGACAAGATGGCCGATGTGCTGAACCAGTCCGAACCCCTGGAAAAGACCGACAACCCCGAAGAGGCGGACATCATTCTCTTCAACACCTGTTCCGTGCGGGAAAAGGCCCAGGAGAAGGTTTTCCACGACCTGGGCCGGGTCAAGCACCTGAAGAAGCTCAATCCCAACCTGGTGATCGGCGTTGGTGGCTGTGTCGCCAGCCAGGAAGGTGCCGCCATTGTGGCCCGGGCGCCCTATGTGGATGTGGTCTTCGGTCCCCAGACCCTGCACCGCCTGCCCCAGCTGATTGCCGAGCGGAAGAGCCAGGGCAAGGCGGCGGTGGATGTTTCCTTTCCGGAAATCGAGAAATTTGATGCGCTGCCCCCGGCCAAGGTGGAGGGGGCCACCGCCTTCGTTTCCATCATGGAGGGCTGTTCCAAGTTCTGCACCTTCTGCATCGTCCCCTATACCCGGGGCGCCGAGGTGTCCCGTCCCTTCGAGGACATCCTCACCGAAGTGGCCGGCCTGGCCCAGCAAGGGGTGAAGGAAGTGACCCTGCTGGGACAGAACGTCAATGCCTACCGGGGCGAGTTTGGCGGCGAGGTCGCCGACCTGGCCATGCTCATCGAGTACATCGCCGAGATGCCCGGCATCGAACGCATCCGCTACACCACTTCGCACCCGCGGGAAATGACCCAGCGCCTGATCGACACCTACGCCAAGGTGCCCAAGCTGGTCTCTCATCTGCACCTGCCGGTGCAGGCCGGCGCCGACCGGGTGCTGGCGGTGATGAAGCGTGGTTATACCGCCATCGAATACAAGAGCATCATCCGCAAGCTGCGGGTGGCGCGGCCCGACATTTCCCTCAGCTCCGACTTCATCGTCGGCTTCCCCGGTGAAACCGAGGAGGATTTCGAGAAGACCATGAAACTGATCGAGGACGTGGGCTTCGACACCTCCTTCAGTTTCGTCTACAGCCCCCGCCCCGGGACCCCGGCGGTGGAACTGGAAGATGACACGCCCCAGGATGTGAAGCTGGCCCGCCTCGCTCGTCTGCAAAAGCGCATCGAGGAACAGGCCATGGCCATTTCCCAGTCCATGGTCGGCACGGTGCAGCGGGTGCTGGTGGAAGGCACCTCGAAGAAGGATGCCAACGAACTGGCCGGCCGTACGGACAACAACCGGGTGGTCAACTTCGTCGGCAATCCCCGCCTCATCAACCACTTCGTGGACGTCACCATCACTTCGGCCCTGCCCCATTCCCTGCGGGGTGAGATCGTCACCCGGGAAGGCGTGGCCGCCTGATGGGTGCGAGCAAAACCCGGCCCCTGGAGCTGTTCCTGTCCCCGGTGGATAACCAGTACCTGGCCAACCTGTGCGGCGCTCTGGACGAGAACCTGCGGCAGATCGAGACGGCCCTGGATGTGACCATCACCCGCCGCGGCGAGCGTTTCACCTTCCACGGTTCCGTCGCCCAGGCCCGCCGTGCCTCCGACGCCATCAGCCGCTTCTACGCCAAGGCCAGGGAGCCCCTGTCGGTGGACGACATCCAGCTGGGGCTTATTGAACTGCTGAACCAGCCGGCCCGGGCCGGTTCCGCCGGCATCGACCCCACCTCGCCGGCCCTGATCACGCGCAAGAGCGAACTGCACGGCCGCACGCCGCGCCAGATCGAATACCTGAAGCACATCCAGGATCACGACATCACCTTCGGCATCGGCCCCGCCGGCACCGGCAAGACCTATCTGGCCGTGGCCAGCGCCGTGGATGCCTTCGAGCGGGACCAGGTGGAGCGTATCGTCCTCACCCGGCCGGCAGTGGAGGCCGGTGAGCGCCTCGGCTTCCTGCCCGGCGACCTGGCCCAGAAGGTGGATCCCTACCTGCGTCCCCTCTACGATGCCCTCTACGACCTGATGGGCTTCGACAAGGTGACCAAGCTCTACGAAAAGGGCGCCATCGAGATCGCCCCCCTGGCCTTCATGCGCGGGCGTACCCTCAACCACGCCTTCATCATCCTCGATGAGGCCCAGAACACCACGCCGGAACAGATGAAGATGTTCCTCACCCGCATCGGCATCGGCGCCAAGGCCGTGGTCACCGGCGATCTGACCCAGGTGGACCTGCCCCGGGGCCACCAGAGCGGTCTCCGTGAAGCGGCCCAGATCCTGCGCGAAGTGCGGGGCATCGCCTTCACCGAATTCCTCAAGGAAGACGTGGTGCGCCACCCCCTGGTGGCCCGTATCGTCTCCGCCTACGAAGAACACGGACGCAAGCCATGAACCAGCCCAGCCGCCGCCTCAACCTCTCGGTGCAATACGCCTGTAACCGGGAAGGCCTACCCTGCCGCGACGATTTCCGCGCCTGGGCCCGCGCCGCCCTCAACGTGGACGGCATGAAGGGTGGCCAGGTCACCATCCGCCTGGTGGAAGCCGACGAAGGCCAGGAGCTGAACCGGGACTACCGGGGCAAGGACTACGCCACCAACGTCCTCTCCTTCCCCTACGAATACGAGCCCGTCGTCATGGGTGACCTGGTCATCTGCCATGCCGTGGTGGCCCGGGAAGCGGCCGAGCAGGGCAAGCCCCTGGCGGCTCACTACGCCCACCTGGTGGTGCATGGTATGCTGCACCTGCAAGGTTACGACCACGAAGAAGAAGCGGCGGCCGAGCACATGGAGGCCCGGGAACGCGACATCCTGGCCGGCCTCGGCTACCCCGATCCCTACGCCGCCTGAGCGGCACCGGTGGGGCGCCCAGGTTCCCCACCCCCAATTTCCGTTGCCCAACCCCGCCCATGGACCCTTCCCCTAGTTCGCCCAAACCGACTCTGCTCGAACGTCTTTCCTCCCTCCTCCTGCGCGAGCCCGAGGATCGGGAGCAACTCCTCGCCCTGCTGCATTCCGCCTTCGAGCGCGACCTGCTCGACGCCGACGCCCTGACCATCATCGAAGGGGCCATGGCCGCCTCCGAAACCTCCGTCCGCGACGTCATGGTGCCCCGGGCCCAGATGGACGTGATCGACATCGACTCCTCCCTGGACCAGCTCATCCCCACGGTGATCGAGACCGCCCACTCCCGCTTCCCGGTGGTTGGCGAGAGCAAGGACGACGTGCTGGGCATTCTCCTGGCCAAGGACCTGCTGCGCTCCATCATCGAGCGGGACTTCAGCCTGCGCAACTGGCTGCGCCCCGCCGTCTTCATCCCTGAATCCAAGCGTCTCAACGTGCTGCTGCGGGAGTTCCGCGTCAGCCGCAACCACATGGCCATCGTGGTGGACGAATTCGGCGGCGTTGCCGGCCTGGTGACCATCGAGGACGTGCTGGAGCAGATCGTCGGCGAGATCGAGGACGAGTACGACTTCGACGAGACGGTGGACAACATCCAGCTGGACCAGTCCGGTCGCTACCGGGTCAAGGCCCAGACCGAGATCGCCAGCTTCAACCACGCCTTCGGCACCACTTTCCCCGACGACGATTTCGACACCGTCGGCGGCATGCTGCTGCACCACCTGGGCCGGGTGCCCAAGCGCAACGAAGTGGTGGAGGTGGGCCACGTCCGCTTCCAGGTCCTGCGGGCCGACAGCCGGCGTCTGTATACCCTGCTGGTGGATACGCCCCGCACCATCGGCGATACCGAATAAGGTGGGAATCGCCGCTTTTCTCTCCGTAGTACGCAGCGACGGGCGGGCCCGTCTGCTGGCGGCCGGCGCCGGCCTGCTGGGGGTGGGCGCCTTCGCTCCCTTCGCTGTCTTCTGGCTGGCCTGGCTCAGCTGGGGCGCCCTGTTCCTCCTGGTGAGCCGGGCGCCGTCGCCCCGGGCGGCGGCCTGGCGCGGCTTCGCCTTCGGCCTGGCCCAATTCCTCGGCGGCGTCTCCTGGGTTTATGTCAGCCTCCACGACGTCGGCGGCATGCCCCTGCCGGTGGCCGCCCTGGCCACCCTGGCCCTGTGCGCCTACATGGCCCTCTATCCCATGGCGGCGGCCTGGAGCGCCCGCCGGCTGGACTTCTCCGACAAGGTATCCTGGAGAAGCGCATGCCTGTTCGCTGCCAGCTGGGTGCTGGCCGAATGGGCCCGCGGCTGGGTGCTCACCGGTTTTCCCTGGCTGGCCCTGGGCTACTCCCAGTCGCCGCCGTCGCCCCTGGCCGGCCTGGCGCCGCTGCTCGGCGTGTATGGCGTGTCCCTGGCCTCCGCCCTGCTGGGCGCCTGGGGCGCCCTGGCGGTGGTGGGGCGCCAGCGTCTGCCTGGGGGGCTGGCCGTGTTGCTGCTTGGCCTGGGCGCCGGGCTGGGGCTGGTGCAATGGACTGCGCCGGTGGGCGAGCCGCTGCGGGTGGCCCTGCTCCAAGGGAACATTCCCCAGGACTTGAAGTGGCAGCCGGAGCGCTTTCTCGATTCCCTCACCACCTACGTCGGCCTGGCCCGGGATAATCCGGCGGACCTGACGGTGCTGCCGGAAACCGCCGTGCCGGCCCTCTACGACCAGCTGCCCCCCGAGTTCATCGCCGACCTCCAGGCCCTGGCGGCCCGCCGCGGCGGCGACCTGCTGCTGGGGGTGCCGGTGGCCGACGAGAGCAGCGGCGAGCGGCGCTACTACAACAGCGCCATCGGCTTCGGCGCCAGTCCCCAGCAGTCCTACAGCAAGGCCCACCTGGTGCCCTTCGGCGAATTCGTGCCGCCGGGCTTCCGCTGGTTCCTCGACCTCATGCACATGCCCATGTCGGACTTTTCCTCCGGCGGCGGCCAACAGCCGACCCTGGCTTTGGCCGGCCAGCAGATCGCTCCCAACATCTGCTACGAAGACGTCTTCGGTGGCGAGATCATCCATGCCCTGCCCCGGGCCACCCTGCTGGTCAATCTCTCCAACACCGCCTGGTTCGGCCGTTCCCTGGCCCAGCCCCAGCATCTGCAGATCGCCCAGCTGCGGGCCCTGGAGACCGGTCGCCCCATGCTGCGCGCCACCAACACCGGCATGACCGCTGTGGTGGCCCCGGATGGGCGGGTCCAGGCCGTGCTGCCGCCCTTCACCCGGGGCGCCCTGGTGGCCGAGGTGCGGGGTTACCAGGGGCTGACGCCCTTTGCCCGCACCGGCAATACGGTGGCCCTGTTTCTGGCGACCCTTCTCCTGGCTGCAGGTGCTTTGGCACGGCGGCGGGAAACCCAGTAAAATCCAACGTTTCCGACAAATTTCCAACGCTTTTTGGCGAACCCCATACCCATGCCTACCTTTCAGGAAGTGATCCTGCGTCTGCAGGACTACTGGAGCAAACAGGGCTGTGCCCTCCTGCAACCCTACGACATGGAAGTCGGTGCCGGCACCAGCCACACCGCCACCTTCCTGCGGGCCATCGGCCCCGAGCCCTGGAAGGCCGCTTACGTGCAGCCCTCCCGCCGGCCCAAGGACGGCCGCTACGGCGAAAACCCCAACCGCATGCAGCACTACTACCAGTTTCAGGTGGTGCTCAAGCCCGCTCCCGACAACATCCTGGAGCTGTACCTGGGCTCCCTGGAAGCCCTCGGCTTCGACCTGAAGAAGAACGACGTGCGCTTCGTCGAGGACGACTGGGAAAACCCCACCCTGGGCGCCTGGGGTCTGGGCTGGGAAGTGTGGATGAACGGCATGGAAGTGACCCAGTTCACCTATTTCCAGCAGGTCGGCGGCATCGACTGCAAGCCCATCACCGGCGAAATCACCTACGGCCTGGAGCGCCTGGCCATGTACCTGCAGGGCGTGGAAAACGTCTATGACCTGCAGTGGACCGAAGGCCTCACCTACGGCGACGTGTACCACCAGAACGAGGTGGAGCAATCCACCTACAACTTCGAGCACAGCGACGCCGACTTCCTGTTCACCGCCTTCGGTGCCCACGAGAAGCAGGCCCAGCACCTGATGCAGGCCCAGCTGGCCCTGCCGGCCTACGAGCAGGTGCTCAAGGCCGCCCACACCTTCAATCTGCTGGATGCCCGGGGCGCCATTTCCGTCACCGAGCGGGCCGCCTACATCGGCCGCATCCGCAACCTGGCCCGCAGCGTCGCCCAGTCCTACCTGGATTCCCGCGCCCGCCTGGGCTTCCCCATGGCGCCCAAGGAATGGTCCGCCGAAGTGCTGGCCAAGCTTGAAGAACAGAACGCCAAGAAAGTCGCCTGATCATGTCCGCCAAGAATCTGCTCGTTGAACTGTTCGTCGAGGAACTGCCGCCCAAGGCCCTGAAGAAGCTGGGCGAAGTCTTCGCCCAGACCCTGGCCCAGTCCCTCAAGACCCAGGGCCTGGCGCCCGAAGCCGCCGCCGTCACCGCCTACGCCTCGCCCCGCCGTCTGGCCGCCCATGTGGCCGGCGTGCTGGCCGTGGCCGCCGACAAGCCCGTGGTGCAGAAGCTGATGCCCGTGGCCGTGGGCCTGGACGCCGCCGGCAATGCCACCCCGGCCCTGCTGAAGAAGCTTGCCGCCCTGGGTGCTGACGCCTCCGTCGTCCCCAGCCTGCGCCGCGAGAACGACGGCAAGGCCGAGGTGCTGTTCTACGACAGCCTGGCCAAGGGTGCCGCCCTCGCCGAAGGCCTGCAGAAGGCCCTGGAAGCGGCCCTGGCCGCCCTGCCCATTCCCAAGGTGATGAGCTACCAGCTGCAGGACGGCTGGACCAGCGTCAATTTCGTGCGTCCCGCCCACCGCCTGGTGGCCCTGCACGGCAGCGAGGTGGTGCCCCTTGCCATCCTCGGCCTGACCTCCGGCAACACCACCCTGGGCCACCGTTTTGAAGCGGCCAAGGAAGTGGTGACCTTCGCCGACGCCGACAGCTACGCCGACACCCTGAAGCGGGACGGCGCCGTCATCGCCAGCTTTGCCGAGCGCCGCGCCGAGATCGTGCGCCAGCTCGAAGCCGCGGCGGCCAAGGCCGGCCCCAACCTGAAGCCCATCGAGGACGAGGCCCTGCTGGACGAGGTCACCGCCCTGGTGGAGCGCCCCAATGTGCTGATCGGCAAGTTCGAAGCCGAATTCCTGGCCGTGCCCCAGGAATGCCTGATCCTCACCATGAAGGCCAACCAGAAGTACTTCCCCCTGCTGGACGCCAGCGGCAAGCTGACCAACCAGTTCCTGGTGGTGAGCAACATCGCCCCGGCCGATCCTTCCGCCGTCATCGGCGGCAACGAGCGGGTGGTGCGCCCCCGTCTGGCCGACGCCAAGTTCTTCTTCGACCAGGACCGCAAGAAGACCCTGGAATCCCGCGTCCTCGGCCTGGCCAAGGTGGTCTATCACAACAAGCTGGGCACCCAGGGCGAGCGGGTGCAGCGGGTCTGCGCCATCGCCAAGGCCATCGGCCAGCAGCTCGGCGGCGACGCCCTGGCGCTGCAGGCCGAACAGGCTGCCCTGCTGGCCAAGGCCGACCTGCTCACCGACATGGTGGGCGAGTTCCCCGAACTGCAGGGCATCATGGGCCGCTACTACGCGCTGCATGACGGCCTCTCCGCCGATATCGCCGACGCCATCGAGGACCACTACAAGCCCCGCTTCGCCGGCGACAGCCTGCCCCGGGGCAATGTGGGCACCGTGGTGGCCCTGGCCGACAAGCTGGAAACCCTGGTGGGCCTCTTCGGCATTGGCCAGATTCCCACCGGCGACAAGGACCCCTTCGCCCTGCGCCGCCACGCCCTGGGCGTGATCCGCATGCTGGCAGAGGGCGACCTGGCCCTGCCGCTCTCCGATTTGCTGGCCGGTGCCGCCGCCACCTTCGCCCAGGTGGAAGGCTTCAAGGCCGCCAACGAGGCCCTGGCCGACTTCATCTACGACCGCCTTGCCGGCAGCCTGCGGGAGCAGGGCTACAGCGCCCAGGAAGTGGATGCCGTGGTGTCCCAGCGACCCCAGCGCCTGGGCGACATCCCCAAGCGCCTGGCCGCCGTGCGCGCCTTTGCCGCCCTGCCGGAAGCCGAGGCCCTGGCCGCTGCCAACAAGCGGGTGGGCAACATCCTGAAAAAGGTGGAAGGGGGCGTGGCTGCCAAGATCGACAACGCCCTGCTCCAGGAAGCCGCCGAAGTGGCCCTGGCCCAGGCCCTGGCCGAGGTGAAGCCGGCTGCCGATGCGGCCTTCGCCAAGGGCGACTACGCCGCCTCCCTGCAGTCCCTGGCGGCCCTCAAGGCGCCGGTGGATACCTTCTTCAACGACGTCATGGTCAATGCGGAAGACCCCGCCCTGCGGGCCAACCGCCTCGGCCTGCTGGCCACCCTGCACCTGGCCATGAACCAGGTGGCGGACATTTCCAAGCTGTCGGCCTGAGTTTCGCGGAGCGCACGCAACCATGAAGAAACTTGTCATCCTCGACCGGGACGGCGTCATCAACTTCGACTCGGCCCAGTTCATCAAGAGCCCGGCCGAGTGGAAGCCCATTCCCGGCAGCCCGGAAGCCATCGCCAAGCTGAACCAGGCGGGCTACCGGGTGGTGGTGGCGACCAACCAGTCCGGCGTCGGGCGCGGCCTGTTCGACATGGATACCCTCAACGCCATCCACGAAAAGATGCACAAGACCGTGGCGGCGGCGGGCGGGCGCATCGACGCCATCTTCTACTGCCCCCACGCCGCTGATGCGGGCTGCGACTGCCGCAAACCCAAGCCCGGCATGTTCCAGCGCATCGCTGCGGTGTACAACGCCGAACTGAAGGGTGTGCCGGCCATCGGCGATTCCCTGCGCGATCTGCAGGCCGCCGCCCGGGCCGGCGCTTCCCCCATCCTGGTGCTCACCGGCAAGGGTGAGAAAACCCAGGAAGAGGGCGACCTGCCCTACGCCACCGAAGTCTTCCCCGATCTCTCCGCCGCCGTCGATCATCTGCTCGGCAACGGCAAGAACTGACCCTATGGCCCTGATCCGCTCCCTGTTGTTCACCCTGTTGTCGGTCCCCCTGATTGCCTTCTTCGGGGCTCTGGTCTGTGTCGTCGCGCCGTTCCATGTGAACACCGCCTACGTCCTGATCGACATCTGGCGTTCCATCTTCCTCGGCCTTCTGGTGCGCGGGGTGCTGGGCATCCGTACCCGGGTCGTCGGCATCGAGAACATTCCCGACGAGGCCGTGGTGGTGCTTTCCAAACACCAGTCCGCCTGGGAAACCGTGGCCCTGCAGCAGTGGTTCCCACGCATGGTCTTCGTGCTGAAGAGGGAGCTGCTGCTGCTGCCCTTCCTCGGCTGGGCCTTCAAGGCGATCGGCATGATCGCCATCGACCGCAAGGCCGGCATGGATGCCCTGGCCCAGGTTTCCGAACAGGGCACGGCCCTGCTGCGGCGTGGCATCAGCGTCATCATCTTCCCCGAGGGCACCCGCGTCGCTCCGGGCCAGAAGAAGCGCTACAAGCCCGGCGGCGCCCACCTGGCGGTGCAGGCCAAGGCCAAGGTGGTGCCGGTGGCCCACAACGCCGGCGAAGTGTGGCGGCGCAATGCCTTCATCAAGCAGCCGGGCACCGTCACCATCAGCTTCGGTCCGGCCATCGACGCCAGCGGCCTGACGGTGGAAGAAGTGAACCGCCAGGTGGAAGCCTGGATCGAAGGCGAGATGCACCGCATCTCCCCGCACCGTTATTGCGATGGGTCGTCCCAGCAGGCCTGATTCCCCCCAGCTCGAACTGGCCCTCTTTCGCGATCCGGCAGAGCGGCCGCCGGCGGACGCCCGGGGCGCCGCCGTGCTGCTCGGCGAACGACTGATTCCCTACGAGTTGCGGCGCAGCCGCCGGCGCACCATCGGCCTCACCATCGACCACCGGGGCCTGCGGGTCGGCGCGCCCCTGCGCGCTTCCGTGCGGGAGGTGGAGAAGCTGATCCACCAGCATCAGGACTGGGTCCTGGGCAAGCTGGAGGAATGGCGCCAGCGCCAGATCCAGACGGCGGTCAGCGTGAGCGACGGCATGTTCCTGCCCCTGCTCGGAGAGGTAATATCGGTGCGCATCACGGCCGGCCCTGCCCGCATCTCCTGGATCGACGGGCATCTCCAGCTATGCCTGCCTGAAGCCAAGGATCCGCGCCCCTTGCTGGAGAAGGCCCTGAAGGCGCGGGCCCGTACCCTGTTCGCCGAGCGCCTGGATCATTACGCCCCTCTGCTCGGTGTCGCCGCACCGCCCCTGGCCCTCAGTTCGGCCCGCACCCGCTGGGGCAGTTGCAGCCGCGTCAGCGGCATCCGTCTCAACTGGCGCCTCATCCACTTTCCCCTGGCGGTGGTCGATTACGTGGTGGCCCACGAGCTGGCCCACCTGCGGGAAATGAACCACTCGCCCCGTTTCTGGTCCGTGGTGGAGCGGCTTTATCCCGATTACCAGCAGGCCCGGGCCGAGCTCAAGCGTCTGGCCCAGACCCTGCCGCGCTGGTGATCCTTCAACAGCAGGAGTTTTTCATGCGTTTATTGCACACCATGCTCCGGGTCGGCGACCTGGACCGTTCCCTGGCTTTCTACACCGAGGTCCTCGGCATGCAGCAGCTGCGCCGCCAGGATTACCCCGATGGCCGCTTCACCCTGGCCTTTGTCGGCTACGGCCCGGAAAGCGAGGGCGCCGTGATCGAGCTGACCCACAACTGGGACACCCCCGCCTACGAGCTGGGCAACGGCTTCGGCCACATCGCCCTGGAAGTGGATGATGCCTACGCCGCCTGTGCCGCCATCAAGGCCCGGGGCGGCAAGGTGGTGCGGGAAGCCGGCCCGATGAAGCACGGCACCACCGTCATCGCCTTCGTCGAAGACCCGGACGGCTACAAGATCGAGCTGATCCAGAAGCACAGCTAGCCCTGGGCGGCCGGGAGGGTGTGATTTTCCTCCTTGGCGACGGCGGGGGTTATGGGCGATCCTCAAAGCCGATTTGGATCAAGGCGGCAGGGCCAGGTGCCCCGCTAGACTGCCCCTGACAGTGGAGACAAAGGAAATGAGCAAGCGCGTTCTGGTGGTGGACGACAGCCGGGTGAGCCGGATGATGATCCGCGCCATCATGCTGGACAAGCATCCGGACTGGACGGTGGAAGAGGCCGGCACCGGCGACGAGGCCCTGGCCAAGTGCGACGGGCAGGCTTTCGACCTGATGACCATCGACTACAACATGCCCGGCATGGACGGCCTGGAGTTCGCCTCCCGGGTCCGGGCCCAGGGCAGCACGGCCCAGCTGGCCCTGCTCACCGCCAATATCCAGGATGCCATCCGCGACAAGGCGGCCGCCCTTGCGGTGCAGTTCGTGCGCAAGCCGGTGACGCCGGTTTCCGTCGCCGAAGCCATGGCCCTCGTCGGCGGCTGAGCGGAGCATGACCTTCCCCGCCTTCTTCGCCCAGGTGCCGCCGATCCTGCTGCGGGATCCCCTGGCCGAGTTCCTGGGGGCGGCGGAAGGCGGCCTCATCGAATACCGCTACGCCGATGCCGTGCGCCTGGCCGGCCATTCCTGCCCCACGGTGGCCGGTGCCTATCTCCTCGCCAGCCGTGCCCTGGGCCACCTGTACGGGAGCGAGGTGCCCCAGCGGGGCAATTTTCACGTCAGTTGCGGCGACTCCCTGGACGAGGGCGTCACCGGCGTCATCGCCGGCGTGCTCACCCTGCTCACCGGCGCCGCCGGCAGCGGTGGCTTCAAGGGCCTGGCCGGCCAGCACTCGCGCCGCAACCTGCTGGCCTTCGGCCAGGGCGGTGGCGGCACGTTCACCTTCCGGCGCCTGGACGACGGCAGCGCCGTCACCCTGAGTCTCGACCTGTCCTCCGTCCCTCCCGATCCCCGTATGGGCGGCCTGCTCCAGGCCCTGCTCAGCGGCGAAGCCAGCGAGGCGGACGGCCGTGATTTCCGCCACCTCTGGCAGGACCGGGTGCGCCGCATCCTGCTGGAACACTGGGACGATCCGGCGCTGGTGCACATCCGCTCCGCCTGAATACAAAGGGGGCGCAACCGCAAGGTTGCGCCCCCTTTTTTTGTCCAGGCCTCAGATGATCTGGATGTCGCTGGCCTTCAGGTTGGTGACGCCGGTGAGCTGGGCAATGAGGATTGCATCGGCACCACCGGAACCGTCCACATCGTAGTAGAGACTGCCGTCGCTGGAGTCGAAGACAAAGCGGTCGCTTGCGTCCAGTCCTCCTGCCAGATTGTCGCCGCTGGCGAACATGGTTGCCGCCAGCGTGCCGGTCGCCGTGCCCAGGGCGGTGAATACGCTGTTCTCGAAAACCAGCTTGTCCGTGCCGGAGACGAAGTCCGTAATGGTGTCGATGACGCCCATGACCGGATTGTCCTCGAACACGAACTTGTCTGCACCCAGGCCGCCAGTGAGAACGTTGGCCGTTTCGTTGCCGATGATGGTGTCGGCGTTGGAGCTGCCGATGGCGTTCTCGATGGTGACGCCGTAGGCGATGTTGAAGTTGTCATCGCCGGTATAAAGGTAGTTCCACCAGCCGACAGGGATGTCGGACTTGATGAAGCCGTCTGGCAAGGCGGACGCACCCGTCGCATCGTAGTTGATGTCGGAGAAACTGCCTGCATGCAGGTCCAGCACGCTGCCGTGGCTCAGGCCGGCCAGGCTGATGGTGTCGTTGCCTCCGCCATCCCACAACGTCTTGATGAACGGGTCGTTGCTGAAGGTGTACGTCGTATTGCTGTTGTTGGTCGCCGTGTTGGCGCCGTACATGTCCTGCAGGGCAGCAACGTCGAATACCTGGGGCGTGCTCGGCGACAGGGGATTCAGATAGATGTAGGTGCCATCGTAGGAGACGGTATAGCTGTCCGCGTTGTAGGACATGATGCTGTATAGGTAATTGTCCTCCGCCGTCGGCAGGAAGGGGCCCGGTTCGCCGGCACCGTAGTCGCCCGGATGCTTGAGGCCCAGGGCATGGCCGATTTCATGAATGATGGTGGCCAGACCGTATTCCCCATCGGCAAGCTGGTTGAAGGTGCTTTGGTCATTGGCCAGCCAGACGTCGCCACCGATGTCGGTGCCGTTGTTGGTACCGGTTCCGTGGGGCAGGTAGGCGTAGCCGGCCGAATTGTAGAAGCCTTGATAATTGGAGCCGAACTGCAGGGTGCCGCCGCTGGCCACCTCCTGGAATGTGACGTTGAGCAGGCTGGCGTAGATACCCAGTGCCTTTTCGATGGCGGCCTGGTGGGCGGCATCCAGCGCCTGGAATGAATAAATCTGATCCGGGCCAGTGGTGGGGTAATAGCTCGGAACGGCAGTCATGAAACTGTAGCTGATGACCAGAGGTTGACCGATGGTGGTCGGTTGCCAGGTGTAACCTGAATCGAGGGCATCGATGGCGTGCTGGGGAGGTGTGCTGTCGATCTCCGTGGCAACGGAACCCAGCATGGTCTGGATCGGGATGACGTCGATACTGTCGTCAAACTTGAGGAATTCAACTCCTTGCAGGGTATCGGTGCCATCGGCACCGGCAACCGTAAATATCCCGTTGTTGTAGCTGACGGTGTAGTCGCCATGATTGCCGCTGAACACGGCAATATCTCCGGCCCCGGCGCCACCGTTGAGGGTGTCGTTGCCGATGCCGCCGTTGAGGGTGTCGTTGCCGGCACCGCCGTTGAGGGTGTCGGCGCCGGCACCGCCGGTCAGCAGATTGGCCTTGTCGTTGCCGGTCAGAACGTTGTCCAGTGCGTTGCCGGTGAGGTCGAAGGCAACGCTGTTACCCAGGGTGCCGTTCTCCACATTTTCGCTGAGGGTGTAGGAACCGCCGGCAGTGGAAATGTTGATCTGTACGGTGTCGGTGCCTTGTCCGGCAGATTCGCTGACGCTATCGCCTGCGCTGTCAACGACGTAGGTGTCGTTCCCGGCGCCGCCACTCATCTGGTCGTTGCCGGCGCCCCCATTAATGATGTTGTCACCGCTATTGCCGGTAAGAATGTTGTCGCTCACGTTACCGGTCAGGTTGAGCTTCGTGATTCCTGTAGCGCTGACATCCAGATTCTCGATATTCACATCCAGGTTGATCGTGGTCGCATTGCTGAGATCGCCTACCACACCCCGTAGCACAAGGCTGTCGTTACCCTGTCCGGCAACTTCGGTGACGCTGTCCTGGAACGCAGCGGTGGCAGTGCTGCCGGTGCCGACCTTGACGATGTCCACGGTGTAGGTGTCGTCACCCTTGCCGCCTTTGAGGATATCGACACCAGCCCCGCCGTCGATGGCATTGTTGCCGTCGTTGCCGATAATGGTGTTGTTAAGTGCGTTACCGGTGCCGTTGATGTTGGCGGAGCCGGAGAGGGTGAGGTTCTCCAGGTTGGCACCGAGGCTATAGGAGGCCGTGGCGATGACGGAGTCGATGTCGGCGGCCGGTCCCTGTTCGTCGATTACATCCAGGGATTCATCGACATAGTAGGTGTCGTTGCCTGTGCCGCCGACGAGGGTGTCTACTCCGGCCCCGCCGTCGAGGCTGTCGTTGCCGGCGCCGCCGGTCAGGGTGTTGGCCCCGCTGTTGCCGATGAGGGTGTTGGCCAGTTCATTGCCAGTACCGTTGATGTCGGCAGCGCCGGTAAGGGTGAGATTCTCCAGATGGTTGCCGAGCGAGAAGGTGACGCTGGACTCCACCGTATCGATGCCGCCATTGAGGATTTCCGTGACGGTATCCCCGAGATCATCCACCACATAGATATCGTTGCCGGCACCGCCGGCCATGGCATCGCTGCCGGCGCCGCCGTCGATGCGGTTGGCGGCGGCATTGCCGGTGAGGGTGTTGTCGAGGTCGTTGCCGGTGAGGTTGAAGGCGATGGCGTTGGTGAGGGTGGCGTTCTCGACGTTGTCGTCGAGGTTGTAGGTGTTGCCGCCGGCGACGGAGGTGACGGCGACGCGGACGGTGTCGGTGCCTTCGCTGGCGGCTTCGGTGACGGTATCGGCGAGGGAATCGATGACGTAGGTGTCATTGCCCTTGCCGCCGACCAGGGTGTCGTTGCCGGCACCGCCATCGATGAGGTTGTCGGCATCGTTGCCGGTGAGGGTGTTGGCGACGGCGGAGCCGGAGAGGTTGAGCTTGGTGGAGCCGGTATTGCTGGCGTCCAGGTTCTCGATATTGGCGCCGACGATGAGGGTGGTGGGGTTGGTGAGGTCGTTGACGGTGCCGCGCAGGACGACGGTGTCGTTGCCTTCGCTGGCCAGTTCGGTGACGGTGTCCTGGAGAGCGGCGGTGGCGGTGGCGCCGGTGCCGACCTTGACGATGTCCACGGTGTAGGTGTCGTCGCCCTTGCCGCCCTTGAGGATATCGACGCCGTCGCCGCCATCGATGGCGTTGTTGCCGATGTTGCCGGTGATGGTGTTCTTGAGGGCGTTGCCGGTGCCGTCGATGTTGGCGGAGCCGGAAAGGGTGAGGTTCTCCAGGTTGGCGCCGAGGCTATAGGAGAAGTCGGCGCTGACGGTATCGATGTCGGAGGCCAGGCCGTTCTCGACGACGGTATCGCCGGCGGTGACGACATAGGTGTCGTTGCCGTTGCCGCCGATGAGGGTGTCGTTGCCGCCGACGCCGGTGAGGGTGTTGGCAGCGGCATTGCCGGCCAAGGTATTGGCCAGGGCGTTGCCGGTGAGGTTGTAGGCGACGGCGTTGGTGAGGGTGGCGTTGTCGAGGTTGGCGCCGAGGGTGTAGGTGCCGCCGGCGGTGGCGATGGCGACCTGGACGGTGTCGGTGCCTTCGCCGGAGAGCTCGGTGATGGCATCGGCGGCATTGTCGATGACGTAGGTGTCGTCGCCGAGACCACCGATCAGGGTGTCGGCCCCGGCGCCACCGTTGAGGGTGTCGTTGCCGATGCCGCCGTTCAGGGTGTTGGCGGCGGCATTGCCGGTGAGGGTGTTGTCGAGGTCATTGCCGGTGAGGTTGAAGGCAATGGTGTTGGTGAGGGTGGCGTTCTCGACGTTGTCGTCGAGGGTATAGGTATTGCCACCGGCGACGGAGGTGACGGCGACGCGGACGGTGTCGGTGCCTTCGCTGGCGGCTTCGGTGACGGTATCGGCGAGGGAATCGATGACGTAGGTGTCATTGCCCTTGCCGCCGACCAGGGTGTCGTTGCCGGCACCGCCATCGATGAGGTTGTCGGCATCGTTGCCGGTGAGGGTGTTGGCGACGGCGGAGCCGGAGAGGTTGAGCTTGGTGGAGCCGGTATTGCTGGCGTCCAGGTTCTCGATATTGGCGCCGACGATGAGGGTGGTGGGGTTGGTGAGGTCGTTGACGGTGCCGCGCAGGACGACGGTGTCGTTGCCTTCGCTGGCCAGTTCGGTGACGGTGTCCTGGAGAGCGGCGGTGGCGGTGGCGCCGGTGCCGACCTTGACGATGTCCACGGTGTAGGTGTCGTCGCCCTTGCCGCCCTTGAGGATATCGACGCCGTCGCCGCCATCGATGGCGTTGTTGCCGATGTTGCCGGTGATGGTGTTCTTGAGGGCGTTGCCGGTGCCGTCGATGTTGGCGGAGCCGGAAAGGGTGAGGTTCTCCAGGTTGGCGCCGAGGCTATAGGAGAAGTCGGCGCTGACGGTATCGATGTCGGAGGCCAGGCCGTTCTCGACGACGGTATCGCCGGCGGTGACGACATAGGTGTCGTTGCCGTTGCCGCCGATGAGGGTGTCGTTGCCGCCGACGCCGGTGAGGGTGTTGGCAGCGGCATTGCCGGCCAAGGTATTGGCCAGGGCGTTGCCGGTGAGGTTGTAGGCGACGGCGTTGGTGAGGGTGGCGTTGTCGAGGTTGGCGCCGAGGGTGTAGGTGCCGCCGGCGGTGGCGATGGCGACCTGGACGGTGTCGGTGCCTTCGCCGGAGAGCTCGGTGATGGCATCGGCGGCATTGTCGATGACGTAGGTGTCGTCGCCGAGACCACCGATCAGGGTGTCGGCCCCGGCACCACCGTTGAGGGTGTTGTCGGCATCGTTGCCTGTGAGGACGTTGGCGACGGCAGAGCCAGTGAGGTTGAGCAGGGTGGAGCCGGTGGCGCTGGCGTCCAGGTTCTCGATATTGGCACCGACAAGCAGGGTGGTTGCGTTGGTCAGGCCGGAAACCGTGCCACGGAGGACGACGGTGTCGTTGCCTTCGTTGAGGAGTTCGGTGACGGTGTCCTGGAGAACCGCGGTTGCAGAGGCGCCACTGCCGCTTTGGACGATATCCACCGTATAGGTGTCGTTGCCCTTGCCGCCCTTGAGAATATCAATGTCGCCACCGCCATCGATAGCGTTGTTACCGCTGTTGCCGATAATGGTGTTTTTTAGTTCGTTGCCAGTGCCTGTCAGATGGGCCGTCCCTGTCAGGGTCAGGTTTTCCACATTGGCGCCCAGCGTGTAGCTGATTGAGGAGAGGACGGTATCGATTCCTTCGTTTTCCGCTTCCGTTACCACATCGCTAACGTCGTCCACCGTATAGGTATCGTTACCAGTTCCACCGCTCATAGTCGTTGCCACTCCGCCTGAAATTAGTGAGTCGTTACCGGCATAGCCGTACAAGAATTGGTTGGCTACCGTTCCCGTGATGGTGTCGTTGCCCGCCAAGACGGTATTGAAGAGGTAGTCGGCTGAGATATTTGTATCGAAAAAGGAAAAGCTAAGGTTCAAGCCGGAAAGCTTGACGTATTGACCGTCAATGGAGAAGAAGGCCGATTTGACGGTGCCCGAAATGGAGTCGTTGTTGAAGGTAAGACTGCCTTCGAAGGTCTCTGTGACCGTATGCCCGCCGCTGGTGTAGGTATAACTGATCTTGCTGGCAGTAAAGCTGTTGGCGGTGCCATAGGAATTGATTGGGATGGTGCCGATCAATTCGAAGGAGAGGTTGCTGGTGCTGTAGGTGATCTTGGTCAGTGTCCCGTTGGTCCAACTATCTGTGCTAGTTACCGAACCGAACAACTGGAGGGTGGCAGCGGGGTAGTTGTCCGTGTAGGACAGGTAATTGATGGTCGCCACCGAACCGAGCAGATTGCTGCCGGTAATGACGAAATTCCCGCCAGTGCTGATCGAGCCATCGATCCTGGTGTTGCTGGCGCTCCAGACATAAGGGGTGCCGTAATCGAACTCCTGAAAATTGGAGTCGATCTGGTTCAGAGTGTCCGAGAAAGAAACGGACATGCTATCTGCGGTATTCAGTCCCGCATCCAGGGTGTTGGAGTTCTGGAAGCTCAGTTCAAGCGTTGCCATTTGTATTGCGCCTTCCTGCTCGATTCAGGAGTGTTGGCCGGTTGGAACAATATTATGACATGGGTTTATCCCGGAGGGCAGGGCGGTAGGGACAAAAAAAGGGCTGCCGGTCGGCAGCCCTTTGGGGAGTGGATTGGTGGGCCCGCAGGGACTTGAACCCTGGACCAAAGGATTATGAGTCCTCTGCTCTGACCAACTGAGCTACAGGCCCGTGATGCTTGTCGTGGCTCAGCTGCCGTTGTTGTCCAGGAAGCTGCGCAGCTTGTCGGAACGCGACGGATGGCGCAGCTTGCGCAGGGCCTTGGCTTCGATCTGGCGGATACGTTCCCGGGTGACGTCGAACTGCTTGCCGACTTCTTCCAGGGTGTGGTCCGTATTCATCTCGATGCCGAAGCGCATGCGCAGTACCTTGGCCTCCCGGGGGGTCAGGGTGTCCAGGATTTCCTTGGTCACTTCCCGCAGGCCGGAGTAGAGCGCTGCATCCACCGGGGCGGTGGTGGCGGTGTCTTCGATGAAGTCGCCCAGGTGGGAGTCGTCATCGTCACCGATGGGCGTTTCCATGGAGATGGGTTCCTTGGAGATCTTCAGGATCTTGCGGATCTTCTCCTCGGGCATTTCCATCTTGATTGCCAGGGTGGCGGGATCGGGCTCGGCACCGGTTTCCTGCAGGATCTGGCGGGAAATCCGGTTCATCTTGTTGATGGTCTCGATCATGTGCACCGGAATGCGGATGGTGCGGGCCTGGTCGGCGATGGAGCGGGTGATGGCCTGGCGAATCCACCAGGTGGCATAGGTAGAGAACTTGTAGCCACGGCGGTATTCGAACTTGTCCACCGCCTTCATCAGGCCGATGTTGCCTTCCTGGATCAGGTCGAGGAACTGCAGGCCCCGGTTGGTGTACTTCTTGGCGATGGAGATCACCAGGCGCAGGTTGGCCTCGGTCATCTCGCGCTTGGCGCGGCGGGCCTTGGCTTCACCGGTGGACATCTGCTTGTTGATGTCCTTCAGGTCCTTCAGCGGGATGCCGATGTGGTCTTGCAGAGCCAGCAGCTTGCGCTGTTCTTCCTGGATGTTCGGGGCGGTGCGGGTGAGGATGGGACCGTAGCCCTTGGCCACGGCGATTTCCTTCTCGACCCATTCCAGGTTGATTTCATTGCCCGGGAAGGACTTGATGAAGTGGGGGCGGGGCATGCCGACCTTGCGCACGCACAGCTCCTGGATCTTGCGTTCCCGCTCGCGCACGGAGTCCACCATGCTGCGCACGCTGTCGCACAAGCGTTCGATCACCTTGGAGGTGAAGCGGATGTTCATCAGCTCGGCGGAAATCTGCTGTTGCAGCTTGAGGTAGGTCTTGTCCTGGGAACCCTTGGACACCAGGGCCTTGTGGGCCTTGCCGTAGAGGGTCTTGATGGTGGCGAAACGCTCCAGGGCATCGGTCTTGAGCTGCAGCAGGGAGGCGGAAACAGCGGCGCCTTCACCGCCTTCTTCCTCGTCGTCGCCGTCCTCGACCTCGTCGTCGCCTTCAACCACGGCTTCCTCGGCGGCCAGTTCCTCTTCGGCCGCATTGGGATCGATCAGGCCGTCGATGACTTCATCGATGCGCATCTCTTCCTTTTCCACCTTTTCCGCCATGGCCAGAATTTCGGCAATGGTGGTGGGGCAGGCGGAAATGGCCTGGATCATGTGCTTGAGACCGTCTTCGATGCGCTTGGCGATTTCGATTTCGCCTTCCCGGGTCAGCAGTTCCACGGTACCCATTTCGCGCATGTACATGCGCACCGGGTCCGTGGTGCGGCCGAACTCGGAGTCCACGGTAGACAGGGCGGCTTCCGCCTCTTCTTCCACTTCCTCGTCGTCGGCGACAGCCGGGGCGTTGTCGGACATGAGCAGATCTTCGGCGGCCGGAGCCTCGTCGAAGACCTGGATGCCCATGTCATTGAAGGTGGTGATGATGGACTCGATCTGCTCGGCGTCGACGACGTCGTCCGGCAGGTGGTCATTGATTTCGGCATAGGTCAGGAAACCCCGTTCCTTGCCGAGTTTGATCAGTGTCTTGAGGCGCGTCTTGCGCGTCTCCACGTCCACCGGAGTCGCGGCCTGGGTTGCCCCGGCGGATTCCAGCAGCGCCTTCTCCTTGGCCTTGGATGATTTAGCCTTGAGAATTTCCTTGGCGACTTCTTTTGCCTTTTCCTTTGCCATGACCGTGTCCCGATAATCCTGGAAAAACCGCTTATTCTACCACAACTTGGCTCATTTCCCCCTGGTCTCGAACCAGGGTTCTAGTCACCGCTCCCGGCCAGAATGCCGGCCTTGCGCAGGCGTTCCCGCTCCTGCAGCAAATGTACAAATTCCCGCTTTTCTTCACTGTCGAGTCCGCTGCCGGCAGCCTTGTGCTGCAAGCGGCGGAATTCCTGTTCGACCCAGTTCATTTCCAGCCGGGCCAGGGCGCCGGCGAATTCCTGTTCGCTTTCCTCTTCGCTCTGGGGGCTCTGCAGCAGGCTGGCGGCGGCGCTCTGCAGGATGGCTTCGTCATCGCCGCCGCGCAAACGTTCCAACAACATGGCGCTGCTGGGCAGGTCCGCATCCCGCTTGATCTGTTCGCACAGGCGTCGCAGGGCCCGGGTTTCGGTGCTGTCGGCGGGCAGCCAGTGCAGGGGCAGGCGTGCGGCGAAGTCCGGCCGGTGCAGCACCAGGCGCAGCAAGGTGCGGGGCAGGGAGAGGGCCTGCCGCGGCGCCCGTGCCGGTGCCGCCCGGGCGACGGGCTTGAGGTCGCACAGGCGTTCCACTTCCTGCTGGGAAAAGCCGCTGGCCTCGGCCAGACGTTTCACCAGCTGCAGGCGCAGCAGGGGAGTGGCCAGGCGCTGGATCAGGGGCTTGGCTTCGTAAACCAGCTTGGATTTGCCTTCCGAGGTGGTCAGGTCGCAATGGCTGGCCAGCTCCTTCAGCAGGAAGTCGGAGAGGGGCATGGCCTGGTCGATCATGCGCTCGAAGGCTTCTTTCCCCTGTTCCCGCACATAGCTGTCCGGGTCGTGCTCGGTGGGGAGGAAGGCGAAGCCGATGCTCTTGTTGTCGGCCAGGGATTCCAGGCTGTTCTCCAGCCCGCGCCAGGCGGCCTTGCGCCCGGCGGCGTCGCCGTCGAAGCAATAGACGATGCGGTCCACCTGGCGCAGCAGCTTCTGCACGTGGGTGGCGGTGGTGGCAGTGCCCAGGGTGGCGACCGCATTGCCGACGCCATGCTGGGCCAGGGCCACCACGTCCATGTAGCCTTCGACCACGATCACCGTGTTCTTCTCCCGCAAGGCCTGGCGGGCTTGGGGCAGGCCGAACAGTTCCCGGCCCTTCTCGAAGAGGGGGGTTTCGGGGGAGTTCAGGTACTTGGGTTCGCCCTGGTCGATGACCCGGCCGCCGAAGGCGATGACCTCGTTCTTCTGGTTGATGATGGGAAACATCACCCGGTCGCGGAAACGGTCGTAGCGGCGGCCCTGGTCGTTCTCGATGACCAGGCCGGCCGTCTTCAATTCCGGGGCGTCGTAGTTGGGAAAGCAGGCCTGCAGGTTCTGCCAGCCGTCCGGGGCGTAGCCGATGCGGAACTTGAGGGCGATCTCGCCGGTGAGGCCGCGCCGCTTCAGGTACTCCTTGGCCTTGTCCGAATGCTTGAGCTGCTCGAAATAGTATTGGGCGGCCTTGCCCATGACTTCGGTCAGCTCGGCGGTGCGGGGGCCTTCGTGCCGGACCCGCCCGGCCTCCTCCGGCACCACCATGCCCATGCGCCCGGCCAGTTCCTTCACCGCGTCGATGAAGCCCAGGCCCGAATACTCCATGAGAAAGCGGATGGCCGTGCCGTGGGCGCCGCAGCCGAAGCAGTGATAGAACTGCTTGGTCGGGCTGACGGTGAACGAAGGCGACTTTTCGTTGTGGAAGGGACAGCAGGCGGCGTAGTTGGCCCCCGCCTTTTTCAGCGGTACGTAGCCGTCAATGAGGTCGACGATGTCGACCCGGTGCAGCAGTTCCTGGAGGAAGGATTCGGGGATCACGGGCGCCAAACGGGGCCGGCGATAGCCGGCCCGGGAGGTTTCAGGCGGAGAGCCGGGCCTTGACCAGCTTGGAGACCTCGGCCATGTCGGCCTTGCCGGCCAGCAGGGGCTTGAGGATGGCCATCACCTTGCCCATGTCGGCGGCACCGGCAGCGCCGCTGTCGGCCACGGCGGTGGCCACGGCGGCGGCGATTTCGGCTTCGGACAGGCCGGCGGGCTTGTAGGCGGAAAGCACTTCCACCTCGGCCTTCTCGGCGTCCACCAGGTCCTGGCGACCGGCGGCTTCGTACTGGGTGATGGAGTCCTTGCGCTGCTTGAGCATCTTGTCGATGACGGCGGCGATGGCGGCATCGTCCAGGGTGACCTGCTCGTCCACTTCCTTCTGCTTGATGGCGGCCAGCAGCAGGCGGATGGCGGCCAGGCGGGCCGTTTCCTTGGCCTTCATGGCGGCCTTCATGTCCTCGGAAATGCGTTCCTTGAGCGTCATGGGAGTCCTTTTGTTTTTCAGCAGCCTATAAACACCAAAAGCCGCCCACCTGTTGATGGACGGCTCTTGCAGCGTCAGGAAAGCCTGGGAGGCTTAGAACATCTTGGGGGGCAGGGTCTGGCTGCGGATCCGCTTGTGGTGACGCTTGACCGCGGCGGCCAGCTTGCGCTTGCGCTCGGCGGTGGGCTTTTCGTAGAACTCACGGGCACGGAGTTCGGTCAGCAGACCGGTTTTTTCGACAGTGCGCTTGAAGCGGCGGATGGCCACTTCGAAGGGCTCGTTTTCCTTGACGCGAATAGCAGGCATTGAATTCAGTCCCAAACAACGGTGAGAGAAAGCCGGCAATTCTAACGAAACGTCAACGGTTTACCAAGGGGTTTACAAGAATTTTCTCGTCGGCATGGGTTAGAATGGCGCCCATGCTTGTTCTCGGCATCGAATCCTCCTGCGACGAAACCGGGGTTGCCCTCTATGAAATGGGCTCCGACGGTACCGGTACGCTCCTTGGCCACGCCCTCCATTCCCAGATTGCCATGCACCGGGAGTACGGCGGCGTGGTGCCGGAACTGGCCTCCCGGGACCACATCCGGCGCACCGTGCCCCTGCTGCGCCAGGCCCTGGCCGACTGCGGCCGCACCCTGGAGCAGGTGGATGCCATCGCCTACACCCAGGGGCCCGGCCTGGCCGGCGCCCTGCTGGTCGGGGCGGCCTTCGCCGAAGGTCTGGCCACGGCCCTGGGCAAGCCCACCGTGCCCCTGCATCACCTGGAAGGGCATCTGCTGTCGCCCCTGCTCTCCGCCAGTCCGCCCCGCTTCCCCTTCGTCGCCCTGCTGGTTTCCGGCGGCCATACCCAGATCATGCGGGTGAGCGGCGTCGGCCAGTACGAACTGCTGGGGGAAACCCTGGACGATGCGGCCGGCGAGGCCTTCGACAAGACGGCCAAGCTGCTCGGCCTGGGCTACCCGGGTGGGCCCGCCCTGGCCCGGCTGGCGGAAGGCGGCAAGCCCGGCGCCGTGGTCTTCCCCCGGCCCATGCTGCATTCGGGCGACCTGGATTTCTCCTTTTCCGGCCTGAAGACGGCGGTGCTGACCTATGTGCGGGGCAAGGAACTGGACGAGCAGGCCCGGGCCGACGTCTGCCGCGGCGTCCAGGATGCCATCGTGGATGTATTGGTGACCAAGGCCCTGACGGCGGTGAAGAAGACCGGCATGCAGCAGCTGGTGGTGGCCGGCGGCGTCGGCGCCAACCGGGAGCTGCGCCAGCGTCTTAATGCCAAGGCGGTGAAGGCACGCGTCCAGGTCTATTACCCGGAACTGGAGTTCTGCACCGACAACGGCGCCATGATCGCCCTGGCCGGCGCCCTGCGCCTGGCGGCCGGTGCCCAGGCCAAGGCGGCGGGGCCCATCGCCATCCGGCCCCGCTGGCCCCTCTCCGAGCTGACCCTGTAGGCCGCACCCGAAAAAAAGGCACCTTGCGGTGCCTTTTTCATTACTTCTTCTTGCTGCCGATTTTCGATTCCTGCCCGGCCAGGAGGCGCTGGATATTGACCCAGTGCTTGCCCACCAGGGCCATGGCCATGACGGCCACGGCCGCCACCAGCAGGTTGAAGCCCCACATCATGCCGGCCAGCAGGGGCGAGGCGGCGGCGGCGCAGAGGGCAGCCAGGGAGGAATAGCGGGAGAGGGCGGCGACCACAAGCCAGATGCCCAGCACCGACAGGCCCAGCAGCGGGTCCAGGGCCAGCAGGACGCCGGCGGCGGTGGCGACGCCCTTGCCGCCCTTGAACCTGAGGAAGACGGGGAAGAGGTGGCCGAAGAATACGGAGAGGGCCACGCCGCCGAGGAAGATGCGTTCCATGGCCGGTTCCAGGGCCTGGCCGGCAAGGAAGTGGTGGGCCAGGAGCACCGCCACGGCGCCCTTGGCGCCGTCGCCGAGGAGGGTCAGCAGGGCGGCCAGCTTGTTGCCGCTGCGCAGGACGTTGGTGGCTCCCGGGTTGCCGGAGCCGTAGGAGCGGGGGTCCTTCAGGCCGAAGCCGCGGCTGACGATGACGGCGAAGGGCACGGAGCCCAGCAGATAGGCGGCCAGCAGGGCCAGGGGCAGGGATTGGGCGGCAGTCATGGGCGATGGGTGGTGAAGTGGCGATAGAGGTACAATGCGGGCCTGCATTTTACCTGCAAGCCCCGCTGGCGGCTGAAAAACCCCATGGACATCATTTTCATCGACGACTTCCGGGTCCAGACCCGCATCGGCATCTACCCCCGGGAGCAGGCCGTGTCCCAGACCGTCGAAATGTCCCTGCAGATGGGCGTTTCCTCCACCGCCAGCGCCGGCGCCAGCGACGACATCCGGGACACCATCGACTACGCCAAGGTGGTGGAACGGCTGCGGGAGGATCTGGGCAGCACCCAGTTCGGCCTGCTGGAAAAGCTGGCCGAACACGTTTCCACCCTGGTGCTGGAAGAATTCCGCTGCGCCTGGGTACGCGTCTCCGTGGCCAAGCTGGGCATGATGCCCGGGGTGCGCCGGGTCGGCGTCATCATCGAACGCAGCACCTGACCCGGCAGCCGGGGTTCAGTCTTTGAGCGCGGCCTCGACCATCTTGGGCTGCAGCACCTTGACCACGTCGTGGGGATGGACCCCCACCAGGTAGCCGCGACGGCCACCGTTGAGATAGATCAGGGGCAGGTCCAGGATGCTCTTCTCCATGTAGATGGGCATGGCCTTCTTGGTACCGAAGGGGCTGGTGCCGCCCACCAGGAAGCCGGTGTGGCGGTTGGCCACTTCCGGCTTGCACGGTTCCACCTTCTTGCAGCCCACCTGCCGCGCCAGTTCCTTGGTTGATACCTTGCAGTCGCCGTGCATCAGCACGATCAGAGGCTTGGCGTGCTCGTCTTCCATGATCAGGGTCTTGATCACGGCATGCTCGTCCACATTCAGTTCCCGGGCCGACACCTTGGTGCCGCCATGCTCCTCGTATTCGTAGAGATGGTTGGAGTGGGCGATGCGGTGCTGGCGCAGGAAGCGGGTGGCGGGGGTTTCCGGCGCGTGGCCGGGGTCGAGATCGTGATTGCGGCTCATGGTGCACCTCGAGGGTGTCTTGTTGCGGATGGCTTCATTCTACGCCCGCCGACCGGCGCCGTGCCTAGCCCCTGGGGTGGTGCACGGCGTGCAGGTCCTTCAGCCGTTCCCGCGCCACGTGGGTGTAGATCTGGGTGGTGGAAATGTCGGCGTGGCCCAGCAGCAGCTGCACCACCCGCAGGTCGGCGCCGTGGTTGAGCAGGTGGGTGGCGAAGGCGTGGCGCAGCACGTGGGGCGAGAGGCGGGCCGGGTCCATGCCGGCCACCAGGGCGTACTTTTTCACCAGGGTCCAGAACATCTGCCGGGTCATGGCCGTGCCCCGGGCGGTGACGAAGAGGAAGTCGCTGAGACGGTTGTCCAGCAAGGCGTTGCGGCCATCGTTCAGGTAGCTCTTGAGCCAGTCCAGGGCCACCTCGCCGAGGGGTACCAGGCGTTCCTTGGAACCCTTGCCGAAGACCCGGGCCACGCCCATGTCGAAGCTCACTTCATGCAGCTTGAGATTGACCAGCTCCGAGACCCGCAGGCCGGTGGCGTAGAGGGTTTCCAGCATGGCCCGGTCCCGCTGGCCCAGGGGGGTTTCGATTTCCGGTGCCGCCAGCAGGGCTTCCACCTGGGCTTCGCTCATCACCTTGGGCAGGCGCGAGGACTTGACCGGCATGGCGGTCTGCAGGGTGGGGTCGGCGCTGATGCGGTTCTGGGCCAGCAGGCGCCGGTAGAAACGGCGCAGGGAGGAAAGGTAGCGGGCCTGGGAACTGGATTTCATGCGGGCTGCCACATCGGCCAGGAAGGCCGCCAGATCGGCGGCGCCGGCCTGGGCCAGGGGCGGGCGGCCCTGCTGTTGCAACCACAGGGCATAGCGTTGCAGGTCGCTGCGGTAGGCGGCGAGGGAATTGGGGGAGAGGCCGTCTTCCAGCCACAGGGCGTCGCAGAAGGCGTCGATCTCGCTCTGGGTGGAAAAGGCCAGGGTCGGCGGGGCGGCATCCGTCATGGGCACGGAGTTTACGCCGGCAGGCAGCCCTCGTGTTGCAGCAGCCAGCGCTTGATGTCCAGCAGAAAGTCGCCGCCGTTGCGGCCGAAACCGCCCAGGCCGGCAGCGGCGACAACCCGGTGGCAGGGCACCGCCAGGGGGAAGGGGTTGGCGCCGCAGGCGCCGCCCACGGCCCGGGGGCCGCTGTGCAGCAGCTTGGCCACTTCGCCGTAGCTTTGCGTCTGGCCCCGGGGAATGGCGGCGATGGCGTCCCACACCCGGCGCTGGAAGCGGGTGCCGGAGGGTTGCAGGGGCAGGCTGAAAACGAAGGCCGGGTCGGCCAGGTAGGCCTGGATCTGGCGCACCGCCTCGGCGGCCAGGGGCGTGCCGGCCGCCTGCTGCAGGCGGCCGGGCAGGTAGAGGATTTCGGTCAGCTCGTCCCCGTTGCAGCGGATGCCCAGGGAAAAGAACGGGCCACTGGTGATGGCCTGGAAGTCAGCAGGGACGGCATTCTTGGTCATGGCTGCCCGTACAACGAGAAAGGGGGCGGCTTGCAGCCGACCCCCTGTGGAAATGCTTACTGCGCCTTGCCGAGCAGGGCGTCCTTGAGATCTCCCTGGGCCGGCTTGTTACCCAGCCAGATGCGCAGCAGGGCCTGGTAGAAATCCTCCCCCGGAATGACCTTGCCCTGGGGCTGGCCGGCCACGGTGAGGCGGGTGCCCTGTTCGGGAATCCAGTCCAGGGTGATGGGGGTGCCCTTGGCCGCCTTGCCCAGGGCCAGCAGGTTGCCTTCGAAAGTCTGCACCCGTTCCTTCAGGGCGGCGGCCTCGGCTTCGCTGCTGTTCTTGGCGATGCCACCGGAAAGGGCGTCCACGAACTGCTGGGCGGAGAGCTCCATGAGGGGCACGATGGCCAGGCGCTTGGCGCCCTTGGCCGCCAGCACGCCGTCCACCTCGGCGGCCTTGGCCGGCAGGTAGAGGCCCACGGCGTAGACCTTGAAAAACACCTTGGACCGCAGGCCGGCGCCGTTGAGGCTGAGGTCCTGCTGCTCCAGCTTGAGCCGCTCGTCGAACTTGACCCCGGCCACTTCCATGGCCTGGGCGCTGCCGGCCGTGAGGCTGAGGATGGCGAAGGCCGCCATGAAATGCTTGATCATCATACTGTCTGTCTCCTTTGGTTTTTGCGGACTTTATTGAAGCCCCGGCGCCGTCCGCACGTCGCCGGGGCAATTCTTTTATGGGTGCTGCGGTGTTGCGGTGAAACTTGGACGGCTCAGGGAGCGGTGCGACCGGCTTTCAGCCGCGCACCTGGCCATTGCCCAGGACCACCCACTTCTGGCTGGTCAGGCCTTCCAGGCCCACCGGGCCCCGGGCGTGGATCTTGTCCGTGGAAATGCCGATCTCGGCGCCGAGGCCGTACTCGAAGCCGTCGGCGAAGCGGGTGGAGGCGTTCACCATGACCGAGGCCGAATCCACTTCCCGCAGGAAGCGCATGGCGTGGGTGTGGTTCTCGGTGACGATTGCCTCGGTGTGGCTGGAGGAGTACTTGTTGATGTGCTCGATGGCCTCGTCCAGCCCGGCCACCACCTTCACGGCGATGATGGGCGCCAGGTATTCCTCGCCCCAGTCGGCCTCGGTGGCTTCCTTGGCATTGGGCACCAGGGCCCGGGTTTCGGCACAGCCGCGGATTTCCACGCCCTTGGCGGTGAGCATGGCGGCGATGGGCGGCAGCAGGGTGGCGGCGACGGAGCGGGCCACCAGCAGGGATTCGGCGGTGTTGCAGGTGCCGTAGCGCTGGGTCTTGGAATTTTCCACCACCGCCATGGCCTTGGCCGCATCGGCGCTGTCGTCCAGGTATACGTGGCAGTTGCCGTCCAGGTGCTGGATCATGGGCACCCGGGATTCGGCCAGCAGGCGGGCGATGAGGCCCTTGCCGCCGCGGGGCACGATGACGTCCACGAATTCGCGCATGGTGATGAGTTCGCCCACGGCGGCCCGGTCGGTGGTTTCCACCACCTGCACCGCGTCAGCCGGCAGGCCGGCGGCTTCCAGACCTTCCTTGACCAGAGTCGCCAGGGCCTGGTTGCAGCGGATGGCCTCGGAACCGCCGCGCAGGATGGAGGCGTTGCCGGACTTGATGCACAGGCCGGCCGCATCCACCGTCACGTTGGGGCGGGCTTCGTAAATGATGCCGATGACGCCCAGGGGCACCCGCATGTGGCCCACCTGGATGCCGGAGGGGCGGAAGCGCAGGTCGGTCATTTCACCGATGGGGTCCGGCAGGGAGGCGATCTGTTCCAGGCCCTCGGCCATGGTGGCGACGGTCTTGGGGGAAAGGGTCAGGCGATCCACCATGGCGGGCTCCAGGCCGGCGGCCCGGGCGGCGGCCAGGTCTTCGCCGTTGGCGGCCAGGAGCTTGGCTTCGTCGCGGCGGATGGCGGCGGCGATGGCCAGCAGGGCCCGGTTCTTGGCATTGGTGTCGGCCTTGGCCATCTGGCGCGAGGCGGCCCGGGCGCGGCGGCCCAGGTTCTGCATGTAATCCTTGATATCCATGGTGTTCTTCAGCAGGTCAGGCAGGAGATAATCGGACCATTATAGCGGCCTCAAATGCCCCGAAACGCCATTCCCTTACTGAAAATAAGGGATTGGGCTAAACTTTCTCGCCGTTGCGGTGTCACAAACCGTTACATGGCCGTTTGACGTCGCAGGAGACCCTATGAGTCGCAAGCTGATTGTTCCCACCGAAGTGCAAGTGTGCGCCACCTGCAGCTATTGGGACGGGGAACGCAAGGTAGATGCCGAGGTGGGTGTGGTGGTGGTGGAAGAGTGTTGCCAGGGCGAGTGCCTGGTGCGCGAATCGTCCCTGCCCGCATTGCGCCACAAGTCCGGAGATACGGATTGCGAGTGGGAGCATCTGGTGCCCGATGAACCGGAAGAGGTGCCGGCCATCCTGCCGGACGTTCCGCCTTCCGATGAAAAGGCCGCTTAAGGCCGTCGCATCCCCGATCGACCGGTGCCCGTCCGGGCATCCGGCCTAGCGCAGGCTGAGGCCCAGGCGCAGGAATTCATCCCACACGTCGCCGCCGCCCAGGCCCTTGATGCAGCGGTCGATATGGGCCGTCTGGGCCAGGGCTGCCCGCAGACGCGGCGCGTCGAGCCGCCCCAGGGCGCGCTTGACCAGGGCCTGGCGCGGCCCCCAGATGCGCTGTTCCTTGAACAGCTGGTCCGCCGGCCGGCCGGCGTTGAGTCCTTCCTTCAGGGCCGCCAGGGCCCGCACTTCCTCCGTCACCGCCCACAACACCAGGGGCGGCGCTTCGCCCTCCTGGCGCAGGCCGTCCAGGGTCCGCGTCAGGCGGGCCAGGTCGCCCTGCAGCAGGGCTTCCCGCAGACCGTCGATATCGTAGCGGGCCACATTGAGCACCGCCTCCCGCACCTGTTCCAGGCTCAGCTTGCCTTTGGGGAACAGCAGTCCCAGTTTCTGGATTTCCTGGTGGGCCGCCAGCAGATTGCCTTCCACCCGCTCGGCGATGAAGCGCAGGGCTTCCGTCTCGGCGCTCTGTTCCTGGCGCTGCAGGCGGCCGGCGATCCACTGGGGCAGTTCGCCGAGGTTGGGGGCCTGCAGCTTGAGCACGGTGCCGGCTTCGGCCAGGGTCTGGAACCAGGAGGCCTTTTCGTCCTGCCAGGTCAGCTCGGGCAGGGTGACCAGGGTCATGGCGTCGCTGGAAAGGCGCTGGCAGTGCTCCTGCAGGGCCTGGCCGCCGTCCCGCCCGGGCTTGCCGGTGGGGATGCGCAGGTCGATCAGCTTGCGGTCGCCGAAAAGGGAGAGGTTGCCGCCGGCCATGGCCAGCTGGGTCCAGTTGAAGCCCTGGCCGGCCACCAGCACTTCCCGCTCGCTGTAGCCCTGGCGCCGGGCCGCGGCGCGGATGGCGTCGCCGGCCTCGATCACCAGCAGGGGCTCATCCCCATACACCACGTAGAGCGGCCCCAGGGGGCGTTCCAGGTGGGCCGCCAGCTGTTCTCCCCGGAGCTGGGCCACGGCGTCAGTCCTCGTTTTCGTCCACCGGCGGCTTGGCCTTGGCCATGCGCCGGATCAGCTGCTGCACCAGGTCCCGCTGCATGTCCTGCCACAGCAGTTCCTCTTCCTGGGCCTTGGACAGCACCTGGGCATCGTCGTAGGTGATGTCCCGGGTCAGGTAGATTTCCATGGGCGCGGAGAGAGCCTTGCCCTTGGCGTCTTCCAGGCGGAAGTTGGCCCGGTACTGCAGTTGCAGTTCCCGCACCCGGCCGGCGGAGTTGTAGGACAGGGCAATCCGTTCCCGGCGTTCCGGGAACTGGACCAGGGTGGCCGCCGCATCTTCCCGGTTGTCCACCAGTTCGGTGGACTTGTTGGCCCGGATGTAGCGCTTCAGGTTGGCGGTGATTTCCGAATTCTCCGCCATGGACACGTACAGGGTCGGAAAGGGCATGGTCTGGGCGCCCCGCAGCTGGAAGCCGCAGCCGGCCAGCGTCACGAGCAGGACAAGGGAAACGAGCAGACGGGCGCGCACAGACGACTCCTTAAACCACGATATTGACCAGACGGCCGGGCACCACCACCACCTTCTTCGGGGCCTGGCCGTCCAGGTGCTTCTGCACCGTCTCGGAGGCCAGGGCGGCCGCTTCGATGGCATCCTTGGCCGCATCGGCCGGCACCTTGATGCTGCCGCGCAGCTTGCCGTTCACCTGCAGCATCAGCTCGATCTCGCTCTGCACCAGGGCGGCGGCATCGGCCTTGGGGAAGGCGGCCTGGCCGGCATCGGCACCGGGCTTGAGTTCGGCATAGAGGGCCTGGCAGGCGTGGGGCACGATGGGGAAGAGCATCAGCACGGCCGCTTCCAGGGCTTCCTGCTTGACGCTGCGGGCGGCCGGGCTGTCCGGCAGCTTGGCGAAGGCGTTGAGCAGCTCCATGACGGCGGCGATGGCGGTGTTGAACTGCTTGCGCCGGCCGTAGTCGTCGGTGACCTTGCCGATGGTCTGGTGCAGCTGGCGGCGGAAGTCCTTGAGATTGCCCTCCAGCTCGCCGCCGCTGTAGGCGGGAACGATGCCGGCGGCCACGTGGTCGTGGGTCAGCTTCCACAGGCGCTTCAGGAAGCGGAAGGCGCCCTCGACACCGGCGTCGGACCATTCCAGGGACTGGTCGGGCGGGGCGGCGAACATCATGAACAGGCGGGCCGTGTCGGCACCGTACTCGTCCATCAGGGATTGGGGGTCCACGCCGTTGTTCTTGGACTTGGACATCTTCTCGGTGCCACCGATGACCACCGGCTGGCCGTCGGCCTTGAGGGTGGCGCCGGTGGGGCGGCCGCGCTCGTCGGTGGTGACATCCACGTCGGCCGGGTTGATCCACTCCTTCTTGCCGCCTTCGGCGTCGCGATAGAAGGTGGGGGCCACCACCATGCCCTGGGTCAGCAGGTTGGCGAAAGGCTCGTCCAGCTGTTGCTCGCCGAAGAGGCCCACGTCGCGCATCAGCTTGGTGAAGAAACGGGAGTAGAGCAGGTGCAGGATGGCGTGCTCGATGCCGCCGATGTACTGGTCGATGCCGCCCTTGCACCAGTAGGCCACACGCTCGTCCACCATGGCCTGGGTGTTGTCCGGGCAGGCGTAGCGCAGGAAGTACCAGGAGGACTCGACGAAGGTGTCCATGGTGTCGGTTTCGCGACGGGCCGGCTTGCCGCACTTGGGGCAGGTGCACTCGTAGAACTCGGGCATCTTGGCCAGGGGGGAACCGGCGCCGGTGATTTCCACGCTCTCCGGCAGCACCACGGGCAGCTGGTCGTCAGGCACCGGCACGTCGCCGCAGGACTCACAGTGGATCACGGGGATCGGGCAGCCCCAGTAGCGCTGACGGGAAATGCCCCAGTCGCGCAGACGGAACTGCACCTTCTTCTCGCCCAGGCCCTTGGCGGCCAGGTCGGCGGCGATGGCGTCCACGGCGGCCTCATAGCCCAGGCCGTCGTACTTGCCGGAATTGACGCAGGTGCCACGGCTCTTGTCGCCATACCATTCCTGCCAGCCGTCCAGGCTGAAGGTCTCGCCTGCGGCGGCGATGACCTGCTTGATGGCCAGGTTGTACTTCTTGGCAAAGGCAAAGTCCCGCTCGTCGTGGGCGGGCACAGCCATCACGGCACCTTCGCCGTAGCCCATCAGCACGTAGTTGCCGACCCACACTTCCACCTGCTCGCCGGTGAGGGGGTGCTGGACGAAGATGCCCGTGGGCATGCCCTTCTTTTCCATGGTGGCGATGTCGGCCTCGGCCACGCCGCCCTTCTTGCATTCCTCGATGAAGGCCGCCAGGGCCGGGTTATTCGCGGCGGCGCGGGTGGCCAGGGGGTGTTCGGCGGCCACGGCGACGAAGGTGACGCCCATGATGGTGTCGGCCCGGGTGGTGAACACCCACAGCTTTTCGTCATTGTTGTCGGCCAGGGGGAAGGCGAAGCGCACGCCGGTGCTCTTGCCGATCCAGTTCTTCTGCATCAGGCGCACCTGCTCGGGCCAGCCCGGCAGCTGGTCCAGGTCGGCCAGCAGTTCCTCGGCGTAGGCGGTGATCTTCATGTAGTACATGGGGATCTCGCGCTTTTCCACCAGGGCGCCGGAGCGCCAGCCGCGGCCGTCGATGACCTGCTCGTTGGCCAGCACGGTGTGGTCCACCGGGTCCCAGTTCACGGTGCCCAGCTTCTTGTAGATCAGGCCCTTTTCATACAGGCGGGTGAACAGCCACTGTTCCCAGCGGTAGTACTCGGGGGTGCAGGTGGCGAATTCCCGCTCCCAGTCGATGGCGAAACCCAGGCGCTGCAGCTGGCTGCGCATGTAGTCGATGTTGGCGTAGGTCCACTTGGCGGGGGGCACCTTGTTCTGGATGGCGGCGTTCTCCGCCGGCATGCCGAAGGCGTCCCAACCCATGGGCTGCAGCACGTTGTAGCCCTGCATCTTGTGGAAACGGGTCAGCACATCGCCGATGGTATAGTTGCGCACGTGCCCCATATGCAGCTTCCCCGACGGATAGGGGAACATGGAAAGACAGTAGTACTTGGGCTTGGTGGTGTCTTCGACGGCACGGGCGGCCTGGGTCTTGACCCAGTGTTGCTGGGCGGCGAGTTCAACTTCCGCGGGTTGGTATTTTTCCTGCATTTGGGCGGCCAGAAATTCGTTGCAAAGCGTGAAATTATAACCGGTCCGCTCCTGCTCCATTGGGCAAAATCGGCTCTTTGCCGCCGCCCGGGCGGTTTCCTGATGATGAACGGGCCGCTCCAGGCCACTGCGGAGAGATGAACATGGGATTGTTGCGCCCCCTGCTGCTTTCAACCCTGACGCTGTGGGCTGCCGCCCCTGCCGTGGCCGGACCGGCCTCCCGGCAGGCGGTGGTGGAGGCCGTGCAGGCGCCGGCCTGGCTGGAGCGCGGCGGCGAGCGCCGGCCCCTGGTGCCGGGCCAGGCCCTCGCTAACCGGGACAGGATCGTCACCGGCAGCGGCTCCCGGGTGCTGATCCAGCTGCCCGAAGGCAGCGGCGTCAAGCTGGGGGAAAACGCCCAGCTCCATCTCAACGCCATCGGCCAGCGCCCGGGGGGCGTCTATACGGCGGCCCTGGACGTGTTGCGGGGCGCCTTCCGCTTCACCACCGGCCTCTTTCCCCAGCGCCTGACGGGGCGGGCCATCAACGTCCGCGCCGCCACCCTGACCGCCGGCATCCGCGGCACCGACCTGTGGGGCAAGTCCGCCGAGGACAAGGACCTGATCTGCCTGCTCGAAGGCCATATCGTGGTCACCCATCCCCTGGGCGAACCCATGGCCTTGAGCGAGCCTCTGGCCTTCGCCAGCGCCCTGCGCGACCAGGCGCCCGGGGCGGTGGCCAGCGTCGAGGCGGAGCAGGTGGAGAAGTGGGCGGCGGAAACGGAAATCCAGGCCGGGGCCGGCGTCCTGCGCCGCGGCGGCGCCTGGGGCGTCAACCTGCCGCCGGTGGCGACCCAGGCCGAGGCCCTGGCGTTGTACGACCAGCTGCGGGAGGCCGGCTATCCGGCGCGGATTCGTCCGCGTCACGATGGGGCCGGGGAGGAGGGCTACGTCTATGTGCTGCGGGTGGGGGGCTTCGCCGGCCGGGAAGAGGCGCGGCAGATGGCGGGACGTCTGACGGCAGAGCTGGGCGTGGCGCCCGGGGCCGTCTCCCGCTGAAGGCGGGAATCGAGCAGTCGAGGGGAAATCCAGGGGGTAAGGAGCCGCCGGGGCGGCTTGGCCCCGGGTGGTCCGATCAGGCGGCCTGGGCGGCCGCCTGGGCTCAACAGCCGACCTTGCGCTTGTGCAGGTCGGGGGTGAACACGTTCTTCCAGGTGTCCTGCCAGAACTTGGCGGCGTTTTCCGCAGCCATCAGGCCGAACATGGCCATGCGGCCCTGGTGGCGCCAGATCCAGCTGACCTGGGCGGTGCTGTTGCTGTAGGGCTGGCGCACGGTGCCGCCGGCGCGGGCTTCCACCAGATCGAGAAAGCGCTCGATGCTGTGGCGGTGAAACTCGGAACCCTCGGTGCAGCCACAGGCGGTCTTCGCTTCCTCGACGGCGCGTTGCCACAGCTTGGTGGCCATGGTTTCGGTGATGCCGGCTTTGCGGGCGATCCAGGGCAGAATCTTCGGGTTGTTCATGCTGTTTCCTTTCAAACTTGGCGGTAACCAATGCAGTCCGTCCGCGGCCTTGTGGGCTTGGTGACTGTTTTATGTTGCATTGCAATATCGATTATATCTCAGATGTTCCGGCGATCATTTGCGGTTTACCCGTAGCATTCGGAAGATTGGATGGTGCGGCGCATCAAAAAGTTCCCCGGCCCCGGCGGGGCTATAATCCCGGCCTGACCTTAACCTGCGTCCGCGCCCCTGCCCGCGGCTTCCCGTCCCCATGTCCGACCTGCTTGCCAATCTCAATCCAGAACAACTCCAGGCCGTGACCCTGCCGCCCCAGCATGCCCTGATCCTGGCCGGCGCCGGTTCGGGCAAGACCCGGGTGCTCACCACCCGCATCGCCTGGCTCATTTCCACCGGCCAGATGGGGCCCCACGCGGTGCTGGCGGTGACCTTCACCAACAAGGCGGCCAAGGAGATGCTGGCCCGCCTCTCGGCCATGCTGCCCATCAACACCCGGGGCATGTGGATCGGCACCTTCCACGGCCTGTGCAACCGGCTGCTGCGGGCCCACCACAAGGAGGCGGGGCTGCCCTCCCTGTTCCAGATCCTCGATTCCGCCGACCAGCTCTCCGCCATCAAGCGCCTCTTGAAGAACCTCAACGTGGACGACGAGAAGTTCCCGCCCCGGGAGCTGATGCACTTCATCAACGCCCACAAGGACCAGGGCCTGCGCCCGGCCCAGGCCGAGGTGTGGGACGACTACACCCGCCGCCGGGTGGAGCTGTGGGCCGAGTACGAGGGCCAGTGCCAGCGCGAAGGGGTGGTGGATTTTGCTGAACTGCTGCTGCGCACCTACGAGCTGCTGTCGCGCAACGAGCCCCTGCGCCGCCATTACCAGGAGCGCTTTCGCCACATTCTGGTGGACGAGTTCCAGGACACCAACCGCCTGCAGTACGCCTGGTTGAAGCTCCTGGCCGGCCACGACGGCACTGCCGGGGCGCCCCAGGGGGCGGCGGTGTTCGCCGTGGGCGACGACGACCAGTCCATCTATGCCTTCCGCGGCGCCGAGGTGGGCAACATGCGGGACTTCGAGCGGGAATTCGGGGTGCAGAACGTCATCCGCCTGGAGCAGAACTACCGTTCCCACGGCAACATCCTGGATGCGGCCAACGCCCTCATCAAGAACAACCAGGGCCGCCTGGGCAAGAACCTGTGGACCGACCAGGGGGCCGGCGAGCCGATCCGGGTGTTCGAGGGCTTCTCCGACCTGGACGAGGCCCGCTGGATCGTGGACGAGGCCCGGGAACTGATCCGTGAGGGCGTCTCCCGGGACCAGATCGCCTTCCTCTACCGCTCCAACGCCCAGTCCCGGGTGCTGGAGCATGAGCTGTTCACCAAGGGCGTGGCCTACAAGGTGTACGGCGGCCTGCGCTTCTTCGAGCGCCAGGAAATCAAGCACGCCCTGGCCTACCTGCGCCTCCTGGCCAATCCGGACGACGACACCGCCTTCCTGCGGGTGGTGAATTTCCCCACCCGGGGCATCGGCGCCCGCAGCCTGGAAAACCTCCAGGAAGCGGCCCACCGTTCCAACTCACCCCTCTACAACGCCGCCGCCAGCCTCACCGGCAAGGCCGGTGCCGCCGTCGGCGCCTTCATCCGCCTCATCGAGGAGCTGCGGCGGGAGACGGAAAACCTGCCCCTGCCCGAAGTGGTGGAACACATCATCGAACGCAGCGGCCTGCGCCAGCACTACCTGGGCGAGAAGGAAGGCCAGGAGCGGCTGGAGAACCTGGACGAACTGATCAACGCCGCCGCCAGCTTCATTGCCGAAGAGGGGGCCATGCCGGTGCCCGATCCGGCCACCCCCGATGCGCCCCTGCCGTCGCCCCTGGCCTCCTTCCTCGCCCACGCCAGCCTGGAGGCCGGCGACCACCAGGCCGGCGACGGCCAGGAGGCGGTGCAGCTGATGACGGTGCATGCGGCCAAGGGCCTGGAGTTCGACGTGGTCTTCATCTCCGGCCTGGAGCAGGGCCTCTTCCCCCACGAAAACTCCGTCATGGAAAAGTCCGGCGAGGAGGAAGAGCGGCGCCTCATGTACGTGGCCATCACCCGGGCCCGCCAGCGGCTCTACATGTCCCACGCCCAGACCCGCATGCTGCACGGCCAGACCCGCTACTGCGTGCCCTCCGCCTTCCTCGACGAACTGCCTCAGGAACTGCTGCTGCGGGTCAATGCCCGCAGCACCCCGGCCTACGACAACAGCTACAGCCGCAGCCCCCGGGCGGCGGCACCGGTGACGGCCTACGAAAGCGCCGCTCCCGCCGGGCTGCGGGTGGGGCAGAACGTCAGCCACGCCAAGTTCGGCCAGGGGGTCATCGTCGCCACCGAGGGCCGGGGCGCCGACGCCCGGGTCCAGGTCAATTTCGGTTCTGCCGGCATGAAGTGGCTGGCCCTGGAATTCGCCAAGCTGACGCCGCTCTAGGATCGGTTTGAGGCCCGGCCTGCCGGGCAGATGGGACGCCGCTGTTGCGGCGATGTACCCCGAGGGGCAATAGGGACGGGCGTTGCAGGCATGGTCATGCCGGGAGGCTGGTCCCGCCTGCCTCCCGGGCAAGGGGGGCTGCGGGACTTATTCCCGGGCGAGGAAGGCGGCGAAGAAGTAGCGGCTGATGCGCTCTTCCAGCAGGGCCTGGATGGCCCCTTCGTCGAGGCGCGACAGTTCGGCATGGAGGGGCGCCGCCACCGGGGCGAAAGCGGCCACCAGCCGGGGATCGAAGTGGCTGCCCGCATCCTTGTGCAGGATGGCCAGGGCCGCCTCGCAAGTCATGGGTTCCTTGTAGGGGCGGCGGGAGGTGAGGGCATCGAAGACGTCCACCACCGCGAATATGCGGGCGTTGAGGGGGATCTCCTCGCCCTTCAGCCCTTGCAGGTAGCCGCTGCCGTCGTACTTCTCGTGATGGAACTGCACCACCTCCCGGGCCGCCTGCAGCCAGGGGGAGGGGGCGATGATGTGCACGCCGAGGGAGACGTGGGTCTGCATGATGCGGAATTCCTCCGCATCCAGCTTGCCCGGCTTGAGCAGGATGTTGTCGCTGATGCCGATCTTGCCCACGTCGTGCAGGAAGGCGCCGATGATGAGGGCCCGCATGGCGTCGCCCTCGACCCCCGTGATCTCGCCCAGGCGGCAGGCGTAGAGCGCCACCCGGTAGTTGTGGATGCTGGTGTCCGAATCCCGCTGGGCGATGGCGGCGCCGAGGACCGAGGCCATTTCCAGGTTGCCCCGCAGCACCTCCCGGGAGAAGCGCAGCACGTTGCGGTTGAGGGAGAGGATCACCGGGTACAGCACCACCGTGGTGATGAGGGCGGCGGCCAGCACCAGGCCCAGGATCAGGTTGAGGTCCCGGCGCAGGCGGGCCTCCTCCTCCGGCGAGACCAGGAAGACGCCTTCGAAGTAGCCGGCGATGTTGCGCTCCCGGTCCAGGATCGGCACCAGCACCTGCACCACCGTGTTGTTGAGGATGGTGTATTTCTCGTAATGGTGTTTGCCGTCCATGGGGAAGGCGTGGGTGCTGCCCTTGAGCCCGGCCTCGATGTCCTGGTGGGCCGGATTGACCGCCTCCACCACCTTGCGCCGTTCCCGGTCGTACAGCTCGATCACCACGAAATGGTCGCGGACGAAGCCCAGGGCCCGTTGCCGCAGGAAATCCAGCTGCTGGGCCGACATTTCCGCCGCCTCCAGCTCGGCCGCCTGGAAGCGGGCCGATTCGGCCAGGGCCAGGGCCACCACCGCATCGTCGATGCGCTCCGTCGCCACATACCAGGCGCTGCCGCCCAGGAGCAGGGAAACCAGGGCCCAGGCGAGCAGCAGGCGGCCGAGAACGGTGTGGTGGATATTGGTCATGGCGCCAATATTAAGGCCAATCGGGGCCATTCGCACCGCCGGGGAGCGGCGGTATAGTGACGCACCCCCAGCAGAATACAAAAGGAGACAAAAAATGACCCATGCCATCCGCTTTCACCGCACCGGCGGCCCCGAAGTGCTGCAGTGGGAAGAGGTCGGCGTCGGCGAGCCCGGCCCCGGCGAAGTCCGGGTGCGCCATGCCGCCGTCGGTCTCAATTTCATCGACACCTACCATCGCAGCGGCCTCTATCCTGTGCCCCTGCCCTCCGGCATCGGCCTCGAAGGCGCCGGCACGGTGGAAGCCCTGGGCCCCGGCGTCACCCACCTGCAGGTGGGCGACCGGGTGGCCTATGCCGGCGGTCCCCTGGGGGCCTACAGCGAGGCCCGCCTGATTCCCGCCGACCGCCTCATCCGCCTGCCGGACAGCCTCTCCTTCGAGACCGGCGCCGCCATGATGCTGCAGGGCCTCACCGCCGCCTACCTGTTGCGTCGCACCTACCGGGTGCAGAAAGGCGACACCGTGCTGATCCACGCCGCCGCCGGCGGCGTCGGCCTCATCGCCTGCCAGTGGGCCAAGGCCCTGGGGGCCACCGTCATCGGCACCGTCTCCACCGAGGCCAAGGCCGAGCTGGCCCGGGCCCACGGCTGCGACCACCCCATCCTCTACACCCGGGAGGACTTCGCTCGGCGCGTGCGGGACATCACCGGCGGTGAAGGCGTGCCGGTGGTCTACGACGGCATCGGCAAGGACACCTTCACCGGCTCCCTGGACAGCCTGCGGCCCCTGGGCACCATGGTCAGTTTCGGCAACGCCTCCGGCCCGGTGGGCCTGATCGATCCCCTGCTGCTGTCCCAGAAGGGCTCCCTCTTCTTCACCCGGCCCACCCTGATGCACTACACCGCCCGCCGCGCCGACCTGGAGGCCCTGGCGACGGAGCTGCTGGGCGTGGTCACCAGCGGCCAGGTGAAGATCGAGGTGCACCAGCGCTTCCCCCTGCAGCAGGCCGCTGCCGCCCACATCGCCCTGGAAGGCCGGCAGACCACCGGCTCCACGGTGCTGCTGCCTTAAACGGAAAGGTCATCCATGGGCGCCAAAGTTCGCAACAGCCTGCTCTCCCTGCGGGACCTCCTGGCCACGGCCTGGCCCATCGTGCTGGTGGTGGCCCTGGGTTTCGTCGTCGCCGTCCAGTTCATCCAGCCGGCGCCGCCACGGCACGTGGTCATGTCCGCCGGGGCCGACAGCGGCGCCTACTACGCCTTCGGCAAGAAGTATGCGGAAATCCTGGCGCGTAATGGCATCACCCTGGAGGTGCGCACCTCCAATGGTTCCGCCGAGAACCTGCAGCGCCTGCTGGACAAGGACAGCGACGTGGAGATCGCCCTGGTCCAGGGCGGCGTCGAGGCGCCCCGGCCGGAATACCTGGAGGAGGACGAGGCCCTGCCCCTGTCCTCCCTGGGCAGCATGTACTACGAGCCGGTGTGGGTCTTCTACCGCAGCGAGCGGGAACTGGAGCGCCTGCACCAGCTGGCCGGCAAGCGCATCGCCGTCGGCGCCGAGGGCAGCGGCATCCGGGGCCTAGCCCTGCAACTGCTGGCGGCCAACGAGGTGCCGGTGGACGGCAAGCATCTGCTGTCCCTGGGCGGCCTCAAGGCAGCCGAAGAACTGCAGCAGGGCCGCCTCGACGCCGCCTTCGTCATCGCCGCGCCGGAGGCGCCGGTGGTGCAGGTGCTGCTGCGCTCCCCCGGCATCAAGGTGATGAACTTCGCCCAGGCCGAGGCCTACACCCGGCGCTTCCCTTACCTGTCGAAGATCGTCCTGCCGGAAGGGGCGGTGGACCTGGTGCGCAACTTCCCGCCCCACGACACCACCCTGCTGGCGGCCACCGCCAATCTGGTGGTGCATGACAGCCTGCATCCGGCCATCCAGTCCCTGCTGTTGCAGGCGGCCAGCGAAGTGCACGGCAAGGCCGGCTTCTTCCAGCGCCGCGGCGACTTCCCGGCGGTACGGGACCAGAGCCTGCCGGTGGCCGACACGGCGGAGCGCTACTACAAGTCCGGCCCGCCCCTGCTGCAGCGCTATCTGCCCTTCTGGGCGGCGATCCTGGTGGACCGGCTGGTGGTGCTGCTGTTGCCCATCTTCGCCCTGCTGCTGCCCCTGCTCAAGGTGGCGCCCTCCATCTACAGCTGGCGCATCCGCTCCAAGATTTTCCGCTGCTACGGCGACCTCAAGTTCCTCGAGAACGAGCTGAAGGAAAGCTATGATCCGGGCCGCAAGCTGGAATACCTGGACCGCCTCGACCGTATCGAGGACGAGGCCTATCGGCGTAATATCCCCCTGGCCTATTCGGACCTGCTCTATACCCTGCGGGAACACATCGAACTGGTGCGCCACACCCTGGAGCGGCTGGCGCGACATGCAAACGTGGAGGAAACCCCCTAGATGAAGGCTTACCTGATCGCCAATCCCAAGGGTGGCGCCGGCAAGAGCACCCTGGCCACCAACCTGGCCGGCTATCTGGCCCAGTCCGGCAAGCCCGTGATGCTGGGCGACCTGGACCGGCAGCAGTCCTCCCGGGAGTGGCTGGCCCTGCGCCCCGGCTTTTTGCCCGCCATCCGCAGCTGGGAACTGAAGCACGACGAGCCGGCCCGGCCGCCCAAGGGCACTACCCACGCCGTGCTGGACACGCCTGCCGGCTTCCACGGCAAGGCCCTGGATCGCACCTTGAAGCAGGTCACCCACGTGCTGGTGCCGGTGCAGCCCTCCCTCTTTGACATCCTGGCGGCGCGCCATTTCCTCGACACCCTGCTGGCCGAGAAGGCCGTGCGCAAGGGGGAGCTGCAGGTGGCGGTGGTGGGCATGCGGGTGGATGCCCGGACCCGGGCGGCGGGGGAACTGGAGCGCTTCTTCGCCGCCTACGACCTGCCCATCCTCGCCTATCTGCGGGACACCCAGCTCTACGTCCAGGCGGCGGCCCAGGGGGCCACCCTGTTCGACCTGACCCCGGCCCGGGCCGAGAAGGACCTGGAGCAGTGGCGCAGCATCATCGACTGGGTGGATGCCTGAGGCTCCCGTCCGTCTAGCTAGGACATAAAAAAAGCCGCCGGATCACCGGCGGCTTTTTTGCGGGCGATGCCCGGGCTTACTTGTGGCTCTGCAGGAAGCGGTCCATGGTGGTGTCGGCCACGCTGAACCAGGCGTTCTGGGTACGGCGGTACTTGTCGTACTCGGTCCACACCTTCTTGAAGGCCGGGTTCTTCGCCGATTCCTCGGTGTACAGGTCCATGGCGGCCTTGTAGGCGGCTTCCAGCACCGCATCCGGATACTTCTGCAGCTTCACGCCCTGGGACAGCAGGCGGGAGAGGGCGGTGGGGTTCTTGTGGTCGTACTCGGCCAGCATGGTGACGTTGGCCTCGTAGGCGGCGGCCTGGAAGGCCTCCTGGTATTCCTTGGGCAGCTTGTCCCATTCCTTCTTGTTCACGAAGAAGTGGATGGTGGGGCCCGGTTCCCACCAGCCCGGGTAGTAGTAGTTCTTGGCGACCTTGAAGAAGCCCAGCTTTTCGTCGTCGTAGGGGCCGACCCATTCGGCGGCGTCGATGGTGCCCTTTTCCAGGGCGGGATAGATGTCGCTGCCGGCGATCTGCTGGGGCACGGCGCCGAGGCGTTCGAAGACGGCGCCGCCGAGGCCGGCGATGCGCATCTTGAGGCCCTTGACGTCATCCAGAGTCTTGATTTCCTTGCGGAACCAGCCGCCCATCTGGGTTCCGGTGTTGCCGCCGGCGAAGGACACCACGTTGTAGTTGGCGTAGAACTCGTCCAGCAGCTTCTGGCCGCCGCCGTAGTAGATCCAGGCGTTCATCTGGCGCGGGTTCATGCCGAAGGGCACGGAGGTGCCGAAGCCGAAGGTCTTGTCCTTGCCCACGTAGTAGTAGGAACAGGTGTGGCACATCTCGACGGTGCCCTGCTGCACGGCATCCAGGGCCTGCAGGCCGGGGACGATCTCGCCGCCGGCAAAGACGCGGATGTCGAACTTGCCGCCGGTCATGGCGCGCAGGCGGTTGGCCAGCACGTCGGCGCCGCCGTAGATGGTGTCGAGACTCTTGGGGAAGCTGGAGGTCAGGCGCCACTTGATGGTGGGCTGGGATTGGGCGATGGCGGGAGCCGCGACGGTGGTGGCCACGCCGGCACCGGCAGCGACGCCGGCATTTTTCAGGAATTTGCGACGATCCATGGTTTGTCTCCTTATTTTTGTTGCCTAACTGATGTTGCGAAAGCCGGGCGGCTGAACCTCACCGCTGCCAGCGATGAAAACAGCAAAGGGGATACATGTGCAAATGCCCCAACCGTCGTGTCGATGGCTGGGGCACTCCTGTTACTGCGTCGAGCTTACCTTACTTGTGGGTCTGCAGGAACCGGTCCATGGTGGTGTCGGCCACGCTGAACCAGGCGTTCTGGGTCTTCCGGTACTTGTCGTACTCGGTGTAGATCTTCTTGAAGGCCGGGTTCTTGGCAGATTCTTCGGCGTAGATTTCCATGGCGGCCTTGTAGGCGGCGTTCATGATCTCGTCGGAGTACTTCTGCAGCTTCACGCCCTGGGACAGCAGGCGGGAGAGGGCCGGCGGGTTCTTGTGGTCGTACTCGGCCAGCATGGTGACGTTGGCCTCGTAGGCGGCGGCCTGGAAGGCCTCCTGGTATTCCTTGGGCAGCTTGTCCCATTCCTTCTTGTTCACATAGAAGGAGAAGGCGGGACCCGGCTCCCACCAGCCCGGGTAGTAGTAGTTCTTGGCGACCTTGAAGAAGCCCAGCTTCTCGTCATCGTAGGGGCCGACCCATTCGGCGGCGTCGATGGTGCCCTTTTCCAGGGCGGGATAGATGTCGCCACCGGCGATCTGCTGGGGCACGGCGCCGAGGCGCTCGAAGACGGTGCCGCCGAGGCCGGCGACGCGCATCTTGAGGCCCTTGATGTCGCCCAGATTCTTGATTTCCTTGCGGAACCAGCCGCCCATCTGGGTCCCGCTGTTGCCGCCCATGAAGGAGACGATGTTGTAGTTGGCGTAGAACTCGTCCAGCAGCTTCTGGCCGCCGCCGTAGTACACCCAGGCGTTCATCTGGCGGGCGTTCATGCCGAAGGGGATGGAGCAGCCCAGGGCGAAGGTCTTGTCCTTGCCCACGTAGTAGTAGGGGGCGGTGTGACAGCACTCGACGGTACCCTGCTGCACGGCGTCCAGGGCCTGCAGGCCGGGGACGATTTCACCGCCGGCAAAGACGCGGATGTCGAACTTGCCGTTGGTCATGGCGCGCAGGCGGTTGGCCAGAACTTCGGCGCCACCGTAGAGGGTGTCCAGGCTCTTGGGGAAGCTGGAGGTCAGACGCCACTTGATGGTGGGCTGGGCTTGGGCGATGGCAGGGGCAGATACGGTAGTGGCAGCAGCGCCGGCAGCAATGCCGACACCAGCTTTTTTGAGAAAGGAACGACGTTCCATTTTGTCTCCTCCAGGGATTGTTCGGTGTGTTGCAGCCGACGCATTATAGCGACGGCCCGAAGCGGTCCGGCAATAGGGATTACCCTAATCCGGACCGGCTGGAAGAGCTTGCTGGAAGCGGCTTTCGCCCGGGGTCAGGCGCCCGCGACGGTCATCCGCTGGATGAGAATGGAACCCGTCTGCTTGGAGCCGCGCACCACCACGTCGTTGCCGACCCCGGCGATGTTCATGAACATCTCCTTGAGGTTGCCGGCGATGGTGATTTCCTCCACCGGATAGGCGATTTCGCCGTTCTCGATCCAGTAGCCGGCGGCCCCCCGGGAGTAGTCCCCATTGACGTAGTTCACCCCCTGGCCCAGCAGCTCGGTGACCAGCAGGCCGCGCTTGACCTGGCGGATGAGGCCGGCCAGGTCTTCCCGGCCCGGCTCCAGCACCAGGTTGTGGCAGCCGCCGGCGTTGCCGGTGGTGGTCATGCCCAGCTTACGGGCGGTATAGACGCTGAGGAAATAGCCGTTGAGCACACCGTCGCTCACCACCTGGCGCGAGCGGGTGGCGACGCCGTCGTTGTCGAAGGGGCCGGAGGCCAGGCCCTTGGGCAGGTCGGGGCGCTCGCTGATGTTGATGCCGGGGGCGAAGATGCGCTTGCCCAGGCTGTCCACCAGGAAGCTGGCCTTGCGGTAGAGGCTGCCGCCGCTGGCGGCATAGACGAAGTTGCCGAGCAGGCCGCTGGCGATGGGGGCCTCGAAGATCACCGGCACCTCGCAGGTCTTCACCTTGCGCCCGCCCAGGCGGGACAGGGCGCGGCGGGCGGCGTAGTCGCCGATGCTCTCGGGGGCGGGGAAGTCCGCCGGGTCCCGGTGGGTGGAATACCAGTCGTCCCGCTGCATTTCCGCATTGCGCCCCTTCTTGCCGGCGATGACGGAGCAGGCGATGTAATGGCGGGAGCTGGGGTAGCCGCCGGCAAAGCCCAGGCTGTTGGCGGTGGCGAACTGGCCTTCCTGCAGGGAGACGGTGGCGCCCTCGGAGTTTTTCACCAGGGGACTGACGGCGAAGGCCGCATCCTCGCAGCGGCGGGCCAGGTCGATGGCGCCCTCCACGCTCAGCTGCCAGGGATAGTAAAGCTGGGGATCCTGCCACTGCTTGGCCAGCAGGGCCTTTTCCGGCAGGCCGGCGCAGGGGTCCTCGGCGGTGTAGCGGGCGATGGCCAGGGCCGCATCCACGGTCTGGGCCAGGGCCTGGCGGGAAAAGTCGCTGGTGGAGGCGTAGCCCTTGCGCTGGCCCAGGTACACCGTGACGCCGATGCCCTTGTCCCGGTTGTATTCGATGGTTTCCACCTCGCCCTGGCGGACGCTGACCGACTGGCCGAAGCCCTCGGAGACATCCACCTCGGCTGCGGAGGCGCCGCCCCGGGTGGCCAGGGCCACGGTGTCCCGGGCCAGTTGCAGCAGGTCGGCCTGGGGCAGGGAGAAGCGGCCGGAAGTGGCTGCAGCGGTGGTACGGGAGGGCTTGGGGAGAGCTTTCTTGGCCATGAACAGCGAGACAGAGGGGTAAAATCGCTATCATAGCAGCCCCCACCGCCCACCCCTGCCGAGAAGTACAAGGAATCATGGAAGAACTGGACCCCCTGGACGGCGAGCCCGTCAGCAAGACAAAACGCAAACAAGCCATGCAGGACAAGCAGGACCTGGGACGCGCCCTGGTGGAACTGCCGCCGGACCGTCTCAAGCGCCTGCTGGGCAAGGTCGAACTGTCCGAGACCCTCAGCGGCGCCCTGCTCGAATACCAGCGCCTGCCCAAGCGGGAGGCCCAGCGCCGGCAGCTGCAGTACATCGGCAAGCTGATGCGGGACGTGGACCCGGAGCCGATCCAGGCCGCCCTGGACGTGGTCAATGGCGCCTCCGCCGCGGAGAACGCCAAGCTGCATCGGCGCGAGCGTCTGCGCACCCTGCTCCTGGAAAACGAGGCCGTGGCCCTGGCCGACATCGCCGCCCACTGGCCCCAGGCCGATCTCACCCACCTGCGCCAGCTGCGCCGCAGCGCCCTCAAGGAGCAGGAACAGAACAAGCCGCCGAAGAGCTACCGTGCCATCTTCCAGGTGCTGAAGGAACTGGAGGAGGGCGGCGCTGCCGCAGCCACCGGGGATGATGCCGGGGAGGAAGCATGAGCGAAGGGCCCCTGCGCGTCGGCCTGGTCTCCATCAGCGACCGGGCATCCAGCGGCGTCTATGAGGACAAGGGCCTGCCGGCCCTGCGCCAGTGGCTGGACGGGGTGCTGCTGACCCCCTGGGAGGAAGAGTCGCGCCTCATCGCCGACGACCAGCCGGGCATCGAAGCTACCCTCATGGAACTGGTGGACGATGAAGGCTGCCATCTGGTGCTGACCACCGGCGGCACCGGTCCGGCGCCCCGGGATGTGACGCCGGAAGCCACCCTGGCGGTGGCGGACAAGGTCATGCCCGGTTTCGGCGAGCAGATGCGGCAGATCGGCCTGCAGTTCGTGCCGACCGCCATTCTCTCGCGCCAGGTGGGGGTGATCCGCAAGCAGGCCCTGATCCTCAATCTGCCGGGCCAGCCCAAGTCCATCCAGGAAACCCTGGAAGGGGTGAAGGACGGGGAGGGCAAGGTGCTGGTGCCCGGCATCTTCGCTGCCGTGCCCTACTGCCTGGACCTCATCGGCGGGCCCTATGTGGAAACCCGGGAATCCGTGGTGGCGGCCTTCCGTCCCAAGTCGGCGCGGCGCCCGCCGGCCGCCTGAGTCGGCCTTCAGTTGTCGCTGCGCAGTTCCCGGTAGCGGGCGATTTCGTAATCGCTGCCGCTTTCCTGGATGTCCATGGGGGTCAGCAGCAGGTGCCGGCCTTCGGCTTCGCACTCCAGGTTTTCCCGCACGTCGAAGCTGGCCGGCGGCATTACCACCCGCACTTCCCCTTCTTCCATGCCGTCCCGCAGCAGCATGCCCGGAATGCCCGCCGCCAGGGCGTAGGCCGAGGTGCTGCGGGGCCGCAGTTCCACCGCCAGGGCCTGGCGCGCCAGGGTCTGGATGCCGACTGCGGCCTGGGTATCCGATTCCCGGCCATAGCGCCGCACCACGCCGAGCAGCCAGTTGCTGCCGCCTTCCGGCTGCATGGCCAGGAGGGCGCCGATGCGCAGCCAGTCGCCGCGCAGGTTCGGCACCAGGGCGCCGAAGCCGCCCAGGCTGACGTTGTCGGCGATCCAGCTTTCCGCCGCTCCGTCCCCGTCCGGCTTGCCGGAAAAGACCTGGAAGGCCGCCTCGAAACCGTTGACCACGGTGAGCAGGGATTTCACCTGGTGCCGCCGGTGTTCCCGCAGGGGCGGGGTCGGCGCCCAGTGCATGGCCAGATGGTGCAGCACCGGCAGGATCATGCGGGCCGGATACTGGCCGCCCAGATTCACCTCTTCCGGCACGGTGCCCAACTCGACGCTGCGGATCAGTTCGGCCAGGGTCTGGGGTGCGTTGCCCGGGGCGAAGAAGCGCAGGGTGGGCGCCGCCTGGGGCTCCCGGGTGAGGCGCACGGGCGGCAGGGGCTGGGCCGGGTCGATCCAGTACACGCTTTCGGGACCGGAGCGGCTGCCGAACACGAACTGGGGCAGGCAATGGCCGATCAGCCTTTCCGCCAGTTCGATCTCCGCGGGCAGCAGGCTGTCCATGGAGGAGGCGTGGAACATGAGCACCTTCAGGTATTCCAGGGTGGCGGAGGAGGAACTGCTCTGCCCCGGATAGAGCAGCAGCAGGCGCCCGGCGACGCCTTCGCTTTCCGCCGCCAGATAGGCCTGGCCCAGGCGCAGCCAGATGTCGCCTTCCACCGGGCCGTAGTGGTACTGGCGCCACTTCAGCTGGTTGCCGTAGGCCAGGATGAGGCGGGCGTGGATCAGGGGCAGGTGGGGCTTGAGGGCGTCGGCCCCCTTCTCCTTGCCACGGTAGCGCGCCAGGGATTGTTCGTAGAGCCGTGCCAGCAGGTCCCAGAAAGCGGTGCTGGCGGTCCACAGGCGCCGCTCTTCGGTCTTGGATAGGCGGGGGGAGTGCAGGTAGTCCCGGGTCAGGCGGCGCAGGTGGGGCTGGGCCGCTTCGTCCAGCTGGCGTACGGTGTCGAACAGCTGCTCGGGCTTGAAACCTTCGGCGCTGAGCAGGGACTCGAACCAGGCCAGCACCTCGTCCACCGCCTTGAAGGCATTGTCCAGGGGCAGTTCGGCGATGGCGCGGCGCAGTTCCTTGGCGTCGGCCAGGGGGTGCTCCGGCTTGGCGGAAAAGAGGCTCAGAATCACGATGTTCCCCGTTGAAGTCGTTCCAGCGATATTGGCGGTCCTGTCGCCGCCTCCATGGACGGGTCCGCCTGTGCCGGCGGCTCCGGAGCCAAGCTTACGTCATTTTCCCCATGCTGCGAACTGTCCCCCAGGCGTTGGCGGCGGCGGGGTCTCCGTCAACGGCCCCGCCCGTCGCCGCCATGGGCGGGACGGGGGCAAACGGCTACAATGCCAGCGATAAAAAAGTAGCGGAGCCCCTCTCCATGCAGCAGTACCACGACCTCATGCGCCACGTGCTCGAGCACGGCCACGTCAAGACCGACCGCACCGGCACGGGCACCCGTTCCGTCTTCGGCTGGCAGATGCGTTTCAACCTGGCGGACGGCTTCCCCGTCATGACCACCAAGAAGCTGCACCTGCGTTCCATCATCCACGAACTGCTGTGGTTCCTGCAGGGCGACACCAACATCCGCTACCTCAAGGACAACGGCGTCTCCATCTGGGACGAGTGGGCCGACGCCAACGGCGACCTGGGGCCGGTGTACGGCAAGCAGTGGCGCCGCTGGGAAACGCCGGACGGGCGTCTCATCGACCAGGTGGGCCAGCTGGTGGAAAACCTGAAGAAGAACCCGGATTCCCGCCGCCACGTGGTTTCCGCCTGGAATCCGGGGGACGTGGATTCCATGGCTCTGCCGCCCTGCCACTGCCTGTTCCAGTTCTACGTGGCCGACGGCAAGCTGTCCTGCCAGCTGTACCAGCGCAGTGCCGACATCTTCCTCGGCGTGCCCTTCAACATTGCCTCCTACGCCCTGCTGACCCACATGATCGCCCAGGTCTGCGGCTACCAGGTCGGCGATTTCGTGCACACCCTGGGCGATGCCCACCTCTACAGCAACCACCTGGACCAGGCGCGCCTGCAGCTGTCCCGGGATTTCCGTCCCCTGCCCAAGCTGGTGCTCAATCCCGAGGTGAAGGACCTGTTCGCCTTCCGCTTCGAGGACATCGCCCTGGAAGGCTACGATCCCCATCCCTCCATCGCCGCGCCCATCGCCGTCTGACCGGGAATACCGCCCATGCCCATGGACATCACCCGCACCGCGCCCTGGCAGGCCCTCCTGGCCCACCGGGAGCAGCTTCGTTCGCACCACCTGCGGGAGTTATTCGCCCGGGAACCGGCCCGCTTCGAGAAGCTTTCCTTCCGCCTCGGCGATTTTCTCGCCGATTTTTCCAAGCAGCGCATCACTCCCGAGACCCTGGGTCTGCTCACCGACCTGGCTCGGGCGGCGGATGTGGAAGGCTGGCGCGATCGCATGTTCGCCGGCGAGCGCATCAACGTCAGCGAACAGCGGGCGGTGCTGCATCCGGCCCTGCGTTTCCTCGGCACCGGCCCCTTCCCCAGCGCGGCCAAGGACGTCATGCCCGAGGTGCGGGCGGTGCGGGCCCAGATGCGGCAGTTTTCCGAGCGGGTGCGCAGCGGCCTGTGGCGTGGTTACTCCGGCGAGGCCATCCGCCATGTGGTGAACCTGGGCATCGGCGGTTCCGACCTGGGGCCCAAGATGGCGGCCCGGGCCCTGTCGGCCTACGACCATCCGGCCCTGCACGTGCATTTCGTCTCCAACCTGGACGGGGCCCAACTGGCGCCCCTGCTGGAGACCCTGGACCCCCGCACCACCCTTTTCATCGTCGCCAGCAAGACCTTCACCACCCAGGAAACCCTGCGCAACGCCGAGACGGCCCGGGACTGGCTGCTGGCGGCGGCCGGTCCGGAGAATGAGGCGGCGGCCCTGGCCCGGCACTTCGTGGCGGTGACGGCGGCACCGGCCGAGGCGGGTCTGTTCGGCATCGGCCACGACAACATCTTCACCATGTGGGACTGGGTCGGCGGCCGCTATTCCCTGTGGTCCGCGGTGGGCCTGGCCCTGGCCCTGGCCATCGGCATGACCCAGTTCGAGCGGCTCCTGGCCGGCGCCCAGGCCCTGGACCAGCATTTTCTCAAGGCGCCCCTGGAGCAGAACCTGCCGGTGCTGATGGGTCTGCTGGGCATCTGGAACACCAACTTCCTCGGCGCCGAAACCCTGGCCATCCTGCCCTACAACGAGTCCCTGCGCACCCTGCCCGGCTACCTGCAGCAGCTGGAGATGGAGAGCAACGGCAAGATGGTGACCCGCAGCGGCAAGCCTCTGTCCTGCCATCCCAATCCCATCGTCTGGGGCGAGATCGGCATCAACGGCCAGCATGCCTTCTTCCAGCTGCTGCACCAGGGCGGCTGGCTCATTCCCAGCGACTTCATCGTCGCCGCCACCAGCGACTATCCCCTGCCGGGCCACAACGGCCCCCTGCTGGCCAACTGCCTGGCCCAGAGCTCGGCCCTGGCCTTCGGTCGCAGCGAGCAGGAGGCCAGGGCCGAGCTGGAGCTGGAGGGCTGGGCCGAGGCGGAGATCGCTGCGGTCCTGCCCTACAAGGTGTTTGCCGGCAACCAGCCGTCCACCACCCTGATGCTACCCCGCCTGGACCCCTACCACCTGGGGCTGCTGATCGCCCTCTACGAGCACAAGGTGTTCGTCCAGGGGGTGGTGTGGGGCATCAATTCCTTCGACCAATGGGGGGTGGAGCTGGGCAAGAAGCTCGCCGGCCGCCTCCTGCCTGCCCTGGAAGGCACGCCCGACGAGGGGCTGGACGCCTCCACCCGGGGCCTCATTGCCTACTGCCGTCGCCATGGCCAACTCTGAACCGACCACTTCCTCCGAGGCTCCCCAGCTCGTCGCCCTGATTGTGGCGGTGGGGGCCAACCGGGCCATCGGCCTGGACAACCAGCTGCTTTGGCGCCTGCCGGAGGACATGGCCTATTTCAAGGCCACCACCCAGGGGCGCCCGGTGATCATGGGGCGCAAGACCTGGGAATCCCTGCCGGAGAAGTTCCGTCCCCTGCCGGGGCGGCGCAATGTGGTGGTCAGCCGCAACCGGGACTACCTGGCGCCCGGCGCCATCCTCGCCCATTCCCTGGAAGAGGCCCTGGCCGCCGCCGGCGGCGGCGAGGTCTTCGTCATGGGCGGCGCCGATCTCTACGCCCAGGCCCTGCCCCTGGCCCGGCGCCTCTATCTCACCGAGGTCCGGGATGAACCCCGGGCCGACGCCTTCTTTCCCGCCCTGGAGGCGGATGCCTGGGAGGAGCGTTCGCGCCGTCCCGGCAGCCCCCCTGCCGGCGCCCCGGCCTACGATTTCGTGGTCTGGGAACGCCGTCCCCGCTGATCCAGCCTGTACCTCAGTAGCGGCCGCCCGTCGGGGCGGTGGACGGACCGCCGTTGGCCGGCGGCTGCTGGCCGCCGGGAATGCCGCTGCCGCGCCGTTCGCCGCTGGCGGCAAAACCGCTGTCACCACTGCCTCCGGGCGGCCCGCTGCCGGGCAAGGGCGGCGGCGTGCCGTTGCGGACGGGCCGGCTGTGGCCGTCGTTGACCCGGGCGCTTTCCCCCGCGTCCAGCAGCAGGCAGCCGCCCTCGTTGCACACTTCAATCTGGCCGCTGTAGGTGGTGGCCCCCAGGCCCCCGTCCGTCGCGTATTCCAGGCCGTAGTCGGTGCCCCGGATGCCGATGGTGGCCACCGTGGTCTGCATGCGGTAATCCTCCCGCCGGGCCTTGCCGATGAGGCCGGTGATGGTGCGCAGGCCGCCCTGCAGCAGACTGAAGAAGCCCCGGGCCGGCTGGGGGGTGGTGGTCGCAAACTGGTAGTCGTCGATGCGGAACAGGCTGCCGGGATTGAGGGAGAGCTGGCTGCCATCGGAAAAGCGCAACTGCAACCGGCCGCCGGGGCCGGTGCGGATGCTGTCACCAGGCCCCACTTCGCTGCCGCGGACGAGCTGGCGCGGCGGCTGGTCCGGCAGGCTGGCCGTGGCCTCGCCGACGACAAAGGCGACCCGGGCGGCGGCTTCTGCCCCCAGCACCGCCGCCGGACTCCCCGCCAGCAGCAGGCCCAGCAGCCAGGCGGCAAACAGGTTTCTGCTCATGCTGTCTTTTCCTCATCTTCAGTTGCGGTCCCTCCTTCCACTGCGCAGGAGGCCGGGGCCAGACCGGCCCGGTGATGTTGCCAGATTCTGGCGTAGGCCTGTTCCAACTGGCGCACCCGGCGCCGGGTACCGAGGGGCCCATCCGTCGCACAGCCCCGACGGATGTCGGCGGCCAGGGCCTGCCGCCAGGCCTCGTTCCGGCCCAGGCGGATGGCGGTGGTCACATAGGCCTCGGCACTTTCCGCCGCCAGCTGGGGCAGGCCCAGGGCCCGTACCAGGCTGCCGCCCACCCGGGCCTGGAAGCCTTCCCCCTGCAGGGACAGCACGGGTGTACCCATCCCCAGGGCGTCGGCGCCGGTGCCGTGGCCGTGGTAGAGGGGCGTGTCGAGCACGGCATGGACGTGGCGGTAGCGGGCCAGATAACGGGGCCGGGTGGTGCCCGGGGAAAAGTGCAGCCGGGTCGCCCCGATGCCGGCCTCGGCGGCCCGCCGGATGAGCGCCGCGGCCACGGCCGGCGTCTCGGCATGCAGCCACAGCACGGCTTCGGGCACCGCCGCCAGGACGGCCTGCCACAGGGCCATGGCCTGGGCATCCACCTTCCAGGTCTGGTTGAAACAGGCGAATACCACCGGGGCGGCGGGAGCGCCCAGCTCGGCCGCCTCCAGCAAGGGAACGGCGGGTGCCTCGCTGTCCAGCAGGAAGAAGCTGTCCGGCAGCCGGATCAGGGCCTCGGCCCAGTGGGCCTCGCTGCCCGGCGGGCAGACGTGCCGGTCCACCAGGGCGTAGTCGGCCAGGCCCCTGCCGAGGGTGCCCGGGTAGCCCTGGTACAGCACCTTGAGCGGGCTGCCGGGGCGCCGCGCCAGGCGGGGGCGTCCGCCCCGGGTGTAGCCGGCCAGGTCCACCAGGATCTGGATGCCGTCCCGGGCCATCCGCTGCTCCAGGTCTCCGTCGCTGAGCCCATAGACTTCGGTGAAGGCATCCGCCTCCCGGCGCAATTGGCGGCGCACTTCGCTGCCGTCGTCCCGGGAGTCGGCATAGAGGGTGATGTGGCAGCGACGGCGGTCATGGTGCCGGCAGAAGGAGCGCAGGCAATGGCCCATGGCGTGGTCGCCGAAGTCCGGCGACAGGTAGGCGATGCGCAGGGGGCCGTCATGGCGGGCCCGGGGCTGGGGCAGGGCGGTGGCCGGAGGCATTGCCGCCAGCAGGGCGTCGGCCCAGCCGTCGGCCAGACGGCGCCGGACAGCCGCTGCCAGGGGGGCGGCGAAGAGGGCGAAGGCGCTGTGCCAGTCCGTCGCTGTGGGCGCCAGGGGATAGGCGGTGCTTTCCCGGGCGAAGGCTTGCCGCTGTGCCCACTCTCCCCGGCCCGCCTGCTGGCGGTGGTAACCGGTGAAACACTGCAGCGGGCTGGGCAGGGGGCCGGGGCCGAAGGCCTGGCCGGTGAGCGGGTTGGTCCAGTGGCGGCGCTCCCCGGGAGCCCGCTCCCAGGCTTCGCCCAGGGCTGTCCGGGCCGGCTCCCAGCGGGCCTGGGCGGCCAGGGCCATGCCCCACAGCAATTGCAGGCGGGCATCCGTGGCGCCGGCCAGCAGGGCCTCGGCCTCCGGGGCTCGGCCTGCTGCCAGCAGTATTTCCCCTTGCAGTTGCCGCAGGGTCCGGTGCTCATCCGTCGGCTCGGGTGTCAGGGTTCGCAGGAGCGCCAGGGCCTCTTCCGTCTGCCCCATGCGGGAGAGCAGGGTGGCGTGGCGCAGGCCGGCGGGGAAGGACAGGGCTGGCGTTGCCGCCGGAACCCGCCCATAGGCGGCGATGGCGCCGGCGTGGTCGCCGTCCATTTCCAGCAGGCGGCCCAGGTTGAGCAGGCATTCGCCGGCTGCCGGCCGGTACTCGAGGCACAGGCGCAGGACCTGGCAGGCCCGGGCATTGTTCCCCTGGAGGTGGAGGGCCGTGGCCAGGGCGTTGGCGGCGTTGATATTGGCGGGATCCAGGGCCAGGCAGTGTTCCAGCGGCGCCACGGCCAGGCGGGGCTGGCCGGCTTGAAGCTGGCACACCCCCAGCAGGAAGGCGTGTTCGGCGGCATCCCCGGGCAGGGGTGGATTGGCCTGCAGCCACTCCCGGGCCGCCTGGGGCGCCCCCTGGGCCAGCAGGTCCCGGGCGGGAGCCAGGGCGCTGTCGTTCATGGGCCGGGGCCTGACGGCGTCCGCCCGACTACTTCTTGAAGACGGCGGCGCCGCTGATCTTGCCCAGGTCCGTACCGGGCAGGTTGTCCAGGAACTGGTAGGTCAGGCCGGCGTGGGAGGCGCCGCTGCCGGCAAAGAAGCCGCTGAGCTGGCCGTTGGTGCAGGCGCCGCCACAAATGAAACCGCCGGAACTGAAAACCCCGTAGGACCAGGAGGCGGTATCGGTGATGACGTAGGTCTTGCCGCCGATGGGCACCGTCATGTTGACCCCCACCTGGTAGGTGCTGAAATTCACCGAAAGCTGGCCGGTGACGGCCTGGGTGCCGACCACGCCGGTGGTGGAGGTGGGCATGGTGAAGCCCAGCATGTTGTAGGTGCTGGTGCCGGAGGAGGAAAACACCGGATCGTTGGTGGGGGTGGGTTTGCCCACCACGTAGTGGACGTCCTTCAGGGCCTGGTCACTCGGGCCGTCGCCGGTCAGGACGCCGCTGTTCCAGCGGCCCCAGCCGATGGTGCCGTCGGTGAAATAGAAGCCATTGCCCTGGGCGCTGTAGTTGAGGACGCCGACCGCAACGGTGCTGAGACTGCCGTCGCTGCCGAAGCCCGCATTGGTGTCGCCGAAGTAGGTGATGTAGGGGTTGCCGGATTTGACGCCGGCCCAATGGAAGTTGTAGCCCTCGCCGCTGGGCAGCAGGGGGGAGTTGAGGGTGGGGGTGCCGTTGCCGGAACGCTGCTCGCCGCTGGCGAAAAACACCTGGGGCGAGACGCTGGGCGGTGCCGGCGGCAGATTGGTGCGGGCCTCGGTACGGCTGGGCTGGGAGGTGGGGGTGGTGACCAGGGCCGATTCACCGCTGGACAGCAGCAGGCAGCCGCCACCGTTGCACACCATGACCTGGCCTTCGCCGGTGGAGACGGTGATGCCGTCGCCGTAGGTGATGGAGTACTCGGTGCCCCGGATGCCGATGGTGGCCACGTTGGTGGTGACCCGGTAGTTGTCCTTGTTGGTGCGCCCGATGAGGCCGGTGATGGTGCGCATGCCGCCCTTGAGCAGGCTGAAGAAGCCCTGCTCGCTGCCGTCCGCCTGGCCGGCGTAGCGGTAGCTGTCCACCCGGAAGTCGCTCTGGGGCTGCAGGGAAACCAGGGAACCGTCGGAGAAGCGCAGTTGGGCGCGGCCATCCCGGGTGCTGACCGTTTCCCCGGGCTGGACTTCGGCGCCCTTGCTCAGGGGGCGGGTACTGCCGGCGGCGCCGAGGGCCACCACGTTGCCGACGGCGAAATCGACCCGGGCGGCGGCAGCGGCCGTGGCCAGGCCCGGGTAGGCGGCGGCCAGGGCCAGCAGCAGGGGGGAGGGGCGGGAGGTGAGGGCGATGTGCATGGCGGGACCTGCTTCAGAAATCGCGGCGGACGGTAACGGAGACCACCTGGCGGTGGTAATCGTTGAGGGTCAGGTTGGAGTCGTTGCGGGTATAGCTGAACTGGGGCGTGATGTGCCATTCCCGGCTGGGACTGAAATTGGCCCCCACGTTGATGTTGGCCTGCAGGTCCTGGCGGATGCTGAGGAAGAAGGGGTCGCTGCCGTGGTAGCGGCGCTGTTCCAGATTGGCGTTGGCAAAGCCGACCCAGCGCGGGGCCAGGTCCATCTGGCCGCCGATGCGCACGCCCACCAGGTCGTGGCCCATGAATGTGGCCAGCTCGTTCTTTTCCATCTCGGTGCCCACGTAGGCGCCGCCGTAGATGACCTGCCCCTCGCGGAAGGCGTGGGCGTAGGCGCCGCCGACGACGAAACGGTCCGTGTTGCGGATGGCCTGGCCCGGGTAGGTGAGGCTGGCGTACTGGAGGTAGAGGCTGGCCTGGTTGCGGGAGTCGTAGTTGTGCTGCCATTGGCCGGTGAAGCCCATGGCGTCCCGGTAGCGCTCGCCGTTGAGGCGGAAGGTGCTGGCCTGGAGGGCAAGGGAATACTGGTTCTTGTCCACCGCCTTGGTCAGGCCCAGATTGGCGTCCCAGCTGCCATTGTCGAAGTCGGTATCGTTGCTGTTGAGGCGCTGGGAGAAGGCGGCGCCGCCGGTGACGGCCAGGCCGGCCAGCAGGGGAGTGCGGAAATTGATGCCGCCGGCCACGTTGGTGAAGGTGTCACCGTTTTCCTTGGCGCCGCTGCCGACCGGGAACATCCAGCCGCCGAAGAAGGGAATGGCGTACTCGCCGCGGCTGGTGCCGCTGTTGACGTTGCTGTCGATGCCCAGACCCAGCTCCAGATAGCCGCGCACCTGGGTCCGGGCTTCGTCCTCCAGGCGCTCCACTGCTGCCAGGAAACGCTCGATGGTGCTGCCCACTTCGGCCGGCACGCCCATGCTGCGCACATTCTCGAACTCGCGGCGGGCATTCTTGGTCTCGCCCAGGGCCAGATAGGCCCGGGCAATCTCGGCCCGGGCCCGGGCGTTGTTCGGTTCCTGGGCCAGCACCCGTTCCAGGGCGAAGACCGCCCGGGTGTTCTGGCCCGCCTCCAGGGCGGCCAGCCCCAGCAGCAGGTCGTATTCGATTTCCCCGGCCCGTTCGGGCTCCAGGCTTTCCAGCAGGACATAGGCTTCGCTGCCCTTGCCGCTTTCCAGCAGGCGTCCGGCCTGGCCCAGGGTGGCATCGGCCCCCCAGGCGGCGCCGCAGCCCAGCAATGACAGGACGGCGCAGACATTCAATACGGATTTTTTGACTTTCACCCCAGACCCCAATTCAACAATTTCTTATCGCGGCTAATGTGGCAAAGCAGCATGGCAATGTCAATGCAGTTATTCCCATTTTTCATGGGCTTGGCGCGATATTTGCGAAAATTCTGGCGAAAAAAAACGGCGGGAAATCCCGCCGCTTTCTGTGCCGCACCGCGGGTCAGCGTACGCAGTCCACGTAGTAGCCCACCTTGCCGTCCCGCTCTTCCTTGACCAGACCGTGGATGTCGGTCTCGAAGCCGGGGAATTTCTCGTTGAAATCCCGGGCGAACTGCAGGTACTGCATGATGGTCCGGTTGAAGCGCTCGCCCGGGATGAGCAGGGGAATGCCCGGGGGGTAGGGGGTGAGCAGCACCGAGGTGACCCGGCCTTCCAGCTCGTCGATGGGCACCCGGTCGATTTCCCGGTGGGCCATCTTGGCGAAGGCGTCGGCAGGCTTCATGGCCGGCACCATGTCGGAGAGGTACATCTCGGTGGTCAGGCGGGCCACGTCGTTGGAGCGGTAGACGGCGTGGATTTCCCGGCACAGGTCGCGCAGGCCGACCCGCTCGTAGCGCGGGTGCTTGGCGACGAAGGCGGGCAGCACCTTCCACAGGGGCTGGTTCTTGTCGTAGTCGTCCTTGAACTGCTGCAGTTCGGTCACCATGCTGTTCCAGCGGCCCTTGGTGATGCCGATGGTGAACATGATGAAGAAGGAGTAGAGGCCGCACTTCTCCACGATCACGCCGTGTTCGGCCAGGTACTTGGTGACGATGGCGGCGGGAATGCCCCGCTCGGCGAACTCGCCGTCCACGTCCAGGCCCGGGGTGATGATGGTGGCCTTGATCGGGTCCAGCATGTTGAAGCCGTCGGCCAGGTTGCCGAAGCCGTGCCAGCGGTCGCCGGGCTTGAGCATCCAGGCGTCCCGCTCCTCGATGCCTTCCTCGGAGAGGTCGTCCGGGCCCCATACCTTGAACCACCAGCCGGAGCCCCACTCCTCGTCCACCTTGCGCATGGCGCGGCGGAAGTCCAGGGCCTCGGCGATGGATTCCTCCACCAGGGCGGTGCCGCCCGGCTCTTCCATCATGGCCGCGGCCACGTCGCAGGAGGCGATGATGGCGTACTGGGGGCTGGTGGAGGTGTGCATGAGGTAGGCCTCGTTGAACACGTCCCGGTCCAGGTGGCTGTTCTCCGCGTCCTGCACCAGGATCTGGGAGGCCTGGGAAAGGCCGGCCAGGAGCTTGTGGGTGGACTGGGTGGAGAAGACCATGGACTCCTTGCAGCGGGGCCGGTCGGCGCCGATGGCGTGGTAATCGCCGTAGAAGTCGTGGAAGGCGGCGTGGGGCAGCCAGGCTTCGTCGAAGTGCAGGGTATCGATCTTGCCGTCCAGCTCTTCCTTGATGGCTTCCACGTTGTAGAGGATACCGTCGTAGGTGGACTGGGTGATGGTCAGCACCCGGGGCTTGGCGTTCTTGTCCGTGGCGAAGGGGTTGGCGGCGATCTTCTTCTGGATGTTCTCCCAGGCGAACTCGCTCTTGGGGATGGGGCCGATGATGCCGAAGTTGTTGCGGGTCGGCATGAGAAAGACCGGGATGGCGCCGGTCATCATGATGGCGTGCAGGATGGACTTGTGGCAGTTGCGGTCCACCACCACGATGTCGCCGGGGGCCACGGTGGAGTGCCAGACGATCTTGTTGGAGGTGGAGGTGCCGTTGGTGACGAAGTACAGGTGGTCGCAGTTGAAAATGCGTGCCGCATTGCGCTCGGAGGCCGCCACCGGGCCGGTGTGGTCCAGTAGCTGGCCCAGTTCCTCCACGGCGTTGCAGACGTCGGCGCGCAGCATGTTCTCGCCGAAGAACTGGTGGAACATCTGGCCCACCGGGCTCTTCAGGAAGGCTACGCCGCCGGAGTGGCCGGGACAGTGCCAGGAATAGGAGCCGTCCGAGGCGTAGTGGGTGAGGGCCCGGAAGAAGGGGGGCGGCAGGGATTCCAGGTAGGCCTTGGCTTCCCGCACCACGTTGCGGGCGATGAATTCCGGCGTGTCTTCATACATGTGGATGAAGCCGTGCAGTTCCCGCAGCACGTCGTTGGGGATGTGGCGGGAGGTGCGGGTCTCGCCGTGCAGGAAGATGGGAATCTCGCTGTTGCGCAGGCGGATTTCGCTGACGAAGGCGCGCAGGCCGGCAATGGCCTTGGCGGAAGCCTCGGGCGAGGAGAACTCCTCGTCGTCGATGGACAGGATGAAGGTGGAGGCCCGGCTCTGCTGCTGGGCGAAGGAGGTCAGGTCGCCGTAGCTGGTGACGCCCAGCACTTCCAGACCTTCGGCCTGGATGGCTTCCGCCAGGGCCCGGATGCCCAGGCCCGAGGCATTCTCGGAGCGGAAGTCTTCGTCGATGATGATGACCGGGAAGTGGAAGCGCATGGCTGTTCCTCAAAAGACGGCGACCCGCCGGAGCGGGTCACAGGATAAGTCGAAAATATTGCGCGAAGGCGTCAGATCTTGGGCAGGGTGACGCCCACCTGGCCCTGGTACTTGCCGCCCCGGTCCTTGTAGGAGGTCTCGCAGACCTCGTCGGACTCGAAGAAGAGCACCTGGGCGCAGCCCTCGCCGGCGTAGATCTTGGCCGGCAGGGGGGTGGTGTTGGAGAACTCCAGGGTGACGTAGCCTTCCCATTCGGGTTCGAAGGGGGTGACGTTCACGATGATGCCGCAACGGGCGTAGGTGCTCTTGCCCAGGCAGACGGTGAGCACGCTGCGGGGGATGCGGAAGTATTCGACGGTGCGGGCCAGGGCGAAGGAGTTGGGCGGGATGATGCAATAGTCCGCCTCGATCTCGACGAAGGACTGGGGATCGAACTTCTTCGGGTCCACGATGGTGGAGTTGATGTTGGTGAAGACCTTGAATTCCCGGGCGCAGCGGATGTCGTAGCCGTAGCTGGAGGTGCCGTAGGAAACGATCTTCTCCCCATTGACCTCGCGCACCAGCCCCGGCTCGAACGGTTCGATCATGCCGTGCTGCTCCGCCATGCGGCGGATCCACTTATCGGATTTGATGGCCATGCCAGCTACCCCAACACCTTGGAAAAAAGCGGATTCTACTTGGTGTTGGGGTGCACAAAAAGGGTTTTTACAGGAGGGGATGCCCGTGGTGGGCGGGGCGGGGGGCGGCGGTGCCGCTGCCGGGGGAAAAATGCAGGCAGATCAAGTGGATGGCGGGGGCTCGGGTGGCCCTTTGCCCCCGCCGGCGGCTCAGGTGTTCTGCACCACGATGTTGGGGAACTTTGCGGTCAGGTCCTTGGCCTTGTCGGCGATCTTCACCGCCACCCGGCGGGCGATGGCCCGGTAGATTTCCGCCGGGCGGGAATCGGGGGCGCCGACCACGGTGGGCTTGCCGGTGTCGGCCATTTCTCGGATGGCCAGTTCCAGGGGCAGGGCGCCGAGGAATTCGACGTCGTAGTCCTTGCACATCTGCTCGCCGCCGCCGCGGCCGAAGATGTGTTCTTCGTGGCCGCACTTGGAACAGATGTGGATGGACATGTTCTCGACGATGCCGAGGATGGGAATGCCCACCTTCTCGAACATCTTCAGGCCCTTGCGGGCGTCGATGAGGGCGATGTCCTGGGGTGTGGTGACCACCACGGCGCCGGTCACCGGCACCTTCTGGGAGAGGGTCAGCTGGGTGTCGCCGGTGCCCGGCGGCATGTCGATCACCAGGTAATCCACGTCGCGCCAGTTGGTGTCCCGCAGCAGCTGTTCCAGGGCCTGGGTGACCATGGGGCCGCGCCAGACCATGGGGGTTTCCACGTCTTCCAGGAGGAAACCGATGGACATGGCCTGGATGCCGTGGGCCTCCAGGGGCTCCAGGCTCTGGCCGTCCTTGGATTCGGGCTGTTTGCCGGCTAGGCCCAGCATCTGGGGCTGGGAGGGGCCGTAGATGTCGGCGTCCAGCAGGCCGACCGTGGCGCCTTCCTGGGCCAGGGCCAGGGCCAGGTTCACGGCGGTGGTGCTCTTGCCGACGCCGCCCTTGCCGGAGGCCACGGCGATGATGTTCTTGACGCCCGGCAACAGCTTCACGCCCCGCTGCACGGTGTGGGAGACGATTTTCACATAGACATTGGCGGAGACGTTGCCGGCGCCGGGCAGGGCCTTGATGGCGGCGATGACCCGGGCGCGGATGGCGTCGATCTGGGTCTTGGCCGGGTAGCCCAGCTCGATGTCCAGGGAGACGTCGTTGCCGTCCACCTTGATGTTGCGGGCGGCCTTGGAGGAAACGTAGTCCTTCTGGGTATTGGGGTCGATCAGGGACTGCAGGGCAGTGTGGACGTCGGCGACGCTGATGGTCATGGCAGGGAACTCCTGTGGGAAGCCTGATACTTGAGTGATTTTGTCGAGTATACCCCAAGGCAGGGGCCGGCCAAAAGCGCTCCTTGGCCGTCGGGCCGGCTTCTTTTCGTTCTTTTCCGGGGCCGGGCCGGGTCCTGGGCCCCGCGTTTGGTAAACTCCCGCCTTTGCTCCGACTTTTTCAGGCTCCCCCATGAAGCGCAAGATCCTCGTCACCTCCGCACTGCCCTACGCCAACGGCTCCATCCACCTGGGCCATCTGGTGGAGTACATCCAGACCGACATCTGGGTGCGCTTCCAGAAAATGCGGGGCCACGACTGCTGGTACGTCTGCGCCGACGACACCCACGGCACGCCCATCATGCTGCGGGCCCAAAACGAAGGCATCACCCCGGAAGCCCTGATCGAGCGGGTCTACGGCGAGCATACGCGGGACTTCGCCGGCTTCCTGGTGGGCTTCGACAATTACTATTCCACCAACACCCCGGAAACCCGCCGCTGCGCCGAAGACATCTACGGCAAGCTGCAGGCGGCCGGCCTGATCGAAGTGCGCTCCATCGAGCAGTTCTACGATCCGGTGAAGGAGATGTTCCTTCCGGACCGCTTCATCAAGGGCGAGTGCCCCAAGTGCGGGGCCAAGGACCAGTACGGCGACAACTGCGAGGTCTGCGGTGCCGCCTACACCCCCAACGACCTGAAGGACCCGTACTCCGCTGTCTCCGGCGCCAAGCCGGAAATGCGTTCGTCCGACCACTATTTCTTCAAGCTCTCCGATCCCCGCTGCCAGGACTTCCTGCGCCGCTGGACCCGGGAAGAGGGGCGCCTGCAGCCGGAAGCCGCCAACAAGATGCAGGAGTGGCTGGGGGCCGAGGGCGAGAACCGGCTGACCGACTGGGACATCTCCCGGGACGCCCCCTATTTCGGTTTCGAGATTCCCGGCGCCCCGGGCAAGTACTTCTACGTCTGGCTCGACGCCCCCATCGGCTACATGGGCTCCTTCGCCAATCTGTGCGAGAAGCAGGGCCTGGATTTTAACGAATACTGGAGCAAGGATTCGAAAGCCGAGCTGTACCACTTCATCGGCAAGGACATCCTCTATTTCCACGCCCTGTTCTGGCCCGCCGAACTGGAGCTGGCCGGCTTCCGCACCCCGACCAAGGTCTTCGCCCACGGCTTCCTCACCGTGGACGGGCAGAAGATGTCCAAGTCCCGCGGCACCTTCATCACCGCCGAGAGCTATCTCAAGCAGGGCCTCAATCCGGAATGGCTGCGCTACTACTTCGCCGCCAAGCTGACCAACACCCTGGAAGACATCGACCTGTCCCTGCCCGACTTCACCGCCCGGGTGAATTCGGACCTGGTGGGCAAGTACGTGAATATCGCCAGCCGCGCCGCCGGCTTCATCGCCAAGCGCTTCAACGGCCAGCTGGCCGTGGCCGACCAGTCCCTGCCCCCCTATGCCGCCATCCGGGAAGCCGCCCCGCGCATCGCCGAATACTACGAGAACCGGGAGTTCGGCCGCGCCCTGCGGGAAATCATGGCCCTGGCCGATGGCGTTAACCAGTACGTGGACACGGTGAAGCCCTGGGAGCTGGCCAAGCAGGAGGGCCAGGACGCGGCCCTGCACGCCGCCTGCACCAATGCGCTGAACCTGTTCCGCCTGCTCACCGTGCTCCTGAAGCCGGTGCTGCCGGTGCTGGCCGACAAGGTGGCCGCCTTCCTCAACGTCGCCCCCTTCGCCTGGGACGACGTCAATGCCGTGCTGGCCGCCGGCCATGCCATCCAGCCCTACGAGCACCTCATGACCCGCATCGACCCCAAGCTGGTGGAAGCCCTGGTGGAGGCCAACAAGGCATCCCTGGCGCCCGCCGTTACAGCTGCCCCGGCCAAGGCTGCGGAGAAGGGCGCCGAGCATTCCCAGCAGCGCCACGCCGAAAAGCAGCAGAAGGAAGCCCAGGTGGCCCAGGCCGCCGCCGAGACCGGCCCCCACATTTCCATCGACGACTTCATGAAGGTGGACCTGCGCATCGCGAAGATCGTGGACGCCAGCCATGTGGAAGGCGCCGACAAGCTGATCCGCCTGCAGCTGGATATCGGCGAGGAGAAGCCACGCCAGGTCTTCGCCGGCATCAAGTCCGCCTATGATCCGGCCGCCCTGGTGGGCCGCCTGACGGTGATGGTGGCCAATCTGGCGCCGCGCAAGATGAAGTTCGGCATGTCCGAAGGCATGGTGCTGGCGGCCTCCGATCCGGAAGGCAAGACCGGCGGCCTATACATCCTTTCCCCCGATGCCGGCGCCCAGCCCGGGATGCGGGTGAAATAACCAAGGGGTCTAAGTTTGCTAAAAATTCAGCCTGTAAGTTCTGTGTCAGGCCCAGGCCCTAGGCTGACGCCATGATCCTGCCCCAAGGTAAAAGGCGCTTTTTCCTGACCCTGCCCATCGTCGGCTTCGCCCTCCTGGACGTGGCCGGCATGGTGGCGTTCGCCGTCGGCCTGGCCTACCTGACGGGCAAGGAACCCCTGTTTTTCCGCAACTTCCCGTCCTCCATGGGCGAGGCCATCCTCAGCACCCTCGCCGGTTTGGGTCTCATGCTCTGGGCCGCCGCCCAGATCCTGCGCGAGACCCTGAAACAGGTTCCCCCACAAGACAGCACAGCACAACAATGAGCGCTTTCCGACCGAAGCTCCTGGACTGCCTGCCTGACTACGACCGGGCCCAGTTCGGGCGCGACGTGTCGGCCGGCCTCACTGTCGGCGTCCTGGCCCTGCCCCTGGCCATGGCCTTCGCCATCGCCTCCGGTGTCGATCCGGCGGCCGGTATCTGGACCGCCATCGTCGCCGGTTTCATCATCGCCGCCCTGGGCGGCTCCCGGGTGCAGATCGGCGGCCCCACCGGGGCCTTCATCGTCATCGTCTACGGCATCGTCGCCCAGTACGGCCTGGCCAACCTGCTCATCGCCACCATGCTGGCCGGGCTGATCCTCATCGGCATGGGCCTGGCCCGCCTCGGCGCCCTGATCCGCTTCATCCCGGTGACGGTGGTGATCGGCTTCACCAACGGTATCGCCGTGCTCATCTTCATCAGCCAGATCAAGGAATTCCTCGGCCTGGACATGGAGGCCCTGCCGGCCGAGTTCTTCGCCAAGATGAAAGTGCTGGCGGCCAACCTGCCCAATACCGATCTGCCCACCCTGGCCCTGGCTTCCGCCTCCCTGGTGCTGCTGGTGCTGTGGAACAAGAAGGTGGCCGGCAAGCTACCCCTGCTGGGCAAGTTGCCCGGCCCCCTGGCGGTGCTGATCGCCGGCACGGTGGCCCAGTCCCTGCTCGAATTCCCGGTGGAGACCATCGGCAGCCGCTTTGGCGGCATTCCCCAGTCCCTGCCGGCCTTCGCCTTTCCCGAGCTGACCCTGTCCACCCTGCGCAACCTCATTTCCCCGGCCATCACCATTGCCCTGCTGGGGGCCATCGAGTCCCTGCTCTCCGCCCGGGTGGCCGACAGCCAGATCGACGACCGCCACGATCCCAACCAGGAACTGCTGGCCCAGGGCGTCGCCAATGTGGTGGCCCCCCTGGTGGGCGGTTTTGCCGCCACCGGCGCCATCGCCCGCACCAGCACCAATGTGCGGGCCGGCGGCCGTACTCCGGTGGCCGGCATGGTGCACGCCCTGACCCTGCTGGCGGTGGTGCTGGTGGCGGCCCCCCTGGCCAGCGACGTGCCCCTGGCCACCCTCTCCGCCATCCTCATGGTGGTGGCCTGGAACATGGGCGAGTGGCACGAGTTCAAGGAACTGCCCCGTTACTCCATGAACTACCGGGCCATCCTCCTTTCCACCTTCTTCATCACCGTGGTCTTCGACCTGACCCTGGCGGTGGAGATCGGCATGGTGCTGGCTTCCCTCTTCTTCATCTACCGCATGTCCGAGCTGACCAAGGTGGCGCCCCTGAGCCTGCCCGACTGGGCGGCGGGCCAGCCGGTGGCGGCCTACAGCCTCTACGGCTCCCTTTTCTTCGGCGCCGTGGGCAAGCTGCAGACCCTGCTGGACCAGCATGCCCAGGGCACCCAGGTGCTGATCCTGGACCTGCACCAGGTGATCAATCTGGACACCACCGGCCTGGACACCCTGGAGGCCCTGCAGCGCATGCTGGCCAAGCGGGGCGGCTGCCTGATCCTGGCCGGGCTCAATGCCCAGCCCGGTTCCCTGGTGTCCCGCTCCGGCTTTGCCGACGACGTGGGGACGGACAACCTGGTGGCCAGCCTGGCCGAAGCCTGGCAGCGGGCTGCCATCCTGTTGCCCCGGGATGAGGCAGCAGGCTCCCCGTCCCATGCCTGAACGGGCGGTGCGGCTGCGGGTGCGCGGCCTGGTGCAGGGTGTCGGCTTCCGCTGGTCCCTCTGCCGCGAGGCCCAAGGCCTGGGGCTGAGGGGCTGGGTGCGCAACCGCAGCGACGGTTCGGTGGAGGCCCTGGCCTGGGGCGAAGCCGAGGCGGTGACCGGACTGCTGGCGTGGGCCGCCCAGGGACCGCCGGCCGCCCGGGTGAGCGGGGTGGAGATCCTGGAAGCCGCGCCGGAAGCCGATCCGACAGAAGGTTTTGAACAGCGCCCCAGCCTCTGACACAATGCCGTCATGGATAATCTCCTGCGCGGCGCCGCCCCCCTCGAACTCTATGTCTGGCTAGAGCCGGAGGAGTCCTTGCCGGGATGGGATTTCCAGAGCGGCGGCCCCCATGCCGAGCCGCGTACCGTCTTTCCCTCCGGCATCAATCCCCAGCTGGTGCACAACTACTTCGCCGAATACAACCTGGAGTTCTTCCGCCAGCGCAGTTTCGAGCGTTATCCCTCCCGTCTGCACGCCCAGTTCCTCTTTGCCACCCGCACCGACGCGGAGAACTACCGCAACAAGCATCCCGGCCGGGTCTTCGGCAAGTTGCTGACCCGGGTCACCACCCGGGGCGCCTATACCTGCTCCTACCACGACGCCAACTGGATCGATTACCTGCACCTGCCCCACAACCTGGATCTGGATACCCTGGGCGAGATTTCCCGGGCCTACTGGGCGGGCACCCTGGTGGAAGAGGCTGGACTGACCTTCATGGACCAGCCCTGGCGGGAGCCGCCGGTGATCGAGGCGGTATTCCAGGGCAGCCTGGTGCCAGAACCCCTGCCGGCCCGGGCCATCGGTCTGTTGCCGGGCTTCGAGCCTTACCTGGCGCGAAATTGACAGCGTCCTGACCCTCGGTTAGATTCGAAAAGCACTGGCACGGGCGCCAACCATGGCGTCCGGCCTGGGGCTCAGACCCCGATCCCGATTCCCCATCCCCGTCATTCAGGAGAAAAACAATGGCCGTTCTCGTCGGTAAACAAGCCCCCGATTTCAAAGCCCTGGCCGTCCTCGGCAACAACGAAATCAAGGAAGTGACCTTTTCCGAGCACATCAAGGGCAAGTACGCCGTCCTCTTTTTCTACCCCCTGGACTTCACCTTCGTCTGCCCCTCCGAACTGATCGCCTTCGACCATCGCCTGGCCGAGTTCAAGCAGCGCGGCGTCGAAGTGGTGGGCTGCTCCATCGACTCCCAGTTCACCCACCTGGCCTGGAAGAACACTCCCGTCGAGAAGGGCGGCATCGGCCAGGTCGGCTATCCCCTGGTGGCCGACATCAAGCATGAAATCTGTCAGGCCTACGACGTGGAAGCTGCGCCCGGCGTCGCTTTCCGCGGCTCCTTCCTGATCGACAAGGCCGGCGTGGTGCGCCACCAGGTGGTGAACGACCTGCCCCTGGGCCGCAATATCGACGAGATGCTGCGCATGGTGGATGCCCTGCAATTCACCGAAGAGCACGGCGAAGTCTGTCCCGCCGGCTGGAACAAGGGCAAGAAGGGCATGACCGCCAGCCCCGAGGGCGTCGCCAAGTACCTGGCCGAGAACGCCGAGGCTCTCTGAGTCCTGCGTCCGCCCTCCGGGGCGTCGCCCGGAAAGCCACCGGCAACGGTGGCTTTTTTTATGGTGCAGGGCGTGCAGATGGCCTGGCACCACTTCGGTGCGACACCGTGTCACATTCCCGCCCGGCGCCGCTGCCGCCAGAATCCCACCCCTGAAAAGCAGTCAATAACATCTCAGGGGAGCATCATGCAGTTCATGCCTAGCCGGCTCAGTCTGGCCATTTTTCTCGCATTTCCACTGGTGGCCGTCGCTGAAGACGGCACCACCCTCGACACCGTGGTCGTCACCGCCCCGCGCATGGAAGAGCCGCTCAAGGTCGTCACCGACCCCAAGGCCCCGCGCCAGCCGCTGCCGGCCCACGACGGTGCCGACTTCCTCAAGACCATCCCGGGCTTTTCCGTCATCCGCAAGGGCGGCACTGACGGCGACCCGGTGCTGCGGGGCTTTTCCGGCTCCCGCCTGGGCATCCTCCTGGACGGCCAGGAAATCTACGGCGGCTGCGGCGGCCGCATGGACCCGCCGACGGCCTATGTCTATCCCGAATCCTACGACCGCGTGACGGTGCTCAAGGGCCCCCAAAGCGTGCTCTACGGCGCCGGCCAGTCAGCCGGGGTGGTGCTGTTCGAGAAGGACATCAAGCGCTTCCGCGAGGCCGGCTGGAAGGCCAACGGCAGCCTCACCTTCGGCAGCTTCGGCCGCAACGACCAGATGGCCGACATCCGGGCCGGCAACGGCAACTTCTACGTCCAGGCCGGGGCGACCCGGGCCGATTCGGACGACTACAAGGATGGCAACGGCAACACCGTGCACTCCCGCTACACCCGCTGGAGCAACAATGCAGCCATCGGCCTGACGCCGGACGACAACACCCGCATGGAACTGTCCCTGGCCCGCAGCGACGGCGAGGCTGCCTACGCCGACCGCTCCATGGACGGCTCCAAGTTCGCCCGGGAGAACGTGGCCCTGAAGTTCGAGAAGCGCAAGCTTTCCGCCCTGGTGGACAAGGTGGAGGCTCTGGCCTACTACAACTATGTAGACCACGTGATGGACAACTACAGCCTGCGCACCAAGCCGCCGACAGCCATGTACATGGCCAGCAATCCGGACCGCAAGACCCTGGGCAGCCGTTTCTCCATCACTCTGGCACCCGGCGATAGCACCAAGGTCACCATCGGCGTGGACCAGAAGGAAGATACCCACCGCTTCCGTTCCGGCATGTCCATGATGAGCGCCGCGGCGGCTGAAACGAGCTACCAGTCCAAGGCCTGGGCCGAGGACATGATCTTCAAGCAGCATGGCCTGTTCAGCGAAGCCACCCACCTGCTGGCCGAGGATCGCCGTGTCATCGGCGGCCTGCGTGTGGACTGGCATGAGGTGCAGGACAAGCGCGCCACCAGCATCACCCGGGGTAAGACCGACAAGGAGACCCTGGGCAGCGGCTTCCTGCGTTACGAGAACGACTTTGCCAAGGGTGCCGGCACCTGGTACGCCGGTCTGGGCCATGCCGGCCGGACCGCCGATTTCTGGGAGCGGGGCAAGGGCAATCCCCTGGCGCCGGCCACCAGCGTCTTCCTCGACGTCAAGCCGGAAAAGACCACCCAGCTGGACGTGGGAGCCAACTATCGCAACGGTCCCTGGAGCGGTGCGGTCTCCGGCTTCTACAGCAAGGTGCAGGACTACCTGCTGATCCGCTGGGTCGGCACGGCGGTGACGCGCAATGTGGATGCCACCATCTACGGCGGCGAAGCCGACCTGGCCTACCAGTTCAATTCCGCCTGGAAGGGCTACGGCACCCTGGCCTACGTGCGCGGCAGCAACGACACGGACGACAAGCCCCTGGCCCAGCAGCCGCCCCTGGAGCTGCGGGTCGGCCTGTCCTATGACGACAAGACCTATTCCGTCGGTGCCCTGGCCCGGCTCGTTTCGGCCCAGGACCGCTACGACGTGGGTTCCGGCAACATCGTTTCCAACGGCAAGGACCTGGGACGCAGCGGCGGCTTCGGCGTCTTCTCCCTCAACGCCGGCTATCGTCCCAACAAGAAGGCCCTGCTCAGTGCCGGCGTGGATAACCTGTTCGACAAGGTCTATGCCGAGCATCTGTCCAAGGGCGGCTCCGACATTGCCGGCTACCTTGGTGCGTCGACGTTACGCATCAACGAGCCCGGGCGCACCTTCTGGCTGAAGGCCCAGATCGCCCTCGACTGAGTTCCTGTACCACCTCTCGAAAGTTCAGGCCCGCTCCCCAGCGGGCCTTTTTTTAGCTTGCCGGGGCGGCGAAGAGGCGGGCCAGGGTGGCCTGGTAGGCAGCCGCTTCCACCTGGCCTTCCGCCGGGGCCCAGGGGGCCAGTTCGTCACCGGTGAGGGGCAGGTAGGGGCCGGACTTGGCTTCGAGGAAGACGGTGCCCGGGCACAGGGCCAGGACGGAGTGCCAGGTGCCGTGGGGGATGTCCACGCCCAGGGTGTGGCTGCCCGGGGCCAGCACGGCGGTGCCGGTGATGTTGCCCTGCCCGTCGAAGGTCACCAGGCCCAGGCGGCCGCTGAGGACCACCATGGTTTCATCCTTGTTGGGGTCCAGGTGGCGGTGGGGCGGCACGTAGGAGCCTGGTTCCAGGGCGTTGAGCAGGCGGTGGCCCGGGTAGTCGTCCCGGGGATGGAAGTTGCGGTTCTTGCGCAGCCGGGGCGAGGCCTGGGCTTCGGCTGTCACCTCCGCCAGCAGGGCGCCGTCGATGAGGCGGATGGACATGGGCCTACTTCAGGTTGCGGGCGGAGAGCAGGACCACCTGGCCGCCAAAGAAATTGACGGTGATGCCCTGCTGTTCGCTGCCCCAGGCGCAGGAACGCACCCCCAGGGTTTCGTCGCAGTGGCTGGGCTCGCCGATGATGGCCGTCACTTCCTCGTACTTCTGGCCCATTTTCAGCTTGCCGTAGTTTTCCAGGGTGACCTTGGAACAGGCGGCCAGGGCCAGTGCCAGGGCAACGGCGAGAAGGGGTTTGCAGTTCATGGCGGGCTCCTCAGGAGTGGGGGAAGCATGGCCCGGGGGCCGGGGTTAGTTGTACTGCAGCTCGACGCCGGCGGGGCTGAGCCAGTCCTGCAGGGTTTGCAGCAGGTCGTCGTCCGGTCGCACCCGGGTGCCTTCGCCCAGGATCAGCTCGCACTGGGCTTCGCCGTTGCGGTAAGCGATGCGTACCGGGCAGCCGCCTTCCATGCGGAAGGGGGTGAGCAGTTCCTGCAGCTTGCGCGCATCGGCCTGGCCGTTCATCGACAGGCGCAACTGGCGGGCGAAGCGGGTGCGGGCTTCGGGCAGGGTGTAGAGATTCTCGGCGACGATGCGCAGGCCGTCGCGGAAGTCGTCCTTGCTCACCTTGCCTTCGATGATCAGGGGTTCGTCCACCTTCAGCTTGTTGCGGTGGGCATCGAAGACCTCGCTGTAGACCGTCACCTCCAGCGACGGGCAGGAGCCGTCGTCCAGGATGATGATGCCCATGCGACCCCGGCTGGTCATCTTCACCCGCAGGTCCATGACCACGCCGGCCAGGGTCTGGGGCTCCCGGGCCGGGGCCAGGGCGCTCAGGGGGCGGCCGGCGAAGCGCTTGGCTTCGCTGCGGATGCTGTCGAAGGGGTGGCCGGAATAGAAGAAGCCGAGGGCGGTCTTTTCTTCCAGCAGGCGCTGCTTGTCGCTCCAGGGGCGGACGCTGACGTACTGGGGCGCTTCGGCCACGGCGTCGTCGCCGCTGCCGAACATCTCGAAGAGGCCGCCCTGGTGGGCGTTGCGCTCGGCCTGGTCGGCCGCTTCCATGGCGATGCTGACGGAGGCGATGAGCTGGGCCCGGTCCCGGCTCGGGTCCAGGGTGTCGAAGGCGCCGGCGCGGATCAGGGCTTCGATGGTGCGGCGGTTCACCAGGCGTTTGTCCACCCGCAGGCAGAAGTCGAAGAGGTCCTTGAAGGGGCCGCCTTCGGCGCGGGCGGCGAGGATGCACTCCACCGCCTGCTGGCCGGTGCCCTTCACCGCCCCCAGGCCGTAGCGGATGGTCTTGCCGTCCACCGGCACGAAGCGGTAGTCGGAGTGGTTCACGTCCGGCGGCAGCACCTTGATGCCGTTTTTCACCGTGTCTTCGTAGAAGATTTTCACGGTGTCCGTGTTGTCCATGTCCGAGGACATGGTGGCCGCCATGAAGGCCGAGCAGTGGTGGGCCTTGAGCCAGGCGGTGTGGTAGGTGACCATGGCGTAGGCGGCGGTGTGGGACTTGTTGAAGCCGTACTCCGCGAACTTGGTCATGAGATCGAACAGCTGTTCGGCCAGGGCCGGGTCGTAGCCCTTCTTCTTCGCCCCTTCGGCAATGGTCTCCCGGTGCTTGGCCATTTCCTCGGCCTTTTTCTTGCCCATGGCCCGGCGCAGCATGTCGGCGCCGCCCAGGGTGTAGCCGCCGATGATCTGGGAGATCTGCATCACCTGTTCCTGGTACACGATCACCCCGTAGGTGGGGTCCAGGCAGCCCTTCAGGTCCGGGTGGAAATAGTCGATCTTCTGCTGGCCCTTTTTGCGCAGGATGAAGTCGTCCACCATGCCCGAGCCCAGGGGGCCGGGACGGTACAGGGCCAGCACGGCGATGATGTCTTCGAAGCGGTCGGGGGCCAGCTTCTTCAGCAGCTTCTTCATGCCCTCCGATTCCACCTGGAAGATCGCCGTGGTGTTGGCGTCCTTGAGAATCTGGTAGGCGGCGGGGTCGGTGAAGGGCAGGGAGAGCAGGTCCAGCTTTTCGCCGGTGAGCCGTTCCACGTACTCCACGGCCAGCTCGATAATGGTCAGGTTGCGCAGGCCGAGGAAGTCGAACTTCACCAGGCCGACCTTTTCCACGTCGTCCTTGTCGTACTGGCTGACCACCGAGTCGGAGCCGGGCTGGGCGTAGAGGGGGCAGAAGTCGGTGAGCTTGCCCGGGGCGATCAGCACGCCGCCGGCGTGCATGCCCACGTTGCGGGTCAAGTCCTCCAGCTTCATGGCCAGCTCGAACAGCTCGGCCACTTCCTCTTCCTCCTCCATCTTCTCCTTCAGCTGGGGTTCCATTTCCAGGGCCTGGGCCAGGGAGACAGGCTTGTTGGCCTCAACGGGAATGAGTTTGGAGAGGGAGTCGCAGAAGTTGTAGGGCAGGTCCAGCACCCGGCCCACGTCCCGGATCACCGCCTTGGAGGACATGGTGCCGAAGGTGGCGATCTGGGACACCGCATCGACGCCGTACTTGTGGCGCACGTACTCGATCACGCGCCAGCGGTTGTCCTGGCAGAAGTCGATGTCGAAGTCGGGCATGGAGACCCGCTCGGGGTTGAGGAAGCGCTCGAACAGCAGGGCGTACTGCAGCGGGTCCAGGTCGGTGATGCCGAGGCTGTAGGCCACCAGGGAGCCGGCGCCGGAACCCCGGCCCGGGCCCACGGGGACGCCGTTGTGCTTCCCCCAGTTGATGAAGTCGGCCACGATCAGGAAGTAGCCGGGGAAGCCCATCTGCACGATGGTCTTGGTCTCGATTTCCAGGCGCTCGTCGTACTCCGGGCGCCGCCGCTGCCGCTCCTCCGGGTCCGGGAACAGCAGTTCCAGGCGCTTCTCCAGGCCGGCCTTGGCCTCGTTGATGAGGTGCTGGTCCAGGGAGATGCCGTCGGGGGTGGGGAACTGGGGCAGGAAGTTCTTGCCCAGGGTCAGGGTCAGGTTGCAGCGCTTGGCGATTTCCAGCGTGTTTTCCAGGGCCTCGGGCAGGTCGGCGAAAAGCTCCGCCATTTCCGCCTGGGTCTTGAAATACTGCTGTTCGGTGAAGGTCTTGGGGCGGCGCCGGTCGCCCAGGACGTAGCCCTCGGCGATGCAGACCCGGGCCTCGTGGGCCTTGAAGTCGTCGGCGTCGAGGAACTGGATCGGGTGGGTGGCCACCAGGGGCAGTTCCAGGTCGGCGCCGAGGTCGGCGGTGGCCGACACCAGTTGCTCCTGCTGGGGATGGCCGGCCCGCTGCACTTCCAGGTAGAAGGCCTGGGGGAACTGGGCACTCCAGGCCCTGGCCCGGGCCGCCGCCAGGTCCCGGTTGCCGGCCAGGAGGGCGTCGCCCACGTCGCCGTCCTTGGCGCCGGAGAGGGCGATGAGGCCGTCGCAGCCCACTTCGTCGAACCAGGCCCGCTTGATCTCGGCCCGGTCCCGCCGGCCTTCGGCCAGGTAGGCCCGGGACAGCAGTTCGCACAGCTGCAGGTAGCCCCGGTGGCTGCGCACCAGCAGCAGCAGGCGGAAGGGGCGGTCGGTCTCGGTTTCGTTGGCGATCCACACGTCGGCGCCGGCGACGGGCTTGACGCCCTTGCCGCGGCAGGCGTTGTAGAACTTCACCAGGCCGAAGGCGTTGGCCAGGTCGGTGAGGGCCATGGCCGGCTGGCCGTCGGCGATGGCGCGGGCCACGGCGTCGTCGAGGCGGACGATGCCGTCGGTGATGGAGTATTCGCTGTGGAGGCGGAGATGGACGAAGCGGGGATCGGTCATCCGGGAATTTTACCCCAGCCGGGGGCCGGCTTCCCCCTTTACGCCAGACCCTCGGTCAGGGCCTGGCACAGCTCCCGGTCCTCCAGGGCCGCCAGGAACCAGGCCAGGGCACGGCCCTCGTGGGAGGGGCGCCAGGCAATGTGGAGCGGGGTGCTGCCCTTGGGTTCGGCCAGGGTCCTGGTGACCAGGCGGCCTGCCGCCACTTCCCGCGCCACCAGCCAGGGCGGCAGGTGGCCGACGCCAAGACCGGCGGCCTGGGCCGCCGCCTTGCTCTGCATGTCCGGCACCCGCAGGGCGTCCTGGCCTTCCAGCAGGCCGCTGGTGCGGGCGGCCAGTTCCCGGGAGGTGTCGGCCAGCACCACGGCCCGGTATCGGGCCAGTTCGTGGGCGGGAATGGGCTCGGGCACCGTGCTCAGGGGATGACCGGGGGCCATGGTGAATACCAGCTCCATGGTGCCCAGGGGCCGGGTGGCGATGCCGCCCCGGGCCGGCATGTCGCCGGGGGCGCCGATCACCAGGTCGGCCCGGCCCGTGGTCAGGGCGTCCCAGCAGCCCCCCAGGACTTCGTAGGAGAGGCGCAGGCGGGTGCCGTGGCCTTCGTCGTAGAAGCGCTGCAGCAGGGGATAGAGGCGCTCGCCGGGGATGACCGAGTCCACCGCGATGGACAGCTCCGTTTCCCAGCCGGTGGCCACCCGCTTCACCCGGGACTCCAGCTCCAGGGCGGCGCGCAGCAGATGGCGGCCGTCCTCCAGCAGGGTGCGGCCGGCGGCGGTGAGGATGGCGCGGCGGCCGCTCTTCTCGAACAGTTCCACCCCCAGCTCCCCCTCCAGCTTCTGCATGGCGTGGGAGAGGGCCGAGGGCACCCGGTGCAGGCGGCTGGCGGCGGCAGCGTAGGAGCCCTGGGTGTCGATGGCGTCGAGGATCTGCAGGGCGTCGAGGGAGATGCGCATAGGTGAAGGAAATTGAATGAATCGGTGAGTTCATTTCGCTGGAATCACTCTAATCCATTGCTTAGTATGGCTTCAACCCATGAATACAAATGAACGATCCATTTTGCCAAGGAGCCCGACATGATCCAGCTACGTCCGTCCGACGCCCGGGGCCAGGCCGATCACGGCTGGCTCCAGGCCAAACACAGCTTTTCCTTCGCCGACTACTACGATCCCCGGGAAATGGGCTGGGGCGCGCTGCGGGTGATCAACGAGGACCGGGTGGCGCCGGGCACCGGCTTTCCCATGCACGGCCACCGGGACATGGAAATCGTCACCTACATCCTCTCCGGTGCCCTGGAGCACAAGGACAGCCTGGGCAACGGCGGCATCATCCGCCGCGGCGAGGTGCAGCGCATGAGCGCCGGCAAAGGCGTGCTGCACAGCGAGTTCAACCCTTCCGCCGATGAGGAAACCCATCTGCTGCAGATCTGGATCGAGCCGGCCCTCAAGGGCGGCAGGGCCAGCTACGACCAGCACCGGCTGTTCACGCCGGACAACGCCAGCCAGTGGGTGCTGGTGGCTTCGCCGGACGGCCGCGACGGCAGCGCCGTGATCCAGCAGGACGCCCTGCTGCTGGCGGCCCACCTGGGGCCGGCCGAGGCGGTGCGCCACGCCCTGGCGCCAGGCCGTCTGGCCTACGTCCATGTCATCCGCGGCCAAGTCAGCCTCAACGGCGTGGCCCTGGCCGCCGGCGACGGCGCCAAGATTGCCGACGAATCCGAGCTAGCCTTCCAGGGCGGCGCCGAGCCGGGGGAGTTCCTTCTCTTCGACCTGCCGCCCGCGGCCTGAGCATTGCCTGCCGTTGGTCCTGATTTCCCATTCCCAACTTCCCAACCCCCGACAGACTGAAGGAGCGTTTCATGGCAAAGATCGCCATCGTGTATCACAGCGGCTACGGCCACACCGCCAAGCAGGCCGCCGCCGTCGCCGCCGGCGTCAATGAGGTGGCCGGCGCCAGCGCCCAGCTGGTGGCCCTGGACGACATCGCCGCCGTGCCCTGGGCCGACCTGGATGGGGCCGATGGCATCATCTTCGGCGCCCCCACCTACATGGGCGGCCCCTCCGCCAAGTTCAAGGAATTCGCCGACGCCTCCTCCAAGGCCTGGTTCACCCGAGCCTGGCAGGACAAGGTGGCCGGCGGCTTCACCAACTCCGCCTCCCTCAACGGCGACAAGCAGGGCACCCTGGGCGCCCTCGCCACCCTGGCCCTGCAGCACGGCATGATCTGGGTCAGCCTGGGGCTGCTGCCGGCCAACAGCTCCAAGGCCCAGCGCAACGACGTGAACCGCATGGGCGCTTCCTACGGTGCCATGGCCCAGTCCGACTCCGACGTCGGCCCCGACGTGGCGCCCCCTGCCGGCGACCTGGAAACGGCCCGCCTCTACGGCGCCCGGGTGGCCGCCACCACCCTGCGTTTCGTCCGCGGCAAGCAGTAAGTCGCCTCCGCTCCACTCCGGCCCCGGCTTCGCGCCGGGGTTTTTGCTATAGTGGCCGGCACAATAGAAGGAGGGGAGCCCCATGCACATGATTTCTTCCGTCGCCGACCTCTCGGTCGTGCTGGTGGAACCGTCCCACACCCAGGCCCATATCGTCGGCCAGTTCCTGCGCAACCTGGGCGTCGCCAACATGCAGATCGCCGCCAGCGGCGCCGATGCCCTGGCCCTGCTGCGCCGGTCCAAGCCTTCCGTGGTCATCAGCGCCATGTATCTGCCGGACATGACCGGCACCGAGCTGGTCTACGCCATGCGCGCCGACGATGACCTGGAAATGCTGCCCTTCGTGCTCATTTCCAGCGAAACCCGGCCCAAGGTGCTGGATCCCATCCGCCAGTCCGGCGCCTGCAGCATCCTGCCCAAGCCCTTCAGCGAAAAGCAGCTGCTCACCGCCCTGCGCGCGGTGATCGACTACCTGGAGCCGGAAGGCCAGCTGGAAGTGCCGGTGGACCTGGAAAGCCTGAAGGTGCTGATCGTGGATGACAGCCCGGTGTCCCGCAAATTCCTGCGCCACATCCTGGAGAACCTGGGCATTGAGAACTTCCTCGAAGCGAGCAATGGCAAGGAGGCGGTGTCCGTGCTCGGGGAAACCATGGTGGATCTGGTGCTGACCGACTACAACATGCCGGAAATGGACGGCAAGGCCCTGGTGGAATACATCCGCCAGCAGAGCTGGCAGGCCACCGTGCCGGTGCTGATGGTCACCAGCGAATCCAATATGAGCCGCCTGGCCGCGGTGGAGCAGGCCGGCGTTTCCGCCATCTGCGACAAGCCCTTCGACCCCAAGACCGTCAAGGGTCTGATCGAGCGGGCCATGTGGGGCTGAGCCGGGGTTCTCCGGCCTGAAGCGAAAAGGGAGCTGCGGCTCCCTTTTTTATTGCCGCTCGTTCGGCGGAGTGGCCGGCGGCGGGCGAAAAAAAAGCCCGCCGGGGTTGCCGGCGGGCACAAGCTAGGGATGAACCTGGGCTCAGTTGCTGTTCTGCTGCAGCTGCTTGATCAGTTCGTTCTGACCCTCTTCGCCGGAGCCTCCGCCTTCTCCCTCCTGCTGCTGCATCAGGGAGTTGAGGTCCATGGCTTCGGATTCCTGCTGGGTCGGGGCCCGGTGGGCCGGATCGCCGTAGCTGACCATGCCCGGGAAGATGATGATGAGGGCCACCATGATGATCTGGATGCACACGAACGGCACGGCGCCCCAGTAGATATCGGTGGTCTTGATCGAGGCCGGGGCCACGGAGCGCAGGTAGAACAGGGCGAAGCCGAAGGGCGGGTGCATGAAGGAGGTCTGCATGTTCACCCCCAGCAGCACGCCGAACCAGATCAGGTCGATGCCCAGCTTTTCCGCCACCGGTCCCAGCAGGGGCACGATGATGAAGGACAGTTCGAAGAAGTCCAGGAAGAAGGCCAGGACGAAGACCAGGATGTTCACCACGATGAGGAAGCCCAGCTGGCCGCCCGGCAGGGAGGTCAGCAGGTGCTCCACCCACAGGTCGCCGTTCACCGCCCGGAAGACCAGGCCGAACACCGTGGAACCCACCAGGATGAAGACCACGAAGGAGGACAGCTTGGCGGTGGTGTCCATGGCCTGCTTGAGCAGGGAGACGGACAGGCGCTTGCGCATCAGGGCCAGGATCAGGGCGCCGCTGGCACCCATGGCGCCGCCCTCGGTGGGGGTGGCGATGCCCAGGAAGATGGTGCCCAGCACCAGGAAGATCAGCACCAGGGGCGGCACCAGGGAGGTCAGCACCCGCATCAGCAGCTTGGCGCCGCGCAGGGAGCGGGCTTCCAGGGGCAGGGCCGGGGCGGCGTTGGGCTTGATGATGGTGAGGATGACGACGTAGCCCACATACAGGCTGGTCAGGATCAGGCCGGGGACCATGGCGCCTTCGTACATGTCGCCCACGGACTTGCCCAGCTGGTCGGCCATGATGATCAGCACCAGGGAGGGCGGAATGATCTGGGCCAGGGTGCCGGAAGCGGCGATGACGCCGGAGGCCAGGCGCTTGTCGTAGCCGTAGCGCAGCATGATGGGCAGGGAAATGAGGCCCATGGAGATCACGGATGCTGCCACCACGCCGGTGGTGGCCGCCAGCAGGGCGCCGACGAAGATCACCGCGTAGGCCAGGCCGCCGCGCATTGGGCCGAAGAGCTGGCCGATGGTGTCGAGCAGATCCTCCGCCATGCCCGAGCGCTCCAGCACCAGGCCCATGAAGGTGAAGAAGGGAATGGCCAGCAGGGTGTCGTTGGCCATGATGCCGAAGACCCGCTCCGGCAGGGCCTGGAACAGGGCCGGGTGGAGCAGGCCCAGTTCCATGCCGATGAAGCCGAAGACCATGCCGTTGGCGGCCAGGGCGAAGGCCACCGGGTAGCCGAAGAGTAGGAACAGGACGAGGGCACCGAACATTACCGGCGCCATGTTGTTGATCAGGAATTCCATGGTTACGCCTCGCCTTTCTTGGCCTTGATCGCGGCCGCCAGTTCTTCCTCGGCGGAGGGGCCTTTGTGCTTTTCAGCGGGGTTGGGGATCAGGCCGCGCAGGAAGGCGATGCGCTTGATCAGTTCGGAGAGGCCCTGCAGCACCAGCAGCAGGAAGCCGACGGGAATCATCAGACGGGCCGGCCAGCGGATCAGGCCGCCGGGGTTGGAGGACATTTCGCCGGAGTTCCAGGCGTTCATGAAAATGGGCCAGGAGAGATAGAGCACCAGCACGGTCATGGGCAGGAGGAACAGCAGGGTGCCGATGATGTCGATCCAGGCTTGGCCGCGGGGGGAAAGCTTGCCCGCCACCACGTCGATGCGCACATGCTCGTTGCGCAGCAGGGTATAGCCGGCGCTGAAGAGAAAGATCACGGCGAAGAGGTACCACTGGATTTCCAGCAGGCCGTTGTTGCTGTAGTTGATGGTGTAGCGCATCACGGCGTTACAGGCACTGATGATGGCGACTATCAGCACCAGCCAGATCACGGCTTTGCCGACGCGCTCGTTGAGGGCGTCGATCCCGCGGGAGACGCTGAGCAGAAAGGTCACGGTTGGTTCCTCCAGAGATGTCGAAAATGCCGGGCTTCTTGGGCCCATCGCTTGTATTTCGGCTTGTGGCCAGGGCAGGCGTGCAGCGCGTCTGCCCGAGTCTTGCGGGAGGTGTCCTGGCCTCGTTGGTGGCGGCCGGGCGCCCAATCCCACAAATTGCGCGGCGATTGTGGCACAGGGGCCGGGGTCGGGCCATTGGTGGAAACCCTAGCCGGCAGCGGCTTTCCGGCCGGTGACGCTGGCATTTTGACGCCCTGTTTCCCTTCTGCCGCCGGGTCTGCTAAAACCCTGGTTTTTGCCCTGTGTTGCCGGAGCCGTCGATGGTCAAAGCCCCCACCCGCATCTGCGTCATTCGCCACGGCGAGACTTTCTGGAATGCCGACCGGCGCATCCAGGGCCATCTCGACATCGGCCTCAATCCCACCGGGCTGCGCCAGGCCCGGGCCGCGGCCCGGCGCCTGGCGGCCGAGGCCGGCACGGTGACGGCGGTGTACAGCAGCGACCTGGCCCGGGCCCGGGTCACCGCTGAGGCCATTGCCGCCCATCTGGGGCGCCCGGTGTGCCTGCGGCCGGCCCTGCGGGAGCGCAGCTACGGCATTTTCGAAGGCCTCACCTACGACGAGGCGCGGCAGCAGCACCCGGGCGCCTATGCGGCCTTCGAGGCGCGCCAGCCGGAACTGCCCATTCCCCAGGGGGAAAGCCTGGAGGACTTTTCCGCCCGGGTCAGCCGCTGCCTGGAGGCCCTGGCGGCGGAACATCGGGGCGAAACGGTGGTGCTGGTGTGCCACGGCGGGGTGCTGGACGTCATCAACCGCCACGTACGCGGACGCCCCCTGGCGGCGCCCCGGGATTTCACCATCCCCAATGCCGGCATCACCTGGCTGGAACGGGACGGGGCCGGCTGGCGCATCGTCCAGTGGAGCTGCACCCGGCACCTGGAAGATGGCGCCCTGGACGAGCTGCCGGGCTGACTCTGCCGGGCGGCGCCCCAAATTGGGGCAGGGTTTTCCCCGGGAGGGGTGGCGGCGGGGGTTGGCATGATACAATTTCCGCCTTTTTCAACGGCTTGAGAGGCAGCACCGATGTTCTCCGCAAACGACACCCTGGCGAAAGTGGACCCCGAACTCTGGAAGGCGATCGAAGATGAAAATCGTCGCCAAGAAGAGCACATCGAACTGATCGCCTCCGAAAACTACGTCTCCAACGCGGTCATGGAAGCCCAGGGCTCCCAGCTGACCAACAAGTACGCCGAAGGCTACCCCGGCAAGCGCTACTACGGCGGCTGCGAATACGTGGACGTGGCCGAGCAGCTGGCCATCGAGCGCCTGAAGAAGCTGTTCGGCGCCGAAGCCGCCAACGTGCAGCCCAACTCCGGTTCCCAGGCCAACCAGGCCGTGCTGATGGCCTTCGCCAAGCCCGGCGACACCATCATGGGCATGAGCCTGGCCGAAGGCGGCCACCTCACCCACGGCATGGCCCTGAACATGTCCGGCAAGTGGTTCAACGTCGTCTCCTACGGTCTCAACGAGAAGGAAGAGATCGACTACGACAAGATGGAAGCCCTGGCCCGCGAGCACAAGCCGAAGATCATCGTCGCCGGCGCCTCCGCCTACGCCCTGCGCATCGACTTCGAGCGCTTCGCCAAGATCGCCAAGGAAGTCGGCGCCATCTTCTGGGTGGACATGGCCCACTACGCCGGCCTCATCGCCGCCGGTTACTACCCCAACCCGGTGCCCTTCGCCGACGTGGTCACCTCCACCACCCACAAGACCCTGCGCGGCCCCCGCGGCGGCGTCATCCTGATGAAGGCCGAGCACGAGAAGGCCCTCAACTCCGCCATCTTCCCCGGCCTCCAGGGCGGCCCCCTGATGCACGTCATCGCCGCCAAGGCCGTGGCCTTCAAGGAAGCCGCTTCCCCCGAGTTCAAGAAGTACCAGGAGCAGGTGATCAACAACGCCCGCGTCATGGCCAAGGTCCTGGGCGAGGAGCGCGGCCTGCGCATCGTCTCCGGCCGTACCGAGTCCCACGTCTTCCTGATCGACCTGCGCGCCAAGAAGATCACCGGCAAGGAAGCCGAAGCCGCCCTGGGCAAGGCTCACATCACCGTGAACAAGAACGGCATTCCCAACGACCCGGAAAAGCCCTTCGTTACTTCCGGCATTCGTATCGGTTCCCCGGCCATGACCAGCCGCGGCTTCACCGAGATCGAAGCCGAGCAGATCGCCCACCTGGTGGCCGACGTGCTCGACGCGCCGAACGACGAAGCCAAGCTGGCCGAAGTGCGCGCCAAGGTGGCCGCCCTCTGCGCCAAGTTCCCGGTCTACGGCAAGTAAGACGGCCAAGGCGGCGCAGCGATGAAATGCCCCTTCTGCGGAGCGATGGACACCACGGTGGTGGACACCCGCATCAACGAAGACGGCGACATCGTGCGCCGCCGCCGCCGCTGCCTCAACTGCGACAAGCGTTTTACCACCTATGAGCGGGCGGAAATCCGCCTGCCCCAGGTGGTCAAGAAAAACGGCTCCCGGGTGGACTACAACCGGGACAAGCTCTCCGCCAGCCTGTGGCTGGCCCTGCGCAAGCGGCCCGTGACCACCGAGGCGGTGGACGGCGCCATTACCCGCATCGAAGAAAAACTGCTGGCCCTGGGCGAGCGGGAAATCCCCTCCGAAAAGGTGGGTGAGATGGTGATGCGGGAACTGAAGAAGCTGGACAAGATCGCCTACGTCCGCTTTGCCTCGGTCTATCGCAACTTCGAGGACGTGGACGAGTTCTCCCACGCCGTGCGCGAAGTGACCCCGGGCAAGCCTGTGCGTCGCCCCCGCGACGAGTAATTCTCCCCTCATCTCATGCCCGCCGCCCCCGGCACCGCTGCCGACCACGCCCACATGGCCCGGGCCCTGGCCCTGGCCGAACAGGGGCTGTACTCCACCTCCCCCAATCCCCGGGTCGGCTGCGTCCTGGTCAAGGACGGCGTCGTCGTCGGCGAAGGCTGGCATGTGCGGGCCGGCGAACCCCATGCCGAAGTCCATGCCCTGCGCGCCGCCGGCGAAGCCGCCCGGGGCGCCACCGCCTACGTAACTTTGGAGCCCTGCAGCCACCACGGCCGCACCCCGCCCTGCGCCGAAGCCCTGGTGGCCGCCGGTGTCGCCCGGGTGGTGGCGGCCATGGAAGACCCCAATCCTCTGGTGGCTGGCCGCGGCCTGGCCATCCTGCGTCAGGCCGGTATCGAAGTCTGTGCCGGCGTGCTGGCCAATGAGGCCCGGGAACTCAACATCGGTTTCGTCTCCCGCATGACCAGAGGGCGCCCCTGGGTGCGCCTGAAAGCCGCATCCAGCCTGGACGGCAGGACGGCCCTGGCCAACGGCCAGAGCCAGTGGATCACCGGGGCCGAGGCGCGCCAGGACGGCCACCGCTGGCGGGCCCGGGCCTGTGCCATCCTCAGCGGCAGCGGCACCGTGCTGGCCGACGATCCCCTGCTCAATGTGCGCGGCGTCCACACGGAGCGCCAGCCCCGCCCGGTGGTGGTGGACAGCCGCCTGCAAACCCCGCCCACGGCCCGTCTGCTGGACGGCCGCCCGGTCCTCATCGCCACCGCCAACCCGGACCCGGCCAAGGCCGCGGCCCTGGCGGCCCAAGGTGCCGAAGTGCTGCTGCTGCCCGACGCCGCCGGCCGGGTGGATCTGGCCGCCCTGCTCTTGGAGCTGGGGCGGCGGGGCATCAACGAACTGCACGTGGAAGGCGGTGCCGGCCTCAACGGCGCCCTGCTGGCCGCCGGGCTGGTGGACGAACTGCTGCTCTACCTGGCGCCGACCCTGCTGGGCAACCCGGCCCTGGGCCTCTTCGGCCTGCCCGAGCTGACTTCCCTGGAACAGCAGCAACGCCTGCGGTGGCACGATCTGCGCCAGGTGGGCGGCGACCTGCGCATCCTGGCCCGCCTGGCCTGAGCCGGCGGCGGATATTCCCCAAATACAGCGTCACTGAAAGGCAATAGGGACGCCATTCGTCGCCTATGCACGGCGGAAAGTGGCGTCCCTATTGCCTTTCAGGCCTGGTGCTTTCAGCTGCCCTTCATCGGCTCCCGCATACCGGGCAGCCCGGGTCCTTCTGCAGGCGCACCGTGCGCCATTCCATGGTCAGGGCGTCGAGCAGCAGTAGCCGTCCGCCCAGGGGCTGGCCGCAGCCGGCCAGCAGCTTGAGGGCCTCGGCCGCCTGCAGGGTGCCGATGATGCCGGTGAGGGGGGCGAAAACGCCCATGGTGGCGCAGCGCACTTCCTCCACGTCCTCGCCTTCGGGAAAGAGGCAGTGGTAGCAGGGTGCCCCGGGCTGGCGCGTGTCGAAGACGCTGATCTGGCCGTCGAAGCGCACCGCGGCGCCGGAGACCAGGGGCTTGCCCAGCTTGACGCAGGCCCGGTTCACCGCGTGGCGGGTGGCGAAGTTGTCGCAGCAGTCCAGCACCACGTCGGCCTTGGCCACTTCCGCCTCCAGGTCCGCCCCTTCCAGGCGGCGGGCGATCACTTCCACCCGGGTTTCCGGATTGAGGCGCTGCAGGCTGTCCCGCCCGGATTCGGCCTTGGGCCGGCCGACGGAGGCTTCCGTGTGCAGGATCTGGCGTTGCAGGTTGGTCAGGTCCACCGTGTCGCCGTCGGCCAGGGCCAGGGTGCCGACGCCGGCAGCGGCCAGGTACAGCGCCGCCGGCGAGCCCAGGCCGCCGGCGCCGATGACCAGGGCCCGGGCGGCGAGAAAGCGTTCCTGGCCCTCGATGCCGATGGGGTCGAGGAGGATGTGGCGGCTGTAGCGGAGCAGTTGCTGGTCGTTCATGGCGAGGGGCTGGGCGGGGGCGAAAGGGCCGTCGGGGCGGTGGGGCAAAAAAAGGGGCCGCAGTGCGCGGCGAGGCAAAACAAAGGGGCCGCTGTTGCGGCCCCTGGGGCGTGGCCGGTGCGGCCTATTTGTATTCCCGCCATTCGGGCGGGGTTTCGTCGTGGTCCCCGTGGGGGTGGCGTTCCCAGGCCTGGGCGTAGGCCTTGGAGGAGGACTTGAGGGGCCGTTCGGGCGCTTCCAGATTGTGCAGCTGGGTTTCCTCGACATAGTAGATGAGGGCCCGCATCAGCTTGCTCATGAGGGTGTTGTCGAGGTGGAAGCCCTGGTCCACCAGGCCTTCTTCCAGGCCCCGGTAGGTGTAGTCGGTGAGGTCGTAGGCGACGGCCACGGCCCGCTTTTCCGTCTCGGGTACGGCGTCCAGGTTTTCCAGGCCGGTCAGCAGATCGGCGGCTTCAGGCACTTGCCCCGGGGGGAAGCGGGAAAACAGGATTTCCCGCTTCTTTTGAGTATCCAGACGGCGCGACAACTTGGCGGCGACTCGTTTCATGGCCCTCTCCCCGAGGTTCTGCTGTTAGGCTCGTTACGGCTTATTCTGCATGATCTGCAGACCCTTGAGAAGGTTGAGGGCCTGGTTCAGCTGGTAGTCGCTCTTGGAGGCGAATTCGGCCGGCGCCGGCAGTTCGGACTTCTCATCCTCTTCCTTGCCCTTGTTCTTGCCGTTGGCCTTGCCATCCTTGGATTTGGGCGCCGCGGCGGCTTCCTTTTCCTTGTCGTTGATCAGGTGGCGTTCCAGGTCGGCTTCCCGCAGGCGCTCCGGAGAGGCGCCGTTGGCGGACTCTTCCACGTTGATGTCCGGCACGATGCCCTTGGCCTGGATGGAACGGCCGTTGGGCGTGTAGTAGCGGGCGGTGGTGAGCTTGATGGCGGTGTTGCCGGGCAGGGGCAGCACGGTCTGCACCGAGCCCTTGCCGAAGGTCTGGGTGCCCAGCACCACGGCGCGCTTGTGGTCCTGCAGGGCGCCGGCGACGATTTCGGAGGCGGAGGCGGAGCCGCCGTTCACCAGCACCACCAGGGGCACCTTCTTCACTTCGGCCGGCAGGTTCTTCAGGTAGTCGTCGCGGCTGCCGCGCAGGTAGTCCTCGGCGCTGGCGAAGTACTGGTGCTTGGCGTCCGGGGTACGGCCGTCGGTGGACACCACCAGGGCCTTGGCCGGCAGGAAGGCGGCGGAGACGCCGACGGCACCGTTGAGCAGGCCGCCCGGGTCGTTGCGCAGGTCCAGCACCAGACCCTTGAGGGCGCCGTCCTTGTACAGGTCGGAGAGGTGCTTGACCAGGGAGGGGCCGGTGTTTTCCTGGAACTGGGTGACGCGCACGTAGCCGTAGCCCGGTTCCACCAGCTTGGACTTGACGCTCTGCACCTTGATCACTTCCCGGTTCAGGGTGACGACGATGGGCTTCTGCTCGCCCTTGCGCACGATGGTCAGGGTGATGGGAGTCTTGGGCTTGCCGCGCATGCGCTTGACGGCGTCGGAGAGGGTCATGCCCTTGACCGGGGTGTCGTCCAGCTTGACGATCAGGTCGCCGGCCTTGAGCCCGGCGCGGAAGGCGGGGGTGTCCTCGATGGGGGAAACCACCTTGACGAAGCCGTCTTCCATGCCGACTTCGATGCCGAGGCCGCCGAATTCGCCCTGGGTGCCGACCTGCAGTTCCTTGAAGGAATCCGCATCCAGGTAGGAGGAGTGGGGGTCCAGATTGGAGAGCATGCCGGAGATGGCATTGGTGATCAGCTTCTTGTCTTCCACCGGCTCCACATAGCCCTGCTTGATGGCGTTGAAGACTTCGGCGAAGGTGCGCAGCTCCTCGACGGGCAGCCCGGCCCGGGTTTCCTTGTCGGCGATGGCGGAAATCTGGACCGACAGCAGGATGCCGGCCACCATGCCGACCCCGATCAGTCCCACCTGTTTCAACGGCTTGCCCATCTTCACAAAAAGTCTCCTACTTCAAGCTCGCCCATTTGAGCGGGTCGAGCGGCTGGCCTTGATGGCGAAGTTCAAAGTATAAACCGGATTCCGGGTTGCCACCGCTGTTGCCGATGACGGCGACAACCTCGCCCGGCTTCACCGTTTCCCCCACGTGTTTGTAGAGGGATTCGTTGTTGCCGTAGATGGTCAGATAGCCGTCGCCGTGGTCCAGGATCAGCAGGTTGCCGAAGCCCCGCATCCAGTCGGCGAAGACCACCCGGCCGGCGGCCACGGCATGGACGTCACCCCCGGCGGTGGCCCGGATGAAGAGGCCCTTCCAGGTGCTGCCTTCCTGGCGGGCAGTGCCGAAGCGGTTGCTGACGGTGCCCCGCACCGGCAGACGCAGGGAGCCCTTGAGGCGGGCGAAGTCCCCGGAGAAGCGCGCCAGGCCTGCGTCGGGGGTCTTGTCGTTGTCGATGCCGGGTGTTTGACCGCCGCTTCCGGCGGGCCGTTCCGCCGGCGCCCGGGGCTTGGTTTCGGGCTTGGGCGGCCGGGCCTTCTGCTGGGCGATGATGCGGGAAAGGCCGTCGATGAGGCGGGTCAGGCGCTTTTCGTCCTGCTGCAGGGCGCCAATTTCCTTGCGGCGGGATTCGATCTGCTGGGAAATCTTGGCCAGGGTGGCCTGGCGCTGGTTCTTCTGGGCCAGCAGCTGCTGGTGCTGCTCCTTCTGCTTGGCTTCCACCTCGGCCAGCTCGGTTTCCCGGTTGCGGGTGTCTTCGGCCAGGGCCTTCTTCTGCTTCAGGGTGCTGCCGATCTGTTGCAGCAGGGCCGTGCGCGCCTTGGCCACGGCCGACAGGTAGTAGAGGTCCCGCGCCATCTGGTTGGGGTTGTCGCCGTTGAGCAGCAGGCGCAGGGAGTCGGAACCCTCGCCCCCTTCCATGTACTGACGGATCAGGAGCTGCTCCAGCTGGGTGCGCTGGCCCGCCAGGGTGCCTTCCAGTTCCCGGGCCTGGCTGGCCAGCTGCTGCAGGGTGTTCTGCAGGTTGCCCCGCTGGCCGGACAGCTGGCGCAGGTCCCGGGACAGGTTGGAGATGCCCTTTTCCGCATCCTTCAGCTGGTCGGCCACGTCGGCCCGGGATTCCTCGGCGGTGGCCATCTCCTTGCGCAGGCTGTCGATGCGGCCCTGCAGCTCCTTCAGGTCGGCCTTGCTGCTTTCCGCCTGATGCTCCGGATTGGCAACGGCGCCGGCCGTCACGCCGGCGGCAACCGCCGTCGCTTTGCGCGGCGTGCTGGCGGCTGTGGTCGGGGCTTTGCCCGGCACGGCCTTGGTCGCAGGCTTGGCCGTGGTTTTGGCAGGTGCCTTGGTCGGCGGTGCCGATTTTTTCAGCGGCGCCTTCTGTACCACCACCTTGGCCGGCGTTTTGCTGGAAGCGGCGGGTTTGGTCGCCGGCGTGGCGGCCAGAGAGGCGGACTGGTGCAGGGCCAGGCCCCCCAACAGGGCCAGCAGAAGGGTTCGCCCGAGGCCGCTTGGCCGTGGCGAGGTGGATGTGCTGGAATGCCGCGTGCCGCTCACCCTGGCATTACCCGCGAAAAGTGGAGAGGGGGGCAGGTCAGGGGGCGCTGCGGCGGTGCGGTCCTGTACATGGGGCTGTGGCCAGATTGGGGGTGGGGAGAGGGTTTTTTGACCGCACTACTGCAAAGACGGTTGATGTGGATTAAATCGAGCCGGCACTCGGTAGGCTAGATTAATGGATTATTTTATAATGATTTCGCCCCAGCCACGAGCCTGTCCGGAGCTTCCGCGCCCGACGCAGCCGTTCGCCAGCCCGGGTTTTACTGGAGAAGTGCCGCGGTGGAAGCTTCCTTTAACTTGATTGAAAAGCAGGAACATATCGAACTGGCCGCCCGGGCGCTGAAGGCGATCGCCCATCCCTTGCGCCTGAAGATACTCTGCGTGGTCGGCGATCAGGAAGCCTGCGTGCAGGAAATCGTCGATGCCGTCGGTACCTCCCAAAGCAATATTTCCCAGCACCTGGCCATCCTGCGGGAGAAGGGCGTGCTGCTGACGCGCAAGGATGCCAACCGGGTCTATTACCGGGTGGGCGACGCCCGTACCCTGCAACTGATCGGCATGATGCGCGAGGTCTTCTGCGGCGTGCCCCAGGGCAGCGGCCACTAGAATCACCCCTGGGGGGCGTGGTTGCGGTAATCTCCCCGAGTCGTTTTCCCCTCATCACCCCTTACGGAGTCTGGTTTGGATTTTATTAAGCAGAACGCTTTTCTGGTCGGTCTGGTCCTGGCGAGTGGCCTGGCCCTGGTGGTTTCCCTGCTGCGCGGCAATGGCGGCAAGGCCGTTTCCGCCACCGACGCCACCCTGCTGATCAACCGGGAGGATGCCCTGGTGATCGACGTGCGCGATCCGGCCGAGTTCGCCACCGGCCACCTGCCCAATGCCCGCAACACGCCCCTGAACAAGCTGGACGAACACCTGGCCTCCCTGGACCAGTACAAGGACCGGGCCATCGTGGTCTGCTGCGCTTCCGGCATCCGCTCCGCCAAGGCCTGCGAGCAGATGCGCAAGGTCGGTTTTGCCAAGGTGGTGAATCTCTCCGGCGGTGTCGGCACCTGGACCCAGGCCGGCCTGCCCCTGTCCCGCGGCAAGGCCTGAGGAGTCCGTCATGAAACGTGTGCTGATGTATTCCACCGCCGTTTGTCCCTACTGCATCCGCGCCGAGCAACTGCTCAAGAGCAAGGGCGTGGCCGAAATCGAGAAGGTCCGGGTGGACCTGGAGCCGGCCCGCCGCGAGGAAATGATGGAAAAGACCGGCGGCAAGCGTACCGTGCCCCAGATTTTCATCGGCGACACCCACGTTGGCGGCTGCGACGACCTCTATGCCCTGGACCGTGCCGGGGGGCTGGTGCCCCTGCTGGCCGACGAGTCCTGAGTCTCCCTTTCAACCGAATCACTGGAAATCCATACCATGAGCCAAGCCGAATCCCCCGTTTTCGCCATCGAAAAGCTGTACGTCAAGGATCTGTCCGTCGAAGTGCCGAATGCGCCCCAGATTTTCCTGGAGCAGACCTCCCCCCAGGTGGACATCCAGCTGCGTAGCGAAGGCTCCGGTCTGGGCGACGGCATGTTTGAAGTGGTGTTGACCGTCACCGTCACCGCCAAGCTGGAAGACGGCAAGACCGTGTTTCTGGTGGAAGCCGGCCAGGCCGGCGTGTTCCAGATCCGCAACGTGCCGGAAGAAAATCTGGAGCCCCTGCTGGCCATCGCCTGCCCCAATGTGCTCTTCCCCTATGCCCGGGAAGTGGTTTCCAGCGCCATCGCTCGCGCCGGCTTTGCCCCCGTGGTGCTGCAGCCGGTCAATTTCGAGGCCCTCTACATGGCCCGTCAGGCCGAAGCCCAGCAGGCTGGTGCCAACGAAGTTCCCATCCAGTAATTCAACCGGCAGCCGGAGGTAGGACATGTGCCAGCGCGTATCTTCTTGGATGACGGTTTTGTCGCGTGCCCTGCTTCTTTGTCTGCCGGCCCTGGCCGTCCAGGCGGCTGACTACCGTTCGGTGGAGCCGGGCGAAGGCTCGGCTGCCGCCATCCTCTACGATTCGCCCTCGAAGAAGGGGGTGCCCCAGTTCATCATCCGTCGCTATACCCCGGTGGAAGTGGTGGTCAATCTGGAAGGCTGGGCCAAGGTCCGGGATGCGGCCGGCGGGCTGGCCTGGATTGAGCGGGCGGCCCTGGCCGATCGCCGTACCTTGCAGGTGACGGCGGACCGGGCCGAGGTGCACCAGGCCGCCGATACCGCCTCGCCCCTGGCGTTCCAGGCGGAAAAGGGGGTTGCCCTCGAGCTTCTCGAAGCAGGTCCGGCGGGCTGGGCCAAAGTCCGGCATCGCGACGGCCAGACCGGCTATCTCCGGGCCAACCAGGTCTGGGGCCTTTAAGTATTGATCCATCCATGAATATTGCCGTTCTAGGTGCCGGCGCCTGGGGAACCGCGCTGGCCATCGCCTTTGCTCCGGCCCACCGGGTCCGTCTGTGGTCCTGGGAGCAGCCCCAGGCCGAGATCATGGCCCGGGAGCGGGCTAACAGCCGTTACCTGCCCGGCGCTTCGTTCCCCGAGGGGCTGGAGGTCGGCTCCGACCTGGCCTGGGCCGCCGCCGATGCGGACCTGTTGCTGGTGGCGACGCCCCTGGTCGGTCTGCGTCCCACCCTGCGCAGCCTCAAGGCTGCCGGCCTGGCCGGCACGGTACCCGTGCTGTGGGCCTGCAAGGGCCTGGAGGCTGGTTCCGCCAAGCTGCCCCACCAGGTGGTGGCGGAAGAGTTGGGCGCCGATCATCCCTGCGGCGCCCTTTCCGGCCCCAGCTTTGCCGATGAAGTGGCGCGGCAGCAGCCGACGGCCATCACCCTGGCTTCCGCCGATGGGGAACTGGCGGCCCGCCTGGCTCGGCAGCTGCATACGCAGCGCCTGCGCATCTATGCCCACGATGATGTGGTGGGGGTGGAGGTGGGTGGTGCGGTGAAGAATGTGCTGGCCATCGCCACCGGCATCGCCGACGGCCTGGACCTGGGGCTCAATGCCCGGGCGGCCCTGGTGACCCGGGGGCTGGCCGAAATTGCCCGTCTCGGCGAGGCCCTGGGCGGGCGGCGGGAAACCTTCATGGGTCTGGCGGGGATGGGGGACCTGATCCTTACCTGTACCGGCGACCTGTCCCGCAACCGCCGGGTCGGCCTGGCCCTGGGGCAGGGCAAGACCCTGGCCCAGACCCTGGTGGATCTGGGGCATGTGGCGGAGGGCGTCAGCACGGCCGCCGAGGTGGCCGGACTGGCCCGTCGCCTGGGCATCGACATGCCCATCACTGCCGCCGTGGATGCGGTGCTGCACCACGACCTGCCGGCCGCCGAGGCGGTGAGCCAGCTGCTTTCCCGGGACCCCAAGCCCGAGCAGGGCTGATTTGCCGATGACCTAACGGCCGCCGGCAAAGTCCAGCTGCCGCCAAACTTCAAAAGCCATCACGGCGGCGGCATTGGAAAGATTGAGACTACGCTGGCCCGGCAGCATCGGCAGGCGCAGTCGTTGCTCCGGGGCAAACTGGCCCAGGATTTCCTCAGGCAAACCTGCCGTTTCCCGACCAAAAACGAAGGCATCGTCTTGCCGATATCGCACCGTGTCGTAACGTTGTCCGCCGCGGGTGGATAGGGCGAAAAGACGCCGTCCCGCCATGGCTACCAGGCAGCTCTGCCAGTCTCCATGGCGTGTGACTTTGGCATATTCGTGGTAGTCCAGCCCCGCCCGCCGCAATTGTTTGTCCGAAAGATCGAATCCCAAAGGTTCGATGAGATGTAATTCACAGCCAGTATTGGCGCAAAGGCGAATAATGTTGCCGGTGTTGGGCGGGATTTCGGGCTGGTAAAGAATGATGGCGGTCACGAAGGCACAATGCGGCTTGGGTTGGTTGGTAAAAAAGCGCTATAGTTCAAAAAATTAAGCGTCAATCTTAAAGCAGATTGGAGATTTTATGGCGCGGCCGGAGAAAATCCGACTCGGTGACCTGTTGATTCAGCAAGGGCTGCTGACCGAAGCACAGCTCAAGCTGGCCTTGGAAGAGCAAAAGCTGACCGGCCGTAAGCTGGGCCGCATTTTCGTGGATGGGGGGTACGTCAGCGAGGAGCAGATTTCCCAGGCCCTGGCCCGCCAGTTGCGCATCCCATTCTTCGACCTGAAGACCTTCAACGTCAAGCCGGACCTCACCAAGCTGCTGCCCGAGGCCCAGGCTCGCCGCTTCCGCGCCATTCCCCTGGAAGACCGGGGCAGCGCCCTGCTGGTGGGTCTGGTGGATCCCACCGACCTGCTGGCCTACGACGAAATCGTCCGCCTCGTCCGGCGGGATATCGAGCTGGCGGTGGTGACCGAGAGCCAGCTGCTGGTCACCATCGACCGTCTGTACCGGCGTACCGAGGAAATCTCCGGCCTGGCCAAGGAACTGCAGGCCGAGCTGGGCGACATGCCCATCGAATTCGGCGAACTGCTGGGGCTGACCCCGGGCGCCGAAGATGCGCCGGTGGTGAAACTGCTGCAGACCGTGTTCGAGGAAGCGTTGCGCACCCGCGCGTCGGACATTCACATCGAGCCCCAGGAGGCGCGCCTGCGCATCCGCTTCCGCATCGACGGCGTGCTGCACATCCAGACCGAGGCCGATCCAAAAATCGCCACTGCCGTGGCCCTGCGCCTGAAGTTGATGTCCGGCCTGGACATCTCCGAAAAGCGCCTGCCCCAGGACGGACGCTTCAACATCAAGGTGCGCAACAATCCGGTGGACGTGCGGATTTCGACCATGCCCACCCAGTACGGCGAGTCGGTGGTGATGCGGATCCTGGCCCAGTCCAACGGTATCCTCGGCCTCGACAACATCCACATGCCGGCCCATATCCTGGACCGTCTGCGGCATGCCATCCACCGCCCCAGCGGCATCGTCCTGGTCACCGGGCCCACCGGCTCCGGCAAGACCACCACCCTGTATGCGGCCCTGTCCGAACTGAATACCACTGAAAAGAAGGTCATCACCGTGGAAGACCCGGTGGAATACCGGCTGCCGGGCATCAACCAGGTGCAGGTGCACGAAAAGATCGACCTTTCCTTTGACCGGGTGCTGCGTACGGCCTTGCGCCAGGATCCGGACATCATCCTGGTGGGCGAAATGCGCGACCAGATGACGGCCGAAATCGGCATGCGGGCCGCCATGACCGGCCACCTGGTGCTGTCCACCCTGCACACCAACGATGCCATCTCCACGCCCATCCGCCTGCTCGACATGGGGGTGCCGCGCTACATGGTGGCCCTGTCACTGCAACTGGTCCTGGCCCAGCGTCTGGTGCGCGTGATCTGTGATTCCTGTGCCGCGCCCCATGTGCCGGAGCCCCACGAGCGCGAGTGGCTGCGCTATGAGCTGGGCGAGCAGCTGGATGGTCACCACTTCAAGAAGGGTACCGGGTGCCCCCATTGCGGCGGAACCGGCTACCAGGGGCGTACCGGTGTCTGGGAAATGCTGGAAATGACCAGCGAGGTGGTGGAAGCCACCAATCAGGACGATCCTTCCATCTTCATGCAGGCAGCCCGCAAGCAGATGGGCGGCAACACCCTGCGCCGGGATGCGGTACGCCTGGCCCGTCAGGGCCGCACCACCATTGACGAGGCCATGCGCGTGGCCAGCCAGACGGAAGATTGAGCGTGGCCAATTTCAGCTATCGGGGCCGTAGCAGCGGCGGTGGCCTGGTCAATGGCTCCCTGGAGGCCATGTCTGCTTCGGCCGTGGCCGATCAACTGTTGTTGCAGGGAATTACGCCGCTGGAAATCAAGCCGGCGCCCAAGCAGGAGGACGGGGGCGGCCTCAAGTTCAACCTGACCCTGTTCGCCGAGAAAGTCCGTCACGTGGACGTGCTGCTTTTCAGCCGCCAGATCTATACCTTGCTCAAGGCCGGCGTGCCGATCATGCGCGCCTTGGCCGGCTTGCAGGAATCCAGCAGCAACGGCGCCATGAAGCGGCTGTTGCAGGAAGTGCGGGAGAGCCTGGATTCCGGCCGTGAATTGTCCGCGTCTCTGGCGCGTCACCCGACTGTTTTCCCCCCGTTCTATCTCTCCATGGTGCGGGTGGGGGAAATGACCGGTCGGCTGGAGGAGATATTCCTCCGTCTCTTCTATCACCTGGATTTCGAGCAGTTCATGCGCAACCAGGTGAAGTCGGCCCTGCGTTATCCAAGCTTTGTCGTGGCAGCCATGGCGATTGCCATCGTGGTTGTGAATATCTGGGTGATTCCTGCTTTCGCCCAGGTGTTCAAGGGCTTCAACGCAGAGTTGCCCTTCATGACCCGGTTGCTCATCAATTTCTCCGATTTCATGGTGGCCGACTGGCCCTATCTGCTGGCGGGATTGGTCGGGATCATATTCGCCTTCCGCGCCTGGGTGGCGACGCCCATGGGGCGCTACCTGTGGGACCGGACCAAGCTACGGGTTCCCATTGCCGGGAAGATCGTGGAAAAGGCCACCCTGGCGCGCTTTTCCCGCAGCTTCGCTCTGGCGGTGCGTAGTGGTGTGCCGGTGGTGCAGGCCATGAGCGTGGTGGCCCAGACGGTGGACAATGTCTTCATCGCGGACAAGATCGAGAAAATGCGCGAAGGTGTGGAGCGGGGCGAGTCCGTCCTGCGTACTGCCATCAGCGCCCGGGTATTCACCCCTATCGTGTTGCAGATGGTGGCTGTCGGCGAGGAATCCGGCGCCCTGGACGACATGATGGAAGAAGTGGCGGACATGTATCAGCGTGAGGTCGAGTACGAACTGAAAAACCTCTCCCAGCAGATCGAGCCGATTCTTATCGTGGCCCTTGGCATCTTGGTGCTGGTTCTGGCGTTGGGCATCTTCCTGCCGATCTGGGACCTGGGCAAGGTTGCCTTCAAGCGCTGATGGCGATGGACCGCCGGATCAGGGGGGCATCCCGTTTCGAGTTGTTGGTCGTTTTGGTGATTGCTTTAGTGTTGTTGGCAGGGTTGCTGCACCGGTTGAGGGAAGTGCAGATGGCGGTGGAGCGCACCGCCGTGATTTCTGTGCTGGATACAATACGGGCAGGCGTGTGGCTGGAAGCGGCCGCCCGTATCGGAACGGAAGGAGATGGTGCCCTGGCTCGTCTGGAAAGCGAGAATCCCTTTCCTGCCTTGCATGGCGCTGTTCCGGCCTATGCCGGGGTAATTGCCGGGGATTACGGAAATTTACAAATCGGAGGCTGGTATTTCGATGCGGAGCGAAAGAAAATCCTTTATCGCCCAAGGTATTCCGAGAACTTTTTCACAAACGAAATTACGTCTGAAAGCGTAGAGTTCACAATCGACGCCGTGTACCGGGAATCCCCGTCGCATGGGCGAGTATTTGAGGGCATGCGTATCACCGGCCAATGTGCGTGCGGGTGGTTGCCAAAACATTACGCGGCTTCACCCGCAGGGAGAGAGTAATGAAGTTGATCCGGGCCCAGCAGAAGGGCTTTACCCTTATCGAACTGATCGTTGTGATCATCATCCTGGGCATCCTGGCGGCTACGGCTTTGCCCCGTTTTGTCAATCTGCAGGTCCAGGCGCGCCAGGCCAAATTGCAGGGGGCGGTAGCCTCCGTGCGTGCCGCCTCCGCTCTGTTCCACGCCACTTGCCTGGCTCGTGCCGGTACCGGCGGAAGCTGTCCTGCCGATGGCACCACCGTAATCAATATTCCGATGGAAGGCGTGAATATTACCGGGGTCGCCCAGTATCCGACCGCCGATGCCAATGGTATTGTCGCCGCTGCAGGATTGTTGGCAGGGGCTGCTGCCGGCGCCGGGGTGGATTATGTGACCAGCGGTGGCGGCTCCGGTGCTGCCAACACCCTGACCATTGTGGTCCCCGGCGGCACCGGCACCAACTGCCAGTTTACCTACCAGTCTGCCCAGATGTCCGGTACCACTACGGTCATCGCGCCAGTCATCGGCACCGCAACTGCCAATTCCGAATGTCTGTGATTTTTTTCTAAAGGAGTCTTTACTGTGAAAAGCCAACAAAAAGGTTTTACCCTGATCGAACTGATCGTGGTGATCGTCATTCTGGGTATCCTGGCTGCGACTGCCCTGCCCAAGTTCATCGACCTGAGCGGTGATGCCCGTGCCGGCGTGATCCGTGGTGTGGAAGCTTCCATGCGTTCCGCCAACGTCATGATTTACGGCAAGGCTGCCGCCCGCAATGCTCTGGGTAGCAGCGGCTCCATCTCCGCCACCAATACCATTAACGTCGAGGTGGCTTACGGCTATGCCAAGGACGTCTCTAATCTGTCCAAGGTGATGGACCTGAGCCCGGCATCCGATTTTGTCATCGATACCACCAATAATGTTATTCAACACAACGGTGCTACTACTAGGACTAGCTGCCAAGTGAAATACGAAGCTGCTACCGCCACCGCTCAGCCTAAGTACACGGTAACCACTAGCGGCTGCTGATGCATGATGGAGAGGAGGGCCTGATGGTCCGCTACGGCCGGTGCCCCCTCTCTTCCTCCCGGGGCTTTACCCTGCCCGAACTCGTTGTGGTCATGATCGTGCTCGGTATCCTGGCGGCCTATGCGGCGCCCAGGTTCACCGGGCGTCATGGCTTTGAAGGGCGGGGGTTTTCTGACCAGTTGCAGGTGTTGTTGCAGGATGCCCGCCGCACCGCCGTTGCCCAGCGTCGGCAGGTGTGTGTGGTTGTGGCGGGGGCAACGGTCAGTGTTAGCAAGTCAGCCTTCTCCGGCGATGCCTGCAATACTTCCCTGGCCCATCCCAATGCCTCGGGCGATTACATTCTGGCGATTCCCGATGGTGTGGTGCTGGCGCCGATGCAATTGAATTTCGATCCTCTGGGGCGTCTGTCGCCAACAACCAGCGTGACCGTTAACGTCAGCGGGCAGGAGGGCGGTTTCACTTTGACGGTGGAAGGCGAAAGCGGCTATGTCCATCGTTGAGCTCCCGATTCCTTCTGGTTGTTCCGTGAGCCGCCGCCTGGGCGGCTTTACGCTTATTGAAACCATCGTTTTCCTGCTGGTGGTCGGCATTGGCGTGGCCGGATTGCTTTCGGCCATGAGTACAGCCATCCGTTTTAGCGCCGACCCCCTGCCACAAAAGCAGGCCCTGGCCCTGGCCGAATCCCTGATGGAAGAAATCACCTCCGCCGGATTCACCTTTTGCCAGCCTCAGGACCCAAATTTCCTTTCCGCCACCAATACTGCCCAGTGCACTGCCGCTCTGATCGAGAATGTGGGGCCGGATACCATTTCCGGAGTTACCGAAACGCGTCCGTTCGACAACGTCAATGATTATGTTGATGCCTTTGGTACGCCGAAGAACATTGCCGCAACCGATCTTTCTTCCGGTATTGCCGCACCCGCAGGCTATCAGGCCTCGGTGACCATTTCTGAACTCGGTATCGCCGGCATCTCGGCGACGGAGTCTCTGCTGGTCAATGTCACGGTGACGGGGCCCAACAACACGCGGATCAGCCTCGATGGTTTCCGTACCCGTCATGCGCCGCGGGTGTCGCCATGAGTCAGGCGCGTCATCGTCAGCGGGGCTTCACCCTGATCGAAGCCATTGTCGCCATGGTGCTGCTGGGGATTGCCGGCTCACTGGTGGGTATGTTCATCCGGGTTCCCATTGAGGGGTACTTTGACACGGAGCGCCGGGCTCGTCTGACGGATACGGCGGATACCTCCCTGCGCCGCATGGCGCGGGACTTGCGCCTGGCTCTGCCCAACAGCATCCGCATAACTGCCGTCGGCAACGTGCGTTACCTGGAGTTTCTGCAGACCCGAGTTGGTGGGCGCTACCGTACTGATCCGACGGCAGCCGGTGGTGGCAATCCGTTGGAACTTGGCATAGCGGACACCAACGGCTTCGACGTACTGGGCACTCCACCGGCCTTTCTGGCAGGGGACCATGTCGCCATTGCCAACCTGGGGACGGATTCGGGGGCGGATGCCTATACCGGCAACAATATGGTGCCCATCACGGGCATTACCCCAGCCGGCGTGGTTCAGTTTGCAGCCTTCCGTTTTCCGGTTCCTTCTCCCGGCGCCCGTTTCTTCATTGTGGACCAGCGCGTGACCTATGAATGCAATCCGGATATCGGGGTGCTGCGCCGCTATTCGGGCTACGCCCTGGTGGGGGCGGCCCAGCCCACCCCTCCCGGCGTGGCGCCGGTGCTGCTTGCTCAGCGGGTGGCTAACCGCGCCAATGCCTGCACCATGACCTACGATGCCAATGTGGCCAATACCCGCATGGGCGTCGTTTCCATGTCCCTGACGCTGGAGGAAGCCGGCGAGTCGGTGACCCTGTTGCATCAGGTGCATGTGAGCAACGTGCCATGAAGTACCTTTTACCTATTCGCCAGCGGCAACGTGGGGTGTCGATCATCGCTGCGGTGTTCCTGCTGATTCTCTTTGCCGCCCTAGCCACCTACATGCTGTGGCTGACCTCGGCCCAGAACCGGGGCAGCGCCCAGGATGTGCAAGGGGCGCGGGCATACCAGGCGGCCCGGGCCGGCGCTGAGTGGGGGCTGTTTCAGCTGTTGCGGGCTGGGCAGTGCAGTGCCGGGACCGACATTGCTTTTGCCGGGACGGAGCTTGTCGGGTTTGTGGCCAGTGTGGTCTGCGAACGTGTTGCCAGTACAGACGAAAGTGGTTCGGCTGTTAATGTCTATGAGATTACGTCCACGGCTTGCAACGTGCCTAGCTCCGGCTCTTGCGATGGAATTGAAGCAGTTGGTAATGACTACGTGGAACGGCAGGTTCGCGTGACAACCGGCTGTGCCGTAGATGGTGTGACGCCAGTGTGCCCCCCGTAGCGCAAGAATGACTAAGGTGTCGTTATGAAACAGACCGCTTTGAGTCGAACCCAGTTTCGTTTCTTGGGTCAATGGAAGCAGGCGTTTAAGTGCCTGTCGCTCGTTCTCGCCTCGTTTCTCGTTGTTGACCTCGCGTGGGCGAACCGGACTATCACGGGCGCATCGGTCAACGCGACAGCCAGTGTCACTGTTGCTTCTGGGGCCACGGTTGCTCTGACTGTGAACGTGACTACAAACTCCACTGGAAGTAGTCGCTGGCGTGGTACACGTTGGGCTATTGCGGCATCGGCGCCTGCCGCCTCCGCATATGCCTGTTATGACAATCCAAATCATAATTCTTCAGGCAGTTACAGCGAGACGTTCAATATCACTGCCCCTGCATCGCAAGGGACGTACAACGTCTATGCGATCGCCTACGACAATGATGGCTGTTCTAGCGGTGCGAGTCCAACCTATACGTTAGTTGGCGCCATTATTGTGGCTCCACGAAACTGTGTTTCAGCCAAGGCAGGGGATTGGAGTGCCGCCGCCACCTGGAATTGTGTAAGTTCGGGTGACGGCCCCCCCACCAGTATCGACAGCGCCACCATTAATAACCACGCGGTTGCCTTCAACACCAGCAGTACGGTTGCCTCCCTGACCATCAATTCCGGTTCCCTGACCCAGAAGGTGGGGACTGGGGCCTTGACGCTGACGGTGAATGGCAATATCACCAATTCCGGCTCTATCCTGGATAACGGCAACAATGGCAGTTTCGACATTACTGCCGGCGGTAGCGTTTCCAACACGGGGTCGGCCTTTACCGTAGACAATCTGACGGTGACGGGGAATGTGACCAGCAGTAGTCCGATGACTGTGCGTACTGCGCTTTCCGTCAGCGGCGACCTAAACAATAACGGCAGCGCCGGCCTGACGGCCGGCACCATGACGGTGAGTGGGACTGCCACTTCCAATGCGCCATTAACGGCTACGACTTTCAACGTCGGTGGCGACCTGACCAGTTCAAATGCGCTGACCGTCACCAATCTGATTTTCCAGAAAGCGGGTACCCAGGCCGCCACGTTCTACAACAGCCAGAATGTGGTGACCAACTTTACCGTCAATAGCGGCAGCACGGTTTCTTCATCCAACTACTCGACGTTGAACATCAAGGGGGCGCTGACCAATAACGGCAGTATCGCCCTGCCCAATACCAGCTGGATCTTCAATGGCACCTCGGCCCAGACCATTGGCGGCAGCTCGGATTCCAGCCTGGGCAACATGACCATGAACAACAGCGCCGGTGTGACCTTGAGCCGCAATGTCACGGTGCCCGGCACGTTGACCCTGACTTCGGGAAACATCACTGCCGGCAGCTATGTGCTGGCAGTTACCGGAACCTATTGCCCGGCCAGTATCAGCGGCGGCAGCGCCGCCAGCTACGTCATCGGCAATCTGCGCCTGAGCTTCCCGCCCTATAACGCCACCTGCACCTATCCCATTGGCGATACCAGCGCTTATGCCCCCATGACCATTGCCTTCCCCTGGTTTGCCGGCATCAGCGGGGGCACCCTGACCGGGAGCACGACCAAGGGGCAGCATCCCCAGATCAACACCTCCGGTATCAATCCCCTGATGGATGTGAATCGCTACTGGACTCTTGGCGTTAGCGGAGACACCCTTACCTCCCTACCCAGCGGCGGGTCCTACAATGCAACCTTCCAGTTTGTTGCTGCCGACATTCTGGGTGGGGCCCAAGTATCCACTTTCGCCGGAAGCAGGTACACCAGCGGTGCGTGGACATCTCCGGTGCTGGCCTTGAGTTCCTATACGGCGAACAGTGTCAGCCTGTCCGGTCTGAATCGCTTCGGCACTTTCGTGACCGGCCAGCCCGGCTCTCCCAATCCGGGGCAGTGTTCCGTTCCTCCGTTTGTCCCGTCCGGCGTCACCTGCTATTGCGACAGTTTCACCGGTTCCAATCTGACCTCCGGTATCTTCAATTCAAAGTGGACGGTCAGTACGCTGGGGCCGCGCAGTTATACGCCGTCATTTGTCAGTGGCCGTTTGCGCCTGACGGACAACAATACCAACGAGGCTACCTCCGCAACCCTGGGGGCCATTTTCCCGGCGGCCGGTAACTACATATCCGTGGAATTCCGGCAGTTTGCCTATAACGGTAGCGGTGCGGATGGTCTGGCCGTCACTCTGTCCGATTACAGTGTGGCGCCGAATCCGGGAGCGTTTGGTGGTTCTCTGGGGTATGCACAGAAGTCTGGGATCGTTGGCTTTGCCGGAGGTTGGATCGGCGTCGGCTTCGACGAGTTTGGCAACTACACCAATCCCACTGAGGGGCGTATCGATGGACCGGGCTACTTCAGCCAAGTGGTTGCCGTGCGCGGATCATACGCTGCGACTACGCCGGCCAATCTCTACAGCCTGGGCTACCCCTATCTGGCCCGCTCTGCAGTGCAGAGCGGAAGCAATACCATTGACAACCGCACATCCTTGGTGGCGTCCCGCGGGTACTACTATCAAGTGGTCATTGACGCCAGAAACTACACGACAGCCAACAAGACGGCCCAGATTCAGGTGAATCGGGATACCAGTTGCAGTACCGATTTTTGTCCGACCACTGGTTATGTAAATCTTCTGGCCCCCTTTGATGCCTATGCCCCAGGTTTTACCCCGACCACTGCCCAGGTCCCGGTGCCGGACAACTGGCAGATATCCTTTACCGGCTCCACCGGGTCCTCAACCAATATCCATGAAATATCCGGTCTACGGGTCTGCGCTCAAAGCATCATCCCGCCCAATGGCACTACGGCAAGCGGATTCAATGCCATCGACAGCGCCATGGCCCGAACGGACATCAATGTGCAGCAGGCCGGTGCCCACATCTACACCAAGCTTGTCGGCGTTGATTTCGCCCTGAATATTGCGGTCTTGAACAGTATGGGTACCGGTATTGAACCCAACTATGCGGCGACTTCCAATAAAGAGGTCACGGTGGAGTTGATCGATAACAGCACGACGGCCAATCAGGCTGCAACCTGTTCTGCCAAGTCCAGTTTTGCCTCGACGAAAGTGATTTTTTCTTCGACCGACAAGGGCTTCAAGTTGTCGCCGACTTTCAAGATCAATTCGGCTTACAGCAACGTCCTGGTCCGGATGAAGGACAGCACGACCACTGCCTGCTCCTCCGATACCTTTGCCATCCGCCCCCTTTCGCTGACCAACGTCACAGCCAAGGTTGGCAGCACGGATCTGGTGGCTTCGAGCAATGGGGCCGGTTCCGCCATGACCGTGAAGGCCGGCTCAGATTTTTCCCTTTCGGCGACGGCCAGTCCGAGTAGCAATTACAGCGGAACCCCCAGTATCGTTACCGCCAATGTTGTCGATGTGGCCAGTAGTGGCGCCATTTCCCCTGCACCCCTGTCGTGCGCGTTTTCAGCGGCAGACACTTCTTCGGGTACTGCCAGTGGTACCTGCCAGTATCGGGAAGTTGGCTACTTCTCCTTGCCGGTGGATGCGCTAATCGATAGTACCTTCACGGCCGTTGACCAAAACGGGCGGGATGACTGCATCGTCAATAGCACCTCCAATACGCTGAGTAACGGCAAGTACGGCTGCAACATCGGGACGCCGTCCGCCACCAGTTGGGGGCGTTTCATCCCCGATCATTTCGAGTTGTCGGCCGTTGCTCTTGATAACCGCAGCGAACTGACGACCTGCAGCAACCGGAACCTGGATGGCTTCACCTATATGGGAGAACCCATCGGGCTGAGCTTCTCCGTGACCGCCAAGGCGGCCGGAGGTACTACCACCGTTAACTACGACTTTGACCGCGGCTATTCCCACTTGACCATGGGTAATTGGCTGGCGGCAGCCGGCGCCACCCCCCTGGATAGCAACAACTTCAATCTCTGGGCCTTGGATAACCCTGCCACCGGGAGTGCCACGGTCTTTCCCGGGGGGGGCGGAACCCGCCTCGGTTTTACGCCCGGCACAGTCTCTACTGCCTGCAGCGGGTCTCCGACCAATCGGTGGTGTGCCGGGGTTGCAACGATTACCGGCAACCTCGTATTGAATCGCGCGGCAACCGCTGACGGGCCCTACGCGAGCTTCACCATTGGCGCAGTTCCCCGGGACCAGGATGGTGTTTCGCTGGCAGCGACGGCGCTGAATCTGGATGCCGACCAGTCCGGCAGCAATGAGCGGGCCAAGCTGGCGACGACGGCTGTCCGCTTCGGTTTGCTGCAGCTGACCACGGCCTATGGGTCCGAGTTGCTGCCCCTGTCTGTCGGGATGGAAGCCCGGTTCTGGAACGGCCTGGCCTTCGTGCTCAATGCCCAGGACAACTGCACCGCGATTCAGCCAGCCAACGTAGCCTCGGCCAGGGTGGCTGGTGACACCTCTGCGACCCTGGGGGCGCCAACCGTGACGCAGATTGCCTCAGGCAAGGGGCGCTTGCGCTTTGCCTCTCCCGGTTTGCGCTCCACTTTCCGTGTCTGTGTGGATTTGGGGGGCGATGCCAACTGTGCGGCAACTAGCTCTGCTGCCATGAGTTATATGACAGGGCGTTGGGATGGCAGTGCCTTGTTTGACCGGGATCCGTCAGCCAGAGCGGCGTTTGGCCTGAACCGGGGGGCCTACCTGTATTACCGGGAGAACTACTGATGTGGGTAAAAATTCATAGTAATTAGGCCCATATATTGTTATCTTTTAGTGAAATATCAAGACGTCTATGTCCATCTCCCTGTCCGCCCCCTCTATCTCTAGCGCATCCGCCAAACGGTCGGATGGTTGGCTGGCCATAAATTGCCTGAAGGATCGGGTGGATTTGGCCCATGTGCAGCAGGCTCCCGGACAGATGCCCGAGGTCGTTCTGCTCGAGTCCTACGCCACGGGAGGCGATTTGCAGGGGGCCTTGCAGCGTTTGCGCAAGGAAAAGCGCCTGCATTCCCATCGTTGCGTGGTCATGCTCAATTCCGGTGACTTCCAGGTGTTGCAGGTCGAGGCGCCCAGTGTGCCTCTCGACGAGCGGCGGCAAGCCTTGCGTTGGCAGATCAAGGACATGCTGGACTATCCCGTAGAGGCGGCAACCCTGGATGTGCTGGATGTTCCCGGTCAGCAGGGCAGTGGGCGGGCGCAACAGGTGCTGGTGGTAGTTGCGGCCAATGCTGTGCTGTCGCCGCTGGCTGCGGCAGTGGCCGGCGCCGGACTCAAACTGGAAGCCATTGATGTTCCCGATATGGGGCAGCGCAATATCGCCGCCTTGCTGGAAAAGGACAACAGGGCCGTCGCTCTCCTGACTTTCGACGATGATGGCGGCCTGCTGACGGTCAGCGCTCAGGGCGAGTTGTATGTCAGCCGCCGCATCGATGTCAGTCGCCAGGCGTTGGAAGGGGCTGCGGACGAACGTCGTGAGCAGCTATTCGACCGCATCGTGCTTGAGGTCCAGCGGACCCTGGACACGTTTGATCGCCAGTATAGTTTCGTCCCCATGGGGCAGCTTTGGTTGGCCCAGGTGCCCGGTGGTGATGGGCTGAAGGCCACCCTGGCCCCCAATGTTTATGTGCCGGTCGAAACCCTGGACTTGCAGAACGTTCTGCATTTCCCGGGTATTCCCGAGTTGCGCCATCCCGAGCGTCAGGCCCAGTGCCTGAAGTTGCTCGGTTGTGCGATGCGTTAAGGGGGTGGTGTGAGTCAGCAAATTAATTTGTTCCATCCTTCCCTGCTTCCTGAGAAAGAGTGGATTACCGGGCGCAATCTGGCCCTCGCTGTTACCGGTCTTTTGGTATTTTTCCTCGTTGCTGCCGGCGTGACCCATTACCGTCTGGCGTCTTCCACTGAACGGGCCAGGGCTGCTGAGCAATCTGTCTCCCAGTTGAAGGCAAAACTGCAGGAGGCCAGCCAGCAACTGGCGGCCGCCAAGGTCCCGGTGGACAAGGATGCCGAACTATCCCGCCTGCAGCGCGCCGTGACCGAGCGCGAACAGGTGCTGGCCTTGCTGGAGCAGGGTTCGCCCAAGGAGGGCCAGGGTTTTGCCGATTATTTCCGCGGCTTGGCCCGTCAATCCTTGCCTGGTCTGTGGCTTACCGGCTTTTCCCTGGGGGCAGGGGGTAAAGGGCTGGAAATTCGCGGGCGCATGACGGACCAGTCCCTGCTGCCCGAATACATTCGTCGCCTCAACCGGGAGCCGGTTTTTGTCGGACGGGAGTTTGCCGCTCTGGATGTCCGCCTGCCGGATGCGCCCGATGTGCCGCAGGCTGGTGCCGCCAAACCGTCCGAGCCGGCCGCAAGGCCTTCCCAGAATTACGTGAATTTTGTCTTGAAACCTTTGCGCTCTTCCTCTGCCGGGGAGCGGGACGCAACCGAGAGCAAGGGGAGTGGGCAATGAAGGGGCAGTTTTTGGCCTGGCTGGCATGGTTTGATGCTCGCAACAAGCGGGAGAGGACCATCGGAGCGGTGGCTGCTGTTGTTCTGGTGCTGTTTGTTGGCGATGCCTTGCTGCTTTCATCTCCTCTGATTCGGGTCCGGGCTCAGACTGCCCTGGCGGAGCAGCGTGAAAGCGAGGCGGCCAGCCTTTCCCTGCAGCTCAAGGATGTGCAGTCGGAACTGGCGAACAGTGCGGCGAATCGCGCCCAGGTTCTGCAGACCCTGAAGAGCCGGGTTACCAACCTGGATGGACAACTGAAATCGTTTGATGGCACCCTCGTTTCCCCCCAGGCTGCTCCGGCCCTGCTGGAACGCCTGATGGGGCGTCGCAAGAGCCTGCAGATGCTGGGTCTGCGTACCGTGGCGCCGGTGCCGGCCATCGATGGTCCGAGTGCTGCCAGCACTCCCGAGTTGAATCTTTACCGCCACGGTATCGAGATACGCCTGGCCGGCAGCTATGGCGACCTCCTTGGCTATTTGGCCGATCTGGAGTCGGCACCGGAGCGGCTGCTATGGGAGGGGGCGGAACTGAAGGTTGATGTGTATCCCCGTTCCATTCTGACCCTGCGGGTCTATACCCTCAGCCTGGATAAGGCGTGGTTGGTCCTATGACACGAATCAAATGCCTGGTGTTTTGGGGTGGCTGTTTGGCGATGATGCCTGCCATCGCTGACGATAGTGCTCTGCCTGATCCTACCCGGCCACCGGAGGCCTGGGTTCATGTCTCTCCGGAAGGCGGTGCGGCGGTGTCCGGCCCCGTCCTGCAGTCAGTCGTGCTGCGCCGGCAGGGAACTCCGGTGGCAGTCATCAGCGGTGTGATGGTCCCCCTGGGCGGCAAAGTGGGCGATAGCATTCTGGTCAAGATAAAAGAAAATGAAGTGGTCCTGAAAGGGCCTTTGGGGAGCGAGGTTTTACGCATGACTCCCGATGTGAACAAGAAGACGGTAGTTGAAGTTCCCAAGCCCGTCGGGCGCAGGAACCAAAGGGGTAATTTATGAAGCGAGCCTTGATCGGCATTCTGGCCTCCCTGTTTCTCGGCGGTTGCGTTACCTCGGGAGGGAAACCGGGTGCCACGTATGAGCGTATCCAGAGCGAGATGAAAGGTGCGGTGGATGCCAATCGCTCCGCCAGTGCCGATGCTGTGAATCAGGCATTGCTGCCGCCGCTGCAACTGGATGTGCCCAAGGCGCCGCCGGCTGAGCCTCGCTTTGACCTGGCGGTGACCAATGCTCCTGCGTCCCAGGTCTTCATGGCGCTGGTTTCCGGTACCCGCTACAGCATGCTGGTGCCGCCGGAAGTGGCGGGCTCGATCACGGTCAATCTGAAAAATGTCACCCTGCGGGAGGCGCTGGAAAGCCTGCGGGACCTGTATGGTTACGACTTCCGGGTGCAGGGCAATCGCATCACCGTCATGTCCAATGCGATGCAGACCCGGGTCTTCCAGGTTAATTACCTGGCCGGCCGGCGTCAGGGTTCCAGTGATGTGCGGGTGACTTCCAGTTCCATCAGTGTGGTTTCCCCTGGTGCCAGTTCCTCTGGCAGTTCGACTTCTTCCGCCCAGGCTCAGGCTGCCACTGCCTCCGGCACCACCGGTGCTGGTGCCGGCGCAACTCGTGCTCAGGACAGTAGCCGTGTCTACACCTCGCAGGATGCTGACTTCTGGACGGAACTGAAGACGGCTCTGGGTGCCATCGTCGGGACGGAGGACGGGCGTAGCGTCATTATCAACTCCCACTCCGGCGTCATTCTGGTGCGTGCCATGCCCGGTGAGTTGCGCAATGTGGAGCAGTATCTGCGGGCCACCCAGGCCATTATCGAGCGCCAGGTCATGCTCGAGGCCAAGATCATCGATGTGGCCCTGAGCGATGCCTATCAGTCGGGCATCAACTGGGCGTCCTTCAGTGGCCACACGACCCTTGGCGTGGCTGCCAATGGCACATCCCTGTCTCCGTCAGGAGCGCTGACCTCTGACAATGCTTCCATTCGTCCGGGGACCGATGGAAGTCTGGGGTCGGTTGGTACCAACGGTTTCTTCGGCCTGGCATTCCGCACCAAGAGCTTCGCCGCGCTGCTGAATTTCCTGGAGACCCAGGGCAATACCCAGGTGCTGTCCAGCCCCCGCATTGCCACCCTGAATAACCAGAAGGCCGTGCTGAAGGTCGGTACCGACGAATACTATGTGACCAACGTCAGTTCCACCACCATTGCTTCCACCACCACCACCACCACCCCGACGGTAACGCTGCAGCCGTTCTTCTCCGGCATTGCCCTGGATGTGACGCCCCAGATCAACGAGAGTGGCCTGATCACCTTGCACATCCACCCCTCCATCAGCGTGGTGACGGAGAAGAACAAGAGTCTGAGCCTGGGTACGGATCTGGCCATGACCCTGCCCCTGGCCACCAGCCGGATCAACGAGTCCGATACCATCGTGCGGGTTCGCGACGGGGAGATCGTGGCCATCGGTGGCTTGATGACCCAGGACCAGTCCGATACCAGTAACGGTCTGCCAGGTATCCATCAGGTCCCGGTTCTCGGCAACCTGTTCGGTCAGAAATCCAAGGCCCTGAACAAGCGGGAGCTGGTGATCCTGCTCAAGCCAACGGTTATCCAGAACGAATCCGACTGGCAGTCCGATCTGCAGAACACCCAGTCCCGCATCGACGATTTCGATCCCCGGAGAACCCTGCCCCAATGACATCTGCCGGAGCCGGGGGGGCGCTGTGTATCTGAAGCATTTCGGATTGGTGGAGTATCCGTTCGGGATTACGCCCGACACCAGTTTTGTCTACGCCACCACCGGCCACCAGGAGGCCTTGAATACCCTTCTGGTGGCGCTTCGCGCGGGAGAAGGATTCGTCAAGATCACCGGGGAGGTCGGCACCGGCAAGACGCTGCTCTGCCGCCGTCTCCTGCAGAATCTGGGCGACAAGTTCGTTACCGCCTATCTGCCCAACCCCAACCTTGAGCCCCGTACCCTCTACCTGGCCCTGGCTGAGGAATTGCGGTTGAAGGTGGCGCCGGATATCGATCAGTACCACTTGCTCAAGTCCCTCAACAAGCGTTTGCTGGATATCGCCCGGGAGGGCAAGTCCACCGTGGTCTGCATCGACGAGGCCCAGGCCATGCCGCTGGAGAGTCTGGAGGCCCTGCGCCTGCTTTCCAATCTGGAAACAGAAAAACGCAAACTGCTGCAGTGGGTCATTCTGGGACAGCCGGAGCTGGACAAAAAACTGGGCATGCCGGAAATCCGGCAACTGCGACAGCGGATCGCCTTCCATTACCGCCTGCCCGGACTGGGGCGTCGCGAGGTGGCGGCCTACGTGGCCCACCGCCTGCGGGTGGCCGGTTATCGGGGCGAAGAGCTGTTTTCCTCCGGCGCCATCAAGGGGTTGCACCGCGCCAGCCGCGGTACGCCCCGCCTGATCAACATCCTGGCCCACAAGGCCCTGCTGGCCGTATTCGGCGAGGGACACTTCCAGGTAAGGGGTAAGCACATCAAGGCTGCCGCCCGGGATACGGAAGGCACCCGCTCGCTCCGTCTCTGGTGGTAGAAAGGTTGCCATGAGCCTGATCAATCAGATGCTGCAGGATCTGGACCAGCGCCAGGCAGGAGAAGTGCAGCGGGCCCTGCCCAACGAGGTACGTTCCCTTCCTCCGAGCCGTCGTTCTTCCATTCTGCCTTGGGTTATCGCCGGCGGCAGTATCGCCCTGACGACGGCAGCCATTTATTTTTACCTGCCTTTGGCAACGCAAGGTGGGGCAGCGCCTGTGGCCGTGGCCGTGGTCTCTCCCCCTGGAATTCCGACGGGTGAGCCCGCGGTTGCCCCATCCGCGGGGGGCGGCGTGCCGATAGAGGCCCCGGTACCGGCCCCAGCTGCCGCGGAGCCCATGCCCTTGCGGCTGTCGGATGTGCTTTCGATGCCCCATCCGCGGCAATCATCCGTTCCCCAGGAAAACCGGAGTGTGCCGCTGGCGAAGGAGAGCCCTGCGGTTGCACCAGTTCCTGTGGCCGTGCCACAAGCCGTCCCTGCCAAAGCTGCGAGCGGGGTTGCTGCCAGTGTTGCGAGCAAAGGTGATACGCGGGATGGACCTGTTCACATCGAAAAAACGCCCCTGCAGGCCACTCCCCAGGAGCGTGCCGAGTCCGAGTACCGGCGCGGTGCTGCCCTGCTGGCCCAGGGACAGCTCAAGTCCGGCATGGATGCACTGCGCTCCTGTCTGAAGGTCGATGGCACTCACGCAGCCGCCCGGCAGTTGCTACTCAAAGCATTGCTGGAGCAGCGTTCCTATGATGAGGCCCGGGAGTTGCTGTCCGAGGCGGTACAACTTCAGCCCGGACGCTATCAATGGGCCATGACCCTGGCGCGGCTGCAGATCGAAAAGGGGGATGCGGCAGGAGCCTGGCAGAGCCTGCAGGCCTCCATGGGGGCGGGTGCCAACAACGCCGATTACCAGGGGCTGGCCGGCAATGTCCTGCAGCGGCTGGGCAATGGCAAGGATGCCGCCGAGCACTACCGGGCGGCTTTGCGCCTCAGCCCCAATGACGGCCGCTGGTGGATCGGCCTTGGCCTAGCCCTGGAGTCCCAGGGCAACGGGGCAGAAGCGCGTACGGCCTTCCAGACGGCCCGGGCTAGCGGTTCCCTGACACCGGAGATGGCGGCGTTTGTGGAGCAGCGCCTGCGCTGAATCCGGGGGGCTGCCTGGCGGCCGCCTCGGCCTTTTCCAGGGAAGCTGCCAGCGTCCTGATTTCCGGATAGTTGTCGGCCAGCACCCGCACCTGACCCAGTGCCGCTGGCACCCGGGCGGGATAGGCGAGGATGGCCAGCTGCAGCATCTGTTGGGCCTCATCCTGGCGCCCGGCCAGGGCCAGCAGGGCCGGGTACTTGAAGACCAGTCGATCCACCGGCGAGAACAACAGGCTGTCGGCGGTGATTGCCAGTTTTTCCTCCAGATTGTCCGGGCTGATGGGGGCGGCCAGCGCGTAGTAGAGCTGGACGTAGTGGGGGAACAGGGACTCGCCGTAGAGCTTGCTCAAGCGGGTATGCACTTCCGGCCAGGAGGCCTGCTGGGTCGTGTCGATATCCCGCCAGTGCATGGTGTCCTCCAGCAGGGAATAGTCCCGATACAGGTTGCCCATGACCCAGATGCCGGCCAGCAGCAGCAGCGCCATTGCCCGGGGACCGAGCTTGCCCAGGTCTATGGAAATGGGCCTGGGGGCCAGCGCTCCCAGGAGGATGGCCATGGGGCCGAGGAAGAAGGCGTACCACAGGGGGTATTCCAGCTGGCTGTGCAGTCCGATGATGGTGATGGCGGCCAGTCCCCACCAATGCCCATGCCCCCATGCCTGCTTCCGGAATTCGCGCCACAGCGCCACGCCGACGAGCATCAGGGTCAGCAAACTGGCGATGCCGAATTCGGCCAGCAGCTGGGCGAAAAGGTTGTGTGCGTGTTCCGCCGCACCCGGCAGGCTGCCCGGTGGGACAGAGCCGGCCAGGACGAAGGTCTGCCAGGAGAAACCGCCCAGGCCGACGCCCAGCAGGGGAGCCTGGAGGAAACTGTTCCAGGCGATCTGCCACAAGGCAAAACGGGTGGAAATGCCGCCGGGGTCGCTGTACAGGCGCTCGCCGGCCGTCACCATGGCAACGTCGCTCACGTTGCCGAAGTGCTTGGCAAGCTCCACCAGCAGTGCGGCGGCGATGACCCACCCGGTACCTCTGCGAATCGAAGCAAAGTCGGACTGCCGATAGCCCATGGTAAAACTCAGGATGGCCGTGGCTGCGATGTACAGATAGACGGAGCGGGATGCCGTGAAGACGGCGCACAGGGCCAGAGGTATGGCGGCCAGCAGGAACTGCCACGGGCGCAGGCGCTGCCGGGCCTGGAGATAGATGGCGGAGAGGACACCCAGCCAAAGATAGTCGGCGAACTGGTTGCGTTGCCCCAGGTTGGCAAAGACCTGGCCATTGCGGGTGGGGAAAATGAATTCCAGGCCCAGCCAGTCGGGACGATACAACTGCAGGCCGACGATGAGGAGGCTCATCAGGCCGCCGCAGAGAAAGCCGATGGATAGCGTCTGCGCCAGGCGTTCCAGGCCAGCGTCCCTGACCAGTACCCGGCCCAGCAGCAGCATGAGGCAGGCCCAGATGAGGTAGAGGCAAAAGAGCAGTCCCTGGTGCAGGAAATGGACCTTGCCGGCAGCCAGCTGGAACAGGAACAGGGCAATGAGGGCAAAGGGAATCAGGGCGCCCAGGGGCAGGCGCAGATCCTGGCGTGCCGGCTCCCGCAGGAACAGGCTGCTGGCCAGCAGGCCCAGCAGGCCGGCCCACCACTCCGCATAAAAGGAGGGAATGGGGTTGTAGTGGTGCGGATTGAGGAAGGGCAGGCAGACCATGGCCCCGACCAGGAACAGGCTGCACTGCAGATGGCGCTGATAGGAAAAGGACATCGGGGCGGCTGCGAAAAAAGGCTAATGATGACAGGTGCGGGCAATGACGCCTACATCCACCTGCCGTGCGCCATGCAGTTTCAGGGTTCTGGCACATTCCGAGAGGGTGGCGCCGGTGGTGAGGACGTCGTCAAGCAGGAGCAGCCGTTGGCCGTCGAGGGCGCTGGTGCAATGAAAGGCGCCGCGGACGTTGGCGTGGCGCTTGTCGATGGGCAGTTCTGCCTGGGTCGTTGTCGCTCGCGTCCGTTGGCAGACCTGGGACAGGACCGGCAGGTTCAGCAGCCGGCCCAGGTGCTTGCCCAGTTCCAGACTCTGGTTGAAGCCCCGCTCGCTCATCCGCTCCCCATGCAGGGGCAGGGGCACGATGGCGTCCCACTGGTCGGCCAGGGGTGCCAGCTGTCGCGCCAGCCCTTCGGCGAAGAGGGGTGCCAGCCCCAATTGGCCCTGATATTTGAAGGCCTGGATCAGCCGGTCCACGGGATGCTCGTAACGCCATGGGGCCCAGGCGCGGTCGAAGTGGGGAGGCTGTTTCTGGCAGTGGCCACAGGTCAGACCGCCGGTGCCGGGTTCGGCGCAGCGGGGGCAGGCATTGGCGCCGAGCAGCGGCAGGTCGTCACGGCAGGCGGCGCACAGCATGCCTTCCTCACAGCGGTCGTGGCACAGCAGGCAACTGGCCGGGAGCGCTGAATTCAAAGCGAATTTCCAGGCCTGCCCGAGGACTTTGCGGCTTTGGGCTACAATTGACATTTCACCCGTGCTCCGGGATTATTCATAATTATGAGCCATACTTAATGGTATGGATGCCAGTAGGGTTTTTCGCAAAGGTTTTGCCATGAATGCAGTCGCAGCCGCCGTTTCCACCACTTCTCCCGCCGCCAATAGTGCTTCCGCCCATGCTGCCACCGACAAGCCGGTGTGGAGCCTGGAGCAGGTGCAGGCCCTGTTCGATCTGCCGTTCATGGACCTGGTCTTCCGCGCCCAGCAGGTGCACCGGGAAAACTTCGACCCCAATGCGATCCAGCGTTCCACCCTGCTCTCCGTGAAGACCGGCGGCTGTTCCGAGGACTGCGGCTACTGTTCCCAGTCCGCCCGCTACAGCACGGACGTGGAGCGGGAAGCCCTGCTGCCCCTGGATGACGTGCTCAAGGCCGCCCAGGCCGCCAAGGACCGGGGTGCATCCCGCTTCTGCATGGGCGCCGCATGGCGCGGTCCGAAGGACAAGGACCTGGACAAGGTCACCGAAATGATTTCCGCCGTCAAGGCCCTGGGTCTGCAGACCTGCGTCACCCTGGGCATGCTCAAGGACGGCCAGGCCGAAAAGCTGAAGGATGCCGGCCTCGACTACTACAACCACAACCTGGACACGGACAAGGAATTCTACGGTCAGGTGATCAAGAGCCATTGCCAGGAAGACCGTATCGACACCCTGGAGCAGGTGCGGGATGCCGGCATCAACGTCTGCTCCGGCGGCATCATCGGCATGGGCGAGACCCGCAAGAACCGGGCGGCCCTCATCGCCCAGCTGGCCAACCTGCCCAAGGCACCGGAATCCGTGCCCATCAACAACCTGGTGCCGATTCCCGGCACGCCCCTGGCCAACGTCAATCCGGTGGACGGCATCGAGTTCGTGCGCACCATCGCCGCCGCCCGCATCACCATGCCCACCTCCTATGTGCGCCTCTCCGCCGGTCGCCACGAGATGAGCGAGGAACTGCAGACCCTGTGCTTCCTGGCCGGTGCCAATTCCATCTTCTACGGCGAAGCGCTCCTGACCACCGGCAACTCCCAGGCCGACCAGGACGACGCCATGTTCGCCAAGCTCGGCCTCAAGCCCGTCTAAGCCCCATGGAACAGGCCGCGGCTCCCCTGGTGGACGACCGCCAGGTGCGGCGCGCCTTTGCGCGTGCCGCCGCCGGCTACGACGGCGCCGCCTTTGTCGCCCGGGAAGTGGGCGGCCGCATGGCCGAACGTCTCGACTACGTGCGCCTGGAACCGGCGCGCATCCTCGATCTGGGCTGCGCCACCGGCGCCGACCTGGCGCCTCTCCAGGCCCGCTATCCCCAGGCCCTTACCGTTGGTGTGGACGCCGTGCCGGCCATGCTGGACCAGGCCCGGCGCCAGCATTCGGCCAGCGGCCCGTTGCTTTCCCGGCTTCCCGCCTGGCTCGGCGGTGGCTCCCGGGGGCCGGCCCTGGCGGGCGGCGAGGCGGCCCGGCTGCCCTTTGCCGGCGGCAGTTTCTCCCTGCTCTGGTCCAACCTCATGCTGCACTGGGTGAATGACCCGGAACCGGTGCTCAAGGAATTGCATCGCACCCTGGAAGTCGGGGGGCTGCTGATGTTTTCCACCTTCGGCCCGGATACGCTGAAGGAACTGCGGGCCGCCTTCGGTGATGGCTACGCCCACACCCAGCGCTTCATCGACATGCACGACTGGGGCGATCTGCTGGTCCATTGTGGGTTTGCCGATCCGGTGATGGACATGGAAATCCTCACCCTGACCTATCCGGACTTTGACGCCCTGGCTGCCGAACTGAAGGCCGCCGGCGACACCGTCGCCATGACGGCGCGCCGCCACGGCCTGATGACGCCCCGTCTGTGGCGCCAGGCAGCCGCCGCCTTTGCCGCCAAGGCCAGGGACGGCCGGGTGCCGGTGACGCTGGAGGTGGTCTATGGCCACGCCTGGAAAACTGCGCCGAAGAAGACTGCCGACGGGCGCAGCATCGTCCGTTTCGATCGCAACCGTCCCTAGCGGTCAAGCCGTCCCCATCTTCCCGATATTGGCGGGCCCTGGGCGCACGATTGCCCAGGGCCCTTTGTTTTAGCGCTTCTTCGGAATCCCCAGGGCCGCCGCCGCGTCCCGCTTCATGAAGACGACAGGCTGCACTGCCGGCGGCGTGCTGCGGGTCGGCCAGGGGCCGTTCAGCCGGATGCGTTCCACCACGCGCCATCCCAGCAGGATGGCCAGGACCAGGGCGTAGATGATGGGGTCCAGCAGGGCCACCCGTTTCACCAGCCACAGGTAATGCACCACCCCCAGGATCGCCACCGCATAGACGGCCCGGTGCAGGCTCTGCCAGCGCTTGCCGCCGAGGCTGCGGATGGCGGCGTGGCTGGAGGTCAGGGCCAGGGGCAGCATCAGCAGGAAGGCGGTGGCGCCGACGGTGATGAAGGGGCGCTTCCAGATGTCCCGGGCGATGGCGTCCACGTCCCAGAACTGGTCCAGCCAGAGGTAGGTGAGCAGGTGCAGGCAGCCGTAGGCGAAGGCCGTCAGCCCCAGCATGCGGCGCAGGCGCAGCAGCCAGTGCCAGCCGGAGAGCTTGCGCAGGGGCGAGACGCACAGGGTGAGAAAGAGGAAGTTGAGGGTCCAGATGCCCATGCCCCGGGTCAGGGCTTCGATGGGATTGGCCCCAAGGCTGTCCGACCACAGGCCGTGGGCGTAGTACAGGGCCGGCAGCAGGGTGAGCAGGAACAGGGCGGCCTTGATGGCGGAGAGTTGGCGTGGGGTGGGCTGGAAGGTCATGGGCGGAAGATGTCAGAAGAAGCGGCGCAGGTCCATGCCGCTGTAGAGGCCGGCCACCTGGTCGGCGTAACCGTTGAAGGGAAGGGTCTTGCGCTTGATGAATTCGCCGATGCGGCGCTCCGTCGCCTGGCTCCAGCGGGGATGGTCCACCGCCGGATTGACGTTGGAGTAGAAGCCGTATTCGCTGGGGCCGGCCTTCATCCAGGTGCTGCGGGGCTGTTCGCGGACGAAGCGGATGCGCACGATGGACTTGGCGCTCTTGAAACCGTACTTCCACGGCACCACCAGACGGATCGGCGCCCCGTTCTGGGCCGGCAGCACCTCGCCATAGAGGCCGACGGCCAGCAGGGTCAGGGGGTGCTGGGCCTCGTCCAGGCGCAGTCCTTCCACATAGGGCCAGTCCAGCAACGGAGAGCGGACGCCGGGCATCTGCTGGGGGTCCGCCAGGGTGACGAATTCGACGAAGCGGGCCTGGCCGTTGGGTTCCACCTGCCGGATCAGCTCCGCCAGGGGAAAGCCGACCCAGGGAATCACCATGCTCCAGCCTTCGACACAGCGCATGCGGTAGATGCGCTCCTCCAGGGGCGCCAGCTTCAGCAGGTCGTCGATGGAAAAGGTGCGGGGGCGCTTGATTTCCCCTTCCACGGTGACGGTCCACGGCCGGGTCTTGAGGCGGCCGGGCGCGTGGCGGGCCGGGTCCTCCTTGTCCGTGCCGAACTCGTAGAAGTTGTTGTAGCCGGTGACCGACTTGAGGGGCGTCAGCTTTTCGTCGCTGCTCAAGGGGCTGGGGCGCAGGGTGCCGAGGCTGCCGGCCTGGCTGATCTGGGGCAGCCCCAGGCCGGCCAGGGCGGCGCCGGCGCCGAGGCCTTTGAGCAGGGCGCGGCGACCCCGGGTCAGGGGCTCCGGCGTAATCTCGGATGGCAGCAGGTCGGGGGGGCGGCGGATCAGCATGGGCGGCTCCGGAGGTGAGGATTGCGCAGGCTCGGGGCGGGCCGGCCTAGCGGGCTTCCAGTTGTTGATAGACCTGGGTGGCGATGGTGCCCAGGCTTGCCTTGTCCAGCGTGCCGGACAAAGCATAGCCGAAGCCACCGTCCACCCAGTAGAAAACGCTGACGTCCCCTTCCCGGCTGAAACGGAAGGAGGTGTCGCCACTGCCGCTGCCTTCGCCGCTGACATAGAGGGTCAGGCGCTGGCCGCCCCCGTCCTGGTACATGAACAGGGCCACAGGGCCCTGGCCGCCCGGCAGCAGGCGCCCGCCCACCAGTTCGAAGCCCTGGGCGCCGAGGCGGGGCGGGCGCAGGGGGGCGCCGAGCCGTTTCGACAGCCAGGCGGCCAGATGGGTTTCCTGGTCGGCGCCGACTTCCACCGGGTGGCGCACCTCCGGTGTATACACCGCGTGGGCGATGGCCGCCTGGCGGGGCAGGGCTGCAGCCAGGCTGGGCGACGGCAGGTAGGTATGGGCCTGCCAGCCGGCCAGAGCGCCCGACAGCACCAGGAGCACCGCGGCGGCACTCTGCCAGGGCCAGGTGAGGAAGCGCTGCCGGAGGAGGGGCGCCGGCCGCAGCAGTTCCTGCAGGTGCTCCGGAATGTCCTCCTCCAGCACCGGCTGGAAGAGGGACTGCAGGGCCCGGTTCTGGGCCTGATAGGCCTGTAGCCGGGCGCGGGTATCGGGATGCTGTTCCAGGTACGACTCCACCTGCGCTTGCCGCTCGGCGGGCAGGCGCCCGTCCGCCCAGGCCTGGAATTCGTCTTCGTGAATGGGGTGGGGCGTCATGGTACGACCCTCAAATGGGTGACGCCGGACTCCGGCGCCATGAGGCGGCGCAGATGCTCGCGGCCGCGAAAGAGGCGCGACATGACGGTGCCCCGGGGGATGGCCAGGGTTTGGGCTATGGCGTCGTAGCTCATGTCTTCCAGTGCCACCAGCAGGATCACCGCCCGTTGCTCCTCCGGCAGGCGGTAGAGGGCTGCCGCCAGGTCGGCCAGTTCCAGGGCGTCGCTCTGGGTGGGCCGGGTACCCGGTTCCGGGATTCGCTCGTCCAGTGGCTGGGGGGCGATGCCGGGGCGGCGCAGCTGATCCAGGCGCAGGTTGTGCATGATGGAGAACAGCCAGGGACGCAGGGGGCGGTCATCCTGCCAGCTGCGGCGCCGGCTCCAGGCCCGTTCCAGGGTGTCCTGCACCAGGTCGTCCGCCGCCGCCCGGTCGCCCACCAGGGCCCGGGCGTAGCGGCGTAGCCGGGGAATCTCGGCCAGGAGCGGCGCTTCCTCCATGGTTCAGGGCTTGGCCACGTGCCAGACGTTGTTTACGCCGTCGCCGCTGCGGTCTCCCGGCTTCTGGTCCTTGATCCAGTAGTAGAGGGGTTTGCCCCGGTAGGCCCACTGCTTCTTGCCGTCGTCCCGGGTAAGGACGCTGAAGTGGCCGTTGGCCCGGTCCATCTCGTTGGCGAACAGGGGCGGCCAGTTGCTGGCACAGGGGCCGTTGCAGACGCTCTTGCTGCCGTCCGCCGGGTCCTTGTCGAAGACGTAGAGGGTCATGCCGTTGCTGCCGGTGAGGGCGTCCTGGGCGACCATGGCTGGAGCGGGGCCGCCGCCGTAACTGGCGCAGGCGGCCAGTCCGGTGGCGAGAACGATGCCGGCGATGCAGGTGTGGATTTTCATGGTGATCTCCGTAGGGTGATGTTGCATACGGATATACGGAAATCCCCGGCCGCCAATTCCCTCCGGCGACAAATAATTTCCGTGGCTGGCGGTAGGACCGCCAGTGCCGGAAAAAATGCCGCGGAAAAAGAAAAAGGGTGGCAAATGCCACCCTTTTCGGTGCTGCTGGGAGTGCGGCTTAGCGCAGGCCGGCAGCGTACTCGGCCACGGCCTTGATTTCCTGATCGCTCATCTTGGCAGCGATGGTGCGCATCATCTTTTCCGGATCGTTGCCGCGCTCGCCGGAGCGGAAGGTCTTCAGCTGGTTCTCGGTGTATTCAGCCCACTGGCCGGCCAGACGGGGGAACTGGGCGGGCAGGCCGGCACCGGCAGCGCCGTGACAGCCGGCACAGGCGGGGATGCCCTTCTTCACGTCGCCGGCGCGCCACAGCTTCTGGCCCTGGGCCACCAGCTTTTCGTCCTTGGCCACCTGGGGCTTCAGGGTCTGGGCGGCGAAGTAGGCGGCCACGTTCTTCATGTCGTCTTCGGTGGCCAGGGTGGCGGCCATGCCGGCCATGATGGCGTTGTTGCGCAGGGGCGCCTTGCCGTCGGCACCGGGCTTGAAGTTGGACAGCTGTTTGACGATGTATTCGGGGATCTGGCCGGCCAGGTTGGGGTTGGCGGCAGCCAGGCTGTTGCCGTCGGTGCCGTGACAGGCGCCGCAGACGGCTTCAGCAATGGGCTTGCCCTTGGCGGGGTCCGGTTTGGCAGCAGCTTCCGGGTTGGCGTGGGCGGTGAAGCTGGCGGCGAGCAGAAGCGCCAGAGCCGTGGTGCGAATCATGTCCAAACTCCTTCTATCGATCCAAAAAATTCGGTATAGACGCTAGGCCGCCGGAGCGGGATCGCGCGGCCCCTCCCGGGAGGCCAGGGTTATTCTTTGAGCATTGCTGCGGCCGGAGTTTGCCTCGCCTGGGGGCTGAACCCCGTGAAAGCAAAAGCCGAAACCCTGCTATTCTATATCACTTCGGTGCTCCGAAGCGAGGAGCGGAAAAAGGAGAAGGCCCACCATGGCCCTGTTTCAAAAGGCGGTTTTTTTAACCACCGTCGCCCATTTGCGGGATCTGCCCGAGGACGCCCTGGCGGAGGTGGCTTTTGCCGGCCGTTCCAACGCTGGCAAGTCGTCCGCCATCAATACCCTGGCCAACCATACCCGGCTGGCTTTCGTTTCCAAAACCCCCGGCCGCACCCAGCACCTGAACTTCTTCAAGCTGGAAGAGGGCAAGTTCCTGGTGGACCTGCCCGGCTACGGCTATGCCAAGGCGCCGGAGGAAATCCGTTCCCAGTGGGAGGGCCTGCTTGGCCCCTACCTGCAGCACCGCGGGCCGTTGTCCGGCCTGGTGCTGATCATGGACAGCCGCCATCCCCTGACGGAGCTGGACCAGAACCTGATCGACTGGTTTGCCGCCACGGGCAAGCCCCTGCACATCATGCTGTCCAAGGCGGACAAGCTGACGCGGCAGGAACAGTCCCTGGTTTTGCGTCAGGTCAAGGCCGCCATGGCCGATCTGGGGGAACGTTGCACCGTCCAGCTGTTCTCCAGCCTGAAGAAGACCGGCGTCGAGGAGGCGGAGAAGGTGATTGCCGGCTGGATGGGCATGGAAGTGCCGCCGCCGCGCCCGGCGCCGCCGCCCCGGCCGATCCGTTCGGCCAAGAGCGCCGCCGGCGCCAAGCAGAACCGGACCCACGCCCCGGGCAACAAGAAAGCCGTCCTGGCGGGGGGCAAACCGGCCAAACCGAAGCCGGCCAAGGCTCCGGCACAGAAATAAAAAAGCCCCCGGTAAAGGGGTAACCGGGGGCCGAAATGCCTTAATTAACTTGATTAAGGCACCCGCTCAGGGAGGTAAAGCGGGAGACGGTGTGAGCCATCTGCGTTCTAAGAGAGGCCTTGGGGGAGAGAAGTTCCCAAACCGTGCATTTTTTTTGAAAATTTTTTACTGGGTTCAGAACCGCCTGCCATGACTAGCCAAACCATCCCCGGAAAGTTCTCCGCCACCCGCATGCGGCGCATGCGCCGCGATGATTTCTCCCGTCGTCTGATGCGTGAGTCCGTGCTCACTGCGGACGACCTGATCTATCCCGTTTTCGTCCTCGAAGGCAGCCAGCGCAGCGAAGCCGTCGCCTCCATGCCCGGCGTCTGCCGCCAGAGCCTGGACCTGCTGCTGCATACCGCCGAGCGCGCCCTCAAGCTGGGCGTGCCCGCCCTGGCCCTGTTCCCGGTGGTGGACGGCAGCCGCAAGAGCCTGGATGCTGCCGAGGCCTACAATCCGGAAGGCCTGGTGCCCACCGTGGTGCAGGCCCTGAAGAAGGAATTCCCGGAGCTGGGCGTCATCACCGACGTGGCCTTGGACCCCTACACCATCCATGGCCAGGACGGGCTGATCGACGCCAGCGGCTACGTGCTCAACGACGAGACCGTGGAAGTGCTGATCAAGCAGGCCGTCTGCCACGCCCAGGCCGGTGCCGACGTGGTGGCGCCTTCCGACATGATGGATGGCCGCATCGGCAGCATCCGCCAGGCCCTGGAAGCGGAGAAGCTGATCTACACCCGCATCCTGGCCTATTCCGCCAAGTACGCCTCCGCCTTCTACGGCCCCTTCCGCGACGCCGTCGGTTCCGCCGCCAACCTGGGCAAGGGCAACAAGTACACCTACCAGATGGACCCGGCCAATACGGACGAGGCCCTGCGGGAAGTGGCCCAGGACCTGGAAGAGGGGGCCGACATGGTGATGGTGAAGCCGGGCATGCCCTATCTGGACATCGTGCGCCGGGTCAAGGAGCAGTTCGGTGTGCCCACCTACGCCTATCAGGTGAGCGGCGAGTACGCCATGCTCAAGGCCGCCATCCAGAACGGCTGGCTGGCCGAGGAGGCCTGCGTCCTGGAGGCCCTGTTGTCGTTCAAGCGGGCCGGTGCCGACGGCATCCTCACCTACTTCGCCCTGGATGCGGCGGAGTGGCTGCGCAAGTAAGCGGTCGCTTACTCCAATGAAAAAGGGCGCCGCGGCGCCCTTTTTCATTGTCCATGGCGATTGGAAATCAGGTTGCCTGGCTGAGGCAGGCCCCGTACAGCATGGGCCATTGCTGGGGCCATTGGGCCAGGGGCTCCCGGCTGAAGCCGCTCTTGGTGTATTGCTGCCAGCGGCCGCTGACGTGGCACAGCAGCAGGTTGGCCAGGGCGGCGAAGTCGGTGGCGGGGCTCAGGGCCTCCTGGGTGGCCGCCACCTTGAGGGACTGCCGCAGGGCTGCCTCCAGCTTCTCCAGCAGCAGGTTGATGCGGGCCTGCAGGCGCTCGTTTTCGTGCACCAGGGCATCGCCGGTGAGGACCCGGGTCATGCCCCGGTTGCGCTGGGCAAAGCCCAGCAGCAGGTGCAGGATCAGTTCCACCTGCTTCAGGCCCATTTCCTCTTCCGCCGTGATCTGGTTGATGAGGCCCAGCAGGCTGGTCTCGATGAATTCGATGAGGCCCTCGAACATCTGGGCCTTGCTGGCGAAGTGACGGTAGAGGGCGGCCTCGGAGCATTCGAGGCGGGCGGCCAGGGCGGCCGTGGTGATCTTCTCGCCCTGGGGCTGTTCCAGCATGGCCGCCAGGGTTTGCAGAATCTGCAGCTTGCGTTCGCCGGGCTTGCTGGCCATGGTGCTTCTCCCCCTTGTTGTTGGTGGGGAAATTATAGCTGGCGCAGGGCCCGGGGCAGGTCCAGGATGTTGCGCAGGGTGACGTCCACATAGGCCGGCTGGCGCAGTCTGGCGGCGGAGTCAGTGCTCACCCAGACGGTCTTCAGGCCGAGCCGTTTGGCCGTGGCCAGGTTCGGCAGGCTGTCCTCCACCATGATGCAGCGGTGCGGATTCAGGCCCTCGGCCCGGAACAGGTGGCGAAAGCCGTGGCTCTCGGGCTTGGGCCGGAAACGCACCCGCTCCACCGAATAGGCGGCGGCGAAGCAGTCGGCGATGCCGGTGGCCTCGAGCACGGCTTCGGTGTAGTGCTGGGGGCCGTTGGAGAAGACGATCTTGCGTCCCGGCAGGCGCTGCAGCATGGCCTTGACCCCCCGCTGGAAGACGATGCCGGGCAGCAATACCTCCAGGTCGTGGGTTTCCCGCAGGAAATGGTGGGGGTCGATGTCGTGGTGCCGGATCAGGCCCAGCAGGGTGGCGCCGTAGCGGTGCCAGTAGTCCTGGCGCAGGGCCTGGGCGGCCGCCTCGTCCAGGGCCAGGTGGCGCTGGATGTAGGCGGTCATTGCCCGGTTGATGTGGGGGAAGATGTGGGGGCTGGCGTTGTGCAGGGTGTTGTCCAGATCGAAGATCCAGACCGGCTGGCCACCCTGCCGCCAGCCCCGGGGCATGGCCATCAGTGGCTCTTGATCATGGTGCCGACGCCGTGGTCGGTGAGGATTTCCAGCAGCAGGGCATGTTCCACCCGGCCGTCGATGATGTGCACGCTCTTCACGCCGTTGCGGGCGGCATCCAGGGCGGAGCTGATCTTGGGCAGCATGCCGCCGGAGAGGGTGCCGTCCTCCACCATGTCGTCGATCTGCTTGGGGGTGATGCCGGTGATGAGCTGGCCGGCCTTGTCCAGCACCCCGGGGGTGTTGGTCAGCAGCACCAGCTTCTCGGCCTTGAGCACCTCGGCCACCTTGCCGGCCACCACGTCGGCATTGATGTTGTAGGTTTCGCCGTCCTTGCCGACACCGATGGGGGCGATCACCGGGATGAAGCCGGCGCCTTCCAGGTTGCCGATGAGGGAGGGGTCGATCTGCACGATGTCGCCCACCTGGCCCACGTCGATCAGGTCGTCGGGGTTTTCCTTGTTCGGCAGCAGCAGCTTCTTGGCCCGGATCATGCCGCCATCCTTGCCGGTGAGGCCCACGGCCTTGCCGCCGGCGCGGTTGATGAGATTGACCACGTCCTTGTTCACCTGGCCGCCCAGGACCATTTCCACCACTTCCATGGTTTCGGCGTCGGTGACGCGCATGCCCTGGATGAATTCGCCCTTCTTGCCGACCCGGCCGAGCATGTTCTCGATCTGGGGGCCGCCGCCATGGACCACCACCACGTTCATGCCCACCAGCTTCAGCAGCACCACGTCCCGGGCGAAGCATTGCTTGAGGTGCTCGTCGGTCATGGCGTTGCCGCCGTATTTGACGACGATGGTGCGGCCGTGGAAGCGCTTGATGTAGGGCAGGGCTTCGGCCAGGATGGCGGCCTGCTGGGCGGGGGTGGGGGTGGTCATGGTGTTTCCCGAATGAAAGACCCGGGAATTCTACCCGCCGGGGGGCGGAAAGAAAAAGCCGGCAGTGGCTGCCGGCTGTCTGGGGAGCGGCGCAGGCTCAGTCGATGGTGAGGCGCTTGCTGCTGGCGGCGGCCCGTTTGGGCAGGGTCAGTTCCAGCACGCCGTCGTTGAACCTGGCGGAAGCCTGGGCGTCATCGATGTCCTGGGCCACCTGGAAGGAGCGGGAAACCTTGCCGAAGTAGCGTTCGGAGCGCAGCAGGCGCTGGCCTTCCTTCACTTCCTTCTCCTGCTTGACCTCGGCGCTGATGGCCACGGTGTTGCCTTCCACATGGACGTGGATGTCCTCCTTCTTCACGCCCGGCAGTTCGGCGTGCACCAGATAGGCCTTTTCATCTTCCTTGACGTCCATCTTGATGCTGGGCGCCTGGGTCTGGTTGGAAAACTCCACCGGGCGCACGAAGAAACCCCGGAACAGGTCGTCGAGCGGGTCCAGTCCGGCTTGACTGAGGCGGGTCAGGTGATTGCTCATGATGATCTCTCCTTCAAGGACTCAGGGCGGATGCCATATCCATACGGCACCTTCTGTTTCCTATATAGGGCATGGCAAAAACTTTTCAAGGGCGTGCGCTCAGCCCCTCCCCGCGGGCTTCCCAGTACTCGTTGCAGCGGCCCCGGGCCAGGCTCTGGGCGAACTTGGGGCTGCGGATCTGGGGCTCCTCATAGACCTGGCGCGCCAGGGACTGAAGAAAGGCGGCATGGGCCTCATCGGCCGGCAGGGGGCGCAGGGGGCGCCCCTTGTCCCGGTCGCCGAGGGCCTGCAGGGCCACGTCCTCGGCCCGGTTGCACAGCTTCAGGCGGGGCGCGTCCGGGTGGTCGTTGGCCACCGCCACCGGATGGCCGTGGGCCAGGACCAGGGAGGAACAGAGGAGCAGCAGGCAGAACAGGGCGGGACGGCGCATGGCGGAGATGGGACGGGAATGACGATGACCAATGGAAGCACGAAGGCCGCCAGCAGCGCCAGGGCTGGCATCAAAAAGGGACGGGCATGACGAGCCGGGGTGCCGGCAGGGCAAGGCGTGGTAAGGCGCTGCGGCAGTAGCGGCCTGGGATGGCCGTCCCTTGGGCCTCTAGGGCTGGGCCAGCTGGAGAATGGCGTCCCGGTTGGTCCAGGAGAAGACCTTGTCAGCAGCTTCCTGCCAGGGCAGCCAGCAGTAGTCCAGGTGTTCGCCCGGTGCCAGGGTCACCGGGCGGGGCGCCGGCAGCTCCAGGGAATAGACGTGTTCGGTGTTGTGGGTGACGCCGGGGGCGTAGCGATGGCGCCATTCGAGAAAGATCTCGAAGACGTGGCTCTGCTGCCAGTTGTGCAGGGGCAGGCCTTCGCCGGCGATGTTGATGCCGGTCTCCTCCAGCACCTCGCGCCGGGCCGTGGCGTCGAGGGGCTCGTCGCCCTCCTGGCTGCCGGTGACGGATTGCCAGTAGCCCGGGTGGGTGGCGCGCTCGAGCAGGAGAATCTGCCGCTCCGGGGTGTGGATCAGCACCAGGACGGAAACGGGCCGCTTGTAGGGCTTGGGCGTTTCGCCCGGGGTGGCGCTCACGCCGGCAGGGAATCCAGGGCCAGGCCGGGGACGGCGAACAGGGCCCACAGGGGGCGGCCCTGCTCCCGCCATTCGTCGCCGGCGGCCTGCAGCACGGCGATGAGGGTGTCCACCGGGCTGCCCTCGTCATCTTCATCCACGCCCGCGGCAGGGGCGCCGGTGAACAGCAGCAGACAGCCCCGGCCCGGGTTGGCCGCCAGGTCGGTGAGGCAGTCGTAGAGGGCGTCGAAATTGGCGCCGTAGTGTTCGGGTAATTGCAACTGCCGTCCCAGCTCGGCGAGGAAGTCGCCGTCCAGGCCGATCTCGGCCACGCTCAGGCCCAGTTGCCTGGCGGCGGCCAGGGCGGTCGGCGCCTGGTCCGGGCGCAGGCGGTAGGGGCCGGCCAGGTCGGCCTTGGCCAGCAGGGCGGGAAAGTCGGGCGTGCGGGATGGTTTGCCGGTCATGGTTCAGTCCCGCAGACGACGGAAGCTGCGGTAGTGGTCGTCGGTGTAGTAGAAGACCACCGGCGGCTGGCCGCCGGCGATGAGGCGGCGGGCGCCCCGGTTACGGGCGCCGGGGGTGTCCACCGTGTACTCGCGGTAGTAGCCCCGGGGCTGCAGGGGCAGGCGCCGTTCGAAGTTGCCGAAGGTGCTGCCATCCTTGGGGTAGGGGAAGGGGCCGCCGCGATGGATCAGGTTGAGGGTGCTGCGGGCCTCGGCCGGCAGCTCCTGGACGGAGACGCTGGCATCGCCGAAAGCCGGGCCGGGATTGGGTTCCCGGGCCGCGGCCGGCTCCGCCAGCAGCCCGCCCAGCAGGGCCAGGCCGGCCAGCAGGGAGGGCAGGAGGCGGGAGCGGCGCATGGCGGCGGGCTTGCTTTAGCCCTTGCTGACTTCGACCTGGGCTTCCACCTTCTGGCGCAGGCGGATGTGCAGCTCCTTCAGCTGCTTCTCGTCCACGTCGGAGGGAGCGTCGGTGAGCAGGCACTGGGCGCGCTGGGTCTTGGGGAAGGCGATGACGTCGCGGATGGATTCGGCGCCTGCCATCATGGTGACGATGCGATCCAGGCCGAAGGCCAGGCCGCCGTGGGGCGGGGCGCCGTACTTGAGGGCGTCGAGCAGGAAGCCGAACTTGAGCTGCTGCTCTTCCGCACCGATGTTGAGGGCTTCGAAAACCTTGGCCTGCACGTCGGCCTTGTGGATACGCACGGAGCCGCCGCCGATTTCCCAGCCGTTGAGGGCCAGGTCATAGGCCTTGGCCAGGCACTTGCCCGGATCGGTGAAGAGGAACTCCTCGTGGCCGTCCTTGGGACTGGTGAAGGGGTGGTGACAGGCGGTCCAGCGCTTGTCGTCCTCGTCGTACTCGAACATGGGGAAATCCACCACCCACAGGGGTTCCCAGGCCTTGCCGTTGAGGTAGCCCTTCTCGTGGCCGAGCTTGACGCGCAGGGCGCCGAGGGCATCGTTCACCACCTTGGTCTTGTCGGCGCCGAAGAAGATCAGGTCGCCGGACTGGGCGCCGGTGCGCTCCAGAATGCCCTTGAGGGCGGCTTCGTGCAGGTTCTTGACGATGGGGGACTGCAGACCGGTCTCGTTGGGCTGGGAGGCGTCATTGACCTTGATGTAGGCCAGGCCCTTGGCGCCGTAGATGCCGACGAACTTGGTGTATTCGTCGATCTCGCCCCGGGTCAGGCTGGCACCGCCGGGCACGCGCAGGGCGGCGACACGGCCGCCGCTGGTGGCCGGGCCGGAGAAGACCTTGAAGGCCACGTCGGCCACCAGGTCGGTGACTTCGGTCAGTTCCAGGGTGACGCGCAGGTCCGGCTTGTCGGAGCCGAAACGGTTCATGGCTTCGGCGTAAGTCATGCGCGGGAAGGGGGCGGGCAGCTCGACGGCCAAGGCTTCCTTGAAGACGTAGCGCACCATCTCTTCCATGATGGCGGTGATCTGGTCTTCGCTGAGGAAGGAGGTCTCGATATCGACCTGGGTGAATTCGGGCTGGCGGTCGGCGCGCAGGTCCTCGTCGCGGAAGCACTTGGTGATCTGGTAGTAGCGGTCGAAGCCGGCCACCATCAGCATCTGCTTGAACAGCTGGGGGGACTGGGGCAGGGCGAAGAACTGGCCCGGATGCACGCGGGAGGGCACCAGGTAGTCGCGGGCGCCTTCCGGGGTGCTCTTGGTGAGCATGGGGGTTTCGATGTCGATGAAGCCCTGGCCGTCGAGGAAGCGGCGGAAGGCCATGGCCGTCTTGTAGCGCAGCATCATGTTCTTCTGCATCTGGGGCCGGCGCAGGTCGATGACCCGGTTGGTCAGGCGCACGTTCTCGGACAGGTTGTCGTCGTCCAGCTGGAACGGGGGCGTCACGGCGGCGTTGAGCACTTCGATTTCATGGCAGAGGATTTCGATCTCGCCGCTGGCCATGTTGGGGTTCACGGTGCCTTCGGGGCGGGGGCGGACCTTGCCGGTGATCTTCAGCACGAACTCGTTGCGCACGGACTCGGCCACCTTGAACATGTCGGCCCGGTCCGGGTCGCACACCACCTGGGCCAGGCCTTCCCGGTCCCGCAGGTCGATGAAGATGACGCCGCCGTGGTCGCGCCGCCGGTGAGCCCAGCCGCAAAGGGTGACTTCCTGGCCGTTCAGGCCGGAATTGAGTTGTCCGCAATAATGAGTACGCATGGTGATTCCAGAAGGGTTGATTCTTGTGGTTCAGTGATGGGGCTGGGGCGGCGGCAGGTGCCGGGCCGGCGGTGCGACGACGCCCATGGAAATGATGTACTTGAGGGCCTCGTCCACGCTCATTTCCAGTTCGATGGTGTCGCTGCGCGGCAGCATCAGGAAAAAGCCGGAAGTGGGGTTGGGCGTGGTCGGCACATAGACGCTGACGTAGTCGCCCACCAGGTGATTGACCACGTCGCCGCCGGGCTGGCCGGTGAGGAAGGCGATGGTCCAGGAGCCCTGGCGCGGGTATTGCACCAGCAGGGCCTTGCGGAAAGCCTGGCCGCTCTGGGAGAAGAGGGTGTCGGAAACCTGCTTGACGCTGTTATAGACCGAATTGACCACCGGGATGCGGGCCAGCAGCTTTTCCCACCAGCGCACCAGCTTTTCGCCGATGAAGTTGGCCGCCGCCACCCCGGTGACGAGGATGATCAGCAGGGTGAGGATGGCGCCGGCCCCCGGAATGTCGAAGCCGAACAGGTTGCGCGGATGGATCGCCTCCGGCAGCAGCCGCAGCGACTGATCCATGGTGCCGATGATCAGGTTCAGCACCCAGGCCGTGATGGCCAGGGGCACCCAGATCAGCAGCCCGGTGATGAAATAGCGTTTGATCAGCTGCCCGCGCACGCGCATGCTCCGTCGCCGCCCTGGCAGGGCGGCGGGTTGTCGGCCTTCTTGCTGCTGGCCGGGGAGGCGCCGCTACCGCCCTTGAAGTCGGTGGCGTACCAGCCGGAACCCTTGAGCTGGAAGCCGGCGGCAGAAATCTGCTTGGCGTAGCCGTCCTTGCCGCACTGGGGACAGGCGGTCAGGGGAGCGTCGCTCATCTTCTGCATGTGGTCCTGCTGATGGCCGCAGGCGGGGCAACGGTATTCGTAAATCGGCATGAGGAACTCCGGAAAAGCGAAATTATACCCGAACCGGGGCCGGCCTTATGCAGGCCCCGGCTGGGAAAATGGGGGTGAAACCCGGAGAATTCAAGCGGCTAGAGCAGCCGCAGGTAGGACTGGGTCAGTTCCTGGCCCCAGTACAGGGCCAGCAGGCCTGCAGCAGCCAGATAGGGACCGAAGGGAATGGGCACGTTGCGGCCCCGGCGGGCCAGCACGATCAGGGCCACGCCGACGACGGCACCGACCAGGGAGGAGAGCAGGATGGTCAGGGGCAGCATCTGCCAGCCGAGCCAGGCGCCGATGGCCGCCAGCAGCTTGAAGTCGCCGTAGCCCATGCCTTCCTTGCCGGTGGCCAGCTTGAACAGCCAGTAGACGCTCCACAGGGACAGGTAGCCGACCATGGCGCCGATGACGGCGGAGCTGATGTCGGTGAAGGTGCCGGAGATGTTGAACAGCAGGCCGAGCCAGACCAGGGGCAGGGTGATGGAGTCCGGCAGCAGCTGGGTGTCGAAGTCGATGCCGGTCAGGGCCACCATGGCCCACAGCAGCAACAGGGCGGCAGCCGCTGCCAGGGTCGGGCCGAAGTGCCATACCGTGAAGGCGGAGAGCAGGCCCGTGAAGGCCTCCACCAACGGGTAGCGCAGGGAAATCGGGGCCTGGCAACCGGAACAGCGGCCTTTGAGGAGCAGGAAGCTGAGTACCGGGATGTTCTCCCAGGCCCGGATGGCGTGGCCGCAATGGGGGCAGCGGGAGGCCGGGGCGGCGAGGCTCAGCCGTTCCTTTTCCGGAGCCGTTTCCCCCCGCAGTTCGGCGCACTGCAGGTGCCAGTCCCGCTCCATCATCCGTGGCAGGCGGTGGATGACGACGTTGAGGAAGCTGCCGACCAGCAGGCCCAGGATTCCGGCCACAGCAGAGGCAAGGGCGGGACTTTCCAGTAGTAAAAATTCCATACTTAGACCACGGAGCCCATTTTGAAGATCGGCAGGTACATCGCCACCACCATGCCGCCGATGAGAACCCCCAAAATGACCATGATGATTGGCTCCATCAGGCTGGAGAGGGCCGCAACAGAATCGTCCACTTCGGCTTCAAAGAAGTCCGCAACCTTGGACAGCATTGAGTCGAGGGCTCCAGATTCCTCACCGATGGCAACCATCTGGATCACCATGTTGGGGAACAGGTTCACATTCTGCATTGAGTTGGTCAGGCTGGTGCCGGTACTGACTTCGCTTTGGATCTGACGCGTCGCCATTTTGTAAACGTGGTTGCCTGAGGCTCCGCCCACTGAGTCCAATGCCTCAACCAGAGGAACGCCGGCGGCAAACATGGTTGCCAGGGTTCTCGTCCATCTGGCGATAACCGATTTCCGTATGAGGGGGCCGAAAATCGGCATCCTCAGCAATGCCTTGTCCATGGCAATCTGAACGGCCTCGGAGCGCTTCCACGACTCCAGGAAGGAATAGATACCCCCTCCCAATATGCCGAAGATCAAATACCAATAGGCAACGAAGAAGTCAGAAATCGCTATTACGACCAGTGTCGGGGCAGGAAGGTCCGCACCAAACGATTTGAAAACCTCTTTGAACGCAGGAATTACAAAAATCATGATCACAGCCGTAATGCAGAAAGCTACGACAATGACGGCAATTGGATAGAACAGGGCTGACTTGATCTTGCTTTTGACGGCTAGGATTTTTTCCTTGTAGATGGCGAGTCGATCAAGGAGTGTATCGAGGATGCCGGCCTGCTCGCCGGCGCCGATCAAGTTGCAGAATAGGCTGTCGAAGTAAAGTGGGTACTTGCGGAAAGCTTGGTTCAGAGCGCTACCCGTTTCGACATCAGCCTTGATATCCAGCAGCAGTTTCCCGACAGCGGGGTTTGAGTGGCCTTTGCCAACGATGTCGAAGGCCTGGAGTAGCGGCACCCCAGATTTCATCATGGTGGCCAACTGCCGGGTGAACAGGGTGATGTCCTTGTCGGTGATCTTGCCGCCACTCTTGAAACGCTGCTTGGATACCTTGGTAACCAGCACGCCTTGGCGCCGCAGGGTTGCCTGGACCACCGTTTCGCTGGTGGCGCGCAATTCCCCCCGGATGATTTTCCCGGTCTTGTCCTTGCCTTCCCAAACAAAGACGAACTCCTTGATGCTTGGGTCGGCACGCTTGGTGTTTTGTGTGTTTTTGCCGGCAGTGGCCATGGGGGGCCTCTTTCTGAATGGTTATCAGGCGTTTGTCGTAGACAGCACTTCGTCCAGGGAGGTGACCCCCTGCTTTACTTTCAACAGGCCGGACTGGCGCAAGTCCTTGACCCCTTCCTTTTTGGCCTGGGCAGCAATATCCATGGAGTTGCCATTGGCCATGATGATGCGCTGAATTTCCTCGGAAACCGGCATCACCTGGTAAATGCCTACCCGGCCCTTGAAACCACCTCCCTTGCAGCGCTCGCATCCTTCCGGGTTGGGGCCATAGAGTGTCCAACTGCCATCCAGTTCTGCTTCGGTAAAGCCTGCATTCAGAAGGGTTTCGGTGGGGACGTGGAGCGGGACCTTGCAGTTGCACAGACGGCGGGCCAGCCGCTGGGCGGTGATCAGGATGACGGACGAGGCAATGTTGAAGGTGGGGACGCCCATGTTCTTCAGGCGCTCCAGTGTCGTCGGGGCATCGTTGGTGTGCAGGGTGGATAGCACCATGTGGCCGGTCTGGGCCGCCTTGATTGCGATTTCGGCCGTGTCCAGATCGCGGATTTCACCCACCATGATGATGTCCGGATCCTGCCGCAGGAAGGACTTGAGGGCGGCGGAAAAGGTCAGACCTGCCTTGTCATTGACGTTTACCTGGTTGATGCCGGCCAGGTTGATTTCTGCCGGGTCTTCCGCGGTGGAGATGTTGATGCCAGGCTTGTTCAGGATGTTGAGGCAGGTGTACAAGGATACGGTTTTACCGGAACCGGTCGGGCCGGTTACCAGAACCATGCCATAAGGCCGGTGGATGGCGTTGAGCAGGGCTTCCTTCTGTTCCGGCTCGTAGCCCAGCGCCTCGATGCCCAGCGTGGCGGAGGACGGATCCAGAATACGCATGACGATCTTTTCGCCATGCAGCGTTGGTAGCGTGCTGACCCGGAAGTCGATGGCTCTGGTTTTGGAAAGGACCAGCTTCATCCGGCCGTCTTGCGGGACCCGCTTCTCGGAAATGTCCATCCGGGAAATGACCTTGATGCGGGAAGCCACCTTTTCCTTGATTGCCAGGGGCGGATTGGCAACCTCCCGCAACTCGCCGTCGATGCGATAGCGGATGCGGTAAAACTTTTCATACGGCTCGAAGTGGATGTCGGAAGCGCCATCGTTGATCGCATCCAGCAGTATTTTCTGAATGAACTTGACGACTGGTGCGTCATCCACATCCAGGGATACGGCTTCATCGGCCTTGGCCTGATCTTCTTCTTCCGCAAATTCGAGGTTCAAGTCCTCATTGGTGAGATTCTTGAGGTTTTCTTCTGCCGATTCCGAATATTTGACGACCAGCGGTGCCAGTTTGGGCTCCTCGACAACGACGGAGTCCACTGCCAAGCCTGTCTGGAAGCGAATTTCGTCCAAGGCCCGCAAATTTGTTGGGTCAGCTATCGCTACCGAGAGCCGGTTGCCGCGCTTGTTCAGCGGTATGACGCGGTGGGTGGCGATGAGCTTCCGGTCAATGGCGCTGGCCGGAATGTTGGCTTCATCGAAAGCGCTCAGATCAAGGACCGGGTAGCCGAACGTTTCTCCTGCGAATACGGCTATTTCCTTGGCGCTGGCCCGCTTGCCGGCGATCACCTGCTCAATGAATGTCGTGCCCTTTTCGCTGGCTTGGGCCATGAAGGCTTCGGCTTCGGCCTCTTTGAGGCGTCCAGCCTGGACCATGGCGCGCGCAAGACCACTTAGGGGAACCTGAAAAGTAGCTGCCATGACTCCTGCATCTGCGTGGGTTGGACTGAAGTGGGGCGGTAGCTATGCCGTCGTTATCGGGCTGATGATGCCCGCCGCGGGTCTTTTTGTAAAGTTGTGACGGATCAGTTGCTTGGGTGGCAAAGTCGAAGTGTTTTCACACTTTTACACTCGGCAACGCAATTGCTTGGTTGCCGGTATGCGCCCATCGCCTGCCAGTACTCCCAAGGGGGCGCCTAGCTGAGGAGGGTGCGATGCCTCGCCGGCCGAGGCAGTGCCTGGCCATTGCAACTGCGTCAGAGGCGGTTCAGCAGCACTTCCACCACGAAGCGGCTGCCGACATAGGCCATCAGGAGCACCAGGAAGCCGGCCATGGTCCAGCGCAGGGCCGTGCGGCCGCGCCAGCCATAGGCATGGCGGCCGGCAAGGAGGGCGGCGAAAATGCCCCAGGAGATGAAGGCGAAGACCGTCTTGTGGTCCAGCGCCATGGCCTTGCCAAAGAGGGCTTCGGAGAATAGCACGCCGGAACCTAGGGCGGCGGTCAGCAGGATGAAGCCGACGATGATCATGCGGAACAGCAGGGCTTCCATGGTCATCAACGGCGGCAGGCTGGTCAGGCTCTTGGTGAGGGAGCGCTGATGCAGCTTGCGTTCGGCGAACCCCATGAAGACTGCGTGCAGGGCCGACAGGGTGAACAGGCTGTAAGCCAGCATGGCTGCCATGAAATGCAGCTTGAAGCCGACCGAATCGGCATGGGGCAGGACGTGGGCCGAGGGGAAGAGGGGCGGCAGGATGGCGCAGGCGGCGGCCAGCGGCAACACCATGGGCTGCAGGCCTTCCATGCGGGCCTTGAAGCTTTCCATCCAGTAGATGAAGACGGCCAGCCACAACATCAGGGAGAGGGCGAAGCTGAAGGAGAAGCGCATTTCTCCCGTGCCGAAGAGGCCGTCGTAAAGGCCGATGCCCTGGATCAGCATGGTGCCGAGAATGGCCCAGCGCTCCCAGGGTTGCATCGGCGCCGTGACCATGGGCTTGTCAGTTTCCGCCCAGCGGGTGCGCCAGAAATGGAAACCCAGCAGGGCATAAAGGGCGCTGGCCAGGTAGTGGGGCAGGAAGTGCAGTAAAATGGACGGCATTCCCGCAGTTTACACCAAGCAACCTCTTAAGCTCACCTCCTGCCCATGCTCGATAATCTGACTCAACGCCTCGCCGGTGTCATGAAGACCCTCCGGGGTGAAGCCCGTCTGACGGAATCCAATATTTCCGACGCCCTGCGCGAGGTCCGCCTCGCCTTGCTGGAGGCGGACGTGGCGCTGCCGGTGATCAAGGACTTCATTGCCGCCGTGAAGGAGAAGGCCCTTGGCGAGGAGGTCATTGGCTCCCTGACCCCGGGCCAGGCCCTGATCGGTGTGGTGCACAAGGAAATGACCCAGTTGATGGGCGGTGCCAATGCCGCCCTCAATCTGGCGACCCAGCCGCCCGCCGTCATCCTCATGGCCGGTTTGCAAGGTGCCGGCAAGACCACGACGGTGGGCAAGCTGGCCAAGCTGCTCAAGGAAACCCAGAAGAAGAAGGTGCTGGTGGTTTCCTGCGACGTCTATCGCCCTGCCGCCATCGAGCAGTTGAAAACGGTGGCGGCCCAGGCCGGTGTGGATTTCTTCCCCTCCAGCACCGAGGAAAAGCCGGAAGCCATCGCTCTGGCCGCCATCGACTGGGCCCGCAAGCATTACCACGACGTGTTGCTGGTCGATACGGCCGGCCGCTTGGCCATCGACGAAGCCATGATGGCCGAGATCAAGCAGCTGCATGCGGCGATCAAGCCGGTGGAAACCCTGTTCGTGGTCGACGCCATGCTGGGCCAGGATGCCGTCAATACCGCCCGCTCCTTCAATGAGGCCCTGCCCCTGACCGGTGTGGTGCTGACCAAGCTGGACGGTGACGCCCGGGGCGGTGCCGCCCTCTCTGTGCGCCATGTGACCGGCAAACCGGTCAAGTTCGTCGGCGTCGGCGAGAAGCTGAGCGGCCTGGAGGCCTTCCACCCCGAGCGCATGGCGTCCCGGGTGCTGGGCATGGGCGACATCCTTTCCCTGGTGGAAGAGGCGCGCAAGGGGGTCGATGAGGAAAAGGCCCTGGCCATGGCCAAGAAGCTCAAGTCGGGCAAGGGCTTCGATCTCAACGATTTCAAGGACCAGATCGCCCAGATGCGCAACATGGGGGGCATGGCGGCCCTGATGGACAAGCTGCCGGCCCAGTTCGCCCAGGCCGCCGGCCAGCTGCAGGGCGGTGCGGAAGACAAGGCGGTGCGCCGCATTGAGGGCATCATCAATTCCATGACGCCGGCGGAGCGGGCCAAGCCGGAGCTGATCAAGGCCAGCCGCAAGCGCCGCATCGCTACCGGTGCCGGGGTGCAGGTGCAGGAAGTCAATCGCCTCCTCAATCAGTTCGAGCAGACCCAGAAGATGATGAAGTCCTTCGCCAAGGGCGGCCTGTCCAAGCTGATGCGGGGCATGAAGGGCATGATGCCGGGCATGCGCTGATCTTTCGCATCCCTTGCGGCAATAAAAAAGCCCCGTGTGCCGGGGCTTTTTTTATTGGAACTGCCTGCTTGACCGGCCCTGGGTGTTTGCCGCCAATCCACTCCTGTTACGGGGTGAAAGTTACCATGGCTGAGAGGCAGTAAGGCCGGCCTTCTCCGGCATGGAACAGCTGGCATGCCCGTCCCTGCTGCCTCCTGGGCTAATGCTATTTATGGCCGCCAGCAGCGCGAACCCATTCCCTTCGGCGAGGGCGGTTAGCTCTCTCGGAGACGGCAAATCAGATACGTGGTTCTCTTCTCGATTGCCGTTGGTGCGCCCTAATGCAGGGCCACCTGCTCGTTGTAGAGCCAGCGCCCATGCCAGGCGCCCTTCACCAGGTTGGGGTACTCGGGCTGGCCCAGGCTGCCGTTGTAGCGGCCCAGGGCCCGGTACAGGTCGCCCCGCTCGATGTCCAGGTAATGGCGCAGGATGGTGCAGCCATAACGAAGATTGGTGCGGAGGTTGAAGAGGTTGTGGCTGGGATCGCCGATCAGCTTGACCCAGAAGGGCATCACCTGCATCAGCCCCCGGGCGCCGGCTGAAGAGACGGCATATTTCTTGAAGCCGCTCTCCACCTGGATCAGGCCCAGCACCAGCTGGGGGTCGAGCCCGGCCCGGGTGGCTTCGTAGTGCACCGAGCGCAGGAGCTCGAGGCGGCTTTCCTGATTGGGGATGCGCTTTTCCAGCCGGTGGGACATTTCCGTCAGCCAGTTGGCCGCCGCAATCGGGTCCTTGAACGAACTCTGGGGCGGCTTCTGGTCGGCGACCGACTTGGACAAGGCAGCCTGGACGCTGGCCGACAGGGGCTCATACTTCTGAGCCCCTGCCTGCGCCGCCAGGGGCAGGCACAGGCAGCCGGACAGCAGCAGTGCCTTTAGGCGGCGCACAGCTTCCCTTGCAGCAGGGCAACGATGCCGGCGGCGTCCACCATCTGGGCTTCCGCATCGCGGCGGCCCTTGTACTCCAGCTTGCCTTCGGCCAGGCCCCGTTCGCCCACGACGATGCGGTGGGGGATGCCGATCAGTTCCATGTCGGCAAACATGGAGCCGGGGCGCTCGTTGCGGTCGTCCAGCAGCACGTCGATGCCGGCTGCCTTGAGGTCGGCCAGGAGCTGGTCGGCAGCCGCCTTGACGGCCTCGCTCTTGTGGTAGCCCATGGGCACGATGGCCACTTCGAAGGGGGCGATGGCGGCCGGGAAGACGATGCCCTTGTCGTCGTTGCCTTGCTCGATGGCGGCGCCGACGATGCGGGAGACGCCGATGCCGTAGCAGCCCATCTCCATGATCTGTTCCTTGCCGTTTTCGTCCAGGTACTTGCAGTTGAGGGCTTCAGAGTAACGGGTGCGCAACTGGAAGATGTGGCCCACTTCGATGCCGCGGCACAGGCCCAGCTGGCCCTTGCCATCCGGGGAGGGGTCGCCTTCGACGACGTTGCGAATGTCCGCCACCTGGCCCGGTTCGGGCAGGTCGCGGCCGAAATTGACGCCGGTGAGGTGATGCTCGGCCTCGTTGGCGCCGCAGATGAAATCCGCCATGGCCGCCACCGTGCGGTCGGCAATCACGGGGATGTCCGCCTTGATGCCCACCGGGCCGATGTAGCCGGGCTTGCAGCCGAGGGCGGCGACGATTTCGTCGTCCTTGGCGAAGCGGAATTCGCCGATGATCTTTTCGGCCTTGATCTCGTTCAATTCATGGTCGCCGCGCAGCAGCAGCAGGGCAAAGCCACCTTCGGTGCGCATCACTGCCACGGCCTTGACCGTCTGGGCAGCGCTGGTGCCGAGGAAGGCGGCCACATCGGCGCACTGGGTCTTGCCCGGGGTGGCGACCTTGGTCATGGCCTGGCTGGCCGCAGCACGGGCAGCGCCAGGGGCCAGGGCTTCGGCCAGTTCCACGTTGGCGGCGTAGTCGGAGTCCGGGCAGAAGGCGATGGCGTCTTCGCCGGAGTCGGCCAGCACATGGAATTCATGGGAGCCGGTGCCGCCGATGGAGCCGGTGTCCGCGGCCACGGCGCGGAACTGCAGGCCCAGGCGGGTGAAGATACGACAGTAGGTGTCGTACATGTGCTTGTATTCCCGCTCCAGATCGGCGAAGGAGGTGTGGAAGGAGTAGCCGTCCTTCATCAGGAATTCGCGGCCGCGCATGACGCCGAAACGGGGGCGGATCTCGTCGCGGAACTTGCTCTGCACCTGATAGAAATGGACGGGCAGCTGGCGGTAGCTCTTGATTTCCTTGCGCACCACGTCGGTGATCACTTCCTCGTGGGTGGGGCCGATGACGAAGTCCCGCTGGTGACGGTCCTTGAAGCGCAGCAGTTCCGGTCCGTACTTTTCCCAGCGGCCGGTTTCCTGCCACAACTCGGCGGGCACCACGGCCGGCATCAGCAGTTCAATGGCGCCGGCGCGATCCATTTCCTCACGCACCACCTTTTCCACCTTGCGCAGTACCTTCAGGCCCAGGGGCATCCAGGTATAAATGCCGCCTGCCAGGCGCTTGATGAGGCCGGCACGAAGCATCAGCTTGTGGCTGATCACTTCCGCGTCGGAGGGGGCTTCCTTGAGGGTGGAAATGAAAAATTGGGAGGTACGCATGGGATTGAATCTTTTGACGGGCTAAAAATCTAATTCTACAAGACGACGGACCGTCATGGGATGCCGGGTACTGGCTTGTTTCCGGCCGATGGCCTTCCTTTCCAAGTATGTGGAATTGTGAAAGAATGCTTTCAACCCAATATTTGATGCAGGTTTTCCATGCTCGACCGTGAAGGCTATCGCCCGAACGTCGGCATCATTCTTTGTAACGCAAAAAACGAGGTTTTCTGGGGCAAGCGTATTCGTGAGCATTCCTGGCAGTTCCCCCAAGGTGGCATCAAGCGCGGCGAAACGCCGGAGCAGGCCATGTTCAGGGAGCTGCACGAGGAGGTCGGGTTAAAGCCCGAACACGTGCGCATCCTCGGTCGAACCAAGGATTGGCTGCGTTATGACGTGCCGACGCAATGGATCAAGCGCGAATGGCGTGGCAGCTACAAGGGGCAGAAACAGATCTGGTTTCTGTTGCGCCTTGTGGGCCGCGACAGCGATGTGTGCCTCCGGGCAACCAGTCATCCTGAATTTGATGCGTGGCGCTGGAACGATTACTGGATTCCGTTGGATGCGGTGATCGAGTTCAAGCGTGGCGTTTATCAGCAGGCGCTGAACGAACTGGTCCGTTATATTGACGCCGATCGCGGGCGGGCTCCCGGCCGCATTCGGCGCCCGCTGGAGATTGGGAATTAGGTTTTCTTTGGTTTCGCAGGTGTGGTCCGTCGTCCTCTAGTCAAGGAGATAGCAATGGTCGCGAAAACCGAGTACAAGCCGCTTCCAATAACCCGTCTGGCCGATGGGGCCGGTTATCATCAACCCACCTATTTTTCCCCCCAGCCGGTCCGGGTCGATTCCCCGGCGCTTGAAGTCATGACTGATCTCAAGCTGGTGGCTGCAGCCACTATTGAGGCATCCACCCACATTGATGTGGCCAACCAGGCCATGATTGTGCGGGGGGTTCGTTCCTTGCTGGTTGTCGACGCCCGAGGGGATGTCGTCGGGCTGGTGACCGCCCGGGATATCCTGGGGGAGCGGCCGCTCCAGGTCGTGCGCAATCGGGGCGTGCGGCATGAGGATGTCCGAGTGGCAGATATCATGACGCCTCGGGATGAAATCGAGGTGCTGCATATCGGGGACGTCCTGCGCGCAGATGTGGGTAATGTCGTCGAAACGCTCAAATACTCAGGGCGTCAGCATGCGCTGGTGGTGGATTTCGATCCCCTGGGCGGGCGGCAGATGGTTCGGGGGGTGTTCTCGGCCTCCCAAGTCGCGCGCCAGTTGGGCATTCCTTTGCACACCACCGAGGTGGCGCGTACCTTTGCGGAAATCGAGGCTGTGATTTCCCTGCCGGAGGTATAGCGGCTTTCTGGTTAAGTGACGGTTCCCCGTCCTTATTAACGTGACAGGCAGTGTTCGTGAAATATTCCAAACTGTGCAGTTTGCTGGCTGCCCTCGGCTTGTGTCTCAGTCAGCAGGTCTTGGCGGATTTGCCGGCCATTCTGTTCCCTCCTCAGGGGACGGTCTATGACTTTGACGACGAGTTCGACAAGAAGCCTTGGCAGGAGGTTGAGACTCAGTTGCCGCCCGCGCCCCGGGAAGAGACTCTGATTCCCTTTTATGTCAGTCCCACTGCCCAGGGAGTGTTCAGCGTTGATGGAGCCACCATTTCAGTGGGGTCTGATGGGGTGGTGCGCTATGTGCTCGTTGTCGTGGCCCAAGGGGGGGCTCGGAACGTCAGTTATGAGGGTTTGAGATGTGATACCCGGGAGCGTCGTCTCTACGCTTTTGGCCGCCCGGATGGGAGTTGGTCAAAGGCTCGCTCTAACCAATGGGGGCTTGTGGAGAACAAGATGGTGAACCGGCACCATGCCGCGCTTTCCCGGGAGTATTTTTGTCCTGGGGGTGTGGCGATCCGAACGGCCCAGGAGGGTGTGGCTGCATTGAAGGCAGGTGGGCATCCGGATGTGCCCCGCTAGCTTTCGGCTAAGGACTGCTGAATGAGCATTGATCGCCTGATTGTCGAGTTTGATAAAGCGCTTCGAGCCGTATTCGCCCCTGCGCCGACTCGCCGCTCTGTTCCAGGATCTGATGTGCCGATGCCTGAATTGTCTCGGGAGGAGAAGCGTCACGCCGCGGCGCTGATGCGGGTCAATCACTGTGGTGAGATATGTGCCCAGGCCTTGTATCAGGGGCAGGCACTGACGTCGAAGGATGTGGTGATCAAGCAGGCGCTGGAGCATGCGGCCTGGGAAGAAACGGAGCACCTTGCGTGGACCGAAAGGCGAATTCAGGAGTTGGGCGGACGTAAAAGCTTTTTGAATCCGCTGTGGTATGCGGGGTCGCTGGCGCTGGGGGTCGTGGCGGGAAAGGCTGGTGATTCGTGGAATCTTGGATTTCTGGCTGAGACAGAACGCCAGGTCGAACGCCATCTCGATAGCCATTTACGGCGCTTGCCCCTGGCTGATCAGCGTTCAAGAAGCATTGTGAGCCAGATGAAATTTGATGAGATGAGCCATGCGCAGACGGCTGTTAGTCTCGGAGGAGTGGACTTGCCCGGTCCAGTCAGGCTCGCGATGAAGTTGTCGTCAAAAGTCATGACGGGGGTTGCCTACTATCTATGAGGTTTGCCCCGGGCCCGGTAGGCCTGGGGCAAGCATTCTATGCTTCGACCACTTCCAGTTCGTGCGTGATGGTGGCTGTTTTGCCCAGCATGATTGAGGCGGAGCAGTACTTCTCCTTGGATAGTTCGATAGCCCGCTCCACTGCGGCTTGCTTGAGATTTTTCCCGGTGACCTTGAAGGCGAAATGAATTTTCGTGAAGACTTTGGGGTCTGTGGCGGCACGCTCGGCATGGAGCGTTACTTCGCAGTCGCTAACTTCATGACGTCCTTTTTTCAGGATCAGGACAACATCAAAGGCAGTACATCCTCCCGTGCCTGCCAGCAATAGCTCCATCGGGCGGGGAGCCAGGTTGCGACCTCCAGCTTCCGGGGCGCCGTCCATCATCACAGTATGGTTGCTGCCTGTTTCCGCCAGAAAAGCCATTCCATCAACCCATTTAACTTTGCATTCCACGATGAGACCCCTCCATTTATTGGAAGGGCGCATTCTAAGGGCTCTATCAGATGGCCGGGAGTGGTGAGCATTGCTGCGTCGCACAAATGCAAGGGGTGTTGGCCTGCTTCTGAGATGGTTGTGAAATTATGAATTGGTAAATCAATTTCCTATAATTGTTGTTTATTTATTTAAAACATGTGGTTGTGTTTTATACATAAACATTATCGACAAATTAAAAAAATTCTGGTGCATCGCACAAAAAAATACTTGATTTCGACCTTGCCTTTAGTGATAATCAGCTCAACTTAAGTGTGAGTTGTGCGTAGGTTTTGGTGCAGCTCATGCTTGCAGTTTGTCTCCTCCACCCTCCTCCTTTGGTGTGGATTTAGCGCGACTCCTTGGAGTCGCGCTTTTTTTGTTGGCGCTGGATTGTGTTGTCTGCCAAGAAGGCATTGACACGGGGTGTTCTGCCCCCATATAATCCGCGGCTTTCTGTGATTAGGCTAAGGACGGCCCAGATGAAAACTTTTTCCGCTAAACCCCATGAGGTGAAGCGCGAGTGGTATGTGGTGGACGCCACAGACAAGGTGCTCGGCCGCCTCGCCACTGAAATCGCTCGCCGGCTGCGTGGTAAGCACAAGGCAATTTATACCCCTCACGTTGATACCGGCGACTTCATCGTCGTGACCAACGTTGAGAAGCTTCGTGTCACCGGTAACAAGGCCGAGGACAAGAAGTATTACCGGCATAGCGGTTACCCCGGTGGTATCTATGAAACTAACTTCACCAAGCTGCAGCAGCGTTTCCCTGCTCGTGTGCTGGAAAAGGCTGTTAAGGGCATGCTGCCCAAGGGCCCGCTCGGCTACGCCATGCTGAAGAAGATGAAGTGCTACGCTGGTGCTGAACACCCCCATAGCGCTCAGCAGCCCAAAACCCTGGATATCTAAGGTACTGTCATGGCTGAAAACTATTTTTATGGCACCGGTCGCCGCAAGAGCGCTGTTGCTCGCGTCTTCATGAAGCGCGGTTCCGGCAACATCGTTGTTAATGGCAAGCCGGTTGACCAATTCTTCTCCCGTGAAACCGGCCGCATGATCGTGCGTCAGCCCCTGGAGTTGGTTGAGCAGGTCGCTGGCTTCGATATCAAGGTCAATGTTACTGGCGGTGGTGAATCTGGTCAGGCCGGTGCCGTGCGTCATGGCATCACCCGTGCGTTGATTGCTTATGATGCTGCCCTGAAATCTGCTCTGTCTAAGGCTGGGTTCGTGACTCGTGATGCCCGCGAAGTTGAGCGTAAGAAAGTCGGTTTCCACAAGGCTCGTCGCCGCAAGCAGTTCTCCAAGCGTTAATCAACGCTGTGAAAAAGAGCCGCCTCTTGGGCGGCTTTTTTTTTGCTTGATCCGGACTTGTTGGTAAAGGTTGGGGCGTTTAAGATGGCTCGACGCTGTCCAGCGTGTTGGTTCAAAGGGTTGTCGCTGGATTTGTCTTCATCCACCGCGGTGCGCGGTGATAATCCGTTGGTTGGGAACCCATGGCCGTGTTGGCGACATCATTGATTCGTAAGCGTCTGCGGCAGCGGTTTGGGATAAGTGCGCCCAAAGTGGCTGTTCGTACTCATGTTTCCTGGTACTGGCGGCTTTTGTTGGTTGTTGCGGTGCTATCCTTGTCTTTGGCTGCTGCGGCCTGGGTGTATGACGTGGGGCGGCGCTTCGCGGGATTTCATAGCCGGGAGTCCGATCGGGAGATATCGTCTCTGCGGACCCGAACTGAGGCTCTGGAGACTGAGTTGGCTGTGCTGCGTCAGTCCTCGGCGGCGGGGGAAAGCAGTGTTCAGATTGAGCGTTCCGCGAAAGAGCGCCTTCTGCGCCAGGTTGCTCAGCTTGAGCAGGAAAATGCCAGTCTGAAAGAGGATTTGGCTTTCTTCGAAAGCATCGTGCCTGGGGTTGGGGCATCAGAGGATGGTTTGAAGATTAGCCGGTTGAGGGTGGAGCCAGAAGGCGAAGAGGGGCGCTATCGATACCGGCTATTGATTGCGATGGAGTCGGGGGCTCGTTCCAAGGAGTTCCGAGGGCTTCTCCAGTTCCACCTCAAAGTGCAGCAGGCGGGCAAAGATGTTATGATGATTCTTCCCGCCGAGGGGGACTCGGCGGCGGGGAAGTTCCGTTTGGAAATCAAGCGGTTCCTTCGGACTGAAGGTTATTTTTCTATCCCCAAAGGTACTGTTCTTAAGGGGGTAGAGGCGCGTCTGGTGCAGGACGGTTCCGTGCGTGCCAAGCAGTCCCTGTCGCTTTGATACCTAAGTGAGGAGGCTCCATGTTTGGTGGCAAGAAGAATGGTGCTAGCAAGCCCCAGAACCGTATTGATAGTCTTATTGGTGCTGGTACTCGCTTGGAAGGTAATGTTCAGTTCAGTGGTGGCCTGCGCATTGATGGTGAAATAAAGGGAAATGTCGAGGCCGCCCAAGATCAGCCGTCGACCCTAGTTGTTAGTGAGCATGCGCGTATTGAAGGGGTGATAAATGTTGCGCACGTGGTGATCAATGGGACAGTGATTGGTCCGGTGCATGCAACCGAAACCCTTGAACTTCAGCCGTGTGCCAAGGTCACAGGTGACGTGGAGTACAACAGCCTGGAGATGCAGCAAGGTGCTGTGGTTCAGGGAAGGCTGATTCATCAGTCTAATGCGAAGACTGTCGAGCTTAAATTGGCAGCTTCAAGTAACTGACGGCGGTACTAATAGGATTCAAGTTTTTAGTTTAGGAGTGCGTTATGAATGCAGTTGCTGATGGTCTGCCCTTGGTTTTTACTGATAGTGCTGCCAGCAAAGTTCGGGAGTTGATTGAAGAGGAGGGTAATGCTGAGCTCAAGCTGCGGGTTTTTGTGACCGGTGGTGGCTGCTCTGGTTTCCAGTACGGCTTCACGTTTGACGAAGTGGCAAACGAGGACGATACCGTGTTGGACAAGAATGGTGTGACCCTTCTGATCGATCCGATGAGCTTTCAGTATCTGGTCGGTGCTGAGATCGACTACTCCGAGGGGTTGGAAGGTTCCCAGTTTGTGATCAAGAATCCGAACGCCTCCTCTACCTGCGGCTGCGGTTCCTCGTTTTCCGTATAGTGCGCTTCAGTCTGTGCTCTCAAAAAATCCTCGCATCTGCGGGGCTTTTTTGTTGGGGTTGTGAGGGGTCTTACTCCTGAAAGGCAACCATGTCGCTTTGTTTCAGCATTTCCAGCTGGGCCAGAAGATCCTGGGTCTTCTGACGAAACTGCAACAGTTGCGCAGTTTCAAGTGACGGTGCTCCGGGCAACTGGACTGCTAAGGGATTGACTTGTTCGCCGCCAATGCGAAATTCATAGTGTAGGTGGGGGCCGGTTGCCCAGCCGGTGGCGCCGACGTTGCCGATATGCTCGCCCTGGCTGACCCGAGAGCCTTTACGCAGCTGGGGGGTGAAGCTGCTCAGGTGTCCATATGCGGTGGAGTAGCGACCTTGATGGCGGAGGATGATCAGATTCCCATATCCGCCTTGGCGTCCGATAAACTCCACGGTACCGTCCCCGGTGGCGCGTACTTTGGTTCCCGTTGGCGCGCCGTAGTCGACACCCTTGTGCGCTCGCCATTGTTGGAGAATTGGGTGGAGTCTGGCATTGGTGAATCCAGACGTGATCCGTGAGAACTCAAGTGGGGAGCGGAGGAAGGCCTTGCGTAAACTCTTGCCTTCCGGTGTGTAGTAGCTTCCCTTGATGCTGCTCTTCGGGTCTTCAAAATAAACGGCACGGAAGACTTTTCCTGCATTTACAAGTTCTGCAGCAAGAATTCGTCCGCTACGAATGCTTTGACCTTGGTGCCGGTACATTTCGTAGATCAGGGTGAAGCGGTCTCCCTTGCGCAAGTCTCTGTGGAAGTCGATATCTGCACCAAAAATCTCCGCCAACTGGTTGGCTACGGCGTCAGGGATACCTGCATCATCCGTCGCTCCATACAGCGAGCTACGAATTTCGCCTGATTTCATTTCCAGTTGGGATTGAAGAGCCAGGGGCGCTTCCCTTGTTCTGAAGGTATTGCCGTGTCTTTCGATCAGCAAGTTCTCTGCACGATTGTTCAGTGGAAAACTGAGGAGTAGCAGTTCTCCGGTGTCACTGGTGCTGGCCGTGACTAACTTGCCGGGGGCTAGTTGGCGAAAGATGGGGTGTGCGGCAGGGGTTTGCTTGATGTAATCCAGGGCTGATGCATCGTTGACGCCGAGTCTGTTGAGCAGGTTGGCTAGGCTGTCGCCCTTGTGTACCTTTTCTTCTCTTAGATAGGCTTGGCTGCCCAAATCCAAAGGGTGGGGGAGTGCAAGCGCAAGGTCTTCTACAACGGGACGGGGGATAAGCTCGGTGGTGCTTAGCGAGGGGGGCTGTAGGCCAAATGCAGCCACCATACTGAATAGGGCCAAGGCTCCAAATACGGCGGCGGCTCCCGGATGTTTTTTTAGGTGGTAGAGCGGGCTGTGGCGAGGCAATAAGGATGGGGTGTGTTGGCTGCCGGGGTGCTGGTGCATGATGCGTGTCCTGCCCTGCTATTTTAACTGCGGCAGTCTAGCATGGTGCGTATTGCTATCCCAGGGCCGTAATAAAGAGTTTGCTGGAGCGGCAGCGTGTATCGACCTGCTTTTTCCAACACATGGATTTATTAGGGAAATTTTGGTTTTGTGAATGATTCTGGGTAAAAGTTTCTATTTTTGTATTGACTGGCGTTTCTTGGCCTGTATAATTCGCCTCTCTCGCTGCTTTGCGGCGGGGGAAAGTTGATAAAAAACAATAAGTTATTGTCGACTCCGGAGTAAGCAGAGCTTCGTTTTCAAGTTTAATTATTTTTGAAAATTGTTTGACGGCTTGTTTTTCTCTGTGTAGAATGCGCGTCTTTCGTTGCTACGGCGGCGCGGCAGATTGAGATAAGATCTTGATTTGCAAGCTCTTTAAAAAATAGGACAACCGATAGGTGTAGGTGCTTGGTTGGGTGTTCCGGCTTAGGTCGGACAAATGAATCAAGCGCTTGCACAAAGATGTAGTCAAGGAAACTTGAATATATCCGTCAAGCGAGTTTTAAGCAGAGATTAAACTGAAGAGTTTGATCCTGGCTCAGATTGAACGCTGGCGGCATGCCTTACACATGCAAGTCGAACGGCAGCACGGGAGCTTGCTCCTGGTGGCGAGTGGCGAACGGGTGAGTAATACATCGGAACGTACCCAGGAGTGGGGGATAACGTAGCGAAAGTTACGCTAATACCGCATATTCTGTGAGCAGGAAAGCGGGGGATCGCAAGACCTCGCGCTCTTGGAGCGGCCGATGTCGGATTAGCTAGTTGGTGAGGTAAAAGCTCACCAAGGCGACGATCCGTAGCAGGTCTGAGAGGATGATCTGCCACACTGGGACTGAGACACGGCCCAGACTCCTACGGGAGGCAGCAGTGGGGAATTTTGGACAATGGGGGCAACCCTGATCCAGCCATGCCGCGTGAGTGAAGAAGGCCTTCGGGTTGTAAAGCTCTTTCGGCGGGGAAGAAATGGCAACGGCTAATATCCGTTGTTGATGACGGTACCCGCATAAGAAGCACCGGCTAACTACGTGCCAGCAGCCGCGGTAATACGTAGGGTGCGAGCGTTAATCGGAATTACTGGGCGTAAAGCGTGCGCAGGCGGTTTCGTAAGACAGACGTGAAATCCCCGGGCTCAACCTGGGAACTGCGTTTGTGACTGCGAGGCTAGAGTACGGCAGAGGGGGGTAGAATTCCACGTGTAGCAGTGAAATGCGTAGAGATGTGGAGGAATACCGATGGCGAAGGCAGCCCCCTGGGTTAGTACTGACGCTCATGCACGAAAGCGTGGGGAGCAAACAGGATTAGATACCCTGGTAGTCCACGCCCTAAACGATGTCAACTAGGTGTTGGAAGGGTTAAACCTTTTAGTACCGCAGCTAACGCGTGAAGTTGACCGCCTGGGGAGTACGGCCGCAAGGTTAAAACTCAAAGGAATTGACGGGGACCCGCACAAGCGGTGGATGATGTGGATTAATTCGATGCAACGCGAAAAACCTT
>Ga0074197_1000046_pt1 | contig 214433 bp, 240 predicted proteins | sample EPASupsiteSAE305_FD_64526 | JGI IMG/M metagenome (GOLD analysis project Ga0074197, IMG submission 64526) | Bioremediated contaminated groundwater microbial communities from EPA Superfund site, New Mexico - SAE3-05 reassembly with SPADES | ecosystem: Environmental > Aquatic > Deep subsurface >... | reverse complement strand
GAATATTTACAGGAGTATGGAGTTATTCGTATTGCTTTCACGATCGAAATCGCTGCTCGGACAAACCTGATATTCCGGCTCGCCAATCTTTTAGTTGTCTCCTTGCTTTTTGAACACACATTCTGGTAAGGAGACGCTATATCTTTGATCTTCCGGTCGTCGATACCATCTGTTTTCGATAGGATTTCTACAGAGCATAAAAATTCGGAAAAGGGATTTTACAATTCCGCATCCCGTTCCGTCAACCGATACGTAATAGGAAAACGGGAGTTACTGATTTTTCCGTTCGGAGATGTCCCTGATGGTACTCATCACAGCCGACATCCCGAAATACTCCGTAATCCGGCTGCTGATCTCTACCGGCAGGGTACCCCCATCCTTCATCTTCAGTTCGGATGCAAACAGGATATGCCCCCGTGCAAGAAACTGATTCAACTCGTCTTTCGGGAACATCGCATCCGGGTGAACGGCAAGATCATACAGGGTCTTTTGCATGAGCTCCTTTTTGGTAAACCCGAGATACCGGCTGGCAATAATATTGGTCTCGAAGATCTTCCCATCGATATCGTGGAGAATGATTGCATCGCTCGCCCCGTCAAAGAGGGTGCGGTACCGGAGTTCGGATTCGATGAGTTCATCCTTGGTCCGTTTGCTCTGCGTGATATCGGTGATTGAACAGACAATCAGTCCTTCCTTGGTAAGGGCTGCTGCGGCCAGCACCCAGATGATTGCACGATCCTTCTTTCGCAGGGCAAGTTCCATCTCTGAAATTTTCCCTTCCTGGCGAAGGATCTTCACAAAGCGCATCTCCTGTTCGCTGTCAAACCAGATTCCGGTAAATGTCTGACCGGTCAGTTCTTCTATTGAATATCCCAGAATACCCGCTGCTTCATTGTTGATGGTCCGGACGGTCTGGGTTTCAAGGTCAAATGTCAGGATACCTGCCCGTGAGGTCTCAAAGATCTCGCGGTACTTCCGCTCCTGAAGGGCCTGGCCGGAGAAGGCGGCGAGAATGATACCGAGCGAGACGAAGATGTAGAAAAATGCCATGCTGGATGCATACAGCTGGATATCTGCCGGCCCGTAGAGGAAGACCAGTCCGAGGAATATCCATCCGAGCAGGATGGTGAAATATACTGCATAGCGCGGGGAAAAATAAGCGATGAGCAGGATAGGGAGGATATAGAAGAACGGGAAGATGCTGAAATACCCGTTTTTCAGCGAATATATGGATACCAGGACAATTCCCACGGTGAGTAAGCCGGTGACCGAAAGCCAGAACGTATGCTGGGGTGAAATGGTTTTCATAGCTCAATCAGACCTGCACTCAAATATCTGATTGAACATGGTTGTGGAAATTTCTTATAGATTGTCATAAGATCGTGATACTTCTCCAGAACCCGGGTTACAGGATAAAGCAAATTCAATAAAATATCGAACCAACGGGCCTGGAACCGGAAGTGCAGGAAAACCGCAATTTCCATGTAATGGTTAATTCCGGCTCGTTCGGACCTGCTTCCGGGCAGCAACAACATCCGCGAGGTGCCGTGCAGCTGCGGTGATATCGGGTTGCGACACCACGGCAGATATCACGGCAACACCCCCTGCTCCCGCATCGATGACACTGTCGGCATTATCCGGGCCGATGCCCCCAATGGCAATGACTGGGATCCTGACGGAATCACAGATTGCCCGGAGCATTTCAAGGCCATGACCCGGTCCTGCATCCTCTTTGGATCCTGTGGAGAAGACGGGGCTGAGGGCCACGTAATCTGCACCGCCCTGTTCTGCATCCACGGCTTCCTCAACCGAACCAACCGAGACACCGATGACAAATCCCGCAGGTACGATCTGCCGGACCGTATCGCACCGCAGGTCACCCTGCCCGAGGTGGACGCCATCAGCCCCGCACGCAAGCGCGACATCGAACCGGTCGTTCACGATGAAGGTCACACCGGCGCGTCGGGTGATGGCACAAATCTCCCTGCCGATCCGGACAAGGTCCCGCAGGGAACAGGTCTTGTCCCGGAGCTGGATCACACCAGCACCCCCTTCAACCGCCCGCTCTGCCATCACGGCATGCGGGAGTCCTCCGGCGAGGCCCTCATCCGTGATGACATACAGGTCAAGGTTCATGGACACTTCAGGGGATTACACATTCTGGATACGGGCCGCCCGTGCTAGATCTTCCGGAGTCAGTGCGGCAAGCTCATCGAAGAGTGCGGTCTTGAAACTGAACGGGCCGCGGGCACAGGCTGCTGCACGCTCTCCGGCAATGCCAAATGCAGTGAATGCGGCTGCCGAGGCAAGGACCGGATCCTTCGATTCCGCGGCAAAGACACCGGTCACGGATGCGGCCATGCAACCGGTGCCTGATATGCTCCCCATCATCGGATGGCCATTCTCCACGAGGAAGGTATGCTTCCCGTCAGTGATGATGTCGGTCGCCCCGCTGATGGCCACGGTGAGGCCGACGGCTTCTGCATACCCCTGTGCGATTGCCACGGGATTACCCGCGAGCCCATGCGAATCCACACCCCGTACCTTTGCTTCAGCACCGGCAAGCACCCCAATCTCACCGGCATTTCCCTTGAGGATCGCGATATCAAGGTTATCCAGCAGCCGCCGGGCAGTCTTTGTACGGTACTGCGTGGCACCGGCTCCCACCGGATCAAAAATGACCGGAATCTTCCGCTCATTGGCCATGCTCCCGGCCAGTTCCATGGACTCAACCTGCACCGGGTTGAGGGTGCCGATATTGAGGACGAGTGCGCTCGCTATTGCGACCATCTCCTCTACTTCATCGGCTGCATCGGCCATTACCGGAGCACCACCGGCGCAGAGGGTGATGTTGGCGCAGTCATTGACCGTCACGTAGTTCGTGATGTGGTGGACGAGCGGGCGTTTCTCCCGGACAAGGGAGAAGAGATCGGAGAGCTGTTGTTTCTTCATAAGATCACGCTGGGCAGGGCTCGGGTGGCCCGGTTATCTGATCACTAATAGGAGATTCTTACATAATAAATCGTGATAAATCACCCGGGCTGGCAATACCAGATGCTCAAAAATGTGCGATATCTGCCTTACCGGGTGATCTCTTCGATCGTGGCAAGGAAGAGATCCGCTTCTTCAGGAGTATTGTACAGCCCGAGGCTGACCCGCACGGTTCCTTCCGGCAAACCCAGCCGGTCCATGAGGGGCATACAGCAGTGGTGGCCGGAGCGCACCATGATATCCGCCATCTCGTCAAGATGCTGGGCAACCTCGTGGGGGTGCATGCCATCGATCGTAAAGGAGACCACACCTACACGCCGGCCGGGGGAGTCCGGCACATAGAGCCTGACGCGGGGGTTCTTTTTCAGGCCATCGATGATCCGGGTGGTGAGAACCTGCTCGTGCTGACGGACGCGGTCCATGCCGAACCGGGTGAGATAATCCACGGCGACACCGAGCCCGATCCCCCCGGCAATGTTCCCGGTGCCAGCCTCGTACCGCTGGTATCCGTCAGAAAGTGTATACTCAGATCCCTTCACCGATTCCACAGCTCCGCCACCCAGCAGGAGCGGCTCAATCACCGATTCCTTCATCCAGAGCACGCCAGTACCGGTGGGGCCGAGCATCTTGTGGCCGGAGAAGGCAGCAAAGTCACAACCGAGAGCCGCGACATCGATTGGCATGTGCGGCACGGTCTGCGCCATGTCCACCAGCAGGAGGGCGCCATGATCGTGGCAGATCTTCGCTATCTCTCGTATGGGTGTGATCACCCCCAGCACATTCGAAGCGTGGGTGATCGCGACGAGGCGCGTCTGGTCCGTGATCGCGGCCTCGAATGCGGCAAGATCAAAGGTGTAATCATCCCGGATATTCGCGATATCGACCGACACACCCTGCATTTTTAAGTGATACCACGGCAGGAGGTTGGAGTGGTGTTCGAGAATGGTCGTGAGCACACGGTCGCCGGCCTTCCACGGGAAACCCTGTGCCACCATGTTGACCGATTCGGTGGTACTCTTCGTAAATACCGTAACGCCATCCTTTGCGCCGATAAAGCCCGCCACCTTCTCGTGGGCGTGCCAGTAACGCTGGGATGCGATCTGGGTAAGGCGGTGGACACCCCGACCGACATTTGCACGGTAATTGTGCTCGAACTCGAGATAGGACTGGATCACGGGTTCAGGAGAAAGGCTGGTGGCTGCATTGTCGAAGTAGACGAGTTCGGCGAGGAGCGGGAAGTCCTTTCGTATCTCCAGTACGTCAAGGGGGTCAACAGTCGTTTCCGGCATTGGTGTCTTCATCGTTTTTCCTCCCGCATTATCAACCATCTCATGGCCCTTTTCAGCTGACGATTTTGCCGAGGGAGTTGCCTTCAGGGTGAAATCCTCGTTCACGGCAATCCCTTGTGCCCGACAGATCTCCTGCATCTTTTTAGGTAGTGCCTTCCACCGCCAGAGACCCCAGCGGCAGTAGGCATCCGGCAGGCCTTTCTTTTGTGCCCACCGCTCAACGAACTCATCCCAGCGTTTCGCATACTCGGGATGGGTTGTGCGGATCTGCTCGTACTCGCTCTCCAGCATGGCCGGGCAGAGGTAGCACCCGATCCGCTCGATGCCCGCTTCGTAGAGCGGGTTCATGGCAACCTTCTGCCACCAGAGATAGAGGAAGACCTCAAGCGCCCTCCAGTTCCGGATGGGCGAGACATTGAGCTGGAGCGGGTTGTTGGGGTTCTGGCTCGTCTCTTCCAGGCTTGCCCGGTTCCAGGACTCGTACCAGCGGTTGCCCTGGATCGTGACACAGGGGCCGACCTGCGCAAGGTAGAGCTTGAGCGGGCGCAGTTTCTGGAACTTGCAGCACCAGCGATTGTCTTTGCCGGGTGGTCCTGCCTTCTCCACGGCCTGCCAGAAATCCCCGGCACCGCCGAACATCTCAACGCCCTGTGATTTGACAAACTCAATGGTCTCGGGGAATTCAAGCCCGGTATCGATGAAGAAGGCCTTCGTCACGCCGGCCTTCCGGGCAAGATGGAGCACTACCGTGCTGTCCTTTCCCCCGGAGAACGAGACATTTGCGGTCGGGCGGTCGGACATGTGGTGCTTGATCGCCCGGATCGCATGCCGCTCAAGGTTCTTCAGGTGGTACCGGTTCTTTTCGATTGCCACATCCCAGCCGGGATCAGGAAGGGTGCGGGGTTCCACCGCAATGAGTTCCTTTACCTTGATCGAACCGTCTTTTACGGTGCCCGTCCCGTACCGGGCCTTGTATTTCACGATCACGGTCCCGTCGGATACGGGTTGCGTAAGAAGAAGCCGTTTTCCACCTATCCGCCCCTGCTCATTCCGGGCATTCGTGTGGGTGTCAAGATCCACCACGCCCTTCGTTGCATGGCGGACGATGGACGGGAGTGCTTCAGGAGTTATATCGAGCGCGAACTTCCGGTTGACCGGGTCGAAGGTGAGCCAGCCGAAACGCTCGCCGTGCATGATCACGAGATCGGCACGGTCGACCCCGCCGGTCTTATTCAGGAGAAGGATCTGTGCAAGGGGCACTTCACCGTACTGCTCCCGTATGAGCCGCTGGATCAGCGCACGATCAGCAGACAGCGCGGGACGGAGCTCGTAGGGCTGGAGAAGTTCGATCACCCTCCCCTCCCGGCCACACGCGCAGCTCTTCGCGATCAGCGGCACGTTGCACTCATCACACCAGTACAGCACCTTCTTGACCGGCGGTTCGCGCATCACACTAGACAGATGGAACGCAACAGGTGATAAGAGAAGCGATGGCGGATGGGATAGTTCCCGGGGATGGTTTTTAGTGCCGTCGTGAAGGCCCTTCGGGCCCGATTACCGGCAAAAAGTATATGATATCAAGCATCGATGGGGAGAAATGGTGATGGTACCATGGTGAAACTGAACGCAGACATGAAGGACGCTTTCGCGAAGATGAAGATCTTCCCGGTGGCAACGGCATCCAAGGATGGAGCCCCGAACGTAATTCCCCTCGGAATGGTCGAGCTCCACGACGATGAGACCATCTGGATCACGGACAACTTCATGAACAAGACCCTCTCCAACCTTCGGACCAACCCGAAGATTGCGATCTATATCTGGGGGCCGGAGATCAAGGGCTGTTTCCAGATCAAGGGTGTGACCGCGATCAAGAACAGCGGACCCGAATACGATGAGATGAAGGCTGGTGTTAACCGGAAGAGACCCGAACTCCCCGCACGCTCGCTTGTCATCGTGAAGATCACGGAAGTCTTCGAGTGCAAGCCCGGGCCAACCGCCGGCTCGAAACTCTTGTGAGTTTCTCTCAAGACCCGAAAATCCTCTGATCTTCTCGGGGTTCGAAACTCCTGAAGAGTCTGAGAGGTCATCTCAGTTAGGGAATACGAAAAGAAGATTACAAATCTTCTTTGAAGGGTCTCTCGGGGGATAACTCCACTACGTTATTCCCGTTTTTTCAGGATCTGGTTTCCTGTTGAGAGATCTCACGGGAGGATACACCGGGGGATAATGAGGTAATATACGGCCACTCTCCATTTTTATTACTATTTAAGGAAAATATTCAAATTAAATATTCAAAAAACAATCTTTTTAACCATTGATGTATTACAAATTGTTACAATCGTATTAACAATTGAGATGTGACCATGCATATTCCTGACGCATTCATACCAATGTGGCAGGGCGCGATCTACTGGATCATTGCCCTGGTTTTTGTAGCGCTGGCCCTGCGGTGGGCCAAAAACGAGATGAACGAGGACAAGCTCCCGCTTGTTGCGGTTCTTGCAGCGGGCATCTTTGCCCTCCAGTCCTTCAACCTCCCGGTCTCCATGGGTACCAGCGGGCACCTTGTTGGCGGAGCGCTTGCCGCGATCATTCTTGGATCGCCGTTCGCTGCGATCTTTATTCTTACCCTGGTCCTCATTGTGCAGGGTGTCCTGTTCGGGGATGGCGGCATCACAACTATGGGTGCCAACATCATCAACATGGGTGTCATTGGTGGATTTGTCGGGTTCTACTCCTTCAAGGGACTCATGAGAGTCACCAGGAGCATGCCGGTCTCGGCATTCGTGGCGGCATGGCTTGCCTGCCTGATCCCGGCACTGGCCTGTGCTGTTGAGATGTATTTTGCCGGAACATTCCCCCTCAATGAAGGGCTTATCGCCATGGGACTCTACCATGCAATCATCGGGGTGATTGAAGGCATTGTCACGGTTGCCGCAATCTACTTAATCACCAGCGCCCGCCCGGATCTGGTGGATACCGGGGTCAAGACACCGGCGGGGGCCTGAGTACCATGATGGACAACAAGACATTCATTATTGCGGGGATTATCGTTGCCCTGATCATAGGTGGCGTTGCAGTCTTCATGGCATCCGGCGATCCTGATGGCCTTGAGAGCACCGCGCTTGTTGTGCAGGGCCAGAAGACCATTACCGGTGGAACACCGGCCGATGCAGAGATCCACGAGGAGACCGCAGGAAGATTCGCCTACTCGTCACCCATGCCGGATTACTCACTGGGAGAGGCGATGGGATCTGCCGGAGGACTCGTTGCAATCATTGTCGGTACCATCATTGCATTCCTTGTGGTCCTCGGCCTTGCGTATGGTATCAAACTGGCCGGCAAACCAGCAAAGTGAAACCAATAGAACTTTACCTTTTTTTACCTAATTTCCTATACCAATGCACCTCATCGAGACACGCGATCTCTGCTATGTCTATCCCGGCAACGTCACTGCCCTGGATCACATCAATTTTATTGTCCCGAGAAACGCCCGCATCGCGGTGATCGGATCGAACGGTGCAGGAAAGAGCACGCTCTTCAAGCACTTCAACGGCATCTTCAAGCCGACATCCGGTTCCGTTCTCGTCAGAGGAGAACCTATCACCAAACAGAACCAGCGCGAGATCCGGAAGTTCGTGGGCATCGTCTTCCAGAATCCCGACGACCAGATCTTCTCCCCCACCGTTGAGCAGGATGTGGCGTTCGGCCCCACCAATCTCGGCCTTGATGCTGAAACCATCGAGCACCGGGTGCACGAAGCGCTCCATATTGTAGGCATCGAACACCTTGCCAAGCGGGTCCCCCACCACCTGAGCGGCGGCGAGAAGAAGCGGGTGGCAATCGCCGGGGTCATTGCCATGGAGCCGGAGGTACTGGTGCTCGATGAACCAACGGCAGGTCTCGATCCCCGGGGAGTTGCCGATCTCAGCACGTTCATCAACTCGCTGTCGGCAAAATACGGGATGACGGTCGTCTTCTCCACGCATGATGTTGCGCTCGTTCCCGAGGTTGCAGATTATATTTACGTGATGGACCGGGGCCGGATTGTTGCCAGCGGAACAACAAGCGAGATCTTCGTCCAGCCAGATATGCTCAAATCCGTGCGGCTGGATGTCCCGGTGCTCCCGCGACTCCTCAAGGCCCTCCAGGATAACGGGGTGGAGGTATCCATGGCATATACCTATTCGGGAGCAGAAAAATCCCTCCTCCGCGCCTTTGGCAAACGATCATGATCGAAACACTCTTCCAGATCGAACGGGATGCTTACAAAGACAGCCCGGTTCACCGGCTCGATGCCCGGGTCAAGATTGTGATCGCTTTTGCGGCGATCATTGCCCTGGTTGCAGTACCGTATTCCACGATGATCTATTCTGTCGGGGCCATCTTCTTTCTCTTCTTCTGCCTGCTCTGGGCGTGTACCCGCTTATCACCGGTCATCTATGTGAAGCGTGCACTCGCCATCATCCCGCTCTGGGGGGTCATCATCTTCTTCCAGATCTTCTTAAAGAACAAATATTACACCACGTATGACGTGGTGATGAGCCTTCCCTTCGGGATCAATATCTATGCCCAGTCAATCGAATTCGCATTCATCCTGCTCGTCAAGTTCGTGGTCTGCATCTCGTTCATTATCCTGCTCTCATCCACGACAAAGATTCAGGATATACTCGAAGGAGGGGCACGGATGGGCCTTCCAGCAGAATTTGCCCTTGCTCTCGGGATGATGATCCGGTACCTGTTCGTCTTCGGGTACATGCTCCGGAAGATCAACGAGTCGCTCAAGACCAAATGTTTCGATGCCTTCGACCGCCACCTCCCGTACCGCTACCGGCTCCGTCAGCTCGGGTACACCATCGGCACTATGTTCATCCGGTCCTACGAACAGGGTGAACGCGTCTATACCAGCATGCTCTGCCGGGGCTATGGACGGGAGAGTTACCTGTTCGTGTCAAGAAAACCCCTAAAAAACACTGAGTGGGCGTTTCTCGGATGTTCGATGCTCTTCATCATCGCGGTTCCGATCACGTTCTGGGTTACTGCAACCCGCCTGATCTGACCGGTTCAGACCGAGTGGTTGCGAAATATCATACGATTGCTCTCTCCCCATTTTTAGTAAATTGTCCACCGGGTCCAAAAAAGGCAACGTGAGAAAAAGAAGAGAGATTATTTGGCACCGGGCTTCGAGCCCGGGGCTGCTGCAACCACGCTCAGCGCCTCCACAAGTTCCGGGAGGATCTCAGCCGGGATGCCCATGACCATCTCACCATCTTCTATCCCGGAGAACTTCCGTGATCCATCGCACCCAAGCGAGAAGTTCACCTTGCCGTTTAAGTAGGTCTGGGCGCAGGTATCGGCACAGACCGACTGGATACCGGCGAACTCCGCTTCGATCCTTCCCCCGACACGGAAGAGGGTGCTCTGGGCGATCTTCAGCATAGCCCACGGGGTGGCAACGATGAGCACCACCTGCGGGTCGAACGGGGTATTCTCTAAGGGCGCATAGAGGGTCGCGTAGGTCTCTTTGGTACCGAGACGGGCGACCCGGTCAAGCGTCCGCTTGCAAGCGGCCGAACTCTCGAACTTGCCCAGCTTGAAGTAAAAGTCGCCGTTCTTCAGGGTCTCGGTGATCTCTCGTAAGCCCAGCGACCAGGCACCACCGTTGCATTCGTGGTTGTCAGCAAGGGCATAGAAGATCTTTCCCTCGTTTCTCGCAAGACCGACCATGGAACAATGGCGGATCGTCTTATCGAGTTTCTCCATGCCGGCCGGGATCTCTTCCTTCTTTGTCGCAAACCGGAATGCAACCGGTGAACCAGAGAGCTTTAAAAGTTTCCTGAGTGTCCCGGCAGCCTCTGCATAGTTGATGGGTATCTTAACACCAGATGTCATATGATGACCTCCGTCCATCCCACAGGATGGCGCTAGTTACACCATATCGTGCTGACCTCATAAACCCAGCGAAAGGACCATCATTCGTTCTCGATTGTGATGATCTGAACCGGACAGAGATCCGCAGCATCCCGTGCGCAGGGTTCCAGGTCTTTCGATGGCACACCCTCGGCAACATTGTCGCGGGCCCGGTACTCTTTGACAATCCGGCTGAATGAATCATCGGGATCCTCTTCGAAGAGGCCGGGGCAGGTCTCCCAGCAGGAACCGCAGCTGACACAGGTGGACCGGTCGATCTTCACCATCATGGATTTCCTTCTCCCATAAGGGTGCATGGTCAACAGGATGCCATAAAGATACCCTGTTGGAACAGAAACACGGGCAGAACTCGATTCCGCGGGGAGAACTGCAGTTCAGAAATGTTTATTTTCCTCCATGTACTATATCCTGACCTCAAGGCCGGGCACCTGCCTGGAGAGAATCTGGAGAACACATGGATTATCTGGACATGCTACGCGACGCCTGGACCTTTATGCGGCAGGGCGTTTTTGGAAACGGCGGACGATGGATACGACTGGTTCTTGCGACCCTCCTTCTCATGATCCCGATGAACGGGTATGTGATGCGGATCTACCGGGGAGCGGAGTCTGCACCGGAGGTTGACCAGTGGGGACGGCTCTGTATCGATGGCCTGAAACTGATCATTGTCTCGTTCATCTATTCGATCCCGATCTTCATCATATGGGCAGTCATCTACGGACCCATGATGGCAGGGATCTTCTCGGGTACGATGACCGATGCAGCGCTCACTGCGTGGGAGCCGAACATGGCCCTTATCGTACTGCTGTATATCGTGGAGTTTATCATCACCCTCCTGCTCCCGGTCGTAGCGATCCGGTTTGCACGGACCAACAGCTTCCGCGAAGCCTTCAACTTCCGGGCGATTGTTGATCAGATTAAAACGATCGGGTGGGTCACCTACATCATCGGGGTCATCCTCGTTGCAATCGTTATCGCGGTACCGGTCATGATCCTGGTCTTCGTCTTCGTTATACTGGGAATTGTCCTTGCCGCGTTCACGGGTTTCAGTGTTACCGCCATACTCGGCATTATTGCAGTTGCGATGCTGGTCTTCCTTCTTATTGCACCATTCATCATGGTCTTCCAGGCCCGGTACTGGACCCGGCTCTACGACAGCGCTGCAATACCCCCCCAGTAACTTTTTTTTTAAACGCAGGACCTCCCGGCAGTTCCACCTGAAAAGACCCTCCTGAAAAGAGACACATGTATTGCTAGATCCTGACCCACGGTCACCCCGATACCGCAGGTTGCCGGATCAGAACAGGAAATAATCGATCAGGGGTATCGTTGCACAGCAGAGGAGTGTGGAGAGGAAGACACCCTGCGAGGCGAGCGTTGCGTCCACCTCGTATTCTTCTGAGAGGAGCACGGAATTTGCAGCAACCGGCATTGCAATTAAGAGGACCACACTCAACAGGAGGAGCCGGTTGGAGATGAACGGGGCGAGCAGGATGAACGCGAGCACGGGCAGCACAACGAGCCGCAGTGCCGTGATGACGCCAATCCGCCAGTCCCCGGCAAGCCTTGATACGGGCAGGGTGGCAAGCAAAGCCCCGACCACGATCATGGCGAGCGGGGTGGTGGCCTTGCCGATCCATTCGAGCGCGGCGTCGGCCGGGTACGGGATGTCGTAGCCGACAAGGAAGAGGGCAAGCCCGATGATCGATGCAATAAAACCCGGGGTGAGCAGCAGGAACAGGCTGGGCTTGTCGGCCCGGTCGTGGGCAAGGAGCCAGATACCCATGGTGAAAACGAGCAGGTTGAAGGGGAGATTAAAGAGGATCACGTAGAAGAGGGAGTCCGGCCCGAGGATCACTTCCGAGACCGGGATCCCCATGAACCCGACATTGGGAAAGACCAGCATGAACTGGAAGACCCCCTTCTCTTTTTTCGTTGCCGGGAGGAAATGGCAGATGAGGAGCGATAGCAGGAACGCTCCCAAGTAATACGCGAATGCAATGGCGAGGGTTGACTCGACCATGCCCATTGCCGCACCGGTATTTGCCACCTGCATGCTGCTGATCGTGAGCGCCGGCAGCGCGATATTGACAAGAACGTGGGAGATCTGGTAGACGCGGTGCTCCCCGAGGTACCCGTGCCGACGGGCGAAAAATCCCGCGGCGATCATGAGGAAGAGGGTGAGGATCGCAACGATGACCGCAATGAAATCCATAGATCAGGTCCGTTCAATGTGTCGGGAGTGTTGGCAGGATTGCAGGGCCGGATTAACGGCCGGAGTGGCAATTCGTCCAATGGATCTCAAGGGAGGATGAGATAGACTGAAACGGCCGGCACCAATGCCTGAAATGTTGTCCCGGACGCGGTTTATACTTTTAGCAGAGAGTACCGGGGCCATCACGTCAGATCCTGCATTGCACTGGTCACAACAGAAGGCGCATGCAAATTCTGCCGCTATCTCCAGCCATATTATCCCGGAGATGAGATTGATCCTGCAGAAGATCTGCATGAAAATGCACGGGTAACCCGTTGCAGGAGATGTGAGATGACCCTACTGAACTGTTGGGAGTTTAAAAAATGCGGGCGTGAACCCGGCGGAGACAATGTTGCGGAACTGGGAGTCTGCCCTGCATCCAGTGAGACCCGGACCGATGGCGTGAACCATGGACAGAATGGGGGGCGGGCATGTTGGGCGATCAGCGGGACCATGTGTGGAGGGAAAGTCCAGGGAACATACGCCGCCAAGATCGGCAACTGCCTCAACTGCGGGTTTTACCAGAAGGTCCAGAGAGAAGAGAAACCACAGTTCGAGACTTCCGCAACAGTCCTGGCTCGGCTCAACAAGGTGTGATTTCCCCGAGGGGACACCCGGCCACCCACCATTTCCGAGTTTTCCCCAAACCCACCACATTCAGCAGGGAGATTGACTAAAAAAATGTATTTTTCTTCGAATCAGTGAACCCGGACCGCCAGTTCAACCGCAACCATCAGATCCCTGTTCTCGAACGGTTTGACCAGATAACCATCGGGCCCGGTCTCCTTTGCGCGGGATATCGTCTCCTTATCCATGCAGGACGTAAGGAAGATGATGGGGATATCGAGACTCTTCTTTATGATTCCCGCAGTTACAACGCCATCCATCTCTCCCTGCAGGTGGATATCCATCAGGATGATATCCGGGCGGATACGCGAGATCTGCGCGATCGCATCCTTCCCATTCGCTGCTCTACCGGCGAACTCATACTCCAGCTTATTGATCCGCCACTCCGTGGTCCGTGCAAGGACATCATCATCCTCAACAAGGAAAATTTTTATCTTGGTCATTCAAGTATCAGCTCGCGTGGAAAGTACCGGCAGGACTCCGTGAGACCCGGGGGAATACTCACTCCCGTGCTCCCGATTTTCGGAAAAGCGGTACGCATCTTTCGGGACCATCATCTCAAACCGTGCCCCATCCCCGACAGGTCCGTTCTCCCGGATCGTGATGCCGGTGATCGCAAGGATCTCCCGCACCAGGAAGAGTCCCTGGCCGGTGTTCTGCCCGAACCCGCGCCGGAAGATCTGTTCCTTGTCCGCATCCGGCACACCGGTACCATCATCCTGGCAGAAGAGCCGAAGCCCATCAGGATGTTCCTGCCAGTGGAACCTGATTGTCGTTAAGGTCTTCCCGTACCGGGTGGCATTGTCCATCAGGTTGTAGAAGACCTTCTCCAGCAGGGGATCTGCGTAGACCTCAAGCGCCCCGACATCGGACATGATACTGATCCCATGAAGGTCGACTTGGGCCCCGGACCGGGCCACAACGTCCCCAATATTCTGCCATTGGGGAGCCGTCACGCCGATATCCTGGTATTCCCGGGTGAAGGCGATCTGCTGCTTGATCTTCAGGGTGGAATGCCGGATATCCTGGAGCAGCGCGTTCGCTTCCCTGCCCGGAATGATATCCTGCGCCATGTCTTCCAGGCCAAGCAACCCTGCAACGGTGTTAAGGATGTCGTGCCGGATGATGTTGTTGAGGAGGTTCAGTTTGTTGTTGGCAGAGCGGAGGGCATCGCTCATCTGTTTGAGCTCGGTGATATCGTGCTCCCGCTCCATCAGCTCGAGCGCAATGGAGATGTTGTCGGTGAGTTCCAGCAGCAACTGCACTTCGTCCTCATCAAAGAACCGCGGCTCCCGGGCATGGAAGGTCATGGCCCCGATCACCCGGTCACCGGATCGCAGGGGGAATGCGGCACTCGCGTAAAACCCGTACGAGAGCAGCCCGTCACGCCACGGCCCGGTATGCGAGTCCTCACGGTTGTCAGCGCTGATATAATACCGGTCCTCCTCGTACGCGATCTGCGTTGGGGGCGCATCGACAGGCAGGGCATCCCCGGGTTCGGCCGGGGGCAGTTCCGGGTTGCCCGTGCTGCTGCAGTGCCCAACAGCCTCGATGCGGCCCGATCCGGGTGAGATGAGCCCTGCCCAGACCAGCAAGAATCCCCCGTCATTGACGGCAATCCGGCAGGCCTCTGCGAGAAGGGCATCCCGGTTACGGATGCCGGTCGCCGCCTCGTTGGTCCGGGAGAGCACGGCATACAGGCGGGCAAGATGCCGGATCCGGTCTTCCGACCGGCGGCGCTGCACGGCCGTCCGGAGCTTGTGGGAGAGCTCCGCGAACTGGGATTTTGGTTCCCCGCCCTTCTGGAGGTAGAAATCCACACCGCTGTTCAGTGCCTCGACCACCACATCCTCCCGGCCCCGGCCGGTGAAGATGACAAACGGCAGCGTGGGGTAGCGTGCCCGGACCTCCCGCAGGAACTGGATGCCGTTCATCTCCGGCATGTCGTAATCCGAGAGCACGGCATTGAAGGAGACTTCCTCCAGCCGTTTCAGCGCTCCCTGAGTAGACGTGCAGGTCTCAACGGAAAAGTTCCCGATCATCTCAAGAAAGAGCTTCCCGATCTCCAGCAGGGCCGGATCGTCATCTACATAGAGTACTGAAATCATGGTTGTCTCTCGTCTTCGTGTTCACCGCAGCCGGAATTATGGCGCTCTCGTAATGGAGTCTGATCCGGATATTTCACCGGATGTTCCCGTCATCGTGACAGGGAACCTGCCGACGCTGACTCACGTGTGTCACAAAAATAGCGTCAGATATGGAAATATACCCGGAGATGGGGGACAGAATTGCCGCAAAATTCCAGGACGCAAAACCTGCCGGAAGAACAGAGACAATGTTTTGTAAAAAATCAGAGAAAATAGAGAATGTTGGGAGATTATCGGATTCCAACGATCAGTGGTTGCATGGAGGGCCGCATCATACCGCCACCACCTCCGGCTCTTTTTCGTCCAGCCCGTACAGGCTCTGCCGGGCGTCCGTGAAATAATACCGCTCGACAATAATATTTTCCTGTTTAAGCCGGCCCAGCGCATACCGCACCGTCCGTGACGGCAGCGAGGTCTCGCGGACGAGATCCTTCTGGGTGAGGTGGTTACCGGTCTCCAGAACTTTGTACACGAGCTTTGCCGATGGTGGCAGGTGCCCGATCCTTTTGGTATTACTATGCTCGGTTGTGTTTACAACAAAAACGATCCCTCATAGTGGATCACCATAACAAAATGAGAGTTCACAATTGTTAAGTGTTGCGATCCATGATCCGGTTTCCAGCCCTTTGCAGTCAGCGACAAACAAATCATGCAGAATTTGCGGCAAAACCCGCCCGCACATCAGCCACTAAATAAAACACCGTTCAACAATGGTATGGCGACCACACAAGCGCCAAAATTGCCAATGTGGCGGAAAGGCTACGCAACTGACTGCAGATCAGTGTATCCCGGTTCGATTCCGGGCATTGGCTTTCCGATAAAGCACAACGTGCCCTTATTGAAGAGAGGAAATGCAAAAGCACTTCTTCGAATTTTTTTAATGCATTTCTATTACCAAGAGAGATTTTACTTGTGCGCTTAATATCCCCTCCGCTCATACTTTTTTAGGAAAATTTCCGACATTCCGTCGAAGAACCAGACCAGGGAAATTCTGCCGAAGCCCGAACCTATAAATATTCACAATTGTTATTTAGTATGGTAAGATTCACAATCGTGAATCCAAGTGGTTTGTCAAAACCACGATTATGAGAAGCAGCAGGCCAGTGTGGCGGAGTGGTTACGCGGCTGATTGCAGATCAGCTCGATCCCGGTTCGATTCCGGGCGCTGGCTTCTCCTCGATTGTCTTAACACATCGAGGATGAGAGGAAGTGCATCGGCACCCTTGAGGATGAGGAAAAAAATCGCCTGGATGGCAGAGAGGCTATGCGTCCGACTGCAGATCGGAACAGATGAGTTCAATTCTCATTCCGGGCTCTCAGGAGAATCACCATGAGTATCAGAATCCAGAAGACATTCGAGGCACTCTTCGAGCTCGAAGAGATCCGGGGGCTCTTCCGCGAGTCCCTGCCCACCGGCTTCGATCCGACAGAGGAGACCGCATTCCGGCAGAAGATTGCCGATCTGCGGACCATCCTTTCGGATCTTGAGGCCGGGACCGGCAAACCCAATGTAACGAAGATCGCCGGTTCTATTGACTTCAGAACACGGGAAGAAGAGTCCATCAACATCCAGCCGATCCAGGCAGCAGGGCGGCTGACCACGGAGGCGAGAAAGGCCCTCATCTCTTATGGTGACGGGTACTCCACATGTGACGCCTGCCGGAAACCGTTCCGGCTCGACAAGATCTCAAAGCCCGGCATCGCCGATTTCCACGCCGATCTCGCGAAGTTCGTGGGCATGGACCATGCCCGGGTAGTCCCCGGGGCACGCCGGGGATTCCAGGCGGTCACCGGAACGCTCGTCAACAAAGGCGACACCGTAGTCGTCTCAGCCCTCGCCCACTACACCGAGTTCCTTGCTGTGGAAAATGCAGGCGGGATCGTCAGGGAAGTGCCGCTGAACGAGAAGAATATCGTCACCGGTGAAGCAACGGCAGCCAAGATCGAAGAGGTCAAAGCAGAGACCGGAAAACTCCCGGTACTCGTCATGATCGACCACTTCGACTACCAGTTCGCGAACGAACACGAGGTAAAAGAGATCGGGAAGGTCGCCCACCAGTACGACATCCCGTTCCTGTACAACGGGGCCTACACGGTCGGCGTGATGCCGGTCAACGGCAAAGCGATCGGGGCTGACTTCGTGGTCGGCTCCGGACACAAGAGTATGGCATCGGTCGCGCCGTCCGGAGTACTGGCGATGACCGACGAATGGTTACCGAGAGCCCTCCGCACCACCGCGATGGTCGGGGACCTTACCAAACGCAAATTCGGGATCAAGGAGGTCGAGATGCTCGGCTGCACCCTGATGGGCGGGACGCTGCTCTCCATGATGGCATCGTTCCCCACGGTAAAAGCGCGGACCCTGAAGTGGGAGGAGGAAGTGAGACGCTCCAACTACTTCATCGGACGGCTGCTGAAGATCGCGGGCAGCCGGGTGCTCTCAGAGTACCCGAGAAAACACACGCTGACAAAAGTTGACACTACGGGAAGTTTCGACACGGTAGCCCAGACGCACAAGCGCCGCGGGTTCTATCTCAGTGACGAACTCTCGTCCCGGGGGATCGTGGGCGAGTTCGCCGGTGCCACCCGCACCTGGAAACTGAATACCTACGGCCTCTCAGAGAAGAAGATCCACTACCTTGCGGATGCGTTTGCCGAAGTTGCAGAGAAACACGGCCTTGCCGTGGAGCAATAATTCCAAAAAACCAGAAAAACGATACGAAAGAAGACGAGGAATCAGCAATGACTAAAAAGAAATTCCACCTTGGAACCACCGCCCTCCATGCAGGCCAGGTGCCCGATCCCACCACCGGATCGCGGGTTGTTCCGCTCTACCAGACATCATCGTACGTGTTCAAAAACACGGAACATGCAGCCAACCTCTTCGGCCTCAAGGAGCTGGGAAATATCTACACCCGGCTCATGAACCCGACTACGGATGTCTTCGAGAAGCGGATGGCGGCAATCGAGGGCGGGACCTCTGCCATCGCCACCGCTTCAGGAGCCGCAGCCATCACGTATGCGATCCTCAACCTCACCCGCCCGGGGGACGAGATCGTCTCGGCCGACAACCTGTACGGCGGCACCTACGAGTTCTTCCACTACACCCTCCCGAAGTTCGGGCGGCATGTCGTGTTCGTGGACTCGACCAATCCCGAGGCATTCAGGAAGGCGATTACGGAAAAGACCAAGGCGATCTATGCCGAGACCATCGGCAACCCGAAACTGGATGTCCCGGACTTTGAGAAGATCGCAAAGATTGCCCACGAGGCCGGCATCCCCGTCATCGTGGACAACACCACCGGTGTCGGGCTCGTCCGCCCGATCGACCACGGGGTGGATATCGTGGTCCACTCGGCCACCAAGTATATCGGCGGCCACGGCAACTCGCTCGGCGGCGTCATCGTCGATTCCGGGAATTTCCGGTGGAACAACGGGAAGTTCCCCGAGTTCACCGAGCCCGACCCGAGTTACCATGGCCTGAAGTACTGGGACACCTTCGGGAACTTCCCGGGCGCCGGCAATGTTGCATTCGTCTTCAAGATCCGCGTCTCCTTGATGAGAGACACCGGTGCCACGATCAGCCCGTTCAATGCCTGGCTCTTCCTCATCGGCCTCGAGACCCTGCACCTGCGGGTTCCCCGGCACTCGGAGAATGCGCTGGCAGTAGCTACATTCCTCAAAGGGCACCCGAAGGTGGCCTGGGTGAACTACGCGGGTCTGCCCGACAACCCGAACCATGAGCTGACGAAAAAATACCTTGTCGGGGGATTCGGGCCGCTGGTCGGCGTCGGGATCAAAGGCGGGGAGAAGGCATCGCGGGCGTTCATCGACAATCTGAAACTCTTCAGCAATGTGGCCAACATCGGGGACAGTAAGAGTCTCGCGATCCACCCGGCCTCCACCACCCACCAGCAGCTGACGGTTGCTGAACAGGCAAAGACCGGTGTGACCCCCGACTTTGTCCGGCTCTCGATCGGGACCGAGGACATCGAAGACCTCATCGCCGACTTAAAGCAGGCACTGGACGCAACACCGTAAATGAACACCGGCACCCGGATCACAACAAGGATCCGGGTGCCCGTCACCATATCATCCCGGGGTGCGCTGATGATCAAAGGCTCCACTGGAATCACAAAAACACACTACTACTCCCATCCATCCCCCCTCTTTCTGGAGAGCGGGGAGAACCTCCCCTCGCTTACGCTTGCGTATGAGACCTACGGAAAGCTGAACCGGGAGAAGAGCAACGCGATTCTCGTCTGCCACGCCCTCTCGGGCGATGCCCACGTGGCCGGGTTCCACGAAGGCGATGAGAAGCCCGGCTGGTGGGATGCCGTGATCGGGCCGGGTAAAGCGCTCGACACCGACCGGTACTTCGTGATCTGCTCGAATGTGCTCGGGGGATGCAAGGGCTCGACCGGTCCATCGTCCATCAACCCCGACACCGGGACACCCTGGGGCGCGAAGTTCCCGGTCATCACGATCCGCGACATGGTGAGCGCCCAGAAACTGCTCATCGATCATCTCGGCATCGGCCAGCTCTACGCGGTCGTGGGTGGATCGATGGGCGGCATGCAGGTGCTCCAGTGGACCGTTGACTTCCCCGACCACATGAAGAAGGCCGTGGTGATAGCAGCGACCGGCTACTCGACGCCCCAGCAGATCGCGTTCAACGAGGTGGGCCGCAAGGCAATCATCTCCGATCCCGACTGGAACAACGGCAACTACTACGGGAAGGAACTCCCCACGCACGGCCTGGCGCTTGCACGGATGGTGGGGCACATCACCTACCTCTCGAACGAGTCCATGCACGAGAAGTTCGGGAGAGCCCTGCAGGGCAAGGACCGCAAGGGGTTTGACTTCTCCACCGACTTCAAGGTCGAGAGTTACCTCCACCACCAGGGCGATACGTTCACGAAACGGTTCGATGCGAACTCGTACCTCTACATCACCAAGGCGATCGATTACTTCGACCTGACAAAGGACGGCTCGCTCACCACCGGTCTTGCCGGGGTGAAGGCGGCGTTCCTCGTCATCTCGGTCTCGTCCGACTGGCTCTACCCGCCCTACCAGTCACAGGAGGTAGTCTCGGCCCTGACCGCGAACGAGGTGGAGGTTCACTACAGCGACATCCGCTCCAACTACGGGCACGATGCGTTCCTTTTGGAGTCCGGCCAGATCAACTATATCGTGGGCAGGTTCCTCTCCCACACGATCGTCGGCGACGTGATGATAACAGAGGTCCAGACCATTGAGGAGGGGACCACGATCGCGGTCACGGCCCGGCGGATGGTGAACCTCGGGGTCAACCACCTGCCGGTGCTCTCGGGCACGGGCCAGCTCGTGGGCATCGTCACCTCATGGGACATCGCGAAGGCTGTGGCATCCAACTTCCTCTGGCTGGATGAGATCATGTCCCGCAACGTGGTGACCACCACGCCGGACGAACCGATCGAGACGGCGGCCCGGAAGATGGAGGAGCACGCGATCTCGGCGCTCCCGGTTGTTGACGGGGAGCAGCACGTGATCGGCCTCATCACGGTCGATGCAATCAGCGTGCTTGTGGGGAGGGAACACCATTGAGGATCCTCTCCATCCATGCCACCCGGATGTGGTACCATGCCACCGAAAAGACGAAGATGGCAGAACCTGCCGACATCCGCGAGGACGTCATGGAGGAGTGCGTGGTACTCTTCTGCTGTGTCGAGAAACTGGATGAGAAGAATCCCGACCACGTTATTGTGAGTGCACTCGCGGGGGTGCAGAAACGCCTGGCCATGCTCCGCGTGAACCGGGTATTGATCTACCCGTATGCCCACCTGACGAGCACGCTCGGCGCTCCCGCCGTGGCACTGCAGATCCTCAAAGGCCTGCACACCGTCCTCGCTGATGCCGGCGTTGACGTGAAGCGTGCCCCGTTTGGCTGGTACAAGGAGTTCGAGATCCGGGGCAAAGGCCACCCGCTCGCAGACCTCTCGATGACCATCTGCCCGTATGAAGGGACCGAATGTGCATTCACGTGCCCGTACTGCCATCACCCGTTCAAAGAGGGGGATGCAGAACACACGTGTCCCAACGCGGAGACCTGTGCATGGAAGACGGTTCCCGCCGGGGAGAACCTATGACCGGCCCTGTTGAACGATCCGTTCCTGCCACGGCCCTGCTCGTGCTCGGCTGCCCGGAGGTCCCGGTCCAGCAGGCGCTCGCCCTGCATATCGCGTACCAGCTTAAAAAGCACGGGGCTGCGGTCCATGCGGCCGGCAACCCCGCGGTCCTGAACCTCCTGAAGGTCTCGGACCCCGCAAAACACTACCTGCCGGAGTTACAGGTGCTGGAGAACTGCATCAAAGATATTGTCGAGAAGAAGCGGGATGCTGAACTCTGCATTGTCTTTGCGCACAGCGACGCCGGGATCTCATATGCGGCCACCATGCGCCATATCCTGCCGGACGCCCGGCTTGTCCTGATCATCTTCGGGAAGGAACCGGAACCGCTGGCTGCTCTTGCCGATTTCCCCTGCGAGAAGATTGTCGAGAAGGCGGTGCACAATCCGATGGCGATAAAAAAGAAGATCAACGGGGTGTTCGGATGGGCTGCATAGAAAACCTTCCCTACGAGATGATCCTGCCGCTCGGCGCCTCGTTCAAAGAGTGCCGCGAGTACGTGGAGAAGAACTTTTCAGAGTTCTGGTACGTTGACCCCGGCTACAAACTCTTCGATGAGTACATCATCGGCCTGCCGCCCATTGCGCTCGGGATCAACGGGGCGAAGATCGTCTTTCCCTACACAAAACCCTGCCACGGCACCTACCTGCTCGGGGTCGAGGACGCAGACGAGGCAGACCGGGTCCGTAAGACCGCACGAAAGAAGAAGTAATTTTTTGGTGAACCCGCAGCATGAAGAAACAATGGCTTGTCCGCTATTCTGAGATATTTTTAAAATCCGACCCGGTCCGGCGGCAGTGGGAGAACACCCTGATCGCGAACATCCGCGAGATGATGCCGGGCATCCATGTGAGAAACGAGCGGGGCCGGATCTGGCTGGACGGGGACGTGAGACCCGATCGCCTGAAGAAGATCTTTGGGATCGTCTCGTTCTCGGAGGTCGAGCACATCCGGCTCGATGAGATCGCATCCTTCCTTCCCGACTACTGCCACCGGCACGGGATCGACAAGGCAAAGACCTTTGCGATCCGGATGAAGCGGGTGGGGAAACACGCGTTCACGTCCAATGACAAGGCGATCGAGTACGGCACACTCCTGCGAAGCGAGTTCCCGCACCTGAAGGTGAACCTCGCAAACCCCGATAAGGAGATCCACGTGGAGATCCGTGCCGACCAGGCCTACCTCTACGACACCGTGGAGAAAGGGGTTGGCGGGCTCCCGCTCGGGGTGGAGGGAACGCTCGTGGCGCTGGTCTCCGGCGGGATCGATTCCCCGGTGGCCGCGTGGATGATGATGAAGCGGGGCTGCCGGATCCTCCCGGTCTTCGCCGCCCTCGACACCTTCCTGGACGAGACCACGATTGCCCGGGCAGAGCGGGTGGTCGAGATTCTCGCACAGTACCAGCCGGGGATCACCCTCACCGTGATCCACGATGGCTATCTCGCGGAGGCAAAGCGGGAACTCGTGAGCCGGCACCTGGAGAAGTACACCTGCATCTTCTGCAAGCGCCGGATGTACCGCGTGGCCACCGCCTTTGCGCTCCAGCACGGGGCGAAGGGGATTGTCACGGGGGAGTCGCTCGGGCAGGTGGCGAGCCAGACGCTCGACAACCTCCTTGTCCTCACCGATGCGGCATCCGATATCCCGATCCACCGGCCCCTGATCGGGTACGACAAGGAGGATACCATCCGGATCGCCCGCGAGATCGGGACGTTCAATGAGTCCATCTCAAAGGCGTCCGGCTGCAAGGCCGTGCCTTTGGGCCCGTCAACCAAGGCAAAACTTTCCGTGATCCAGGAGATCGAGGCGGAGCTCAAAGCAACAACGATGCCGCTGCCGGTCTAAAAGGAACATGTTCTCCCTGTTTTTCTGGTAAACGGGATCGTTTAAAAAAAAGGCTGTTTTTGTACCTTCCGGTGGATTTATCACGTTATCCACCGGAAGACTCCTCATAACCGTACCGGTCGATCGCCGTAACGTCGGTCCTCTCACCATGCCACAACAGAACTGCTGGGAATTCAGAAAGTGCGGGCGCGAGCCCGGGGGCGCACACGTGCAGGAGTTCGGAGCCTGCCCGGCCGCCACCGAGACCCGGGTGGACGGGGTGAATGGCGGCAAAAACGGTGGCCGTACCTGCTGGGCAATCGCCGGTACCATGTGCAATGGCAGGGTCCAGGGTACCTATGCCGCGAAGATGTCGAGCTGCCAGTCCTGCGAGTTCTACAAAAGCGTCCAGCGGGCGATCATGGAGGCGGACCCCACCCGGCCGGAACAGGCGTCCCGGATCCTGAACCTGGTGCTCGAACGGACGGTGGCCCTGGAACGCGAGATCGAGCAGCGGCAGAGAGCCGAAGAATCCCTTCGCGTGGCGAACACGAAACTCAACCTTCTCTCGAACATCACCCGGCACGATATGCTCAACAAACTCCACAGCATCGGGCTCCAGATGGAACTCCTCACCCGGAAATGTTCCGGGGATACCGGTGCAAGTGATTCTTTGGCAGCAATCGGGACGCAGCTCCAGAGTCTTGAAGAGATGATCTGGTTTTCGAGCGACTACCAGGATCTCGGCGTGCAGGCACCGGCATGGCACTCGGTCCCTGTCGTGATCGCAGGGATTCGCGGGTGGGTGCACGGGGTCCCTCTTGAGCTGGACCCGGGACTTGACACGTTCGAGGTCTATGCCGACCCGCTCCTCTCGAAGGTCTTCTACAACCTGGCGGACAACGCGGTCCGGCACGGGGAACGGGTGACCCGGATCCGGGTGTATGGGAAGGAACAACCGGAAGGTCTCTCCATCTTCTGGGAGGATGACGGAGTTGGCGTTTCTCTTACGGAGAAGGAGCGGATCTTCTCCAAGGGTCACGGGAACCATACCGGTCTCGGGCTCTTCCTGGTCCGGGAGATTTTGTCCATCACGGGGATCAGCATCCGGGAGACCGGCGTGCCGGGCACGGGCGCCCGGTTTGAGATGGTTGTGCCGGCGGGTTCGTACCGGCGCACGGGTTCGTAAGAGGCGGGGCTCACCCGGGGCCTGAACGTCCGGCTGCCGTAAAAAAATCTGGTAAAAAGGATCGATCCGTCGTACTTCACATCCCTGCTCACCGATCCCGGCAAACACCGCCATCATTGTTCCTGAATACTCCGGTCAGGGGCGCGAAGTTCCGGCAAGCGGGTCGCGCAGTGCCGAAAGGTAAAAAGGGAGAGATTACTGGATTGCCTGAACTCTTGTGAACGCGCCGGGCAGCGTTCTTGTAAGGGGTACAACCGCACCAACCGCCGGCTGCATGTTGATTGTGCCTTTTGTATTGATCGTTGCCGTCGGGGGCATACCGATGGAGAGGAGCCAGATCTCGTTGGGCTCAAGCAGGTTGTTGGGGGACTCCGGGTTCAGATCGTTGAACTTCCCGGAGACACACCACCTCATATCGTCCACGGTAGCGGCATTGGAAAACACACCATCACAGGAATTCAGATCGGTGTTGTTGGCAATGTTGGGATTCCTGCCGCCGTTGTTATCTGCGCACGAAATCACCATCTGAGTGAGATCCATTGACGTGCCCCCGGCAGTAAGGGCGACCGAGGTATTGACGTAGGTAAGCCGGGTCGGATTCGTCCCCTCCGCAATGCCGAGCATATCTCCGACAATCTCCAGGCTCGAACTTGCCTGGGCAACACCGTTATGTACGGTCTCCTGTGCGGTCTGGGTGGTATAGAACCCGGCACCAAGCAATACATACGAGAACACCGCGGCAACGACAACGAATGCAATCAGGACGATTGCTGCCTCAAGACCGGTGAACGCATTGTCTGCAGTAAATTGTTTCATCCATTCCATCTTCTTCCGTTGAGATAAACGATCATTAGCATGCGAAGTATCCTAAAGGTTTCCCTCAATTAACATGATTCATATATCAATATATCTAAACAAAAAATATCCCATATTGCCTGAATCCTTACAAAAATCGATTTAATTTGCCGCATTTTTGCAAATTCCCCGAAATTTTCAGATGCGCGGGACGGCACAGCGGATGCGCGGGCAGCAGAAACGCCATCATCGTTACGGACAACGCACCATCCAGCAGACCCTGCAAGGGCACCGATCACGGGTTCATAAGAGGTAGGGTCGGGTGCATCGTTTTTTTTGGGAATGCTAAAAAAAGGCAGGGGAGATTATCCCCGACAGGTTGTTCTTTATTCGTTACTTTGCCCCGCCCGATCCCATGTAATCGAGCACCCGGTCCCACATGACCAGCAGGCCGGGGATGATGACGTAGGCGAGCAGCCCGGTGCCGAGGAAGGCGCCGGTGATGATGAGTTCGTTGTCCATGATCTCACCTCACGCGAGAGCCGGCACCGCGTCGGCCCAGGTCTCAAGGTTGGCCCGGATCGAGTCGTCCTCGTAGGACGAGAGGGTCACCTGCTGGCGGGAGAAGTTTACCATGTACAGTTCCCCGTTGGGGTCGTGGCACTTCAGGCTCACCGAGAATGAGTCGTTTGCCGCAGCGTGGACCGGGGTGCCCCCGTGTGCCGTGTTGTTGGCGGTGTTGGCGAGCACTGATGTGATCCCGGCACTGAAGCCGGCGATCGTGTCGTAGCTCTCGGCACCCTTCCCGATGGTCTTTGCATCGGTGTCCTGGTACAGGAACCGTGCCGTGTAGGACTCCTTGGTCTTCTCTACGGGCGGGTGGTTGACGCCCCCGCTCATGTACGAGATGCACCCGAACGGGTTGTTCAGGATCACGTTCTGGACGATCGTGTTGAATGACGCGATGTCCGCTATCGGGGTCGCAAGTTTGCGAACCGCACTTTTTACATTGGTGTTCGGCGCGAAATCTGCCATGTTTTAAACCTCCGGAATGGTTCGTTCGACCCTTGAGGATGAGAGGAACCCGCGAGGGTTCTTCGAACACTTCAGGGGATCTCTCATCCTGATGGGGGCTTTTTTTGTGGCTCCGCCACATTCTGGCCACACCCGGGTTCATCCCGAACCTTTCCCTGTTTTTGTCGCGGGGCGCCCTTTGACATACAGCATGGGGGATGGCGATATAACCGATTCTGTGCGGAACACCAATCTGAGGATCACCCGTGCCCGGTTGCCCGAACCGGGTAAGGAGCGGTACGCGATCTCTGTACGGCTGATTCCTCGCCCTCCGTTTCCTGAACCGCCGCTCCTGCACGCTTCTCCTGCCAGCCGTTCTGCATGGTCTCGACGTTCCAGATACCGCCCCGGAAGACCCGGTACCGGAGGAGCCCGGCCACCCGGCTGAAGAGCCAGAACTGGATGTTGTCGGCGTCCGTGTTCCAGTAGGGCTGGAGGTTTAGCACTTCACGCGAGTACCAGTATCGCACGTCGGATGCATTCCTCACGGGCTCGCGGGGCCGGACCACCGCAATGGACAGGATCTCCCGACCCTTGTGGGCGATAAGGCTGAACGGGATCTCAGGGTCGGTCACCCGTCCCACAATGTAGCCCCATTCCCGGAGGATACGGGCTGCCTCGGCCACGCTGCCGGGCACATTCCTGCCCGACGGTTTTGCTCTGGTCTTCCGGGCGGTCCGTTTCCTCGCCTTCCGTGCTCCTGCCCGGCTCTTCTTTGCCTTCACGGTCTGGCGGCGTTCTTTTGTCACGTTCCGGGGCGTCCGGCCGGCACCTGCTGTACCGGCCGGGACATGGCCCGGCACTTCGTTCTCTTCATTGGTTTTTGTCATTGAGGTCATACCTGATCATTTGTTCTGTAGATGGTCTCCAGCGATTCACTCGTACCGGGAAATCCCGGTCCTGTATTCGTCACCGTCCTTGAGGGGCATGCAGCAGGAGTCTTGCCGGAAGCAGCCTGCCGGCAGGACCTTTGGCCTGTACCGTGACGATCTGAAAAACGGCCGGCCTAGAAAAGCGGCTCTGCTGCCCGTACGAACGATTCGCGTAAAAGACAGGCCGCGATTCAGGCCGGCGGCAGTCGATGTATTCCAGAGGCAGCGGGAAACACGATACGAAGAGGTGCCGCTGCGGGTCTCTTGGATCTCCTGCCAGGCTCCCACAATGCCCGTTCCGGTACACTGAGTACATCCATAATGGCACAGACAAGGGTCATGGACCGGACCAGGAACATAAGAATGCAGTCCGCACGGTGCGGAGTGTATCCGAGTCGCCTGATCTTCGCCGTGAGCCGGGTGCAGAATTCGTGGGGCATTATGATTATTGTTAGAAAGATATGCAAGAATATATAGTTCTTGGTCGATTCTGATTTTTCTCACTGATTCATGCCAAGATAGGGGAATCGGGGCGAGGATTGGGGAGGGATTGGTATAACCCGGAGGTTATATGATTGAACCACGCGGGGGGAATTAGGTTGAACTTGTAAGACTCATAGGTAAGTTTCCTCAAAATTCCAGTCGTGAGCAAAACACTATTGTTAATACGTTAAAAGTCGGAACGAATCACTTAAGTATGAGAATTGCTTCGATGGGATGCAGTTTTGAAAATAAGGATATCATACCTGTATCTTTCCGATCTACAGTATCTTTATTAGATTATGATTTGCTGCTATGGGACCCTACTGAGTTATTTCAATTATATTCGACTGACTGGATAAACCCAATTTACAACGGCTATAAGTGTCTTTCAAATGACGAATCGGTCCATTTCGCTGATGAATTAAATCGTCGAAGAACTGAGATGGTTGATCTGTTAGAGAGCGGAAGACCGCTCATCATTTTTATCCCAGCACCAACGGCAATTTATCATTGGAATGGTAAAAAGGAATATTCAGGAACAGGAAAAAATCAAAAAGCTACCTACCTCGTTGAACAATTTGTTCTAAATGATGCTATCCCATTTTCAAAAATGGAGACCGTCGCAGCGCAAGGAGATTGTATCGAATATCGTGGCAATCCCGTTTTCAAGATTTATTGGGACAGAATGAAAGAGGATCATTTTTATTCAGCATACTTTAAATCGAACATCGGAAATCCGTTTTTATTCATCAAAGGAACCGAAAAGCCTGTTGGAACATATATCAAAACAAAAAAGAGTTTCATCTTATTATTACCATCAATCAATCCAGTAAGAAATACAAGAAAAGAATCGCAAAAAATATCAAAAACGTTCCTTGAGTCATTACTCGATTTAATAAAACAATTACAGATGGAACTTGGGGATTTCAGTCTTCCCTCTTGGACTGATCAATATCAACTCCCTGAAGAAAAAGATAAAATTGATGCCCTTTCTAAAAAAGATAGGGAATTGAAACAATTAACCGATGTGATTTCTAAAGAGAAAGAGGAATTAAACAGATTGAAAGAATTTAAATTACTTTTTTCAGGTACAGGAAGATCGTTGGAATTAGTTGTAAAAAGAGTATTCGAAGAAATTGGTTTTACAGTCAAGGAAGGAAAACCCGGGAGAGATGATTTGATCCTTGACTATAAAGGGAAAATTGCAGTTGTCGAAATTAAAGGCTTAACAAAAAGCGCTTCGGAAAAAAATGCAGCTCAATTGGAGAAGTGGGTGATGGAATATTTTACGGAGAATTCTATTCATCCCAAAGGAGTTCTGATAGTCAACACATACAATAACCTCCCTTTAAATGATCGGGACAAAGAAGATTTTCCAAATCAAATGTTACAATTTTCTGAACATCGTGGTCATTGTCTCATTACAACAATCCAATTGTTAGGATTATTCCTGAAGGTGAAGGCAGATCCCGATCAACAAGATACTTTGATAAATGAATTGTTTAACACGGTAGGAAAATTTCCGCATTTTTCGAGTTACAAAGAATTTCTTCAAACTGAAGATTAAATTCCAATTTCACTGGTTGAATCTGATAAGATTCTCATATACCCATGAAAAATCCATGAAAAAATATTAAAATTTACGCCAATTTTGCATGTTCAAAAATCTTTATCAGTATATAACATATTTCCACCCAGAGGATGGGTAGAAGGATCACCATCGAAATAAACCATAACCGAAACCCACATTTATTCAGTTTCAAATTTGTAATTTCGGGACTGTTTATCCAATTATTCATGAATAGCCAAAATAAATTCGTGACGGGTACGGCAATAAAGAAGAGTATAAAGAGATTTCTTGTTTCTGGCTGTAAAACGAACGCATATGTTCCTACATAAAAATAAACACCAATGACAAATCCAAAAAATAGCAATTCCACCATCTTAAGAGACGACATGAATGTTTTTTGAGCGTTATTCTTATCATCACTGGGAATATTCTTGTATAATTCCCAACTTAACAAGAGAAATATCCCAAGAGCAGAAAATGTAATTGGATAATAGTTGAGGTCAATGGAAAACGCAACAATTGCACCAAAGACCCCGACTACGGTTATTAATTTATCTTTCTTTTGAATTAATCCGTCCAATGTAGTTATCTCATCCATTTATACTAGATATTTTTTCATTTGCCCTATATTTAATAACTAATTACTCTTTGAAAAAAACCGTTCGTGTTCTAAAATATTGATAATAAATATTTTGATCTTATTAGTACCATGCAACCAGACTTTTTTTATTAATAGCGTGGGGGGGGTCGACCATTGACCCCCCCTTCCCTCAGGAAAAGCCCGAGCCCGCCTCTTCACCATCATGCCCGACGTAGGATTTGGGTCGTAACCGCGTCCGGCACCCCCCCTTTCACGCAATTTCCGGCCCGGTGGGGGGGGTCAACGCATACCCCCCCTGGCACATGGCGGGGGGGTCAGACCGGTTTTGAACGCAAGGGGTGGGGGGGGTCGACCGTTGACCCCCCTCTCCAAAACTGGGATGTACGCAATATTGCACGCTGTTTTTCCGGTCTTCTTGATCATCGCTCCGGCGGAAGGGGCCGGTTGTGAGCTACCCAGAAATGATAAGGGGGGGTCGGTTTGAGCCAAAGGGGGGGAGGGGTCGGCCGGCAACCCCCCCACCCCCATGCAGGGGGGGTCGACACGTTTTAAAACGCGAGAGGGGGAGGGGGTCGGACGCTGACCCCCCTTATATCCCGCGTCCCGCACCCTAAAAATCGCAGGTTCGTAAGTATAACGCAGGGAACTTGGGAAGAATCAAGGATGAATGTTAAATCCCAAGTTCCTGGGCAAGTTCTTCAAAATCGCGGGATTTTACATTCTTCGCCTTGCTTTTCTTGATCTGGGTGATGAGATTTTTATCGGCAAGAACGTCTATAGTGCGGTTCATAGAATCATATTCATCTTTGGATAGGGTTACCCATTCCGTCTCATGCCGGCCGTGAACGAGAACTATATTCATAGATACACGTGAGTTGTCGTTTTCATGTATTAAACAAAAAGGTAGAGCCAGTTCCCAGGTTCGATCAATTATGAGATTTTTTACTACCACTTCAAACAGAAAGGGGGGAGCGGCACGAATAAAAATCCAAACGGGCGTGGAAGAGATCAGAGCGTAATCAGTTTTTATCAATACACGTCATCGTGGTGTGCATAATCCACGAGAGTGATCAACCCTTTCTTCTTCTCGAATTTATACGTCAGGACATAGTGCCCGATATGCACGCGCCGCAGTCCCTGCATTGGCCGGTGAAGCGGCTTTCCGACTCCGGGTTCTCGCCAAGTTCCTCGAGTTTTTTGATGATCTGCTCAAACCGGGCAGCATCCTTTTTGCCCATCTTCCAAAAGGTCGCCTCAACCTCAGGATTTGCGATAATGGTATACGTCATTCAGAGATGGCCTTGATAAAAGCGTCCATTGATTCGTACGTCTTCCCTTTTCCTTTCGCGATATCGGCCTGCGCTTTTTTCACCCGCTTGACAAATTCCGGTTTGATGGCCGATTCAGGGGGATAGACATTCTCGTTGATCTTCTCTTCAATCCGGTCGAGCCGGGAGATAATATCGGCAAGCATCATCTCGACCTCCCGATTCTCCGTTGCAGGTGTATGGGGAGCAGATTCATACACGCCACGTACCGGGACAGCGTGAGCTGGCGTTTCAGCAAATTTCCCTTTCAGGGGTTTTATAAACAATTCTTTTGATGATTTTTTTGAGGATTGTATCTGGTCACTCATATCTTTTCAGATTTATGCTCTTTGGCTTCAATATTCTTTTGTCATGTTGACAGGAATGCATGATGCCCGTCACAAAATCGGTATCCCCTAATCTCTCTCAAGCACAACCACAATCAGATTTCTTCGACCGATGTTTGCAGGGAAGTTGTGATAAAGAAAAAAAGAGTCTGGCAAAAAATATTCAGAGTGATTTCTGCAATTCGAGAATTTCGTTTCCGATCTGTTTTACGGACTTACTCTTAAGATATTTCTTCCGGTCCTTGGTGTAATCGCCACTGCCGGGATCAAAACTCCGGATGAACCGTATCGCATCCTCCGGTCCAAGTGCATTCACCAGGGCATCGTATCCCTCACTCTGGATCTTGGCGATCGTTTTACTCTCCATGCGAATTCACCTCCATCAACCAGTGCAGCGGATTATCTGCACATACAGAAGTACGTAGTGCATTCTTCTTCATAATCTTTACCAGATCATCATCGGTTGTCAGCAGTACAGCCCCGGCCTTTTTAAGCGCTGGCGATATGAACCGCATCCATGCCCAGGACCCCACGATTTTCAAATTCTTCTGCCCGTGACAGCAATATATCATCAACCCGGATTGTTTCACGAGCCCGCTGAATCAGTCGCAATGCATGCGATCGTTTCGTAGGATCACCAATAAGTCCGATCTCATACAGGACCGCAGTGCTGGTTACCAGCTCCCAGTCAAGAGAACAGCGTTTGAGGATCGACAGGACTGCTTCCGTTTCCAGCCGGACTCTCGTATCGCTATGATTGTCAAAAGGCCTGCACAAGCAGCAAACATCCAGATAGATCTTCATAGCACTCCTGGTTCTGTATTTCACCACTCAGACCGATAAATGATCGTATAGAGAAAAGTAGGCCGGAATAATTACAAGGTTACCCGGGGCGTGCCTCATCCCGCCCCGACCCGGCGTGCGACTGCGTCCGATCATTGAGGCATCTCATCGGCCCCGGTCTGAAGCCCTCATGCTTGCAAACGGGGCAGGGGGCGACCATTGACCCCCCGCCCCTCAAGCAAAAGCCCCAACCCGTCTTCACCATCATTCCCGGCGTAGAGTGGGGATCGTGACCGGGTCCGTCACCCCCTCTTCACGCAATTTACGCCCCGCATGAGAGTCGCTGTATTCTCCGGATGTTCACGTGCAGCACCGGAAAACCACAGAAGAGGAATTCTTACTTTTCAATGATACCCTTATCAGCCCATAACCGAATTCATGCACTATGTCAACACTCGACAAAACAAGCGGAACGTATACGAAGACCCTGGGAGCCAAAGCGCTTGCCAGCCTCAAACCCACGAAGAGCACCCCAAACCATATGACCGGCAAATCTCCCCGGCTTAAGAAGTAATCTCTTTTTGTGATCTCCGGGGGAATCCCGAAAGACACATTTCTCCTCACCCGATAGGTACAGCAGCCGGTGCAGGGAGCCGTGTCCTCACCTGCAGGGCCTGCTCCATCTCCAAGCGCCACTCCGACCAGGTGAGAAAGGCGCCCGGGGTCTCTGGCACCGGGCAGGTGACGGTGAACGTCCTCGACGAACCGTAAAACCGGGACCGGTTCGTGACGCAGCGGGGCAGCCTCAAAGGCATCTGATCGTTCCTGATTTTTCACAAACCGGGTTCTGAGGTACGCACCATTGCCAGGCTGTTATTTCCGGATACCGTCAAGGTAATGGTGCCGGCCGGTATGGATCGCATCAATGAGAGCGGTCTCAAAGATCTCGCCTTCCCCCACCAGCCGCTTTGTATATCCCAGTTCGTGGAGGACACGGGCGAACTTCATGGTGGAGGTACGGTATTCCGGGGGCAGGGCCGCACAGTACTTCGGCGAGATCCGGTACGTGTCCAGCACAAAGGCCGGATCCACCATGCCGGTGGTTGCAGCCACGAGGCCCGCCGCCCGTACAGGATCCTGCCGGATCAGTTCGCAGGCTGCCTCGTGGGCGGCGAGGAAGCGGGAGAGAACGTCTCTCTTCTTTAGCATCTCCCGCATCACCACGATCCCGTAACTGGGATTGAAGGGCCAGAGCCGGTCCGGCGGCACCACCAGCCGCCCGTTGCCATACCGGGCCGCGGTGACGGCGAGCGCCGGTGTCCCGGCGGCTGCCCTGATCTCCCCCTGCTGCAGCGCATCGGAGAGGAAGTCCGCCCACGGGTAGTTCTTCACCGTAACATCAGAGACGCCCTGTTCACGCAACAACTCGTTCACGATCACATCATGGATGGATCCTTTCGGCGGCGTCCCGATCGCCGTTCCGGAGAACTGCACGAGGAACTCCTGCATGTCCCGGCACTCTGCGAGGGTACGGGTTTCCGGGCCGGCGATCATCACGGTCCCTTCCACGTGCCCACCTGCAATGCAGGCGAGCTCAAGACCGCGGTCGATCCCGATGATCACCGGGGGGAGCCCGATATAGCCGAGATCGAGCGTCCCCTCCTGCATGGCGCTGATGATGTCAGGCCCGGAGGCAAAGAGCTGCCATGTTGCGGAGAGTCCCGCATCTTCGAGGAGGCGGGTGCCCCGCAGCAGGAATGCGGTGTGGTACAGCGTTGAGAGATGGCCGATCCGGATCCGGTGGTCTCCGTTTGCCATAGTTCACCCGATCTTCCGTGCAACCGAACTGATTGCCTCATCGATCACGGAAAGATCCGGGCGGAGCATAGCAACCGGGATGTCCACGATCTTCTCGACGATTGATGCGAGGATAGGCGCACAGATGATCCCTGCCGCCCCGTCCTTCTCCGCGCGTGCGGCAGCAACAATGCACTCTTCCAGCGAATTGGCAGAATATCCCCGGATGGCATAGGCCGCTCCGTCGATTGCAACCTCGCGTCGTTCCAGGGTATCGAGCAGGAACCTGGCTGCGATGATGGCGATGAAGCGGTGACGGGGCGGTTCAAGAACAGATACAATTTTCTTGATCGTGGAGAGCCGCGGGTCCCGCTCGCCCACGGTGACCTTGTAGAGGGTTGACGGCGGGATACCGGTCTGCTCTGCGAGATCCTTCACGCTCATATTCTTCCGCTCCAGCTCCTCGTTCAGGGCCGTGGTGAAATCGGTCTCGAATATCCTCTTTGACAGCATATTAACCATTATGTGGCAGTTTAAAGATTATAATTATTACTATAAGGTTAATTTTTTTGTGAAATTGGAAAAGTATTTGAGCATACATGGGATCATGATTGAGTATGCAGAGCGAACAGTTCATGGAGCTCACCATACTTCCCGGCACCAACCGGTGCGGAGAACGGGAGGCATTTGACCGGATCACGCTCCGCCCGGGAGATACCATCTCCATCGTGGGATCGACCGGGTCGGGCAAGTCGGCCTTCGTCAATGACATCGAGGTACTTGCCCAGGGAGATACCATTACCGGCCGCTCTATCCTGATCAACGGCGCCCCGCCACCGGACGAGATGGTCCGCGACCCGGCAAAGAAGCCGATCGCCCTCATCACCCAGAACACCCGCGTCATTGCTGACCTCACCGTCTGCCGCTTCCTCACCCTCCATATCAGGGCACGGGACACGGACGCGCTCGAACTGGTCAAGAGAACGGTTGCGCTTGCAAACGAATTTACCGGGGAGAAGATCGCAGAGTCCATGCGGATGACCGCGCTCTCCGGCGGGCAGACCCGCTCGCTCCTCATCGCTGACGCCATCATGATCGGGCAGACCCCCATCCTCCTCCTCGATGAAGTGGAGAATGCCGGGATCTTCAAGGAGAAGGTGATCCGCTGCCTGAAGCACTACCATAAGGCGGTCATCTTCGTCACCCACGACCCGCTGCTTGCCATGATCACCGACCGGCGGATCATCATGAAGAACGGTGCAGTCAAGGGCGTCATCGAACCGGACGGGACCGAGCAGGAGATGGTCTCACACATCTCCGCCATCGACACGTTCCTCGTGGAACTCCGGGAGAGAATACGGGCAGGCGACCTCATTCGCGGAGATCTCCTTCCCGGGAAACCTGCACGTACACCAGCATGAAACTCATCATCGTAGCCGGACCCCCCAGCGCCGGAAAGACCGCGGTGATCCGGCAGATCATCCGCGAGTTCCAGAAGACAGAGAACCCGGCATTCCTCAAGATCGATGTAGTCAGGGCCTTTGAGGACGAGGAGATCCGGGAGGAGTTCGGCATCCCTGCCCGCAAGGTGTACTCAGGCGACCTCTGCCCGGACCACATGGGCATCATGATCATGCGGGATGCAATAACATGGGCCGAAGACCAAAAAGCCGGCATCCTCATCATCGAAAGTGCCGGACTCTGCCTCCGCTGCACCCCGTATACCACCCAGTCGTTTGGCATTGCAGTCCTCTCTGCGGTCTCCGGGAGCAACACGCCCCTCAAGATGGCCCCCATGATTGCCCTTGCCGATGTGGCAGTCGTCACCAAGACAGACCTGGTCTCGCAGGCGGAAAAAGAGGTGTTCCGCGAATGTATCCGCATGGTCACGCCGGATATGGACATCATCGAGACCAATGCACTCCAGGGTACCGGTATGCGGTACCTGATGCAGGCCATCATGAAACAGCCGGATATATCCGACGCAGATGCGATCACCCTCCGCGGAACACCGCCACTCGGGGTCTGCACCATCTGTGTCGGCAAGAGAGAGATCGGGTGGCAGCATCACTTCGGCGTCATCCGCCCGCTCGATGAAGCCGACAACATCTACCGGGGCGACTGACGATGGCATGGATTCCCCCGGGCAAGGACTGCGGTGCCTGCGGGCTCTCCCGCTGCAACGAGTTTGTACGGGCAGTAGAAAAAAAGCAGAAAGTGAACGAAGACTGTACGTTCTACACCGTAAAACGATCAGGACCACCGGAGAAGACCGCGTATTCCGGCACAGATGTGACGGGGGCCACCTACGACTTCATCATCCATGCCTTCCCGGGGGAACCCTCGGCCCGGAAGTTTATCGTACCATTCCGGGCGGATCTCGTGGAGAAGTGGGAGATCAAAGTCGGCGACCTTGTCACCGGCCGGCCCGCGGGTCCCGGCTGCCCGATCTACCATGCCCTGCGGGTCCTCTCGGCCAACCCGGTCACCGGTGTGCTGGAGTGCCATACGGTAGGCCCGCTCGCAGCACGCAACGAGAAGGCGCACGATGTACAGGCCTACCATGTCCATGCCTTCGAGGGCATTGCCGAGACCGTGCTCCGACCACCTACACTCGGGCTCCGGCAGCGGTTTCTCCCGGGCTACTGCATGATGGACCTCTCGCACACGGCCGTTGTGAACATGGTACTGAATAAGAAGGAGGGCATCCATGTCAGGCTTGAGGATATCAGAATTCAGTGAGGTTAGGCAATGATCCCCAAGTACCGCGTCCGGTGTGTCGGGGGAGGGGAGATCGTGGATGACCTGTCCATGCTCTCCTGCCCCCACGGGCACAACTCTCTTCTCAGGGCAGAGTACTGCAGCCGCCGGTTGAATCTTGCCCCTCATGAAGGAATGTACCGGTACCTCTCCTGGCTCCCGGTGACCTCCCCGCTCCTTCCCGCAGGAGGATCGGTCTCATTTGACGGGGGTCAGCTTGCCCGGGAACTCGGTCTCTCCCACCTGCAGATCTCGTTCTCGGGATACTGCCCGGAGCGGGGAGCCCACTTAACCTCGGGCTCATTCAAGGAACTGGAGGCCTCGCCGACCATGCAGCGGCAGACGGAACTGGGCGGGAAGATCCTGGTGATCGCATCCGCAGGCAACACCGGCCGTGCCTTTGCGGAGCTCTCGGCCCGGTGCGGCAGACCGGTTGTGATCGTGGTTCCCGAACAGGCTGTACCCCGCCTCTGGACCACGACGCCGGCAGAGAACGTCTTCCTCGTGGCCGTGCGCGGGGACTATACGGATGCCATCAGCGTGAGTAACACGCTTGCAGCGGTCCCGGGGTGCGTACCGGAAGGCGGGGCGAAGAATATTGCCCGCCGGGACGGCATGGGTACGGTGATGCTCGAAGCTGCGGTCACGGCAGGAAGGATCCCGGACCATTACTTCCAGGCGGTCGGGAGTGGTACCGGGGCGATAGCCGCGTGGGAAGCGGCACTTCGGTTGATCGGCGATGGCCGGTACGGTACCCGCCTCCCCCGGCTCCATCTCGCCCAGAACGAACCGTTCACTCCCATGGTCTCGGCATGGCAGGAGCGCCGGCGGGAACTCATTCCGGAAGAGGACATGCCTGACGCTGCGGTGCGGGTGAAAGGGGTCATGGCCGATGTGCTGACCAACCGCACCCCGCCGTACGGGATACAGGGAGGACTCTTCGATGCTTTGCAGGCAACGGACGGGAGGATGTACAGCGTTTCGAATGCAGCGGGGGCCGACGCAATGCAACTGGTGCGGGAGACGCTGGATATCGACCTGGACCCGGCAGCGGCTGTTGCCACGGCGGCACTGGCACAGGCTATAGAAAAGCATAGGGTAAAACCGGACGATCATATCCTCCTGAACCTCACGGGCGGGGGATACGAGCGGATACGGGAAGATTTTACCCTGCATCCCCTCACGCCGGCCATAACGACAGGGCCGGATGAGCCCCGTGACGCACTCGTGGAACACCTCAGGGAATGGATTGCACACCATGGATGAACACCAGATCATCGCTGAACTCAAAACGCAGGGGATCGACCTTGTCAGTTCCATACCCTGCGACAAGGCAAAGGGGCTCTTCTTCTCGCTGCCGGAGGAGTTCCGGCACATCGGTCTCACCCGCGAAGAGGATGGCGTGGGGATCTCGGCCGGGGCATACCTGGCCGGGGCCCGACCGCTCATCACACTCCAGAGTTCCGGCCTCGGGAATATGTTGAACGCGATCCTCTCGCTCACCGTCACCTACCGCCTCCCGCTCCCGATCCTTGCCAGCTGGCGGGGCGGGGAGACGGAGACGATCCCGGCGCAGATCCCCTTCAACCGCCCGCTTCCAAAGATCCTTGAGGCGGCCGGAATCGGGCATACGATCATAACGGACCCGGACCGTGCGGGTGCGATCGGAGAAGCGGTTGCCGGGGCATACCGGGAGAACAGACCGCATGTCATCCTGCTCAGCCCTGACTGTATCTGCGAAACGGGATATACGGGGAACCCACCGGCTCGTTCACCGCGCCCGTTTGCGATCTGTTACGAGCGGGACTGGCACACGCCGGTCCTGACCCGGTTCGATGCAATCCGTGCCGTAACCGATCTCATCGATGACGAGATCCTGGTCTCCAATATTGGTGTACCATCCAAGGAGCTCTATGCGGCACGGGACCGGCCGGAGAACTTCTACATGCTGGGCAGTTACACGCAGGCGTCGGCCATCGGCCTTGGGATCGCCAAGGTCAGGCCCGGCCGCCGGGTCATCGTGCTGGACGGCGACGGGAGCCTGCTGGGCTCATCGATCCTCCCGGTCATCGCAGCTGCCGCACCGAAAAACCTGACGGTGATTGGGCTTGACAACGGCGTCTTCGGGAGTACAGGCAGCCAGCCCCGTCCCGGCTGCGACACGGCGGACCTCCGGCTGATGGCCGCAGGGGCCGGGTTCGAGCAGACCTTTACCGTGCACGAGCCCTGGGAACTGGAAGCGGCACTCCGGGCATCGGCCCGGTCCGGGCCATCATTCATCCACCTGCGGATCCTGCCGGGCAACAGTGCGGTGCCCAATATCCCGCTCAGCCCGGCACAGATCCGGGACCGGTTCATGGATACGCTGGCAAGAGGCCCGTAAGCAAGAGTCTTGGCGATGCGATGCCCGGCCTTGACGTGCACCTGCTGGCAAAGGAAGAGATCCTCTCAACACGCGGGCGGTAGAATCCCGGTAGAATCCGCATCCGCTTTTTTCCCTCAGCGTTCCCACTGGTTTTCCCGGATCCCGGGCTGCACGGCGGTCTCAAACACCGGCACATTGAGCATGAAAAAATGATTTGATCACGGGGAGGACTGCTTCAGTCCGGTTTTGCATTCCCGCTATCGGCCTTCTTTTTATTATACGTGCAGAACGACCCGCACCGGGTGCACTTCCCCTCGCTGCAGGGCTCGATATGGATCGTCACGTTGGCCCGCGGGAACTCGAGCAAAAGATCGGCTTCCAGGTGATCGGCGAGATCGTGCGACTGCACCACGGTGATCTCGCCCGACATCACCAGGTGGAACTCAATGAAGACCTCCGGGCCGGACCTCCTTGTCTTCAGGCCGTGGAACCCCGCGTAGATGCTGGCATGCTCGCAGATGATCTCGATGATGCGCTGGTTGTCCGCATCCGGGAGACTGTGATCGATCAGGTCGGCGAGCGACCGGCGTGTGAGATCGTAGGCCGCCTTCATGATCACGACCGCAACACAGAGTGCAACGAGCGAGTCCAAAAGGGCAATACCGGTCAGCTTGATCAGGATGAGCCCGACCATCACACCGGCCGAGGTATAGACATCGGTCCGCAGGTGCCAGGCATCGCTCTCGAGCGCAATGGACTCCGAGAGTCTGGCCACCTTCATGAGCCGGTTCGAGACGTACAGGTTCATCAGGGCCGATACACCCATGACGATAATACCGAGGATGAGCAGGTCCGGGGAGGCGGCTTCGGACTCCCCCCCCAGCAGTTTCTTGGCCGATTCCCAGATGATCAGGATCGCGGCAACAAAGATGAGCAGCGCCTCGATCAGGCCGGAGATATCCTCGAACTTCCCGTGCCCGAACGAATGGTCGGCATCGGGGGGTTCTGCGGCTTTCCGCACCGAGAAGAAAGCGATGACGGCGGCGATCAGGTCCATCGAGGAGTGGATCGCTTCCGAGATGATACTGACCGACCCGCTCGCAAACCCGATCACGAACTTCATCAGGACAAGAACGGTGTTGGAGATGACCGAGAGCCGTGCGGTATTGGACTTCAGCTTGTCGAGGGACTCTTTACCGGGCGGAGGAGTATCCATGATTTCTTATTACCAATCGGCGTTTGGTTTCATGAAGATATGGGAAAAACAGGATAATTCAGTACTACCGGGCGCGGGAAATGCCTGCGGGTACGCCATGTACCGGATACCGGTTATTCATTCGGCTCGTGCAGGTTGTTATCCAGTCCCTGCTTCTTTTTGAGCCGCTCGATCATCGCAAGCGCCCTCTGTTTTGCCGCCCGTTCACCGTCATCAGCCGGCTCCCAATAGGGCTGCGTGACGGTCCACGTCAGTTTCCCGCTCAAAGGCGGTTCCGGGAATGCACCTGGATCAGAGAGCATCTGCCCCCGGAACTCCACGGGGTTCTCCTGGAAGCACGACCAGACCGCCTTCCGGATCACGGACTCATCCTGGAACTGGCAGTCCACGAGCGTCAGCTGCTCCCGGAACCGCTGGATGAACTCCCTCGGGACATTGTAGAGTACTGCTGTCAGCCCCGTTGTATCGATGATACGTTTCTTCTCATCCACGCCGTTTTTAATCAGTGCCTTGATCGCATCGCCGGTCTTGTGCCCCTCGGACTCGGGGCCGCCGAGGATGAGATAGCGGATGTTCGGGTTGGCCACAATATTGCAGATCAGTTTCTCGATACCGATGTTCGCGGTCTGTAATGTCCCTGAGAGCGCTGCCCCGGTCTCGACACCGGTCCTGACGAGCTTCTCGATCTCGGGCGGGATCGCTTCGGCATCGTACGTAAGGATGATGACGACCGCTGCCGGGGAGTAGTCGTTTCCCCGCAGGAACCGCCCCTCTTCAGGAGGATATGCCGGGTGGGGTTTTACTTTAAGCATGGGCACTTCCGAATGTCCCGTCAATCCACCGTATGATCTCGTCCCGGACCCTGCGGAACCCGGCCCGGACTTCCTCATCGGACCCTTTGAATGACGAGGGGTCTTGGAAACTCTGGTGAATGACGTCTTTGGCACCCGGGAAGAACGGGCAGGCTCCCTGCGCAGAATCGCAGACCGTCACAACAGTCCCGATGCCTTTTCCGAAGAACTCATCAAGGAGCTTTGACCGGTGCACGGAGATATCGATCCCGATCTCTTTCATGACCTCGATTGCCATCGGATGAACACGGGTCGCTTCCGTCCCGGCGCTGAATGCTTCGTACCGGTCGCCGTACTTTGCCTTCATGTATCCTTCCGCCATTTGCGACCGGGCGGAGTTGTGAGTGCAGATGAACAGGATCTTCGTTTTCATGATGACACCGTTTTCCGTTCACCGCAGCGACGGGCTGCACGTACTGTCGTTCTTCCCGTCATACCATCTCGTCCTGAGCCAGAGCGAGACGTTCACGAGTGCTATCAGCACCGGGACCTCCACGAGCGGCCCGATGACGGTGGCAAATGCAACCGGTGATGCGATGCCGAAGACAGCGATGGCAACCGCGATCGCGAGCTCGAAGTTGTTGGACGCTGCCGTGAACGAGAGCGACGCGGACCTGCCGTAATCGATCCCGAGCCGGTGCGCCATCCAGAAGCTGACAAAGAACATGATGACAAAGTAGCAGAGCAGCGGGATCGCAATCGTCACCACATCGAACGGCACGTTGACGATATACTCGCCCTTGAGGGAGAACATCACGATGATCGTGAAGAGCAGGGCGATGAGCGTGAGCGGCGAGATCTTCGGGATGAAGACCTGTTCGTACCACTGTTTTGATTTCACGCGAAGCAGGGCATACCGCGTCACCATGCCGGCAATGAATGGGATGCCGAGGTAGATGAAGACACTCTCGGCAATCTGGACAATCGTGATCGAGACCGCAGACCCGGTGCCGATGCCGAGCAGCGGGGGCAGGTACGTGATGAAGAACCACGCGTACACCGAGTAGAAGAAGACCTGGAAGAGCGAGTTCATCCCCACGATCGCGGCGCAGTACTCGCTGTCGCCTTCCGCGAGATCGTTCCAGACGATCACCATCGCAATGCACCGGGCGATACCAACGAGAATCAACCCGTACATGAACAACGGCTGGTCACGGAGGAAGATGACTGCAAGGGCGAACATCAGGACCGGTCCCACGATCCAGTTCTGGACAATGGAGAGGCCGAGCACCTTCGTGTTCTGGAAGACCGTGCCCAGCTCCTCGTACTTCACCTTCGCGAGCGGCGGGTACATCATCAGGATGAGCCCGACCGCAATCGGGATCGAGGTGGTCCCGACCGAGAGGCCGGTGATGAGGGCCGGAACCGCGGGCGAGAAGTACCCAATGGCGATACCGGCCGCCATGGCAAGGAAGATCCAGAGGGTCAGGTAGCGGTCAAGAAACGAGAGTCTCTTCGGGGTATCCATGAGTTCACCAATTTATTTCAGCGCAGGTTTCTGTTGATCATTCACGGCACGGTACTCTTTGAGCAGGACGGGGCCATAGGCTTCCCGCAGGGAGGGTGGGATGAAATTGGCCTTCCCCACCTCTTTTAAGAGCGCGGGCATCAGCTGGTCGTCACGGGTGAGGTTCATGGCCTGCACGGTAGCGATCGCATACTTAAGCCCGGCAAGGCCGAAGGTCTTTTTGTTCACGGTGATCGCCTTTACGTCAAAGAGGGCGTCCGCCTCACAGGGAGATCGTTCATCCTGCATCGTCATCACTTCTCCCCGCAGTCGCAGGCCGGTTCCTTTGAACCTCCGCAGCAGGAGCCCTCGTCCCCGCCGCAGCTGCACTCGGTATCCATATCCTTTCCCCGGAGGGCCGCACCGATCATTGCCCATGCACAGCCCACACCGCTCTGCACCGTGATCGCCTGCACAGGACAGTTCTTTGCACACGCACCGCACTCCATGCAGGCAGAAGGCCGGGCTAGTTCCACATGCTCCGTTCCTTCGGCAAAGACCGCATGCGGGCAGACCTGCGTACACCGTTTGCAGTTGATGCACCGGTCGGGATCGTAGGTGAGACTCGTTTCCGTATAGCAGGACATAATCAGATCACCCCAAGGAGACGGCTTATCCCAAGAATGGCACCGAGGAGAACACCGAGAACAGCCATCGCTGCCATGATCGGGACGTACCGGAAGATCTCCTTCTTCACACCGGTTCGCGAGGTGAAGGTCGTGGCCCCGGTAAAGTTCAGGGCAATATACGCCACCACCGCGGGCATGACAAGGAGGGCCGTAACCGCTCCCGCTGCATTCGCCCAGAACGGCAACCCGGGAGTTGTGCCGAACGTGTAGGCAAACGGAAGGGCAACAACGAATCCAAGGAGCAGGCCTTTACTCGAGAAGTCCTGCGTAGGGATGAACGGCAGGAGTGCCGGGATGAGAACGGTCCCGGCAAGCACCGCCGCCACGGCTGCAAGCGCGGCCACCGGCCCGGCAAGGAACCAGAGGGCGATCGCGACAATGACCATCGGAAGAGCAATGTGCACGAACTCCACGGGGATCAGGACCAGACGGTCCACAAGTGGGAACACCACCCGGCGCATCGCCGGCGTTGCCTTGTGCTCCTTCAGATACTCCGGCAGGTCGCGGGCCCGGACCGGGCCGAACTCCACGAGAAACTTCGTCTTCCGCAGCACCTTGGGCCACTCGATCCCCGGGGCCCCGAGCTGGGGCACGATGATCTTCCGGTGGCTCACAACCCCGGAAAGGTTGGTGGACTCGATGCGGCGGACCAGTTCATCCGTCCCGAAGGTCCCCTTCCCCGCAGCGCACCAGACATTGATGCCTCTCGTGTCCAGCACCAGGATCCAGCCATCGAAGCCCGAAAGCGCCGAGCGGAGGGCATCGAAGCTGAGCGTGTAGTTCGCCGATGCAAAGACCGGGGATTCGGTCGTGGGATTACCGAGACGGTACAGGCCGGGCACGACCCGATGGCTCTCCCGCTTCCAGCCCCAGCGTGCAAGGACGTGGTCGAGCCGGTTGGCGGGGGTGATCGTGCTCGTTGCGGTGCGGATCTCCCGGTCTGCGGGATTCGCTGACTGGCAGCCGCAGGACGCGGCCTCTGGGCCGGGGGTGCAGGAGCAGGATGCGCCGACAGAGGATTCGTTCACACCGCCCCGGTTCTTCTCGTGATGATTATCTGTCATAGATTACTCCCCGGTGAGGGTCTTGTGGACGGCTGCCACCACCCGTTCGATCTCATCGTACTGCACATCCGCCATCCCGTTCTTCTCGATCCCGAGTTCGGTGGCGATGATCTGGACATCCGACACCAGACCGGCAGCGGTGAGTTTCTTGGTGGCACAGTGATCTGTGCACCCGTCGATCACAATGAGCCGGTCTGCACTTCCCGCATCCAGTCTGAGGGATTCTGCGGACTGCTTGCAGTTCATGCACAGGAACATACCGGGCTTTCTCTGCATTAAGAGCATTCCTGCCTGCGTGGTGAGTTTCCCGGTATTCGAGACGCCGGAGCAGGTGACGATTGCGTAGGTCATGGGGGTCCACTCGAAATTAGCAGGTCCCGCCGCACCCACAGCCACACCCGCCGTCTTTTCCGCCGGCCTTCTTCGGTTTTGCGGCATCCGTCTTCCGGCCCTCACCCTTCCAGCATGCAGCAACGATCGTTTCGATATCGTCATTCGTGTAATTTTTCGAGGGGCCTTTCGTGATACCGAGATCGGTCAGGACCAGGTGCTGGCCCACCGGGACACCCTGTGCCGTGGCAATCTTCTGTGCGCAGAGCATCGGGCAGCCGTCAAGGACAACCACCTCATCGACCTTCTTCGCATTCGCGATCAGGTTCTCCGCCCCGATCGCGAGCAGTGCTACGCAGGCAATGCTCCCGTAGCCTTCCTCGGTCAGTTGCAGTGCTGCAAGGTTCGTGAGCTGTCCGGTGTTTGCCTGCCCGGCACAGGGAAAAATAATCCGTTTCGGTTCGTTCTGTCCGCAGGAACAGGTTGTTTTTTCTGTCATGGTTTACTCCGTAAGCATCGATTTGATCTCATTCACGTCAGGCACCCGGCCTTCCGCAACAACTTCCCCGTTGATGAGGAGGGCGGGAGTAAGCATGACACCGCTTTCAACGATGGCATCCAGGTCTTCGACCTTCACCACGTCCGCCGTGATCCCGAGGTCTTTGACTGCCTGTCCGACATTTGCATAGAGGCGTGCACACTTCGCACAGCCGGTTCCGAGAATTTCTATCTTTGTCATGATAAACACTAAACTCTGATTTCAAATTTTTTTGTATTGTTCTTTTGAGACGCTGTTCTGGTACTCTTCCAGTATCGCCGTGGCATACGCCTCTTCGACACCCCGCGGCACGTAATTGTAGATCCTGATCTTCTTCAGGAGTGCCTCGCGGATCACCGCATCACTCCCAGGATTCTGATCTTTCACCGCGGCGATGCTCTCGTCCAGCATCGTGATGCCGGTCATGATCCCGTTGACCGGGATCTGCCGTATGCGACGGAGCGCATCGGCGGCACAACAGGGAATATGGTCGTTCTTCATCTTACCACCCGAGATTCCCGAAGATGAAGCCGGCGAGTGTCGAGAACACGATCACGAGGCCGGCATACACGAGCGTCTTCTTTTCGCCAATGATCCGCCAGAGAACGAGCAGGCTCGGCAGGCTGACGCTCGGGCCGGTCAGGAGCAGCGCAAGGGCCGGACCTTTTGCCATTGACCCGGTGAGGTAGCCAAGCGTTGTACCGATAACCGGCACTTCAAGCAGGGTCGGCATGTAGAGGATCGCTCCGACCATTGCCGCAAGGAAGTTTGCGGTAAGCGAGTTGTCGCCAAAGAACGGTCTGAACGTCTCGGGCGGGAGGAAGAAGGCCAGCACACCGAGCAGGAACGTGCCGATGATGAGGATCGGGAAGATCTTCTTTGTTAAGTCCCAGATCTCAAGTCCCCAGTCGGTCACCTCCTCCTTCGTGAAGTAGTAGATTAAGAGGAAGGCGACAGCCATCGAGAGGCCATACACGAGCAGGAGCCGGTAGAAGACATCCAGGGCCGAGGTCCCGATAAGCAGGATTGCAACGAGGACGATGAAGAATGCCGGGACCACCCATTTTGGCCGGGTATCTTCTTTTGCCATCACGGCCCGGCGGGCAGCGGCATGGGTCTTTGTGCTCTCTTCGTCGTGGGCGGGAAAGAGACTCATCATGATGAGCCCGATCAGGATGGAGAGGACGATCGCTGCGACCGCCCGGGCAATACCTAGGTCGAGGCCGAGTACCTGCGCCGTGTACACAATGGCAAGGATGTTGATCGCCGGTCCCGCATACAGGAACGTGATCGCGGGCCCGAGGCCGCTGCCCTTCTTTAAGATGCCGGCAAACATCGGGAGGATCGTGCAGCTGCAGACCGCGAGCACGGCACCGGAGACCGATGCGATCCCGTAGGAGGTGGTCTTCTTCGTCTCGGGGCTGAAGTACTTCAGGATTACATCTTTCCTGATGAATGTGGCGATGGCCCCGGCGATGAAGAATGCCGGGACCAGGCAGGTGATCACGTGTTGCGAGAGATAGGCAAAGAGGGTCTCCCATCCCAAAAGGAGCGAGCCGATTACAGGATCTGTCATTTGAGGTACCTCACACCAGCGGCGGGGAGAATGTGGCCAGCAGGAGCAGCCCCTCTGCTCCCGCATCGATGCGGTGCAGGGTGTCGGCCGGCATCACACCCAGCGTCCCGCAAACGTACCGGATCTCCTTTTTGTCAAGCATGCAGGTGCCGCTTCCCGCGAGCACATCGTGGATCTCCACCATGCCGGCATGCGTGTGGCCGCCGATGGCGCAACCGGGATCGATCCGTACATGGTGGATGCTTAAGCGACCCCCGGTCTCGCTGCCCGTAACAAGGTGTTTCATGAATACTCCCGCAAAGCTCGCATGGGGAGCCCATGCAAGTGCGGAGGAATCCTTCTCATTGTCCGTGAGCACGATACGATCTTTTTCTTTCGGTGCCGTGCAGGGCGTGGTGGTAATATCCATGAGGATCACTTCATTTCAAATTTTATTGAATTAATGTGAACAGGGCAAGGTTATATATCTTTTCATTTCAGATTATTTTGAAATGAAGCGCGTGAGCTGTGCCTGCTGTGGGCCTGAAGGGAAAAACGAGGGGGGAAAGGAACCGGAGATCCCCGAGCAGATCCAGAAGGAACTTGATGCCTGCGGGGGATTTGAAGCCCTTGCCGGGCGTGTTCCCGATGCGGCTCACCTGGATGAGAAGAGCAGGATCTACCACGCGCTCTCAGACCCGCTGCGGCTCACCATCCTCTACCTTATCCGCGACCAGCCGCTCTGCGTCTGCGTCATCAACCGCTTCACACGCCTCTCCGGCTCGAAACTCTCCTACCACCTGAATATCCTAAAAGAGAACGGCCTGATCGAAGGCGAGTACCATGGCAACTGGATCATCTACTCGCTGACGGATACCGGACGGGAATTTATCCGGTAGCCGGACTGTTTTATTCCTGCACTGAAGTGACGATCTTCCGGATCACCGGCACTTTTGCTTCGTTCAGTTTGTAGATCTTGTGACTCGAACGGTAGTAGGATTCGATGAGCCCGCCGTCTTTGAGTTTCTTCAGGTTATAGGAAATAAGGCTCTGCGGCTCCTGGAAGATGTACCAGAACTCGCAGACACAGTGATCCCGGGCGAGCAGCATCAGGCAGATCTTCAGGCGCAGCGGGTGGTCAAGCAGTTTTATGTACTCCAGCAGGGTGGTGACGGCGTTGTGCTCAAGCATCTCCTTCTCCTGCGCGAGTTCGTCTTCCCAGTCGCTCCGGAGGGCGCAGTCGGCGGGGCAGCAGCGGGCGGTTGCCATGATACGAATTTGGCGGGTGAATGAAAAAGGTTCGTGTCTGAGGGGTTGATGGAAGTCGAAGAACCTGCGGTTCTTCTCCCCCTCGAAGCCTGAAGGCTTCTCTGATTTCAAAAAATTTTGAAATCCGGTTCCGGGATATATATCGCAACCCGCTCCACGCATTGTGCAGAAGTTCGAAGAACGCTGATGCGTTCTTCTCTTCCTCGAGGCCTGATAACCTCTCGAAGTGAGAAAAATGGAGTACGAAACTGTTAAGATTGCAAAAGTGACCGGCAAATGCCCGGCCTGCGAGGACTATGCAGAGAAAAATTCCACAACGCCCGCGAAGATCGCGGTGATGGCCTGCGAGGGTGCCTGTGCCCGGGGCGAGGTGGCCCGCCGGGCGGCTAACCTCGTCGCCCACCGGCTCGCCCGTGATGAGACCGTGCGGATCTGCCTCGGCGGTGCATTCACGAAGGACACCGGCCAGCGGAACCTTGTGCGCCGGGCGGAGAGGGTGATCGCCATCGAGGGCTGCTTCATCAACTGTTCCTCACGGATGATGGAAGGCGTGCTCCCGGAACTGAAGCCGGAGATCGTACGGGCTGATCTCATCTATAACCTTGACCTCCCGTTCGGGATCGATGAGGTGCCGGACGCGATGTTTGCGACCTACGCACACCAGGTCGCAGATGCGGTGGTGAAGGATTACCTGAACGGATCACCGGCGGGAGCTCCTGCATCCTGCCAGCCACCCGCGTGCGGTGCCGGCCCGGCCGGGGGTTGCGGGTGCAGCACGAGGCCGGTATCCTGCAGCAGAGTGGAACCTGCCCCGGGAGCAGACACCAATGGATTCCTCCCGCCCGATGTCGTGAACGTCCGCTGGGAGGGGGGCAAACGGTTCCGTGTCGGGAACTCACATGGCAACGGCTCGTATATCCTCGAAGAGGGGACAGACGAATGCTCGCCCTGCGATTCCTTCATGGGTGCCGTGGGAGCATGCGCAAACCTCTCGGTCATCGTGCAGCTCCAGAAACGCGGGATCGTCCCGAACGTACTGAAGACACAGGTATCCGGTACCCGGAATGCCGGGCTCCCGGTGGCGTGGAAGCGGATTCACGTGACGTTCTCCCTTGACACGGATCTTGATGACACCAACGTGAACGCGATCCTTGAACGGGCTATGACGGTCACCTGCCCGGTTGCCGTCACGCTGCAACCGGCCGTTGTTATGACGTGGGAATTACGGCGCGTGAAAGGGGATTAATTTTTTTTAAGAGGAACAAAAATGGCGTATGACACCTTTCCCCCTGTGCTGCTGAAGCACTCCGCAGTGTCAGACAGGTGATGATCAACGGTATTATGACCGGCTTTTCCGGCCTCGATGAGAGTATCGCTGCCGTGCATAACGAGAACCACACGAGCGAGGGCGCGATCCGGGCTTCCCTGATGAACAGGATCCGGATCTCGAATTACATTCCCCCGCGTGCCGAAGAATTGTATGCAGCGGCGTTGATGGAAGAATATCACAAAGCCGTGCTGAAACGTGTTGCGGGAAAAACGGGAACTGAATAAACCGGGTTATTCCCCGCGTAAAAACGGAATGCCATTGCAGATGAACAGAGTCCTCTTTTTTTAAAAGAACGGCGGGTGAACCGGAGGGTCAGTACGCTTCATCCGGCCCACGTCATTTCTGCTGGATAAAAATATTCTCAATCGGGACGCCGAACAGGTCGGACATCCGGAAGGCGAGGCTGAGTGAGGGATCATAGCGCTCGTTCTCGATCGCGATGATGGTGTGTCGTGTGACACCAAGTTTCTCCCCAAGCTGTTCCTGCGTGAGTTCGTGCACAGCCCGGAAGATCCGCAGCTTGTTCTTCATGGCCCGTTCCCGCGGAGCGTATGCGAGTAATACACTGAAGTTACCACGTACATGATGGCAAGCGTAACGAGGACCGCGGCGATGGTCAGGCCGGCCTGGTCGTAGTTGTTGCCGGGACTGCTGGCCGTGATGAGGACAATGCCGATCACGGCAAAGAGAATTGCGGTGGCGTTCAGGGTCAGGCTCGCGGCTTTTAGTCCCACGAGACTTGTCCATTCGTCTTCGATGACGGGACTGACGCTCCGTTTGAGATACCAGATGAGGACACCTGCGGCACACATGGAGACAACAGCAATCGCTGCAATCCCGGACTTTACTCCGTACATGACGCCAGCCATCATGACGATGAAACAGATAATCCCGGCAATAATTGCATGGTTTTTCTGCATGGCCACATCCCCATTCAGATCGCGTAGACCATGATGATCCCAAGGGTCATGAGGATGCACGCACCCATCCAGAGCATCGTCCGCGTTGACGAGCCGGATGTCTCGTTGTCCGCGAACGGGTACGAGACGATGAACCCCATGTAGATGATAATGTACAGAATCATGGCAGACGAGAGATGGGCTGCCGGGACAAGGAGGACGTTTTTCAAAACCACGGTGAGAAGGATAAGGCAGATCCCGGCAGTGAGCGGGACGATGAGGCGCCCGTTCGCCAGTACAGAGGGGATGCGATGACAGAAGCCGGTCATGGGAAGCCCCGCTCGCCACATATATACTTACGAGAAGTCATGGTAAGTATTATCTACATTTTGGTATTAAAACTTACCATCCCCTTAAGAGTGGGACGAAAAATGGATTTGTATAAGAGAATGTGGCAGGGGAGAGATGATCCCCGCAGGGGATTTTCAGATTTGTAAAAAATATTTTTTTATGAAATAGCGGGACATCACCCCCTCCCCAACTTCCAATCATTGGGGGGGTCGACCATTGACCCCCCCTCCCATCAGTGAAAGCCCCAACCCGCCTCTTCACCATCATGCCCGACGTAGAATTCGGATCGTGATCGCGTCCGGCGCCCCCATCCTCACGCATTTTCCGGCCCGTTGGGGGGGGTCAACACATACCCCCCCTGGCACATGGCGGGGGGGTCGGACCGGTTTTGAACGCAAGGGGTGGGGGGGTCGACCGTTGACCCCCCTCTCCAAAACTGGGATGTACGCACTATTGCACGCTGTTTTTCCGGTCTTCCGGATTATCTCTCAGGAGGAAGGGGCCGGTTCTGGGCTACCCAGAAATGGTAAGGGGGGGTCGGTTTGAGCCAGAGGGGGGGAGGGGTCGACCGGCAACCCCCCCACCCCCATGCAGGGGGGGTCGGATCGATTTTAAACGCAAGAGGGGGAGGGGGTCGGATGCTGACCCCCCCTCAACACGTCCCGGACCGGGCCGACACATTCATCGGGCTGCTCGCGTGCCATCCCCTCAGAACCGCAGAAGAATGAGAATGACAGTTCCCAAAATGAGAAATATCTTTATCTAAATGAGAAACATATGTTACATTGAAGCCCTATGAGAAAGAACACCTACTATGCACTGGTCGCCTGTGTCATTGCCGCCATGGTATTTGCCGTAGGACTCGCCATGACAACCGGCAACCCGCTGATCCCGGCGATCCTCATCATTGCCGGGATCGGTATCGTCTACCTGGGAAAACAGCGGGTTGTCGACGTGATGCAGGACGACCTCTCGGACACCATCTATGGAAAAGCCGCCTCCGGCGCCCTCCTCGTCACCATCGTCCTTGCCACCATCATCTTTGCCGGAACCATGACCTTCTACTTCAACTCCGGGTATGGCGGCGGGTTCCACACCTTTGCCAACGGGTCGGTCAGCGTGACCTTCATGCACGATGCAACGATACCGGGCCAGGCAGTCTACCACGACACCTACCTGATCGCCGACCCCGCCAATCCTACCGGCACGGACTTCTGGGGACTCGATATGCTCTTCAAGAACGGGCACCAGGCCCTGGAGTTCCCGTGTATATTCGGCATCGGTATGGGCTTCACCGTCGTCCTGCTCGCCTGCCTCTATGCGGCATTTTCTTATTATTACACCAGGAAATATGAGGTATAGACCCGATGAAGAACAAGATCAAGGTGTACCGGGCAATGCGGAACATGACGCAGGAAGAGCTCGCCCTGCAGCTCCGCGTCACCCGCAGGACAATCAACTCTATCGAGGGCGGGAAGTACAACCCGTCCATCGAGGTTGCCTTCCGTATGGCACAACTGTTCGATATCCCCGTTGAGGAACTCTTCAGCCTCGATGAGGATGAATAAGATCCTTTTTTCAACGCGTTCCTGTACGATACCCGGCCCGGATCCGGTCACCGGGATGGATGCAGGACCGCGTCTGTGTTTTCACGGGGACATCGGGCGTTCACGCAACCGTCACTGCCGGGTTCCCGCCGGCACCCGGTTATCCGGGTATTTCCCTGCAATCGCGCATCAATATTTTTGCAATTTGCCAAAAAGTTTATACACAATGCACAATAAACTGTGCATGTCAGCCTATGAACAAGAAGACCCTCGTTATCGGCAGCCTTTTGGCTGTCGGGATATTTGCCGTCCTCGTCTGCGTCGGCATGGTCACCGGATTCTCGGTTGCAAAACCGTTCATCTCCGTTGACCCGGTGAGCGATAAGAACGTTGGAGACCAGTTCACCATTACCGGTACCACCAGCCTTCCGGCCGGCACGGAAATGCTGGCGGAAGTCTATCCCGCATCCTTTGAAGACCAGAAGGGAACCGGGAGCGGTGCATTTACCGGGGCCACGGGAACGATCACCATTGCCGGGAGTACGGGGAGTTCAAACACCTGGGCCTTCCCGGTCGACACCTCGACATTCCAGCCCATGGAATACCTCGTGACTATGTCGTCTTTCAAAGGTGACCCTTCGAAAGGAGACTATGTGAAAGGCGATCTCTTTGGCACCACCAGGTTCGCCCTGCACCCGGGGTCAGGTGCCGGTATATCCACCGGTACCGATCGTGCGGTTGCGGGCGGTATCCTCATCGATCCGATTCTTGACACGACCGCCGGAGAGACCCTCGTCATCACCGGTAAGACCAACCTGTCGGCCGGCACGGCACTCACCGTAAAAGTGCTCCCGGTAGTAATGGAAGGCAGTCGTATCACCGGCGATTACAAAAACCCGGAGCGTGAAGCCGAGACAACCGTTATCCGGGGATCAGGCTTAAACAACCGGTTCTCGGTCTCCCTCGATACCCGGCTCCTTTCCGTCTCGGATCACATCGTTACGATCTCCGATGGAACCGTCACCGGTACAGCGCTATTCAACATTCTTGCAGGGACGGGCACCGCTAATCCCGGCACTGCAACCGGAACGTACATCAGGATCGATCCCATTGCCGACAAAACAACCGGCGACCTCCTGATCGTGAGCGGTGCAACGAATTTCCCGAACGGGACAATCCTGATGGTACAGGTAGGCAGCCCCGGCATTGGATTTGGAAGTGACACCATGGTCCGCACAGGCACCGGTGGCGTGAACCGGTATTCCATGCCGGCCGATACGTCCCTCTTAAGACCGGGCACGCAGACGGTAACGGTCACCAACATGAAAGGCGACCTGAATAAGGGAGATTACGGACTGGGGAACGTAAATGGCACTGCCACATTCACCCTGAAGGGCACCTACCGGGGAACGGACACACCGGTACAGGCAACCATCACCACCAACGATTACATCCGCATCAAGGCAATCGGCGATAAATCCGTCGGGGACCAGTTCCTCATCACCGGGACAACCAGTCTTCCCGCAGGCACAGGGCTCATCTGGGAGGTCATGCCGTACACGGGAACCATGCCAACCGGTCTTGACCTGGATGCAAAGGGCATTATGGCAAATAATGCGGTAACGAAAGGCGATGGCACATCCAACCGGGTATCACTCGCCGTTGACATGAGCACCATGAAACCGGGGAAGTGGGTTGCACTGGTGGGCGTCATAAAAGGAGAGCCGAACGCTGGCAGTATTGAAATTGAAAATCTGACAGGCACTGCGTACTTTACCCTGAAGTAGATCGCTATGCACACAACGAGAAGACACCCCTTTCGTTTTTTGCGGAGGCCGGACAAAACCAAAAAAAACCCGGACACGGACAGGAACCTGGTCAAAAAAACAGTTCCTGTCAGTCATGATCCGGGAAAGAATCCATCGGTTGTTCTCCTTCGTATGGATGGAGAAACACCTGAAAAAACAAGTTTTGGAGAAACCATGAACATCCATCGAAAACCAGGTATTGGGCTCATCAGCCTCGTCCTGCTCGTCACCATCGCAACCATCCTGCTCGCTGGTTGTACGGACTCCAGTCAGGACAGGCAGAGCCAGGTGGCACCCACCGGTACTCAGCAGATTGAAAAAACGACCATGCACACAACAGCCACGACGAAGACCGTAACGGGAGCGGCACCTCAGAAGACCGCACAGCCGGCATCCACCCCGGTCTCCTCGACCGGTGTGATAAAAATCGATCCCATCAGCGACAAGAACACCGGTGACACGTTTACGCTCACCGGAACAACCAGTCTTCCCGAGGGTACCAATATTTTCTGGCAGATCCTGCCGGATACGGGAACACCCCCGACCGGTCTTGACGGGGACTCAATGATGAGCGTAGGGGGAAATTACCAGGTAACGAAAGGGGACGGTACATCGAACCGGATAGCGCTTGCTGTTGACCTGGGGAGGCTTGTGCCGGGAAAGTACGTTGCCATTGTCGGAAAGATGAAAGGAGATGAGACCTCAGGCATTGTCTTTGAGATTGGGAAGGATTTCGGATACACATACTTTACCCTGAAATAAACCGGAGAGACAATGAAAACAGATCTAAAACCAGGCCATGTTCTCGCCAGCCTTGCCGTACTTCTTACCATCGCAGCCATGATGATCGCCGGGTGTACGGATTCAACGGAAGGACTGCCGGACCAGACCGCCACACTACAGGCTGCGCAGAGCGGGCACACGACTTCCCCGATAGCAACAGGGACAACATCTGTCCCGGCACCCCAAAAAACTGCACTGCAGACACCAACATCCCGACCATCCTCAACCATAGTCACGACCGGTACACCCGATCCCTCGGAACGGGCCTTTCCAAACGGCATCCTCATCGATGGCATCCGCGATATCACAAAAGGAGATCCCCTTGTGGTGAGTGGCAGGACGAGCCTGCTCGTCGGCACGGACCTTATCGTAAAAATAGTCCCGGTCAAAATGGACAAGGGAAAAATTACCGGTGATTTTGGGAACCTGAAGAAGAGTGCTGTAACAACGGTTACCGGAGGTTCTGCAAACGGCAACCGGTTCTCGGTAACCTTTGAGACCGGGGACCTTCCCGCAGCAGACCACATCGTCTTTGTCTCAGACAAGAATGATGAACCAGCCGGCAGCAGTTCCGAACCGGTCGGAATCACCAGCTCATCCATGTTTAATATTATTGCCCGGTGATCGTGCACACGTTCCCGGTGGATCATACCGCTGCGTCAGAACAAAAGATAAAACATTTTTACGTTATGCACAAAAAACATTACATGAGGTCCTCATGAAAAAGAAATATCTCACGTATGCCGGTATTGTTGCTGCCGCAATACTCGTCATCATGTTCGCAGGCATTCTCGCAACAGGCTCGTTTGCCATATTCTCAACGGTCACCATCGATCCCATTCCGGATCACGCGACAGGAGACCTCGTGACGATCACGGGGTCAACGAACATTCCTGCCGGTATGAGACTGGAGCTGGATATCCTCACAACCTCACCCACTCCCGGAACCCGTGCCGGGGGTACCGATGCGTTCATAGTCCGGGGAGGAGGCATGTCGAACACCTGGTCGGGTGCGCTGGATACCTCGGTCATCCCACCGGGGGAATACCAGGTAAACGCATACCAGATGAATGGGACATTTGGCCGGAGCAGCCTCCTCGCAAGCTCCCGGTTACGGCTGACCAATGCCACACCGGACCCGGACCAGATCACCCGCATGGGTGAGAAACACCAGATTGACTTTATCCGGATCGATCGCCCCGGCACAATATCCCGTGGCGAAAAGATCCTCATCTCGGGGAAGACGAACCTCCCAAACGGTACGGGACTCCTCTATCTCATCACCCAGCAGTCCAATACATCGGTCTTCACGGTGGACCCAAAGACTCAGAAACAGGACCTCCGGGAAGGATTCACGCGGTCGGGCCTGATCACGGCAATGCCGGGAGAGGATGGGCTCAGCCACTGGTCGTTTGCCCTTGACAGCACCGAGTTTATTCCGGCCGGGTATGAGGTGATAGTGTCGCAGGACACGATCAAACCGGAGAATATCGGCAAGGAAGGCACCTTTGATACGGAATCCCTCACCGTACTGGACGCGGCATCCGACCTTCTCACGCCACCAGTACCCGTTACCGGGCCCTGTGAGTCCATCATGATTGATGCAGTGCCCGGCACGCTGGCCAATAAGCGTTATACCCTCACGGGAACGACCAGCCTCCAGCCCGGAACGGAACTGCTTTTCGAGATTCTTCCGGCGACAATTGAGATTGCCATGAATAGCGACGGCATGACCGCATCCGGTGTCGGGGCAGTGGGAAGTGTGGACGTAATCAGCGGAACCGGGAATACGAATACCTGGTCTGCGGACTTCGACCTTTCCCAGTTCCCGCCCAATGAATACACCTTTAATATCAGCACCGACCGGATCGATACCCGGACCTATAACAAGATATACGGGAATACCTACTGCTCAAGAAAATTCAGCCTTTCGGGCTGATTGCCATGAAACGCCTTACCTACCTTACCTGCACACTCCTTGTCGCGTGCATGGTTGCCGCGATGGTCGGGTGGTCGATGGCAGCCGGGAACTTCCTTGTCCCGGTCATCGCCATCCCGCTTGGGGTTATCGTCGTCCTTGCCTGCCGGGCCCAGGTTGACACCGTTATCGCAGACGAGCGGGAGAAGAGGATCCGGAGTAAAGCCGCGCTCCGCACGCTCGAAGTTGTCGTCATCGGGGGGGCGATTGCCGCAGTCATCCTGTATTCCTTCGTGGTGAGCATTCCCCTCACCCCGATCATCACCGGAAAAATGTTCATCAATGATGACGGGACACAGGCCATGACAATAGCCGAGTATAAGCCGGGGAGTGTGCCGGGTCCCGAAACCCTTGTCCGGTCAACAACCCTCAGGAACCTGAACGCCATGAACGAGACCGAGGCTGTTGCATACTGCACCTATGTCCGCGAGGGCTTCTCCGAGAACGAGAACCGGGGACTTGCCGGCATGACCATCGGGTGCGGTCTTCTTGCCATGCTTCTGATCTTCGGAGCGTTTTATCTTTATTACAACAGAAAGTACTAACCATCAGGCTGCCATGAAGAACCGGATCCGCGTGCTCCGTGCCGAGCATGACATGACGCAGGAGGAACTTGCCGAGCTTGCGGGAGTGACGCGGAACACCATCATCTCCATGGAGAAGAACAAGTACTGCCCGTCCCTGAAACTCGCGTACCGGATCGCCCACACGTTTGGTGTCGGGATCGATGACGTTTTTACCTATGAAGAGGAGATTGACGGCCCGTCCGGGGACGATGAATGAGCCGTGCAGGATTAAGTACCTTCTACTCACTTCGGTTCAGCAGGTATCTCCCCTGCCCGGATCGGATTCACCGCGGAATTCGATCTCCGGTCACCACCGGCTCAGTGCGAATGCACCGGCAACCCGTCGTGATCGTGCTCATCAATATGGTGATACTCCGGTCCCGATGCAGAGACCGGATCAACATGAATGGTAGCATCGGAAAGATACTTCAGGTGGTGAAGTAGTTCGTGCCGGAACTCTTTTGCAATCGCGTGACCGCTCTCCACAGAGAGTTTTGAATCCACCGTGATGTTCACCTCCGCGTGGAGCCGGTGCCCGAGCCACCGGACCTTCACATCGGTCACTGCTTTCACACCGTCAACGTGGGCGGCCGTGTGCCGGATCTCATCGGTCACGGCCGGGTCAACCCCATCGAGAAGCCGGGTGAAGATCGTCTTGCTTGAGTCCCAGACGATCCAGAAGATCATCACCGTGATGATGAGGCCGATGATGGGATCGGCAAGCGGGAGCCCGAAGTACACTCCGGTAGCACCGATAAGGACCGCAAGGCTCGTCCACCCGTCCGTCCGTGCATGGTAACCGTCCGCAACGAGCGCTGCACTGCCGATCTCGGTTCCCACCCGGATGCGGAGCTGGGCCACGGCCTCGTTCCCGACAAACCCGACAAGTGCAGCCGCCGCTACTGCCCAGAGGAAGGTCACTTCCTGAGGGTGGAAGAGCCGGTCAATGGAGACATAGCCGGCAATGATCGCGGAGATCAGGATCATCAGGACCACAAACACGCCCGCAAGGTCCTCAACCCGGCCATACCCGTACGTAAACCGTTTCGTCGGTTTCCAGCGGGCCAGCATGAACGCGAACAGGAGCGGGATTGCGGTGAGCGCATCCCCGAAATTGTGGATCGTATCAGCGAGCAGGGCGATGCTGCCGGAATAGTAAACGATGATTATCTGGATGAATGCGGTAATGAACAAGCCGGCAAACGACCACTTGACCGCCCATATGCCACGTTCGGTGGTCAGGATGGAGGGATCAACAATGCCGTGCGTGTGGGCATGACCGTGGTCGTGCCCGCCATGATGATCGGGGCCGTGGTCCCCGTGATAATGCCCCGGGGAATGATCATGATCGTGTTCGTCATCCCCATGAGGTTCGTGATCTTCAGCAGGAGGGATCATGCTTCTTTGCCTCTTCGGTCATATTCAGACGGGCCATGCTGATGGTGGTGCTACTCTCCTTACAGTAGGCATCCACCCGGACCGCGACCCGATCAACCATCCGTTCGGTGGTCAGGATCAGCGAGTCCTGTCCCCGCAGCGCCCGGAGGATGCACTTGTCGATGACACCGTAGGTGAACTCCAGCGGAATGCTCTCCGTTGCAGCGCACTGCTTTGCCCGCGTCCCCATCGCCCCGACCGCAACTTTACGGGCCTTCACCCACGCAGCAAGCGTACCGGTATCGCCCTCGTCCACGTTGCAGACCGTGATCGTGCCGGGCAACGGGTGACCACATGAGCCGTGATGGTGCTGCTCAATGATGTGGACCATGTCGAGCACGCTCCGGGGCTTGCGATCAGGGATCGTAAACCCGCGTTTTTCCAGTTCCACCGAGAGCTCCAGCAGGGTCGGAACCGAGAGGTGGGCCATGCGGACGTAGACCGGGTTCCCGAACGCCACGTCCGGCACATCCTCCCGTATGATCCGGCCATCGGCGAGAAGGATGACCCGGTCCGCCCACGGATACGCGAGTTCCACGTCATGCGTGGAGATGATGATCGTCTTGCTGTCATGGTTCAGCTCATCGAGGAGTTCCATCAGGTCCTCCGAACCCGACGGGTCGAGCCCCGTGGTCGGCTCATCGAAGACCAGCACGTCCGGGTCCATTGCAAGCACCCCGGCAATGGCCACGCGTTTCTTCTCCCCGCCCGAGAGCTGGTGGGGTGGACGGCGCTCGAAGCCCTCAAGGCCGACCTGCCGGAGGGCCACCGCCACCGCCTCTTTCACGGCAGCTTCATCGTACCCGAGGTTCACGGGCCCGAATGCCACGTCCTGGTACACGGTCGGCGCAATGATCTGCCGGTCCGGGTTCTGGAGCAGGAAACCGACCCGGCGCCGGACCTGGCGGAGCGAGCGGGTGTCGTACCGGATCTCCTCATTGTCAAAGAGCATGATGCCGGAGTCAGGCCGGATCATCCCGTTGAACATCTGGAGGAGCGTGGACTTGCCGGCGCCGTTCGGGCCCACGAGCGCGATCTTCTCGCCCCGCCGGACATGGAAACTGATCCCGGTGATCGCCTCCCGGCCCCGGGGGTAGCGGTACCGGACATCCCGTGCTTCAAGGACAATACTGCTCATGGTCTGGTCTCCTATAACAGGGTCACTCCCTGCGATGCGTACACTGCTGCCGAGCCGGCAATGAGGAAGAGGCAGAGGGAGGCACCCGACCGGAACCCGGCCGGCCGGCTCTCGCCAAGCAGCGCAAACTTCCCGTCATAACACCGGGCATCCATGGCCCGGATCAGGTCGTCACCCTCGTCCCAGCTCGCGATGAACGCCGCCCCGCACATCGAGGCAAACGTGGTGATCGACTCGCGCCACGTGGAGTACCCGAGACGCATCACCTGGGCATGGTAGATCTGCCGCACCTGGTCCATCAGGATGAAGATCGTGCGGTAGATGATCATGGCAAGATCGATCACAAAATCCGGCACACGACATTTCCGCATCACTGCGAAGAGATCGGTCATGGGGGTGGTCAGGGCAATGAACAGGAGCGCGGACATGCCCCCGATCACCCGGCAGAGGATGAAGAAACCCGTATTGATGCTCTCGCGGGTGATGGAGAGCGAGAGGAACGGCAGGGGATCCCAGATCCAGTAGACATGCTCCCCGCCCGAGATCAGCACGATGACGATTGCGCTCAAGAGCGCAAACCAGAGTGGGACAAGGAAGAGTTCCGCGTAGGTCTTCACATCCACCCGGGCGAGCAGGAGCACCGCGCCGGAGAGAACGAGGGCAATAAAAAGGGGGGCAAGGTATCCCGTTGAGAGGAGGCAGAGGATGATAGCGCCGAGGCCGGCCGCCAGCTTGACGGTCGTATTGACCTCGCGGAGGCCATTGTTCTGGGCCACATCCTCCAGCAGTTCCTCAAACATGATTCACTGGTTGACCTTTGTCTCACTCATACTTTTCTTCTGGCCGAGCCAGTACCCGAACACCCCGCCCACACAGATGCCCCCGATAGCGGACTGGAGGGCAAAGAGGCAGGACTCGATCTCACCGCTTGGCGGTTCCCACTGCGGGATGAGCGGCGCAAAACTCTCCACCGGTTTTCCGGACAACTCGGCGATCATACCTGAACCCACGTTATCGGACCCGGCAAACTCCGCTCCCTTCAGGGTCGAACTGGTGAAGAGGAAGACACCGCAGAATGCAAGGATGGCAACAACGGCAAGGATCTCGAGGATGTAGTTCTTCGCCATTATACCTCGCCCCGGGCGGCGTTGATCTGTTTCTCCGAGAAGATCTTCATCCGGATCAGGATGTCGGGCTTGAGGGCGACGATGTACTTGAATACCAGCGCAAGCACGATCCCTTCCACAATCGCAAGCGGTACCTGCGTAATCGCAAAGATCGCCAGGAACAGGACAAACGAACTTGCAACACCGCCGACTTCTGCCGGGTATGCGAGCGCCAGTTCCAAGGACGTGGTGACGTACGTGAACATATCCGCAAGGGCGGTTGCCAAAAAGACGGTCAGGTAGATGTTGACAGAGGTGTCTTTCAGCAGCCGGTAGATCGCATACCCGACCACCGGGCCGACAATCCCCATCGAGACGATGTTCGCCCCGAGCACGGAAAGGCCGCCGTGAGCGAGGAATAGGCTCTGGAAGAGCAGCACGATGGCGCAGATAACGGATGTTATCCACGGGCCAAAGCAGATCGCGGAGAGGCCGGTACCGGTCGGGTGCGAACAACTCCCGGTAACGGACGGGAGTTTCAAAGACGAGAGGATGAAGATGAACCCTCCCGTCACGCCCAGCAGGGGCAGGGCCTCGCGATCTGCGTCAATGACCTTCTTTAAGCGCCAGACACCAAAAGCCAGGCAGGGGAGGGCGATGAGCCACCAGACGATACACCACTGCCAGGGCAGGAATCCTTCCATGATATGCATGATGATACAGAATCAATTTTACTTGCATTAAGTAAATAAGATTTGCACATTGTCCTCACATTCCCGGTATTGCCAGAAAAAGAAAATTGCGGGAATCGACGTGAACTTAAGGATACCGTGAGTCCGGAAAAGTTCCCCGCGCAATAAATCCACCGGGTATATTACTTCATGTACCAACCGGATCTGCATGAAGGACAAAAAAGCCGGTGCAGGACCCCTGGCACCGGCACCATCCAAAAGACCATTCTTTTCCACGCATCCCTCCCGTGCGGATACCTTTACCGAGTCCGTGATCCGGGAGATGACCCGGCTCGCGCTGAAACATAATGCGATCAATCTGGCGCAGGGATTCCCGGACTTTCCGTGCCCGCCGGAACTGAAGGCCGCGGCCTGCAGGGCACTGAACGATGACATCAACCAGTACGCGATCACGTGGGGCGCAAAGGATCTCCGTGAGGCACTGGCACAGCGGGTGAAGAAGTTCAATGGCATGGCATTCGATCCTGAAGCGGAGATTACCGTCACCTGCGGCTCGACCGAGGCGATGATGGCCTCGATGCTCGCGATCATCCAGCCGGGCGATACGGTGATCGTGCCGGAGCCATTCTACGAGAACTATGGACCCGATGCCCAGATCTCCGGGGCCTCCCCCCGGTTTGTCCCGCTCGCGGACGATTTCAGTCTCGATGAGGAGGCGTGGAAGAAGGCGTTTTCGAAGAAGACCCGGGCGTTGATCCTCAACTCGCCCAACAACCCGACTGGCAAGGTCTTCACAAAAGCAGAACTATCGTTCATCGCAGATCTCTGCATCGAGCACAATGTGGTCGCGATCACGGACGAGATCTACGAGCATATCGTGTACGACGGGCATAAGCACATCTCGCTCGGGTCGCTTCCGGGCATGGAAGACCGGACGATCACGATCGGAAGTTTCTCAAAAACCTACAGCGTCACCGGGTGGCGGGTCGGTTATGCCCTCGCGGATGAAAGCCTGACCTCCCGCATCCGGAAGATCCACGACTTTTTAACGGTCGGCGCTCCTGCACCGCTCCAGCGGGCCTGCGTTGCCGCATTGCAGCTACCGGATTCGTATTACCGGGAACTGGCTGGTGAGTATGACCGCAAACGCCAGATTCTCTACAAAGGACTGATGAAAGCAGGGTTCCAGTGCGAGCTGCCGCAGGGTGCATATTACATATTCACGGATATCAGCGGATTTGGTATGAGCGATGTTGCGTTTGCACGGCACCTTATCGAGACTGCGGGAGTGGCGGCAGTGCCGGGCAGTTCATTCTACCAGAAGGGTGGCGAGACGAAACTCCGGTTCACGTTCTCCAAGAAGGACGAGACGCTTGTGGAGGCGTGCAGGCGGCTCGTGCAACATTCCAATTAACTGGTACGATCCAACAGGGAATAATACCAAGTAACACTTTGAACCACTTTTTTTCCAAATGTTAAAAAACAATCACTGCTGATAGTCTGGTAACAGGATGTACGATACCCATGGATGACGATCTCTCACGGATCGGCATATCGCTGCCGAAAAACCTGCTCGACCGGTTCGATGAAATCCTGAACTACCGTGGCTACTCTTCACGCTCGGAAGGCATACGCGATGCAATCCGTACTTACATCACGTATTACAAATGGATGTCCGATGTCAAGGGCGAACGCGAAGGCGTCATCACGATGGTCTACGACCATGACCAGCGGAATCTTTTGACAAACATCACCGATATCGAACACGAGTACCATGCCATCATCAAAGCCTCGCTCCACTCCCACGTCACCCACGAACGGTGCCTTGAGGTGATCCTGGTCCACGGCGATGGCAGCCAACTCAAGGCACTTGCCGAGCGGATGATGTCCTTAAAGGGAGTGGAATCCGTCAAACTGACCACGATCCAGATCGACGAATAAAGAAGATTCCTTTTTTCGGGTAATTTTTAGGAACTATCCGGATTCCATCTGTATACCAACGGCAGAAAAAAATTAGGCAGATACTGCCCGTTACCTGGGTGTGCCGGCGCCGTGCGGGTGCTCGCCCGGCACCCACCGGTCGCCATCCTTTCTCAGTTCCTTCTTCCAGATCGGTACGTGCTTCTTGATCTCTTCGATGATGTACCGCGAACCAGCATAGGCATCCGGGCGGTGGCCGGCGCTGACAACAATGATGAGGATGTTCTCGCCAACGGAGAGACGGCCAATGCGGTGGACGATATCAACATGGAGGAGATGGTGCTGCCGTGTTGCCTCGTCCGCGATCTTCTCAAGTTCAGCCCGGGCAACTTCCTCGTAGGCTTCGAGCTCCATCTCGCGGATATCGTCATCACGGACAATCCCGTCGAAGACGACAACTGCACCGGTGCCGGCCCTCTTCGCATCCTCGATCAGTTTTCCGATGTCCACGTCGTCTTTCTGGATCGCGATCATAACCTGCTCCGTTATCAGCCGCCCGCTACCGGAGGGAAGATCGCGATCTCGTCACCGTCGGCAAGGGGGAGCAGCGCGGCATCCCCATGTTCAACGCGTTTTCCGTTCCGCATGACAATGACAAACTCGCGGAATATCCCGTGCTCATCAAAGAGGGCATCGTAGCCGTCCTTGTTCTTCTTCGCAATGTCCCGGATAAAGGGGGCAAGAGTGGCATCGGCCGGATAATCGATGATGAGATCGGTCCCGAGCAGTTCACGGAACCGGGCAAAAAATCGTACTTTAATGGTCATGATAGTCTCCCATATTACAAACGAGTGTGGTCGGTCCCGCAGGCCGGGCAGGCCGGGTTCTTGGCAATCGCAATCTCCTCGGAAGTGGCCGTAAGACCGTCCCACATGAAGAGCCGTCCTGAGAGCAGCCGTCCGCTCCCGGTCAGGTACTTGATCACTTCAGTTGTCTGCACCGTTCCGATCACACCCGGCGTCACGCCGACCACCGGGAAGACCTCCTTGGGCGGGGCCTTCGGGAAGATGCATTCGAGACAGGGCGTCTCACCCGGGAGGATGGTGGTGGCCTGCCCGCAGTACCCGCGGATGGCCCCGTGGAAGAACGGGATTTTTTTCGCGAGCGCCGTCCGGTTCAGCAGGTAGCGGACGGGATAGTTGTCCATCGCATCAACGATCCCGTCGGCCCTGCCCACGAGCTCCGCAACATTCTCTGCATCGATCCTGGTATCAATGGCATTGATCGTGATATCGGCGTTGTACTTCTGGAGTTTCTCCATTGCGGAGACCGTCTTCTTCTTCCCTACGTCCCGGTCCGTGTGGAGGATCTGGCGGTTCAGGTTTGACTGGTCAACCACATCCATGTCCACGATCGTGATCGTCCCGATACCGGCAACCGCGAGGTAGATGGCAATGGGCGAGCCAAGGCCGCCCGCCCCGGCAATGAAGATGTGCGCTGCTTTGAGTTGCTCCTGCCCTTCTTCCCCAAAGAGGAGGATCTGGCGTTTGTACCGCTCAAGTTCGCGTTCAGATAACATCGCTCATCCTCGTAGTCCCGCTGCCGGGCGTCTCCGGCATAACACCGTGGACGCAGGATTGCTTATATTCTCTATTGACAGGTGCATTATTAATGAGATCCGATATCGGCAAAATTTGCGGATCTCAGTGTTGGCAGGTTTCGCCTTCATCATCATGGGAATGAGGATGCTTCTCTTCCCAGAGCGGCAGGCCCTGCTTCTTCCGGTAGTCGTTGATCGCCTTGTGGATCCCCTCTTCAGCGAGGACCGAGCAGTGCATCTTGATCGGGGGGAGGCCCTCAAGTGCCTCTGCCACCGCCTTATTGGAGAGTGCCCATGCCTCTTCGAGCGTCTTGCCCCGGACCAGTTCGGTCGCCATACTGCTCGATGCGATTGCCGCACCGCAACCGAAGGTCTTGAACTTCGCGTCGGTGACAACATTGTTCTCGATCTTCAGGTAGATATTCATGATGTCACCGCAGGTCGGGTTCCCGACCTCTCCGACACCGTCCGCATTCTCGATCTCCCCAACGTTACGCGGGTTCTTGAAATGGTCCATCACCTTGTCACTGTACATTGCAACCTCCTTTCTTCCCACCCTTGTACAGGGGGGACATCTCCCGCAGGCGGGTGACTACCTTCGGCAGTACCTCCAAGACGAAGTCCACATCCGCATCCGTGTTCACATCACCAAGGGTCAGCCGGAGCGACCCATGCGAGATCTCCACCGGGAGACCGGTCGCGAGCAGGACATGCGAGGGTTCCAGAGATCCTGAGGTACAGGCACTGCCGGTCGAGGCGCAGATCCCTTCATCGTCCAGCCAGAGCAGCATCGATTCACCCTCAATGAACTCGAAACTGATGTTGAGGTTGCCGGGCAGGCGCTTCTCCGGGTGTCCGTTGAGATAGGCATTTGGGATCTTCGCAAGAATGCCATTGAGCAGCCGGTCACGCAGGGCCCGGATCTTTTTGTTATGGCCTTCGATGTCCGCAGTCGCGAGCTCGATCGCCTTCCCGAGACCAACGATGCCAGCGATATTCTCCGTTCCCGCCCGGCGCCGGCGCTCCTGGCCGCCGCCATGAATCAGGTTGTCTATCTTCACGCCGTTCCGGATATAGAGTACACCGACACCCTTGGGGCCGTAGAACTTGTGGGCGGAGAGGGAGAGCAGATCGATATTCTGGGCCTTCACATCGATGGGAATGTGGCCTATCGCCTGCACGGCATCGGTATGGAACGGGATCTTATGCTTCCGGGCTATGGCACCCAGTTCCGCGATCGGCTCGATCGTGCCGATCTCGTTGTTGGCATACATGATCGTGACAAGAATCGTCTTGTCGGTGATCGCCCGTTCGAGCTCGGCCGGGTCCACGAGGCCGTACTTGTCTACCGGAAGATAGGTGACTACAAAACCATCCTTCTCAAGGTACTCGCAGGGATGAATCACCGCGTGGTGTTCGATCTTCGAGGTGATGATGTGGTTGCCCTTCTTCCGGTTCGCGTACGCGATCCCCTTGATCGCCCAGTTGTCGGACTCGCTGCCGCAGGATGTGAAATAGATCTCATCCGGTTCGGCGCCGAGGGAGGTTGCCACCTGTGCCCGTGCGGTATCGATCGCTCTCTTCGAGTCCCGGGCAATGCTGTAGATGGACGAGGGGTTGCCGAAATGTTCGGCATAATACGGGATCATGGCATCCAGTACTTCCTGTTTGACATACGTGGTTGCGGAATGATCCATGTAGATGATGCGTTTCTCTCCCATGCTTCACCGTGTACCTGAATATGTGCGCTGGTCGTCTGATTAGTCTTTCTTTGGACATGCAGGAACCCGTCAAGGGGTTCAGGAATTACTCCGCAGGGGAGCAAATTTTATGTGCTGACACACCCAATTCACAATTGTGAATGCAATAAATTATGTCGAGAGTGTGACAACATAAAGGTTGTGTTGTGATGGAAGCCCCTTGTCAGAAGATCGTTTGGGATGTCCTGCCCGCAATCCGGGCGGCAATCGCGGTGGAACTCGTCAAGTGCGGCGTCTCCCAGGTGGAAGCAGCGCGGATGCTTGAGATCGCCCCCTCCGCAGTATCGCAGTACCTGTCAGGTAAACGCGGGTACCGGATCGAGTTTGAGAACGATGTGAAAAAATCCATTGAACTGCTGGCAGCGGACCTCAAGGAAGGCAGGAAACTGAACCTTGTCCAGCGCACCTGCGACATCTGTCACCAGCTCCGTGAGGGCGAGGAGAACCAGTGCGGCGGTTCCCAGGCTCCCCGGGAACGCTGCGGATCATAAAACAATAATTCCGATAATCCATTTTTTCATTCGAGATGTCCTCATGAGTGTTTCAGAAAAAGAGCGGGCCCTCATGGAAAATATCCGGCACCGGGGCTCCCTGCTGGTCGCATTCTCCGGGGGTGTCGACAGTACACTCCTTGCAGTTCTCGCACGTGATGTGCTGGGAGCGAAGAGCCATTGTGTGCTCCTCGACAGCCCGGTTGTACCCCGTTTTGCCGTGGAACAGGCCCGCCAGCTCGCGCGTGACCTCGGGCTTACGCTCGATGTCATCCCGGTTCCTCACATGGAGCACGATGAATTCTGTAAGAACCCGGAGAATCGCTGTTATCACTGCAAGAAGATCTCGGCAGGGTATCTCAAACAGCGGGCGGCCGATCTCGGTCTTGCCCACATTGTAGACGGGATGAATGTCTCCGATACCGGGGAGCACCGGCCGGGCCTCCTGGCCTCGGATGAGGAGGGTATCCTTCATCCGTTCATCGAAACCGGCTGCACCAAACAGGACATCCGCGAGATCGCAAGGAAACGTGGACTGCCCGTATGGCAGAAACCATCCGCTGCCTGCCTCTCGTCCCGCATTCCCTACAACGATCCCATCACCGCAGAAAAACTCCATATGATCGAGGAGGCCGAGGCGTTCCTTACCCGTCAGGGCTTTTCCCAGTTACGGGTCAGGCTGCACGGGACCATTGCACGGATAGAAGTACATAAAGAGGAGATGGGGCGAATACTGGATCAGCAGGATGCCATTACTGCACATTTGCGGCCCCTCGGATTCAGCTATATCACGCTTGACCTCGAAGGATACCGCAGCGGCAGTATGGACGAAGTGCTGAAATAAGCGCTTTTTGCATCCATCCCCCATTTGATGATACCATGTTCAAGAGACTCCCCTGTATCAAGGTCGATGGCGAGAAGACAAGAACTGACCTTCACGAAGTGATCGAGGAGGTGCCCCTGGCCCTGTTCGTGAACGGGCGGCACGCAATGACCGCGATGATGAGCCCGGTGCAGCTGGAGGACTTTGTCACCGGCTACCTCTTCACCGAGCAGATCATCAAAGGCGTGGATGAGATCGAGTCGATCAAGATCGACAAAAACCGGATGAGCGTCATAACGAAGAACCTCTTCAAGGTGCTCGGGCCCAAGAAGACCATCCTCTCCGGGTGCGGGGGGAGCACATCTTTTATCGACACCGGGAAACTCCCGACGATCAAGTCCGATTACTCAATCAGCACGGCGAACATCTGGACCTCCATAAAAGCGGTCCTGAACTCTGAACTCCACATCACCACAGGAGGAATCCATATCGTGGCCCTGCTGGACCATGAGAAGGTTCTTGCCGTATCCGAGGACATCGGGCGGCACAATGCCCTTGACCGCGTGATCGGATACGCACTCCGCAATAACATCGACCTCTCAAAAACGTACGTGATCGTCTCCGGACGTATCTCCTCCGAGATGGTGAGGAAGTGCTTAATCGCAAATATCCCCATCATCGTCTCCCGCGGGGCAACCACCACGCTCGCTGTTGAGATTGCCGAGAAGACCGGACTGACCGTGGTCGGGTTTGCACGGGGCGGCAAGATGGTGATCTACACCCATACGCACCGGATCAGCGGTTCAGCACCCGCTTCCGGATAACGATCGTCCCAGCTCGTGGCGGAGCTGGCAGAACTGGCAGAGTTCCCCGCTGCAGGGCTCCCCGCACTCACGACAGGATCGGAGGGGATCGGCGTTAATCTCACCGGTGCAGGACGTTTCAATTGCCTCTTTACTCTCCATGAGCCGTATCATCGTACCGGGATACCGGTACTCCAGCGTGGCAAGCATGGTCCGGGCCTCCTGCCGCAGGGCGAACTTCGCATACGGGCACTCGGGAAGATCATGCCAGGCATCCTGAAGCAGCAGGTAGGCTGCAATCTCCTTCTCCGCAACATACATCAGGGGTTTCACCCGGGGAATGAAACGTCCTGACGAATCGGTACTGCTGTCCCGGACGAGCCGGAGGAGATCGCCCCGCAGCACGTTCATTAAGATGGACTGGGCCTCATCATCGAGATTGTGGCCGGTGGCAAGTTTTGTTGCCCCCGTGGAACGGGCTGCATCCGCGAGCGCCTTCTTCCGGAGAATACCACAGACCGTGCAGGACCGGCTCTCCTGCCCGACAAGGAGTGTATCAAGCGTATCGCCATACAGGTCAGTGAATGATACATGGCGGTGCTCAATCTTCAGGCCCCCCACGAGCCGGTCGGCCGCATGAATAGTGTCATCGCGGTAGCCGTTAATCCCCTCATCCACCGTGATCGCAACCAGCCGGACATCATGTAGTGCCGGGACAATACGGGAGAGGATCATCAGGAGTGCCGAACTGTCCTTTCCGCCGCTCACCCCCACGGCAACGGTATCACCCGGCACGATCAGGTTCCGTTCCGTGACGGTCTTTGCAACCCGCCGTTCTATCTCGGAAATAAGGTGAGTCCCGCAGAGGTGGCGCTTTGCCAGCCGCTCAAAAAAAACAGCCGGTTCCCCGCATACGGCACAGCGGGATGTTTCCTGCCGTGAGAGGCTGCCGGTCATACTTCATCCCCCATGCGCGATCTGGATGAGCCGGATCACATCTTCGCTGCCGACCAGTGCATCCTCCGGGATCAGCGCACCGTCCCGTGTCACGATCACCCCGAGGGGGTTGATGCCCTCGGCAAGCAGCAGCTGATCAAGGGGAACCGTGGCGGTGGCAATCACCCGCTCCGACCGGTCCGGGAGGATGAGTCTCATACAGTACAGGATATGGGAGGGCCGGTTTCTTAAACATCCCGCTAGCAAAAACGGCATCACGGGTGTTCGTAATCAGCGACGGTTTGATGTAATGGAGCATCGAACAGGTACAGAAGTGTTGCAATCGTGCAGGACAACAACAGTATCCGGGAAGAGATCGCACGGCTGAAAGAGGAGAGAGATGCGATTCTCCTCGTCCACAACTACCAGCCCCCGGAGATCCAGGACATCGCGGACCTGACCGGCGATTCCCTCGAACTCTCCCGGGCAGCTGCAACGATGGACGGAGATGTGATCGTCTTCTGCGGTGTGGACTTCATGGCTGAGACCGCTGCAATCCTCTCACCCGATAAGACCGTCCTTTTGCCCGCCGAGGATGCCTGCTGCCCGATGGCGCAGATGATCTCGGCTGAAGAACTGCGGCATGCCAAATCAAAGTACCCCGATGCGGCCGTGGTCTGTTATGTCAATACCGCTGCCGAGATCAAGGCCGAGAGCGACATCTGCTGCACCTCCTCAAACGCGGTGAAGGTGGTCAATGCTGTAGACGAGGACACCATCATCTTTGTCCCGGACCGGAACCTCGGGCGGTATGCGCAGCGGTTCACGAAGAAGACGATCCTCCCATGGGAAGGGTTCTGCATTGTGCACGACCGGATCACCCCGACACAGGTGCGGGATGCACGAAAAGTCCACCCGGGCGCAGAAGTGCTGGTGCATCCCGAGTGCCGGCCGGAGGTAATAGATATCGCCGACCACGTAGCAAGCACCTCGGGGATTATCCGCGAAGTCTGTACTTCCCAAAAGACAGAGTTCATCATCGGGACTGAGGTCGGGATCCTCCACCGGATCCAGAAGGAATGCCCGGATAAGCGCTGCTACCCCCTTTCACCAGAAGCCATCTGCCGGAACATGAAGAAGACGAATCTTGAGAAGGTGCGTAACTCCCTCACCACACTCCGGCCTCGTATCACCGTGCCGGACGATATTGCCGTACGGGCTCGGGGCGCGATTGAGCGGATGCTGGCACTCTGATATCCTGACAACCTGATGTTTTGACCATGACGGACAGTGAACTCATAGAGATGTACGGAATGATGGCGCTCGCACTCGACCAGATCGAGCACTGTCGGGAATTTGCAGCCATCATCCCGGAAGTACGATCGAACCTTGTCTTTGCCCGCACGAGTGCAAAGACCCGCGAAGATGTTCTCGCAATTGATGGCAGGATCACAGTTGTCGGGGGCATGCCCCATGCCTCGGGAAAACCGGTGTTCGGTGCATCCAGTCACATGGCACGGTTGATCATCGAGTACCGGAAGTACGATCCCACAGTACGGGCAGGGATCGACTTTGCCAATAACCCTCACTTTGCGCAGTGGCTTCTCCAGTACTGCAAACAGAACGATTGGGCGTTCAGTGTCATCGACCGGAGAAACGAACCGGATGAGATCAAAGAAGCGGAAGGAGCGTCCATGCCATGGAAGGTGAAGGAGGCGATAAGGGCAGCGGGTAACAGGCCCCCGAAGATCTTCTATGAGACCGGTGCAATAGGAAAAGAACCAGTCTCGGTCCTGGTTGGCCGGGACCCGCGGGAAGTTGTCGATCAAATCTGCACTATCGCGAAAATATACCATGACCGCAGGTAAACCAAAGATCGGAAAGATCGATCATAAACTGTTCTCTGAATTTCTCCTCAACCGCCTCGGGAAGACCGACCCCTCGGTCATTGTTCCCCCCAGGACAGGGATCGATGCGGGCGTTGTGGATATCGGCAACGGGAACGTACTGATCATTGCCGAAGACCCGATCTTCGCGGTCCCGAAGCAGCCGCTCGATATGTTCGGCTGGTATACGGTCCATATCGGGGCAAGCGATGTCGCTGTTATGGGCGTAAAGCCCCAGTACATGACCTATTCGCTTCTCCTCCCCCCGGAGACCAGCGATGCTGATCTCCGTACGATCGTGGATTCGATCCACAATACTGCCGTTGAACTGGGGATCGCCATTGTCGGGGGGCATACAGGATACTACCCCGGGTTTGCAGCTCCGACTATCGGGGGAATTACCGTCTTTGCCATTGCGGGCAAAGACCAGTATGTCACACCTGCGGGAGCCCGACCGGGCAATGACGTGATACTGACCAAAGGGCCGGCCATTGAGACTGCCGGTATCCTCTCGGTCTTGCGCGAAGCGGACCTCCAGAAGAACTACCCGGATGACCTGGTCCGCAAGGCGCAGGCACTCTGCCGGCAGATGACCGTAGTTGAGGATGCGCTCACGGCAATGGCTGTCGGGGGAGTCACCGCCATGCACGATGCTACCGAGGGGGGGGTGATAGGCGGCCTCTTCGAGATTGCCGATGCAAGCGGCGTCGGCATGGTGATCGATGAATCCCGGTTCGTATATCCGGATGAGGTGCGCATGGTGTGCGAATCGTTTGGCATCGATCCTGTTGCAGCAATCGCCGAAGGTTCGCTCCTTGTTACCGCGGACCCGGCCGGTTCAGGAAAGATTATCGATAGGCTTGCACAGGTCGGCATCCCTTCATCGGTGGTAGGAACCGTCACTGCCGATCCGTCAACCCGGACCATGAAACGGCGGGACGGGACAACGGTTCCCCTCGCGATACCTGCACAGGATCCGTTCTGGCCGGTCTTCTTCGAGAGCGTGGTGTAACCCGCCAGCTACCCCTGTTTTTTTTGCGCCATCATCTTATTGTACAATTCCTCACCCACGCACTCTTTTGCATACTTGCACCACTGGACGCAGGAGAGGGTATCGTTATACACAACAAAACCGCAGGTGCTGCACTTCACGGAGACGTCATTTGAGAAGACCTCGACTTCCGCGCCACACTGCGGGCACTTCTTGATCGTGAGCGTGGGGGTGCGCAGGTTCGCCGAGCCCGGGCAGTGATCGAGCATGATCTGTTCAAACTGCAATGTCAGCATGCCGGCACATGAATCCAGCGGTAGTACCACCGTCCACCGTTCGTCGTCAACATCGGACGGGGTCACGAGCGAAAAACCGGCACAGTTACCATCAAAGATGCCGGTTCTTTGGGACACTATTCAGGCAAAGATGTAAGAGGACCGGTCACTAACTATCCGGCAACATATGGCTGGAAAACCGCTGCTTGCCACCGTAAAATACGTTGCCGGCACCAAACCCTCCTTTCGCCTCTCGGAGATCATTCCCTATCTCGATGCACCGGCAACCGTGGAGGAGATCTATAGAGATATCTCCCCGGAATTATCCCGCCTCGGGCTTGTTGCAACCAGACATAAGGATGATTTCGTGATTGCACGATTCCAGCCGGCTCCTGCATACCTGCTGAACGATGCCGAGAACCTGCGCGAGGAGACCTTTCTTGCAGGAAGACAGATCCCCTCACCGCTGACCGATACCATTGAGCGGTATATTACCAGAAAGACCGGCAAGGCATGGAATGATCCCACGATCATCGAGCGGCTGAGGAAGGCGATCACCGCCCAGAAAGACGATTACTGGAAACCTTCCGAGCGCCGCTCCCTTAAGTATGCGAAGGGCTACAGTGTGCTCGGCTATCTTGCCTATCATTTCCCGGTCTACTTCATGCAGACAGAGCACCTGCTCACCCGGCTGGCAAGGGACGGGTACCTGAAAAAATCAATGACCATTCTCGACATCGGCACCGGACCGGGGGTCGTCCCGCTCGCCATCGCCGATTACTGGTCGCGGCTTGACGGAGCCACCGCTTCGGTCTATTCCATCGAGCGATCAGAGGAGCATATCGAGGCGTTCCTCTTCCTGAGGGACGCACTCGTGCCCCGGGGCGGGAAGGTCTCGATCAAGCCCCCGGTGAAAGCAGATATCCGGGACCCTTTGCCCTCGACAATCCCGGAGAAGATTGATCTCATCATATTCTCCAATGTCCTCAATGAACTCCCCGACAGTTCGGAAAGGTCCCGGGCAGAACTGGTGGAACGGATCGCAGAGCGGCTTGCACCGGACGGGGCGATCCTGATCGTCGAGCCGGCGGACGAAGAGAATGCCACCCGCATGCGGACCCTTGTTACCGGGCTGCATGGACATAAATTATACCTCCATGCCCCCTGCACCTACCTCTGGGGCACTCCCTGCCCGGCCCCCCGGTGCTGGAGTTTTGCCACAGCACCGGCCATCCACCAGACGCGGGTGATGGAGACGCTTGCCGCGTGCGAGGAATTTTACCGCTACATCAACACCGACATCAAGTACAGTTATGCCCTCCTCCGCCCGGCCGGCATCCATAGCGAAGGCTACCGGATTCCCCGGGGATCAAAGGTGCTCCGGTTCTCAAAGCTGCACCTCCACACCGGCCGGCGGGTCAACGTGACGGCGGTGAAGATGAGCGGTGAACTGGGAGACGGGAAGAACCATCTCTTCAAGGTCTGTGACGGTACCGCAAAAGTCCCGGTCTATGCCGTGCTCCCCGCATTCCACAAGACCCCGGAGAATGAAGCGCTCCTCTCAGCACCCTATGGTACCGTGCTGGAGATGGAGGGTGTCCTTATCCGGTACAACCAGGACCACGATGCCTACAACCTGCTCGTAAGCAGGAATACAGAGATTCGTCCTGCTGCGTGACGGTATTATTCAGAGCGCAAAATGGTGTATGTGACGGCCTTGTGAGTCAATCGCATTATCGGGAAAAATATTTCAAAAATTCTGGTTAAGGGACAAATGATAATGATAATGTCGTACATATAATGGATCGTAGGATCGTATGGATAACCTGAACCTGGGCAGCGATGAGTCTGTGATTCATACAACACAGGAACTCATCATCAATGGTGTCGCCTTCGAAGCGGTGCTTACCGGCAGTCGTCTCATCATTGTTGATCATGATTCAGGCATTCCACGGGAGAGTCTCCCCTATACCGGTATCGACCTTGCAATCGCAGGAACGAACCGGCTGCGTGAGCCGGTGATACAACTCACGGTCAGTTCGCCGGACGGGGATACGCGCGAGATCGAACTCATTTTTATCCACCATGCAGCCCACCGGCATTTTCTGAACCGTGACAAATGCATGGCGGTGATCAGGGACCAGGGAGTTCCGGCCCGGCTGGACCCGTATCGTGACACGCCCCATTCGATCAACAGGAAGGAGAGTATGAATGCCGGGACACTGGAACTGGATCAGTCTTCAGGTCGCCCAGCCGTCCCGGATTTGGCCGTCTATGGAATAGTACAGGGTAGTAAACATTCCCTTCCGGAAGAGCCGCAACCAACGTCCCCGGTTGTCACCATCATTGCCGTGATCATCATTGCTGCAATCGTTATCGGGGCCCTGACCATGCCGATACCGGGACCGGATGCGACGGCCACCGCAGCCAGCCTGTCCGCAGCGAAATCCAGCCTCGGGGCAACAGCCACTCCCACACCGGTTGCTGCCACCACACCGGTTCCAACCGCGACAACGGAAATACCCCGCACTGGGGGAGGAGCTGTGCCGGAGAATGGCATATATGCTAAGATCACGTGCCCGGGAGCCTATTCCGGTTATTTTGCAGCCGCGGGATGGCGTATGGACGTGAAAAGTTCCGGGAATCAGGTGTACCTGCTGCCGGTCCAGAATACGGTCATTGATGTCTTCATTGAGAAGAGCGAGGGATCGGCCGACAGCCTTGATGTCGTGATCTATAGTGCTGGAGCCCCTGTTGCCCAGCAGGAGACAACAGCGCCCCGGGGACTTGTTGAGATGCATGTCCCCGTAGGATCGATGAGTGCGGAAACTACCGCCGCACAGGAAGCGATTGCTGCCTTGCCTGCTCCAGCCACCGGCCCGGTTCAGTATGCCATACCCGCAACCGGTGTCTGGGTGCATGTTGCCTACGCGGGGAATTATACCGGTACCCTGGCATCGAACGGCCAGCAGCGGGCGATCGATGCCTCCGGAGACCAGATCTACCAGATGGTGATGAAGAACGGGGCCATCGATGGCGTGCTGGAGAAATCGGATGGCTCCACAACGCCCCTTGAAGTTGAAGTCTATAAAGATGGAATACTTATCGATCTCGCCAACACCACAACTCCACTGGGCATCGTGGAGATTCACACGAAGGTGTAAAGTACAGTATCAGGCCTTGTTATCACCAGATAGGCGGACTCTGCACCATGGGGGGCAGAGACGGGTCTCTTCCCGGGAACCTCCCCAATTCTTGGTTCGTTTCAACTCAGGGTCAGCGAATCGAACTGCAGGGAATACAAGGAGGTGGGGCGCACGGTCAGATCCTGCCCGTCCGAGATCTGGATAGTAACAATGTCCGAGGGCACGAATGATTGGACAATGGTAAATGGCTGGCCATTCCCCGGAGGGGTCTGGGTAGTATTGGCATACAACACATTCACGCCGTTCACATCGATGGTCAGCCACCGCATACGGGGCAATGAGGTAGAACTGAGTGCTCCTTTGAAAGTGAGGGTGCTCCATCGCGTTCCGTTGGGTGCGGTAAAGGTCCTGGAAACATAAGATCTGGTTGGAACCCGATCATACGTTACATTCGTACCGTATTCGCCATGACCATTGACAATGACCGGGCCATACTCAAGGCAGGATCCGGCTTTCGTTCCGGTCACCGAGCATGAATAACCATGCTGCCAATCGTCCCATCCGTTATCCTGCGACCAGTTCCACTCGAACGAGGGAGCAGGTTTATCCACTACCGTGAACATGCCAATCTTCATTGCAGTTGAGTCATCCGAATTCTTTACAAAAACGTCCCATTGCCCGGCTGATGCCGATGCTGCAGGGAGCGGGAATGTGCATTTAAGAAGGGTCGGCGAAATCACCACCACGTCCATCACGGGGATATCAGGTTCACCCGGTTTTGCCAGCCATACCGATGGGGATACGCCATACGAAAAGTTCGTACCTGTTATGGAGACCGGTACGAGGGCCCCCGCAAAACCGTGGGACGGATCGAGAGGTGAAAGGGGTTCTGGGGACTGCTGGGATAGATTCTGGGAGTTGGCAGGTGTCAGACAACCCCCCGATACCATGACCGCAATGAGAAGGAGACCCAGGATCGCCAGAAGTACGGATCCGGTGATCTTCAGTAGTCCTTCCTTACCGGAGGGTGGGGATGTCATACGATGCTCCGAATATGCTATATTCAGGGGTCCCGCAAGCATGTTCAGCCCCTCTCCGGTTCCTGTACCGGGGGACGATATCCCCGCGAAGACGCGGAAACTTACGCATATACCCCTAATAAACAATCAATGGATGGATGAGATTATAAAATACACGACACTGCAGGGGAATTTCAGGAGTGAGTGACACATGGAAGTCCGGAAACCCTGCTGAAAACCATCTTTGTTTCCGGGGGGTTTTAGAAAAAGGGGGTTGTTGTGGTTGGCACTCACTCTTTGACCATTATTCCGCCGACTTCAGCTCAGGGTCAGTGAATTGTACTGCAGGGTGTACGAAGCGGCAGATATCTTCGTGCTCTGTTTACTCGTTATCGTGACGGTAACCACATTCGCCGGTTCGAATGACTTGGAAATGGTGAACTCCTGACCGTTGATGGAACTGTCCGATCCCGCCGTAGCAGAATAGACATCATCTCCATTCACATTAATGGTCAGCGATCGTCCTGCAGCATAATCCGATGAACTGAGCAGGCCGGTGAATGTGATCGCAGACCATTTTTCCCCGGATGCTGCAGTAAAGGTCTTGGTTACGGTTGACTGGGTCGAACCTGCTCTTCGGGTCTCCGAGACTATCGTTCCATAGACCCCATGGCCATCTTCAACGAGAGGCCCGTATATCGTATCACTGGATGTTGTTGGTGTCCAGCTCGAGGTCGGCGTCCAGCCTTCCCATCCATCAGTCGCCCAATCGGTCGTGAGAATGGAGGGACTCAGGTAGGTTACCGTGAACATGCCGAGGTATGCCCCGCTCTGCCCGTCCTTGCTCTTAACATAGAGATCCCAGTCACCTGCCGTAGCTGAATCGGGAATATTCAACCTGAAACTGAGTGAGGTTGTTCCGTAGATCTGGATATTTGTCGCGGTAATATTCTCTGCCCCTTCTTTTGCCAGCCAGATCTCCGGGTTTGTACCAAAGCCGAAGTTGGTGCCGGTGACTTTAACAATATCAATGACAGTACCGTTCTGGCCGGTGCTTGGCTCAATGGATGTCACCGTGGGCGGAGGATTGGTTATCGCAAAGGCGGCACTCTTTAATCCGTACTGCCCGTCCACATTCTGCACCCCAAGGTCCCATTGCCCCGGTATGGTGGCCGTGTAGGGAGAGAGCGCAAGAGTGCAGGTGATCGTGGTTGAGGAGACAACGGTCACATCGGTTGCGGTCATATTGGTCTCCCCGGATTTTGCCAGCCAGACCGTGGGTGTTGTGCCCATAACGAAGTTTTCACCGGTAATGCTTACACCGGTCAATTGCTCCCCAGCAACTCCGCTGACGGGATCAATGCTGGTCACGGTCGGAGCAGGATGGACGATCTCTTCATAGGTGTAGGTCCCGGTTGCAGCGCCACCGGGGGTGGTGACAACTGCGTCAACGGATCCCGCCACATGAGCGGGGGTAGTCGCGGTGATGGAAGTATCGCTGGCTACTGAAAATGCCGTGGCCGCTATTCCGTCAAACGTGACTGACGTTGTTCCGGCTAACTTCGTGCCGGTAATGGTCACTTCCGTTCCACCGCTTACCGGACCGTTTGCCGGAGAGATTCCGGCCACGGTCGGAGTCGGGATGACCTCTGTTTCATAGGTAAATGTTTTGGTTGCAACGCCACCGGGGGTGGTGACGACAACGTCAACAACTCCCTCGTCGTGAGCAGGAGTTGTTGCGGATATCGTTGTATCGTTCACAACTAGGAATTCCGTAGCCGCTATTCCGTCAAACGTGACTGCCGTTGCGCCGGTAAACTTCGTTCCGGTGATGGTCACTTCCGTTCCACCGACAACCGAACCATTTGCCGGGGTGATACCGGTCACGGTCGGGAGGATCACGGGAGTAAACCCGGTCCCGGCGGTATACTTCAGATCCTTATTCTTCTGATCATAGTAACTGATGGAGGGGTTGCCCAGCAAATCCAGTACAAGCGAGGTGAATGTCCCCACTTTCTTTGAACTGTCCACCGTCTCAGTTCCCCACGTGGAGGATGAACTGTTCCATGCGGCAAACTTCAGGTTGCCTCTGGTGGCATCGTAATAGCTGATACGGGGGGAGCCCGTTGCATCCAGCCCAAGGGACGAATACTCGCCCACACTGCCGGCACTGTCAACGGTCGTGATGACCCACCGGGCGCTGTCCCACGATGCATATTTCAGATCCTTGTTTGTCTCATCATAGTAGCTGATCCGCGGCTTGCCGCTGCTGTCTAGTGCAAGCGATGAATACTCGCCAACCTTGATGAAACCCGATTGTGCCCGGTGGTGGTCGCCATCCCAGTTGCAGCCTTTTTGGGTTCCTTTCTTATAATTGGTGCCGTCAACCGTGGTGATAACCCACTGGCTGCCATCCCAGGACGCATACTTCAGGTCGCGGTTCGTCTCGTCATAGTAGCTGATCCGTGGCTTGCCGTTGCTGTCGAGTGCAAGGGACGAATATTCACCAACCTTCCCGGTTCCATGATAATATTTCGTATAATCGGAGTCATGGTCGCTACCCCAACTCCAGCCCCAACCCCAGGAATGGTCGTCATTATCTCTCTTGGATGCATCAACGGTTGTGATGACCCACTTGGTTCCATCCCAGGCAGCGTATTTCAGGTCATCATTCGTCTTGTCATAGTAGCTGATCCGCGGCTTGTCACTGCTGTCAAGGGCAAGGGACGAATACTCACCAACATCTACGGAACTGGACTGATACCGGCCGTGATCGCCATCCCAGTTACACCCCCGCTGATTACCTTTCTTGTAATTGTTACCGTCAACGGTGGTGATGACCCACTGGCTGCCATCCCATGCAGCATATTTTAGGTCCTTGTTTGACTCGTCGTAGTAACTGATCCTCGGGTTCCCATTGCGGTCAAAAGCGAGCGAAGAATGTTCGCCAACCTTTTCGGTTCCATGATACCATTTCTGGTACCCGTAGTCATGATCCCACTGGTTGCCCCAGCCCCAGAACGACCATCCGCCGCTGCTTCTCCTAGAGGCATCCACCGTGGTGATGACCCATGCGGTTCCATTCCATGAGGCATATTTCAGGTCGCCGTATGTCTGATCGTAATAGCTGATCGCGGGGTTGCCTACGGCATCCAGGGCAACCGATGAATACTGTCCGACCTTACCTCCGCGGTCCACGGTCTGGATCGACCAGGGACCAAATTCGCTTGCTGACACGCCACCAACCAGCACTAATCCCGCTATGATCAGGATAAGTACAGAGAGGTATGTCCTTTGTTTACTGACTGAGTTCATGTTTCCCCCGAGATCTTACGTTTGAATCATTGGAACGTGATTCAGATTTGAATAATGCAATTCGGATTAACCATTAAACGATGTGATCATCGTGATCTTTGCTGTTTTGATATATTGTATTTGCTATTTTATAAGAGGTATTTACTTCAGATGACGGCAGGTGATCTTATACACCGCAATCCAGCGGTCACGGAGATATTCAGATGCCAGATAGGTGAGGTATTCCAGGTTCAATACGGGCTCCATTTACCTTTTTCCGGACCCGGACTCCGGGTTTTGAGTGTCAGGGTGTCAACGCCCCGGAAAAATACCAGTTAAAACGATTGGTTGTCAAAAATAACTGTTTTTGGAGGTTTTTTACCTACGAATAGAGCGGTCTTTTTCGGGCACCTCACTTTTGCCACAGACAACGGGTGGTTTTTGCCGATCCGACCTGTAAATGGTATTGGTGACCGGTTTATACGATCACGTCAGAGAAATGGGCGGTATTAAGGGCATTATGGGAATCTGGACGCGGTATTAGGGGCAGGAGATCCTGTGGCCTACTCACGATAGCTCCGATCTACCCTCATAAGAGTTCAGACTTTTAAACAGCTGTCCCGAACACCTGCACATCATCGACATACAGATAATCAGTAGTCTGGCTGGCATAGATCTGCCAGCGCAGCGCGTAATTGGCATTGTTGCCTGCGTCTGGGCGCGATGTGTTGACGATGGTGAGCGATGCCAGGTTCCCAGTCTGTCGTGCAAATTCCGTGTATGATCCACTGGTGGAGTCTTGGACTGTTGCATATTGAGTGGAGGACAGCCCGGCAGTTGCCCACGTATACCTCACGTAAATCTCATCATACCCGGTGGTGGGGATAGTCCTGCCGAAGTAAGCGTTATACGCATCACGGACGCTCCGGCCGGAAGTGCCGTTCCTGATTGTGGATGATAGCGTCACATATGTGGTAGATGATCTCGTCCACGAATCGTACGGCCATCCTGTCGTAGTTGTAAAGGGCTGGTAATAGATCTGCACGCTCGGGTTCTTGGTGAACGATGCCGAGATCGTGTGGTTTGCGGTGAGGGCCGGGAAGGTGTAACTGGTCACTGCACCCACGGATGTGCCATCAACCAGAACATTCCCGATAGAATATGTGGAATTCCTGGTGATAGTATAGGTCGGCGTGGCTCCGTAGTTATAGGTCGTCACACCTAGCGGGCTGATCGATCCTTGTCCGGAGGCGACTGATGACGTGACCGTGTACTGGTTGATCGCAAACGTTGCCGAGATGGTATGGCTCGTGGTGAGGCTCGGGAAGGTGTAACTCGTTACTGCTCCCACAGACGAGCCATCAACCAGAACATCCGCTACATGATACCCGGTATCCGGCGTTATCGTGTAGGTCGGCGTGGCTCCAGAGGAGTATAACGTAATACCCGCCGGAGTTACCGCTCCATTGGCTCCCGATGAAGCAGTGATCGGGATCATATAGGTATATGCATTCGTTCCGGTTGCCGTGCCGTTCGGTGTGGTGACAAGGACGTTAATAGCGCCGGCTGCATGGGCGGGTGTAATCGCGCTGACCGCGGTCGCATTGATCACGGATACGCCTGTTGCCGCAGTCCCGCCAAAGGTGGCCGCACTCGCTCCAACCAAGTTCGTGCCGATGATCGTTACGGATGTACCACCCGCTATCGTGCCGGTTGCCGGTGACACGCTCGTCACCGCCGGGGTCGGGAACACAGTTATTTCACGGTATGCGGTGTGGCTTCCCCAGGCATTGATAGCAGTCAGGCTTATGTTGTAACTGCCAGCGCTGGTAAAGGTATGATAGATATCTGCATATTCATGAGAGCCATCCTTGATGATCGTTGTGATATTCCCATCACCGAAGTTCCAGACCCACGATGTCGGTGCATCCGATGATAAGTCATAGAAGAAGACACTGAGCGGTGCACCGCCGTGGTCAAGCGGGGTCATATCTACGTCATTATCATATGTCGCGAAATCGCTCGTAGGTGCGTTCGGGGTCACGTTGATGTAATCGGAACGGAGGAGATAGTCACTGCTGAATGCATTTTCCACCGTCAGGTTCACCGAGTAGAGGCCCACCGCATAGGTATGACCCGGGTTCTGATGCGTATTGTATTCGCTATAAGATCCATCGCCAAAGTCCCAGTCCCAGGAGGAGACCCCGCCCGTTGACTGGTCCGTGAATTGTACAGACATACCGGACAGCCCATAGCTTCCTGACGTCGGCGTCCCGGTAAAGTTCGCCACTGCGGGGTAATACGTGAAGATATACCCCTGCTTTTCAACGTAACCCGTTCCACCTTCATTCATCGCCCAGAGTTTTACCGAATAATTCCCGGGATACTCATAGGTATGGTTGGGATGCTGGGCGTAGGAAACGGTGGTATTCATGGTGTCCCCGAAGTTCCAGATCCACGAAGTCGGGGTGTTCGTTGACGTATCGGTAAACTGGACATTCAGGGGAACACCTCCGGTCAGAGGTGTCGCCGTGAAGTTGGCAACCGGGGGATCTGCCAGGAATGTGGCTGCAATCGTGTGGTTTGCAGCCACGTTCGTGAATGTGTAGTTGGTGATTGTACCGTTCGATACGTTGTCAACCAGCACATTCGCTACGTGATATCCGGTACTCGGCGTTATATTGAATGCCTGGCTGCTGCCAGAATCAACCATGATTTCCCCAGCAGGATCTATCAAGCCGTTCGGGCCGGCTGTTGCATTGATGGCATACTGGTTGATCGCAAACGTGGCCGCTATCGTGTGGTTGGTCTGGACGTTCGTGAACGTATAACTCGAGATCGTGCCATTCGATACTCCATCTACAAGGACATTTGCAATGTGGTATCCAGCCGTTGTCGGGGCAATGGTATACGTCTGGCTGCCCCCATAATTCACCGTCGTTGTTCCAGGTGGAGTTACCGCTCCGTTCGCCCCGGAACTCGCCATGATCGTATACGTGTTGATCGCAAACGTGGCCGCTATCGTGTGGTTTGCAGCCACATTCGTGAAGGTATATTCCGTGAGGGGGCCCTGCGATACGGCATCTACAAGCACATCTGCTACATGATACCCGGCAGTAGGCGTGATGTTATATGCCTGGCTGCCACCATAGTCCACCGTTGTTATCCCGGTGGGTGTGACGATTCCTGACGGGTGCCAGACAGTAACCTGCTGGAGAGGCAGCGTTGAGCTGGAATACTGGAGCCGGGCAACTGCATTGCTATAGAGTTGGTCCATCTTCACTACAATGTGGTGGTAGCCCGGGGTAAGGGCGATTGTCCCGGTTACGGGCGTATAAGGATCGGTCCCCGTGTGATCAATCACAAGCCCTTCATCAATCCAGAGTTGGGATGTGTCATCTGACGTAAGACTGAAGGTATAGGTATCACTGTCGGTTACGGCCAGATATCCATCCCATGCAACGCTGAACATGGTATCTCGCCCGACCATCGAAATGGGCCAGTTTGACTCATCCGTAGGTGCATGCAGCGAGAAGGATGTATTGGCCGCTGCATTAGCGTACTGGATCTCATTGTCAATCCGGGTTCCTGCCACCGTCGTCCAAGTCATATCGCTATAATAGGTGGCCTGCCATCCCGGGACAAATCCCCATTCGGAACTGGTTGGCGCCGTGATCGTGTACTGGTTGAGCGCAAACGTGGCCGCTATCGTGTGGTTCGCAACCACGTTCGTAAACGTGTAACTCGAGATCGTGCCATTCGATACACTATCGATGAGCACCTCTGCGACATGATACCCGGTTATCGGGGTGATTGAATAGGTCTGGCTGCCACCTGATGCAACCGCTGTGTCTCCAGATGGAGTGACATTCCCGTTCGGTCCACTGCTCGCGGTGATGTTGTAGCTGACAATGGGGGCGTCACTCTCAAACGTCGCAGAGATCGTATGATCTGTCAGGACATTGCTGAAGGTATACTGACTGATCGCTCCCTGCGATACGGTGTCTACAAGAACATCTGCAATATGATACCCGGTAGACGCATTTATCGTAAACGTCTTACTTTCACTGGAGTTTACGCTCACCTGCCCTGAGGGTGAGATAGTGCCACCACTTCCCGCTGACGCCGTGATCACCGGGTTTTTTGAAAACGTTGAATAGATACTGTGGCTAGATGTGACACCCGAAAAGGAATAGGATGTCACCGCCCCAACGGAATTCCCGTCAACAGTTACATCCGCAATACGATAATCAGTATCAGGAGCGATTGTAAATGCCTGACTGCCCCCGTATACAACCGACACGGTACCGGATGGAGAGATTGATCCCCCTGGCCCGGCACCTGCTGTAATGGTCAGTGACAGGGTGGAATTGCCGGCAACTCCTCCAAAGTTTGCTGAGGAGAGCACCGCTGCGGCTGTGGTGCCCTTGGTGTACACAATCTGGACCGTTTGTGCATTTGGTGAACTGAAGGTTAATGTCTCCCCGGAAGACCACGTAGTATCTGACCCGGGCCAGAGAACGCTTTCAGGTACTTCAGCCCCATTAACCAGAACCGTAAAATCTTCTTTCTGGAGTGTATCCCCCCCATTATGGAAGATTTGGATTGCCTCCCCGGTATTCGAGATGACCGCTTCCAGTGCCGGGATCTTCTCCGGTGCAGGTTGTGATAGCATTACCACTGCAATAACCGCAATGGCAGCACTGACAACCGCAATAAGCATGACTGCACCGATGACCTCAGATACGCCATATTCGTGGGTGTTGGCCCTTCCTGTATGCTGCAGCACAGGTTATCCGACTCAAAGGAAATTAATCCAATATAGTACTGTTTTGGTATTAGAAACGTGTTGGTATCTGAATCTATCTTTTATGGCAAAACAGGAGAATCTATCACTCATGGATTGTTTTCCGGATACAATCATTCAGGGTATGACATCGACCTTATTAATTCAGGTGTAATGGACATTACCTAAACTGGCGTCACTATTCATTGCCCCGATATCAGCCCAGTGACACGAACAAAGGGAATACTCATCAATATTTTGAAAATATCGGGTAATTCACTCAAATAATGCGCCGTCTGGTTCACGCAAATACGTTCTCACGGGTATAAGAAACAGGGTATGTCTCCTCCCGATACGAGCGATTAGAACGGATAGTCAGCTGAATCACTGATATATTCGTCCATATTTTTGAACGTGATATCCGTTCCACCGGAGGTGACATAGAGACCATCGCGGGCGATCACAACCCCTTCGAAGTAATCTCCGTTGAATGTAACCTTTCCCTTGGGGGCAAATAAGATACCGGAAACAGAACTTCCCCCACCGGACAGGTCGATATCCCCGTTGGCAGCGACAACCACCACGTTTGAGGCAGTACCTGATACCGTGGAGGTGTACCCACTGTCTGAATATACCTTCATTCCGGTCACCAGGGGCACCGTATTGACATAGCCTTCTGTCGCATACCACCCGGTGGATTTTGCGGGGGGTATCGGAATATCAGGTATGGTAAACCCGGGAACGGAATCCTGATGGACACATTTGGAGAGTACGCTCGACTCAGAATACCAGGGGGGATACGAGAGAGTCCCGGTATAGTTCACTTGTGAATTCGCGCCAAGCGCTGTTGCCCACCCCAGGTAGACATCGCCATCCACAGACAGGTTCCCCAGGATATTTGCGCCGGCCAGGTTGGCATTGCCTGTAGCAGAAACATCCCCATAGATGTTATGGTTTCCGGCGGATACATTGAAGTCCCCATTCACATAGCTGTCTCCGAGCTTGCCCGGATATCCCAGACTCACACTGCCGCTGCCCAGATAAACATCCCCATCGACATAGATGGTATTGACCGCTATTGCTGAATTCATGTTCAGCTCGGTTGAATCCAGGGGACCCATAATGACAACGGTGGCATTTTCCCCGGTTATCGTATCCCCGCTGAAGACCAGCGTGGTCCCATACACAAAGACACTCTCGTTATTGACGTATTCGGCAAAGGACTGGACCTGCGTGTAGTTGACCTTCGTTGCTGTGCTGGTTACACCGTACGAAGAGTTAGTTACGATCAGGATGACCGTGTAATTCCCTGCATCGGGATAGGTATACAGCGGGCTCGGCACTGACGAGGTATTACCATCACCAAACGCCCAGCTCCACTGGTTAATCGGCCCGGCAGACAGATCGGTGAACTGCACGGCAAGCGGCAGGTACCCGCTTGTCGGAGTACCGCTGAAATCCGCGGTGACTACGGGGGGTGCCGGTGTTGTCGTGGTAACCGTTGCAGTTGTAACCGGTGTGGTTGAAGATGCTATAACAGACGTGTTACCCCAAGACTGGAGGAGACGTCCTGATGAGCTGCCGGTATATATGATCTGGATGGAGCCTGGCGGGGCTGAATCTCCCGTGTAGGCAAGGGTATCCCCAATCACCCAGCTGGACCATCCATTACCATTCTTGAGAACGAACGAATTCGTCCGATCAACGCCATCTACCATGATCGCCATCTGATCTTTTTGGAGTGTATCACCGCCATTGTGCGTGATCATGACCGTGTTACCGACAAAGTCAATCTCAGCATTCAGAGCAGGAATTTTCGCCTGTTGGGGCTGGGAGAGAATCGCCACTCCCGCGATGGAGACCACCGTACCGATAACCGCAATCAGGATCATTGCCCCCACAACCTCCGAGGCTCCGCTGTGATTATCGACCTTCACAGTTCATCCACCTACGCCATACAGCAGGGCCGTGTAGGTTGCGTTGGATGCAACAACATTGATATCGTAATCTTTCGCGGGATTTGAGACATACTCCGTATATCCGATACGGATGAAACTCTCGGTTCCCGTGATGCCGGTTTCCGTATAGGGGATGCCGGCAACCGTTGCGGTGTAGTCAAAATAATTCTTCCACATCCCCCGTGCCTGCTCATCTGATGTATTGACGGCAATCCGGATCCATTTGGTATTGGCTTTCCCCGCTGCGTAGGGGAGATTATACACGGAGTCGAGAGTTGTTTTGATCTGGACGGGACTGTTTCCGCCGACAATACTGCCTCCGTACGGATTGGTGATGCTCATGGCATTGACGGTTACCCGGGTAACAGGTCTGCTGGGATCCGAATTATCGAGGGCAAACGAGATCTCCGGGGGAAGTTTGTAGGTGTTGTTGCCATCGATCTGGGAGAGGAAGACGCCGCCCATCTGGTAATAATACTCCTGGGAGATCCAATAATGGTTCTGGGATTTATAATCGATGGCTCCCAGCGTGATGGGTGTGATCTGATAGGTTTTTTCAATGAAATTGTAAGTAATATTTCCCGTTGCGTTGACAGACCCCAAAGGCAGGTCATTCTTGATGCTGATAATTTCATCCGGAATAATCGATGACGTCAATCCGTATGCCGGATCCATGAGATCGATGGTATAGGTAGTGCCGGCACGGAGATTCCGGTATACCGGGTAATTCTCCATCGTAACGATCCCTCCCCGTTTAACGGAGAGGGTAAGATCTGTGCCATTGTAAGAGTACGCGTTGATTGGAACATAACAATATCCATTAGAGACAAAAATCACAGTTCCGTTTTGAAGATTACCGGTTGTTTCACAATTCGCTCGGTTGTTCGCACTTGGATAATTTTGGTAGAACTGATAAAACGTTGTAACCGGTGTGAGATTTACATATGCAGCCCACGAGGTCGTATTCACCGTTGCTCCGAACCGTTTACTGGCTGAAAGATCCAAGCTCTGGATACCAGAGATATTGACATACACATGGCTTGGCGTATAATTAACCAGTACCGGGAGATTCTCCGAGGTCCGGGAAGTTGTATTTAAGGTATCAACAATGAGCGAACGCGAGGTGATACTGAGCGTCTCAGGCTCCGTAGTCCGCCGGTTGATGGAGAATGTCCCTCCCGAACCCACCGGGTTCATGATCGGGATGAACCCCATGACCCCCCCCTGAGTATATCCCCCTTCAGATCCAAGCGTGAAGGAGTTGCTCAGGGTTGTATCCACTTTATTATTGGTGGACAGGGAGTCAAGGCCGATTTTATAAGCGATAAACTGGTCCTTGACCACGCCCATATGCAGAATCTCGTTCTCGCGGCCCTGTGCCGGGACACCATAGGTCAGGTAGAGCGAGAAGACCGCCATGAGAAGCGCGATGATCAGGACAAATCCAACCACCTCAGACAGTCCGGCATCCCGGTTCCATCCCGCACCACCGTCTCTTTTCATCTATTAACTCGTGTATGGCTTGGCTTATAAAAGTACCCGTCGTGAAATGAAGAGCAGAATCATCCCATGACGCACCAGCTTAGTGACCACCCGCACAGTACCGGAGGGGGTCGGGTCGGGTCACATGCGGGCTTCAGGTACCGGGTTGTATCCCGGTCTCCTGCCGTGATACGAAGTGCAGATTCATCCATTCATGCCCGCAGGATCCAAAATCGGCCGGGCCAAAACCCATCTGCCCCAGTCCGACCCCCCGCACTCATTTTCCCGATAATACACAATTTCTCTCGTAAAATGATGGCAAAATCTGCTCATGGCATGTAGGGGGTCGGGCAGGGGCAAAGTAATTTCATAAAGCAACCGCAGGATCCCGGGACACCACCACGCCATGTTGGGAATCGCTGTAAACCTGCCCGGGGGTGCCATACAATCCACCATTCTGTCGGGCCGAGCACAGAAGGGTTTTGAATCTCACCCGTCAAACAGTATGATCACATTTACGACCGCAAGGCCGGTCCGGGACTGGTACAAACGTGACCCTCTCACAAGGTTGTGTGCTCTGCCATCAGGGCGCAAAGATGGTGCTCTTTGTTACGGGACGCTGCCACCGCTCCTGCTGGTATTGCCCGCTCTCATCGGAGCGAAAAGGGACAGATACCGTGTATGCCAATGAAGTCCCGATCGATGTGCCCTCCCAGATCATTGAAGTGGCAGAGATGATGAGCGCACTCGGGACCGGTGTCACCGGGGGCGAACCGCTGCTCGTCCTTGACAAGGTGACCGAATACTGCCGGATGCTGAAAAGTCACTTTGGGCCCGAACACCAGATTCACCTCTACACCGCAAAAGCACCATCGGACAGTGAGCTGGCGGAGATGCAGGGACTGGTCGATGAGATCCGGTTACACCCCCCCCGGGAATGCTGGGATACGATCCTCGAATCCGACTTCATCCGGTCCGCAAAACGGGCAAAGGAGATGGGATTTGATATCGGTATCGAAGTCCCGGCGCTGCCCGGGCTCGAACTGCTCATCCCTGCACTTCCGTACCTGGATTTCCTCAACATCAACGAACTCGAATGGGGTGAGACCAATGCGTATGCCATGCGCGAGCGGGGATACGACCTCGCTGATGCACTACACAATGCCATTGACGGCGCAAAAGGCTGGGCAGAAGAGCTGTGCCGGCACGACAAGGTGCACTGGTGCTCATCCGGGTTCAAGGATTCGGTCCAGCTCCGCGAACGCTTAAAGCGGATCGCACAGAATACCGCCCGACCGTTTGACGAGATCACCGATGACGGCACCATCGTCTATGGCGTTCTGGAACCTCTCCCGGAACAGCACGAAGCCGTCACTGGGTTCTGCAACGAGCGGCTGGAACCAGACAGTTTCGAGGTCCGTGACGGTCATATCGAGATGGCGTGGTGGCTGCTGGAGAAGTATGCCGGTGAACTCCCCGGCACCAAGTACGTGATTGAACGGTATCCCAACCGGGGCATGGTCGTGGAGATGACCCCCCTATGATCCTGCGCGATCTCGTTGACTCCCTCTATGAACAGCAGCTCAAACGGCAGTGCCGGCATATCCCCAACCATATCGCCATCATCATGGACGGGAACCGCCGGTATGCCCGGATGCTGGGGATGGACAGCGTCAAGGGTCACCGGGCCGGGGCGGACAAGACCGAGGAGGTGCTTGACTGGGCCCAGGAACTGGGGATCCGGCATATTACGCTCTATTCGTTCTCCACGGAGAATTTTTCCCGTAATGAGGATGAGGTAGGGTACCTCTTTTCCATCTTCAAAGAGAAGTTCCTGAGTGTCCTGACAGACGAGCGGGTGAACCGGTACAAGATCCGGGTGCAGATGGTCGGGGACCCGGCACTGCTCCCCGACGATCTCCTCCAGGCCATCAGGGCGGCTGAGGAGGCGACAAAGGACCATACCGAATTCTGCCTCAATATCGCGCTCGCATACGGGGGGAGAAATGAGATCGTGCTTGCGGCGCGGGAGATCCTTGGTGAACTCAAAGAGACCGGAGCCGATCCGGACTCTGTCGATGTCCACATGGTCGAGAGCCACCTTCACCAGGGAAAGGGCATTCCCCCGGTGGACCTGATCATCCGGACCGGCAATGAGTGCCGGACTTCGAATTTCCTGCCCTGGCTTGCCAGCGGGCATGAATGTGCCGTGTACTTCTGCGCCCCCTACTGGCCCCTGTTCCGGAAGATCGATCTTCTCCGTGCCATCCGCATCTACAGCGAAAGAGTGACGGCAAAAGCCGTAAGGGTCGGACCACGTGCCGCAGCACAATCGCGTACTTAATTTCTCTTGAACGCTAGATCCTCCATTGAACATATATGACGGCAAAGAACGGGGGGGAGGGGCGATGGTGCCCGGTGACCGTGGCGATCAAAGAGGAGATCCTCACCGCTGCACAATCAGCCGGTATCGATATACAGGACCTGTGCAACCGGGCGCTTGCCGGCGCTGCCGGGATCCCTTATATCCCGGAGCCTCGTGAGAAAAAACCGGAGTCAGCACCGGTGATCGTCGCGGATCCGTGTGTCCCCATAACGGACAAATCAGATCTGCACGGGAAGACCGGAGACAGACTGCACCCGGTCATCAATGCCGATGACCCTAAGGCCCGGACGGCCGTGAAACTGCTGCCAAAACCAAAGGCAGGGTCGCCCCAGGTATCTCTGCCCGGCCGTGTCTCCCCTCCGGAAAAGCCATTGCCTGTGCCCCCCGCTCCCGCACTGGTACCACCACCGGAGAAGCCAAAAAAAGCAGCGGCAGGAAAGGCCGGGAAGAGACAGAAAATCTCCCCGATCGGGAAATTCGTTGCCGAACGTATCGCCCGTGATGACGGCGAGGAGTGCCATATTTCCAAAGACACCCTTTACGCCGCATTTACGCAGTGGTGCCGGGAGCGAAGGATCACACCGGTGCCGGACCGGAGAACGGTCACCGTGACCTTAAAGAACCAGTTTGCCATGACAGAGTCCACGATCGCCGGTGAGCCTTCGTGGATAAATGCGCGGATTCGATAGGTATTATTTCCCAAAACGTCGCATCCGCGCCTGGTAATCCCGGAGCACCCGCAGGAAGTCCACGTTCCGGAATAATTTCCAGTTCACATCAGAGAAGAAGAGTTCCGAATAGACCGATTGCCAGATCAGGAAATCGGTGAGGTGATCCCCGCCGCTCTTGATCACGACATCCGGTGTATACTGGAAGGTCAGGTAGGATTCGATCAGGTTCTCGTCGACCGATTCGGGAGAGACGCCATCCTGTGCCATCTTCCGGATACATGCGGTGATCTCCTCTCTCCCGCTCTTCCCGATAGCAACCACTACGTCCATTCCCGTACCCGACACTTCCTGCCGCTCACCAATATGCAGGTGAAGGCGGGCAACCTTACTGATCTTCCGGATCGCCGGCAGGTACTGGTCGAGATGTTCAGGAGTGGGCGCAGCAATGTGGAACATGAGTCCCTTAATGCCCGGGGCAGGGGAAGGATTGCGACGGGCCACATATGCCGTGATCTCATTGCACCACGTGGTCACGGAAAAGAGCGAGTCGGGTGCATCGGCCAGATCCTGCCCGCTGATCATGATACAGATCTGGGAGGGCAGATCGGTGATCTGCCGCTTGAGCAGGGTGGCATAGATCCAGTAGATCATGTGTCTAACCAGTATTGCCGTCCTGCATTAAATATCCTTGAGGCTCTTTGTCCCTGTCAGTTACATGAAGAGACTGAGCACCCGGAAGGCAACCGCCCCGAGTGCAATCGCCAGCCCGGTCTCGACTATCGTGATCCCCAGTGCCTGTTTCCAGCCAAATTCCTGTGCCAGCACAACGATGGTGGAGATGCAGGGGATATAGAGCATGGTCACGAGCGCGAAGACGATCAGCTGGACGGGCGTGAGCACCGTTGAGAAGACAGTGGTACCAAAGAGCGTAGCAAGGGCGAGGATGGTCATCTCCTTCCGGATAATGCCGAAGACAAACACCACGCCGGTCATGATCGGCAGCCCTAACAGGAGGACCGTGATCGGAGCAAGAAGCGTATTGATCGGTTCCAGGAGACCGGCGGCGTAGGCTGCCGTGATCACGATGCTGCCGATGATATACGAAGGAAGGACGATCCCGATCAGCGACCGGGTCCTCTGCCAGGTCTGGCCAAGCACGATGGGAAGGTTGGGGGCATGGTACTCCGGCATCTCCATGATCATGCCGACCGATTCGCCGGGCAGGACCCGGAATGCCAGCCTGCCGAGAATGACAATCAGGATAAAGTCGAGGATGTAGAGCGCCAGCGCCCACCAGATGTTCACAAACGCAGCCACAACCCCGAGGATCACAATGGTCCGGGCCGAACAGGGTACGAGCGTGACGAGGAAGGCTGCAAGGAGTTTCTGTTTGGGCGATTCGATGATCCGGCACGAGAGGCAGGCCGGCACCGTGCAGCCAAACCCGAGGACTAGGGGGATGATCGCCTTGCCATGCAGTCCCATCTTGTGCATGCCCCGGTCCAGCATCAGGGAGAACCGGGTGAGGAATCCTGAGTCCTCGATGAGCGCAAGGAGCAGGAAGAACGGGATGACGTAGGGGATGATGAGGGTCAGGGCTGCAACAAGGCCGGTCCATGCGCCGTTGAAGACGATCTCCCAAAGGGAGCCCGTGATCAGGGGTTCAACGGGGGCAATATGGGAGAGGAGGGACGTCAGCATCGAAGAGATCCAGGCCCCGACAATGAAGGTCCAGATGAGAAGGCCGCCCAGCATCAGTGCGAGGAGAAGATACCCGAGTACCGGGTGGAGTGCGATCTTATCGATCCGATCGGTGATTGAGAGTCCGGTCTCTCCACCGGCCCGGATGGTCATGACACGAGAGACCACCTGTTCCGCTGCGTGATACCGCTCTGCGCTCAGGATCGTTGCTCCCGGTTCGCCGTGGATCGTCTCCAGTTCCACTCTGACAGCGGTGATATGGGCCACCGTATCGGGGGCCAGTTTCTTCACCTCCCAGACAGTATCGGGATCCCCCTCCAGCAGTTTGATGGCGGTCCACCGGGGGGGATAACCCCCGATACCCTCGGGCAGCAGCTCCATAATACGGCCGATCCGCTCTTCCACCTCTTTCCCGTAAGAGATCTCGCGGGGCTCAGGAGGCGAACAGACCGCAGCGATGATCGCATCCGTGAGTTCGACAATACCCTTTCCCTGGATCGCGACAAGCGGTATCACCGTAACACCCAGCTCGCGGGACAGTGCCCCAAAATCCAGACTGATGCCCTTCTTTGCTGCAAGATCCATCTGGTTGACCGCGAGGATGAGGGGACTTTTCAGTTCCATGAGCTGGAGCGTGAAGAAGAGATTCCGCTCCAGTGCCGAAGCATCCACGATGTTCACGACCACATCGGGATGATCGTGGGCAATGAACTCCCGGGAGATCTGTTCTTCGGTCGAGAGTGCGGAGATCGAATAGATACCGGGAAGATCGATCACCCGGATCCGCAGGCCGCGGTACTGGAGGAGCCCTTCTGCCCGCTCAACGGTCTTGCCGGGCCAGTTACCGATCTCCTGATCGACGCCGGTCAGCTGGTTGAACGTGACACTCTTGCCTACGTTGGCATTCCCGGCAAGGGCAACAACGTATTCGGTCTTCCTGTCGGGAAGGCGGGCTGATACACAGTGCCTGTTACAGTGATCGCACCCGTTCATCTGCTCTTCTCCGCGCGGGCCGTGACAAAGATGTGATCGGCAATTTCATGGTCAATGGCGAGACGGGTCTTTCTGACCGCAATCTCAATGGGGCCATGCAGGGGGGCTTTTCGCATCAGCTGGATCTCGGTCTTCAGCGTGAGACCGAGATCGGTCAGGCGCTGGACAACACTGTGGTCGCCCCGGATAAATGCAATGGTGCCCTTCTGGCCCGGTGCCAGCGTAGTGACCGGGATGAGAGGCTCATCCCGCAGGTCAGCGGTGGCAGATTCATGTTCTGCAAGGCAGGCCGAACAACTCTCCACCTTGCGGTTGCAGGCCGAGATCAGACTCCCGTGCGGGCAACGGGCAGGGGCCTTGAGCAGTTTGCAGAGAGCGCATTCCGTTTCATCCGAGAGCGTATGCTCCATCTTGCAGGCTTCATCGTGTACATTCTCCTCGTTGATATGGAGGACATCGGTCAGGAACACCTCAAGAAGACGGTGGCGCCGTTTCACCTTTCGCGCCATCTCCTTTCCCTGTTCTGTCAGGGTAGCGCCGTGATAGGGTTCGTACTTGACGTAGCCTTTCTCTGAAAGGACCTGGAGCGCCTCGGTCACACTCGCCGGGGCGATCTTGAGACACCGGGCAATCGCCGAGGTTTTGGCAACACCGTCATGCTCCTCAATATCGAGAATAGTTTCCAGGTATTCTTCCAGCTGTTCTGAAGCCATTATATCATATTTAGGTTGACCTAAATTAATAAATGCTGGGATACAGGCATTGTATCGTCGTAAGAAATTCTATCGGCAGAGACAAAAGAGATTATAAGCATTCTGACGAAATGATCATTCGATAAATGTATTCATATAAGTCCGGGATCGCGCAGATAGATGATGCAACCGGAGGTTTTGATGCAGGAACCAATATCCTCATCCTTGCCCCCCCGATGAGCTATGCCGAACAGCTGGCATATGCCCTCGCAAAACCCCTCCCGGGAGAATACTCAATTGTCCTTTCCACGAATGAACGTGCAGCCGAAGTGGTGGATGTCTTTAAAGTGGCAGGAGCCGACAAGCGGTTTGTCGGGGTCATTGATGCCATCACCAAGAGTTCCACACCCAGTATTGTCGATACCTCCCGGCTCATGTTCATCTCAAGCCCCACCGATCTTACCGGTATCGGTATCAAATTCTCCAATATGATCGAGACCATCTTCGAAGGAAACTTCTCTGACGGGGAAGCGGGCCTGTTTCCCCCGCCGATCCGGTTCTGCGTGAATTCAATCTCCACCCTGCTGATGTACCGCCGGCTTGAGGTGCTGTACCAGTTCCTCCACGTATTGACGGCAAAACTGAAAAAGACCGAAGGAGTTGGCATATACATCCTCAACCGGGAATCATTCGATGAAAAGACACTCTCCTTAATCAAACAACTGATGAACTGCGTGATTGAGGTCAAAGTCGAACAGAATATCAATTACCTGAAGATCCAGGGGATTTCGGGAGTCAATGGAGACTGGATGAAATTCACGGTTGCAAAAGGCCAGGTGACTCTCCAGCCATGAGCCGAGAACACACGGCTCGATCATATGGTACTATGTCCCCGCATTCGTAACCTGAAAGAGCCCACAACATCATGCTTACATTCATCGGCCTCGGCCTGTACGACAATACCGATATCTCTTTAAAGGGACTCCAACGGATACAGACCGCTGACAGGGTCTATCTGGAGTGTTATACCTCCCGCTTGGCCGGGACCACCATTGAAGAACTTGCATTTTTTTACAAAAAACCCGTCATCCCCCTCTACCGGGAGGATGTGGAACAGCATCCAGACAAACTTCTCAACGAAGCAGAGACCCTGGAGGTTGTCTTCCTCTGTGCCGGTGACCCGATGGTCTCAACCACCCATGCCGATCTCCGGATGCGGGCCGCGTCCCGGGGTATCGGAACGGCAATCATCCACGCGGCCTCGATTGTCAGTGCGGTCTGCGGGCTCTCCGGGCTCCAGAATTACCGGTTTGGCAAGTCCTGTTCCCTCCCGTTCCCCCAGAAGAACTGGTTCCCAACCACCCCACTTGATGTGATTCTCCAGAACCTTTCGCTCCGGCTGCATACGCTGGTCTACCTCGATATCCAGAACGAACGGTTCATGACCATTCCTGAAGCCGTGACGCTGCTGGAACAGATGGCAGCCGACCGCCATGTACAGATCCCGCTCTACGTGGGTATCGCCCGGGCCGGGTCCGCTGAACCGGTGGTCAGGGCAGGCACAGCGGCAACGCTGCGATCCGCGGAGTTCGGCCCTCCCCTGCATATCCTTGTCGTGCCGGCCGATCTGCACGACATGGAACGCGAATACCTGGAGATGTTTGCCGGCCTATGAAGATCCAACTATGCCAAGACTTGCTTGTTGAATCCCTTGACGACACCGCATGTTGCCCGCCGGAACGCTCGCCATATGGAATAACCGCTGCCTCGATCCTCCACATGGCCCGCGCTTATGAGAGCGACGGAACGTCATTCCTTACCGGGGAAGATCCCGTCAATGCCCTGGCGGCATTCCTGTATGCATTCGGGTGGCTGCATTGCGGCACTGCATCGGGACTCCTCATCGGTCGGGGAAACCGATCCCTCTCTTGCCCGTTCACCGATACGTTCGATCCTGTCCCGGCATCCCAGTTCGTAAAACGGGATGAGAAGACCTCCCGGTACGCCCGACTGTTGGACACAGCCCTTGCATCGGTCACTCCGGCACCCGATCCGGCAACTCCACTGCATGCATGTGCCCGGGACATCCTGTTCATCAGCGAGATCTACCTGCACCGGGGCAGGTATCTGATCTCATCCCGGCACAACGAGGATGCACTTGCCTGTTTCAGTTACGGGCATGGCTGGCTGGATGCCGGGGTGCAGGCCGGTCTCTTTACCATTCATGCAAACCGGGAGATCTTCACCGTTGATTAAACGGGGACAGAATGCCATAAAAGGGTAAATACTATGGCTCATAACCTGTTAGGTTAGCAGCCGTTGAACATGCGGCGGGGAATGTGGACACCATGGATAAATCACAGGTCAAGTGGCTGTATATCTCCGTGGGATTCTCCCTTGTTGTCCTGATTATTATCCTCTTTTTTACCATCAATGAGAATACCATCACCTACCTCCAGCAGGTCAATCCCTGGTTCCTCCTCCTTGCATTCCTCACCCATCTCCTGACCATGTGCTTCTGGGCCATGCGGGTCAAGACTATGTCCGGCTCCCTGGGATACCGGGTCGGCTTCTGGTACAGCCTGAACCTTGTCTTTGCCAACCTGCTCGCCTCGGCCATCACCCCGGCACAGGCCGGGGGAGAACCGGTCCGTATCCACGAACTGTATAAGGCGAAGATCCCACTCGGGGATGCAACGGCCGTGGTCATCATGGAGCGGGTCCTCGATGGGATTGCCCTTGCAGGTCTTGCGGCCTTTGCCATGATCTTCTTAACCGAGCAGTGGAAGAGTCTTGGCGCGATCTCCGAGATCATGGTCTTCATCACCTGGATCTTTGTTGTCGGATGTCTCTTCCTCTTCTACCTGGCCATCCGGCGTCCCGATGTGGTAAAACGCGTGGTTGCCCGGTGCACCCTGTGGCTGACCAAGAAGTGGGAGAATTCCCGCGTCGAGTCGCTCCTGACCCGGGCGGACAAGGAGATCGACAACTTTCAGGGAGCAACACTCAAGTTCGTCCATACCGCCAAGAGCGGCCTTGTCCTTGGCATGATCTTTACCCTCCTCTACTGGGTCTCCGAGATCCTTACGGCGTCACTCATCCTCATGGGGCTGGGACAGCCGCCACTCTTCCTCGAATCCTTTGTGATCCAGCTCATCCTCGCTATCCTGATGATGATCCCGCTCACACCGGGCAGTTCAGGTATTGCCGAAGTCGGGGCCACCACCATGTACGCCCTCTTTATACCGGCGTCAGTTGTCGGCATCTTTGTCGTGCTCTGGAGGATCGTCATGTATTATTTCAATATCGCACTGGGCATCTTCTCCAGTATCATCATCGTGCGCAGGGAAGCCCGAAACTGTGTTAAGGAAGAAGATTCCTGACAACCTGAACCCTTATCAGGGCCGACGGCAATCACTGTGCACGGTATGACACTGGTCCGTTGCGAGGTCAAAGGCGTTTTCATGGCGATCAATGACGCCAGTTCAATTCCCCTTGTGATCCTGTCCGATGGATCCGGGCGCCAGTTGCCGATCTTCATTGGTATCTGGGAGGCCGTATCGATCAACAGTGCCCGCAATCACGAGGTACTCCCCCGGCCCTTCACCCACGATCTCTTCCTCGATCTCTGCGGGAAATTTTCCATCACCTTAAAATTTCTCCAGATTGACAGCATCGAAGACGGGATCTATTATGCCCAGCTCGTCTTTACCGGCCAGAACCATGAGGAGTACCTGGACTGCCGCCCGAGCGATGGCATTGCCCTTGCGCTCAGGGGGGATGTCCCGGTATTCGTGGATGAGACCGTACTCGCCTCATCGGCACAGGGTGGCAAGGACCTGCCGGAGATGGTGGATCTCACCACGTTCTTTCAGAAATGAGCAGGAGTTATTTCCTGCGGTGTTTCAGCTCGGCCATCACAGCGGCCAGATCCACATCCGCTGCACGAAGCGCAACCAGCAGATGGAACAGGAGATCGGCGGCTTCGCTCTCCGTGCGCGAAGAGACACCGTTTTTCACGGCAAGGATAAATTCCGTCGATTCCTCACCAACCTTCTCCAGAACCTTGTCGATCCCTTTCTCATCAGCAAGCAGACGGGATGTGTACGAGCCTTCCTGCGGGTGTTCTGCACGCTCGCAGATCACCTCCCACAATTCCGCGATGATTTGGGGATCCACAGCAAGCTTTGTCATGCTTCTGCCCCCAGCAGTACTTCCCCGACATCGATACCGTAAAACCGGCGGCAGAGGATACGGGCTTTCTCGATATTGCAGCCGGCCTTCCCGATAGCAATGCCGAGATCGCTCCTCTGCCGGACGATCACGTTCACCGGCCCGTTGTCCGCAGGTTTCTCGATTGCGGTCACCTCAGCGGGTTTGAAGATATTGGTGATAAAGGTATCAGGTGTTTCGGCAAATTCCACCATCTCGATGCGCTTGCCGAGAACATTCTGGAGCCTCTTGATATTCTCCCCCTTTTTCCCGATTGCAAGGCCCATATCTCCCGGGCGGATCACGTAGATCACCCGGTCAAAGCGATCGTCGATCACGCAGTCAAGCGCGGTGGATTTGGTGAGGATCCTCAGCTCTTCGATATACCTTCGCTCCTTAAAACCGATATTGCGCTCCATGGTAAAATCAATCCTATTGTATCCGTGAATGCATGGATATTCGAAATTTGCGACCATGATCCCTGGGATCCGGTCCGGTACGATGATTTTATGAAATGATGTCGCTGCTATTTTAAAAACATTGTGAAGGGCGCCCAAGAAAGAACGCGAAAAAAAGAAAAGGGGGAGTTAGTTGTAGGTGTAGGTAACCGCAACCTGTGCGGTAACGGTGATATCACCGGACTGGATGGGGGTGGATGCGGTAGTTTTTGCCAATCCACCGGCATCCTGTGCATAATTGGAATATACTACCGGCATGTAGCCCTGGTAGATATCAACGGTTCCGGTGCCGGTAATATTGACACCCATAGCACCGGCTACAGATTCTGCATCAGCCCGGGCATTTGCCACAGCCTTTTTTAACGCCTCGCTGCGGAGCGCCAGGGCCTGCGCATCGGAGAGCATGAACTGGATGGAATCTGCCTGGTTGGCACCATTTGCGACCGCACTATCGATCACATCACCGGTCTTGCTCACATCATGGAGCGTGACGGTCAGGGTATTGGTCACCTGGTACGTCTTCACTTTGGGATTCAGGATACCGGGGGACGATTCATCATAGACCTTGCTGATGGTGTACCCGGTGGTCTTGAGGGAGTCATGGGGGAAACCGGCAGCAACGAGAGCGTCGATCACTTTGGTCATCTTTGCGGCATTGTCTGCCTGGGCCGCCTTGACATCTGCATTCTCGGTCTGGACGGAGAGGGTGACCTGGGCGCGGTCGGGCGTACCGATCACGTTACCGCTGCCGGAAGCCTGGATCACTTTGTCGGTTACCGAGTCAGTTGATGCAGCGGCAACACTGCCGACTGCTGCCATCAGGAACACTGCCAGGATGGCACAGAGAAGGATTGTTTTTCGTATCATGGTATACACATCATCTTGGCCAGAAAGGGGGTTAAATATTACTTTGACTGCGAATCCGGTCGCAGTTATTGAATTAGTGGTGCAGCATGAGTGGTGCACGAGAAACTACAATATCCGGGCAGATCAATAGTTGTGTCGATTGAGCATGACAGCAACAATCGTAGAGAAGATCTTCTCACGGAAATGCGGCAAAGACATCCGGGCTGGCGACGTGGTCATGGCCCCCCTTGACGGGGCGATGATCCACGACATCACCGGTCCGCTTGCCATCCAGAAGTTCTACGAGATGGGCGGGAAATCGGTCTTTGACCCAAAGGCTATTATCATGCTCTTTGACCACCAGATACCGGCCGACTCCATCGAGGCTGCAAATAACCACGTGTATATGCGGAAGTTTGCCGCAGAACAGGGCATCCATAATTACGATATCAACGAGGGGGTCTGCCACCAGGTGACGATCGAGAAGGGCCGGGCAGCACCGGGCGATATCGTTGTGGGCGCAGACTCTCACACCTGCATGTATGGCGCTACCGGGGCGTTTGCCACCGGCATCGGGTCAACCGACATGGGTTTTGCCTTAAAGTTCGGCGCCCTCTACTTCAAAGTACCCGAGACCATCCGGGCGGAAGTCTCCGGGAAATTCCAGAAGAGAGTCGGGGCCAAGGACCTGATCCTCTCGATTGCTGCCGACATCGGAGCCGACGGGGCAACCTACAAGGCGATCGAATTCACGGGAAAGACCGTGCGAAAACTCGACATGGCAGGCAGGATGACCCTCTGCAACATGGCAATCGAGATGGGCGGCAAAGCCGGCATCGTTGCACCGGACAAGGTGACCTGGGAGTACATGAAAGGCCGGCGGAAGATGAAGCCGTTCGAGCTGGACAGCGATGAGGATGCAACGTTCGCCGAGAAGAGGGCCTACGATGTCTCGGACCTCGAACCGCAGGTAGCCGTCCCGCACAACGTGGACACGGGAGTTCCGGTCAGCAAGGTTGCCGGCACCCACATCGACCAGGTCTTCATCGGCTCGTGCACGAACGGGCGTTTCGAGGATCTCAAGGAAGCAGCCGAAGTGCTGGGCAAGAAGAAATTCAACCCGAAGATCCGGACCATTATCATCCCTGCCTCCCGCGATGAGTACCTCAAGACCCTGAAGGCAGGACTCATTGAGAAGTTCGTGAAGGCGGGTGCGCTGGTCGAGGCACCCTGCTGCGGACCGTGCATGGGTGGGGCATTCGGCCTGATTGCACCGGGCGAAGTCTCGCTTGCGACCTCAAACCGGAACTTCAAGGGACGGCAGGGCAGCACGGAAGGCAAGGTCTACCTCTGCTCCCCGGCAACGGCAGCAGCAAGTGCGATCACGGGTGAGATCACCGATCCGAGGGAGGGATAATATGGCAGCAAAGAAGATGACCCCGGTCAAAAAAGTCGCGGTTGCCGCGGGGCCCGTTTCAAAGAATGCCCGGGTCTGGAAGTTCGGGGATGATATCGATACCGATGCCATCATCCCGGGCCGGTACCTCATCCTCAACAACCCGGACGAGCTCGCAAAACATGCCTTTGAAGGGACCCGGGACGAGTTTGCAAAGAAGGTGCAGCAGGGTGACGTGATTGTCGGGGGGCGCAACTTCGGCTGCGGTTCCTCCCGCGAACATGCCCCGCTTGCCCTGATGGGAGCCGGGGTGAAGGTTGTCGTGGCCGGTTCGTTTGCTAGGATCTTCTTCCGGAACTCGATCAACGTGGGAGTGCTCCCGGTGGTCTGCCCGGATGCGAACGCGATTGCAGACGGTGTGAAGATCAGCCTGAACCTCAAGGAGGGGTACCTTGAAGCGGACGGGAAGAGATACGCAATTGACCCAGTCCCGGAGTTCATGCAGGGCATCATCGATGCCGGCGGGCTTGTGGAATATGCGAAGAATCTGAAGGAGGTACCGGCATGTATAAGATAGCGTCAATTGGCGGGGATGGGATCGGCCCGGAGATCGTTGATGAGGGAAAGAAGGTTCTCGAAGCAGCAGGGGAGAAGTACAACTTCGATATCCAGTGGACAGACTTCGATATCGGGGCTGACCGCTACCTTGCCACAAAGCAGCTCGTCACCGAAGATGACCTTAAGGAACTGAAGAAGTTCAAGGCGATCTACTTCGGTTCCATTGGTGACGATCGGGTGAAACCGGGGATCCTTGAAAAGGGAATCCTCCTCGCGCTCCGCTTTCACTTCGACCAGTACGTGAATCTCCGCCCAATCAAGCTCCTCAAGGGTGTCGAAACGCCGCTTGCCGGGAAAGGACCAAAAGACATCGACTTTGTGGTCGTCCGGGAAAACACCGAGGACTTCTATGTCGGCATCGGCTCCCGCTTCAAGAAGCACCAGAAGATCGAGCTTGATGTGATGCGGGATCTCTACAGCGTGAAGTTCGGCCTTGATGTCACGAGCGATGCGGAGGAGATTGCCTACCAGATAGGGGTCATCACCCGTGAAGGCTCACGCCGGGTCCAGACCTATGCGTTCGACATTGCGATGCAGCGGAGGAAGAAACTCACGTCCGTGGATAAGGCAAACGTGCTCTCGGACGTGTACGGCCTCTGGCGGGAGGTCTTCACCGAGACGGGAAAGAAGTACCCGGAGGTCACGACAGAGTTCAACTTTGTGGATGCCGTCACGATGTGGTTTGTCAAGAACCCCGAGTGGTTCGATGTCGTGGTCACCCCGAACATGTTCGGTGACATCATCACCGATCTCGGTGCCATGATTCAGGGAGGTCTCGGGCTTGCGCCGGGCGGCAACATCAATCCGAAGGGGACCTCCATGTTCGAGCCGATCCACGGATCTGCCCCGAAGTACAAGGGCATGGATGTGGCAAATCCGATAGCAACCATCTGGGCGGGCTCGCTCCTGCTCGATCATCTTGGCGAGCACAAGGCAGCGGCGGGGATTGTCAAAGCCATCGAGAAGAGCATCAAGGATGGCGTGGTCACCAAGGATCTCGGTGGAAAAGCCGGGACGGCAAAGGCCGGATCGTATATTGCCGAGTGCGTGAAGAAAGGCAAGTAATCTCTCTTTTTTCCCGATCATTTCCGGATGCGGAACCGGTATTACCCTGTTGACATACGGCAGGGATGCGATGCATGTCTGGGTGGACACGAGTACCGGCCGCACCGGGTCTGCGCAGGGGGATGATGGGGGGTCGCATGGGTACAAACCAATTCTTCAAGAATCAGGGAAGAAGAGAAAACACCGGTGAGAATTCTGCATGTACGGCAGTGCGATTCTGATCGTATTTTTACAACTGTACCCACGCGACCCCCCCATGACCGCTGCCGGTTTTCATAGAAAAATCCTGCATATCACCTCGATGATTTGGAGTTATTGCCCACCATGTACCGGAGGGGGTCGCGTGGGTACAGTATGGCCCGGAGCTGACTTTTCTCTCAACTCTGGAGTAAGGCAAAGTATTGGGACAGATCAAATGACTGCAAAAGACTGCCAAAAAAGGGAGATTTCGACGCGATTCTATTGGTCATTCCGAATAATGCCGGTCAATGAGATACTCGACAACGGGAAGCGTCATGTACAGTGCCGAACTCCACAGGGATCCGGTCAATGCAATGAGAATACCGATGACGGAGATGGTAGGAACGACAAGGTTCCCGATAAGAACACGCCGGACATATGCCGGTTTTAACGTGGACTCAACGAGGCGGCACCCGGCGGTTGCATACCACCACTGGCAGGTCATACCTATGCCGATTGCAAAGAGATTGACCTCAAATACGACCGCACCCATGGAAGCACCGGGGAAATCCCCGGAGAACGAGGTGGAGAACGGGAGGAGCGCGACAAACATCAGCGTCACGAGATTGATCCAGATGAAGGTCTTATCCGGAACCCGCACGGAATGGAACTGCTGGTGCTGGCTCAACCAGAATGCCCCCAGGATCAAAAAGGCGAGGACATAATGAAAGAAATCAGAATACAGGGAAAGGAGGGTATGCAGGGCAAACTGGTTCGACTGCACCACCGCAGCCTTATCCGGCAGGTTCAGCCCGATGACAAGGAGTGTCATCGCGAACGCAAAGATCCCATCAGAAAGTGCTTCCAGTCTTCCTTTGGTGAGGTGAGGTTCCTCACTCCGGTTTTCCTCAGTCATCGTATCCTTCTTCCAACATATGTTCCTGGATAATTTATGCTCTTGTTCGTTTCCAGCCACTGGCGGGTTACTTCAGGTTTCCCTGCGATGACGCAGATACATCCTCGTCATCAGGCTCATCTAATGACTTCGAGAGAATAGAACGGAAATAGCCAAGGGGCCCTTTTGCCTGTTGTCCAGCAACCCGTGCCCGGTACTCACTAACCGTCTGGTCGCCGGATACATCCTTGATGAGGAACTCTGCCTCGGCACGGCCTTCCTCAACCGCCATCCGGTCGGTGACATCGGTCATCGACCCGGCAATTGCAACGACTTTGCCGTTCTTTCCTACCGGCACCTCGTTTACTTCCACCCAGATCTTCCTCCCGTCACGAGTGGCCATCTCCAGCTGGTACGGTGGTTCCCGTTTGCCGGAGGCAATGGCCCGGATCGTCCGCTCAAGGCCGGACGCGTTCAGGGGATGGTCGGTGAGGTAATCGGTCCAGGTCCGTTTCCCCTCCCCGTGACGACAGCCCAGCAGGTTGAGAATCCTCGGGCTGACAAAGACCACCTGGTGGTCGGTCGAATGCGAGTAATACATCGGGCTGCCACTTTCGAGGACGAGCATCAACTCGCTGTCACGTTTCCGTATCGCCTTCTGCTCGTTCTTGAGCGGGGTAATGTCCCTGCCGGTTGCAACGATGGAGACAACGGTTTTGTCATCGCCGAGAACGGACTTTGAAGACCAGCTGATGCAGCGCATCCCGTTCTTTGTCTGAAGCCACTGTTCAACGATGCAGGCATAGGGAGGCCGGAAGAGTTTGGTCATCTGGGTTGCAATTACGTCAGAGTACCGCTCTTCAGTGACCGGCATGAAGATGCTGTTGACAAGATCTTCCTTTGTTCTCCCGATAATCTCGCAGTAGGCACGATTGACAAAAAGGAGACGCCCTTCAGGATTGAACCTGACGATAAGATCCTGCTGGCATTCGACAAGGTCCCGGTATTCCGTATCGAGAGTTTCCATGTATGACCGCCGTTATCTGTACCATTTCACTCCCCTGAGATCGGAGTGGAAGGCGGAAAATTTTACTTAACATCATTCTGCCGCAGAACTATTAATGTTACCCGCTACCGGCGAAAAAAGGTATTATTCTGGATATACCTGAGGGATGTGCAAGGGTGTTGATGCGGGGGGGTCATACCATTGCACTGATTCTCTGCTGGCTTTCTGAAGTTCTGCGGACCCGGTTTGCCGGTGTTTCCGGGATCCTCACAATCGCCACAGACCGTTCCTTCCCATAGAGGACTGCACGGAGCGTCGATAGCGACAGGGTAAAACTCCCGGTCTCGAACAGATCGATATTCAGGGCCTTGCCTGAAACCGAGACATGAGCGAGACCCCGGGTCAGACCAAGGTACTCATTCCAGTTGCGGGTAATGTCCTCGACCTGAACATAGATCCTGCCCGAAACCGCTTTCACCAGATCGGATCGCCTGATCGCATACCGGTTCCCGAGAATATGCAGTTCGACAACATCATGCATCACACCTTCGCTGTCAAACGCCCGGGAACGGGTCTGCTGGAGATATCCTGCTTTTACCATCATACACGACCACCTTCTGTCGTATATGGGCGTTGCTGCAGAGAGTATATAACGCCGGGGCGTGCGCGGGGTGAAAGTGACACCATTGGAAGGGGAGTGAGCCATTACCCGGCGTTTATCAGGGCATTCTATCGATACAGGCATTCAGGACCTGTTCGACAAAGGAGAGGGTGCCATTGATACCGGCAAGAGGTGTCGGGTAGAGCCGGACCTTTCCCCGCAGGGGAGGGATGATGCCCACAAACGCGGCATTGCCGTACACCGAACGCTCAAACGATGAGCCCACAACCAGATCGGGCTTATGGGATTTGATGAGATCCTGGACCTCCGAGAGACTTGTGGCTTCGATCATGGGGCGGGTGGATTCCCCCACCACATTTCGGGTGCCGATGCAACAGATCTCCGCATCCAGATATCGTTCAAGGGTCTCAGCGGCAAACCGGGCATACGAACACCCGGCAAAGATCGCGGCAGACGGCGGATCATACCGGTGCAGGAATTTGTCGCAGGCCTGCACAACCCGCTCCTCCTGCGCATCCAGTTCTGCAAAGACCGGCCCGCAATCCGATCCCTCTATAACCCCATCAATACGTGTAAACGAAGAGCGGATCTGGTCAAACCCGAGCATTCCTCCAAGGGATTGCCCGACACCGGAAGCAAAATCCTCGTTGGTCCCGAGCGTATAGGCTGCCGCGTGATGCACACGTTCGAGCAGGTCCTTCGAGAATATGGTTCCCACCGGGACAGATGCCATTGCACAGAGCCGCTTTGTTTCCAGCACATTTCCTGAATAGAACGGATCGAACAGGCAGACGCCATCGATATTCACCCCGGGTGTTGCGGGATCAACGGAGGGGGCAAGCATTGCAAGCGCCTTTCTGTACCCGGTCTCGATATCCCCGGAAAATCCCGGGCTGTCCACGAGCAGAACATCCTGATCCTCAAGCAGGGATCTGATATCCTCCCCGAGAATAGCGGGAACGCAGGTGGTGATCACGGCAATACTCTTCCCAGAGCCAGAGAGGTTGCCAATCACTTCCCGGAGCCGGTCCTCCGATCCGAAGATGATCTCCTTTTCAAGGATGAACGTTCCCTCTAACGGGGCATGAAGCAGAGTGGTGGGATAATAATAGCACCCGCTGGACCCATGGATCACAACCGTAATACCGTCAAACCCGGCGAGACATGACGCCGCACCGGTCATGGCGCAGGGCCAGAGCGGGTTATCACATTCAGGCATGGATCATCCGCCTCCAGCGGTGGAGCATCCGCCGCGTCCCGGCAGTCCCGATTGCGGACCCGACCGGAAGGCAAAGTCCGTTGCCATCAGAATCGACAGTAATTCCCAGCCTTGCGGCCAGTTCTCCGGCAGCCCGCAGATCCTCGTCACCGGTATGAGACCGGTCCAGAACAACGGGTAACCGGTTCAAACCGGAACCCATGACAAACATCTCATCCTGGCGGGACTTCTCCGATGAGACTGCAGTACTTCCGTCAATCCCGCAGGAATCTGCCACCTGTTCAAGAAATGCAAGGGTGTCGGACAGGCCATGGGGAAACGAGGGAATAAACGGGGTGCCGAACCGGTTACGAAGGTATTCCCCGACCGGAATGAGCGAAGGGCTTCGGAGAATATTGAGCCGGGCCGCGCCGAGCAGGGAGAGCTGGCTGAATGTGGTATCGTGCACAAAATGCAGGTTCACACTCAATCCCAGCAGGGACAGTAGGCGGGAGATCTCCGCAGAGTTCTCACGGACTTCATATTCAAGGTTCATCTCCCCAATGAGATTGATCCCTCCGTTCGCGGGGCATGGCTCTGCTATGCCAGCAAGGGCAATGAGGGCATTGTTCATCCCATCCTGAAATGACCCCCCGAGAAACCCGGCGGTCGGGATCGGGATCACCGGGATGCCATACTCTTCCGCACACACCGCACAGGTATCATCACCGATGGTGTCAACAATACAGGTCGAGAGCACAAAAAGAGCGCGGATATTTTGTCCCGCTGCATGACGGATGGCGGTACGGAGCGCCTCTTCTCCTCCAAAAATAATCTCGCTCTCCCCGAGGGCTGTTGAGATCAGGGACGGCATGACCATCCGATCGTCATCTAGGCAGATCGCATGCAACAGCGATGCGTTGTGATGAGAGCATCCTTTGGGGCCATGGATGATGGTCACCGTATCATGGATGTGGGACGTCACCGAGAGCGCCCCGGTGAGCGTGCAGCCACCAAGCCTAGATAAATTCGCGGGCAAGGGATTCGAGGGCATCGATCTCAAGGGGCTGGGGGATGGTCAACCGGGTGTTTTCCATGATACGCTGGGCGAGTGAGCGGTAGTGTTCTGCCTGGGCCGAATCCGGGCTGTACTCGATCACGGTCTGCTGGTTCACTTCAGCCTGCTGCACGACATGATCACGGGGAATATACTGGATCATGGTGCTGTTCACCCGGCGGGCAAACTCCGCCACCAGTTCCTCTTCCCGGGGCTGGCCTTTCGCATTGCAGATCACCCCGCCCAGCCGGCACTTGCTCTTCACCCGGGATGCGAGCCGCTGGACCGCCTTGCAGATGTTGTTTGCCGCATACAGGGACATCAGTTCCCCGGACGTGACCAGATAGATCTCCTGGGCATATCCTTCCCGCATCGGCATGGCAAATCCCCCGCAGACCACATCGCCCAGCACATCGTAGACGATCACATCACCTTTCAGGGCACCAAACTTTTCCAGCAACTGGAAGGTGGCAATGATACCCCGCCCGGCGCAGCCGACTCCGGGTTCAGGTCCCCCGGCCTCAACACAGCGGATGCCGTTGTATCCGGTAAAAACAACATCATCCAGCGAGATAGCAGATTCACCACGGACCCTGACGAGATCCATGACCGTCGGGATAAACCTTCCCTGCATCAGCATCCGGGTGCTGTCCCTCTTGGGATCGCAGCCAATCTGGAGAATTGAGAGTCCCCGGTGTGAGAGCGCAGATGAGAGGTTGGATGAGGTGGTGGACTTGCCGATTCCACCTTTCCCGTACAGGGCGATCTGCTTCATTGTCATACAATTGAGCGCCAATTTATATTAGATCTCCTGATGTTAACAAAAGCGAACTTGTGTTCGATACCGGTATCCAGGGGAATTCCCCCCCCTATTTTCTTCGCAGGGACATGCCCGGGCAATCAGAAATTTTTTCATCATCAGGGACGATGATTGTACCGTCATGGAATACCTGCACACCCTCTTTAAGTTCATTGCCGGCGGAGGCATCATTGTCGGTGTGACCTACATTGCGCAGCAGGTAAACCCAAAATACGGCGGCATCCTCGCCGCAGCTCCCATCATCACGACCCTCGCATTCCTCTTCACGTATGGCGATGCCGGCGTGGCCACCACCCGGCAACTGGTTCTCGGGACATTCTTCTTTGCCATCCCGTCGCTTGCGTTTCTCCTCGCGCTCTATCTCCTCATGAACCGGCTGGGATTCCTGGAGAGTCTCGGCGGGGCATACGGGGTCTGGCTTGTCTGTGTTGTCATCATGGGCCGGTTTGTTGCCGGCATGTGAATGGCATCCAAAAAGCCCTGCTGAAACGGTGTTACTCACGGCCGCGGAACAGGGCAAAGAACAGAATGATCACCGGAATCACTTCAAGCCTTCCGATCCACATCACAAAGATCACAATCCATTTTGACACCAGGGGCATATCGGGGGACACATACCCGATATTGAACCCACAGGTGGCAAATGCGGAGACCACCTGGAAGACAATTTCTGTTAAGGAGAATGTCGTGCTTTGAACCTGGAGGAGGACAAGCGATGCGACAAATACAGTGACTACGGAGAGAATGATGACGAGCATATTCTTCGCAGTCTCCAGCTCCGCAGTCGCTTTCGGAATGACGCGCCCTTCAATCCTGAACGGGATAAGCACTTTCCCACTGACGAACAACTGGCGGAACCACCACAGGAGCGCCCGTAATGAAAACGCCACCCGGTCGAGCTTGATACCCCCCGAGGTACTACCGGCAGCTCCCCCGATGAAGGTGAGCATGGTCAAAAAGAGGAGTGTGACGCTGGCCCAGGTCTGGAGATTCACGATCGCAAAACCCGTGCTGGTCAGTGCCGAGACTGACATGAACAACCCCTGCAGCACGGCCGGCCCGAAGGCAAGATCTGAGAAGAGGATCAAGTCGTAGGTCAGGACCGCAGTCCCTATCGCCAGGATGAGGAAGAAGATCTTCACCTGCTCATCACCAAACAGGCTCAACCGCCGGTTTTCCAGGATCAGGAAGTACAATTTGAACGGGAGGGCACCGGCGATCATCACGGGTATGATCAACAGTGCCAACAATGTGTTGTCATAGTACAACAGTCCGCCATCGTGAGGGATGAATCCCCCGGTCGAGATCGCGGAGAGTGCGAGATTGACAGAGTCCCAGAGGGACAGACCGCTGAACAGGATAAGACCTACGGCACAAAAGGTCAGTCCTGCATAGATCTTCCAGAGGGATCTCCCGGCTGCCCTGACACTGGGTGTGAGAGATTCATCACGGCTGTCATTACGGAGGATCTTTGACCGGAATAATCCCGTGCTGCTGGCAAGGGCCACGGTGAATGCAATGATCCCGATACCGCCAATCCATTGCATATATGAGCGCCAGAACAGGAGGGTATAGGGAACGGAATCCAGGGATCGGATCACAGAAAACGCGGTGCCGGTCCAGCCGGCCATTCCCTCAAAGACTGCATCGGTAAAACTCATGTGCAGGCCGATCATAAACGGGATGCCGCTTACCACCGCACAGGCAAACCAGAAGAGTGCCACCGAACACATAGCCGTGGAAAGCCGGCTGCCCTGACCGCTGCGGGGGATTTTTTTGAGGAGAAATCCCATAAAAAGAAAAATGAGTGGCACCGTGGCCATGGGAATGAGCATATCCCATTCAGAAAAGAGTACGGCAACGATTAAGGGAATGCAGGAAACAGGAGCCACAAAGGTGAAAATATCTCCCAGATCCGCGACGATCGTTGAGAGATACCGGAGCCTGCTCATCACTATTGGGTTACCGCTCGTGCTCTATTAGTGTTTGCCCGTGACAGCGATGAAACAGAGGAATGTGCCCTGTGCCTAACAGGCCTATGCCTTGTCGGTCCAGAGCCCGTGCACATTGCAGAATGCCCGTACTTTTATATGGTCACCCGATACCGTGAACTCTGCTTCAGGTTTCTGCCCGGGTTTCAGACCCTGCACATAGAGGGCATCACCGGAGATCACTTCGATCCACTGGATGTAGTGCTTCTCCTCCATGGGGTGGGGGATGGCCCCGAGTTTCACCCGGATACCCGTCTTTGTCTTCTCGACAACGGGTACATGCTTCTCCTTCCCCGCATCCTCCGTCTTCTCCACCTGGAGGTTCATGGGCTGTCCGCAGCAGACAAGGGTACCGCCCGATGGGCTTACCACCATCGTGGTATTTCCGCATACGCCACACTTGTAGATCTCAAGCATCTTTGTCATAACCGTATCCTCTGTTCCTTAAAGGATTCCAATCTCTTTGTGTTTCTTTGCAATGTCATCGGCAAGCCGGTTGAGCGCAACAACGGCCGCCTCATCCGGCGCACCTTTGATGACCACCGGTTCAAGGACCTCGACCTTGACGTGGTCGAGCATCTTTGTGATCGTTTCAACGGATTTGCCCCCCCAGCCAAAGGATCCAATGACCGACGCAAATCTCACCTTGGGTTTCAGGACATTTGCGAGATATGTGGCATAGACGACCTGGGGGTGGGGGCCGAAGAGGACGGTGGGCGTACCAATGACCACCGTTGCTGCATCCACGAGGGCATACGCCAGTTCCCCGATATCGGTCTTCGTGAGATTGAAGGGTTTCACGTTCACGCCCCGCTGGATGAGCGCTCCTGTCAGCTGGTCAACCATCTTCTGCGTGCTGCCGTGCATGGAGACATAGGGGAGGACCACGACATTCTTCACGTCATCGGAGACCCAGTCCGCATAGGCATCGAGAATGAACTTCGGATTCTTGTTGATCGGGCCGTGGCTGGGCGCAATCATGACGGGATCGAGCTCGCGGACCTTCTGGACATATCCCTTGATGCTGTTCCGGAAGGGCATCATGATCTCGGCGTAATACCGCTTTGCCGACCGGTAGGCATCCGCCTCGTTTGTCACGAACAGTTCGCTCGTTGCGGTATGAAACCCGAAGAGATCGCAGGGGAAGAGAATCCGGTCCTCGACAAGGAAGGTGACCTGTGTCTCCGGCCAGTGTGTCCAGGGGGTGAGGAAGAACCGGAGCGTCCGATCTCCGAGGGAGAGGGTATCCCCGTCCTTAACCACCTGCACACACTCCGCCGGGATCTGGAGCAGGGCAACGAGGAGGTCGCGGCACTTCTCGTTCGTCACGACCTTTGCCATGGGGTACATCTCGAGGACCATGGGAAGGGCCCCGGTATGGTCCTGCTCGGCATGGTTGATGACAATATAATCGATCTGCTCGACACCGAGCTTCAGGAGGTTGACTACCAGTTCCTCCTCTTTTGCCTGATCGACCGTATCGATCAGGGCCGTCTTTGTGCTTCCCCGAATAAGATACGAGTTGTAACTTGTGCCATCCGGCAGGGGGATCAGTTCATCGAAGAGCCTCCGGTCGAAATCCAGCGCTCCGACCCAGAAAATGTCCTTTACAATCTCACGTGCTACCATCTCTTCACTCCTTCACAAACTCATTCTTTGCAGCAAAACAGACCGGGCACTGCCAGTCATCCGGAAGAGCGGCAAATGCCATTCCAGGGAAAATATTCGGGAGGGGTTCTCCTTTCTCCGGATCATAAACATGACCGCATACCGCGCATACATACCGGCCCATAGAAACCACTGCTCTATTCGGATATTACAGAATGGCGCCATGTTTTTAAAAATGGTTTCGATTCAGGATCTGCCCGCCAATGTCGGGAGCGGGGAATCGGTCACTCACCCGGGATCTCCTGAATATGGTAGCGGTTGACAAAGAACGAAAACGAGTGGTTCTTTTTTGCCGCCGTCTCAAGGGAGAAAGACTTGAGGATCTCGAACATGAAGTCGATCCGGGAATCAAAGTGCCGGGGAATACGGGCATTAAACTCCTCTTTTGTCATGTCATCTGTCGAGGCCATATTCACGATGCCCAGTTCCTGCCCCAGCGACCCGGAGATCCCCGCATAATACCAGCTCTCGATCTCCCGGATCACGATCACGGTGCTGCCCCCGTCCAGATTGTTGAAACGGTAATACAGGACCTGCTTCTTGTCCCGCACCGAGTGTTCAAAATCAATGTCAGCAACAAAGATGTAGTCGTTCTTCATCAGCGTGACGCTTTTTAAGAACTTGTTCACCTTGTCACGCTTGATGCAGGCATAGGGGACGATCTCGACCGAATCGTAGCGGGGGGCAAGAAGGGGCTTGATGATGCGGCCGAAGAACCGCACATCGTCCTCTCCCTCGACCATGATGAACAGGCGCTTCTTCATTTACATGCCCAGCAGGTTCTGGATGTAGAGTTCCTCGATGCCAATCTCGTTTTCGAGGAATGTCTTCACTTCTTCCTTGTCTGCCGGGCGGGAGATGATGGAGAAGCCGTCGCTATCCCTAGAGATGAGGATGATGTCGGCAAGACCGGTGTGCTTGACCACCTCGGTACTGTGCGTGGTGACCATGATCTGTTTCTTCATAGAGGCCTCCTTCATCATGGCGATGACCCGTCCTACCAGGAAGGGGTGTATATGGCTCACCGGTTCTTCGATCACAATGAACGGCTTATCCTCGAAGTAGAGGGCAACAATCATGGCAAAGATCGTGATCGTTCCATCCGAGAGGGATGAAGCAGGAAGATCGCGACTCTTGGCATACCGCTCGCGCAGGGTGAGAATGAGCGAGATGTCCATGAACTTCTGGACCGAGAACTCCTCCACAAAGGGCAGGGTATCGCGGAGCAGGTTGGAAAACTTCCGTTTCTTCTCCGGATCGTCGATGATCCGCTTCAGCACCAAGGCAAGGTTCCCCCCATCCGGCTCCAGTTCACGTTTCCCGGTGATGGCAACCCCTTTCTTGGGCAGTTTCGGGTCAATGTCGTACACAGCGATCCGGTCGAAGAAGCGGTTGAAGTGCGGGAGCGGGAACCCGTAGGTCGTCTCCAGGAGAAGGGTCTTCTCAGGCAGGCGTTTGTTGCGGAAGAAGAGAGGTATGATCTCATCCTCTTTGAACGGGCAGCCTTCCGGCATATGGACCGTATACCGGATCACCCCGTTGTCACTCGCGACCTCAATCTGACCCCGTCCGATCGCGCTATCCTCGACAATGGCTGCACCGTCCCGCCGGCAGGACGAGAGATCGCAGCCGATGACGAACCGATCCTTCGTGATGATAAACTCATCCTGGTGCCCGGTGAACGTAAGAGAGAACTCGTACGTGGATTCGCAGGCCTTCATACCGAACAGGGACCGCCCGTCCTGTTCCCGGTCAACATATTCCATGGCAGTGTCGGGAACATAGACCACCCTGATAACGAGATCGCGTGCCGCACCGATCTTCGCGTTCATGAGGTAGTCCACCCCACCCTGCATGGCAATCGCATTCACAATCCCCGACGTCGCGATATCCTTTAGGAACCGGAAGATACTGATGAAATTGGATTTTCCTGCTGCATTCGAACCGATCACGACATTGAACCGGGCAAGGTCAATATCGAGCTCGGAAAAACTCTTGAAATTCTCCACATGGATCTTCTGGATCGGCATACACGTTCCTTACGTCATCGTCACTCTTGAACAAAAAGAAGGTATTGGTCCTATTCAGGAACTCATAGAGCCGGCAGACTACGACACGGAGATTCTTAATAAAGCCTCACGAAAATCCGACTCCGGTCACTTTCCTTTCGGGCTGGAGCCAATCGGGTAGAGCCAGCGGAAGATGCCATGCGAGCGCTGTTCGGGGAACACACCCTCCGCCACCGACTTCACCTCTTCAACGGAATAGAAGGCATTGGGGTGGAAACCCTTGATAATTCCCACGACATGAGAGAGATCCTGCCTTTTTATGATGGTGAACACCATCTTCACTTTGCCGGTCCCACCCTCGGCATCGATGCTGGTCACCCCGTAGTTCTGCGAACGCAGGAACTGGAGGAGAGCATTGGGATCTTCCTTGGTGATGATCCGTACGCTGGTGAGGCCCAGCGAAAGTTTCTCCTCGATTGCCATGCCGACAATGGTGCCGGTGGCAAACCCTGCGCCATAGGCAATATAACAGACCACGTTTGTTAAGTTGTTCATCACCTGCCCGATGGCAACAAGCCAGATGATCACCTCAAAAAAGCCGATGATTGCCGGGAGATACTTGATCCCTTTCGACATGAAGATGACCCGTACGGTGTCGAGGCTCATATCGCACACACGGGCAAGGAAGATCAGGAGCGGCACGACAACGAATGCAAAGACGCCCGGCGTGATGACGGATTCCAGCATAAACAGGTAAGGATCAATTTTGCCTGTAAAATACTTATGGGGAGTTAATAATCAATCATAGTCTGCATGACTTTGTAGAAAGGACCGGACTCTGATAAAATCATCATACAATGTTCTGCAAAAAAGGTTACCGGTTTACTATGAGCACCGTGGCCTGAGGCATGGGGTTCAGGCAACCGGCGCAGGTATCGTGAGGAAATGACGGGATAGATACCAGTGAATCACGATGAGGACACCCACGCTGATCGCTGCGGAAATGAGGATCGCAGAATACACGGGATACAACCCGGAGACAGAAAACCATCCGGCCAGAAGGTACACCAGTTCCCCGGTAACAAAAACCGCCGTTGACCATACCTCACGAACAAGGAAGAAGAAGACAGCAGCCACCATGCCGGCAATAATATGCCAGAACAGGGTATCCGGGGTTGTTGCCAGAGGGAACTGCGCCTTTGATGCCAGACCAAAGAGAATCGCAGTTATTGCCACCCCTACGGGGATGGAAAGGAGCGCCCCCCCACTCCGCACCAGTGCCTGAATATGCGTCCCGACAAGAACCCAGCAGATCATGACCGTGGCAATCCCGGTGGGGAGAAGAAGGATAAATATGAGGAAAAAAGCAGATTTGTCAGTACCGAATGGATTCTGCAGGGTGCTTACTAGGCCAATGACAAGAAGGGTGAGAACAACTGCCAGCACGGTCCGGTACCATGACCGGACGCCCAGATGGAACATGGTCACATCCCCCTGGACAAATGATTTTCTGATGATCAAAACGGGAATCACGATGCCGATTGCGATACAACATATCAGCGTATAAAGAAGGAGTCCCGAAGGGTCGGGATGCAGGAAGAGTTGTACCCGGCCTTCAAGCAGGTACATCTCGAAGAGCCAGATCGCATACGCAACGAACGGAATCAGGAGGAGTCGGACGGAGGGGTTTTGGATTGTCCGAAAATACCCGTCCGGAGCAGAGGCCCGCGAGAAATTTTTGCTCATTTTAAAGGACTCACCTCGGCATTCACGATTGACAGCAGGGAACAGTACAGGTTCGCGGAAATTTCACCGCGCCCTGCACATGGATTCAGGTACTATATCCATTGGATAGTATGAATTATACCCGTGACGCAAGGAATGCACGGATTACCTCGTCACGGTTTGTTTTCGGGACACCGGACAGTACCATCCGTTCATTATAGGTCGGGAAGTTTGCCCGGTACACCTCGCCCAGTGCAATCTGCGCATCGGAATTGTAGTCCCATGCCCGTGCGATGCTGCAGGCCCGATCGAAGTTTGCCGGATCGTGATCTGTCAGTTCGTATACCCTTGACGAATAGTAGTCTGCTGCCGGGAAGAAGGTAGCACAGATCTGTAGTACATCGATAAACGAGAAACCCCGGTGCGCGATTCCTCCGCGAATCAGGGTGTTTAGCTGATCCATCTTCCGGGTGTAGCCCCGTGCAATATAGGTTGCCCCACTTGCAAGCATCAGCTCAAGCGGGTTCAGGGGATATTCCGCAGTACCGCCCGGCGTGGACTTTCCCTTATACCCCAGAGGAGACGTTGGCGTGTACTGACCGGTCGTAAGACCATACACCCGGTTGTTGTGGACAATGACCGTGATATCGACATTGCGCTTTGCGGCAAAGATGAGATGATCCAGCCCTTCTGCATAGCAATCCCCGTCACCACAGCAGCAGATGACGGTCAGATTGGGATTGGCAAGTTTGATACCGGTGGCAACGGGAATGGTCCTCCCGTGCAGGGTGTAGAAACTGTTGATATTCAGGTAATCGGCAATCTTTGCATGACAGCCGATACCGGATACCAGAACCACATTGTCAAGCGATTTGCCTTCCTGTTCCATTTCGGCAAGGATCGTCTTGAGGGTGTGCTGGATCGTAAAATTACCACAACCGGGGCACCAGGTATTCTGGACGTCAGTGATGAGCGATCGTCCGGTCATGAGAGCACCTTCCGGAGTTCTGCTTCCAGACTGTCGCAGGTAAACGGTCGCCCGTCAAACCGAAGGACTTTATCGTGTACGATAATCCCCTGCTGCCCTGCCAGCGTTGCCAGCTGGGCCGTAGCATTCTCTTCCACACAGATAATCCGGTTCACCCCGGCAAGGGCTTTTTTCAGCTGGGCCACCGGGAAGGGTGAGAGCACAACCGGCTGGACAACCCGGAGTCCAAGACGGGTGCCAGATTCACAGCAGACGCCTTTTGTGGACCCCCAGCAAAGGAGCGCGACGGGAGCCCCCACTGCACCGTGAACCTTAACGGCGGGATACCGGTTCATCTCCCGGGCTAACCCGTCCCATTTCCGCTGGCGCTTTTCCGTCATTTTACGGGTGATCTCTCCATCTTCCGCGGTGTAACCTGACTCATCATGGGTATAACTGTTCACTTTCACAACAGCATCTTTCGTACCGGGTACTGCAAGGGGTGAAACGCCGGATGGCGTATCTGCATACCGGAGGTACGGTATCGATCCATCCCAAGGGGGTTGCTCACCAGCCGGAGGAAAACCGGGGGAACCGTCAGTACCCATACTGTAGGTGCCTTCGGAGAGGGTCTTGTCGGAAAGGATGAATGCCGGGATCTGGTATCTCCCTGCGATATCCATTGCAACAGCCGACCAGGAATATGCCTCCTCCGCATCGCCGGGCGCAACGATCAGCCGGGGGAACTCCCCCTGCCCGGCATGCAGGACAAAGAGGAGTTCGGACTGCCCGGTATACGTTGGCAGGCCGGTCGATGGCCCGGTCCGCTGGGATACTACGAGCACAAGGGGAATCTCTGCCATCCCTGAAAGAGACAGGCCTTCAGTCATGAGACAGAATCCTCCCCCGGAGGTTCCGACCGCTGCCCGTTTCCCGGCATAGGCAAACCCGAGCGCCATCAGGATCACGGCAATCTCGTTCTCCGGGTGGACAACCGTGATGCCAAACCGGTCTTTCTCTTCAGCGAGAAAATGAAGCAGGCTGGACGAGGGTGTCATCGGATAGGAGACATAGGCATCAAGACCCCCCCGGATCAGGCCAAGGGCAATTGCCTCATTCCCGGTCAGGAGAGGTCGGGGCGGGGCGGGGAGCCGTTCAATGCGATGAACGGTCTGGATCTGCTCGTATGCCCGTTTCGCCACGAGCAGGTTCTGATCCGCGCCTTTCCGGATATGAGCCCGCATGACATCTTCAACCGTCTTCCAGTCGATCCCGGTGGCCTTGGCAAATCCTCCGATGATCACCGAATTCCCCATGATCTCAGGCGCGTTCTCAGAAGTAAGGATGGTCTTCAGCGAGAGAGCCTGACCCTCAGATTTTACCCGGTCTGCATCAAAAAGTACTGCAGCACCCTCATGAGCCTGCGGAAGGTGATGAGTTATCGTTTCCTGGCTGAGCGCAAGGATGAAATCGATACTGTCCCGGCAGGTTCCGATTGGATGTCCCGATGCCCGGATCACGGCAAAGTTATGACCGCCCCGGATCAATGAGGGATAATCGAAATAAACATAGATATGATACCCCAGATGGTTGAGCAGCTGGGCGATCAATGCCCCGGCGCTATTGATCCCATCCCCGGCTTTCCCCCCAATCAGGACAGATACTTCCCGCAATTCCGCCATAAAAATCCCGTAAGATACGATCTTTCAATTGCAGGTATATAGGTTGGCATAGGGACACCACCGCAAGGCGAGTAGTCCCCTGCGATGGCGTTACCATTACCCGTAATCCAGCCAGATCACGGGTATCGTCAAAAAGAAGATCATTTTTAAAAACCGCTGATCACGTTTGCAGCAGTTGTTCCAGAATCATTTTCATGTCGTTGATCTTGTATGGTTTGGACAATTTACCGGAGAACCCGTGTCCCGCATAATCCATAACCACCGGATCATTGGAATAACCGCTCGATACAATCGCCTTCACATCAGGATCCAGTTCCCGGAACTTCTGGATCGCTTCTCTTCCACCCATCCCCTCCGGGATCGAGAGATCGAGGATCACGGCATCGAACGGGGCACCTGCCACCATTGCCTGTTTGTACAGGTCGAGTGCAGCCTGCCCGTCCCGCGCAAACTCCACCTCATAACCAAGAAACGCAAGGACTTCCCGGGTGACCTCGAGGATGATCTGCTCGTCATCCATCAGAAGAATTTTTCCCATACTGGTCATATTCACCCAACCCCTGCGTAGAATCTCACGTAACTATGGCACCTTAAATTATATAATATGGCATGAATACCCCCCATCCCACAGGGGGTTACTGCACCAGTCACAGGATGAATACCGGACATAAAGATCCAAAAAGATGCACATGTCCGGGTATCCACCCTCACTTTTTCAGCGCCCGCAGGCGGGCTGCCTCTTCAGCATCTTCCACGCGAAGGAGGAACGTCCCATGACAGGGCTTTGTGTACGGGAAGATGACAAAATCCCCATCCAACCCGATGGCAATCGGGGGCAGGCCGATCACATAGATATCGAAGACCTTGAACCCGGGCTGGACATCGATGAATTCCTTGAAATTTGCCTTGATATAATCGCGGGACTCCTTGAAGCTTGCATCCCGTAAGACGATCTCATAGTTCATCGATTCTACACAGCCCATGGTGCCACCTCATCGAGTGCTTTTTTCAAAGGAAGGGGATTATGAACAGCCTTTGCCGCAATCATCGTACTGGGAAACTCGATCTTCTTCACCTGGTCCTCGTAATGTTCCCCATAGACGAGGGTGAACAGCTTTGCTTTCGAGATCGCGCCCATGGTTGCAGCATAACTGACACCGGCATCGTTATGGATAAACACAAAACAGAGATCGAAATCCCGTTTCTTATCGGTTATCTGGGCCACCGCCCGGTCGAGGTCCATCACTTCCCCGAGATAATGCCGGTCAGGATCTGCTACTACGAGCAGGATATTTGCAGCCTTGTTACCGGCCACCACCGGCGTAATCCCGGCTTTTTTCAGCCGGTTGATCAGATAGAGTGCAATACTCGTCTGCACCGGTACCTGCGGGCACCCGAGCACGAGGAGTGCGGTTACGGAGTTTGTTGTCGGTTCACCAGCCACAATGTATCCATCCGTTCCTTATGGTATAGTCTCATTTCACAGGCACAGGAAATAACCTTACGCATCGGCGCAGATCCTCACGCATTGTACATCCTGCCGGGGATTATCATTCACGCGTTTGTGCAGCAACCCAGTCAAGATAGGGGAGATGACCGGCAATCACCGGCAGGGCGATAATCTCAGGTACCTCGTAGGAATGCAGCGCCCGGATCTCGCGGATAACCGTATCGACCATCTCTTTTGGGGTCTTTGCGATCAGGAGATGCTCTTCATCATCGCAGAACTCCCCTTTCCACGAATACCACGACCGCACCGGGACCATGTTAACGCAGGCAACGAGCTGCCGGTCGATCAGTGACCGCGCAATCTCTGCGGATTTTGCGGGTGGAACCGTGGTGAGAATCACGCAGATCTCCGAAGGCTTCTTCGTGTCACCGTTCTTCTCCATGCCGCTGATGTTATCAGTGCAGGATAATAAGCATAGTTCTTCCTGCATCCTCCAATGGAGGATAAGGGGCTCGGAAACGGGAGTTAAATTCTATAGACGCCAGCGCCAATAGTGAGTACTTATGTATGCGAGCCGAATGAGCAATCTCCCGCCGTACCTTTTTGCACGGATCGACGAGATGAAAGCCGAACAGCGGAAGAAAGGTGTCGACCTCATCGATCTCGGTGTCGGCGACCCCGATCTTGCAACACCGCCCCATATCGTAGAGGCGCTCTGCACCGCAGCAAAGGACTCTAAGAACCACCACTACCCGGATTATGCCGGCATGCCGGCCTACCGGAGCGCAGTTGCCGGATGGTACAAGAAGCGCTTCGGTGTCACGCTCGATCCAGGCAAAGAGACACTGGCCCTCATGGGCTCCAAAGACGGTATCGCCCACATAGCCGAGGCGTTCGTGAACCCCGGCGACTATGTCCTTGCCCCGAGCCCCGGCTACCCGGTGTACCGGACCGGCACGCTCTTTGCTGAGGGGAAGGTTCACGACATGCCGCTCCTGCGGGAGAATAATTTTGTTCCCGTGCTTGCCGATATCCCGAAGAAGGTAGCAAAGGCCGCAAAGATCCTGTACATCAACTACCCGAACAACCCGACCGGAGCCGTGGCACCGGAGGGGTTCTACAAGGAGGTCGTTGACTTTGCACGCGACAATGAGATCGTAGTTGTCTCGGACAATGCGTACTCCGAGATCTCCTTTGACGGCTACCGTGCCCCCTCGTTCCTCCAGACAAAAGGTGCCATGGAAGTCGGTATCGAGATGCACTCGCTCAGTAAGACCTACAACATGACCGGCTGGCGAATCGGGATGGCAGTCGGCAACGCAGATGTCATCGCCGGGCTCGGGCGTGTCAAGACCAACGTGGACTCCGGGGTCTTTGACGCGGTGCAGCATGCCGCCATCACGGCTCTCTCGGGCCCACAGGATTGCGTGAAGGACGCCTGCAGGATCTACCAGGAGCGCCGCGATGTACTCGTCAAAGGACTGCAAAGCCTCGGGTTCGATGTGCCGCTCCCCAAGGCAACATTCTATGTCTGGGTGCCAGTCAAAGACTGCATGGCATTCTCCGGGCGGCTCCTGACCGAAGTCGGCATCGTTGCTACCCCGGGAGTAGGGTTTGGCGCCAGCGGCGAAGGCTATGTGCGGTTCGCGATCACCCGGCCGGTTGCCCGGATACAGGAAGCAATCGAACGGATGCGGAAGATGAAACTATGAAACTCGCTCACCACCTTACCATCAGGAGCAGCCATCTCCACATCAACGGGCAGGACTGCGTGGCCCTTGCAGAGAAGTACGGGACGCCGCTCTACGTGACGAGCGAAGACCGGGTTGTGGAACAGTTTGAGAGTTACAAAAAAGCCCTTGGCGCCCGGTACCCGAAGGTGCAGGTGCTCTTTGCGGCAAAGGCAAACGGCAACCTTGCCCTGATGCGGGCGCTGGCAGCAAAAGGTGCCGGCGCGGATGTCTTCTCCTCAGGAGAACTCAATCTTGCACTGGAAGCGGGCATGGCGCCGGAGAAACTCCTCTTCAACGGGAGCTCCAAGACACCCTCCGACCTGAAACTTGCCGTGGAGAAGGGCGTGAAGGTCTCACTCGACTCCCTTGACGAACTCCACCAGATCGATGCCGTAGCAACGGCTGCCGGGAAGAAGGTGAAAGTCTCGTTCCGCGTCAATCCCGCACTCGAAGTGCCCACCCACCCGAAGATCGCCACCGGCCTTGCCACCAGCAAGTTCGGCATCCCGCACAAGGAGATCCCCGCTGCGTACAAAGAAGCCCTGGTCTGCACAAGCATCCTGCCGGTCGGAATCCACTGCCACATCGGCTCGCAGATCCTTGAAGTAGAGCCGTTCGTCCGTGCTGCCGAAGTGATGGTCCGTATCGCAAAGGAACTCACCGAGATGGGCGTGAAACTGGAGTTCATCGATCTCGGCGGCGGCCTTGGCATCCCCTACCACCATGACACGGACCCAGCCCCCACCGCTGAGGATTATGCAGCAAAGGTCATCCCGGTCTTCAAGGCGGGTATGGAAGCCTGCGGGATCACCCCCGAACTCTGGGTTGAGCCCGGCCGTTCGCTCGTGGCCGACTCGACCATCCTCCTCACCCGCATCAACTCCACCAAGAAGGCGCACAAACGCTTTGCGAACGTGGACGCAGGATTCAACCTCCTGATCCGGCCCGCGATGTATGACTCCTATCACGAAGTCATTGTTGCGAACAAAGCGGATGCGCCGCTCAATGCTGAATACACCGTCACCGGGCCCATCTGCGAGACCGGCGATATCCTTGCACCGGACCGGAAACTCCCGGAACTCGCTGCAGGAGATATCATCGCGGTGCTCGATGCCGGCGCCTACGGGTATGCGATGGCATCCCAGTACAACAGCCGCCCGCGCTGCCCCGAGGTGCTCATCCACGGTTCACAGGTCGCACTCATGCGCAGGGGAGAGACGGTTGCAGATCTGAAGGCCGCCATGGAACAACCTCCCTGGCAGAAATAAGCAGGAGCCCGCGCCGTGCACTTCCACTACGCGCTGGTCGATGACCTCATCACCAAAGAAGAGTTCGAACAGCGCGTAGAGAAGAAGATCGACGAATGCGGGGATCTGGTCGACGAACCGACTGCCGCGATGATGGTGGTCGGCGAGCTGGGCCGCGAGCACGTGAAGATCAAGGGACTTGCGGCAAAATCCAGCCTCTTCTCTTTTTTCGGGAAAATTATCGACAAGACCGAGCCCAAGGAATTTGACCGCCCGGACGGGGAGAAGGGCTGGGTGGCCACCATCCTGCTCGGCGACGAGACAGGGACCACCCGGGTCGTGCTCTGGGACCAGAAAGCCGGGGCCGTACTCGATACCGAGATCGGCGAGGTTCTCGAAGTGATCGGCCGTCACCCGGGAAAAAATACGAGAGAGATCTATGCGCTTGCCTTAAGAAAGGTCAGTATTGAGATCACCGGCCCGAAACTGAGCGGGGCAGGGACCGTAAATCTTGCAAACGATCCCGTGGATCTCGATGCGATCCTGATTACACGGAGCGAACCCCGGACCTACAACAAGCGCGATGGCTCGACGGGTGAAATGGTCGATGCACTTATCGGCGACGCGGCCGGCACGGCACGGATGGTGGCATGGGCACCCGATCTGCTCCTTTTGATCCCACCGGGCTCCACAGTGCATATCACCGGTGCAAAGCCAAACATGCGGGATGAGGGACGGAGTTACAGTCTTGATGAGAAGAGCACCGTGACGGTTACCGATCAGGCCATCTCCATTCCCGTAACCCCCGCAGGTTCCGTGAGCGATCAGGGAATCTACTCAATCCGGGCCACGGTGAAACAGGCCCAGCAGCCCCGGTCATTCACAACACGGAACGGCACGTCATCATGGGTCAGGAATATCATCGTAACCGAGGGAGATGACGACCTGAAGGTAGTGCTGTGGGGAGAGCATGCCCTCATCCCCATCAGCCCGGGAGAATCCATTGAGATCTTCCATGCAACGGCAAAGCCCGGGCGGTTCGGGGATATCGAACTCGCGGTCGGGAGGGGCAGTGCACTTCGGGTACCAAAAGAGATCTCCCGGCCGATTGTCTTCTCAGGGACTATCATGCCGGGACCTGGCGGGTTGTTTATCGATGACGGGCATGATCGGTACCTCATCGAGGGCACCTTTGATGCGGGAACCGAGTGGCAGGTGACAGGTAATCTTTCAGGGAGCACCATCCTGCCGAATACCGCAGTGCCGGTAGAGATCACCGCAGGAAGTGTTATGGAGCATATCCGTAAGGTTCGGGACAGCCTGAACCCGTGAGCTGCACTTTCACCCCGCGCAGTCCGGGGGTTTATATGTCAGTCTTTAACATCTTGTTGTGCCATAGGAGTGTTACAAGAAATGGCTGAAGGACCATTGGAAATTGAAGATTTACCGGGCGTAGGCCCGACCACGGCAGATAAACTCCGGGAAGCCGGTTACCTCTCTGTCGAGAGCATTGCAACAGCCGCACCGGCTGAACTCTCGGAAGTCTCCGAGATCTCGGAGTCAACGGCAAAGAAGATCATCAAGGCCGCCCGCGAGGCTGCCAATGTCGGCGGGTTCAAGACCGGAAAAGACATCTTCGAAGCAAGAAAGGACATCCGGAAACTCTCGTTCCGTGTCCCGGAACTCGATACGCTGCTGGGCGGGGGAATGGAGACCCAGGCCATCACCGAGATGTATGGTGAGTTCGGGTCCGGTAAGAGTCAGATCGTCCACCAGATGGCGGTCAATGTCCAGCTTCCTGAAGAGCAGGGTGGCCTGAACGGGAGTGTCATCTACATTGATACGGAAAATACCTTCCGACCCGAGCGTATCGAGCAGATGGTGAACGGCCTCGGACTCGATGACATCCCCGATGTGCAGGAGTTCCTGGACAATATCCACATTGCCCGGGCCCACACCTCCGATCACCAGATGCTCCTCATCGACAACTCCCGGGAACTGGCAACCGAACTGAAAGAGAACGGGAAACCGGTCAAACTCTTCATCATCGATTCCTTAACCGCCCACTTCCGGGCCGAATATGCCGGCCGGGGCACCCTTGCGGCCCGGCAGCAGAAACTGAACCGGCACATGCACGAACTCTTCAAGCTCATCGACGAGCACAACGCCGTGGGCCTCGTCACCAACCAGGTCATGTCCAACCCCGCCGTATTCTTCGGCGACCCGACAAAACCCATCGGGGGCAACATTGTCGGCCACACCGCAACATTCCGGCTCTACCTCAGGAAGAGCAAGGGCGGGAAACGAATTGCGCGACTCGTGGACAGCCCGAACCTTCCCGAAGGTGAAGCACCGTTCATTGTTGAAGAGGCTGGACTCAAATCGTGCTGAATAATTCCGGGTTTACCGGAACATATCCTCTTTTTTTTAAAAAAAGCGTGAAGGTTTAATCCCGGGCCAACAGAATTTAAATCGTGCTAAAAGCGCTCATCACGGATATTGACGGGACGATCACCGATCCCACCAGGCAGATACACACCGGCGCCATCGAGACGATCCGGGCACTCGTAGATCAGGGTATCATGGTGGTGCTGGCCAGCGGGAATACCTCCTGCTTTATGGAGACACTCTGCAAGATGATCGGAACGCAGGGGTCGTTCATTGCCGAGAACGGAGGTGTGTTCCGGGCCGGGTATACCGGGCCTCTCCGGATCACCGGCGATCAGGCAGCCTGCCGCACGGCACTGGATACATTGCAGGCCCATTACCGGGCAATGGGACAAGAACTCGATCTCTACAGCCCCACCTACCGGTTCGCGGACCTGGCATTTGCCCGGACGGTACCGGTCGATGAGGTCCGGGAAATTCTCGCAGGGTACCCGGTCCAGATCATAGACACGGGCTTTGCCATCCATCTCCAGACACCGGGCATCACCAAGGGCACAACACTCACAGAACTTGCCACAGCGCTCGCCCTTGCTCCTGAAGATTTTTGTGCAGTCGGCGACTCGGTCAACGACATCCAGATGCTTGAAGCAGCAGGTATCGGCATTGCCGTCGCAAACGCGCACCCGGATACCAAAGCGGCTGCGGAGTATGTTACTTCGCAACACTACGGCGATGGATTTGTGGAAGGGATAAAAAAGTATTCTTCTTATTTCCGGGCAAGGTAACGGTCCACAACAATATAGTCCTTGATATCCTTGACCGCTTCAAAGGGGATGATGAGCAGCTTGTCATCTTCAAGATTGTATCCATCCGTTGCGAACGCCTGATCCGGGTGGATGATCATCTCCACAATCTGGCCGGAATCAAAATCCACGCGAAGGTTTTTCAGGGTTCCAATGAGCTTCCCATCATTGCTCATAATCTTTTTTCTTGAAAGGCTGCGGGCAAATACACGAGTCATAAAAAAATTGACGATGTATAAATATTTAAAGTGTTCTAAAAGTGGCTAAAAACCGGGATTTTTTAAGATTGCAACACATTGAACGTTATTTGAACATTTCAGCGGCTATTCTGATGTCGGTACCCCGGAGGGTCTTCCTGCCGGCATGCTCTGCCATCTTTTTTGCTTCTTTTGCCAGGAACATACCATGCTCCTCCATCAGCTCACTGAGTGCTTCGGTTGCATCCGCACTGACCCGGTCCACACCGGTCTTCTTGATGATCCGCTCAACTGCTGCCTGAGATAATTCCGTCATAAAAAACAGTTCCTCCATTAACATTTGGTGCCGGATATGTAAAGATATTGCATTTACATCGAGGGGAAGACTCTGAGGATATCCGACTGGGTGATGATCCCCACCGGTTTCCCATCTTCAATAACGATCAGCCGCCCGATCTCCCGCTCCTTGAACCGCCGGATCACTTCGAACAGCCGGGTATCGGAAGACGCTTCCACCACACTCGTGGTCATCAGCTTTGCAACCGGTGTCTCCATCGGCTGATCTCTCTCGATCGCTTTCACGATGTCGCTCATCGTGATGATCCCCAGGAGTTTTTCACGGTCGATGATAGGCGCCCCATGAATATGTTCGCGGTTGAACAGGCCAAGGGCTTCCCGGATCGTATCCGTGCTCTTGAGGCTCTTTAAGGGGCTTGACATATAATGCCGGATCGATTTCTTGGGAAGCGAGATCATCTCCGATGTGGCGATGAGGAGCGCCTGCTTGGACTCATCCTTGCCGAACACCTCGCCCCGGATCAGCAGCTTGTTCACCGGTGTCGGGCCGATGGTGATCTGGTCGCCGATCTCGAAGAGCTTGGCGCTGCCAACCAGTTTGATCATGGCATGGCAGACATCCGGGTGACAGAGCGTGGTAAAATCGATCTCCAGGACGTTCACCCCTTTGATCACCACGCCGTTCCGGCTGATCGGGACATCATAGTCACCTTCTGAGGTACTCAGGTTGAGTTCATTGTAGGCAAGCGTAGTCGGGATATAGCCGCCTTTGGGCCCGGGCACACCATCCACGAGCCCGACCGCTTTCAATGCCTGCATCTGGTTGCGCACGGTCCCCGCGTTGCGCTGGATCATATCGGCAATCTCTTCACCTTTGATGGAGTGCGACTGCTGGTGGTAGAGGGTAATTAGGGTGATGAGGATATCTTTCTGGATCAGGGACAGGTCCATAACGATAAACCGTTTGACGTTCCATAAATAAATAGATAGGCAGGCAGTTTGTGGAATTCGAAAAGATGCCAACGGTGCCAACTGCGGATGAGATCCTTGACCGGAGTTTCCGCCGTGCGGCAAAGAAGATGAAGGAGAAGGACAACAAGGAGCGGGCGAACGAGGAGTTTGTCCGGGCGGTGGGGGCCGCAGTCCACGACCGGCTGGTGTACATTATCCGCGGATTCCCCGAGTTCGACAAGATCGCCCCGTTCTACCGCGAGATAGCCGACATCCTCTTCGGTATCGAGAATATCAAGAAGTCCCTTGGGGCCGTTGGCTGGGCAGCAAAGCACACCAAGATGGTCGGCAACCAGATCGCATTCCAGTCCCGCAAATCCGAAGAGACCCTCGTCCTCCGGAAGCGGGCGGTGGCCCGGCTCGCCTCCATGGTCCACCAGATCAACAAGGACCTGCTCTTTTTAAATGAGGTGAGAAACGGCCTGCGCAAGCTCCCCAATGTGGAGGACGCATTCACCATCGTCATTGCCGGTTACCCGAACGTGGGGAAATCATCGTTCATCCGCAGGGTCTCCTCTGCTGACCCACAGGTGGCCGCGTACCCGTTCACCACGAAAGGGATCATCGTGGGTCACCGCGAGATGGGACGCGAGCGGATCCAGTTCGTTGATACGCCCGGCATCCTTGACCGCCCCGCGGAGGAACGGAACGCGATCGAGAAGCAGGCGCTCTCGGCCATGATGAATGTGGCAAACGTGATCCTCTTCATCACCGATCCTTCGGAGCACTGCGGCTATCCCATGGCCATGCAGCAAAGCCTGCTTGAGGAAGTGAAAGGAATGGTGACCGTACCGGTCATTGTTGTGGCAAACAAATCGGATCTCGTTACCGCGGAAGAGGGTTTCACGATGTCAACCGCGAACGGGGCCGGTGTGGAGGAGGTTCTTACAGAGATCCTTCTCCACAAGCCGGTGCCGGAGGTACGGACCCGGGCGGTGGATATCCGGTCTGCCCTTCCAAAGGAGTCCGAAGAGTCGGAGACTGAGGCAGAGACCGGGGCCATGCTGGGTGAAGAGCCACCCCGGCGGAAACGGGTGCGTAAGGCCCGGAAGCCCCGGACGAAACCGGAAAGTACCTGAAATGATGAATATCGGTGGGTCTTAAAAGACAGACCGGCAATCCGTGGCTGAATTTTTTTTGCCGGACCTTGCCTGAAATTTTTTACACAACACCCGGACCCTGATTGATCTGCTGATCCGGATCAACCGGACCTTGATTGAAAAATTTCAACCAGACCTTGATTAATTTTTTTTGAGCAGACCTTGCTATTAAAAAGTTAACTGGATCTGCATGAGACCGGAACCTGAAGATCGTGCATTCGTCGTAAGAAAATCCGTGCGATCAACCAGACCCTGCTTGAAATTTTTTAAGCAGACCTTGATTAAAAAAATTTGAGCAGACTCTGCGTAAAAATTTTCAACCGGACCTTGCTTGAAATTTTTCAAGCACACCCCCAGACCCTGATTGATCTGTTGATCCGGATCAACCGGACCTTGATTGAAAAATTTTAGGCAGACCCTGGTTATGAAAAGTTAAGCGGTTTCTAAAACTTTTACGCTACATAGGCACCCTGACCGTGAACATTACCCGGTCGGGCGCCCTCACACCATCCACGCCATCGCGGCCCATCCTATTAAAAATCCTAAAATAGTTCCCCCGCACAGCGGCGGCAGGCCGGCCTGCGGCTTACCGGACATGACAAAGTGCATCAGCACCACAATGCCCGCAAGCGAGCCGATGATCGCCCCGATGGCCGGGAGATTGATCATCCCGCCAAGTTTCCACCCGGTCACAAAGACATTGGCGGAGACAACGAGGATGGCCGGCATGATCATGTCGCCCATGCCTATGATGATCGCCGCCCGCTCGCCCCCGTCACTCAGCTTCCCGATTCCCTCTTTGATGAACGAGTAGTCGCGGCGCTTCGGGATCACAAAGAGGATCGGGGTCTTCTGGTCGATCACGCCTTCCGCGAGCGTGATCATGTGCTTGGTCTTGTATACCGAGATCGCATCGTAGACCGCGAGGAGGGCAAGAAGGATTACGACCGGCCAGACATCCAGCGATACGCCAAAGATCGAAGCGATACCGGCGCCGATGAGAATCCCGAGGCCGTCAATCACGTACCATTCCGGGTATCTGTATAAGAGAGCCGTCGCGAGTACGGAAAGGACCAGCACGATGACCGTTGCTACGAGTGTTCCACCGCTCACGGAAGAGACCGCAATCGCAGGTACCACGGCCTCCCACCACCCCTGCGTTGCCGCAGCCGTCTGGTCCAGTGCTGCATAGACCAGCGCCATGAAGATGTACACAAACGTGAAGAAGATCGAGATCCCGATGATGGCACCGATCACCCGCTTCAGGTTATACTTGATCAGCACCAGCAGCAGCGCGGTGAAGACGAGCAGGATACCGATGAACCAGATCGGGTTTGCCATATCCGTGGGGTCTTCGAAGGCCACAACACCCGAGGCCTGCACGGGGAGCGAGATGAGGAGGGCCAGCAGCTCCACTGCAAGGAGGAGGGCGGGCATGGCAAGGAGCGGGGCGAGATTTTTGGTATCCATAGAAACTCCGCCGCGATCACGCGGCTCTTCGTTAGATTAATTAGTGTGCTCTCATCATCTAAAAGCATGGAGATTCGCGAGTATTTACCTGACATCCTGCTCACCCTGGTCATGGTGGTATCCACCCTCGTCCTCATCCTCCGCTTCTGGCAGGACCTGACCGTTGCCATTGCGGCGGCCCTGATGATGCTCTCGATCGGTGGCCTCTTCCTCTCACTCGAAGTCAAGATGCGCCGGCTCGAACAGAGCGTGATCACCCGCGAACGGATGCTGCGCACCAACCTTGAGGAGATATCCACCCGCATGGTGAACAAATACGATATGGCGATCAGCCACCTTGACGAACTCATTGCGGAATTTTCCCGGCGTGCATACAAATGATCCACGGCCACGGGCGTGATTGCTGATGGGTGTTGCACTACGGGATATCATCGCGGAGTACAAGACCCCGGTGACGTGGGAGGCGCTGCCCGGTATTGCGGCCATTGATGCGAACAATACGCTCTACCAGTTCCTCACGATCATCCGGCAGCCGGACGGCACCCCGCTGATGGACCGGCACGGCCGGGTCACCTCCCATCTCTCGGGCATCCTCTTCCGGATCGCGAACTTCATGGAGAAGGGGATCAAGCCGGTCTTTGTCTTTGACGGGAAACCGACCGCGCTCAAGCAGGCAACCATTGACGAGCGCCGCAAGCTTCGCGACACGGCAGGGGTAAAGTGGAAGGAGGCGGTGGAACGGGGCGATGACGAGGAGGCCTACAAGCAGGCCCGTTCGTCAACCCGGGTGGACGAGACGATCACCGGCACCTCAAAGGAACTGCTCCGGCTGATGGGCATCCCGGTGGTACAGGCAGCCGGAGAGGGCGAGGCACAGGCAGCCTACATGGTGGCACGCGGCGATGCCCGGTACGTGGTTTCGCAGGATTACGATACGCTCCTCTTTGGTGCCCCGACCCTTGTCCGTAATCTCACGGTCTCGGGCAAGCGGAAGATCCGGGGCCGGCAGGTCACCGTGAACCCGGAGCGGATCGTGCTGGCAGAGACGCTTGCCGGCTTAAAGCTCACCCGCGAACAACTGATCCAGATCGGGATCCTCACGGGCACGGACTTCAATCCGGGCGTGGATGGCGTGGGGGCCAAGACCGGCCTGAAGATCGTGCAGAAGGGGGAGTTCGCATCAAAACTGCACGACAAGATACCGGATTTTGATCCGGCGCCGGTCATGGAGATGTTCCTCCATCCCTCGGTGAACGATAATTATTCCGTGGCGGCCGGCCACCCGGATGCCGAGGGCATCAAAAAGATGCTCTGCGACGGGTATGACTTCTCGGAGGAACGGGTGAACCGGGCGCTGGAAGGGTTCACGGCAAAGGCCGGGCAGAAGACGCTCGAGAGCTGGTTTTAGGTTCTAGAGGGACCGACTAAAAAAAGGCCGGGGGACTTTTCCCCCGGATAGTTCAAACGATTCAGCACGATTCTTCGCACGACATCGCCGTGAGGGTATTGTCACCGGCCCGCAGCTCGCACTTCTCCACGCAGGTCTTACAGGTATTGAACCCGGCATCTTTCACGAGCGTGCAGCTTCCCCCGCTGCTCTCGCAGTGAACATACTTCCGGCACCGGTCGCCCAGTTTGTATTCTGTGGTGCAGACATCGGGAGGGTTGGGTACACACGCGAGATCGAGACCATGACAGTTGGAGAGCCCGCAGGAGATCTGTTCGGTGGTAACCGGGATGATTATTGTTTCAGGAACGGCAGTTGGCACAGCGGTTGGAACCGTCTGGGTATTCGAGTTCATGCAGCCGGCGACAAGCAGGGCGGCGCAGAGCAGGACTAAACAGAGAAGCGGGATTACTGCAGGGGATCTCATGATGTTTCACTGATACCCTGTACGATCCTCGTGCTATTTATGGATTTATTTGATTGCAGGAATGTTGCAGCCCTTCGGGAGTGAGACCGCGAGACCGCAGGTAACCCTCCGCCGTTCACATCACATGGACATGTATAAACACCGGCAGCGAACACCCTATAGTTACAGAACTGAATTAGAGTTCCTCAATCCTGAATCACGGTGAGCCCCATGCAGATCCGATCCTGCAAAAAGACCTACAACAACGAGACCCAGAGAGCCGTGCCGTTGAACGAGACCCTGGCCCGGATCGAGCCAAAAGTACCCGCAGCCGGTATCACGCGGGTTGCCGATATCACGAACCTTGACCGAATTGGCATCCCGGTCTTCTCCTGCATCCGGCCCACCGCAGAGAACGGTGCCATCACGGTCTATAACGGGAAAGGAGCAACGGTCGAGGAGTCGCGGATCTCGGCCATCATGGAGGGCATCGAGCGGTACTCGGCCGAGGTGCATGACCGTGACCTCCTGGTTGCCCTGTACGATGAGATGCAGGCCCGTGGCCCGGTGCTCGATCCCCATGACCTGATCCTGCCGGAAGGTGCAGAGACGGACCGGTTCACGTCGTGGATTGAAGGATACGATATTGTCAGCAATACGACGATATGGGTACCGGCCTTCGCTGTCTTCCACCCGCTTCCCCCGCGATACCGGGGACCGGCCCGGACGAACACGAACGGCCTTGCCTCGGGAAATACCCGGGAAGAGGCGATCTTCCACGCCCTCTCGGAGGTCATCGAACGCGACGCCTGGTCAATTGTCGAGACCACGCGGAACACCGGGCCCGCGATTGTTGGAATCGATGACCCGGCGATCCAGGAGATGCAGAAGAAATTTGCCGATGCCCAGGTTGAGGTCACGATCCGGGATATCACAAGCGATATCGGCATCCCGACGATTGCCGCGGTGGCTGACGATGTGCTCACAAAAGATCCCAGCCTCCTCACCATCGGCATAGGCACGCACACGAGCGCACGGATCGCCGTGATGCGGGCGCTCACCGAGGTAGCCCAGAGCCGGCTCACCCAGATCCACGGGGCCCGCGAGGATACCACCCTTGCCGAGATGCGCAAGAAGATGGGCTATGAACGGGCAAAACGGATCAACGGGTACTGGTACCGGGACAACGGAACCGTGGCGTACGAGACCATCACGTCATCAGACACCGATGATTTTGCAAAGGATATCGGGAATGTCATTACGGCGCTGAAAGAGAAGGGACTCGACCGGGTCATTGTCGTGGACCTGACCCGCGAAGAGATCGGGGTTCCGGTCGTGCGGGTGATCGTACCGGGCCTTGAATTGTTCGCCATGGACCCTGAACGGAAAGGCGAGCGGGTGAAGCATGCACAGGATCATCGTCTTTCTCGGGCCAAGTCTTGACCTGAACGCAGCAGGAAAGATCCTCACCGCAGAGTACCGGCCGCCGGCCAAGCGGGGCGACCTCCTCCGGGCGGCACAGGAAGGGGCAAAGATCATCGGCCTGATCGACGGAGTCTTCCACCAGGAATCCGCCGTCGCCCACCGCGAGATCCTTGCAGCCGTAAAACAGGGAGTCCGGGTGGTCGGGGCGTCGAGCATGGGTGCTCTCAGGGCAGCCGAGATGGACACGCTAGGGATGGTCGGTATCGGCGAAGTGTACCGGATGTACAAGGAGGGGGAACTCATCTCTGACGATGAGGTCGCGCTCGTCTTCGATCCCGAGACAGGGTACTCCCTCTCGGAACCGCTGGTCAATATCCGGTTCACATTAAAACAGGCAGTGACTGATGACATCATCACTGCCGCTGAACACGAAGCCCTGCTTGCCGCTGCCAAATCCCTCTTTTACCCGCAGCGGACGTATCCTGCCATCATCACTGCTGCCGTTAATACCGTTGAGGCCGCAACCCGGGACCGGTTCAGGGCATGGGTGCAGGATCATGCCGTGGACCGGAAACGGCTGGATGCCATTGCCGCACTGGAATATATCCGGGACGTGCCCTGAAACGGCCCAACCCAATTCAAAACTATTCTTAAAAAAATAAGATTCCGGTAATGCCCGTTACTCCACTTTCCGCCATACGTAGGCGAACCGCTGGAGTGCCGTGATATGGCCGAAGACCCCGAAGAGGACGAGCATCCATCCAAGGAGTGAGAGGCCGAGGAAACTCAAAGGTATGAGCAGGTCGACAATCCCGACCACCATGATCATCACGAGCCGGTCTGCCCGCCCAAGCAGCCCGCCGTAATACCTGCCTACACCCACGGCCTGTGCCTGCGTGCCCAGGTACGAGGACATCAGGACACCGGTGAGGGCAAAGACACCGATCTGCCATGCGACAAGCCCCCCGGCAAAGATACCGGTGATAATAAAGATGTCCGCGTACCGGTCAACTGCATGGTCGAGGAAGTCCCCGCGTTTGCTCTGGCACTTCATCTCGCGGGCTACGGCCCCGTCCATGGCATCGCAGAAGGCGTTGAGGGCGACCGCCAAGACACCCCAGAACTCCATCCGGAGGTAGAAGAGAATCCCGGCCGCTGCCGAGGCTGCAAGCGCTGCAAGGGTGAAGAAGTTCGGGGTCAGCCGGCACCGTATCGCAACGGCGACCAGCGGGTCGAAGTAGACTTTCGCATGGGAACGGTACTGGTCAAGGGTCATGGCTGGATCTCCAGGTACTCCGACCAGTCGATATGGCCGAAATCTGCCGGGATCTCGCCCCGGATGAACTGTTCGATCCGGTCGGCACAGGTCCGGGCATCCTGCCCGGTGGTGTCGAGTTCGAAGATCCGGGCCGAATCGTATTCTTCCACGGTCTCGATGAGACAAGCGTCGAGCGCCTCGGCTTCCGCATTCTCACGGATCTTGGATGCCCGGTATTTGCGCTGCGCAAGCCGGGACTTTAATTCATCCGGGCGGCAGCGGAGCACGACAATGCGATCGCAGGGAAGGAGGTGGGCAAAATGCCCCTCGACGATCCCGTCAACCGGGACAAATTCCGCGGCCCACCGGTCCACATCGATCACCTGCACGTCCCGTTGCTCGTCATCACCAACCACATAAGGGCCGACGGTATCGGTGAGGTGGACCACGTGGTGCCCCCGGTGCGCCAGCTCGTCGCCGATCATGGACTTACCGGTGCCGGGCGTGCCGGTGATACCGCACATCATAGGGTGTTGATCACCTGTACAAACTGTTCGTTCTCCCAGTCCTCGCCGATACTGACCCGGATATAGTGATCCTCAAGGCCCGTGAAACTCCGGCAGGAGCGGACGACGACGCCCTCGCGGGCAAGTTCTCCCACCATCTCATCGCTCTTGTGGGGAGCAACATCGATCATCACGAAGTTCGCATCGGAGGGCAGGACGGGATACTTCACCTCGTCCGCGAACCGCTTCCGCCATCGCGTTACCTGGGCGATATAGCGCTCGGCATGATCGTTATCACCGAGCGCTGCGGCTGCGGCTGCGGCCGAGACGGAATTCACCGTGAACGGGGTGCCGGCACGCTGGTACCACGGGGGCAGCCAGCGGGGGGTGAAGGCATACCCGATCCGAAGACCGGCCAGGGAGTGTACCTTCGAGAGGGTCCGGCCAAGAACCAGGTTCTCGTGCCGCTTCATCAGGGGCGTATAATCGATCCCCGAGAACTCCACGTACGCGTTGTCAAGGAAGAGGAGCCCTTCAATCCCATTGAGGATCTCTTCAACGGCCTCGATGGATGTCGCGTTGCCGGTCGGGTTGTTGGGCGAGCAGAGGACCGTGATCTTCGCATCCTTCGCAGCCCGGATCAGTTTCTTCGTGTCAACAGAGAAGTCCGGTTCACGGGGAACCGTAACCACTTCGGCACCCTGCCCCATTGCCGCCAGCGCGTAGAACGAGAAGGTGGGTGTAGAGATCACAACCTTCTCGCCGGGTTCCACAAGCGTCCGGATGATCGTCTCGATCACACCGTCCATACCGACACCGGTGACAAAGTGGAAATCCCCGTACGTGGCCCGGAGGGCGTTCATGAGAACATTGACCTTCTCATCGGGATACCGGTTGACCGTCTTCAGGGCGGTCTCAGCTGCTGCAAGGGCACCGGGGGACAGCGGTTCGGGGTTCTCGTTGCTTGCGAGCCGGGCGATACGGGTCATGCCGTACTCGCGGGCGATATCCTCCGCCTTCTTGGCAAAGACATAGCCACTCTTCTGTTTATAACAGGACCTGACCAAGCGCTCCATTGAGAACCTTCACTACGCGGTCGATCTCCGCATTGGTGATCACCAGCGGGGGAACCAGACGCAGGTTCCCGTCCGCTGCACAGTTGATGATCACGCCCTGCTCTGCACACATCTTCTGGACCTGCCCGCACTTGTCACCGACAGTAATCCCGATCATAAGCCCCCGTACACGGGGATTGTATTTCGCGAGTCCCTTCCGGAAGCGCTCGCCCTTGACGGACACTTCGGGAAGGATCTTCTCGATCACGCCGATGGTCGCAAGCGCCGCCGCACAGGCCAGCGGCCCGCCGGCAAAGGTGCTCCCGTGCTCGCTCTTTTTGAACTCCAGACCTTCGCGGGCAACAAGGGCTCCCATGGGAAAACCGCTGGCAATGCCCTTGGCGAGCGTGACAACATCCGGCTGGACCTTCGTGTGCTGCATGGCAAGCCACTTACCCGTACGCCCCATGCCGGTCTGGACCTCGTCCACGATCATGAGCGCTCCCGTCTTGTCGCAGATCTCCCGGATTCCCTCGAAGAAGCTGTCAGGCGGGATGATCACCCCTGCTTCACCCTGTATCGGCTCGACGATGACCCCGGCCGTATCGCTGTCAACCGCTTTTTTGACCGCGTCGACATCGCCGTATTCGACAAAGGTCCGTATGAGACCCAGCGGTTCAAATGGCTCACGGATCGCCGGTTTGTGCGTCACCGCAAGCGAACCCACGGTACGTCCGTGAAATCCGTGCATGAATGCAACGAACTTCTTCTTCCCGGTCCGGACACGGGCCAGTTTGAGTGCCCCGTCCGTTGCCTCTGCTCCCGAGTTTGAGAAGAATGCCTTGTGCATCCCGGTAATCTCCACGAGTTTTTGTGCGAGAGCGCCCTGGTGTGGCACATAATAAAGGTTCGAGCAGTGGATCAGCTGGTGAGCCTGATCGCAGATCGCTTTGACCACGGCAGGGTGGCAGTGACCGGTGCTGCAGACCGCAATGCCTGCCACGCAGTCGAGATATTCATTTCCTTCCGCATCCCAGACCTTCGAACCCTCACCTTTGACAAGGGCAAGCTCGCGGGAGAATGCGGGCATGAAATAGCGCTCATCGAACGCTTTCATCTGGTTTGTTGTTTCCATTTGTATCACATTTATCAGAGGGGATTATTCGTATTCGATCGTTGCCGGAGGTTTTGCCGTGATGTCGTACACGACCCGGGCAACACTCGGGATGTCAGCAGTGATTCTCGACCCGATCTTCACCAGATGTTCGAACGGGATATTGATCGGGTCAGCGGTCATGCCGTCCCGGGAGTTGACCGCACGGATCGCCACGATCCACCCGTGGATCCGGTTGTCGCCTTTGACACCGGTGCCGAGACCGACGAGGGCTGCAAAGCACTGCCAGGGGTGGTACTTCTCAACCAGTTCGTCCTCGACGATCCAGTTCGCTTCCCGGATCACGGCAACCTTCTCCCGCGTCACTTCGCCGATTACTCTTACGGCGAGCCCGGGGCCGGGGAAGGGCATCCGGTGCTGGATCTCCTTGGGTAGGCCAAGAGCACCTGCCACATCCCGAACCTCGTCCTTGTACAGGTCGCGGATCGGCTCGATCACCTTCGTGAACTCGATGTCGACCGGCATGCCCCCCACGTTGTGGTGGCTCTTGATCCCGCCCTCGCTCTCGATCCGGTCGGGGTAGATCGTGCCCTGCAGCAGGCATTTTGCACCGACCTTCTTTGCCTCACGCTCAAAGACCCGGATGAACCGTTCCCCGATCGCCTTGCGCTTGGCCTCGGGATCCACAATCCCCTTGAGGGAATCGAGGAACTCGTCGCCTGCATCGATGATCTGGAGCCGGATAGTGCCAAAGATCGTCCGGATGCGGTCGGTCTCCCCTTTCCGCATCAGGCCGGTATCAATATAGATCGGGATCAGGTTGTCGCCAATGGCACGGGCAGCGAGCGCTGCACAGACCGAACTGTCAACCCCCCCGGAGAGGGCCATGACTACCTTCCCATTCCCTGCGGTGGTTTTTATCTCCTCAATCGCCTTTGCAATGAATTTTTCTGTATTTACCATGAGATTTCCGCTCCTGATCTCTATTTTGTCCGCTTGTTTGCCCTGCACGCCTCAACAAACCCGAGGTAGGGCGGGGACGGCCGGGTTGGCCGTGACTTGAACTCCGGGTGAAACTGCGTGGCAAAGAAGAACGGATGCCCGGGCAGTTCCAGGCATTCCATCCGGTTCCTGTTGGTGGCCGAGAAGACCAATCCCGCTGCTTCCAGCCGGGCAATGTAGTCCGGGTTCACTTCGTACCGGTGCCGGTGCCGTTCGACTACCTGCTTCTCACCGTACAGCTTGTAAGCAAGGGTTCCGTCGCGGAGATCGGCCGTATAGTTGCCAAGCCGCATCGTCCCTCCCAGTTCGTTGAGCCCTTCCTGCTCGGGCAGGAGGGCAATCACATGGGTGCCCTCGCCAAACTCCTCGCTCGTGGCATCGGGGATACCGGCCTTGTGCCGGGCATATTCGACCGTTGCCAGCTGGAACCCGAGGCAGAGGCCGAGGAACGGGACATTGTTCTCACGGGCAAACTGGATCGCCTCGATCTTGCCCTCGATACCCCGCTTGCCAAAACCCCCGGGGATCAGGATACCGTCGTAGTCCTTCAGCGAAGACCGTTCAAAGCGCTCAGCATCCAGCCATGCGATCTTTACCTCGGTCGAGAGTGCCCGACCGGCATGCTTGAGCGATTCCTTGATGCTGATATAGACATCCTCGATACCGTACTTGCTGACGATGGCGACCGTGACACGGTTCGTGTATTCCTTGTTCACGATCCGGTACCACGAGTTGTCTGCCTCTTTCCGGTCCAGCCCGAGATGGGTGGAGAGGACATCCGCGATGCCCTCCTTCTCCATCTCCATCGGGACTGCATAGGTGTCAGGCGCGGTGGCTGCAGAGATGACATCGCTCTGGGGAAGATCGCAGAAGGCCGAGATCTTGCGTTTTGTGCCTGCACTCATCGGGAGATCGCTTCTCCCTACAATGATATCCGCATGGAGGCCGAGTTCCCGCAGGGCCTTCACCGAGTGCTGGGTGGGCTTGGTCTTCATATCACCCATCGTATCGGCAGGGATCAGGGTTACATGGATCAGGACGTAGTCGTGCTGGGGAAGATCGCCCCGCATCTGCCGGATTGCCTCCAGGAAGGGCATACTCTCGATGTCGCCCACCGTTCCACCGACCTCCACGAGACAGATCTCCGCATGCGTGCCATCCGGGAACTCCTCTTCAGCCGCATTCCTGATGCACTCCTTGATCTGATCCGTGATATGGGGGATGATCTGGACGGTTTCACCCAGGAAGTCGCCGCGGCGTTCCTTCTCAATCACCGTGCGATATACTTTCCCAGTCGTGATATTGTGGGATGCGGAGAGTTCGATATCAAGGAACCGTTCATAGTTTCCGAGATCGAGATCAACCTCGCTCCCGTCCTTCAACACAAAGACTTCACCGTGCTGGGCCGGGTTCATCGTCCCGGCATCGATATTCAGGTAGGGGTCGATCTTGACCGCGGTGACCCGGTAACCCCGGTTCTTCAGGATACGGCCCACGGATGCAGCTGTTATCCCCTTGCCCAGACCGCTCATCACACCGCCGGTTACAATGATGTATTTCACGTACGATCTCCCCGATGCTGTATATTTTGCTCACTATCCGTATTAGTGTTATCTTACGGTGTCGGGAGTGCATAGAAAATGTTGAGATTCCAACGCCCATGCTCATTCGATCCCGACAATACTCTGACGGGATATCGCATCCATGTGGGAAGTAAGGTTAATCTCTGCTTACACGAAAATAAGAGGCTATGAACGGCCAAAAAATTGTGCTGCTCCTTACTCTCTGTGTACTGAGCATGGGAATTATCCAGCCGGTCCTTGCCGGCACGGATGATATCCGGGATAACGCCACCAATTATTACAACATCGCGGAGAACTATCTCAACAAGGGAGATTACCAGTCCGCTATCAAGTATTTCGATCAGGCCCTTGCCGACAACACCACAATGATCAAAGTCTCCGAAGGACTCCTGTACACCTACCGTGACAAGGCATATGCACAGATCCAGCTCGGTAACTATGCCGGTGCCATCAGCACACTTGACGAAGGGATTGCACAGTACCCGAAGGACAAGATGCTCTGGAACAACAAGGGCTATGCATCCTACAAACAGGGAAATAACCAGGACGCCCTTACTGCCTACGACAAGGCCATTGCCATAGAATCGAACTACACCACGGCCCTGATCAACAAGGGCGATGTCCTCTCAAAGATGGGCCGGTACCAGGATGCCGTGACGGCCTACAAGCAGGCCCTCGAATCTGATCCCGGAAACTCCGATGCCACGAAAGGACTTGCCACAGCCGAACAGAATGCTGCATCGGCCCCGTCAACGACCATCATCATTCTCGTAGTAATTGTTGTCATTGCTGCAGGGATTGCCGTGTGGTATATCAAGTTCCGCAAATCCGAACCGGAAGATAAGAAGGACAAAAAAGCAGAGAAGAAGACAAAATAATTTTCCTTTTTTTAATTCACTCGTGTGTTACCGCAAATGCGGCAGTTGTCCGGGAGACGAGGGTTTTTGACGCATTCTCCATCAAGACTTCTCCCTCGCAGAACGCTACCCGTCGTCCTTTCCGGATCACCTTCCCTTCAGCAAAGACGACTCCTTCCCGGACCCCTTTGAGGAAACTGGTGGATTCCGAGATCGTCGCGATTCCTTCACCATCGGAGAGCTTGGTATAGATGGCAAGTGCCATCGCCTCATCGGCCAGCGCAACGAGCAGTCCTCCCTGGAGCCAGCCCACACCATTATGCATATCCGGGCGGATGACCATCTTCAGTACTGCTTTACCCTCGTCAGCACTCACGACCTCAATGCCCATCTGGCAAAAAAATGGGTTTGCTTTGCTTCCGTTGTTCCGGATACGGTCATAATAACTCGTCATGTACCCTTGCGTTGCAGCCGGACGGGGATTAAGATTGCCGTTTCCGATCCTTAATATGCCGGAACATTAGACCATTGGTCATGCAGAATACCGACTCCAAAGAAATGCTGGCCGATCTTGTCTGGCTCAATGCCGTGATCGCAACCGAACTGATCCAGATCACCGAGAATACCTCTGCGATCCTGCGGAAATCCTCCCCACCGGCCAGCTGTATTGCCGAACACCATGCCCTCCGCGAGGTGGCCCTTGCCATGGCCGAGAAGTACCGGCCCGGTACTGCCCTCGTGCAGCATCTCACCCAACACCAGTAACGTTATTGGCAATCCATGCCCAGAATAATACTGATGATATTGCCGTACGTACCACTCAGGTCCGTATGGCATAATGCCTGAATCCCGGGAGTTATATTCCCAGATACACGCAATATCTTCACCCCACGGTGCAGTCCTCCGCCATGACATCCGATCCCGCCCTGCCTTACAGCCTTGTGATCCCCGCGTATAACGAGGAGTTCCGCATCACGCCACTCCTTGAGGGGATCGATCGGTTCGATGGCGAACTGATCGTGGTCTGCGACGGGACAGACCGGACGGCCGATGTCGTCGAATCAATCGCGGCACGAAGGCCGGACCTGCACATCCGCTGTCTCCGGTTCGATCACCGCCTCGGGAAAGGGGGCGGGGTACTTGCAGGACTTTCAGCGGCCCGGGCGCCCCTCGTAGGGTATTTCGATGCCGACGGGTCCACCGGAATTAACGAGATGTACCGCCTCATCTCAGCTGTCTCTTCTGCCGACGGTGCGATCGGGTCCCGCTGGATTCCCGGGTCCCGGCTTACCGTCCGTCAGGGTATCCTGCGCAGGGTCGAGAGCCGGGGGTTCAACCTGCTGATCCGGCTCCTGTACGGGCTCCCCTACAACGACACGCAGTGCGGGGCCAAGGTCTTTAAAAAAGAGGCGATCGATACCGTGCTGCCGGCGATGATCTCCCGCGGATTCGAATTCGATGTCGAACTGCTCTGGCGGATGAGGTCCGCCGGTTTTGTGATCAATGAAGTTCCCATTGAATGGCAGAACAAGGGGAATTCCCGGGTTGAGAAGCGCGACATGATCCGTATGCTCAAAGGCCTTATTCTCGTCCGGTTCGGCCGGGACCTTCCATGATCCTGCTCTCACCGGAGGAACAGCGAAAGGAGGCGTTCCGCCTCTTCGAGGACGGGCGATACCAGGAGTCACTCGAGGTCTGCAACCACCTGCTCGAGTCAGAGAAAGACCCGGCACTTGAGATCCTTGCAGCAACCAATCTCTATTCTGCCAGGCGGTACGAGGACGCCGAGGTCTTCTTCCGCGACCTTGCAGTGCGGATGCCAAATTCATCCTATGTCCACAGTTACCTGGCAAAGGTACTGGAAGCGAGAGGGGACGAAGCAGCAGTCGGAGAGTATGCAGCTGCGGTCCGGCTTGACCCGGCCAACCTCGATGCTGTCCGCAGTTATGCGGAATATCTCCTGTCCCAGAAGGACTGGCGGGGAACCCTGCCGGTACTCAGGCGCCTTGTTACATCCGCACAAAAACCCGGGGATATCCGGAACCTGATGAAGGGCCTGGTTGAGATCGGAGAAGCGGACGAGGCGCTTGCCCTCCACACCCGGTATCCCGGGGAGACCGCGGCATCACCGGAATATATCAATGCCCTGATCCAGACCCGGGAATTCCAAAAAGCAGCACAGACCGCTCATGTACTCTGGCGTACAAACAGGGACGTTGCAACCTTCCGCTTGTACCTCCACGCCCTTGCCGGGTACGACCTGAAGGGTGCGATTGAGGCCTGTGCATCATTTCCCGATGACCAGCAGGACCCGACATTCCTGTGCGAATACATCCGGCTCCTGCAATCGGCAGGTGATACGGCCGGAGCATTGGAGACCACCGAAAGACTGCTGACTCTCTGTCCCGGAGATCCTGCTGCCCGTCTCACTGAGTGCGATCTCCTTGCCACAGCGGGTCTTCCTGACAAGGCACTGGACCGGTACGAACGGCTCGTGCAGGAGGAACTCGTTGCGAAGAACGACCTTGTGATGCTGGGCCGGATCATAGAGAAGTACCGGGTGTTCTTAACGACATACCTCCCAAGTGAAGATGCTGCACGCCGGTTCATGGAGCTGGTCTCCCGTGACGCGAACGCGGTCAGCCTGCTGGAGACGGCACGGTTCTTCGAAACCACCGGCAACCCTGCCGAGGCACGATCATGGTATTACCGGGCCTACCGGGCAGATTTCCTCATCGGGGGTCCCGACTATGCCCGCTTCCTTGCCGGGACCGGGGATGAAAGGGAATGCGAGAAGGTGATGATCTACATCCTTGCCAATGTCAGGAAAGGTACGGACATTGTACACATCGCAACCCTGATCCTTGATACCAGAGGAAGAATGCGGCATATGAAACGCCTGATCGGCCAGGTGATCAAGAAACTCGAAGAGCGACGGGCTTCATTAAGTTCTGAGGGAAAAGAGCTGCTGGCCATGGCTTTTTTCATTGCAGCATCCCAGGCGCTTGAAGAGGCCGGATATGCATCCTGCAAGTATTACTGTCTTGCAGGACTGGATGTGCTGCCGGCCCATACGCAGGCGCTCCGGTCCGCGGAGTTCCTCCGTATCCTCCAGGAGTGCAAGGAACAGTCCCTTGCCGATCCACCGGTGTTGGAGGACCGGCCGCGAAAGGAGAAACGGCATATCGCAGAAACGGCACCGTCATCCATTGACCTGCCGGGACTGACCGATCAGGAAGAGAGGATCGTAACTTTCCTCCGGTCGCACCGCACTGCGACCGAGATGGAGCTGCGAAAAGTCCTCGGAACCCGGCGGGTTGTCGGTATTGTGAACCGGCTCGTACAGAAAGCAGCATCACAGGGAATGATCATCATCGAGAAACGGGGTATCGGGGAGAATGGAGAGATCTATGAATACACCGGAACCTGAACGAATGGCAAAGAGCCGGCTTGACAGCATCAATATCATCAATGCACTCCGGCGGGGCACGGTACCTGCAGGAGGCCTTGAGCGGATCGCGGTCGGGCTCGATATCGAAGAGGGCGTGATTGCAAAACAGCTGGATTACGTGGCTGAAGGCGGGGGCGACCTCAAGTTCATCCGGGGCGAATACGGGAGCGGCAAGACGTTCCTTGTCGCCCGGGCCCTTGAGATTGCCCGGAGCAAGGGGTTTGTCACCACTCACGTTGTCATCTCATCGGCATCCCCCCTGCATAAACTGAAAAGCATCTACCAGCAGGTCTGTGCAAACCTGCGGACAGACTCCGACGAACATGCCCTGAAATCGATCGTGGACAACTGGCTGTTTTCGATCGAAGAACGGTTGTTGTCGGTCAATGACGCAGGAGCGGAGGATACCGTTCTCGAAGCGGCAACCGAGCGGGAGATCGAAAATGCCCTCTCGAACATCTCCGAGATGAACTCGGCACTGGCCGCCACTCTGCGGACCTATTACCGGGCCAACAATGCCGGTGACTTTACCCTCGCACAGGCTGCAATCGGGTGGATCGCTGCCGAACCCAATATCGGGAGGGACCTTAAAGCAAAAGCCGGGATCCGGGGCGATATCGATGATACCCTTGCGTTCGTCTTTCTCCGGGGTCTTGTTGCGATCATCCACGGGGCAGGATACCGGGGCCTTGCAATAGCCATCGACGAGATGGAGACCACGCAGGGGCTCCAGCGGAACCAGCGGGAGAAGGGATACCACACCCTGGTCCGGATCATCGATACACTGGACCGGGGCGAGATGCCGCGCTGCTATTTTCTCTTCACCGGCACCCCTGCCCTCTTTGACGGTTCCCGGGGCATCCGCTCCGTTCCCCCGCTCTACGATCGGATCAGTATTGTGCAGAACGATGCGTTCAAAAACCCCCGCCAGCCGCAGATCGTCTTATCGAAGTTCGATACCGCAAAACTCGAACTGGTTGCCCTCAAGGTCGTGGATGTCTATGCCAGGGCCTACACCGAACCGGACCGGGAGCGGATCTCGCACCGTTTCATCCGGGCCATGATTAAGAAGATCACGACCCGTTTCGGGGGTCGGGTGGATATCATCCCGCGGATCTTCCTAAAGGAGTTCGTAGACATCCTCGACAAGTGCGAGCTCTACGAGAACTACAACCCGGCCGATACCTATGATTTCGATGCGGAACATCTCAAGGGCGAACTCAAACGCGAGGAAGAGGCCGTGATGGTCGTCACATTCTGAGGATCCCAACGAACTGGAATACTGCAAACGGGGAATGGAAAAATATTTTTAGAGAAAAAAGCGGTCGATTCCGGGACGTCAGAGTTCCCTTCTCAACCGCACGGACTGCGCATGGGCGTGCAGTCCCTCGGCCGTGGCGATCGTCTCCACGATATCCCCGATTGCTTCGAGGCCGTCGCGGTCGATCATCTCTACCGATGCCGTCTTGCAGAAGTGCGCCACGTCAAGCCCCGAGTACATCTTCGAGTATCCCGCCGTGGGCAGCACGTGGTTGGTGCCTACCGCGTAGTCCCCGCAGGCAACTGCCGAGTATTTTCCGACAAAGATGGCCCCGGCGTTTCGGACCTTTGTGACCACCGTGAGCGGATCCGCCACTTGGATCGAGAGGTGCTCGGGTGCAACAACATCGGATGCGGCAATCGCCTCGTCCATGTCCTTCACCACGGTATACCCGGAGTTTTTCAACGCCTCGATAATGATCTCCTTTCGTGGCGCCACTGCCACCATCTTCTCGATCTCTTTACCCACTTTTGCCGGGAGGGCAGGATCGGTCGTGATCAGGATGCAGGCCGCATTCGGGTCATGTTCAGCTTGGGCAAGGATATCCGCAGCAACGACCGCGGGGTGTGCCGTGCTATCGGCAATGATACCGATCTCGCTCGGACCTGCCGGGAAATCGATCTCCACCTGTTCGCGGAGCATCATCTTTGCCAGCGTCACGTAGACATTGCCGGGGCCGACAATCTTCTGCACCGGGCGGATTGATTCGGTCCCGAGTGCCATGGCCGCAACTGCCTGTGCCCCGCCGGCCTGGTAGATCTCAGTAACTCCCGCGATATCAAGTGCCACCAGCGTCATGGGCTTGATCGGGGGAGGTGAGCAGGCGCAGATCTCCTTTACGCCCGCAACCTTTGCTGGTACCGCACACATCAGGGCAGATGAGGGGTAGGCAGCCCGGCCACCGGGCACATAGATCCCTACCCGGTTCAGGGCCGTCGTCTTCATCCCGAGCACAACGCCCGGCTCCATCTCCTCAAACCAGAGATCGCGGGGCCGCTGGCGTTCGTGGAAGCGTTCGATACGGGCATGGGCTTCGATTAAGGCTTCCACGACCTGCGTATCGACATCATCATACGCAGCCTCGCGTTCCTCATCGGTAACGGCGATATGCTCAAGCGTGACGTACTTCTTTGCAAGGTCACGAAGCGCGTCGTCTCCCTCGTTCTTCACCCGCCCGATAATCTCGGTGACGGTGCCACGGGCATCCTCGAGACTCGTCTTCCGAGCCGCAAGCCATGCATCGATCCCGACTGCCTTCCACATAGTGCGAATATTTTCTACTGGAAAGGTTGTTAAGGTTTGCCCGCTTCGAGAGGCTCCTCAAATCCTTGAGGACGAGAAGAACTTTATTTGCGTTCTTAAAAACAGACCAAAAAAAATTATTCCTTTTTATGCTGCTGGAGGAAATACACCCCGATACAGATGACGCCGATGGAAACCGCCATGAAGAGCATATCGGTGGACGTAGTGAATTTCATCGTGAGCACCCTCTGGAAGAAGCTGACAATGAGCACCATGATGATGACCTTGATGATCTTGTTCTTGAGGTCATCAAGGTTCTCGATCTCCAGGAGGCTGTGATAGGACTCGGAGCACCGGGCAACATCGATCTTGGAGATGGCAAGCTCGTACATGCCGAAACTGAAGATGAGGAGCACCATGCCAATGAGGTACAGGTCAACCCCACCGATGATACCGGATAACAGGGTGGTGTAATCGATCCCCAGAGTCGAGAAAGAGATCGCTTCGTGGAAACTTCCCAGGATTTCCGCCGATCCCGCAATGAAGAGGAGGACGGAGCTGAACAGCCCGAATACCACAGCGAGGATAACGATCAGGCGCGAGCTCCAGAGGCCCGACTCAAAGACCCGTTCAAAAACCGATTGCTCTGAGAGGGTCTTTGACAATTCAAGTTCACATTCTTTTTGATCCATCACCTCTCATGTACTCGTCATGGAATAAAAAATGGGATCCTCGGGACAGTGATGATGCAGGCCCCATGGACGGATTCCCAGGGGAGCCTTTCGGATCGAAGAGGCTTCGCATCTTCTCCCCCTCAAGGCCTTTTGGCTTTTCGGGCCAAAGGGCTATTGCCATTCAGAACACACATGAGAATCAGGAATGTGGTTGTATGGGCAGTCCTTACCTCAATACCAATGAGTCCATCCTTCTGTCAACGCACAATGTGGTCATCAATACGATACCGGCCGAAGCCATCCTGACAAACCAGCGCCTCATGCTCGTTGACAGCCGCCACTCCCAGCTGCTGCCGCAGGATGTTCCGTTCTCCGCGATCGAGACCGTCACCATCGGTGACAATTCCGAGATGGAACCCGTTCTCTCCCTCTCCATTGTCATGAAGGATGAGACCCGGCATATGCTGGGCATCACATTTACCCAGCCGCCAAAAACCCGCCGGGCTGGCGAACGGGACGAATGGGCCACAAAGCTCAAGGAAGCGAGTGTTGCCGCACAACAAGAGAACGGTCTGGCACCTGCCGAACTCCTGCCGCCATGGGTTCCCGGGCCCCTGCCGGGGGAGGCCACCGGTGAAGGGGACGGTCAGAATAAACCGGACGAACAATTCCGGTATGCCCCGCTCTCCCCGCGAACGCCCCGAAAGGACCCGAAGAAATCCAAACGAGGCGTAATCACCGCTGTACTGGCAGTCATCATAATCATTGCTCTTGCCGCCGGGGTATATTTCCTCGCGCCACAGTTCTCCGGGACGCCCGCAACCCCCACAACACCGACCGTCATCGCTACTATGGTCGCAACAACCGTTCCCACGACGCCAGTCCCGATAACAACTACCCCGGCCACGATGGAACCCACCGTAGTTGTGACCGCCACACCGGTTGCAACGATAATCCCGCCAACTACGGTAGTGACTGCCACTATAGGAAACGATCCAACGAAATCCGGCGTCTGGATACACATCGCTTACAGCGGCAACTACACCGCCTCATTCGGCACATCCGGCCGCCTGAAGGAGATCGCCGGATCCGGTGAACAGTTCTTCCAGATCCCGGCAAAGGACCAGATCGTTGAGGCCACCGTGCAGAAGTCCGACGATGCTGGTTCCCCTATGACAGTCTCGATATTAAATGACGGCCTCGTTGCCGAAACGGGCTCCACGTCCAGCCCCCATGGCACGGTTGAGATACATGTGGACCTGCGGGAGACGGCAACGCCCGCCGTCACTACAACAATCATCCATGTTACCTACGCCAGGAACGCGACTGCGAACGTAACAACGACATAAAAACGTAAACCTGAACGGTATCAGGCAATTCATTCATTTTTTCTTATCTGCACCGGCAGACCGCTTCATCATCAGGAATGTTTTGGGGACTGCCTTCCCACACCGTCTTCCCGGATCGCAGCTGCAGCACCCGGTCCCCGATCTCCCGGCTGTCTGCGCTATGATGGGATACGAGGATACAGGGAATTTTAAATGTGCTGACAACGGTCCGCGTCAGGTTCCTCACCGTGCCTGTGCTCTCCGCATCGAGAGACGTGAACGGCTCGTCCAGCATCAGTAGCGAGGGCCGGATCGCAATCGCCCGCCCGAGAGCTACCCGCTGTTTCTGGCCTCCGGATAGGTTCCCGGCATTGACGTGGGTGAGATCGGAGAGATGCATGAGATCGATCATCTGGCACACCCGGTCTGCAATCTCGGCCTTTGGTAGTCGCCGTGCCCGAAGCCCGAAGGCAATATTCTCTTCAACGGTCATATGCGGGAAGACCGCTGAATTCTGGAAGACATACCCGATCCTGCGGTCTTCAATCGGGATGTGTGTGCCTAGTCTGGGCTCACAGAGGGTTGTGCCGTTGAGCCGGATACATCCGGTATCAGGAGAGAGCAGACCCGCGAGGAGGTTGAGGGTCGTGGACTTCCCCGACCCGTTTGCTCCCATCAGGATCAGGATCTCACCCGGCTGCACCGAGAAAGAGAGATCCAGCGTGAAGTCCCGGAGTTGTTTTGTTATGGCAGCTTCAAGCATGGTGCACCTCGTTCCGGGTCACGAGACGGACCGTGATCATGATGACAAACGAGATGATGACGAGGAGAATCGAGATGGTGAGACCGAGATTGAAGTTGCTCTCCATCCCCACGTACACGGCAAGCGGCATGGTCTGCGTGACCCCGGGGAGGTTGCCCGCAAACATGATGGTGGCCCCGAACTCCCCGAGTGCCCGGCCGAATGTCATCACCGCTCCTGACACCAGACCGCTCGCGGTGAGGGGGATGGTGATGGAGAGAAACGTGCGGAGTTTCGATGCACCGAGCGTTCGTGCCGTATGCTCGTAACTCTGGTCGAACTGCTCGAAGAGAGACTTGGCCTGCCGCAGGTAGAACGGCGAGGCCACAAAGATCTGGGCCATGATCACGGCGAGGGTCGTAAACGCAATGGAGATCCCCATCATGTTGAAGTACTGCCCGAGGAGGCCCATCCGCCCGTACAATACCAGCAGGGCAAACCCGGCAACAGCCGGCGGAAGTACCAGCGGAAGATCGATCAGGGTATCAACAATCACCTTGCCCGGGTAGGTGCTGCGGCTGTGCACGTACGCAAACGGTGTGCCGACAAGGATCACGATGGCGAGCGAGATGATGGAGGTGGTCAGGCTCAGCCAGAGCGCACTGATTACCAGGGGATCCGAGAGCGAGGCCAGGAACAGTTCCGGAGTGGTACGGAAGAAGAGCGCAATCACCGGCAGGACCAGATACAGGGTGACAATGAGGATCAGCAGGCCTGCGGCACCGTACGAGAGGATACGCCGGTATTTTTCTGGAATTCTGCCTGAGGAAGTCATAAGAAATGGCCATATTCAGGCCGGTTGTTCTCTTGAGAGATGAATGACTGCCAACTATAAAATAAAAAGGATTAGAGGGACCTGAAGCCGTAGTCCTCGAGGATCTGCTGGCCGGCTGATGAGAGCATGAAGTTCTCGAAGTCTGCTGCTGCACCCTTGCTGGTGGACCCCTTCATGACTCCGATGGTATAAGTCTGGAGATAGTTGACGGCCTTGGGGATATTGATGGCCACGTATTTGTCCTTGCCGGCAATGTACGTGGATTCGTACACGATCCCTGCGTCCACTTCACCGAGTTCGACTTTGCTTGCAACTGCCGGTTCGGACGTCTCGTACGTGACAACGTTGGAGTACACGGAGGTGTTCCATGCCTTGCCGAGCTCAGCCGTCTTGGCAAGGTTTGTCATGACGGAAGTGGTTGCAGCACCGACCGGGACGCTCTTGTCAGCTACCGCGATCTTCAGGCCGGGCTTTGCAAGGTCAGAGAGCGACTTGATGTTGGCCGGGTTGTTCTTGGGCAGGATCACGATCACGTAGTTGGAGGTGAGCGGCTTGACCGTACCGGAAACGAAATACCCGCCCGTGGTCAGTTCCTTGGTGTAGGCGTTGCTTGCCGAGATGAAGACATCGGCGTAGGCACCGTTCACGACCTGCGTCTTGAGGGCCTGGGTACCGGCAAGATTGAAGGTGACCTTGTGGCCGGGATACATTGTTGCAAAACCCTCTGCAAGTTTCGGGGATACTCCGGAGAGGGAGGCTGCCGTGTAGGCTACAACGTTACCTTCGGAATAGGTGTAAACCGCTGCCGGTGTGGCTGTGGTTGCCGGGGCTGTTGTTGTTACAGGTTCAGCTACGGTAACTGCAGCGGGTGTTGCAACCGGAGCTGCCGGTGCAGCGGTTGCTGCGGCGGTGGCTGCGGGGGTTGCCGCAGGAGTGGTGGTGCTTGACGTGCAGCCGGCGAAGAATGCCGAGACAAGGAGCAGTCCGCAGACGATACCGATCAGGATGAGCGATTGCGCTCGTGATGTGGGTTGCATGATAATCTTCCTTTGCACCTGAACGTGGGTTTGAGTAAGGTAAAAGTATTTTCTTTTGTTTAAAGTTAATTTAAAATATTATACATAAAACATCCTGTCCTGAGATATACTACATGATTACACCCGCACAGAATTTAAAAAACACACTAACGTGTTCAAAATTTGTCGTATAGTACCCTGGAAGTTGTTTTATGAGGGGAGTGTGTAAATATAATATAATTAACAATTTTAAATTGTTAAATGAAAAATATTATAAACAACCCATGCCAAGTATTTCTGTGTCCCATTGGAATCACGCACCAACCGGACGCATGCACACACAACAGGAAACAGGACACACAATCCATATCTTAAAATATCGATGAGCCGGGATCCCGGGGAACATTTACACATCCTCTGACATCATGATCCATCACATCCCGCGGGATTTCTTTGGCTCAGGTCTGATACTCTTCAGGTCAGGAAGTATCCCCGGTTTATGAAGGAACCGGGGATTCGTCTCCATCCGATCGATCGTATTTTTCTTCTGGCACCTCGCGTTCTGTTGCATCTTTTCCGGGATCGTCTCTGAAGGGGATATCCACCGGCCCGGGAAGCCCGTATTTTTTTACCTAAAAAGCATATCTGCCCGTACAACCAAAAGAGATGATATTGAGGGAGTATGAGCGCACCGTACCTGAACCGTGGTGAAACGATCATCTTAACAACGCACCGGGTGAGCGTCAGCAGCGTGGAATACGATGCCCTGCTCACCACCGGGCGTCTCATCCTCATGGATCGCCACTATACCCGGTTCGAACCCAAGATGATCCTCTTTCCTGCGATCGTGACCGTGAAGGCCGGGAAGGTTCCTACCGGTGAACCGGCGATCATCCTTACCCTGAATGCACAAAGCGATCTCACCGCAAGCGAACAGGTCAATATCATATTCTTACAGGAACCCGGGGAGAACCGGAGGAGCGAACGGGAAGAGTGGGTCAGGCGCCTGATCGGGCTCGTCATCTCGGCCCGGGAACAGGCCATCCAGGAGCCGGTCCCCGTAACACCGGAGAAGAAGACCGGGATGAATCCCTCGGTCCGGCGCTGGGTTGCACCGGAACAACCCCACCCCCACACATCCCGCGAACCACCCGTACCCCCGGTTCCGGAACCCGACGTGATCTCAGAAGGCCCGGATCCGATGGAGTTCTTCCTTGAGACCCGGAACATTACCGGCCAGAAGTCCGCAAAGGAGTCCGTGACGGAACCTCCAATAGAGATCAGGAGCGAGCCCGTCATACCGGATGAAGTTCCCCAGGAGCCCGAGCCGGAGAGCCCTCCGATATCATGGCCGGTGATTGTTCCCGCTACCGAATCGATGCCGGAAGCGGCTGATCCGGTTCCGGTGTCGTTACCGGGAGAGGAAGAGCTCATTACCGCAGCACCGCATGCAGCGGAATCCCTGACAACGGATGCCTTTACCCGGATCATTGCATCCGCCACTGAGTCCCTTCACGCAAAGAAGGAAGAGCCGCCACCGGTTACTATCCCGGAAGAGCCGGTTGCTGAGGAGGACCCTGAACCGGTCCCGGATGTTGTGGAAGAACAACCACTTCCCGAGCCAACGATCATTCCCCCTGTGGTCACACCAGAAGAGCCACCAATCCCGGAACCACAACCGGAGCCGGTTCGTGCCACACCCGTTGAACCTGCTGCACCCCCGGCTCTGCCGGCACCCGGCTCACGCCGGGAATTACCGGGTACTTACACACCGAAGATACCGCCCACCGTCACCAGGCACACCGGCAGATCCGCCGGGGAAGACGGACCCCACGGGGGATTCCAGGGGTCCGGCAAAACCCTGGTCATTGCCGGTGCCCTTGTTCTCCTGGTCCTGATCGCAGTATTCGGGATTATATCATTCTCCCAGTTCCCGTTCTCACAAAACAATTCGCCCCTGACAACCATCACTCCCGATATAACGGCAGTGCCAACCCTTGACCCGACATCAGCCGCAGCATCAACAGCAGGGATTCAGGTACGGGTCGACTATCCCGGTCAGTTCTCCGGAACAGCCGGGAACCCGGGATACCTGCAATCGGTATCCGGGACAGGCCCCCGTACATTCCCCATCCGGATGCTCACGAACAACGTGCAGGCAACCATCCAGAAACAGGATAATTCCGGCGATGCCCTGACCGTGGGCATCTACAACAACAACACCCTGCTTGCCCAGAAGACGGTCACGGCACCCATGGGCGAGATCACGATGCTCATCGATGTGACAACGGAGCTCCCCCCGGGCCTTGAAGGAACAACCTCGCAGGGATCCGCGGGACTGCTGGGCAATGGTTCGCTGATCTATTATTAAAAAAACAAATGCATGATGACAGAAGATTCCGGCTGACTCTGTCATTCCCTGCACCATAAAATAAAAAAGGTAATGCCCCGGAACGGCGAGATCATCCGTGATGCAATCACCACAGGAATGGAGTACTCCAAAACCCTCCTTTCCCCTCACGTATGCTCCCAAAAAAGGGATCGCGTGCTGGTACCTGCTGATCATACTTTTCCTTGGTATCCTGTGTATCACGAGCGCCGGCTGCGTCACTACCGGCCCGTCCGTTCCCACCACGCCAGGCATCGGCTCAGCCGGCGCGGACTCCACCGGGATCTTCCTTTACCAGAATATCGTCAACGCATCACAAAGCGGGCAGGCACTCATGAATAGTTCCGGCAGTGTACCGGAGGCCAGGAGATCTGCCGCAATCAGAGAAGCGCTGGATTCCCATGACCCGGTCACCCGGGACTTTGCGGTTTCAATCATTCCCCGGGCCCATGGAGGAACGATCAACCTCGCCCAGATCTGCGATCTCTGGGAGACCGTGTATACCCGCTGGACATACGTGGATGACCCGAACGGTGAGGATTACATCTCCCCGGCGAGCAGGACCATTTCTCTCGGGTTCAAGGGCGACTGCGATGATTTCGCCATCGTTGTCGCAGCCATGATCGAATCCATTGGCGGGAATGCCCGCATTGTTACGGCACAGAACAGCACCTATGCCCATGCATATCCGGAAGTATATATCGGAGACACATTGGAGGAGTTTGAAGCGGCAGCCGCGTATATCCGGGAGCGTTACCATGTCACGGACGTGGGCTGTCACATCACGAGCGGTGAAGACGGCTCCCGGTACTGGCTCAACCTGGACTGGTGGAGCACCCATCCCGGCGGGAAATTCTATGCTGACGAGGGCGTGCGGACTGCCTATTACCCGGACGGACGCTGGGAGCGGGTTGAGGCAACGGATCGCTGATCGTTCATCAACCGAAAGAAATCCTGTAAAATCCCTTATCCAACAAACAGCAGGATCTGTCGTAAGAGGGATGTGTGTGTTTTAACCGTGGAATCACCGCGGAAAAAAGGGGTTATTGAACTTTCAAGGGTTTGGCCAGGCCCGCTTCCGGCACCTGCTTCATGATCTCTTCCCGGAACTTCTCGAAATGGAGCTCGTCCAGCTGCTCGGACAGAAGCCTTCCGCTCCAGGCCCTGCGGTAGACCCAGTCGATGATCTTGTCGATCACGAAGAGAACCTGCTCCTGGTTCTCAACGGTCAGCAGCTCACGGCCGATCTTCGGGTGGCGTCCCCTCCGTCCCCCGACCGTGACGAGATAGTGGGTGTGCAGTTCCTTGAGCAGGTTGAACGAGCAGGACCTGACACAGACCCCGCACTGGACGCACTTATCGTCGTCCAGTTCAGAGATCCCGTTCCTGACCCGGATGGCCTTCTCCTTGCAGTAGTAGACACACATGCCGCAGCCGGTACAGAGACCTTCGGTGCGGACCGGGCGGATACGCCCGATGATCCCGATCTCATTGAGCATCGGGCTCGTGCAGGCGTTCGGGCATCCCGAGATCGCGATACGAATCTTGACGGGCATCACCTTTCCAAAAAGTTTGGCATCAATCTTCTTTGCCAGGCTGACGGTATCGATATTGGCGAACTTGCACCGCTCATTGCCCGGGCAGGAGATGATGTTCACAACCTCGTCCTGCTCGGACCCAACCGGTGTGCCGTTCTTCTCAAGCGCTTTTCCCATGTTCTTGAGTTTTTTGGGATCAACATGGGGGATCTCGATGGTCTGGCGGGTGGTGCAGTGGACAACGCCGCTGGCATACCTCTTTGCGATCGCGGCAATACCCCGCAGCTGCTCAGCCGAAAGGACGCCGGCCGGTGCCCGGATACGGACGGTTGAAAAGTCAGCGTTCCTCTCGGTGATGACCCCGCCTTTCATGTGGATGCCAAACTGATGCTGCATTACTCTGTACTTGGGAAGAATCTGATTATTAAGCATGGGGTTGTGACACAGGATCGTTCATACCGGAAACAGGGATCTTCCGGGCCGGAAAACCTTTTGAATGATCGTCATCCAGACTGATGTGGTGAAAACCATGAAGATCAGTGCACGAAACCAGATTCCCGGTACCGTCAAGTCGATCACGAAGGGCCCGGTCAGTACCGAAGTTGTGATCACCATTGCCGGTGGCAATGAGATCGTCTCCTCCATCACTACCCATTCTGCGGAATCCCTGAAAATCCACGAGGGATCGAGGGTCTACGCGGTTGTCAAGGCCTCCGAAGTGATGGTAGCAGTCGATTAACTTTTTTTTCCGCTCCTGATTTGTGTAAACGGTAATTTCCCATTCCCCGTGTCATATCAGGTTTCACCATAGTGACCCCGTTTTCGAGGGGTCCGGGACGTATGATCCTCCTGAAAAATACCGTTCGACCCCTGTGGGCCTCACGCAGTCGAAGACTACGTCTTCTCCAGCTCTTACTCCACTTCGGGAAGTAATCACTTCGTAAAACGCCCCGTTTTCCAATCGGAGCCCATTTTGAAAAATCACTTTTTTGATAGTCGCGTTTTTTTGCGAATTATAGAGTACTGGTTTTGAACAGGGGCAAAATTGTCGTTATTTTGGCAGGATGGGGGGCATTTCTGACTCTAAAAAACGTCTAATTGTTGCCTATTGGATGAGCGACTACTGCCAAAACGGCAGTAGGAGCTTGAGAAAAAGGCCGGGGGCCTTTTTCGAATCATGATCTTGGACCTAAATCCTGTGGAAAAGGCTGGCCGGAGAAATGGCATGGGGTCTGATCCGGAGATCCGGGATCACCACTCAAACAAATTTAACCATTTTTGGTTAACATTACATAAAAATAAACTCAATTACTAAAACTTATATGATCGAACAGACAACCTGATCCTGATCACAATGGGCTCACAAAAAGATGTCATGGAACTGTTCGCAGAACGTGATCTCCGCCAACATTTCTCTGAATATGACGGGTGGAAGATCGCACCGACAGCCAATGTTCCCTCGGGCGTGGATATGTACCGGGTCTCAAAGAGCAAATGGGTAGGAGAGGAGGTCGCATATGTTGCACTCTCATTAAACCAGGTCCCCACGGACGCGACCCTCGCTGCCCTTGATTCGGTACCCGAGACCGGAAGAGCAAAGGCCAGGAAGTACCTGCTCACACCGCAGGCCGCGAGCACCGCGAGTGTCCCGCCCCATGTCCGGATCATCCTGATGAACTCCTTTGCGTTTGCCGAGGGAAAACTGGTCTGGCTCACCAAAAAGAAAAATGCAAAACATTTTGCCTGCGAACCGGCAGCGGTCCCGGCATAACCAAAAATAGTTGGCGCCATCCATGATCACCCGGCATCACGTGGCGCTGACCCTGCTCTGCAGCATGATTCCTGCAGGCATCATCTTCTCTTTTGATCCGGTTACGTCAGTGTTGGTGGTTATCGGCACCGCAATCGGCGCGATCATTCCGGACATCCATATGCACCGGTCAAAATCAAGCCGGATTCGCAGGATCCCCTGGGCAATCGCACAGACCGGGAGGGTGCTCTGCATTCCGCTGATGCAGGCACTGTACCGGAGCATCTTTGGCATAGACACCGATCCGCTGGACAAACGGATGACCCATTCCCTGCCGGGGATCCTCATCTACTCCCTCGTCTTCGCACTAGGTACGGGAGGGCTGGTTCTTCTCTTCCCGTCCCCAATCCCGCTCATTGCAGCGATCGGGTTCACGGGAGGGATAATGATGGGGATGGTACTGCATCTCGCGGAGGATATGTGCACCAAGAAAGGAATCTTCCCGGCCTTTCCATTCAGTGAGAGATGTGTTGCCGGATCCATCCGGCCCTGCAATACGGAAGATCCCCGCATTACAGAATTCCATATTCTTTACATTACCATAGCCGGGGGATTTCTCAGTATCATGTTCATGATGGGCGTACCGGCAACAGATATTGTGCCCGAGGGAATTGCCGTGATGGCGTTGTGTGTCGGATCGATGATCTGCATGTCCGATATCCATGTCCGGGAGAACATTTCCCCGCAGGCGTATAATCCGGATAAGGTCATGGTATAAGGGAACGGGGAAGAAGATCTTACCTGCCCGGTACCTGCAAAGAAACTACCAAATGAATGTTTTAAAAAAAGAGATTTAGATCTTCTTGTACAGGTTGCCGTACTGCATAACGCCCTTCTTCTTCTTGTGGCGCTCGCCCGTGTCGCCGATGAAGTGGGCGAATTTGGCCTTGGTGCCCTCGACTTCGAGCTCGACTTCACCATTCGGCTTGAAACCGGGCATCATGACCTCAATGGAGCCGAAGACGATGATGGTACCCTCGACCATCTGGCCGCCGAGCTTGCTCTTGGCATTGCCCTTGACGATCAGCTTGCCGCCCTCGGCATGGGTCAGGGCGTGGACATCGACATCGCCGCCAACGGTGATCTCGCCACCGGTCATGTACATACCGATATCGGAGCCGGCATTGCCCTTGACAAAGATCTTGCCACCGGACATGCCTCTCCAGTCGCCACGGTAGGCAGCGCCGAGATAGTTCCCGGCATTGCCCTCAACGGTGAGTTCGCCGCCCTTCATGGCGAGCGCGGCGAATGCTGCGACATCGCCCTTTGCCAGGATCTTGCCGCCGGTCATCCAGGCCCCGACATAGAGGTCGGTACTGCCTTCGATGACCAGTTCCCCGGCGCTCATCTTGAAGCCGAGGTACTTCACCTTCTTCACATCGCCCTTGACAACGATCTTCGTGTCGGCTGCGGTTGCACCTGCACTGCCACTCACGGTGAAATACGCACCAAGGGTAGTCGGAACATTGCCCTCGAACGCGGGGAGTTCCGCGATCTGGGCTGCTGTCTTGCCTGCGAATGCATCGGGGGAGATCGTGTCAGCCTCAAGATACAAGGTTGGCAGATTCTTCATGGTAATGGTTACAGTTTCCATCTCACTCACCTACACCTGCGTTGCATCGACTTCGAGCGCGAACGGGTTCGGGACGAAGTGGTGTCCGAGCGCTTCGTAGTTGTTCTGCGTCATGCTGTAGTACTTCACGAACTTCTCGGAGATGTCGCGTGCAACCTGTGCATTCTCATTGACTTTGACATCGACCCAGAGGGTGCGCTTGTTGCCATTAGAGACAATATCCCCATTGCTGACAACCTGCACGCCGCTCTTGAAGACGGCTGCGCAGCGGCTGAATGCGGTCTCGATGTCGTCGGGGTTTGCCACCGGCTTGTCGGGGTTGAAGTTGTAGACCGCGACATCTGCGTCCATGCCGGGCTTCAGGCCACCGCAGACTGCGGAGAGGCCAAGGGACTTGGCCGGACCGGCGCGGGTCATCTGGGCCAGCTCGTAGAGCGAGATCTCGCGGTCGAGGGAGCCGAGGCTGGTCTGCGAGAGGACCTTGTCCTTGTGTTTGAAGGAGTCGATTAAGGTGTTGCGGGCCTTTGCGGACATCAGCCACTTGAATACGCGGGGGTACCGGGTGAACGGTCCTGCATTCGGGTGGTCGGTGGTGATGAAGCAGCGCATCGGGTCCTTCATCATTAAGGGGATCTCAAGACCGATTGCCCACTGGATGGCACAGACCGAGATGTTCGGGCTGTAGATGTAGGGCACGACACCGGCTGCGGTCTCGAGTTCCACATCGACATTTGCCCACTTTAAGTGGTTGAGGCCGGTGAGGTGGTGCTCGAACGGACCGTCCGCAGTCATCGTGGTGGTCTCGTCAAGGGTGACGTTACCGGTATCGATGGTGATGTTCTTGTTCTTGTTCACGTAGTCCGTGACTTCCTTGGCGCCGGACTCGAAGTCGCCCCAGTTGGTGCCCTTGTAGGAGTGGAACTGGGTGTGGGTCAGGTGCAGGACCTGCTCGCGGCCGAACTTGTTCTTGGCCTTGAAGCCCTCGGCGAGCCTCATGGTGTCGAGCGTGGTCTCGTAGCATCCCGGGTTCCCGAGGTTATTCGGGTGGATGTGCATGGAGTGCGGGAGACCGAGGTACTCGTTTGCCTCGATTAAGCCCCTGACGATCTCTGCGGGAGTGATGTCGAAGTATGGGACCGGGTCGTTGACGGAGAGACAGTTCAGCCCCCAGGCCCATGCCTCGGTGCCGCCGGGGTTGACGACCTTGACTGCATAGCCCTTCGTCACGCGGAGGAGCCAGGCAATGTACGCTGCTGCGTTCTCGATCTCGTGGTTCTTTAAGTATTCGAGGACGAACCAGTTGTTGCCGAAGACCGGGAATGCGCCCTCGTCGATGATCGGGGTGTCACGGATCTCCTCGTGAGTGTGGCGGGAGAAGAGCGGGGGCATCGCGGCTTCCATGGCGGTGGTGTAGCCCATCTTCGCATACTCGTAACCGGTCTTGAAGGTGGTCGGGATCGAAGCCCCGCCACCCATCCGCTCCATGCCCTTCGTGGGCGTGCAGGTGAAGAGCTTGTCCTCGGGCCGGTAGATCCGGCCGAGGTTGACCTTGGGCCCGGCGATATGGGCATGGATCTCCACGGCACCGGCCATGACCGTCTTACCAGAGGCATCGATGACCTTTGCACCGGAGCCTACCTTGTCAACGATCTTTCCATCCTTGATTGCGATATCTTTCTTGTCGCCCTTGATGCCCTGGACCGGGTCAAAGACATGGCCGTTCTTGATGATATATTCTGACATGATTACGCCACCCCCTTGAGCTGTTTCAAGCGGTCACGGACTTTGATCAGGAACTGTTCATCGGTGAGCATACCCTCGGGCGGCTCGACAACCTTGCGGCAGTCGATCGGGACATTGTCCATACGATAGCAGTTGCCGCCGCATTCGACACCGTTGAAGGCGACCGGGACATGGAGTTTCGAGACGCCGGAGGTCGGGGTCAGGTGCGGGTCAACACAGACCGATGGCATATTCGCGATCGGCTTGACGGCGCTGATCGGGAAGTGTGCACCCGGGTCGCTGCCGATGGTGAACATGGCATCGAGTTCCCCGCGGGTGAGGAGATCGATGGTGCTCGTGTCGCCGGGGTTGTACCGGGGGAAGCCCCGGGTGAGGTCGACCGAGAACGGGAACCCGAACTGCCAGGCAAAGACTTCTCCGGAGCCGGTCACATTGTAGTGGCCCCGCATCGGCATGATCGAGAACTTGGTGTGCTCGTTGAGGTCCTTTGTGAGCGCAATGGCCCCATCGATGTTGTGGTTCTTGGAGAGGGACTGGGTGACACCCATGCCGAAGAAGATGATACCGAAACGGCCGCTCTTTAACGTATCCGCAGCCTCGCGGATCTTCTCGGCCGGGATACCGGCAACTACGTCCGGGAGCCACTCGCCCTTGAGGGCAACGCGGAGGGCGTCGAGGAGTTCATAGTCCCTGCCCTGTTCCACCTGGAGGTGCATGTCGGCCATCTTCGCGGTATCGGTGCACCGCGGGTCGACCACGATCAGTTTCCGGCTCATCTGTCCCTTGCCGGTGAAGAAACCGCGGGGGAAGATCGAGTACCGGGACATGTGACGGGGGTGGGCGTGGGCCGGGTTGCAGCCCCAGAAGACGACACGGTCGGCACGGTTCTTGATCTCACCGAGCGTACATGACGGGAGACCGATATCCTGCACGGCAATCAGGGTGGTGCCGTGGCAGGTGGCGGCGGTGTTGTCACAGCAGGCCTTGGAGATCTCGGCGATCTCGTTACCTACGCTCTGGGCCTCACAGTTGGTGGAGGACCAGCCGAACATCAGGGGCTTTTTCGCCTTCGCCAGCATCTGGGCGGTGTACTCAACAGCCTCATCATAGGAGACCTCTTTCCACGAGCCGTCTTCCTGGTGCATCCGCGGGCGGGTGACCCGGTCCTTGGCCTGCGAGTGCAGGAACTTCTCGGTTCCGATCACGCAGGAGTTGTAGACTTCGAGCAGTTGCTTGCCGTCATCGGACACGACAACCTCAAGGTCATCGCAGAGCGTGCCGCAGAACGGACAGATTACATCGGTGATTGTCTTGGTCATTCTGTCTTCACCCCACAGAGCTTCTGCACGAGTTCGATTCCTAAGAGGATCGGCTCCGAGGCAGCGGCTTCGATGGTGACCGGGACGCCTTTGAAGGTCGGCATGCCGGTGGAGTAGGTGTTCGGGTCAATGATGGAGTTTGCCCAGGGGCCCATCGGGATAAATGCAACACCCGGGTGCGGGCCTTGGGAGGTTGCCATCGCCTTGACAACGACATTGCCGTGAGGGCTGGTGACCCGAACGTTGGTATTCTTCCAGATACCCAGTCTCTTGAAGTCCTCGGGATCAAGTTCGATGATACCGGCAGCGGTCCGGTATAATGGCTTCTCTTTGCCGCCTTCGATTGCAACACCCTGCTGGATGGTACGGCCCGAGATCAGGTTAATAGTAATCTTCTCTGTCATGGTATTCCTCATTTTGTAAAAATCAGAAGCAGTCTGTACAGGTAAACCTCGTACGTTCAGACCTCGGAGAGTGCCTCGGCTCCCCTGCCGGAGAGACGGATCACATCGTAGGGACAGGCATTGATACAGACACCGCAACCTGCACAGAGTTCCGACTTCACATCAAGATGGATGGACTTTCCATTCCTGACCGCGTAGATCTTTTCCTTCGTTACCGGGTCCACAGTATGCAGCTCAAGTGCATCCACCGGACATGCGATGACGCAGTTGCCGCAACCGGTGCATCGCTCCATGTTCACATGTACTGAAAACGCCATGCGCATCACTCACACATTGTCGTCGATAGATCCAATGTTGATGAGCAAGTTAATTAAAGATATCTAAATTTACAAAGCGGTAACTATGCGTGATTAACTCTCCCAAAAAAGTACATCTAAAAGATTGAACTTTCAGGAAATTCCGGGCCGCATCCATGGAGTTTGATGAAAAAATTTCAGCAAATCCGGGCTCCGATCTCATAATTACGTGCAAAGTGGCCGATTCAGGTATATAATGATTTACCTGATGCTATTCCGGGTTCCCTGTTCCCGCGACCGGTTCCCTGCGCGTGAACATGGGGCTCCGGTTGCAGGAATTTTACTAAAATGTACTTAACTTTGCTGGTAGTTTACACAGAATATGTGTACCAGACATCAGTACTTATCAGTGCGCTCATCAGAGCAAATGAACCCATACCATTACAGGGGAAAACGGAGAGGAGGGGATAGGGGGCAGACGCCCGTTCACCGGACCTTGCGCAGGGTTCCGGTCTCTGATGTGTCATAGCCCCCCAGTTCCTGGAGGATCGATCGGAACTCATTGGACCGGATTGCCGCAATCAGCGCCCGGACCCGGGGGTCGTCCACATACTCGTGGCGAAACGCCAGTTCGTACCTCTCCTGGGACACCGGCATGAACGGGAGACCGAGGGCCTTTGCTGCACTGTATACACACAGGCCGGCCTCCGCCTCGCCACTCTTGACGGCCAGGGCCACCGCGATGTGGGTGGTTACCTCGCGCCCATAACCCGGGATGGAGGCCGGGTCGATCCCCAACCGCTTCAGCCCGAAATCGAGGAGCATCCGGGTGCCGGAGCCTTTCTGGCGGTTGATGAACGACCGGCCCGGCAACTCCTCGAACGTGAGACCGGTCCGTGAGACCACGCCCTGCTGACGGCCAGCCACGCAGATGAGATCGATCGCAGTACCCGGCAGGTACTTCTGCAGGTACGCTGTGTTGTAACTCCCGTCCTCGGAGAGCAGGTGGGTGGGGGCGGCGTGGCACTCATCCTTTTTGAGGGCCAGGATCCCTCCCATGCTCCCTACGTGGGTGGAGATAAGGTTGATTTCGGCCGGGCGGAGGAGGTCTGCCAAGTAGTCGAGGACCGGGTCGTGGCTGCCGGTGACAAGGAGCGCCGTCTCCGCCTCCTCCTGCGGCACCATCAGCCGGGCTTCAACCTCGTCCCCGGCGTTGAACCCTTCAGAATTGCGGGGGACTTTCAGGTACGCGTTCGCCCGCACAGCGCTCATCTGGACTCCGGCACCCTTGGACTGAGGGGAGACGATCCAGCGGTTCCCGACCTTCCCAAGCGTTGAGAGCACGAACTCATCCGAACCGATCTCTTTGGGAAGGGCAGAGGTGATGTCGGCCCGGATCGTTGCCGGTTCCGGAACGATGAGCCCGTACTGTTTCAAAAACGGGAGGACGAGCTCGCGGATCACGGTCAGAGCCGAGAGGGGATAGCCCGGCAGGCCGATGACAGGTTTCTTGTCCACCTTCCCGATGATGGCCGGCTTCCCGGGTTTCGTGGCGATCCCGTGGACCAGTACTTTGCCGAGATCGCCTATCACATCGGCCGTATAGTCCCTGGTCCCCGCGGAGGAGCCTGCCGAGACGATGACGAGGTCGTTCTCGCTGCACGCCCGGGTGATCGCGTCGCGGATCTTCCCGGGCACATCCTCGACAAAGGGATACCGGGTGCAGGTGGCCCCGATCTCTTCGAGCATCGCCTTGGCCATCATCGTGTTGCTCTCAACCACCTGTCCCGGGGCGGGACGGGTCCCGGGGGGCACGAGCTCGCTTCCCGTGGGAACGAGGCCAATCCGGACGGTGATCGCATCGAGACCCGTGATACCGTACGTGGCAAGGGCACCGATCTCGTGGGGCCGGACCCGGTGACGTGAGGGCATCACCATCTCGGATTCGGCCAAGTCCTCCCCTGCGGGACGGACATGCTGCCAGGGGCTGGCGGACCGACGGATCGTGTACATCCCATCCTTCTCCCAGACATCCTCGATCATCACCACGGCATCGAACACCGGGGGCACGACGTTGCCGGTGTTCACCCGGGCAACACGGGCGAGGGTGATCGGGTGCTGTTCGGAGGCTCCCTTCGTATCGGCACTCACGACCGCGATCCCGTCCATGGCTGCAAGGTGGATCTCCGGTACCGAGAACCGGGCAAAGATCGGGGCGGCGGTGATCCGGCCGGCCGCATTCTCCAGAGAGACCTGCACGGTCGATGGCGTGCAGGTGAATTCACGGGCGAGGAGGGCGAGCACGTCATCGAGGGGCATCACATTCAGGTAGCGTCTCACCATAGGATCACCGCGACTACGCTTCCCTTCTCAAGCCCCTCGTATCCCGCCGGGATACAGACCAGCCCATCGCTCGCAACGAGCGTATTCAGAAGCCCGGACTTGCCGAAGAGCGGGGTGGCGATCCCGCTCTCCACCTTCACGCGGACATACTCCTCGCGACCACGGGCTGAGGGGATATTCTCGGCAAGCGTTGCCTGTTGAACCCGGATCTGCGGCTTTGCGAGCCCGAGCATCCGGTCCAGCAGCGGGCGGACGATCGCGATCAGGACGACAAAGGCCGAAGCGGGATGGCCCGGCAGGCCAAAGACCGGTGTCTCCTTGATCTTCCCGATGATCGTGGGCTTTCCCGGCGCAATCGCGATCCCGTGGACCAGTACCGTGCCTTTCGTGGCAATGACCGCTGCGGTCATGTCACGGTCGTCTTTGGAACTGCCACCCGAGAGGATCACCACATCGCACTCGGGAACCGCCCGGGCGAGCACGTTCTCGAAGGCCTCACGTTCGTCCCGGACGATCCCGTAGAGCCGGGGTACACAGCCATACTCGGTGAGCCACACCGCAAGCATCGGGGCATTGGCGTCCCGCACCTGCCCGGGCTCAGGAACGGTTGCCGCGGTCACCAGTTCGTTTCCCGTTGAGATGATCCCGACAACGGGTTTTTGTGCCACAAGCACCCCCGCATACCCGCAGGCAGCAAGGACGCCGGCATCCTGAGGGGTGAGACGTCTTCCGGCCGTGAAGACCGTCTCGCCGCGTTTGAAGTCCTCGTCCTGCAGGATCACGTTCTCGCCATGGGCAACCGCTTTTTTCACCAGGATGGTGTCGCCTGCTGCCTCAGTATATTCCACCATCACGGCCGCATCGGCACCTGCCGGGAGGACGCCCCCGGTGGGGATGTAGGTGCATTCCGTGTTCCCGAGGGTAAGGGTTGTGTCGTGCTTCCCCATCGCTACCCGGCCCATGCACCGGATCATGGCAGGAAGGGAATTACCTGCGCCGGTCGTATCGGCCGACCGGACCGCGTAGCCGTCCACAACAGACCGGTCAAACCCGGGGATATCAGTATCGGCAATAATATCCTCGGCCAGTACCCGGCCCGACGACTGCTCGATCGGCACACGCTCGGTTTTTTTGGCCGGCGCTATCTTCTCTGCTGCCATAACGGCGTCTGTAACCGGAATAACGTTGAGGAACCTGCTCATTTGAAGCAGCCCAGCTGGCAGCCCCGGATCTTGATCCGGTTCTTGGTGCAGTACTCGCCCAGCACATTCCGGGAAACCTTCGCCTTCTCAGCGATCATGAACGCCTGGGGACAGGTGATCGACTCGGTGATACCTGCATCTTTCAGTGCCTGCGCAATGCTCGTATCGGTCATAGATCTTCGTGATGTGTTTACTTTCTGATCAGGTATACCAGTTTTGATTTTGCATTTCATGAACGGAGCCATAACGGGTACTATTCCGGGTGATCCGATCCATTTTTGTCCGGATCCGGCTGTTTTTAAAAGAGACTTACAGGTAATCCGGATGAATTACGGCGATACCAGGAAAATTAAAAAGATGTATTTATGAAAAGACGAAGAGTATGATCATGGCGGAAAAACCAACATGTGAACGCTGTGGGAAGATAGCGATCGGGTTCCAGTCAATGGAGGGCGGTTTTGAATATGTCTGCCAGGAGCATGCAGACAGCCTCCTGCTTGCCCTCAAACCCGGTGAAAAGAAAGTGTACGGGGTTTGCGTCCTCGAACGATACTCCTGAAATATTTAAGCAAGAGTCCGTGAGAAAATATCGATGGCAGAAAAACCAAAGTGTGAATACTGTGAGAAGGATGCCATCGGGCTCCAGTCACTCGGGTCCTGTGTTTCCTATGTCTGCATAGACCACGCCGACAGTTCCCTGCTTGCGCTCAGACCCGGTGAAAAGCAGGCCTATGATTATTGTTATCTCGAACGATTCGATACCGTCGATCACCGTTAGTTCCCCCAATAATGAGGATCCCAGCTCACTCGGGTACATCAGGTTTTTTTATAACGATCGCTCCCCAACCGGACTTTTAAAACAGAACCTGCCCTTTTCCCGGGGGTAACGACGAGAGGCAGGGTTCGCAGGGTCAGGTCAAGAGGCAAATTTGTGTGTATGCGTGTATTGACCTTATCCGGAGGCGATCACGTGTCAGCGAGATCCCCTGTCCCTCATCACTGGTATCGATAAAATGAAGAGGCCCCGGGTCACCAGACCTCGGGGAATGCCATGTTGGTATAGATGTCTTCGAGCCGTGCCTTGTGGCTCCGTTCCATGTTTGCCAGCTGGGAGAAGAGCAACTGTGTCTCCGTGTCGGCAGCTGCGTTCGCAAACTGGGTGTACATCTGCATGGCCTCAAGTTCTTTCTTGATGGCAAGGACCAGGCCGTCAAGCGGCTTTAAGTTCGTGGTCAGCTTCGGTGACGGGAGTGCATCCCCGACCTTGTAGTCATGGCCAGCCACAAACTTCATCTTGCTCGCGTCCTTTGAGAGGAATCCCTGGAGGAACTCGCGGTGTTTCGTCTCTTCTTCGGCAAGTTCCGCAAAGAGTGATTTCAGGGCCTTGTCCGTTACCTTGTCAGAAACGCTCCGGTAAAAAGTGTAGGCCTCCACTTCCCGGTCAATCGCGGTTGAAATGATCTTTTTCACATCGTCTGCTTTCATCTTCACACCTCTCTCATCAGTGCTTCGCCATGGGCTTGAACACGTTCTCGTAGATCATGTCGCTGCCGGTGTTGTGGAGCCGTGCACGCTCCTCTTTCTCCTCAACATACGCCATGAGCGGGAGCTCCATATTGACACCGGGCACATGGCCGAACATCTTCTCAAGTTCCTGCTGCTGGGCATGCATGAAGAGTGCGTTCGGGATATCTGACGGGCAGAGTTCCTGGCACTGGCCGCAGTTCACGCAGGAGTCCGCAATGTGGGCGAACCGGATCAGGTGGAACATGAAGTTCGGCGGGAGTTCCCCGGGCTTGACATAGGCCGGGTTCTTGGTCGTGCAATCCACGCAATAGCAGATCGGGCAGGCCGAGATACAGGAGTAGCACTTGATGCAGCGGGAGGTCTCCTTCATGATCTTCTTTAACCGGTCCTTGCCCTCGCCAAGCGATTCGAAGTCGTGCTTGCGCCACTTATCGCCCAGCTTGAACATCGCACCTTCGATCTTTCCCCGGATATCGAGGCCCTTGGGGTTGGCGGCTTCTGTTTCAAGGAGTCCTTTCTTGACAGCACCTTCGAGGAGCTTTGCACCCTTCTCAGAGCAGACCTCGACAAAGGTGGCCTTTCCGGCCCGGGGTCCGATGACACCCCAGTTCCCGCAGGCAAGGTCTGCCTGGCGGGGGATCTTCATCTTGCAGCGGCGGCAGTTGGACCTGCGGCCATAGCCTGCTTCCTCAAGTTCATCGATGGAGATGCCCTTGTGGCCACCCTCATACTCGATGATGAACTGGCCCTTGTCGATCTCTTCCTTGTGCACGACATTCGGGTCAACCCCGAACTTGTCGGTGATCATCTTCCGGGCAAGGACCGGGCTGACCGATCCTCCGCAGTTGACCCCGATCATGATGATGTTGTCGAGATTGATCTGCTTGCGCTTGGCGAGTTCATAGAACGCCATTGCGTCGCAGCCCTTGACCGTGACACCGATCTTCATCGTCTCGGCGCCATCGAAATACTTCTTGATGAGTTTTGGCAGGAGGAGGGTTCCGCAGTGGAGCGAGCCGGCAGTCTTTGCCAGTTCCTTGGGGTCAGTGATCAGCACCGGCTGTGCATCGTAGAGATCCGTTCCCTTGGAGATGACGAGGACCCCATCGACTGCTTTCGATTCGAGTGCATATTTCCAGAGTGCGGTGACGGCACCGCCGAGCTCGGCCTTCTTCTGGATATCTGCGTCATTGGTCCATGCATAGAGCATATCGCCTTTCTTTGTCATGTTCAGGCCTCCTTTATCTTTTCGAGTTTACAGGAACAGGCCTTGAACTCTGGAATTTTTGCAACAGGATCGAGCGCATTGTGGGTGAGCAGGTTTGCTGCACATTCCACGAAATGGAACGGCATGAAGACGACTCCCTTCTTGATGGTCTTCGTCACACGGGCGCCAATTGTAATCTCTCCCCTGCGGGAGATCGCCCTGACCATCTCCTTGTCCGTGATGCCCAGCGCCTTTGCGTCCTCGGGATTGATCTCAACCCAGCCCGTAGGCTCCTCGCGTTCGAGATCCACAGAGCGGCGGGTCATCGAGCCGGTGTGCCAGTGCCAGATGCAGCGGCCGGTGGTCAGGAGTAACGGGTACTCCGCATCCGGAACTTCTGCCGGGGGTTTCCACTCGATCGGGGTGAAGATACCAAGACCGTCCGGGTGGGAGAACTTCTCCTTATGGAGGATGGGTGTACCCGGGTGCTCCTTCGTGGGGCAGGGCCAGTGGAGTGCTTCGGGCTTCTCAAGCCGTGTATAATCCATACCGCCATACGACGGGGTGACCTTAGCAACTTCGGTAAAGATCTCTTCTGCACTCTTGTACGGGAACTGTTTTGCGTATCCCATAGCGGCTCCGAGCTCACTGATAATCTGCCAGTCGGCCTTTGCCTCACCGGGCGGGTCCTGTGCCTTTCTCCACTTCTGGACACGGCGTTCGGTTGACGTCTGGGTACCATCCTTCTCGGCAAAACAGGCTGCCGGGAGAACAACATCGGCAAGCTGAGCGGTCTCGGTCAGGAAGATGTCCTGCACGACTAAGAACTCAGCATTCCGAAGGCCCTTCTCCACGTGGTGGAGGTCCGGGTCGGAGAGCATCGGGTTCTCACCCATGATATAGACGCACTTGACCTTCCCGGGCTCGTCGGCAAGGACATTAATTAACGTGGTAACGGTCAGGCCGACTTTCCCCTCGGCGATCTCGCAGCCCCATGCGTCTTCCATCTTCTTCTTCATCTCGGGGACAAGCACCGACTGGTACCCTGAATATACATTTGCAAGCGCTCCCATGTCGCAGGCGCCCTGCACATTGTTCTGGCCACGCAGTGCGCAGATGCCCGTGCCGGGTCTTCCCAGGTTGCCGGTCATCATCTGGAGATTTGCAACCGACTTGACGTTGTCAACGCCGGTCGTGTGCTGGGTGATACCCATCGAGTAAAGGACCGCTGACTGGCCGGATGTGCCGAACCATTCTGCCGCTTTTATAATGTCAGCTGCGGGAATACCGGTGACCTTCGAGACGTTCTCTGGGGAGTAGATATCCTTCATCACAACCTCTTTGACCTTCTCGAAATCCTTGGTCCGGTTCTTGATGAAGTCCTTGTTCTCCCAGCCGTTCTTGAGGATCAGCTGCATGAAGCAGTTCAGTAGTGATACATCGGTACCGGAGTAGAACTGTAAGAACAAGTCTGCCTGCTTCCCTGTCGGGGTGAGCCGTGGGTCTGCATAGATGATCTTTGCGCCATTCGCTCTGGCCTGCATAATGCGGCGTCCGATCAGCGGGTGCTGCTCGAACGTGTTGGTACCGATGACAAGGAGACATTTGGATTCGGCAATGTCTGCAATCGACTGGGTCATTGCACCGGACCCGAACGCACCGGCAAGCCCAACGACCGTTGAAGCGTGGCAGAGCCGGGCACAGTGGTCGATGTTGGGTGTCTTCAGAACAGCCCGTGCAAACTTCTGCATCAGGTAGTTCTCTTCATTGGAGACGCGGGCCGATGAAAGGCAGGCCATCTCCTCTCCTTTGTAGGACTTGAACTTGGAGACGATGAGTTTGTAGGCCTCGTCCCAGCTGGCCTCGACAAACTTCCCGTCTTTCTTGATGAGCGGTTTGGTCAACCGGTCGGGACTGTTGATGAACTCCCAGGCATAGTTGCCCTTGGGACAGAGCTTTCCTTCATTGACCGGATTGCGCTGCCACGGCTGGACGCCCACAACCTTCTTGTCCTTGACAACAAGATTGAAGCCGCAGCCGGTCCCGCAATACGGACACGTCGTCGGTACATACTTGAATTCCATGACTATACACACCTCTGGATATCACAAAATGTGATGATCAGCGGTCTTGCTGAACGCTATTTAAGGCTAGTGAAATTTTTATGAAAAATGGGGATTGGATTGGGGGGGTACAGCGGATTCCGGGGCAGAAATAATTATTTTTGATATTTACAGGATGATGGTAGTTAAGTAAATGAAATTAACCTCTCTTTTCATGAATGGTTGCCGCGCATGGCAAAACGCACGGTGAAGAATCCTGTTCTGGAGCACATATTTGTCCGTTCCTGTGAGGCTCACGGGTATGGTTATGGGGGAGTTGCCCTTCCGTCATCCGCCAGGACGTGGATGGCCGTTGCCTTGACACCCGCAACCACCGGGGCTCCCACCACAAACCCGAGCTCGGTGCAGGAGCGGCGGGTGATGAGTGCGGTCAGGCGGACCCCGCAGTCCACGCTGACCCGGACGAACGGGCCGGAGGGCACCATCTTCGTGATCCGGCCGGTGAACTGGTTGCGCACGCTGCTCCGTTTGAGTGAGGCATCGGCAGGTGTCAGGCTCACCTCTTCGGGCCGGATACCAAGGGCAACCCGTTGTCCCTTTCGGAGATCGGTCATCGCTTCAAAGCAGGTCTCCCCAATCCGGATGAGGGCATGGCCGCCCCGGTTCTCGGTCACGATGCCACCCGGGATCGCATCGATCCCCACGAGCCTTGCGATCTCCCTTCCTTTGGGCTGGTAGAAGATCTCGTTCGTGCTGCCGGTCTGGGCCAGCCTCCCGTTCATGATAACGCCAATCCGGGTAGCGAGCCGCTGCCCCTGGATCATGTCGTGGGTGGACATGACGATGGTGGTGTCAAACTCCTTGTTGATACGGAGGATCAAATCCTCGATCAGGTCCGATGAGACCGGGTCGAGGTTGGCCGTGGGTTCATCGAGCAAAAGAACGTCCGGATGCGTCACCATCGCACGGGCGAGGGCCACCCGCTGCATTTCCCCTCCCGAGAGCGTGACGGCTCGCCGTCCGGCAAGATCCACGAGGCCGACAAGGTCAAGGGCCTTCTGTACCCGGTCCCGTGCTTCATCTTCCGGCATGCCGCGGAACTTTAAGCCGAAGGCGACATTCGCCGAGACGGTGGTATTCAGGACCGCAGGTTTCTGGAAGACCATGCCCATGTGCCGGCGGATCGCAAGCCTCCCCTTCTCGGAAGTGGCAGTATCCGCCCCGTCAAAGAGGATCGTCCCGGAGGTGGGGTAGTCGAGGAGGTCGATGAGCCGGATCAGCGTGGTCTTGCCGCTCCCGCTCGGGCCAATCAGGGTGAAGATCTCACCTTTGCGGATCGTGAGGGTGATATCCTTTACGATCTCCTGAGAGCCGAATGATTTCGTGAGCCCCTCGATCCGGATCATCCGCGGGGACCCCCGACGATCTTCTGGGCGTCATCCGACATCCCATATGCGGTGATCAGGTTCAGGGCAACCACCACGATCAGGGCAACGATCAGAAGGATGATTCCAAGGGCAATGGAATAGCCGAATTCTCCCATCCCGGTCTCAAGGGTGATGGCCGTGGTCAGGACCCGGGTCTGGTCGCGGATGTTGCCGCCGATCATCATCGCCACGCCCACCTCGGCGATGGCCCGCCCGAACCCGAGGACAACAGCACTCATGATGGCAAACCGGGCCTCTTTCACGATCTCAACGATCTTCTGGAGCCGGGTGGCCCCAAGGGAGACGAGCGTATCGCTGATGCTCTTGTCAACCCCGTTGAGTGCGGATATGACCAGCCCCATCATGATGGGAACGATGAGGACGGTCTGACCGAGGATCATGCCTGGCGGGGACCACAGGAGACCAAGAAAACCCAGCGGGCCGCTCCGCGAGATGAGGAGGTAGATGACGAGACCTACGACAACGGTCGGGACGGAGTAGAGGGTCTGGATCAGGATGATGAGGACACGTTTGCCTCTGAAGTCATGGAAATGGATGAGGCTCCCGAGCGGGATGGCAATGAGGGCGGCAATGATCGTTGCCATGAGGGAGATATACAGCGAGAGGCTGGCGATCTGCATGACCGCGGGATTGAGGGTGACTACCAGGTTGATGGCCTGCATCACGCCTTCTGTAATATCGCTCAATCCTGTTCACTCCCCATTTAGTATCCTGCCGGCTCTCCGGTCGGGTGATGGACCCACACGGAAACTGTAATCACCTTTTTTTGCTTTTCATAATAGTTAATGAGATGCTCCGGGCGGACACCGGCAATTCTGACACATGCCCTGAACGTAACCCCTGTTTTCAGTACAATAAAAAAACAATTTTCCTTTACAGGATAACCATGCACATGTCTACTATGAGGCACAACCGGGGATGTGACAACTTCACGGCCTTCATACCCGCAACCGACCTGCTTGGTTCACGCTTGTGGAAACACGAATGCAGCTCCCCTTTCAAAGCCAAAGATCTTTAATCTCAACAAGAAAGGCTGCGGCATCTGGTTTGCCAACGTGCCAACCTGCGACTAACCCGATCATTCTTTTCTTTTATTGTTCGTGACCGGTGCGATGCCCCGCGTGAGGCCTGCACCTACGATTGTCTGCGTAACGCGGAATCTTTTTTAGCGGACCTCCGACATTTCGAGAGTCATCGGACCCGAGAGATGAGAATACCCCCTGGGTCTTCGAACGGATCGGAACTAGAAGTCCATCAAAACTTCGAAACGGAGTAGGGATGCGAAGCCGACCTTCGACACTCGAAGAAGCTTTGCTTCTTCTCATCCTCAAGGTTCTGATGAACCTTTCGGAAAAAAAGAGAGATTATGCGGTTGTTGCAGCTGCTGCCGGGGCCGTGGTGGCTGCCGGTGCAATTGCGGTTGCCGGTGTGCTGTAGTCGCCTACCCATCCTGCGGTGGCGGTCGGGACGCTGACACTCATCGGGATGAAGAGGGCCTTGCCGTACTTGTCGACACCGTAGGTGCTGATACTCTTCTGGGTATCAGCCGAGATCAGGAAGTTGACGAAGTTGTTCGCCATCGCGATCTTGTCGGTCGGCTGGTTGACGTTGTAGACCGTCATCACACTGTAGATGTTCAACAGGCTTGCACCCTTGGTGACCAGCGGGGTCAGCTTGAGGTCGTTCTTGTAGGCAAGGTAGGTGCCTTCATCGGTCAGGGCGTATGCTCCCTTCTCGCTTGCCATCTGGAGGGTCTCTCCCATGCCCTTACCGGCCTCCACGTACCAGTCACCGGACTTCTGGACCTGGGTGGTGTAGTTGTAGCCGGCCTTGGACCAGACGGTCTTCTCGGCCGAGTGGGTGCCCGAGTTGTCGCCACGGGAGACGAACGCGATGCCTGCGGTCTTGTTGGTACCTTTCAGGAGGAGCGTGGTCATGGCAAGCTCAGGGGTCATGTCCTTGATGCCTGCGGGATCCGCTGCCGGACCAACGATGATGAACGAGTTCGATGCAAACGAGCGGCGGTTCAGGCCGTACCCGTCTTTCATGAACGCGAGTTCCTGCGAGGGGGAGTGGACGAGCAGCACGTCAGCGTCGCCTTTCTTCGCGAGCTCAATGGCCTTGCCGGTTCCCTGCGAGGTGATCTTCAGCGTGACACCGTACTGCTTCTCGAAGATCGGCTGGAGGTAATCGAGGAGCCCGGTGTCGTAGAGGCTGGTCGTGGTTGCAATCACGAGCGTCTTCTCAGCGCTCGCGGTTGCAGCGGCTGCCGGAGCCGTGGTGGCTGCCGGCGCTGCGGTGGTTGCCGTGGGCGTCGTGGTTGTGGAACTGGTACAGCCAGCGAAGAGGGACGTAACAAACAGGACTGCAATGACAGATGCAATCAATCCAAAATGAAGATTCTTTCTCATAATATAACCGGGATAATTTTTACGAGGGGTAATAGTTGAATGTTTCTTTTTATACCTTGTTAAGATAATATCGTAACCAGTTGGTAACCAGATGGTTTATACAATATTTCATTGATTTCAAAAATATGTTAACTGATTTTACAAAAGAGGAGTTCGCAGGGACAGAGACAGGCAGTTACCTGTTCCCGACCAGTACATTAAAGATCTCTGACCCAAGGATTTCCTGAATCTCACCGGCGTAATTCTTTTGCATGTGGGTGAGCATCTTCTTGCTCCCTTTCGCGGTTGTCAGGATGCCGACACGCTCTGCGCGGGTGATCAGTTCCTCTTCCTCCATCATGGCAAAGTAGGGAAGGATATAGTAGTGCGGGACAGTGAGGAACTCTGCCAGCCGCCGGGTGGTGGGGAACTTGATCCGGACCGAGTTCTCCACAAACGTGAGGGAGATGGATCGCTCCGCCACCTGGATACGGATTGCGGCATCAAAGAGAACATCGATTGAGAGAGCTGCCATGAGAATTTCCTGTACCTGATTGGGTGCACCGACCAGATATAGTATTATTATTTTCAACGGGCCCCCGGATCCAATGGCACGGGGGATACAGGTACCTGTCCATGGGGATGACTTCCCTACCAGAACTCCGGATCGGACCCCCTGCCCTTTCATTAAGCGGACATTTCCACAGGATTCCAGGTCATCGTTGATTCAATAGGCAATATTTAGACGTTTTTTAGAGACCGAAATAACCACCATATGGGAAAAATAACGATAATTAAGCCCCCGTTCAAAACCAGTACTCTATAATTCGCAAAAAAACGCGACTATCAAAAAAGTGGTTTTTTAAAATGGGCTCTGATTGGCAAAATAGGCTTAAATTGAAGAGATAATTTTTGAGAGGAGAGTAAGTCAAAGACACCTCGAAAAAAAGGGGGGGTTACTCCGGCGATACCGGAGACGGCACCGTGAACGGGCAGACGAATCCCTCCCTGTGGATCGGGAAGGTTGCGGAGACGATGGACCGGTTTGGCCCGGGGGCATTCTCCTTAATGGGCCGGACACAGGAATTATCCGACAGGGAATCGGGCGGGATCTCCACGAGTTGATCATCGTGGATTATGAAGAACCGCCACGTACCGTTTGGGTTCCGCACCCAGAGTTCGCAGAAGAGACCTGCTGTCGGGGGAACGCGGCGGAGCCGGACAATGTCCGGCCTGCACGCGACAAGGATCTCTTCGATCGTGTGGGCCTCGTGCTTGAGCCGTTTCACCCGGACGTAGATGAGCATGAGCGCGAGATGGATGGCAAAGTCGTACAGGAGTCCCCGGCCTTTCGTGTTCTCGCAGAGATCTCCCTGCCGCCTTGCGATGGTCTTTGCCTCCTTCAGTGCCTGGAGCGGCGGGCGTCCTTTCGTCATCAGGATCTCCTCCCGTATTCCCCGGTTACTGCACTGCGACCGGCAGCCGGCTGAACACCGGGAACAAATCCTCCGGAAATGGCCGGTGCAAGTTCGCGGGGCAGGGCCTTGGTCCGGACCGAGACATTGTAGTGGTGCCAGTGCGTCCTCTTCACGCTGATCCGGTAGATACGGTCCCCGGTATTTAAGACCTGCTCTGCGATGATCCGGGGCAGAAGGAAGAGCGGGATCTCCTTCACATCGTTTGCGCGGATGCGGACCATCACGACCACCGCCGCTGATGGAAGCCGGAGATTATCTGATCGAAATGAATGATCTTTTTCTGGATCCTGAGACCCAGATGGATCGACCGATGAGAAGACGGCATCTTTGAGTGCGGGTCCGGCACCCTTGATGGCCAGTCCCTGAAAGAGACAAGGACGCTTTCGGCCGGTCCCGCATCACCCATCGCGGCACTCATGCGGGTTCCTCCGGGTCGCCGGCATAATTCTTTCCCGTTGCCGCAGACAGGTTTGCTTCGAGATCATCCATCCGGTACTGGAGATCGACGATCCGCTGGAGGAGTTGCTCGTTCATCCGGTCCTGCCGCTCCATTAAGGAGCAGACAAGATCGCGGATCGCATGCTCGGTCTTTACGTACGGGATCTCCGGATCTTTCTCGCGCAACTCGTCCTCGGTATTCTTCCGGATCGTGCGCCCGGGTGCCCGGGTCTGGCCGATGCCCGGATTCCGGAGCCCGGTCCGGCGCTCCGCGAGACGCGGACAGTTCTCTGGCTGTTTTGAACGTTCAGTATGAAGATTGGAGTCGATGCTATCACCTCGCTGGTAATGCTTTAGTTCTCCTGCTCAACTTCGGGAAGATCATTACGTAACGATGGTTACGGGAACAAAGGGCCCGTGGGTTCATCCGGAATTCCGGGCCGCATGGCCCGTGATGACCACGCGGTCTTTTTGCAGCACTAAAAGTTCGGATCGAACGGGCGGGTACGGTACCGTTACAAGGTCCGCGGATGCTCTCGCCCGGCTTCAATAACAGAAGAGATCGATGCGGCAGTCCTCAAAAATCCGGAAAGCCTGCCGTTAGTATTGGTATGGAAGCACGCTTTCGGGCCCGAACGGGTCGGACTCTCCTCTCCAATGATCGTGTACCCCAGCAGGGTAACGACAAAGAGGACCCCGGCAAGGAGACGGGTAGAAATGTACTCTGCTTCATGCAGGGTATAGCCAAGTCCCATGAGCCGGGGTGTCAGAATGGGCCAGAGAGCACAGTGCATATGATACAAGTACTATCGATATTTTCTATTATATATTGGGTCAATGCCGTCGGATCAATCGTATATCCGATCGGTTATATGAACGAGGAGGAATTTTTCCGACTGGACTTCTCATGGTACCGGAAGACCAGGTATTCCAGTACCAGGGCAACAATAACGATCCCGATGCCCGCGAACGTGATCACAAACGCGATGAGGGGATTTGTGGTCAGTATAGCTGCAACAGGATAGTGATATACGGGAAAAATTATCTGGGTTCATACACGACACCGCGAGGCGGCATCATTACACGGGGGGAGAGCCCGGGCATTTTTTTTTGAATCCGGTGATATCCATTAACAAATCCTGCCAGTTAACATATTCCATAATTTGTTTTTTATAAAAAACTTTATGAGCAGAAATCGTGAAGTAAGCGTTTGGTAATCATCATGGACGGATACGCAGGAAAGATGGCCTATGCCGATCTCTCGGCAGGGACAGTTACGATCAAACCCACACCACCGGAACTCAAAAAACTGTACATTGGCGGACGGGGGTTTGGCATACGGCTTCTGACCGACATGGTGGATCCGAAGATCGAGCCGCTGAGCGAGAAGAATGTTCTCGTGTATGCAGCCGGCCCGCTGACCGGCACCGGCATCCCGCTGGGGAGCCGGTACGAGGTCTCGACCGTATCGCCGCTCACGGGAACTGCCATGAGCGCCAACAGTGGCGGCGTCTTTGGCTGGAAGATGAAGAAGGCGGGATTCGATGCAATCGTCATCACCGGTAAATCGAAAAAGCCGGTCTACCTCCTGCTGGACAACGGGAAGGCCGAACTTCGCGATGCTGCACATCTCTGGGGCAAGACCACCGGGCAGACAACCGATGCGCTAGAGGAGGAACTCAAAGACAAGAGCGTCCGGGTCTCCTGCATAGGACCGGCAGGAGAGAAACTCGTGCTCTTTGCCTGCATCATCAATGAGAGGACACGGGCTGCCGGGCGCGGGGGCGTCGGGGCGGTCATGGGCTCGAAGAACCTAAAAGCCATTGCAGCCCGGGGAGACCTGCCCCTCAAGGTGGCGGATGAGGCGCAGCTGGCTCTTGTCAAGGAACGCGTGAAGAAGAAGATCGAGGAGAACGGGATCGACAAGGCCCTGCACAACTTTGGCACGGCAGTGCTCGTCAATATCATCAACGAGAACTATGTCCTGCCAACGCGGAACTTCCAGACCGCCCACTTCCCGGATGCGGAGAATGTCTCCGGTGAGACGATGGCAAAGACCATTCTCAAGAGACCCAAGGGCTGCTATGCCTGCATCGTGCAGTGCGGACGAGTCTGTGAATTCGATGACGAGAAGGGGGAAGGCCCGGAGTACGAACCCATCTGGGCATTCGGGCCGGACTGCGGCATCAATGATCTCAAGATGGTTGCCCGGGCCAACAACATCTGTAATGAGTACGGGCTCGATGCGATATCGGCGCCGGCAACAATTGCCTGCCTGATGGAGATGGCAGAGAAAGGGTACATCAAACACCCGATCCGGTTCGGTGACGCGAAGGGTATGTTAAAACTGGTGGAGCAGATCGCCAAGCGCGAAGAGATCGGTGATGAACTTGCCGAGGGCTCCTTCCGGTTCGCCACGAAGTACGGGCACCCCGAACTATCGATGAGTTCCAAGAAGCAGGAGCTGCCGGCCTACGATCCCCGGGGGATCCAGGGATACGGGCTTGCAACGGCCACATCGGTCCGGGGTGGCGACCACGTGTACGGGTACATGATCTCACCAGAGATCCTCGGGGCTCCCGAGAAGCTGGACCCGTTCGTGACCACGGGAAAAGCGCAGTGGGTCAAGACGTTCCAGGACCTGACGTCGGCCATCGATGCATCGGGCATGTGCCTCTTCACTTCGTTTGCACTGGGCCCTGAGGATTATGCGGATCTCCTTTCCGCGACCACGGGGATGAAGATCACCGCAGCGGAACTGCTGAAAGTCGGAGAACGGATCTGGAACCTCCAGAAACTCTACAATATCAAACGCGGGTTCGGGCGCAAGGACGATACGCTGCCGGCCCGGCTCCTGAACGAGCCGCTGAAGGAAGGCGCACCCGCAGGCCAGGTATGGCGGCGGGAAGAGATGCTCGACGAGTACTACACCCTGCGGGGCTGGGACCGGGAAGGGACACCAACAAAGGAGAAACAGAAGGAACTGGGACTTGCGTAAACGATACGGATTGAAATGACCGACACCCGGAATCACATATCAGTCACCGTCAAATCTTTCGCAACCTTACGTGAGGTCATGGATGCGCAGATCTCTGTGGATCTCCCACAGGGTGCAACAATCCGGTCACTGTTTGCTGAACTCAACGGACGGTACCAGGGCCTGGGCGGTCTGATCTTTGCCGGCCCGGATACCCTCCGGGATTTTGTCAATATCCTCAAGAATGGCAGGAATGTAGAATTTTTAGGCCGGCTTGACACACATCTTGATGACGGGGACCTGATTGCGCTGTTTCCACCGCTTGCCGGGGGATAACGTTTCGGGAGTGGGGATTTGCCCTTCACTCACCGTATTTTCTGTGATTTAATCCTGCTGAACCGGGCTACCTGTAAGCACTGGTCGCATTTTTTCCGCCGGGTGTCATTGGAATAGAAATTTTTCTTACACGATGAACAGATGCGGAGTTTCAGGGCTCTCGTGTCACCGGATGCGGACCGCTCTTTATACGCCAGGGGGGATCGATGGTCATCGTCTTCGTCCCTACCGTCCGGCCCCTGATCCGGCAGGGACGCCCGAAACCGCTTGAGAAGTAATCGCAGTATCTTTGGGCCTAAGAGTGCACGGGCCTGCTTTCTGAATCGCTTCTCAATAATTTCCGCGACAAGTTTGTTTCCCCGGGGGGTAGTCCATACTCCTCTTCGTTCCTCTTTCATAATCAGATCGCATTCTTCCATATCAGAGAGGACGGCGAGCATCTCAATAGGCTGAGCGGAACAATACTGTGAGAGAAGATGCTGGGAGGGAAGGTGGAGCCGGGCACCTTCCGGTGCAAGATCAATATCCAGTGCTCGTTTATCACAGAGTTGTATCCAGAGTGCAGCCTCCAGTACTTCCTGCGCAGTGAGATGCATCATCAGTCATTCCAATACTTTTTCCTTCACCCAGATAAACCAACTGATATACCACATTTACCTCACGCCCCGATACCCGCAGGGCTTCTCGTATTACCGGAAGACCAGGTACTCCAGGGCAACCGCGATTATGAAAATCCCGATACCCGCAAGGGCAATGGGCAGCGTATAATTCTTCACTACCGTTTTTACCTCGTCCCCGGTGGTCCGCTGGACAAGCCAGAAGAAGGGATCGGTCACGTAGGACACGACACACGACCCGGCACCGATAAGGAGGATGAGCGGGAGCGGGTGGATTATTCCCACGACCGCCGAACCTGCGAGGACTTCAGCCGCGATCACCGCAGTAACCACCCGGGATCCCTGCGCCGTCTCGATCAGGGCGGCCAGAAGGAACGGCACGAGAATGATCGGAATGAAGAGCGTGAGCTGGCTCAATGCATCCTGGGCAAACCCGCTTTTGACAATCACAAAGCCTAACGCCCCTGCCCCGCAGATGTCAAAGATGATCAGGCCGGCATGCTTTGCGCCTTGTGACAATCCCGGGGCCCGTAGTGCCGGAGAGGCAAGCGCAATAGCCGTGATGGCGCCGACCAGCATGATAACATTGATCATACTGATCTGCGACAGGTGCAGGACCAGAAGAGCAACCGGAATGGCGATCAGGATGGCGATAAACGGGGCCCATGCCCGCCAGTGAATACTCCCATGGGGTACCGGACTATCGATCCCGGAAATTTCCGAAGAGGTTGTTTGTGATTCTGTTCCGCTTGGAATCACATCATTCGGGTGAACGAACCGGAAATAAAGAAGGACCCCCCCCAGTACCAGAAGGGAGAGCGGAATGGATACGGCGTCGAATACAAGCGGACTCATTCCCCCGGAGAACGCATCGAAGAGGGGAATGACAACCGGCGTGGGGTAGACAAGGGCGTACGAGATGATACCGCCGACCGCAGCAAGATACAGGAGCACGTTGCGCTTTGTCCGGTCTTTTTCAAGGCTGTCCAGAATCGGGTTCAACATGATATACGCGGTGATACAGCAGGTGATCGGTACCGACAGGAGATATCCGGACATTCCTGCAATCACCGGTGGATTTTTCACGTACGTTCTGATATCGGCGACAATCTCCTCAATGTGGTGCTGCTCCTGCAGGAGTTTTGCAATGACTGCCCCGCAGAGAATGATGATGCCAAACGCTGAAAAGACCTTCCCCACTCCCGCAATGATCCCCAGCATCGTCGCGTCAAGGGTCATACCCGCCAGCAGCCCGAACAGAACCGCCCCACCGATAAGGGTGAAGAACGGGGAGATCCTGTACCGGAGGCTGACGATGGTGATGAGGGCAAGGGTGATCACAAACGCGAAGATGGGATCCATAATTAAGTAACGGGTAATCTGATAGAAAAAGAATTGGAAAATTATTCAGGATGCGATCTCATATTCCCAGCCCCGCGATCGCCCCGACAATCTGCTGTGCGGTCACTGGGTCAGCGACCTGCGCGAGCACGAGACCGGCCAATGCCCGGGCCAAGAGCCTTGCAGAAAAACCGATGTTTTGCGATCTGCTGACGTACCACCGGTGTATCGTTCCCGCCAGCGGGTTTTATGAATGGAAAAAAGAGGGTACGCGAAATCTCCGGTTCTATTTCCACCGGGATGATGGTACGCTCCTTCTGTTTGCCGGCCAGTATAACTGCTGGCAGGCCGCCCGGAGAAGACCCCGGAAAAAGAATAATTTATTGACGTAAAACTGATAAGTTGTAAGGAATAACCGAGCGGTTATATCAATCAATAAATGATCCCAGATTTTCGCGCAACTCTTTTAATTCTTCTTCATACGGGGTCTGATATCCACTGAGAATCTGGATTTCCTGGATGCGATCTATGATCTTTTTCAGAGCTGGGACACGGTGCGTATCTGCTAAGATTACATCAAGCTCTAGGGAGAGATTTTCTGATGCGGCCTGATTTTCCTCAAGGAGATAATTATACTCCTTGAGAATGTCATCATAATGATCCCCGACTTGTTTCCAACAAAGGGGGCATATGCCATTTGGACCGGCATTTTTTATCACATCTCGGTTCTTTTCGATTTGAGACCTGTTCTCCTCATTCGCCCTTAATCGTTTAAGAATTTCTGTATGGCGCTTTTCTATAGATTGTTGAAACACTATTACGGCATTACCAATATCATTTACATCGGCGGGAACGCTGAGACCATCTCGGAACTTCTCATATAAAACAGGTAACTCTTTTTTGGAGACTTTGATAGTATTCAATTGATTATTTATTTTGTCAATCCTACTGAGGATATTATCTCTTTCACGGGTCATTGGATTTATTGGATCTCGATGATCCACGGGGCATTATCATTAGTTGTTAAAACGTCGATGGTATAAGTTTCAGGTATGAATCCGTTGATCTGTTTTACCACATCGATGCCCTTCGGGGCTGTTGCATCGTGGACAATGTCACCGGTCTTTATTTTTCCTGTGCTGTCCCGTTTCATTCCGGTAATTGTGACAATCATACCGGCATAATCCCCCGCAGAGATTACATGAAACGTATGCGATCCCCCGGGAGATATGAATTTCATGGTTGCCGGACCATTACGGTAATCGTTGTTGGAGAGGTGACGGTCCCTTTATCTTTTGTTTCAGCACATCCCGTTACCAAAATCACCGATATACAAATCAGAAAAAAAAGGACGATGATATATTTTCGCATATTTTCCAAATTACTTCCACGATACCTTATTTATTTCGCTTTCAAATTCCTCCCTCTTTCCGGTCCTGCTTTGTTGCCATCGCGACGAACAATGTCCAGAAGACTTTCTTCACCTGCTCATTCCGTCGAAGACCTGCGCTCTTCTCCTGATTCAGGTCTGATGACCTTCCTCATTCCCGAACGCGAGGATGATCGCATCCGCGTCCGTCTTCATCGCCCGCTGGATCAGTTTGGGCAGGAAGAGGACGGCCGCACCGGTGAACGCGAGCGTGATCTCCGCCCGGCTAAAAAGGAAGATCACGACCAGACCTCGGATCCGACCCCCCGCCATTTCTCCGGACCGTCTTTTCCACAGGATCTCAACCAACCCATCATCCAATAGGCAATATTTAGACGTTTTTTAAAGGCTGAAATACCTCCCAAATGGGAAAAATACCGCCAATTAAGCCCTCGTTCAAAACCCGTACGCTATAATTCGCCAAAAAACGCGAGTATCAGAAAAGTGGTTTTTTAAAATGGGCTCCGATTGCCAAACGGAGCGTTAATTGAAGAGATAATTCTCATGCGGGTTTCATGTCCGGATCGCCATCGATACAGGGCCGTTCTGATTTACGAGACAGCAGATATGGTCATGACCAGTATGCAGGGAAAGCGTGCCTATAAAAAAATGGAATTATTGTTTCTTCTTCTTATGCTCGTCGTCAACGGGCTTCATGTACACAACTTCCGCCCCGACATCTTTTGCGATCTGTTCCAGCTCGAACTTCCGGAAGTGGGTGGCTTCGATCTGGATCTGTCCGCCGGTCACGGATACAATGCGGTACTTCGGTGACTCGACACCCTCATCGACTTTCTGGCGCTCACGTGCATAGATCTTCATACTGATTCCTCCTGCCAGTCACGGTTCCGCAGAAACGAACCTGCATGCTGCGGGGTGATGGCTCTGATATACCAACTGGTTTACAAGAACTTATACATTTCCGTAGCGGTACACGCTTGAGAGGATCATCATGGGAAAACGGTTTGAACTCACGAGCGGACTCCAGGGCGAGACCCTGGTCCGGAAAGGCATGATGAAGAAGCGTTCGGTAACCGAACAGATCCGGATCGCCCCGGAGATCAATGTGGTAAAGATCGGGGGGCATGGGGCCATCGATTACGGCCGGGAGGTGATGCACCCGCTCTGTGAGGAGATTGGGACACTCTCAAAGAAGCACAAACTCCTTGTTGTCACCGGAGGCGGCGGGCGGGTGCGTCATATCATGGACATCGGCATGGACCTGGGCATGCCCACGGGAGTTCTCGCCGAACTCTCGGCAAAGATCTCGGAGCAGAACGCGATCATGGTCTCGATCCTGCTCTCAAAGTACAATGGCTCACGGATCCATACCGGGGATCTCCTTGAACTCCCGATGCTCCTGAAACTCGGCATCCTGCCGGTCATTCACGGCACCCCGCCGTACGGGCTCTACGAGCACCCGGCAAAGAACGAGATGATCCCCCCGCACCGCACGGACACCGGGGCATTCCTGATCGCTGAAGTGCTCGGGGCAAAGAGCTGCATCATCGGGAAGAACGTGGACGGGCTCTATACTGAGGACCCGCGGAAGAACCCGGATGCCGAGCTCATAAAAGACATCACCGCACAGGAACTGATCCGGATGAAGCTTGACGATATGGTGCTCGAACCGATGGTGGTCAGACTCTTACAAGACGCCGTCCATATCCGGGAGGTCCGGATCATCAACTGCCACAAGAAGGGCAACATCGAGAAAGCAATCAATGGCAGGAATGCCGGGACGATCATCCGGGCCGAATAAACAAGAGAATCATCCGGACCCGGGCCATACGATACAGAACCACCTTAGGGAAATGGTTCCTGTTTTTTTAATTCCCGGTTCCGGGTTCTGGTCGGGTACCGTGAATCACATCCCGGGAACGGGACTGACAATCGGAAGTGACAAGGGGATTAATTAAACCTGCTTCAGGTGGTACGGTAACCTTGGGTGATTAACCAGCGGCATTTATCTGAAGGATTCATTAACAGTATCTGAGTACTATGGGATTCACTTCAGACATCATGCATGACTTCGTAGCAAAGGAGATCAGGAACATCTACTCCAGTTTCGACGGCTGGAAGTACACACCCCGCGAGACCGGCGCCGGGTACGACACGCTGATGGTGCTGGAGCGGCACAACGGAGGTCACCGGGAATGCGTAAAGATCCTGGTCACGTTCAGCCGCACGGTTCCCTCGCCCCTGCCGGAGGAACTCACAACAGCGGATTGTGCAAAGGACGGCCTGCCAACACGGTTCAGCTGTGCCGTGATGGTCCCGGTCAACGCAGACACCTCCGCGGTCCCGTCCGGGATCCGTGTCTATACCATGCGGTCGTTCGCCTTTGAGGGCAAGGAACTCACTTGGGTGAAGAAGCCGGTGAGAAAGACCGAAGATGCACCGGCAAAAGTGCCGGCATAAGAACATTTTTTTAACATCGTCAGGTCTGGTGCAGTGTCAACCGGATCGCCGTACGGGGATCGGTCGGATAGGGTTGAACACCCGGAACAACAGGCAGATCATGTCGATTCGGGTTGGCACCCTCGCGGCCTTCTGGCACAATCATTCCGGGCAACGGTAGCCCTTCTGGTAGTTCCGGAACCGGTGGTTTCTTTCCATCGCGGGCCGCAGCTTTCCTGAATGGAGACCGGAAAACTACAATTGAGAATGCCATCAAAATAATTACTCATAATCAGGAATGCCCGTGGGACAACTACGGCAGAGTATGTGAGAGCAGATGAGCACGGTTCAGAGATCAGCAGTGATCCTTGTTGGAGGAGATGCCCGACGTGCCAACGGGCTTGAGAAGTACTTTTTCGAGTACGAGGGAAAAACGTTCATCGAACGGATCATCGATACTCTGGAACAGGTCGCTGACGAGATCATTATTGTGGCAAAGGATCCTGATCAGTGCAAACGATTCCACCATCTGTCCGGACTCCGCTGCATCAACGACCAACGATCAGGCATCGGTCCTATCGGGGGTCTGCATGCCGGTGCACTCGCAGCGAAGGGTGACACGATCTTTGTCTCCGCGTGTGATATGCCCTTCATCAATCGCAAGATTGTGCGCTATCTTTTCGATTCTATTGGCGATTGTGATGTCGCGATACCCAAATGGAATTCAGATATGATCGAACCACTTCATGCGGTTTACCGGAGATCCTCCCTCCTCACCTATCTCGAAGACCACGAATCCAACACCCTCCGCCAGCTGATCTACAATTCCAATCCCCACTATGTATCGATCGAAGAACTCCGGCCATTCGATCCGACCTTAAAGACGTTCACCAATATCAACGATCTTGAGGAACTTGAACGGATCAATGCGGGTTCTGCGCTCAGTTATATCCGTGAATAACCCGATCGATCCTTCGCGTTTGAGGGCAGGGGACCCGCCCCCGGGGGAGGACACCATTGAGAAAAGCAGTGCCCCGGCCGGAGAAGGCACGGGCAAAAGTGACGGCATGCTCTTATTCGAAGACCCTTTGGGTCTTCTTGTTTCTCGGGTCTGATGACCTTCAAAATATCGAAGATCGCTCCTACCGGCTTACCGAAAGTGGGTTGTCGGTTAAGGAAAGGTCCGGGGAGAGCCAGCGGATCACACCGGTCCGGGTGGTCGAATACCCCCCGATATTTGCTACGAGTTCCCGGTACGCGGGCGACCGGATCAGGGTCGTGAGTTTCATGATCCGGGGGTCGGAGAGCATCTCGATGCGGACGGCAATCTCGTAGTCTTCGTGCGCAACCGGGAGGAACTGGAGCCCGTTCTTGCTGGCAAGACCCGACGTGCTGATACCGGCATCCGCAAACCCGTTCCGCACCGCAGCGGCAACGGCAGGCGGGCCATGCACTTCCTGCAGGTACCCGTTCACCGCGGACGGATCGATCTCCTCGGCAGCCAGGAGGGCATCGAGCACCCGCCGGGCATTCGTCTCCTTCCGGGTGTTGATGAACCGGGCTTTAGTGAGATCCGCGATATCCATGCCGTCCCGGGAGACGAGCCCCATCTCGATTGTGGCGATATGGATGAAGGCCAGGTCACCGGCATCGAAGCCATGCATGAAGGGCTGGTATACCGTCAGCAGGGAGTGCGACGGCAGGACCAGCGGCGCCGCGTGGCAGGTGTTGCAGCCAAGAGCAAGGAATCCCGCGGTGTTGCCGGGATTGGTGGCATGCAAAAAGAGCCCGGTATCATGGGCAAGACCCGCGAGTTCCTCAAGGGCCGGGTCCAGCGTGCCGGTCAAAAAGAGCGTCCGTTCGATGCTCCCGGGATCGGTCGTGAGAAAGACCTCCAGTTCTGTGCCCGTGTCATAACCCTCGACCGGTGCCGGGATGTGGGTGTAGCCGTTGGCTTTGACCGTTGCCATCTGGACGGCTGCTCCTTTCCCGTGCGGGGTCCCGTACAGGGTGCTGCCGATCCGGCCGACAAAGAGTGGCACGAACTCATCGAAGCCGGGATCCGAGGTGACTGCCTGTGCCAGCCGGACCCTGACCGGGTACCTGGGTGCCGGGGCAAATCCCCAGGATTCGAGCAGCGGTGCGGCAAACTCCCGCAGCACCGTCTGGGCAGCGAGCGGGTAGCCCGGCAGCCCGAGAACGGGTTTACCTTCGACCCTGCCGAGCATCATCGGCTTACCGGGCTTGACGGCTACGCCATGGAAGATCAGTTCGCCTAAGGATCGGATCACCCGCTCGGTGAAGTCACGGGTACCGGCTGATGAGCCGGCCGAGATCAGGACGAGATCGTTCTCCCGTACCGCTGCCGCAAGGGCCTCGCTGATGAGGTCGGGGTCATCGGGTACGATCGGGAGGCGGACGCAGTGTGCTCCCATCTGGGAGAGGAAGACCTGTGCCATCACCGTGTTGCTCTCGACCACCTGCCCCGGCGCCGGGCGGACTCCTAACGGAACGAGCTCGCTCCCCGTGGGGATGATACCCACGTTGACTGCAAGGACCTCGATGGACGTGATGCCATAGGTGACGAGGGCACCGATATCAAAGGATCGGATCAGGTGACCCCGGGGGAGCACCAGCTTGCCCTCCTTGATGTCCTCACCGGCCGGACGGACATGCTGCCAGGGTGCGGCGGCCTTCCGGATCTGGAACTGCCGATCTGCCTCCCAGACATCCTCGATCATTACCACGGCATCGAACTCCGGCGGGATGATATTACCGGTATTCACCCGGGCAAAATGCTTAAGGGTCACCGGGTTCCGGTCCCCGGCCCCTATCGTGTCCCGGCTCCGGACCGCGATCCCGTCCATGGAGGTGAGGTTCACTTCCGGCACGGAGTACCGTGAGAAGACCGGTTCAGCGGCCACCCTTCCCACGGCCTGCATGATCGGAACCCGTTCGGTGTGGCGGGGCGGGGCAAACGATGTGACGAGCAGGCTGAGTGCCTGATCAAGAGAGCGGAGTTCGAGGTAACGTTTCACCATAGCAGCCAGCGCCCCGTTCTTCCCGTGCGATTCAGTCCCGTCATTTCCGGCCCTTATCAAAACAATTGTATTAACAATGTGCCTTTGTCAGAGTAAAAGAATGTCGGAATTGCGTCACCCGACTCATACGGGCGAGCAGATGTAAGGGGCGTATTAAAAAAAAAAGAGCCTTGTCCCGCTTACAGCGATACATTCTGGCCCTCGTTTCCTACAGCCGCAAGATACACCGGCCACTGGGTCTCCGGGTCGAGCTGGGCAAGGGTGACGATCAGATCATCGTGGAAGAGATCAATCGGGGCCACCCCGAATCCGAGTCCCGCTGCTGCCAGAATCAGGTTCTGGCAGGCATGACCGGCCTCGATCAGGGCGCTCCGGTATCCCCGGTTCCCCACTGCCCAGACCGTGCGGTACGGGATGCCAACCCAGAGGAATGTGACGGCAGCCCGGGTCGTGAGCTTGAAGTTCAGGCTCGCGGTGCTCATCTCAAGGATGAGACCTGAATCGATACGTTCGGCCACGATGCTGTGGGATTTCGGGAGATAGCGGTACAGCCCGGTCTCCAGCCCTTCCACATCGCTCGCAACAAAATAGGTCTCCAGCGGGTTCCGCGAACCGCTTGACGGGATGTTGCGGATCTCGATCGTCTCCGCCACGATCTTCTTGAACCCCTGGGTGCACCAGAGCAGGTACGATAGTTGATCCAGATCCATTGTGGAGCGGGAGAAGAACCCTACTGGCTCCCATCCCTCAATGGCTTTTCTGACCGGCATGTCCGAAAGCTTGATTTTTTTCGGGCTCGGGAGTTTGATTGTGGTCTGCCCTTCTTTTACCGGGTGCTCGTGGGGGGGTTCCGGTACACGGAGGACGAGGTCGACCGTGGAATAATCCGGGCATCTGGTTCCATTGATGAAGTCTTTTCCAATCTTGTTCATGGGGTCACAGCCTGTAACGGAAATCGTATGTTGTTGTTCGAAGAATCCTGATGGATTCTTCTCCTTCTCCTGGTTCTGATGAACCAGTCGGAGAAAAAAGAGGTTTGGCCTGTGTGGATCTGTGTGTTGTGACGTGAAGCGGGGTTCATGCCGCCTTCAGGTACAGGTTCGCGTACACGACCTGGCCCTTGCTCTTTCCGTGCCTCTCGCCAAGGTCGCCTATGTAGTGGTCGAAGGTGTAGGTTGTGCCATCGCACTCCTTCTGGACCTGGTCGACCTTCTTGTACCCGGGCAGCATGAACTTGATCTTCCCGAGTATGTACATCTCGCCCTTGACCATCTGGCCGCCGACACGGCCTTCGACATCGCCCTTGACGATGACGGTGCCGCCCTCTGCGTGGGTGGAGACGTGGATGAAGGCGTCCTTCTCGATGATGATGGTCCCGCCGAGCATGGCGGTACCGATATCATTGCCGGCACTGCCCTTGATCCGGATGAGGCCGCCCTTCATGCCTCTCCAGTCGCCGCGGTAGGCGCAGCCGACATGGTTCTTGGCATCGCCATCGCAGAGGAGCTCGCCTCCTTCCATCTGGATTCCGCAGAAGGAGTCCATGTTCCCCTTGATGTGGATCTTACCGCCTTTCATCCAGCCGCCGACATACATGTCGGCATTGCCGTTGACGGTGACCGATCCGGCGGTCATCTTGGAGCCGATATACTTGACACGGGTGCAGTCACCTGCGATCACGATGTCGGTATCTGCGGCAGTGTCGCCGCCGTTTCCGGAGACCGTAAAGAAGTCCCCGAGTTTCAGGACGAATTTGCCCTCGTGTCCCGGGAGCTCGGCTATCTGTGCGGCAGTCTTTCCTGCGAATGCATCGGGGGTGATGCTGTATCCCTCGAACATAAGTTCGGGAACCTTGGTGGGTGTTAATGTTACAGTTGCCATGATAGCACCTCAGGCCTCCACATTCACATCGATGATGGACTGGTGTGGTGCAAGGTATTCCCGGACCGGGTAGTTGCTGATGTCGACCGTGTAGGTTCCCTGGTGGAATGCCTGGCTGACATCCCGGGTGACCTGGGCGTTCTCGGGCATCTTGACCTTGACCCAGACCGTCTTCTTGTGGCCGTGGCTGACAACTTCGCCGTCCTTGACAACGATCTCGCCGTCCTTGATGAAGTACGCAGCCCGCTGGAGTGCAGTCTCGATCTTCTCGGCGTCGCCGGGCATGTTCTTGTAGTTGAGGTCGAAGACCGATACATCCCCGTGCATGCCGGGTGCGAGACCTCCGTAGGTCTTGGCAAGGCCAAGGCATTGTGCCGGGCCGGACCGGGTCATCTGGGCGATCTCGTAGAGGGTGAGTTCGCGGTCGATGCCGTGGATGTAGGTGGCGTTGATCACCTTGTCGGAGTTCTTCATGGTGGCAAGGGTTGCTTCCCGGGCCTTCTTGCTCATGAGCCACTTGATGACGCGGGGGTACCGGGTGAACGGCCCTGCGTTCGGGTGGTCGGTGGTGATGAAGGCACGGTCCATGTCCTTTGCAAAGAGTGCGAGTTCAAGACCGGTTGCCCACTGGATTGCATTGGGCAGGACATTCTTGTCGTAGATGTAGGGGACGATGCCGGCGGCAGTCTCCATTTCGACATCCACGTTGGTCCACTTTAAGTGGTTGAGTCCGTGCAGGTGGTGCTCGAACGGGCCGTCGGCGGTCATCGTGGTGGTCTCGTCCAGCGTTACACAGCCGAGATCGAAGGTGATGTTCTTCTGTTTGTTGACGTAGTCCATGACTTCCTTGGATTTAGAGCAGAAGTCCTTCCAGCCCTCGCCCCCATAGGAGTGGAACTGGAGGTGGGTGGAGTGCAGGACCGTCTGGCGACCGAACTTGTTGTTGGCCTTGACTCCCTCTGCAATTTTGAGGGCTGCAAGGGTGTCCGGGTAGTTACCTGGGTTGCCGAGATTGTTCTGGTGGAGGTGAATGGAGTGCGGAAGGCCGAGGTACTCGTTAGCCTCCATCAGGCCCTTGATAATTTCTCCGGGCGTGATCTCGAAGTACGGAACCGCGTCATCGAGACTGAGACAGTTGAGACCCCATGCCCATGCAGCGGTGCCGCCGGGGTTGACGACCTTGACACCGTACCCTTTCGTGACCTTGAGAAGCCAGGCAATATAGGCCGCGGTGTTCTCGACCTCGCCCTTCTTGAGGTACTCCATGACGAACCAGTTGTTGCCAAAGACCGGCAGGGCTGCTTCATCAATGATGGGGGTGTCGTGGATCTCCTCATGCACGTGGGGTGCGAGGAGCGGGGGCATGGCTGCTTCCATGACAAAGGAGTATCCCATCCGGGCATAGTCGTACCCGGTCTTAAAGACCGAGGGGATGGAGAAGCCGGACTCCATGCGGTAGCCGTTCTTCTGCGCCATCCCGCTCAGGCAGACTCCTGACCGGAGTTTGTCTTCGGGACGCATCAAGCGGCCGGCATTGACCTTGGGGCCGGCCACGTGGGAGTGAATATCGACCCCGCCAGCCATGACAACCTTGCCCTTGGCATCTATGACCTTTGCAGAGGAGCTGACCTTGTCGACAATCTTCCCATCCTTGATGGCAACATCGCCGACATCGCCATTGATCTTCCGGGTCGGGTCGATAACAAATCCGCCCTTTACGATGATTTCTCCTGATGTCATCTCAGTTCACCGCCTCTGACTCGGGGTATCTCCGGTCTTCCTTTGCCGCAAGCCAGATGGGCTTGGTCTGGGTGAGTTCGCACATGCGCTCATAAACCAGGTTGAAGAGTTCCTCGTCGCTGGGGACGCCCGGCAGACCCTTGAGCACGGCCTTGAACTGGATCGGCACGTTGTCCATACGGTAGACAACGCCCGGCTCATCGACACCGGCAATCCGGACCGGGATGTGGAGATCCGAGATCTCGCTTGCCATGTTGAAGTTCGGGTCAATGGTGATGAACGGGTGCTTCTTTAAGTGCTGGACCGGCTGGATCGGGAAGTGTGCTCCCGCGTCGGCGCCGACATTAACGAAGCAGTCCACTTCGTCCCGCATGGCGAGGTCAACGGAGCTGGTCTCGCCCGGGTTCATGTGGGCGTGGGTGCCCTTGGAGAGGTCAATGCAGTACGGGAAGCCGAACTGCCAGGCCCAGACCTGGCCGGGGCCGGCGATATTATAGTGGCCCCGCATGGCCATGATCGAGCACTTGGTGTGCTCGTTGAGGTCACGGGTCAGGCTGATGGCGTGGTCGATGTTGTGGTTGCGGCCGTCCGTGTGCGTGCAGCCCATACCGAAGAAGATCATGCAGAACCGTGCGTTCTTCATGATCTCCACGGACTTCTTGATGGTCTCCTTCTTGATGCCTGCTACCACATCAGGGATGTCGTGACCCCTGAGCACGGTACGGAACGCATTGAAGAGTTCGTAGTCATGGCCCTGGTCGAGCATCAGGTGGTGATCTGCAAGTTTTGCGGTATCGGTCTCACGCGGGTCGACACAGAGGACGGTTCTCTGCATGGCACCCTTCTGGGTGAAGTAGCCGCGGGGGAAGATCGAGTACCGGGAGGTGTGGCGGGGGTGGGCGTGCATAGGGTTGCAGCCCCAGAAGACCACGACATCGGCACGGTTCTTGGCCTCGCCGAGCGTGCAGCTCGGGTAGCCGTTGTCGAAGATGGCGAGGAACGAGGGTCCGTGGCAGATCGTTGCACAGTTGTCGAGCACCGCACCGGACTTCTCGGCGATACGGGCGACTGCGCTCATGCCTTCGCAGTTGGTTGAGCCAAAGCCGTACACAAGGGGCTTCTTTGCGGCAAGCATGGTCTTTGCCATGTAGTCGATTGCCTCTTCATAGGGGATCTCCTTCATGGAACCGTCGGGCTGGCGCTTGCGCGGGAGCCGTGGCCGGGTCGGGTCGTTTGCATGGTGGAACAGGTTGGTCCCGATGATACAGGCATTGTGGACTTCGAGCACCTTGGTCTCGTCGTCCGATACGAGCACTTCGATATCGTCGCAGGATGAGCCGCAGTACGGGCATCCGACACCTTTGATCAGTTTAGGCATAATTAGTTCCCTCCTTTCCAGAGGCCGACGGCACCCTGCACAAGGTTAAGGGCAGTTTTCAGGTTCTCTTCCGGTGCCGGTTCGATCGTAACCGGGAAACCGCTGTACTGGGGGGTACCGGTGGACTGGGTCCGGGGCGGCACGACCTGGTTTGCCCAGACACCCTGGCGGATGTGGGCAAGGCCGGGCGGGCAGTACTGGGTCGGCTCAATGGCCTTGACAATGACGGTACCGCACTCACTTGTGACACGGATATTCGTGTTCTTCAAGATGCCGGCACGCTTCATGTCATCGGGGTTCATCTCGCAGATCGAGCAGGCGACAAAGTAGTTGGGATTGGTTTTTCCCTGCTCCATTGCAGCGCCCTCCTCAATCGAGCGCTGGGTAATCATGTTCAGCTGGATCTTTGCCATTCGTCCATCTCCTCAGTGTGCCAGTCCGCTCGTCATTCCCTTACCGGACAGGGTGATCACTTTGTACGGGCAGGCAGCTACACACACGCCGCAGCCGGCACAGAGTTCGTTCTTCGCATCCACATTGATGGATTTCCCGTCCTTCACCTTGTAGATCTTCTCGGTGGTCACCGGGTCGAGCGTATGCAGCTCGAGGGCGTTGACCGGGCAGGCAACCACGCAGATGCCACAACCGGTGCAACGGTTCATGTTTACATGTACTGAAAACGCCATACACATCACACAGTCAAAAGTTAATTTGTTTTGTTTCGATCGATCGTTAGTTTATCAAAATTAATAAACCTTTTGAATTTTCCATTAAGGTTCATTAAATCGACTTTCTGATAACTCATAATTTCCGACGAAAAAAGGCCGAATGCCAACATATGGAAGATGCATCGTCATCGATGAGGTAAACTTTTCACATTCAGATTCCAGAGGAGGTTAACAAATTATTTTACCTAAACGATCAAATAACTATTAGAGGTTAACACGATGAGTATCAACAACATTGATACGGCACAGATAACGCAATACAAGAAGGAGATCAAAGCAGATCCCAAAGAGGCAAAATTCACTGCAAAGATCGAAGGCGACTGGCTCTTTGAGAGTGGAGGCCCCCAGTTCCGCTCAACGGTCAAAGTAAAGGACGGCACCTACACAATGGAGGCAAGCCACCCGAACTTCACCGGCCCCGGTCCCCGCCCCGGCCCGATGGCCTTCGGACTCTTCTGGTTTGCTGCATGCTATTCGAGCACGTTTGTCACAGAAGCGGCAATGCGGAAGATCACACTCACTGCGGTCAAGACCCGGGTAGAGGCAGACCTCGATTACACTGCCCAGTTCGATCTCGGGAATGCTCCCCTGATCAACGGCTACCGGATCTTCATGGATGTGAAAGGTGAAGCAACCGATGCCCAGATCCAGGACCTCAAGGAATATGCCCTTAAGCGGTGCATGGGGATGTTCACCATTCAGAATGCCCTGCCGTTAAAGGCTGAAGTACGGCTCCAGAAATAATATTTTGGGGTGTGGTTATGCAGGAACCGATCAGGCAGGCGGACCCGGCACGGATCCGGGAGATTGCCGAGGAGTATTACCGGTCCGGCCAGTTCTACTGCTCGGAAGCGATCGTCAAGGCCATCAACGATGAGTTCGGGCTCAACTATCCCGAGTCGGTAATCAGGCTTGCATCAGGCTTTCCCATCGGTATCGGCGGTGCGGGCTGTTCCTGCGGGGCTGTCACCGGTGGCGTGATGGCCCTCGGGATGGTCTTTGGAAGGGATCAGCCATCAGATCCCCGTATTGATCGGTGCCTCTGCCTCTCGCGAGAACTGCACAATTTTTTTGCCCGTCAGCATGGCTGCCTCTGTTGCCGCTCCCTGACCCGCGGCATGGTGCTGAAATCTCCCGAGCACATGCAGCAGTGCATTACCTTCACCGGTGAAGTTGCGGAAGAGACCGCAAAGATCATCCTGCGGGAATTGGACATACCTGCAGGCATACCCTGTCCACCATCAGACTGACAATTCCGGAAGGAACCAGACATGAGAGCAGAAAAGATGACCTATTTCGATTCGGTAATCCCGAATGCATCGGCAGCGATCAAAAGCGTACGCGAACAGGGCAGGAAGTTCGTGGGATTCTATTGCGTGTTTGCGCCGCAGGAACTCATCGTGGCCGCAGATGCGGTACCGGTGACCCTCTGTGCCACCAAAGAAGAACCGATTGCTGACGGGGAGAAGTACCTGCCCAGAAACTTCTGTCCGCTGATCAAGTCCTCCTATGGATTTGCGATCACCGAGAAGTGTGCGTTCTTCAACAACTCCGAGTTCATCATCGGCGAGACCACCTGCGATGGCAAGAAGAAGATGTTCGAGATGATGGCGACCTTCAAGCCGACCGTGGTCCTTGAAATCCCGCAGAGTGCAAAGGGAGAGGCCCAGAAGCAGTACTGGCGCTCGGAAGTGGCCCGGTGCAAGATGGAGATCGAGACGCGACTCGGTGTCAAGATTACCGATGAGAAGATGAAGGCCGCGATCAAGGAGCTCAACGAACAGCGTGCACTTATGAGGGAGCTTGCGCACGTGAACACGGCAATCCCCGCTCCCCTCGCGGGTCTTGACATCCTCAAGGTGATGTGGGCCCGCAACTTCACGTTCGACCGGGCCGCCTTCAACCAGCAACTGAAGGAGCTGATTGCAGAACTCAAGGCGATGAAGGCAAAGGGCGAGGGGGCGATGCCAAAGACGGCTAAGCGAATCATCGTCACCGGTGTCCCCACGGGAGTCGGTGCAGAGAAGGTCCTGAAGATCATCGAGGAGTCCGGCGCGGCAATTGTCTACATCGAGAACTGCTCCGGTATGAAGCAGTACCTCCACGATGTCGCCACCACTGGCTCACCGCTCGATGCGATTGCCGATAAGTACCTTGAGACGCCCTGTTCCTGCATGAGCCCGAACACCGGCAGGCTCGAGCTCCTGGCAAAACTCGCAAAAGAGTACCATGCAGATGGTGTTGTTGACATCACCTGGATCGGCTGCCACACCTACAATGTCGAGTCCCGCATGCTCAAGGACTACCTCTCCAAGCACGGGAACGTGCCCCTCCTCCAGATCGAGACCGATTACTCGCAGGGAGATGCAGGTCAGATCAAGACCCGTGTCGAGGCCTTCCTTGAGATGACAACGAAACACTAATTTTTTTTTGAATAAGTCACAGTTACAACGATTATTTTAGTAATCGACATCAGACCGTTTCACCGGCGAACGCTCCAGGGGCTCCAGCTCAATAGTGCTTCGAAGAACTCTGAAGAGTTCCTCTCATCCCCATGGTCCAGAGGGACCATTCGGACTCTGTCCGCTCATAACGCAGATTCCCCGGGCCTTATTGACCGTTAAAAAATTCACAAATCCTGCATCCTTAAAAAAATCTGCTGACTTCTCCGGCAGTCCGGAATTGTGCATATCGCAGGAATTGTCCACCACCGTACTCCCCGTCATGATCCTCAAACATCCGGCGCGAGGGTATCATGGACGGTTTCCCTTCGAGGGCCCCAGCCGGACCCGCATTTTCTCACGTATCGATTCCTCAATTCCTTTCAACGATGCGATCCCGGACTCATCCTGCCGGTAATAGAATAGCAGGAGGTGGAAGTAGTCTGCCACAAGATCCTGGAACTCTTTTTTGTACCGCACCTCGACAATGTTGTTACCGGTAAAACCTTTGATGGAGATGAACAGATCCTTCTCGAACGAGAAGTAGGGTTTTCTGAGCTGCTCAAGTGACCGGACTGTGCCGAAGTTTGCCAGGAATTTCAGGAAGCCCTCGCTCAGCGGTTCGTCTAGTACATACTCTTTCATGAGCGAGCCGTCGACACAGGTCTTAGTCTGGATGGACCTGAGAATCTGCACTCTCCGCCACCTCCCGGATCGCGTCTGTCGCCACCCTGCATTCATCGGGAGTGGTGAAATACGAGAAACTGGCCCGGATACATCCCTTCCCACCATCGATGCGTTCATGCACGAGCGGGGCGCAATGGAGGCCGGTCCGTGTTATGATCCCATACGCGTTTGCAAGGATATAACCGGCCTCATCGTTGTTCAGGTCCCTGATGTTGAAAGAGACGACCGGAAGATCAGGTGAGGGGGTATAGAGCGTGAGGTCCGTAACTTTTTTGAGTTCCTTCGTGAAGAGTGCAGTAAGGCCTCTGCATTTGTTGGTGATTGCATCCTGTCCAAAACGTTCAATGAAGCGGATGCCGGCAAGGAGCGAGGCAATACCGGGATAGTTCGGCGTCCCGGCCTCGAACTTCTGTGGCATGTCCTGCGGATGAACCAGGGTGCTGGAATCCGTACCGGTACCTCCCTGGCGGACCGTGGCGATGGCATCCGGGTCCGGGAGATAGAATCCCCCGATACCCGGGAGCCCGAAGAGTGCCTTATGACCGGTAAAGACGAATGCACCTGCAGGGATCTCTGACAGGTTGACAGGGATCTGCCCAACGGTCTGGGAGCCGTCAACGATAAGGAAGATATCATTTGATGCACAGTATTCTGCAACGGGCCGGATGTTTTGCAGGGAGCCGAGCACGTTACTACCATGGGTCATGACAACAAGGCGGGTGTCGGACTGTATGGCTTTTTTGATCTCCGGCAGGTCGATGCGGCCTTCATAGAACGGAAGGGTGGAGAGGGTAAGCCGCCCTTCCCCTTCAAGAGTATGCAGGGGACGGAGTACGGAGGTATGCTCCAGTTCGGTCGTGATCGCGTGGAACGGGGTTTTCTGGTTTTTCACAAACCCGTGGATGAGCAGGTTTAAGGAATCGGTTGCGCTCTGCGTGAAGATGAAATGGTCCGGCTCCTCCGCATGGAAAAAAACGGCAAGGGCATCCCGGGTTGCAGAGGGATAGTCCGTTACTCCTCCGGCAGTTGAACGTCCGTGCTCGAAAAAGGGCGTCTCTAAACACCGGGTAACTTCTGCACATACTTCCGGTGGCTTCGGCCAGGTGGTCGCAGCATTGTTGAGGTAGATGAGCGGGGACGGTACTCCCCGAGGTACGGGATTCATGGGAACAACCTGCACTTCACGTATCTTCTTTGTCCTTTCCAAACGCAATAAGGTCATCGGAAATCTTCAACGGGCAGGTTGCTGTCATCTCCCGGAACAACGTCCCGGGAAACACCGGATACGAGAACCGGAACCGTGAACAGAATTGCATCGTTGATGGCCGATTGGATGGGGGGGTTATATCCGCTCAGTGCCCGTTATCCCCGGTGTTCCCATGCAAGGAGCGCAGCACCGATCGCCCCGGCATAGACTGCATCTTCCGGCACAATGACAGAGTACCCGAGTTCTGCCGACAGTCTCCGAACGATATCCCCATTCTGCGATACCCCGCCGGTAAATACGATAGGGGGCACTGGCCGGAGTGAGGCGATCATCGAGGCGGTGCGTCGGGCAATGGAGGCGTGGAGGCCCGCAATGATCGGGCCCCGTTCTATCCCCTGGTTGATCAGGCTGATCACCTCCGACTCGGCAAAGACCGTGCACATGGCATTGATCCGGTGTGGCTCTTTGCCTTCAGCGTGTTTTGCGAGATGATCGACATGGATACCGAGAGCCTGACCCATCGTGGAGAGGAAACGTCCGGTCCCCGCTGCACATTTGTCGTTCATGACAAAATCCTCCACGCTGCCGTCAGCCGCGAGCCGTATGCCTTTTGCATCCTGCCCCCCGATATCGATCACGAACCGGCATCCCGGAACAAGGAACGAGGCGCCCCTTGCATGGCAGGTGATCTCCGTGGGGGAAAGGGTCGCATTCTTTACGGTCCTCCGGCCATAGCCGGTTGTAGCGATGACCGTTGGCGGGGAGGCCAGGCAAAACTCCGCTGCTGCCGTTGCCATCAGGCCTTCCGCAGCTCCTGCGGGATTCCACGATGCGAACGTCATGCGTGCAATGTACCGGGACCCGTCATAGAGCACGACTTTGATCGTGGTTGACCCAAGATCAATCCCTGCCACGCACGGAGGAGAACCCGGACTCATGGTGCATCCCTTGCGGAATTCACTTTTTCTGGATTAAGACCGGTCCCGCTCGCGGCGAAGGTATTCATGCACATCGTCAGTGGTCTAAAAGAATATAATCCGCTGGTGGCCTGCCTGTACATCCCGGGGGGGATAGAAAAAAATCTTGCCCAGTTCCTGCGTCCCGATATCAAGCACGGCATTCAGCTTCGGGTTCTTGGTAAGGCCCCTCCGTTGCAGGGAGGGCTGGAAGGCGAAGAAATGGAGGGTGTCGCTTCCTGCAATGACATCGATGAGTTCCTGTAGGTTGAAGAAGCTGGTTCCCTCCTCAATCAGGTGTCTGCCGGAAAGTGCGTAGACCCCGTCTTCGATGAAGATTACCCGCGTCAGGATGCCCTGTGCAGCGCAGCCGACGGCAAAGGTAAGTGCCCCGGATGCCATCTCAGTCCCATAGGGAGTGTGGGTGATGAGGATAGTAACCGGGGGAGATCGGCCATTGTCCTGGAATGGGAATGAGGCCCCCAGGTGTCCCTCTTTTTTCAGCTGGATCGATGCGACATTATTGCCGAGAATGAGGTGATTCCGTTCGAACCTGTCCACCATCTCGTCCATAGTACGGATCCGGAACGGCCTGATGGTGCACGCTGAGACCACCGTGTCTTTCCCGTCATCCCAGGTACTGTATCCCCGTGCCGTGGCACACCGTCGGCAGGCCAGCATCTGGCACTGCAGCCCCTTCCGTGCAGCCTTATCTGCGATCTCTTCCAGCCATTCACCGATGTTCTCGCATTCTGCCGGGTGCTGTCCCGTATGACCGAGATGGATCCCATCAAGATAGGCATACAATTCTACCGACGCATGAGCTTCGAGTGCTGCTGACAGGCATCGTACTGCCGAGAGCGAGTTCCGGTGCATATACGGCGATTGACACTGGAAATACCCGATGGTGCTCGGGACCGGCTGCTCGTGCTGCCGGGCGATCTTTGCTACGTCGTTCCAGAATGATTGCTGGCCGGAAACACCGAGCCGGTTGTGATCGATCAACTGGTCCTGATGTTTTATCTTCAGCCCCTCGACCGAGATGCCCCGGCGGGTGAGTTCCTGGCGGTCGCAGATGATCCTGACAGAGGGAAGCGAGAGGATGATCTCCCAAATCCTCAGGGTTTCAGGTTCGTGGAGACTGTACAGGGCGTCACCCGTCAGCAGGAAGGTGAAGACGTCTTCCCGGGTCCCTGACTTATGCAGGAGATTCTCGGGATTGAGTTTCACAAAGAAAAATTTAAGGGCCTCCTCGATCCAGGAGAGCCGCTCCTGCGTGATTGCTCCATCGAGGAGAAAGAAATGTGAACTCATGACGTGTCTCTCTCTTAAAGTTAGACGAACCAGATTATTTATGGGTTGTGTTAAACGATTGTGCTTGTTTCACGATCCCGATCTGCAGGTAATGGGAAATCTGCGGTTTGGGTTCAATTGCAAGGTATCTGCTCGGGAGAGAGAGAGAAAAGGTGGAGGGTGTGATCAATCCGAACGAGGGGGGCGTAATAAAACAAATTACGAAGAATTATTCGCAACCATCATTTCCCGGACTTCGTCGATGTGCATGACATTGTCAAAGGCAGGTCCGGTGAGGCAGTAGCCCTGCTTGTCAAGAGCATAGACCGGGAACTTCACGAGCTCGTCAGGAACCGGTTGTGCGGTGAGTTTCTTGAAGTTTATCAGATCCCGCATGTTCAGGCCGATCTTGTCGGTGATCTCCTTGAGTTCCTTGATCCAGCGTTTCAGGTCCCGCACATCCGATCCGTCCCATTTGAAGATCTGGTAGATCTTCATGTAAGCATCCCGTTCGAGGATGATGTGGGTGGAAGTCTTATCGGATTTCAGATAAAAGTCGAGGAAGGTCCGGACATCCTTGATCTGCTGGGCGTTCTCGTAGGTGATGGCCCGGCACTCCTTGAGCAACTCCCTGAACTCATCCGGGTTCAGGTTCAGGTTCAATGTGCCAATCTGCGAGGAGAGGGCCTTGAGTGAGTCCTCCGCGTCCTTAAGCTCGCTTATCATATCCTCGAATTTCTGGTTGAGCTCCACGCCGAAAAAAGCCTCCATGTATTCGGACTGCTTCGTCATATGTACATAATGGGTAATTGAATACTATAATCATTAGTACCGTGGTAATATCTATCCATTGACAGAACAAAGATCATGTCACTTATATGGCTCGTCGAAAACAATCTATCGATCAGGATCTCTTCAGCAAGGGCGGGATCATCACCGAACGTGACCCGAACTTCTGTATTGTCCGGCTTCGTATGCCTGCTGGTATGATCACGCCCGCCCAGATAAAAGAGGTCGGGGAGATTGCAGCCCGGTACGGGGTCGAGACGATTCATCTCACCACCCGCCAGACCATGGAGTTCCCGCACGTGGACCCGTCGCAACTTGACGGGCTCCTCGCGGAACTGGAAGCGAACGGGACTTCCCTGGGGGCTGAACGCGAAGAGGTCGTGAATATTACCGCCTGCCTCGGGACCCGGCACTGCAAGTTCGGGATCATCGATTCCGTTGGCCTGGCCGAGATGATTGACAAGAAGTTCTTTGGCAAGGAACTGCCGGTCAAGGTGCGGATTGCCATCTCATCCTGCCCGAACGGGTGCGAGAGCGAGCGGCTCAACGAGATTGGGATCACCGGCATCCAGCGCCCGATCCGGGATCCCGGGCTCTGCACAGGCTGCGGCACCTGCACCCACTACTGCCGGGAGAAGGCGATCGAAGTCCTGGATGGCATCATTGTCCTCCAGACCAGCAAGTGCATGGAGTGCGGGTTCTGCATCATGCCCTGCCCGTTCCATCTCATCAGCGGAACGCCTCCGGAATACCGGATCACGGTCGGGGGTCACCGGGGCCGGCACCCGATGATCGGCCGGCACCTTGTCGATGTGAAGTCGCCGGAGGACGTGCTCAGAGTCGTGGACAAGATCATCTACTGGATATACCGTCAGGCTTCGACCGGGGCGCTCCTTCCGGAACAGCTGGAAGAGCTCGAGTTTGACAAGTTCAAGAAAGAGATCAGTTCGATCGTGGAGCAATAACCACACCATTCCGGTCCCTCGTGACCGGCATCGGTACAGGATGAATCCGGTTGTGTGATTGCGGTGAATACCCACATCCTTTTTTTAAATTTTTTTTATGTCCACATCCCCAATCCTTATCTCTTCACCCACTCCATTGCCGCATGAGGCACTCGTACCGGGTGCACTCGCGGAGGACTCATTATGAACATGGTATGGGACAGGATGGTATCCAACAGGATTCGTGAACTGGGATACGATGTGAAGACGCAGACAATGGCAGTTGTATTCTCTGATACTACGAGGAGGTTTCATGCACCGGTATCTTATCCGTTGTATGCTTCGATCAATCACGCGACGTTCCCCGAGCGGCTCTACCGGGATGTCGTTGACGGTAAAATTCCCCAGATGCCCGGATCCTGATCGCAGGTCACGTCGTATGGCAGAAATGCTCCAAGATCCTTAACGAGCATTTCTGTCACTCCGATAATGTTCACGGGGCTACAACTATTTTTCCCTGATATACAGGATCATTGAATCGACAGGGAAATGCCCCAAATATGAAAAAAGGTGTGGACCTACCGTTCACATCAGTAACTGATGGTCCGCATTGCGGTGAGGGTGTCGACTTCCATCTTGCGGAAGTAGGACTTGGGGTGACCGCAGGAGGGGCACTTCCAGTCAGCGGGGATATCCGCAAAAGCGGTACCAGCCTTGATCGGCGCCTTTGCCATTACCTTGCCCTCGTATTCTTCCAATCTGTCCGTGTTGACCAGGATCGTGTTGTTGAAGGCCTTGGTCTCACCGACTGCCGGGTCATAGATATGACCGCACATCATGCACACATACTTGTCCATTGTGATAACCTCCGTGTAATCTCCAGAAATTTATTTTTTCATGTAGAGGTGGCCGTAAACGACTTCGCCCTTCCTCTTGGGGTGGCGCTCGCCGAGGTCGCCGATGTAATCGACAAATGTGGCCTTGGTGCCGTCAACTTCCATCTCCTTCTCGCCGACCGGCTTATACCCGGGCATCATGACATTGATCTTACCAAAGACGTAGATCTCGCCCTTGACCATCTGGCCGCCGACACGGCGGTTCGCGTTGCCCTTGAGGACGATCTTGCCGCCTTCCATGTGGGTGCCGAGGTGGATATCAACATCGCCTTCGATGATCATCTCGCCGCCGGTCATAAAGGTCGCGACATCGGAGCCGGCATTGCCCTTCACGCGGAGGACGCCGCCTGACATGCCTCTCCAGTCGCCACGGTAGGCAGCGCCGAGATAGTTGCCGGCATTGCCGTTGATGGTGAACTCGCCACCTGCCAGTGCAAGACCGCAGAACGAGTGGACATCGCCGTTGACGGTGAGTTTGCCGCCTTTCATCCAGCTGCCCGTGTACATGTCGCAGGCCGAGTTGACGACCACTTCGCCGGCGGTCATCTTCGCGCCGATGTACTTCATCTTCGTGCAGTCACCGTTGATGACGATCTTTGTGTCTGCTGCCGTTGCTCCGGCTTCCCCGGTAATGGTGAAGAAGTCGCCGAGGGTGGAGATCTCCTTACCCTGGAATGCACCGAGTTTTGCAATCTGGTCGGCCTTCTTGCCGGCAAACACGTCAGGGTTGACGTTCTCGCATTCCAGATAGAGTTCCGGTTGCTTTTTTACTGTGAGTGTAACCGTGTTCATTCTTTCCACCTCACTGGCTCGCATCCACGCTGATGATGTGCTGGTGCGGTGCATAGCTCTCGGGAACCGGGTAGTTGTTCTCGTTAATGCTGTAGTAGCGGAGGAACTTCTCCTTGATGTCGTGCATGACCTGCTTGTTCTCAGGCACTTTTGCATCCACCCAGAAGGTTTCCTTGTGGCCCATATCGACAACCTTGCCGCCCTCGACACAGATCTTGCCGCTCTTGAAGAGGTAGGCGACCTGGGCGAATGCCTTCTCGATCTCCGGCCCGGTTGAGGGGAACTTGTCGGGGTTGATGTTGTAGATGGCGATGTCGGCGTTCATGCCAGCCTTCAGGCCACCGTAGTCCTTTGAGAGGCCGAGGCACTTGGCCGGGCCTGCACGGGTCATGGCAGCGAGCTCGTAGAGCGTGATCTCGCGGTCCATGTTTGCGAGGTTGGTTGCAGAAATGACCTTGTCGGCTTTCTTGAAGGAGTTGAGACGTTCGTCACGGACCTTCTTGGACATCAGCCATGAGTAGACACGCGGGTAGCGGGTGAACGGGCCGGCGTTCGGGTGGTCGGTGGTGATGAAACAGCGCATCGGGTCCTTTGCATAGAGTGCAATTTCAAGACCGACTGCCCACTGGCTGGCGAAGACGGCGTTGTTCGGGTCATAGATGAACGGAACAATACCCGCTGCGGTCTCAAGTTCAACATCCACGTTGAACCACTTGAGGTGGTTGAGGCCGTGGAGGTGGTGTTCGAAGGGACCGTCTGCCGTCATCGTGGTGGTCTCGTCAAGGGTGACGTTACCGGTATCGATGGTGAGGTTCTTCTGCTTGTTGACGTAGTCCATGACTTCCTTTGCACCGGACTCGAAGTCGCCCCAGTTGGTGCCCTTGTAGGCGTGGAACTGGAGGTGTGTGGAGTGCAGGACCTGCTCGCGGCCGAAGTTGTTCGTTGCCTTGATACCTTCTGCAAGCTTCAGGGAGTCGATGGTGGTCTTGTAGTTACCGGGGTTGCCGAGGTCGTTCTGGTGGAGGTGCATCGAGTGCGGGAGACCGAGGTACTCGTTTGCCTCGATTAAGCCCTTGATGATCTCTGCCGGGGTGATCTCGAAGTACGGGACCGGGTCATGGATGGTGAGACAGTTCAGTCCCCATGCCCATGCTTCGGTGCCACCAGGGTTGACGCACTTGACACCATAACCCTTGGTCTGGCGGAGAATCCACGCGATATAGGCAGCGGTGTTCTCAACCTCATGGTTCTTGAGGTACTCTAAGATGAACCAGTTGTTCCCGAAGACCGGGAGTGCTGCTTCATCAATGATCGGGGTGTCGTGGATCTCTTCGTGGACATGCCGTGCATAGAGCGGGGGCATGGCGGCTTCCATTGCAAACGTGAACCCCAGACGGGCATACTCGTAGCCGGTTTTGAAGACGGTCGGGATGGACTTGCCGCCCTCGATTCTCGTGATGCCGGCGGTCTTGTGGGAGTCGAAATGCTTGTCCTCGGGGCGGTACCAGCGGCCTGCGTTGACCTTGGGGCCTGCCACGTGGGCGTGAACCTCAAGGGCACCTGCCATGACGGTCTTTCCTGATGCATCGATCACTTTTGCAGAGGAACCGACCTTGTCGACAATCTTGCCATCCTTGACGGCGATATCCTTTTTGTCGCCCTTGATACCCTGGGTCGGGTCAAAGACATGTCCGTTCTTGATAATATATTCAGACATTTACTGTCCCCCCTTGGCCATGAGTTCGTCAACACGCTTGTTGATCCTTGTCAGGAGTTCTTCATCCGTGAGTACACCCTCTGGCGGGTCGACAACCTTACGGGTCTCGATCGGGACATTGTCCATACGATAGGCACAGCCCCCTACTTCAACACCGACTAAGGCTACCGGGATGTGGATATCCGAGATCTCGGTGGTGCAGTTGATGTGCGGGTCGATTGTAACAGTCGGCTTCCTGGAGCTGCTGATCATCGCGTTGACCGGGAAGTGTGCGCCGGGGTCGGTAGCGATATAGAAGCAGGCCTCAACTTCATTGCGGTTGAGGAGGTCGACCGAGGTCGTCTCACCGGTCTGGTGACGGGCCTGGTCTCTCCTTGATAAGTCGACTGCGTACGGGAACCCGTACTGCCAGCCGAGCACCTGGCCGGAACCGGTCACATTCCAGTGACCCCGCATGGCCATGATCGCGAATTTTGTGTGGTCGTTCATGTCGCGGGTGAGGTTGATGGCGATATCGATATTGTGGTTCCTTCCCATGGTGTGGGTGAGTCCCATGCCGAAGAAGATGACACCGAAGCGGGCCTGTTTCAGGTCTTCAACGATCTCGTAGATCTTCTCTTTCGGGACGCCACCAACGGTGTCCGGAAGTGCTTCGCCGCGGGCTGCGGTCCTGAATGCGTCAAGGAGTTCGTAGTCAAAGCCCTGCTGGACCTGGATGAACTCATCAGCGCACTTGGCGGTATCGGTGTACCGGCAGTCTACGCAGTAGATCTTCCGGCCCTTGTGACCCTTGACGGTGAAGAAACCGCGGGGGAAGATCGAGTACCGGGACATGTGGCGGGGGTGGGCGTGAGCCGGGTTGCAGCCCCAGAAGATGACACGGTCGGCACGGTTCTTGACCTCACCGAGCGTACAGCTCGGGACACCGACATCTTCGATGGCGATGAGGGACGAGCCGTGGCAGACCGTTGCGCAGTTGTCGACAATACCGCCAACCTTCTCTGCGATCTCGTGGCCAATGCTCATGGCCTGGCAGCTGGTGGATGCCCAGCCGTACATCAGGGTCTTTCGTGACTTGACGAGCATCTTTGCGGTCCAGTCGATGGCTTCATCATAGGAGATCTCCTTGTAGGAGCCGTCCGCCTGGCGCATCCGCGGGAGTTTGACCCGGCCGGGTTGCCGCTGGTGGTTGAACTTCTCAGCGCCGATGGCGCAGGCGTTCTTGACCCCAAGGATGGTCTTGTTGTCATCGGACACGGAGACGATGAGATCATCGCACAGGGTACCGCAGAACGGGCAGATAACATCAGTTACTTCTTTTGGCATTGCTCGTCACTTCCTTATGAGTCCGCAGGCGTCCTGCAATACTTCGACAGCGCCCATGATTCGTTCACTTGCAGCGATCTCGACATCGACCGGGAATCCCTTGAAGCACGGTTCGCCGGTTGAAAAGGTATAGGCCGGAACGATCCGGTTCGCCCAGGGTCCCATGGGGATGTGGGCAAGACCCGGGACAAGGTCCTCACGGGTCTCGACAGCCTTTACAATAACACTGCCAACCGAGCTCGTCACCTTGACGTTGGTGTTCTTCATCAATCCGAGTCTCTTCATGTCATCGGTATGCATATGCATGATCGTGCAGGCATCGAAATATTTCTGGGATGTCTTTCCTGCTTCCATGCCAACGCCCTGCTGGATCGTCCGGCATGTGATCATGTTGAGGGTAATTTTCTTCTCTGCCATTAGCATCTCCTCGCACTATTCCCGTTCACGCTTTAACGAGGGCGTCGGAAACGCCTTTCCCGGAGAGTCTTATCACATCATACGGGCATGCTTCTACGCATACGCCGCATCCTGCACACAATTCAGCCTTAAAATCAAGGCTGCGTGCTACACCATCCTGCACCTGGTAAATCTTATCCTTGGTAACAGGATCGAGCGTAAAGAGCTCGAGTGCATTAACCGGGCAGGCAACAACACAGTTGTTGCAGCCGGTGCACCGTTCCATGTTTACATGTACTGCAAACGCCATGCACATCACACACAATTATACACACAAATTTTTTAGATCAAAATTTGCTTAATTCAAAGGTAGTATCAATACAATAATTAAATGTTCTTAATTTTACAGACGGTAAAGTGGAATGAATTAATCAAGGGATCGGGCGTTCATGATTGCTTAACACGCAGATTCGAATTTTTCAACAGATTGACAACCGGCGGGAGAGAAAATGCGTATTATTCGGCATTAAATATTGTAAAGACTATTTTATAGTCCTGATTTTTGTGTGCGGGTTATCCCGACCCAGGGAGCATGTGTGAAAAATATAAACCGCGCAACCCTTGGGATCTCTCCCTTTCTCGTCGAAGTCGTTACGTCTCACGAATGACTCCGTCACTCTTCTCGCCTACGGGGTTCTGCAGAACGCCTTGGACATACAGATAGAGGACATGTAAGGAGATGGGCTTGGATGAATAAATTTCAAACCGGGAAAAACAAAGGCAATTCAGAATCTGTGAGAAGATTGGAACACAATATGGGCGTATCCACGTGCGCAAAAATGGAGAGGGTTAGAAATTATTCAAAAGATCCTGGTAACTTGCCACCTGGTTCTGGGTGGCACTCATGACCCTCGCTGATATAAAAACGGAGAGTTTCGGATCGATCTGCATTGCCTTCTGGTAGGCGGTCATCGCGTTCTGGTAGGACTGCATGCTCTCAACCTGTCCGGCAGACGATGCCGGCTGGTAGCCCGCCGTGCCGGGTTGTTGTGCAAGCGCCTTTGCGGCAGCCTGAAGTTTCTCCATTTCCAGAGAAGACATCAGCAGGTAGGTATCCCCTTTCTTCATCAGGATCTTGGAATCATTCGGGGTGATCGTGAGTGCCGCATCATAATAGGACAGGGCCGCATCCAGGTTGCCCGCTTTGACCTGGCTGTCTCCCATTCGCATCAGGGCAGTGGGATCGTTGTTGTCCTGGGAGAGCACCTGTTCATAGATCTTCGCCGCCTCCAGGCTCTGCCCGGTCTTCAAGAGCATCTCGCCCTTCTTCTTCAGGATCACCGTATCGGAGGTATTGAGACGGAGTGCATTGTCGTACATCGTGAGGGCCAGTTCGGACTGGTTCATAGCAGCCATGGTATCACCAACCGTGACCTGTGCAGCACGCATCACCGTCTTCTCAGTAACCTGTGGTGCTAGCGCAGGAACAACAACAAACCAGCCTGCAATCACGGCGAGTAAAATTACAATAATCCATAACACTTTCATGGTCTCTGACCTCCTCATCACCAGGAACTTATTGATAAAGAATAGTATTATGAGAAAATCAAATAAAAGCGATGGTTTTGATTTTCGTCCGTTATCAGAAGATCAGCACCCGCTGGTGCTCCGCAGTGACATTGCCCGGGGGATAGAAGAGGATCTTCCCGAGTCCCGGGAAGCCGATATCGATCACCGCATTGAGGCCCGGGTTCTTGACAAGTCCCCTCTTCTGGAGCGAGGTTAAGAGAACAAAGAAATGGAGGTTGGCGTTGCCGGCCACCGCGTTGATCAGATCCGGGATCGAGAACGGTATTGACTCCGGGTGCGGCCGGTGGTTTCCGGCAACCGCAGTGACCCCGTCCTCCATGAAGATCACCCGGGTCAGGATACCCTGGTGGGCACAGGCTGCGGCAAACGAGATCGCCCCATAGACATGCTCCGTACTGTACGGACTCTGCGTGACAAGGATCGTGACCGGGGGAATCGCACTGTTCTTGTCGATACGATCGAACGAGAGGCCCGGGCCCCTCTTCGCAAACTGGATGGACCCGGCATTCCCGGCAAGGATAATATGCGGCCGGCAGAACCGGTCAACCATCGCATGCAGGTCCCGGATGTGGAACGGCTTGATGGCACAGGTCGAGATCACCGTTCCCTTCCCATCGTCCCATGTGCTGTAGCCCCGGGCCGATGCACACCGGTCGCAGGCAAGGAAGAGACTGGTAAGTCCCGCTTTTCCCGCACAATCGTGAATGATCTCAAGCCAGGTTCCGATATTCTCGGACTCTGCGGTCTTCTGCCCGGTATGGCCCATGTGGATCCCGTCAAGGTTGGCATAGAGTTCCGGGGAGAGCCGGGTCTCGATTGCGGCCTGGAGGAGCCGGAGACCGTACTCTGCCGAACGATGCATGTACGGCGATTCGTTCTGGAGCCAGCCGATCGAATCGGGGAGCGTGGGGCGGTTCTGCCGGACAAGACCTACCACATCCTGCCAGAACGAGGGGTGGTTGGCTGCCGTCAGGCTGTTAGTGTCAACAACCTGATCAGGCGACTTCATCTTCAGGCGCTCTATCGTGATGCCCCGAAGATCCAGTTCCTGCCGGTCGCAGATGATCCGGACCGGGGCTAAGGAGAGGATCACGGACCAGACCGGTTCTGTCTCGGGATCCTCCAGGCTGTAGAGGGCGTCACCCGTAAGGAGGATCGTAATGATCGGGCTTCCTGCCGGGGCCCGGTGGGTCAGGGTCTCCGGGTAGAGCTGGACAAAGAAGAACTTGAGTGACTCCTCGATCCACGAGAGTCGTTCAAGGGAGATGCGCCCGGAAAATAAGAAAAAATGCGTGGTCATGATGGGACGGCCTTACAGGGAAATTAATGGTCTCTTCTTGTCAGCCTGATCTCCCAGTACCCTTCAGAGGATCTCTCGATCTCCATTGACAGGCCCTCATCTTGCGCAATCCGGGGAATGGACGTCGTTACAACAGGGAAATTATCGCAGGTAATGAATAATTCACCGGATTGCCTTAAAGCCTTTGCTTCTTTCTCCACCACCCTCATGCAGTAGGGGCTTGTCTTCCCTGATATATCGAGTCTCTTCCGTGTCATGGCAGATATCATCCCGGGTAATACTTAACGCTCGATCTTCAATACTCCGACAGGATTCCACCGCTTCCTGATGGCCGGGATCAGGTACACAAGGATCATACCCACAATAAACGCGAGGGTGATGGACGAGATCACGGCAAGAACCCCGATGACCAGCGTCACCAGTATCGAATCCGTCTTAAGACTGTGACGGCCCATCTCGATCCCGACAAAGATCAGGAGGGCCCCAAGGACGCCTACCGCAATGAGTGAGAGCACCTGAGGGGACGTGAAGAAGAGTGCCAGCACGATGAAGATCAGGCCGGCGTAGACATTCGCCCCACCGGTCCGGGCACCGTACCGGTACTGCCCGGCAAGCCCCCCGGCGCCATGACACATCGGGAACCCTCCGAAGGGGACGGAGGTCAGGTTCATGAGACCGATGGTGGTCGAAAATTTCTTCGGAGGGACATCCTTCCCGAATAAGTCTTTGGTCAGGAGGGCCGTTGCCAGGATCGCGTTGGCGATGGTGAGAACCAGCTGGGGGAGGACGAGCGTGGATATGGCTGCCGGGATATCCGACAGTTGCGGGATCACGAGATGCGGGGCGGGGATCAGGCTTAAGGGGGGCAGACCATAGAGGATGAGACCCCCCAGGAGGCCGACCCCGATCACGCAAATGGAGGAGAGATCCGGGATGCCCCGGTACCTGACGAGGAGCATGAACCCGAGGATGATCGCAATACCGATCCCAAAGAAGAGCGGGTCCTGCACAATGAATCCAGCCGAGGAGCGGAAGAGAAGGAGGGCGAGGCCCAGCTGGATGCCCCGCACCACGCTCTGCGGCACCCAGCGCTCGATCCAGGAGAATACCTGCCCGTACCCGAGGAGAAGGAAGATGATCCCCAGGATGAGGCCGGCTGCGGCAATCTCTCCCGCGGATATGCCCCCGACTACGCCTGCCGCGATGACAACGACCGCGATCGCCTTCATCGGTTCGAGGGGGATCGGCAACCGGTAGTAGAGACCGGTGAGGATGAACCAGATGCCAAAGAAGAGAAGGATATACCGTGGATCGACATCGGAGACCAGCGCAACCGCAAGGATGAGCGGGATGATCGTGCCGAAATCGCCAAGCGAACCCGCCAGCTCAGAGAGGGAGAATGAGAACGGGAGCGGTGGTTCGGAGGTCATGGCAGTTGCGGATTATCGTACCTGCAGGAGCAGGACATCCACGTCTCCCAACCGGTTGAACTGCGGGAGAGACGTCTCTACGTTAAGGTAACGATGCACGTAAGGTTTAACCTTTTCACAAAAGAGGGTGACACGGGAGTTCCGTGGATGACCAAAAAGATCATTCAATAAATTTATCTGGTTCCTCACTGTAACAGTCAGTAAGGTTAATTTATGGTCGATTTATCTACGGATATCCTGATCTATGCCGGTATCGGGATTATTATGTTCTGCATTGGGCTTATTCTCGGGTACCAACTGCTGATTATGTATTACACCAGGCGATTCATGACGGTTGCCAAGGACTGCTCGGATTCCGACTCCGTTCTCCCGGTTGTGGATGAACTGGCCCGGGAGACTTAAAACGGAGGATTACCATGGTAGACTTTCTCAGTTATACACTCATCAGTGTCACCTGCTTCTGTTTTGGGTTAATCGTGAGTTTCCAGATCGCCCATATCCATTACTGCCACAAACTCACCGTACTCCTGCGCAGGTCGATCTCCTCAAAGACCATCGCCCCGATCCTCTCTGAATACGAATCGCTCAAGCAGAAAAAATAATCTTTTTTATGGTCTGTAGAAAACCTCAATGACGAAAAATGGTAAGAACCTGTGAATGTTACAGACAATCATTTTCCCGGTGATCTCCTTCAACTGCATAACAAATTTTCTTGCTTTTAGATCGCCACTAAATTTTCTTTTAAGGACGGAAAACTTGTTTTCGACCAGTTGTCGTCTTCGATATCGGACATTATCGAACTGGTGAGCCATTTCCTGACGGTAAGTTCCCCCGACAATCTCGTTATTCCAAGAACGGATCGGAATGATTGAATCAGCGT